>PPYF01129156.1_pt1 | contig 542836 bp, 443 predicted proteins | sample 1559871 | NCBI WGS metagenome assembly PPYF01 (sample SAMN08240021, study PRJNA423297) | Human gut metagenome, whole genome shotgun sequencing project. | reverse complement strand
ATGAAAAATTACTTCTAATAGACTATGTTTCAACTATTTCAAAGACCGACTTGCCCGCTTTTACGGGACAGTAGTGAAAAAAACAATTAAAAATCAGATCTATCGGGGTTATTGTCACACGAGCTTTAGAGAAAATAGGGGTTCGGCAAAATGGATGTCAAAAGGGAGTACGTTTATTCCGACACAATCTGGCATCGAGTTTACTTGAATCAGGAATAGCAACAAATGTAATCAGTGAAATTCTCGGACACACCTCTCCTTTATCATTAAATCCGTACATCGATGCAGATTTAGTGCATTTAAGGGAATGCGGATTAGATATAAGTTCGTTCCCGGTAAGAAAGGAGGTGTTTATATAATGAAAAATTTAGAAGAGTTGGTTTCACTATATCTTGAACAGTCAGATGGCGGGAAAAGCTATACCAACAACGCAAAATCTCTTAGAACATGGGCCCGACAGAATAATGCAAATGTAACGATAGACTCGCTTCTACAATGGATTAACAACGGTGTGCGTAAAACTACAAAGCCAAAGAACAAAATAGGATTTATTAATCATTTCATACGCTTTTTAAATTCGCGGGGAATCCATACAATCGTGCCATTACGGAACAGCCGTAAAATTCAACCTATTCGTAGAAATCCGGAAGAACAACCTTTAAAAATATCTGCGGCATCCGATCTGTTGGAAAAATATATTGTACACATGAGAACTGCCGGTGCATTGAGTAACACAACACATCAATGCCTGCGCTTTTTTAACAACCACTGCGCAGCTAATTATCCGATTACAAGTAAACTTACGGAAGAAATGATTTTATCGTGGTGTAGTAAACGGGAAACGGAATGCCCCGCTTCTTTTAACAAGCGAATAGCTCCAATCCGTTCATTTCTTCACTATGTAAACAAAGCCTCCGACGAGGAATTACCCTTGCCGGAATACCTACCATACGATAAGAAAAAGTTCATACCACATGCTTTCAGTCAAGATGAGTTGCGTAATCTATTTGAGAATGCAGATCTGATGGAAAAAATGACACACTATAGAGGCTATGCATTCCGTATACGTCGCATGACTTTATCCGTTATATTGCGTTTTCTATACAGCACGGGATTGCGTACTTGTGAAGCAAGGCTGTTGACTCGTGAAGATGTCGATTTACAGGATGGAGTAGTAAACATATCAAAGTCAAAAGGTATAAATCAGCATCGCATAGCCCTTCACCCAAGTTTATGGGATTTGCTTAGACAATATGATGATGCTGTCACACGATATATCCCTAATCGCAAAGCATTCTTCCCCAATGAGTTCGGCGATCATTTCAGCAGAACATGGCTGCCATATCATTTCAGCAGGCTTTGGACGATGTTTTCTGATGCCAAAGCAAGAATCTACGATTTAAGGAGTAATTATGCGGTTACAAACATAAATAAGTGGAAATACGTCGGCCCAGAATGGTTTGACAAACTTCTTTATCTCAGTCGCACTATGGGTCATACTACTATAAAAGCGACTGCCTATTATTATAACTTGGTACCTCTTTTTGCCGACCAACTTAATGAATTAAGTGGTTCGGGGCTAACAGAAATACTTCCTGACTTAACCGACTACTATACGAATGAAGAAGAATAAAACTGAGGCAACTATTATTATTTCTGCCGTTCACGAATGGATAGTAACATACCTACCACTACAAAGGTCGAGTAGCATACACACTCAAAAGGCTTATACAGACGCACTTGCATTATATGTCAACTTTCTTGAATCTGAGAAAGGTATTTCATGCGAAACGATGTCGTCAGACTGCTTTAGCATCGCATTTATACATGAATGGATGTTTTGGCTGAAGACCAAAAGAAAATCCTGTAACTCAACATGTAATCACCGACTCGCATGCCTCCGATCCTTCCTAAAATATTTAAGTCACAAAGATATCCGCTTTATTAACGTCGAATATGATTCAAAAGCGGTCAAACGGATGAAAGAACCGCAGCGAAGCATACTTGAAATCACGAAGAAGGCAATGAAAGCCTTTTTCGGCGTTATTGATTTGAAAACAAGAACAGGAAGACAATATTTTGCTTTATTTACTCTGCTATACAATACAGCCACACGTATCGACGAATTACTATCACTAAAACTTGACGACCTACATATTGGCGAACATGATGGCAAGAATTATATTACGGTATGGGGAAAAGGTACGAAACTGCGCAATATATATCTACTGCCAGAAGTCGTGAAAATAATTCGACAGTATGTGCATATGTTTCACGGAGATACACCTAATAAAGACGAATATTTGTTTTATTCAAATTATAATGGCAATAGGCATAAACTAAGTCCCGAAGCTATTAATAAACGTTTGAAAATTTATGCCAGATTAGCTCATGCGACGTGTTCAGAGATGCCGGAAAATATACATTGTCACAATTTACGTTCTGCCAGAGCTACACATTGGTTAGAAGAAGATCTAAACGTATTAATGATACAAAAGCTGCTCGGGCATGAGAATATAAACTTTTATCTGATAATCTGTCTATATATCAGGCGATTGCACGATTAGTTGGAATAATATAAAAGTTAGGATAAGTGACCTCGTGAAGAAGCGTGGTCCAAAAGGCCGCACTCTCCGGAAACTGCCGTTTTTCGGGGCAGACGATCCGGTCGAGCGTCGGCGAATAGGACGCCCTGTTGCCGGATCTGAGCAGGATGGGACAGAGCCACGACTGCTCCGCCAGCATCCGATCGAGCACCTCGCATGTCAGACCGTCCGAGTAGTCTTTCTGTTCGGCCGGTGTCGTAAGCGAAGCGTAGCGCTCCGGCTGCCGTTCCGACATATCCGTCTGGTCGATGTTGAAGACCGGGTAGTAGCGCATCACGGGCAGCACGTCGTATTGCCGCCGCTGCTCCTGCGGCAGGCGGTAATAGTCCGCCAACTCAATCTTCTTGCGGGTCTCCTTATGGCGGATATACAGTTTCCAGAAGAAGACCGGGAACGAACCGGAGCCTTTGAGGATGTTCAGACCCTCCTCCTTGGCCTGCTTGAACGTCATAAAAAGCGGCGTACTGTAGCCTGCGATCTCCGAGAGGAACAGCAGCATCAGGATATTCCCGCCCCGGTAGGGCGTGCCGCGCAGGTTGCGCGGAAGACCGTGCGCAAGGTCGGCGATCCACGGCTTGCGCCACTCCTCGGTGAGCGTCTCCATTTTCTTTATCATCAGCTCCGTCAACTGCGGAGCGATCTTTTCAATCAGATTCTTATTCATGGCTCTTATCTTTACGTTATTCTTCCTCCGGAGCGGTAGCTTGCCGCCAGAGACGGATCTTCTCGTCGTTCGTCCTGCCGTTCCACCACATGTCGCAGGCGTCGCGGAAAGCCTTGCGATCATCCTTCGGGCTGAAATTTTCCGGATTCAGTCCGGTGATAATTTCCCGGTCTTCTTCTGTCGTTCCGTCATTCCACCACGGCTCGACCGTATCGGACATCAATTCGCTTTCGCGGATCTGGTACGTGTGCTCTTCGCATCCGTCGCACCACAAATCATCCTGCTCGGGAGCTGCCGGTGCAACTTGTCCCGTATTGCTGTCCACCCATGTTCGGTAGGACACTTCGAGCGAACCGCACTCTTCGCAGCGCCATGGATCGGCGGACGTTTCGACTGCCGGGTTTTCCGGAATGGACTCTTGTTCCGGAATCTCTGAAATCTTATTCATAGCAATAATAATGAAAAGACGGAGCAGGCTATGTCTGCTCCGTCGGTTATTTAGTTCATGTTGTTACTATGCCGCCGTTTTCATCTCCTCCGGCATTCGGGTGTCGGGTTCGATATCCGGGTCCATAGGAATAATCAGCGGCTCCGGGGTGGGTTCTATAGCGGGCGTCTCGTCCGGCAGCAGCTCGGGCATCTCCGGTTCGGCATCCGGTGCCTCCTGCATCGAAACCGCCATCTCCTCGGCCTCAGCTTTTGCCTGCAAAGCGTCGATCTGTTCCTGAAGACGGGCTTTGCGACGCTCGTAGACTTTCAGATACTCCTGCTGCACCTTCTGGCTCTGCTCCGAGAAGTTCAGATCCGCAAAGCGGCACATCATTCCCGTCAGGAGCGTTTCGTCCGTACATCCATACTCCGGAGCTGCCGATCGGAAGTAGTCCACCAGAAACGCGCGAACCAACGCAGCCTGCTGCTTGACCGTAATGCGTCCCGCCGCGGCAAACTGCTCCCGGTCGGTCAGGTAAGAGCCGTCCTTGGGTCGGAAACCGCACTGACGGAGTTTCGAGTCGCTCATTACGCGCTGCATCACGGCGTAGTAGAACATCTGCTGCTCCTCTTTCTGCAAGGGCTTGTTCGCAACCTTCACATCGAGAAAGACACGCTTCATATCGGTCGTGATATGCTCGTAGCAGATTTCCCGGTTGCGGCGATCCTGCTGCATCAGCCCTTCCAGCGGAGAAGGCGGGACGACGGTGACGAAGACCTTATGCTCATCGTCCTGCCCCTCGTTTACCGTCACTTCCCGCTCCTCGTCCTCGATCTCTTCGTAGCGGATTTCAATATCGAGGTTGCCGATGATGGCGTATTTGCGCACCCGTCCTTCCGAGATGTCGAACTCCAACCGCTGAGTTTCTTCGGCAAACGCCGCCATTTCGGCCTCGTACTCCTCCTTAGCCTCAGTAAAATCCTCTTCTGACTCGAACTCCTCGGCTTGTGGAGCGTCGGGCATCTGAGGGCCTTTATCGTAGTGATAAACGCTGTATTCCAGCTCTTCGACGTGATAGCCCTCTTTCTCAAGAGCTTCGAGTACTGCGGCAGGCGTTTCGCCGTCCGTAGCCAGCGTCGTATGCGGGTCGTCCTTCAGGAGTTTCACGGCTTTCTGTACCAAAAACTCGTTGTTCTTGCGGATCATGCACTCGCGGTTTTGACAGCCCGCGCAACCGCCCGTACATTCGTCCTTGAACAACACCTGATTGGCCGTGTTGTGCTGGCAGGAAAGGCACTCCGTCTTATCGAAGTTGTAGCTTTCCAGCTTGGTCATGTAACGCTCGTAGAGCCGCCGGGCGATCTCCTTGATCCGCGCCGTCTTCCACGAGCTGTAACACCCCTCGGCGAAATGATCGTCGTAGACCTCCTGCTGGATGTCGGCGGGATATTTGGCGATCTCCGTAGCGACGCCCACCGAAATATCCTCCTTGTCGAGCATCCCGGCCAGGGCATCGATCAGCTCGCAGAGTTTCAGTCGCGAGCGGATGTAGGCTTCCGACTTGCCGAACTTGCCCACGAGACTCTCGATCGTATGCCGCCCCGACTGCAAGGCCCGCTTGTAGGCAGCGGCCTCCTCGCGCGGCCGTACGTCCTCGCGCTGCAGGTTCTCCGTGATGGCGGCATCCTCGGCCTCGGCGTCCGACAAATTACGCACGAGGGCAGGGATGAATTTCAGGCCCGCCATTGCAGCCCCCCAATAGCGGCGCTCGCCGTAGACGATCTCGAAGCCCTCGTCCCTCGGACGCACGCAGATAGGTTGGAGAACGCCCGACTGTTTGATGCTTTCGGCAAGTTCCAACAGCGTTTCTTCGCGGAAGTTCTTCCGGGGATTGTAGGTCGAATTGACGATCTTGTTCAGATCCAGCAGCCGGACATCCGTCTCAGGATGGACTGCCGGCTGGTCTATGAACGGACATTCCTCATCAGCCGTTTTTTGCGATTCGATAGGCGCTTCTTCGGGAATCTCGGCACGAGCCGCATCCCGTGCTTCCTGTCCGGCGATGTCGGGAACAGCTGTCTTGCGGTTTGCATTCTTGCCCCTCTTCTTCGATTGCGTGTTCATTTTCGTAGTCTGCATAACATCGAACAGTTTTTACCGTGTGTCTCACGTGTTTATCCGCTCGCACGAATTTTATTGTTTTTATCGCGCAAGCAATGAATAATATGTTATGAGGCTTTATATCCCGAACGGGTCGGTTGCCTCGGGAAGATTCATAAGCCCGCGGCGCAGGTGCAGGGGCGGAAAAATACCGCAGCCCCGGCGAGGATGATTTTTCCGTCCCGGAGCCGGAGAGGGAGGCCCGGCCGACCGCCCCGGGCTTATCTTTCCCGGGGCAACCGGCAGGATAGGTAATTTCCATTTATCTTTGCCGTGACAAACATCGGAAGCAGCAGCTTCGATGTCATATTGAAACCCGTCATTTCTGGGTATAATCGGATCGAAGCATCCGGCAATATCCTGCATTCGGTCGGATTCATCTTCGTTTCCGGTATATATCTCCGGAAAATTTGCCGGTTCCATACGAACTGTTAATTTTGTAATAGATTCAGTTTATCGGAATGCGTAAATCGGTATTCATACTGCTAACGGTTTTCATGGCCTGCCTGCTCTGCAAGGAGTCGGAGAATATGCCGGGCACCTCTCGGAAATTCATGGATGAAACATTCCTAAACCGTGGGGAGGAGAATTTACTTGCCAGGCAATGGCAATGTGAATATATCTATTCCGATTTAAGTTTCACCAGTGTCTTGCCGGAGGCCAAAAAGACACGCTCGACCGTATCCATGTTCCGGCACGGAGCCCATGGGCGCTTGCGTGCCACGGTTTTATCAATGTGTTACGTCACATACGGGATTTCGGGCGTCGCAGGACTCGCAGCAAGGGTACACGGAAAAGGTTTCGTGGCCGGCCTACATGCCGTAGACTATTACGTCTATCGCCTGCACCGGCTCATTATTTAGCCATATGGCAAGAAGACTCGCAAAGGCCGGGTAAAAACATGGAATGTCCGGAAAACGGGAAAGTTGTATGTCCTGTTTTCGGGGGAATAAAATGCCCGGCTGTCTCGCGCTCGAAATTCGTTTTTTATACGTGTCGCCCCGATGCATATACGATAAATATCGCTCCGGACGGCTCTGTTCTTTCGGAGAATCCTAAAGATGGAAATTTACGATGTACCGATATGCTGACGCGTTCCGTTGTTCACGACGGAATTTTTTATGTTTTGAAGAGAGCTGTCGTGATCTCACACAACGGCCTGTACGGGTAGATGAAAAGTGTCTTTGGAGGGAGTTTTCGGTATTCCCATATGACGGTATAAACACTCCGGACACCGTTTCCCAACAGTATCCGGAGCTGACAAAATTGTGCTTGCGGTATTTTGCACAGGATAAAAATACGGATTCTTTTCGAAAGCAGCAAGCCGTGCCCCGGTTTTTCAGCTTCCGGCGGTTCATCCTCGAGAATTTGCGTTTCTTATATCGCCGCCCGTTTTAGCAATTTTTCCCGCGGGCCGATATTCGGTTTGTATATTTTAATAGACCGAAAATAATTATTTTGGAGTCCTGAAAAACATAATCTCCGTAAGCTGTATGGTAGAATTGGATAAAAGCCAAAAGAAAATTGCCCGAACACTCATAAGCCGGGCCTTGGAGCGTGAATGCTGTACCTTTCTGGCGAAACTCAAACGACTCCTGCAGGATGAAAAAGCGCAGTCCTGCCATGAGAAATATTTGGAAATATATAAGAGCATACAGACATTCGACAAAGATATAAGTCGTCAGTATGACGGTCTGAACGGCTCCCGCTATGCTTTGACGGTATTCAGCCTTTTCTATAACGGAATCCTTACGGAGAAGGATCTCTCGGAATTCGACGACAGAACCCGGGAAGCGTTCTTGGAGCACAGACGGCAGTGGAATCTGGAGTTGTAAGCCGGCAGCACGGACATATACCGCATATGAACCCGGCATGCAGAACCCGAAGGAGCCTCGCAGAAAAATTCTTTCGGGAATGGAATGCCGTGCACCGAGGGAACCGGCCGAAAAAAATAGCATCACAAAGCTGTTTTTGTGAAAAAATATCTATTTTTGGATCGTGTTAAACTACTAAATTCCATACGACCATGAATGAACTGGTAAAGACTATCGACGAGCTGTATGCGGCATTCAAGACCGACGCAGAGCTTCAGGCGGGAAAAAACAACAAAGCTGCGGGACTGCGCGCCCGTAAGGTGTCGCTGGAGCTTGAGAAGAAACTCAAGGAATTCCGGAAAACGTCGCTTGCGGCAGCTGCCAAATAGCTCGTTTTCATCGCATGACGCAGGGTGTTCTTTCGAAGGACACCCTTTTTTGTCCCGGCGGTTTCGGCCTTACCGGCGGAGGAAATGACGGCAGCCCTGTCGAAGATTCAGCCCCGGAGTTTCCCGTCGGTCGTCAGGGAGGGATTCAACCGCTCCCGAAGGCTCGTATTGCGTTTCAGCACGGACATATTGTGGACGGCATAGGCCAAGGCTTTCGTCGCACCGATCAGCACGCAGATCTTTTTGGCGCGCGTGATACCCGTATAGATCAGGTTGCGCTGGAGCATCACATAATGGGTCATCAGCACCGGCATGACCACGATCGGATATTCCGACCCTTGGGCCTTGTGGATCGTCGTGGCGTAGGCCAGCGTCAGTTCGTCGAGCTCCGTGACATCGTACTCGACCCATTTGCCGTCGAAATCGACTTTCAACGTCCTCCCCTCCGTATCCACCTCCCGGATATAACCCAGATCGCCGTTGAACACATCCTTGTCGTAGTTGTTGCGCAACTGCATCACGCGGTCGCCCTGTCGGTAGGTGTAGCCGCCGCGGCCGAGGCTCGGCCCCGAAGGATTCAATGCCTGCTGCAACAGCAGGTTCAGGTTCGCGGCGCCCACGATACGGCTGTCATTGTCGAAATATCGCACGGCCAGTGCCGCCATCTGGCAGGCCGTGCGGTCGGGTGTCAGGTATTGCGAAGCATAGACGCCCTTGCGGCGCTGCCGCTCGCACATTGCATCATACGGCCAGTTATCGCCGCCGTAGAGGAATGGCAGGTCATTGTGCTGCTGCCAATAATCGAGAATCTCCGGCAGCGTATCCGGCCAATAGAAATTGCGCCGCAGATAGTAATTCTGAAGCGCATAGCGTTTTGTGATTCTTTCAAAGATTTTCATTGGATCAGGTTTTAGGGTTACTCTTTTTTCTGCCGCGGCACCGCAATCCAGTCGGGATTCAGCGTCATACGCCAATCGGGATCGCCAGTGCGGTAAGCGAGGAGCTGGGCGGCGTAATCGTGAGCTTCACGGGAATTTTGGGCCCGATAGTGAAACATCCATTTCTGACCGCACCGGGGACATTCCCAGACGACCATCGTACCGGCAGAGGTCTCGGCAAGGCCCAGCATGCAAGGTACTACGTATAGTGCGGCGGTTCGAAATCACATTCATAACAGGTATAAATACCGCGGTTATAGCGTCCCTGCGGTGGAACGCGCAGGGACAAAGGAATATCGATCATATAAGTATATGGTTTAGGTGTTCGTATCTTCAGGCGAAGCCGCGACTCCGTCGTCTTGGCAATAGTCGAATTTCATCAGCTTTGCGACACGGGCGTACTCCTTATCGTAATACGTATCGTATTCCTTTTGATATTCCTCCTTGTAATGGGTTCCGCCGTCGGGATCGTCGGGGTCATCGGCTTCGACAAATGTTTCGAAAGGTGCATCGTGCGCATTCAGCAGTCGTCCGACGGCCAGATCGCAGGCAATATCCATAATCGACGCGTTGATCGCGTCCTTATGGTTACGGTAATATTCGTGTAAATTCATGGTTTCGTTCATTAAAATGTTCTTGGTTTGAGTTATTGTATTTCTGCGGACATCAGGTCGGGGTCCGCAATGCAGATCGGGTTTGTTCCGGGTATTCATTGGGCAGACTCTTTCCGGATTCGGATTTGCTCCTCTGCGAATTGTCTGTTCCACCACGCCTCGCAGGCATCGACAAGCATTTGATACTTCTCTTCGGAAGGTTGTCCGTGATGCAGTTTCCGTCTGCGGCCGAGTAAATCATAACCGTAGGATCTCCATTATTGTTTTCTATATCCAGTGGATATTCCGTTCCGGGAATCTGATAAGCAGCATCTTCCTGATAGGTCGGATCATTTGACAGTTCATCGAGTTGACCGTCAGCACATAGATCCTTGATCTTCTGGACTGCCGTTTCGAGATTCTCGGCTTCAATACTGAAATACCGGCATTCTATGACAGTAATTTTTTGATTTCGATAAAATACATAGCGTTTCATTGCGCGATTATTTGAGGTTAATACTTCGACACTTCCAGTCCTTTTTTCGTCATGCTCATCGAGAAGCCCGCCTCATGGAGCTGTTTCAGTACCGAAGCATTGCTCGTGGATAAGAAGCGGATAGACGTGGGAGTAGTTATCGGCGATCGGTGTGTTGAACGACACCGTGATTCGGTTGTTCCGGGTGATGATTTCCAGCGCACGCCGGAAATCGGATTCCTGCATGTTCATTTGAAGGTGTCTTTAATGATTATCGGATATGGGACGTAGTTCGCATGGATAGACTTCAGTTTCCGAGTCTGAGCAGCAGATCAGGATAAGATCCTTGTCGGAGGGTGTCTCCTTATCGTCATTACCCGAACAGACGACACAACAACCGGACATTTCATAGTCGGGATCACGCCAGAAGACCCGCTGCCCGGGATGGAAGACTCCCACGCGCGGCAGCTTCTCCCCGTCAAGGGTCTCCGGAAGAGCGATTACTTCCCGGATTGCAAGCCGGGGATGTTTGTCGAAATGCCAGTCTACCTCGGATTCTTCGCCGAGAGTCGTTTGAATCGCACTCAGAACCGTTCCGCATTGTTCGGAAACAAGACGTGCGGCCTCCTTGCCGGAAGCCGCACGCAGGGTAAAACAGCCGTTGAAGGTATAGCTGACCTTCAGTTTGAATTTTCGTCGCATAGTGTTTAAGAGTTATCGTTGTTGTTTTCAGACCATTCGTCGACTGTCGTCGCGTCATAGATGCCGTACCGGCGTATTTCAGCGTACGCCTGTCCTTCCCGGAGCAGGGGCTGCCGGGAGACGAACGTTCCGGTGAAGTTTGCCAAAGCCAGCGGAACGAGCCACTGGAAATCGCTGCCCCGACCGCCCATGACCTCGCACGAATGAAAATCGGCGGGAAGGGTTTCGGAATCGAGGCGACACATAGTGAAAAGAGCAGAGATGCCGTTGATCTCGGCCTCGCGGAAATCCCTGATATCCGCGAAAGGAATGGATGATTCGTATGCCATGATATGGAAATGACGCCGCCCGCTCGTTGCGGAGCAGGCGGCAGGTTATTAAAGAAAGATTCGGTACCACGCCCCGAGCAGATAGACATTACCTTCCACATAGAGCGAGTATAAGTCCGTAGAGACAATCCGCAGGAACAGAGTCCTGTCGCCGCGCAGTTTCCCGATCTGGCGCCGGAGCGCTTCGGCGGGAAAGGGTTTGCGCGAGATGAACCGTCCGCGGATCTCTGCCTCCGAGGGGAGGTATTCGTACAAGCGGTAATTGAGCGCCAGCCAGCGAAGGATTTTACGGCGGGTTTTCGCATCGTCCGTCCGCAGTGTGAAACGGTTGAAACAAAGATTGTTCATCAGAAATAGAAATTAGTTCAGTGACAAGGCACGGCAGAAATAGTCCGTATAATCGAAGTCCAGTCCCAGCCCAGAACAGGCCGTTTCAAGATCGCCGTAACACAGCGCACCGGCATCCCGCAGTTCCCGCAGGTTGCGAAGTTCCGCGGCCAAATATTCCTCGGCACGACGTTCGCCGCAGCGGCACGCAGTGCAGATATTTTCGATAATAATGTTTCGTTCCATAGTCGTTTAAGGTTTAGATGTGAATTTATTGTCGGAGAGTGCAAGGAAATCGTCGAGCGTGCGGCACCGATCGTCCAGCGAAATCCGTTCGTTGTAAAGCGTCTGCCGGATATCGAAAGTATAGGTCAGACCGTGCCGCGTGATCTGACCATGGCTTTTGTCATGAACCCAAACCACATCGGACAGAGCCTCCAACCGGTTGCGGTACCCGATTATTTTGCGTTCGTTCTCCGCATCGATCCGTTCGAGATTCCGGAAACCCTGCGTGAGGTATTCTACCCAGTCGTCGATCTTCTTTCGGGTGAAGACTCCGATACGGTTCGGTTCGGTTTGTTTGTCGAAAGCCTTGCCGTAGGAGTAGTTGTCCGCATATCGGAACGATGACCAATCGAATCGGAGGTCGTAATAGGGTTTTGGATAGAAATATTGGCGGACGAGAAACAGGATGCTATTTCTTCGGAAACCGGTGCTTGCTTCCTCGAAATAGTTCTTCTGGCTGTCCGCGGCATGTGTGACACGGTAGAACAAGGCGGCTTCCGGAACGAACTCCTGTACTGTTTCCAATACGGCCGATGCGCTTTGAATAGCCCGCTCTATGTTATCCTCGGCATTGGCGAGCAGCAGCTCGTCGAAGGTCGACTGATCGATCCACTTTCTCATCGCTGAGCAACCTGCCTGCGGCAGGATTCAGTTTCCCGCAGGTCGTCGTTCAACGTCGGAATAAGGATCGTACACTCGGCATCGGGTCGTCCGAGGAAACATTTCACCTTTACCGATGCCTCCACGCCGTCCCGGGCGTAGGTCTTGAAACGGTAGTCGTAACCCGCTACCGCAATTTCGAACTTCTGATTCTTCATCGTCGAAATGGATTTTAGTTTGACATAAGGCCGGCAGATACCCGTTATGAAAAGTGAGAAGCCGGCTTCGGGGCAGAAAATTCAGCGTCAGGGGCAGCCCGCAGTCGGTCTTTTTCGCGCGATACGACCCGAAGGGTGGAGATCGTGCGAAAAAGCCGAAAAGGGCGTAAGCCCCTGACGCTATCTTGCCCCGGAGACGGCGATCACAAAGGAATTCAAATTATTACTCGTGCTACCTCAAAACAAAAAGGGACTACTGCGAATGCAGTCAATCCCTTTCGGTCAGCGCACTGCGAACTGCGGTATCCGGGAGAGGGTCTTCCGCAACTTCCGGCGGTAGAAGTGTTCCGTAAGCGCGATCAGCTCGTAGGCATCGTACATCATCTGCCCGTTGACGGCACGGGCGCGGATCATCCGCTTTTTACGGCATTGTTCGAGCTGGTGACGGTCCAGACCCAGCACCTCGCAGACCTTGCGGGCCGAGAGGAACATCGGGCGGTCGCTGTGGCTCAACAGGTGTTCGAAGAGCAATAGGGATTGTGTCAGCAGGAAATGCGTGCGGAGCAGGTGCTCCAAGGCTCCGGACTCCACCAAATAATACTTGTCAGGCATAGGGTTATGAATTAAAGGTTCCTGATCCGGTTTTTAAGTTCTTTTCGCTGCCGGCACTCCGTGTCGATCCGCTCGACAAAACGGCTTATTTCGGCAGTGGAGAACATAAGACGGCGCCCGAAGTGGAACCCGGTGAGCTGACCGCTGACGCAGTAACGGCGCAACTGACGGTCGCTGATCTTCAGCAGGTCGCAGACCTCGCTCACTTCAAGGATCGGCGTACCGCAAAGCATATTCCGGTGACGTTTCATATAGGCGATATCTTCGCGGATCTCTCGGACGATTTCCAAAATCTCATCGAGTCGTTCCATAATCGGGTTGCAGTAGGTTTTCGCCGCAAAGATGCAACGACCGAATGATGAGTTTATACAAGTATGTAAATACATAATATATTTATATACTTTATCGCAAAGTGTCTACACGGAGAATTTCGTTGCCAGTTTCTCCCGGAGCATCGTAACCTCACGGTCGATCATCGGCGGGGTGACTTTCGCATAGATTTGAGTGGTGGTAATCTGTTTATGTCCCAGCATCTTCGAAAGCGTCTCCAGACTCACGCCGTTCGACAGGCAGATCGTCGTGGCGTACGTGTGCCTTGCCAGATGGAACGAGAGTTGTTTGTCGATGCCGCACTTCCGGGCGATGTTTTTCAGACTGTCGTCGATCGAATCGAGTGTAGACATGGCAAAAACACGTCCGTCGCCGGTCAGGCCCCGGTACTTGTTCAGGATGAACAACGCATACGGCAGAAGTTTGACAACGTATCTGGTTTCGGTCTTCTGGCGGTTCCCGCTGATCCACCACTCGCCCTGCGCATCCTGCTCGATCCGGTCATAGGTCAGCGAGGCCATATCCGCATAGCAGATGCCCGTGAAGCAGGAGAACAGGAACATATCGCGGTTATAGTCCTGACGCTTATACCGCAGCTCGGTAGTCATCATACGCCGGAGTTCATCTTCCGTTAAAAAACTACGTTCCGGATTCGGAGCCGTATATTGATAGAGGGAAAAGGGGTTGCGAGGCATCCAGCCGTTGTTGAACGCGATTTTGACAACGTATTTCAGGCATTTGAGATAACCGCTGACGGTCGTAGGCTTGAGCCCCAGATCGGATTTAAGGTAGACGTGGTATTGCTCGATGAACGACTGTTCCAACTCCGCCAACGGCATATCGCTCACGTTATACTCCTTACGCATGAAAGTCCGCAGATGGTCGATGGATTTATAGTAGCGGTTCCATGTACCGTGGCAGCGGTCGATGCCGACACGTTTCTTGAGGTCGCCGGTGAATTTCTCGAACGCTTCGAGAAGCAGCCGGTATTTCTCGCCGAAGCCGAGATAGGCATTCTTGACCTTTTCGGCCGTAACGTATGACTCCCGGTCGCAGATATCCTGATAGTGCTTGCCGATCTGGGTGCGGATGTTGTCCAGATGACGGTTGATGCGATCCGCTTCGAGACTACGGCCTTTGGCGCGGCCACCGCTGACCTCCCAAAGCGTTTCCGAAACGGAGAGCTTCGCGCTGAATTGGGCGATGCTACCGTTGACCGTGATGCGACCCATGACAGGGACGACTTTCTGATCTTTGTCTTTGTTCCTTTTAAGGTAGAACAGAACCTTGAACGTGCTGCGCATAAACTCTGCTTTTTAGGGTTGCAAAAATAATTTCAGCAGAGTCGTATGTCAAGATGAATAGAGATGCAAGAAACTGAAAATCACGTTTCTATGAATAATAGAGCAAAAGAAACGAGGTAACGATTTGGAAACCGAAACCTCGTTTAACATTACCTTATTCTACTTTTTTTCTAAAACAAAGGTACTGAAGAAAAGTGTATAATTATTTGATTATCTTTTGCTTTACACTTTTTTATACCTCTGTTTTTTATCCCCGGAAATTCGTGCGAGGTTCCGCATTTCCATAATCCGGGGCTGTTTACAGCCGTGCTTTGATGGCTTTCGATGCCTCCTCGTAGCCCGGCTTGTCCAGCAGGGCGAACATATTTTTCTTGTACGCCTCCACGCCGGGCTGGTCGAACGGGTTTACGCCGAGGATGTAACCGCTGATGCCGCAGGCCTTCTCGAAGAAGTAGAGCAGCGAACCGATGGCGTGTGCGTCGATTGCGGGGATTTCGACGCGGATGTTGGGCACCCCGCCGTCGACGTGTGCCAGCTGCACGCCCAGCTCGGCCATGCGGTTGACCTCCGAAATGCGTTTCCCTGCGAGGAAGTTGAGGCCGTCGAGGTTTTCGGCCTCGGCCTCGATAACCACCTCGTGGGCGGGTTTGGCAACCGAAATGATCGTTTCGAACAGCGTGCGTTCGCCGTCCTGAATGTACTGTCCCATCGAGTGCAGGTCGGCCGTCAGCGTGACGCTGGCCGGGAAGATACCCTTGCCCTGCTTGCCTTCGCTCTCGCCGTAGAGCTGTTTCCACCACTCGTTGATATATTGCAGCTTGGGCTCATAGGAGCCGAGGATTTCGACCTTCTTGCCGCCGTTGTAAAGTTCGTTGCGCACGGCTGCATAGACCGCCGCCGGGTTCTGTCCGAAAGGCGTGCCGTCGGCCGTCGCACGCTCCATCTCCTGCGCACCGCGCACCAGTGCCGCGATGTCGACGCCGGCGGCGGCCAGGGGCAGCAGGCCTACGGGCGTGAGTACCGAGAAGCGGCCGCCCACGTCGTCCGGGATGACGAACGTCGGATACCCCTCGTTGGTGGCGAGCGTTTTCAGAGCGCCGCGCGCCTTGTCGGTGATCGCCACGATCCGTTCCGCAGCCTCCTTTTTGCCGTAGCGCTTTTCGATCTCGGCCTTTATCAGGCGGAAGGCGATGGCCGGTTCGGTCGTCGTGCCCGATTTCGAAATCACGATGGTGGCGATCGAGTGCTCCTTTACGGCTTCGAGCAGTTCGTAGGTGTAGTCTTCCGAAATATTCTGGCCAGCGAAGAGCACCACGGGAGCCGTCTGCTCCTTGTGCAGGAATCTGAACGGGTCGCTCATGGCTTCGAGCACGGCCTTGGCGCCCAGATACGAACCCCCGATGCCGATGCAGATGATAACCTCGGCCTTTTCGCGGAGTTTCGCGGCTTGTTTTTCGATGGCTTCGATTTCTGCCGCCGAGATCGACGACGGGAGGTGTACCCAGCCCAGGAAGTCGTTGCCCGCGCCTTTGCCCGATTCGAGCAGGGCGTTGGCGGCCTGTGCTTTGGCCTGCATTTCGGCCGAGACCGCAATGCCGGTTTTGGAGATGTCTAATTTAATCGTTTCCATGTTATCGTCAGATTAATTTGGTTGTCAGTTCTTTCATGCACTTGCGGGCCGATGCGCCTTCGTAAAGGACTTTGTAGACCATGTCGGCGATCGGCATGTCGACTTTGTGGCGGGCGTTGATGTAGCGGATGCAGTCGGCCGCGAAGTAGCCTTCCGCCACCATCGTCATCTCGTTGAGGGCACTTTTGACTGTGCATCCGTGGCCGATCAGGAGCCCCAGCCGCCGGTTGCGGCTGTATACCGAGTAGCAGGTCACCAGCAGGTCGCCCAGGTAGCCCGATACGAGCGTGTCGCGTTCCGCGGGGTAACTCTCCTCCAGGAAACGGCGCATCTCGCCCGCGCTGTTGGCGATCAGCACCGCCAGGAAGTTGTCTCCGTAGCCCAGTCCCACGGCGATGCCGACCGACAGGGCGTAGATGTTCTTCAGGATGGCGGCATATTCGATGCCGTAAAGGTCGGTGGAGTAGCTCAGGTGTATGTAGTCCGTGGCGAATTTTGCGCCTAACGACCGTGCGTTTCCGGGATCGGTGCAGACGACCGTCAGGTAGGAGAGCTTTCCGCGCGAAACCTCCTCGGCGTGCGACGGGCCCGTGAATATGCCTATCTGTTTGTAGGACAGCCCGTAATGGTCGTGGATATACTCAACGATGGTCTTGTAGTCGCCCGGGACGATGCCCTTGATGGCCGAAACGACAAACTTGTCCTTGAGCGAAACGGTCAGCGGTTCGAGGAAGGTCTTGAGGTAGGCCGAGGGGGTGGCCAGGATGAGGATGTCGGCTTCGCGGACGATCCCGTCCAGGTCATCGGAGGGGGCGATGCGGTCGCGGTCGAACTCCATGTCGCTCAGGTACCGGGGATTGCGGCCTTCGGTGAGCAGCCCTTCGAGCACTTCGGGATTGCGGACATACCAGCCTACGCGGGTTTCGTTGGCCGTGAGCAGTCCCACGATGGCCGTTGCCCAGCTGCCATAGCCTATCACGGCGCAGCGGGCCTCATTTCCGATTTTATATTCCATGTGCGGATCGATTGTTTCGCAGGACAAATGTAATCAAAAAAAATAATAAAAAAATGTAAAAATATCCCTTGCTTTTTGCTACCTTTGTCCGGATATGTAACCTTTTCGAGCCGGTTCGGGCAGGGAGGGGTTTATGGAGTTGATTATAAAATGATTAGGAAAAATAATAGTTGGGTGTGACATTATGGGACTTTTTTCACTGACACAGGAGCTGGCCATCGACCTCGGAACGGCCAACACGCTGATAATCTATAACGGCAAGGTCGTTGTCGACGAACCGTCGATCGTGGCCCTCGACGTGCATACGGGCAAGGTGGTCGCCATCGGCCACCAGGCGCGCCAGATGCACGAAAAGACCAACCCGAACATCAAGACGATCCGGCCGCTGAAGGACGGCGTGATCGCCGATTTCAATGCCACGGAGCTGATGCTGCGCGGCATGATCAAGAAAGTCAAGACCTCGGGCAGCCTTTTCGCCCCCTCGCTGCGGATGGTGATCTGCATCCCATCGGGATCGACCAACGTCGAGATACGTGCCGTGCGCGATTCGGCCGAGCACGCCGGAGGCCGCGAAGTCTACATGATCTACGAACCGATGGCCGCGGCGCTGGGTGCGGGCCTCGACGTCGAGGCGCCCGAAGGCAACATGGTCATCGACATCGGCGGCGGTACGTCGGAGATCGCCTGCATCTCGCTGGGCGGCATCGTCTGCTCCGAGTCGATCAATACGGCCGGCGACGTCTTTACCAACGACATCCAGAGCTATGTCCGTCAGCAGCATAATATCCGTATCGGCGAACGCACGGCCGAAGCCATCAAGTGTTCGATCGGTGCCGCTGTCTCCGACCTGGAGGAGGAACCCGAGGATTTCGTGGTCACGGGGCCCAACATGCTGACGGCCTTGCCGCAGACTGTTTCGCTCAGTTACAGCGAGATCGCCTATGCGCTCGAGAAGTCGCTCACCAAGATCGACGCGGCGCTGATGAAGGTGCTCGAATCGATGCCCCCCGAGCTGTATGCCGACATTGTGAAGAACGGTATCTACCTGGCCGGCGGCGGCGCCCTGATCAAGGGGCTCGACCGGCGCCTGGGCGAAAAGACGGGCATCCCGTTCCACGTCGCGGAAGACCCGCTGCGCGCCATTGCGCGCGGTACGGGCATCGCACTGAAGAATATCAACCGCTTCTCATTCTTGATGAAATAGTTGCGGCCTGTCCCCGCTTTGCCGGGACGGGAGTGTGTAGTCACATAAACGGATTGCGGGCCCAGTGTCCGCAATCTCAAATTAACGAGAAACCTTGCGCAAGCTCTTAGAGTTTATCCGAAGCGTCTATGTCGTGGTGCTGTTCGTCGTGCTCGAGGCAATAGCCATCAGCTATTACGCCCACTCGACCTACTACACCCAGGCACGGTTGCTGGCACGTTCCAACCAACTGGTCGGGGGCGTCCACGGGCTGTTCGCGGGTGTCCGGCACTATTTTTCGCTCGGGCGCGAGAACCGTGAGCTGCTGGCGCATGTCGCCCGGATGAAGGAACGGCTGGCACTGTACGAAGAGGCCGAGACCGCGGCCCGGCTCGACGGCTACATGCAGGATATCGGGGTTTCGAAATACCGCATCATGACCGCCTCGGTGACATCCAATACGGTCAACCGGGCACAGAACCTGATCGTGCTCAACCGCGGCCGCCGCGACGGGGTCGCCGAAGAGATGGCCGTGCTGTCGTCCGACGGGGCCATGGCGGGGTATGTCGTCGACTGCACGGAGCGCTATGCCGTGGCGATGTCGGTACTCAACACCTCGTTCCGGGCCAGCGGCAAGCTCGCCGGCTCCGATTATTTCGGCTCGATCTACTGGGACGGGGGCGACCAGCATACGGTGGTGCTGGACGAGTTGTCCAAGTATGCCGACCCGCAACCCGGGCAGGAGGTCGTGACGACCGGGTTTTCGCAGTATTTCCCGGCCGACGTGCTGATCGGCTGGGTCGAGAGTGCCCATCTGAACGAGACCCGTACGGCTTACAGGGTGCACGTGCGGCTGGCGGCCGAGATGACGCGCCTGACGGACGTGATCCTCGTCGAGAACCGCGACCTCACGGAGGTGCGCGAATTGCAGAACAGTGAGAAAGTAGAACAACATACCCGACAGAACAGATAGATGCACAGGACGCTCCCATATCTCGCACTCTTCGCCGTTGTGGTGCTCTTGCAGGTCTTCCTTTTCGACAACCTGTCCATCAGCATTTACCTCAATCCGCTCGTCTACGTGGCTTTCATCGCGCTGCTGCCGCTCGACACGCCGCCTATCGTGCTGCTGTTGTCGGGGCTGGCCACGGGCGTTACGATGGACTTGGCCATGGGGGCTGCCGGTGTGAACACCATCGCCACGCTGCTCATCGCCTTTGCCCGCCCGACGCTGCTCGGGCTGCTGTACCCCCGTGACGATATCCGGGAGGGAGGCATCCCCAGTACCGGACGGCTCGGGAACCGGGTCTTCCTGAATTACCTGATCGTGCTGGTGCTGGTGCACCATGCCGTATTTTTCTCGCTGGAAGCACTTTCGTGGGCGCATATCGTGCGCACGATCGTGCGTACCGTGGCGAGCGGTGCCGTGTCGGTGGCCTTCATCTGGGTCATCGCCCGCATCTTCACCGCCAAACTCCCCGTCCGCATATGAAAAGTTCCGAGGGTTTCGTGCGGATGCGTACCTTGCAGGGGGTGGTGCTTTTCATCTTCCTGCTGATCGCCAGCCGCCTGGCCTATATCCAGCTTGTCGATTCGAAATACAACGAACTGGCCAAGGCCAATGTGCTGCGCCATGTGGTGCAGTACCCGCCGCGCGGCGAGGTGTTCGACCGTAACGGCGAATACCTGGTTCAGAGCCGCGAGTGCTACGACCTGATGGTGATTTACAGCGAGATCGACAAGCATGGGTTCGATACCGTGCGCATGTGCGACGTGCTGGGACTTTCGCGCGGGAAACTCGAAAAAGAGCTGGCCAATGCCCGGATGCGCCCCCGTGCGCCCCGCGTCGTGACCAACTATATTTCGAAAGAGGACAAACTCCGTTTCGACGAGTGCAATTTCCGCGGTTTCTATACGGTTTACCGCACCGTCCGCCGTTATCCGCGTAAAATCGGCGGTAACCTGCTGGGGTATGTGAGCGAGGTGAATGCCGATTACCTCAAGCGGAATCCCGAATATAAGATCGGCGATTATGTGGGCATGGGCGGCGTGGAGTCGGCCTACGAACCGTTGCTGAGGGGAACGAAGGGGGTGAAGATCCAGGAGATCGACACCCACGGGGCCATCAAGGGCTCCTACATGAACGGCGTTTACGATTCGCTGCCCGAGCCCGGCAAATATATCGTCAGCACCATCGACGCCCGCCTGCAACTGCTGGGCGAAGAACTCATGCGCGGCAAGGTCGGGGCGGCCGTGGCGATCGAACCTTCCACGGGGGAGATCCTGATGATGGTTTCCTCGCCGACGTACGATCCCGACGAGCTGGTGGGGCGCGAGCGCGGCAACAACTATATGAAGATGCTGGGCAACAAACGCCAGCCGTTGTATAACCGTGCCGTGAGGGCCAAATACCCGCCGGGTTCGACCTTCAAGCTGGTGCAGGGCCTGATCGGTTTGCAGGAAGGGGTACTCCGGCCGTCGGATCTGCATGTCTGCCACGAGGGCTACCAGGCAGGGCGACGGCGTATGAAGTGCCATTCGCACGCTTCGCCGCTCGACCTGCGTTTTGCCGTGGCGACTTCTTGCAATGCCTATTTCTGCTATGTCTTCCGCGATATCCTGGACAATCCCAAATACGGGAACGTCAAGGAAGGGTACGATGCCTGGAAAGAGTATGTCGAGAGCTTCGGTTTCGGCCGCAAGCTGGGTTCCGACTTCCTCGACGAGCGCGATGGGTATGTCCCCGACCGGGGCTGGTACGACCGCCAGTACCGCGGGTCGTGGAATTCGCTGACGGTCATTTCGCTCGCCATCGGGCAGGATGCGCTGGGCTGCACGCCCTTGCAGCTGGCCAACCTCGCGGCCATCGTCGCCAACCGCGGTTATTACTACATCCCGCATATCGTCAAGAAGGTCGAGGGGCGGGATTCGCTCGACCGCCGTTTCTACGAGCGCCATTATACGAAGGTCGACCCCAAGCATTTCGAGCCGATCGTCGAGGGCATGTGGCGGGGCGTCAACGTCGGCGGCACGTCGATGCTGGCCCGGCTCGAAGGGCTCGATGTCTGCGGTAAGACCGGTACGGCCGAGAACCCCCGCGGGCGCGACCACTCGACCTTCCTGTCGTTCGCACCAAAGGACAACCCGAAGATCGCCATTTCGGTCTATGTCGAGAACGGCGGGTTCGGCGCCTCGGCGGCGCTGCCCATCGCCAGCCTGCTGGAAGAGTATTACCTGACGGATACGATCCGCCGCCCGGCATTGCTGGATTATGTCAGGAACATGACCATAAATTACCCCGCGTATGACCGCTAACCGCCATAACAGTATCTTCTACGGTGTCGACCTCTGGACAGTCCTGCTCTATGTCCTGATCGTGATGGCGGGGTGGGTGTCGATCACTTCGGCCTCGTACGACGAGGGTACGGCCGATGTCTTCTCCTTTTCGCACTTCTACATGAAACAGCTGATGTGGATCGGCGTGGCATGGACTACGGCGGTCGTCGTGCTGTTGCTCGACGATCGGTTTTACCATATGTTCGCCTACCCGGCCTATTTCGCGGGCCTTGCGCTGTTGGTCGGTGCATTGCTGTTCGGCCGCGAGGTCAACGGGGCCAAGGCGTGGTTCGAGTTCGGGTCGTTCCGCATGCAGCCGGTCGAGTTCGTGAAGATCGCTACGGCATTGGCGCTCGCCCGCGTGATGAGCGCCTATTCGTTCTCGATCAACCGGCCGGGCGACCTGTTCAAGGTCGGGATGGTGATCTGCGTCCCGCTGTTTATCATCATCCTGCAGAACGATACCGGTTCGGGCATCGTGCTCGGGTCGTTCCTCTTCGTGCTCTACCGCGAAGGGCTCAACAAGTGGCTCTGCATCCCGGTGCTGCTGATCGCCGCGCTGTTCATCTTCTCGTTCCTGCTTTCGCCCATGACGATGCTCGTGTCGATCATTCTGGTCTGCACCCTTTCGCAGGCGATGATGAACGGCCACTGGCGCCAATGCTTCGTTTACCTTGCCGCGCTGGCACTGGGGAGCATCCTGCTCTGCATGGCGATGGGGCTTGTCGCGCCGGGCTTCATGGATCTGCATGCCTGCCTCTTGACCGTGACGCTGCTGTCGCTGGTCTGGGTGGTGGTTTATGCCTACCGCACCAACCTGAACAATATCTTCATTACGGTCGGGCTGTTCCTTTGCACGGTGGTTTTCCTGCCTACGACCAACTATATTTTCAATTCGATCCTCAAACCCCACCAGCAAGACCGTATCCTGAGCTTCCTGGGCATCATCAGCGACCCGCTGGGGACGGACTACAACGTCAACCAGTCGAAGATCGCCATCGGCTCCGGCGGCTTTCTGGGAAAGGGCTTTCTGCAGGGTACGCAGATCAAGTACGGGTTCGTGCCCGAGCGGCATACCGACTTCATCTTCTGTACCGTGGGCGAAGAGTGGGGCTTTGTGGGGACGATGGTCGTGCTGGCGCTGCTGTGCCTGCTGATCCTGCGCCTGATGCGCATGGGCGAGCGGCAGCAAGAACCTTTCGGCCGCATTTACTGCTATTGCGTGGCGGCCATCCTGCTGTTCCATGTGCTGGTGAACGTGGGGATGACCATCGGGCTGATGCCCGTCATGGGGATCCCGCTGCCGTTCATGAGCTACGGCGGCTCGTCGCTCATTGCCTTTACAATACTGTTGTTCATTGCCGTACGGCTCGATGCGTCGACGCGGCAATTCTCCCTGAATAATAAATTCTGACACACATGATCCGTTACAATCCCCGGGGTTTGTCTCCGAACGAGGTCGCCGAGAGCAGACGGCAGCACGGCGACAATGTCATTACGCCGCCGAAGGACGATTCGGTATGGAAACTGCTGGCCGATAAGTTCCGCGACCCGATCATCCGCATCCTTCTGCTGGCTGCGGTGCTCTCGCTCGCCATCGGTTTCGTGCATAAGGATTTCACCGAGTCCATTGGTATTATCTGTGCGATTATTTTAGCCACTTGCGTCGGTTTCTGGTTCGAGTGGGATGCCATGCGGCGTTTCCGGCGGCTGAACCAGGTCAACGACGATATTCCGGTCAAGGTGATGCGCGACGGTGCGATGCACGAAGTCCCGCGCCGCGACGTCGTGGTCGGGGACGTGGTCTACATCGAGAGCGGCGAGACGGTGCCTGTCGACGGCGAGTTGGTCGAGGCCGTGTCGCTGAGGATCAACGAATCCACGCTCACGGGCGAACTGGAAGTTGACAAAACGGTGGACGAGGCGCACTTCGACCCCGATGCCACCTATCCGTCGAACGTCGTGCTGCGCGGCACTACGGTCGCCGACGGTTACGGCGTGATGGTCTCGACGGCCGTGGGCGATGCGACCGAAGCCGGGCGCGTTACCGAACAGGCGACCGTCCAGAGCGAAGAGCAGACGCCGCTCAACCGCCAGCTGACACGCCTTTCGAAACTGATCGGCCGTGCGGGCATCGTGCTTTCCATCGCTATTTTCTGCGTCATGCTCGGCAAGGCGATCTTCATCAACGGGTTGCTCGAAGGCGACTGGCTCGCCATCTCGCAGCACGTGCTGCACATCTTCATGGTTTCGGTGGCGATCATCGTGATGGCCGTTCCCGAAGGGTTACCCATGAGCATCACGCTATCGCTGGCCATGTCCATGCGGCGGATGCTCAAGACCAATAACCTCGTGCGGCGCATGCATGCCTGCGAAACGATGGGGGCGGTGACGGTGATTTGTACCGACAAGACCGGAACGCTGACCCAGAACCGGATGCACGTGCAGGAGTTGGTGCGCTACGATGCGCTGCCGATGCACGATTTCGCCGAGATCGTAGCCGCCAATTCGACGGCCTTCCTCGATGTTACGGGTGCCGTGATCGGCAATCCGACCGAAGGGGCGCTGCTCGAATGGCTGCACGCGCAGGGCGAGGACTACGAACCCCTGCGTGCCGGCGCGAAGATCGTCGACCGGCTGACCTTCTCCACCGAGCGCAAGTATATGGCGACGATTATTCAGAGCGGTATTTCGGGCCGCCGGATCGTTTGCGTGAAGGGTGCGCCCGAAATCGTGCGTGCGATGTGTGCGCCGGACGGGAAAGACGAGCAGGTGGCGGAACAGCTGCTCGGGTTCCAGGGGCGGGCGATGCGTACGCTGGCCGTGGCATGGGCCGAGACGGCCGAGGACGATTGCCAGCGGGCTGTCGCCGCGGCGCAGCTTCATTTTGCGGGTGTGGCGGCTATTTCCGACCCCGTGCGCGAGGATGTCCCCGAAGCCGTCGGGCGTTGCCTGAAGGCGGGGATCGACGTCAAGATCGTCACGGGCGACACCCCGGCTACGGCGCGTGAGATCGCCCGCCAGATCGGCCTGTGGAACGACGCCCGGGATACCGACCGCAACCACATGACCGGTACGGAATTCGCCGCGATGAGCGACGAGGAGCTGCTCGGCCGCGTACAGGAACTGAAGATCATGTCGCGTGCCCGGCCGCTCGACAAACAGCGGCTCGTGCGCCTGTTGCAACAGTGCGGCGAGGTGGTGGCCGTCACGGGCGACGGTACGAACGACGCCCCGGCGCTGAATTTCGCCAATGTCGGGCTTTCGATGGGTTCCGGGACGTCGGTGGCCAAGGATGCCAGTGACATCACGCTGCTCGACGACTCGTTCGCTTCGATCGCCACGGCTGTGATGTGGGGACGCTCGCTATACCGCAATATCCAGCGTTTCGTACTGTTCCAGCTCACGATCAACTTCGCGGCGATCCTGATCTGCTTCGTCGGCGCGGTGTTCGGTACGGACATGCCGCTTACGGTGGTGCAGATCCTGTGGGTGAACATCATCATGGATACCTTCGCCGCGATGGCCATGGCCTCGCTGCCGCCGAACCCCGAGGTGATGCTCGAAAAACCCCGTCCGCGCAATGAATTCATCATTACGCGCGCCATGGCGCGCACGCTTTTCACGTGCGGCATTATCATGGTCGCGGTATTGCTGGGCATGCTGTTCTGGTGGACGATCACGACCGGCGGGCTGACCGTGCGCCAGTTGACGCTCTTCTTCTCGACGTTCGTATTCCTGCAATTCTGGAATATGTTCAACGCCAAGGGTTTCGAAACACGCCATTCGGTCTTTTCCTGCCTGCGCGGGTGCCGTGAATTCTTCCTGATCCTGTTGGCTATCGCTGTGGGGCAGGTGCTCATCGTCGAATTCGGCGGCGAGGTTTTCCGCACCGAACCGCTGGCATGGCGGGAGTGGGCAGTTATCATCGGCAGTACGTCGCTGATCGCTGTCGGCGGCGAGATCGTCCGGGCCATAGGCCGCAAGCGTTGACCCACCCCGATCCCACATATGAAGAAATTCTTTTGTTGCTGCTTGCTGGCGGTGGTTGCGTCCGTCACCGTATCGGCACAAATCACAGACAGCCTTGGGAAGGTTTGTCTTGTCCCGGCTGCCCGGGAGGGCGGTTTCGCCCGTTATATCGACCGGCGCACCTCCACGAAGGGCTACCGCATGACCTTCATTGCGGTTCCGCTGATCGTGGGCGGCGCCGTGATGTCGGTTTACGACACCGATTTCCGGCGCCTGCGCAACGGCTACGTAAAGTCGTTCCACCACGATTACGACGACTACCTGCAATATGCACCCGCTGCCGTGATGCTCGGCTTGAAGGCTTTCGGCGTCAAGGGGCGCAGCTCCTGGGGCCGCATGCTCGTCTCGGATGCGTTCTCGGTGGGGCTGATGGCCGCAGCGGTCAATTCGCTGAAATATTCGTTCCGTGTGATGCGTCCCGACGGCTCTACCCGCAATTCGTTTCCCTCGGGGCATACGGCCACGGTTTTCATGACGGCGACGATGCTCCACAAGGAGTACGGGCACCGCAGCCCGTGGTACAGCATCGGGGCCTATACCGTGGCGACGGTCACCGGCGTTACGCGCCAGCTCAATAACCGCCACTGGATGAGCGACGTGATGGTCGGCGCCGGTATCGGTATCCTCGCCACGGAGTTCGGCTATTTCCTCGCAGACCTGATATTCAAGGACAAAGGGCTGCATGTCGGCGAGACCCAACTTGTGTACGACCGCTTCCGCCGGCCTTCGTTCCTCAGTTTTACGGTCGGTGTGACCACTTCGCCCGGCTCCTATTTGCCGTCCCCGGGGATGAGGACTTCGTTCAAGGCCGGGCCTACGGTCGGGGCGCAGGGGGCATGGTTCGCCTCGCCCTATGTCGGCGTGGGCGGGCGTTTTGCCGTGACGAACCTCGAGATGACCGTCAATGGCGTGCCGCAGGACGATAATCTGGAGAGCGGCTCGGCGGCTGCCGGCCTTTACCTGTCCTATCCGCTTTCCGTCCGGTGGCTGGTCGGGTCGAAACTGCTCAGCGGGTACGGATACTATAAATCGTGTAACACGGATTTGCAGAAATTGGGTGATCGTGGCGGCTTTGTGCTCGCGACCGGCATCTCTTCCACCTACCTTGCCTCCCGGAATTTCGGGATCCGCTTCTCGACCGACTACGACATGGCGCCGCCTTTTGCGAAGGATTCCCGCCAGCGGTTGCATATGCTGACGTTTTCACTGGCTGCATGTGCCGTATTTTAGGAGGGAGTCCCCGGTTTCAGGATCCCGTCCCCGAATAAAAAGCGGGCCCCTCTTTCCGGGAGCCCGCTTCTCTGTGTATTACGGTCGGTTTTTACAGGACACCCTGTTCGACCATCGACTTGGCAACCTTCATGAAGCCGGCGATATTGGCGCCCTTCATATAGTTGATGTAACCGTCCTTCTCGGTGCCGTATTCGAGGCATGCGTGGTGGATCGACGACATGATCTGGTGCAGCTTGGCATCGACCTCCTCGGCCGTCCAGTTGAGTTTCTGGGCGTTCTGCGTCATTTCCAGACCCGATGTGGCGACGCCGCCGGCGTTCACGGCCTTGCCCGGGCCATAGGGAATCTTCGCCGCGATGAATGCGTCGATAGCCTCGGGACGGCAGCCCATGTTCGAAACTTCTGCCACGACCTTCACGCCGTTGGCCAGCAGTTTGCGGGCATCCTCGCCGTCGAGCTCGTTCTGCGTGGCGCACGGCATGGCGATGTCGACCTTGACTTCCCACGGCTTCTTGCCCGCGAAGAACTGGGATCCGGGGAATTTCTTGGCGTAGGGTTCCACGACGTCGTTGTTCGATGCGCGCAGTTCGAGCATATAGGCAATCTTTTCGGCGTCGAGGCCTGTGGGATCGTAGATGTAGCCGTCGGGGCCCGAAATCGTCACCACCTTGGCGCCCAGTTCTGTAGCCTTCGTCGCCGCGCCCCATGCCACGTTGCCGAAGCCCGAGATGGCGATGGTCTGGCCCTTGATGTCCATGCCGGCTTTTTCGAGCATCTGGCGCAGGAAATAAACGGCACCGAACCCCGTGGCCTCGGGACGGATCAGCGAACCGCCGTAGGTCATGCCCTTGCCGGTCAGTACGCCCGTGTTCTCGCGTGCCAGTTTACGGTACATGCCGTAGAGGTATCCGATTTCGCGGCCGCCCACGCCGATGTCGCCCGCCGGGACGTCGGTCTCGGGGCCGATATGGCGCCACAGCTCGACCATGAAGGCCTGGCAGAAACGCATTACCTCACGGTCGGATTTGCCCTTGGGGTTGAAATCCGAGCCGCCTTTGGCACCGCCCATGGGCAGCGTCGTCAGCGCATTCTTGAAAATCTGCTCGAAACCGAGGAATTTCAGGATCGAGGGATTCACCGAGGGATGGAAACGCAGGCCGCCCTTGTAGGGGCCGATTGCGTTGTTGAACTGGATGCGGTACCCGAGGTTGACCTGGACATCGCCCTTGTCATCGACCCAGACCACCTTGAAGGTGAAGATACGGTCAGGCTCCACGATGCGTTCTGCAATGCGGTTGGCCTCGAATTCCGGATGCTGGTTGTAAGCCTCCTCTACCGTCATGAGAACTTCGCGCACGGCTTGCAGGTATTCGCTTTCGCCGGGGTGCTTGCGCTCAAGTTCCGCCATCAATTTGTTTACGTCCATATTGCCTGAAGTTTTAAAAGGTTGTTTCTTTATTACAAATATAATATTATTTCTTATAAATTGTAACTTCGGGGCGAATTTTTCCGCGGAATTATTATTTATCGCCCTCTTCCTTGACGATACCCTTGTTCGAGCGCCCGTCGATGCAGACCCACAGGGGTTTTTCGAAACGCACCTGCCGCAGGAACATTCCCTCGTAGACCGCGCGGCGGCCGTCGAGTTCCCCTTCGCGGAAAATACCGTCGCCGCGGAAGGGATTGATCGTCAGGTAACCCACGCCCAGCGAGGTGACGTTCTGGAAAAAATGCGTGCCCTGCGACGGTTCGACCTCGAACTTCTCGATGCCGCATTCGACGATCACCTTCGCTTCCGAGATGTGGTTCCATTTCACGGGGACGCCCAGAAACGGGTCGGAAGAGCCCCAGCGGCCGGGGCCGACGAGGATGTAGGAGCGTTTTTCATCCTGCATCCGGTTGTTGAATTCGAGCAGTTCTTCGGCGATCTTTTCGGTCGAGAGCGAGTCGAACGTGTTGCTCTTGATGTAGATGATGTCTGCGATGTCGCCCATCATGCCGATCCCGAGCGCGTTCTGGCCGTATACCAGCGCGTCGGAAACGTCCACCTTGCTCCAGTCGATCGGGCGGTTGTCCTGGTTGTCGATGATCGGGCGGATCTGGAGCAGGTTGAATATCTGTTGTTCTCCGGCCTGTACGTCCATATTGACGGCGAATTCGACCTCTACGGGGCAGCGCATCTCCTCGGCCCCCAGCCTCAGGATATCGCCGATGATGTCCGCGAGCGGGAAGGTGTTGTATTTTAGTATGTTGTTGAATGTGATTACTTTGCGTCCCCGGTCGAACGGGCTGTCCGAGATGCGTTCGTTCTCCCGATCCCATACCGAGCAGACGAACCGTGCGTTGCGCAGGCCGGCGATCTGTGCGATGTCCAGCCTGTGCAGGTTCACCGCGTCGTCGATCGACGTGCGGAACTCTTCGGGCTTGAGGCTCAGCGCCAGCACTTCGTTCTGCGTGTCGCGCAGCGCCAGTTCGGGGGTCGAGGTCTGGAGTACCTTCTGCGGGTAGCGGGGCGAGAAGCGCAGCGTACGGCCGCCGTCGACGACCAGTTTGCCCAGCCCCATGGCGATGTTGCAGACGCCGTCGGCCGGGGCCTCGTCGCCGATGGGGTAGTAGTTGATCGACCGGGCCACGCCCGAGAAGGTCGGGAAGAAGAGGCCGTCCTGCTCGGTGCCGCATACCTCCTGGATGATGACGGCCATTTTTTCCTCCGAGATCAGGTTTTGCGACGAGGAGAGGTAAGCCCTCGACGTGGCGAAATAGACCGAGGCGTAGACGCTCTTGACAGCCTTGAGCAGCAGTCGGAGCATCTGATCCCCGTTGTCCACGTAGGGGATCATGTAGGTGGAATAGATGCCTGCGAAGGGCTGGTAGTGCGAATCTTCCAACTTCGACGACGAACGTACGGCCAGCGGCGTGCGGACGGTCTGGATGTAGGCCTTCAGCTCCTGCTGCAACCTGGCGGGCACCGTCGAACTGACGAATTCCGAGAGTATCTCCTCGTCCGAGAACTCCTGCGAAATGATGTATTTGAGGCCGTTGAGGCGGATGAAGTCGTCGAAATAGTCCGTGGCGATGACCACCGAGCGGGGGATCATGATGCGCACGTTGGCGTGCTTGTCGTAGAGCCGGTGCTTGAGGATCATCGAATTCATGAAGGCCAGCCCGCGGGCCTTGCCGCCGAGCGAACCCTCGCCGATGCGTGCGAAGGCCACCGCGTCGCTGTAAGTTTCCGGGTCGAAACGCGCCACTACGCCCTGCCCGAGCAGCGTGCGGTAATCCTTGATGAGGTTGACGATGCGCTGGCGATGTTCCTGGGTCGACGCGAATTGGCTCTTGTTGCCCCGGCGGATCGCCGCCGCCAGCGGGAACAGCCCCCGGGAATAGAGCCATTTCGAAAGGTGGTTTTGCGACGTGTGATATTCGAATGCCTTGTCGGGGATCGTGGCGATCATCTCCTGCATCTGCACCAGGTCTTTGGCCTTGCCGATGACGGCACCCGTATCGGGGTCTTTGAAGAGGAATTCGCCGAAGGCGAACTCCTTGTCGATATATTCGTGCAGCTGCGTGAGCAGCGTTTTGGAATTCTTGGCGATGAACCCCGCCCCGAGCTGGCGGGCCTGTACCTCGAACTCGGTCTGCGACGATTGCAGCAGGACGGGCATCAGCGGGTTGTCGGCCTTGATGCGGCGGCAGAGGTCGATGCCCGCATCGCGTTTCTCGCTCTCGGGCGGGTCGTTGCGGTGCAACACGAACCCTACGTCGGAGATCACGCCCAGGATGTTCTTCTTGTAACGGTCGTAGAGTTCCACGGCCTCCTCGTAATTGGTGGCCAGCAGGATTTTCGGCCGGGCACGCTTGCGCAGAATCTGCTGTTGCTCGTTGAAGGCGTCCTTGAGGAATTCTGTGTTCTGCAGCAGGATCAGCTTGTAGAGCTCGGGCAGGTAGGTCGAGTAGAAACGTATCGAGTCCTCGACGAGCAGGATGGCCTGCACGCCGCCGTCGGTGATGTCCTCCTCGGCGTTCATTTTATCCTCGACCAGCTTGATGATGGCCATGATCAGGTCGGTATTGCCGTGCCAGCCGAAGATGTAGTCGAGCCCCGAGCGATCCTGCTCCTCCAAACGGCGGTAGATGTCTTTCGAGAAGGAGGTGAGCAGCGCGACCGGGATCTGGGCGTGGCGTTCCTTGACGATCTTGGCAAACGAGAATACGTCCAGCTCCCCGACGTTGTACATCGTCAGGATGAAGTCGAACGAGTCGTCGCGGCCGAGCAGCTCCAACGCTTCGCGTGTGGAGCTCACGCGCGTGAACGACGGCGGGTTCGACATGTTCAGGTCGAGGTATTCCTGGTTGATCTGCGATTCGATGTGTCCGTCCTCCTCGAGGATATACCCGTCGTAGCTGCAGCAGACCAGCAGGATCTTATGGATTCGGTATTTCATGAACCGGTACTGGGCCTTGTTCCCGTCCGGCAGGTATTCTTCGAGGTTCTTGTTCATCGCGACTTCGTTTATTTCAACAAAAATAGGAAAAAATCGCCAACCGGTAAAAAGAAATTTCCCGACGGCAGGTGATACCGGCGGACGAGGGGAGTTGCCGGGGTGCCGGGCGCGGCGTCCGGGTTCAGACCCTGGCGCTGAAAACCATATGGCGCCAGAGGTAGGGTATGCGTCCGGCGCCCGTAAAGACCAGATGATGGTATCCCGCCTCCCTGAGCAGGATGGCGAGTGTCCGGCGCGACCAGAACTTGATGTGGCCGCCTTCCCACAGGGCGCTCAGGTGATAATCCATTTTGTTGGCCAAGGCGATGGTGAGGTTCTTCAGGTAGCCGTGGTAGGGCGTGGTGACGATGAACTGGCCTCCGCCGCTGGCTTCGAGGATGCTGCGGATGAACAATACGAATGCCCGCGGTTGGTAGAGGTGTTCGATGACTTCCATCGAAATCACTGTTTTGAAGGGAATGCCGCGCAGTTCGGGCGGGAGTTCGCCCGAGGTTACATCACAGACGAAAAACCGGTTCGAATTTCCCCCTCCCTTCATCCTGTTGGCGATCGCTATGCCTTGTTCGGATGCGTCGATGCCGTAGACGCAATAGCCTTTCCCAGCCAGGTAATTGGCGAAGTAACCGTTTCCGCAGCCTACATCCAGAATCGGCGAACCGTCCGTGGGCAGTAACCGCTCGATGTATTTGCCGAGCAGTTTGTGGTAGAACATCGGCTGGGCGTCGCGCCATCCGAATTCATTGTAGCTGGATGTCGTCATGGTGTAGTGGGATTTGAAGACGCAATAACAAACAAATGTAGGCATATTTTTCATCGCGCGCAAGCGGAACGGGGTTTATTTACAGGGGCTTTCTTTTGCTTGTCAGCGACTTTCCGGCAGGGCCTGCGCGATTTTCGTTTTTTATTTCTATCTTTGTTCTGATAAAAAAACGATTCGCAATGAATACGGACAAATATATCCTTCAGGAAGTCACAACCTCCGCACAGGAGCGTGAATGGCTCGATTTACCCAAGAAGATTTACAAGGGCAACCGCAACTGGGTCTGCCCGCTGGATCAGGACATAACCGAGGTCTTCGATCCGGCACGAAACGAACTTTTCGCCGACGGTGAAGCCGTCCGCTGGGTGGTGCGCAACAAGGCCGGCGAGGTCGTGGGGCGTATCGCGGCGTTTTACAACCGCGAAAAGGCGGCCATCGAGGAACAGCCCACGGGCGGCTGCGGCTTCTTCGAGGCGATCGACGACCAGCAGGTCGCCGACATGATGTTCGATGCTTCGCGCATGTGGCTCGCCAGCCGCGGCATGGAGGCGATGGACGGGCCGATCAACTTCGGGCAGCGGCGCGACTGGTGGGGACTGCTGGTCGAAGGCTACGAATTCCAGCCGCTCTACAAGAATCCCTATAACCCGCCTTATTATAAGGAGCTGTTCGAGAATTACGGCTTCAAAAACTATTTCAACCAGCACAGCTTTATCTGGCGTGCCAATGTCTCGGAGGCCAGCGAACGGATTTTCGACCGCGCCGAAAGGCTCCTCTCTACGCCGGGGTATCATGTCGAGAATATCGACATGAACAACCTGGAGGACGCCGCCGAGAATTTCCGGCTGGTTTACAACAAGGCGTGGGCGCTCTTTTCGGGTGTCAGACCCATGGCGCAGGAGGAGGCGATGCAGATGATGAAGGCCATGAAGCCGATTATCGACCCCGACATCATCTTTTTCGCCTATTTCAACGACGAACCGATCGGATTCTTCATCACCGTGCCCGACCTGAACCGCATCATCGGGAAGTTCAACGGCAAATTCGGGCTGATCCAGAAGCTCCGCCTGATGTGGGAGCTGAAAGTCCGCAAATCCTGCGACCGTATCTTCGGCATCATCTTCGGCATCGCCCCCGAATTCCACGGCAAGGGTGTGGAGTCGGCCATCATGGCGCGTTACTGGCACTTCATGATGGAGACGCAGAGCCGCTACAAGACACTCGAGCTGGCCTGGATCGGCGATTTCAACCCCGTAATGAATCGTATGATCGAGACTTATGTCTGCGCTACGCGCCATAAGATACACACCACCTACCGTTACCTCTTCGACCGGACGAAGGAGTTCCACCGCTGTCCGCGCCTGGGGGTGAAACGCCGCGAGTAAAACCTAAAACCGTACCTATATGAAAACCACAGCATTTACCAAGTACCACATTGCCGCGGGGGCCAAGATGGCCGAATTCGCGGGATATAATATGCCGATCGAGTTCACGGGGATCAACGACGAGCACATGGCCGTACGCAACGGCGCCGGTGTCTTCGACGTGAGCCACATGGGCGAAATCTGGGTCAAGGGCCCCAAGGCGCTTGACCTGCTGCAGCGCATCACCACCAACGACGTGTCGAAACTCTTCGACGGCAAGGTGCAGTATTCGTGTATGCCCAACGGGCACGGCGGCATCGTGGACGACATCCTCGTCTACCGTGTCGATGCCGAAACCTATATGCTCTGTGTCAACGCCGCCAATATCGAAAAGGACTGGAAGCACATCTGCGAGCAGGGCCGGGCGTTCGGCATGGAGGCCGGCCACGGCAAGGAGCTTTACAACGCTTCGGACGAAATCTGCCAGCTGGCCGTACAGGGGCCCCTGGCGATGAAGGTCGTGCAGAAAATGTGCGCGGAGCCGGTCGAGGATATGGAATACTATACCTTTAAAAAGATGAAGGTCGCCGGCTGTGATGCCATCCTTTCGATTACGGGTTATACCGGATCGGGCGGCTGCGAGATCTATGCGGCCAACGAGGACGGCGACAAACTCTGGAAGGCGCTCTGGGAGGCCGGCGGGGAGTACGGGCTGAAGAACATCGGCCTCGGGGCCCGCGATACGCTGCGTCTGGAAAAAGGCTTCTGCCTCTACGGCAACGACATCGACGACACCACATCGCCCATCGAAGGCGGCCTGGGCTGGATTACCAAATTCGCCGAAGGAAAGGATTTCATCGACCGGGCGCTGATGGAAAAACAAAAGGCCGAGGGGGTTACGCGCAAGCTTGTCGGGTTCCGGATGATCGACCGCGGAATCCCGCGTCACGGTTACAAGATCGCTGCGGCCGGTGGCGGGGAGATCGGTCATGTTACGTCGGGTACGATGTCGCCCTGCCTGAAGGTTGGCTTCGGCCTGGGCTACGTGAAGCCCGAATATGCCCGCCCGGGCACGGAGGTCGCCGTCGTTATCCGCGAGAAACCCCTGCGCGCCGAGGTGGTGAAGATCCCGTTCGTTTAACCTGCCCGGCCGGATTGCACTCCGGCCTGCCCGGTTCGGGAATGTTTTGAAAATTAATGTAATTCTGTGATATGAAAGCAAAATACCTCGGACTCGACCTTTCGAGTCCCGTCGTGGTCAGCAGTTCGCCCTATACGGCGACTGTGGCCAATATCGGACAATGCGTAGCGAACGGCGCGGGCGCTGTCGTCCTGAAATCCATCTTCGAGGAGCAGATCATCCGTCATGCCGCCGCGCTGGACTATCCGTCGCAGGGCATGGGCGATTCGGGTGAATACCTCGAACGTTACCTCGGCGATGCGTATAAGGGTGAGTTTCTCAAACTCGTCTCCGATGCCCGTACGACAGGGGTACCCGTCATCGCCAGCATCAACTGCATCGCGGCGGATGACGGATGGACGGACTACGCCGTGGCCATGGAGGCTGCGGGGGCCGCAGCCCTGGAACTGAACATCTTCCTGCAACCGACCGACCGCCACCGTACGGCGCAGGAGTTGGAGCAGGACTACGCCGATGTCGTGCGCCGCGTGGCGGCTGCCGTGAAGATCCCGGTGTCGGTGAAACTGCCGATGCGCCTGACCAATGTGCTTGCCGTCGCCGATTCTCTGCTGGCGCGCGGGGCGCGGGGTGTGGTGATGTTCAACCGCTTCTTCGAACCCGATATCGACGTGGAGCGCATGGCGTTCGTCAACGGCAACCCGTTCAGCGAACCTGCGGAATTGCGCAATGTCCTGCGCAGCGTGGCGCTTTGCTCTACGGCCCTGCCGCAGCTCGATGTCGCCGTATCGACGGGCGTGCACGACGGCGAGGCTGCCGTCAAGGCGCTGTTGTGCGGTGCTAATGCGGTGCAGGTCTGCTCGGCGATCCACGAGAAGGGCTTCGGGGTCATTGCCGGCATCAACCGGTTCATCGAACAGTGGGCTGAGCGCCACGGTTTCGAGTCGCTGGGCGAGTTCCGCGGCAGGATGGATTACGGCAACGCCGAAAGCGACGTGTACCAGCGCGTGCAGTATATGAAATATTTTCCGCACGATGCCGAATAACCTTTGCGGGCAGCCGCATGTAAAATATTCCCCGGAGATCTGCTGAGGTCTTCGGGGAATATTGTGTTTGAAGGGATCCGCCGGTATGGGTCTCTTCCTTTCTCTCTTCGTTTTGCCTTGCTGTGTGCCGTTACAGGTGGGGTTTCGTACCCGATGCCTGCTGTTTCCGGAATCGTAATACGGTATTCCCTCCCCGGGGATCAGCTCCGGTATACCTCTTCGTAAATCCGCCCGAAGGCTTCGCGCAGCCGTGCCGTGTCGTGAATCAGCGCACGCAGTTCCGCCAGTTTGCGGGCGTTGTCCGATTCCGGTATCCAGAGCCTCAGGTAGCCGCCTTCGGCATATTTTCGTTGCAGGTGTTCCACGCAACGGTCGAACTGCCCTTCGCGGCTGAGCGCAGGGTAGTGCGCCGTGCCGTATTGTATCGTGCGGCGGATTACGGTTTCGGGGTCGAGGCAGCGGTCTGCCTCGGCTACGATCCGTCCGTAAATCGTGCGCGGGGCGTGGTCGGACGAGGCCCGGTGGTCTTCGATGGCGTCGCGCATCACGGCCATCTGTTCCTCTGTGAACCGCTGCCGCATAAAAGAGTCCCCGAGCAGGATTTCTCCCGAGCGGATATGGTGCGACTCCCGTCCGTATGCCAGCCCCGTGTCGTGGTAGGCTGCGATCGCGTAGACCATGTCGGCATCCACCTCGTAATGCCCGGCAAGCACGAGGCTCTGCGCAATGACCGTGCGTACGTGGTCGGTGCGGTGTGCCGCATCGAACGCCCCGTAGCGGGGAATGATCTCGGCCTCGATGTAGGCCTTCAGTTCTTCGGATGGTTTCATAGGTGCAAAAGTAATATATTTATCCGGATAGCTCGTTTGACCGGGGGATACTGTAAAAAGAAACGGCCGACTGTTTCTGTCGACCGTTTCTTTTCTGTATAAGGATGCTATCCTTGTCGGTTTGTGCTGTTATTTGAACGAACGCGTGTGCTTGTAGTCTGCAGCGTACGTATTGTTCATGTAGATATGGAACGTCGCCTTTTTGCCTACGCCTTCCGAGTCGTTCTGCGTTTTCCACGAATCATCCCATTCGCCCAGCTTCGAGTGGTCGAAGCGGTAGATATTGTAGAAATTCGGATACTTTCCGGGGTTGCTGTTCTGATCCCCCCGGCAGTCGTCGCTGTAATACGCCCAACGCTCCTTAAAACCGTCGACATAGGTGCAGATGAAATAGTAGCGGGTGTCCTTTCTTCCGTCTTCATGCGAAACGACCCATGCATAATCGGAAATACTCCATTCGCCCTGCCCCTGATAGGTCATCTCTGCCGTATCGGGTACATCATGTCCGAACCAGGGCTTGTTCCAGAGTTCCACTTTCTCGATTTCGCGCATCTTGTAGGTCATGGCGTTGAAATCCAGGGCGACCCAGTAGATACCGGCTTTCGAAACGGTGTTTGTTACCGGGTTTTCAGCGATGGCGAAGGTCATGTTGCTTGCGTCGAGCTTGTAGTAGCGGCCTTTGTCGTCGGTAATGCTGAAATCACCCGAAGACAATTGCGTGAAGCATTCGAAAATGCTCGCTTCACGGCCGACATTCAGATCGTCACTTCCCTTCGCAACCAAAACGGGCAGGGCTTTGTTCAGGGCGATGGCTTCCTGGTTCTCGGTGGCGGAACCCTGCATGTTGACTGCGAGAGGTACTCCGAGCGAACGCTCCAGCAGGAAGAGGTCGTCATCCGTATTGTTCATATGAACCCAGAACGAAACTTTCTTTCCGTAGCCTTCCCTTTCCTTTTCATTCACTTTCCAAGTGTTATCCCACTGGTTGCTGAATGTATGGCGGAAAATGTTGTAGAACAGCGGATTCTTTTCAGCCTCAGACTTCTCCGAGTCACGGCAGTCGTCTTCGAAATGTCCCCAGAACTCGGACGAGCCGTCGGCATAGGTACAGATGAACTTGTGGCGAGAGTCTGTGTTGCCGCCCTCTTTGACGTTCCATGCGTAGTCCATAATGCCCCATACGCCGTTGCCTTCGTACGTGAGTTCGGCCTTGTTGCCCGGACTGGAAATGAAGAGCTCGACTTTCGAGATTTCCTTGAACTTATAGGTCATATTGGAGAAGTTCACGTAGAGCCAGTAAATGCCGTCGTGCTCGACAGTTACGGCAGTCGTCGCTTCGTTGTCCTTGATGAGTTCCATCCTGTTCTTCTCGGCCAGCCTGAAGTTGCGGTTGAGGTCGTCGGTGATAATCAGTTCGCCTGCAGTCAGCTTCGTAAAGATTTCGTAAGCCCCGGCCTCGCGCTGATCCGTGTACTTGCCTTTCGCCGTGTGGATGACGCTGGCAGCGAACAGGGTGAGCTCCTTCTGTCCCTCGGTGATTCCTCCGGAAATCTTGATCTCCGAAGGCATCGGGTCTACGGAATTGATGCGGGTGAGGGATACCGTGCGTACTCCGGCTTCGCTGCCGTAAATCTCTGAGTTCAGGCCGCACCATGCGCGTACCGTCCATTTGACGGTGGCGGTTTCGCCCAGGTCTGCACCTGCCAGTGTGGCGACCGTATTTAAAGTAGAACTTGCGACCTTGGCCGAGGGTTCGTACCCGTTGTTGTCGCTGGTGAGGACATAAAGCGGCTGGCTGAAGTCCCCGTCTACTTTGTCGAACAGCAGTTCGTAGGTGATATAGCCGTTCTTGCTCGCTTTGGAAACCGCCCATTCGAAGTGGGTGGTGTTGCCGGTCTCCAGCATGATCGTCGCATTATTGCGCGGCAGGTAAAGCTGATCCGCGGGGGTGATATTGCCCGAAGGCGTCGTATCGTCGTCGCTGCAGGCGGCCAGGCCACATGCCATGGCTCCGGCGACCAGCATCATGATAATCTTCTTCATAAATCGGTTGGTTTTGACGGGTTAGAACTTGACATCCTTGATCATCCACATGGATTCGATCGCCTGCGCAGCACTGGTATATGCACCCAGCGAACCGCCTACGTCGCCGTTCATCGACGAGCGGGGCTGGTAGCACTTCACACCGAAGTAAGCCTCGGGCCAGCCTTCCGGCGTCTTGTCGATCGTCGCCCAGTAGTAGGAGGCATGACGATAGAGATAATCGTAGAGCTCCTTGCGGATTTTGCCGTCGAACGAGTCGACTTCCGTGTCGAGGATCATGCGCGTGAACCAGTGGAACATCACGGCGTGGAAGATCGAGTTGTTCTCGTCCGTACCCTCGTCACGCGATACCATTTCATAGTTGTAAACTTCGTTCATGCGGGTTGAGGTCATTTGGCCGCGGCCCGCCTGGATGGCCTTGCGCAGGTAGCCCGTGTCGCCGGTCAGTTTCCAGAGCAGACGGCCGGCTTCCATGCAGGTACCCTGCGTGTAGCTCAGCGGGGTCGAACCCAGCGTGCCGTCGGATGCCATCACGTCGATGTTCTGATCGAAGCAGGTGCAGGCCTGGTCGATGTATTCCTGGGCAGCCTCTTCGTTGCCTGCTGCGCGGCTGTACTGTGCCAGGGTCGCGGCTGCGATGGCTGCAGGGCCGTTCGTGCACTCGTTGGGCCCCAGATCCGACCATTTCCAAGGCAGCCAGCCGGACTGCGTCAACTCGTGACGGGGCCATACGCACTCGTCCCAGGTCTGTTTGGCTGCATCGTAATAGGTTTGGTTGCCGGTTGCGTCGTACATCTGGAACAAGGCGATAATGATCCAGCAGGTGTCGTCGGTGAAATCGTTGCCGAAACCCGTCGAACCGCGCCAGTTCTGATTGCCTTCGTAGTTGTTACCGCGCTTATCGTACCATTTCTGGAAATAGCCCTCGATACGGGCTTTTTCCTCGGCATCGGTCGCCTTGATACGGTTGTAGTACTCTACCATGGCAGCCATGGCGTGTGCTTGCTGCCAGTAGTTGTTGGAATTGGCACTGCCGGTCGCATTGTATTCCCTGTACGAGAACACGCCTTCGTAGCCATTGCGGTTTTCACTGCAGTAGAAGCGCTCGATGAAAGCCGTGGAGCAGGAGTCCGCAGCCTCAGTCCAATCGATCGTGTAGGGCGCGTACTGGGTGTTCCCCGTTACTTTTTCCGGCTTGGTAAGATCCTCGTATTCTTGTTCCGAGCAGGCGCCCGAGACGGCTGCTGCGGAAAGGGTCAGCATGGCAACAGTCCATCTGAATAGAGATTTTCTCATAATTTATAGGTTGATTTTAATTTTTATTCAATACTGTTTTGTTTCCGGTTCCGTGTCCGAATCCGTGCTTCGAATAGCTTTCCGCGCGTGCCGTCTTCCGGACTGCGCGGCAAAGGTTCCGGGCGGCTCCTCCCCGGAGGGAGGAACCATCCGGTATCTTGTTGCTATTTGAAGATGTATTCGTGCCAGAATCCTCCTGCTTGGTTGTCTCCGTTCAGGTAAAGGTAGCAGTCGAAATCACGGCCGCAATCCGAAACGAGGAAATTATAGGTCTTGTTCCAGTCCTTATCGTTATCGTTGAAAGTATAGATGTACACCCTCAGATAGTCGGTCGTGTAGGAAGATCCCAGCGAGGACGTCGTTCCGAGGAACCATTTATTGCCGTCGGCAGTCGTCATGTTGAAGCGGTGGCGCGTATCGTTGGATGAGTTGACGGATATCTCGTTATCGTAGTCGAGCAGTTCCCATACGCCTTTCCCTTTGTAGGTGAGGGTCTTGTAGACGGTCGACATCGAGTTGTCTGCCCACGATGCGGCATAGTATTCGATCATGCTGACCTGAACTGCGGTGTAGGTCATCGCACTGAAGTCGATCTTGATCCAGTAGATGCCGGCCTTCAGCGTGTTGGCGGTCGAAGAGCCGTCGACGATATGCTTGATGCGGCCGTTGCTCTTGAGCGAGTAGTAGCGATCCAGTTCGTCGACTACGGTGAATTCGCCCTCCGAGATTTTCGTGAAGCATTCGTATACACCCGAACCGACTGCTTTGCCGTCGAGGTACGCCGGGATCAGCTTGATGCCTGCGGCATCCTCCACGGCTTCACCCTTCAGCATAACGGCCGTCGGCAGCGGGTCGACTAGGTTGATACGTGAAACGGTGAGCACATTGGCCTGCGTGTAGGTCTGGGCGAACAAACCCTTGCCGGCACGTACCGTCCATTTGAGCTGCCCGGTCTTGGCATTCTCGATTCCCGCCAGGGCAGCCACTTCGTTCAGCTCTTTGGCCGAGATGCTCAGCGAGGCTTTGGAGCCGGTCATCTGGCTGTTCTTAACGGCAAGCGGTGCCGAGAAATCGCCGTCCGCTTTGTCGAACAGCACTTCGTAAGTGATGTATCCGCCGTCTTCGGCAACGGAAGGTGCCCATTCGAAACTGGTATTCAATCCCTGATCCAGATTGACCGATGCATTGTCCGCGGGTGCGTAGAGCTCGTTGCCGGGCTGAATCTTGAAATTCAGATCCTGACCATCCTCCTCACAGGCGGTAAACCCGAGGGTGAGGGCTCCTGCGGCGAACAACATGATATTTTTCAATATGGTTTTCATGTGTTTTTCTTGATTGGTTAGTTAATCTCCTTTACAACTTGGCTGTTACCATCCCGGGTTCTGCGGCAGGTTGGCGTTGATGTCACGCTCCTTCTGCGGAATGGGGAACCAGTATTTCATGTTGTAGGCATTCTGGCACTGGATGTTACTGCCATCGTCGAGGAAGGGGGCACCTGTAGCGCGGGTCGTGAGGTATGCGGCTCCCGTGCTCTTGAGCGACGGATTGTCGAGCAGCGCCCAGCGGCGCAGGTCGAATACACGGCGGCCTTCGAGGGCCAGCTCCACGCGGCGCTCGTCGCGGATAACCTGGCGCAGGTCGCTGCTGCCCGGATAGGAGCAGTATGCGGCGTCGAATCCGGCTCGCTCGCGCAGCGGCTTGATCGTCTTGTCCCAGATGTCGGACGTCATTTTACTCTGTTCGTTCATCGATTCGGCATACATCAGCAGCACGTCGGCGTAGCGGATTTCCATGAGTGATTTGTAGGTGTTGCCCTTGCTGTCGACCATGTCGGCATTGTAGTTTTTCAGGGTATAATACCCCGTAGCCGTGCGATCCTGCGTGCCGTTGTACGAGTCGAAACGGTGCTGCTTGTCGCTGGTTTGGCTCTCGTCCGATGCCTTCGTAAAGACCTGGTAAGTGCCTTTACCCGTGCCTTCCGAGCCAGCCAGACTCAGGGTTTTTGCTTCCGGAATATCCACGGTGCAGTTGTTGTAGGCGATGGTTGCTTCGAAACGCTTGTCGCGCTTCTCGTAGTCCGTGTCATCGGCGACGCTGCCGTCGAGTTTGCGGTAGGTATCGACCAGTTCCTGCGTCGGCGACTGGGTGGTTACACCCTTGTTACCGATGGACTGGGGAACGAAAGCATTGAAATTGTTCCAGGATCTGACGATGTTGTCAATGCCGCCGAGCGTGGCGAATTCGATCGTCATGATCGACTCGGGGCCGTAGCAGCACGACTGGTCATGGAAAAGTTTCTTGTAGTCCTGTTCGAGTGCGTAGGTGCCGTACTCCGTCGAATTGATCAGCTTGTCGCACCAGATGGCGCAGTTCTCGAAATCGTTGTCATAAAGGTATGCACGTGCATTGAGCGCCACGGCTGTACCGCGGGTGTAACGTCCGTTTTCAGATTCCGGAATATCCGTGTTTTTCGGCAGTATCTCGGCCACCTCGGCAAGTTCCGAGTGGATGAACTCCTTGATCGTGGCGGCGGGTGTTACCTTGACCACGCGCGATTCGGGGAGCGTCGGGTTGGTCGTGAAGAACGGCACGTCGCCGAACCATGTTACCAGGCGCAGGTAGGTGAAGGCGCGCATAAGACGGAGCTCTGCAAGCATGCGCGTCTTGAAGGTCTCGTCGATATTCATGCGATCCTGGGCGTCGAGCGCCGTGTGGATCGTACGCAGTTCCTGGTAGCACTTGTCCCATTCGTCCGAGAAGCGGCCGTTCGAGGTATTGGCCATACCCGTTACGATGCTGGTTTCGTTCGTCGAGTGGCGGCTGCCGTACACGTCGTCAGACAGCAGGTTATTGGCGAAATAGTAGTCTTGGTGCCAGCACTGGTTGTACCCCAGGTACAGGGCCGTGCGGACATTGTCCTCGATTGTCCAGAAAGTTTCGTCGGTATAGGAGGTCGTCGGGTATTGCTCAAGGCCTACGCAGCTGACCATACCGAGGGAGAGGATGGCTAATATATTTTTGATTTTCATATTCTTTCCGATTGTTTAATTGTTAGAAAGTCAAGTCGATACCTCCACCGAAGTAACGCAGGGTCGGGTAGTTGCGCACAGAGTTGTCCGCTCCGCCGCTCATGTTGTTGCCGAACGACGTGGTCTCGGGGTCTACGAACCCGTTTTTAGTCCAGGTCAGCGGGTTCTGGGTGTCGAAATAGATGCGCAGAGCCTCGCAGCCGAATTTCTTCGTCCACTTCTTGGGAAGGGTGTAACCCAGCTGGATGTTCTTGATACGCATGTAGGCACCTTCGAGCAGCATCATATCCGAACCGGTGTGCCCCCAGTTGTTCGTGTCGCTCACCGAGCCCGATACTCCCAGGCGCGGCCAGCGTGCGTCGCGGTTCTGCGGCGACCAGTAGTCGAGCTGGTGGTCGAACATGGTCATCGAGTAGTCGGCGTGGAACGGCTGCACGAGCTCGCCGCGAACCGGGTTCTCACGCTTCAGCACGCCCTGGAGCATGATGCTGAAGTCGATGCCTTTCCACTTGACATTGTAGGTGAAACCGTAGGTATAGCGCGGGAAGGCATAACCCAGGTAGGTGCGGTCGTTTTCGTCGATCTTGCCGTCGCTGTTCAGGTCGACATAGCGCACGTCGCCCGGACGGAGCTGCGAACGGTCGATGCCGGTCGGCAGGGCTGCATTCTGGATTTCATCGTAGTTCTGGAAGAAACCATTCGTTTTCCAGCCGTAGAGGGCATTGATCGGCAGACCCTCCATGATGATGGTGCCGGCACTGTCGGCAGTTCTGATAGCCGGGGTTCCATAGCGGACTACCTCGTTCTGCGAGTCGGCGAGGTTGAGCGAGAAGTTGTGCTTCCAGTTGCCGCGCGAGAGGTTATAGTTGATGGTAAGTTCCCAGCCCTGGTTGTCGAGGATACCGCGGTTCTCCTTGGCGATCGAGGCGCCGAAGGTTCCGGGGACGATCGGGGAGAGGAGGATATCTTCCGTACGCTTGTAGAAGTAGTCGAAGTTGACGCTCAGGGTATTCTTGAAGAACGTCGCATCCACACCGATGTTGAAGGTCTTGGCGGTCTCCCACGTCAGCAGTTCATTACCCATGGTGAACATCAGGCCCTGAACCGGGACGCCGTTGAAACCGTAAGCGTTGGCCCAAGTGCCGTAGGTGGTCATGAAATCGTAGTCGCCCACATCCTGCTGGTTACCGTTCAGACCGTACGAAGCACGGAGTTTCAGGTCACCGACACGGTCGCGGTAGGTCTGCATGAAATTCTCCTGCGACATGCGCCAGCCCAGCGATACCGAGGGGAAGAAGGCTCCGTTGCGCTCCTTGAGGAACTTCGAAGACATATCGTAACGGGCGGTGAATTCGAAATAGTAGCGGTCGTCGTAGGAGTATCCGGCGCGACCGAAGAACGACTGCAATGCACGGCGGTATTTGCTCTGGGACGACAGTTTGGTGCCTTCCGTAGCGATCGAGCCGTCACCCGGCTGGTCGATGCTGTTCATACCCTGGCGGGCGGCCGTGATGTCATAGCCGATCTCCGATTCGTCCGACCAACCGAACAGTCCGGTTACATTGTGCTTCTCCTTGAACGTGCGGTTATAATCCAGCATCAGCTGTGCGGTGACGAACGTGACTTTCTTCGTCCAGTCGTCGGCTTCGCGCTTGGTGTTGCCGCCGGTCGAAGCGGTCGAGATATCCGAGTGTTCGGCGCCGTTGTCCACCACATACTGGTAGGTCTTGTGGGAGGTGAAACGGTGCTCGTGGCGGACTTCACCGCCAAGGACGGCACGGGCTTTCAGGCCTTTGATGATCTCGAAATCGGCCGTAAAGGTACCGGTGAGGTATTCGTGGTCGTTTTTGTTGATGCCACCGCCCATAAGGCCGGCCAGCGGCGATACGGAATAGCCGCCGTACTTATAGTTGTTGCCGAAGAAGATTCCGTTCTCCTCGTGGCGGTTGAAGTAGTAGTTCGGGAAACGGATGAGGTCGGCGAAGAGGAAGCCTTCGTTGGCATCCGACGGGGAATTGATCTCCGAACGGGTGAAACCGACGTTGGCGCCCAGTTTCAGCCGGCCGAATTCGGTCGTCAGGTTCGAACGCAGGTTATAGCGCTTTACGCCGTAATCGGGGCCCACGTAGTTGGACTCCTGGTCGAAGTAACTGGCCGAAAGCATGTAGGTGGTGGTCTTCGTACCGCCCGTGACGCTTACGTTGTAGTTCTGCTGGAGCGCGTTCTGCATGGCCTGCTCTACGGCAGCCTCGCAGTCCCCGTGGTTGTAGAAATCCTGGATTTCGGCAGCCGTGAAGAGCGGTTCGCGGCCGACGTTGCTCAGGGCCTCGTTACGCAGGATCGCGTTGCGGTAGGTCGGAACGGCCTTGTAGAGGATGTCGGGGTTCTCGATACCGACTTTGGCGCTGAACCGGATCTGCGGAGCCATCTCCTTGCGGCCGTTCTTGGTCGTGATCAGGATGACGCCGTTCGAGGAACGTGCACCGTAGATGGCGGCCGAACCGGCGTCCTTCAGGATGTTGATCGACTCTATGTCGTTCGGGTTGAGGTCGTTCATACGGCCTGCGTCCGGCTGGGGAACGCCGTCGATGACTACCAGCGGGGTGTTGTTACCCATGGTGTTCACACCGCGGATCGAGATGTTCATCTGGTTGTCCGTCGGGTTGAAATTCTTGGTCTGGATGATCAGGTTGGCTGCTGCACCCTGCAGTGCCTGCTGGATGTTGGCTACCGGGCGATTCTCGATTGCCTCCGACTTCACGGTCGAAACGGCCGAGATGATGTGGCGCCGCGTCGTCGTGCCGTAACCTACGACTACGACTTCATCCAGATAGCCCGAATCTTCTTCGAGCGTTGCCGCAATGGCGGTGCGCGTGCCTACCTGCATCGTTACGGTTTTGTAGCCGAGGAACGAAATCTGCAGTTCGTCGTTGTCGGTTACACCCGAAAGGGTGAACTGGCCGTTGGAATCGGTCGCGGTACCGTTAGCCGAGTTTGAAATCATGACTGTGGCTCCCACGACGGGCAGGTTGTTCTGGTCGACGACCGTACCCGTGATCGTTCTTTTGGTGTCTTGGGGTGCCGCCTGGACAGCTTCGAGGGCAGCAACGCACAAAAACAACGCAAGCGCCCGCTGCAACCAGCTTCCGGCTGTCATAAAAATGGATAAATTTTTCTTCATAAAGATTGGTTGGTTTTGTCCATAGTAGATGAATGATGATTGAAAATGAAATTCCCCCATATGCACGATTCGTACATATATATAATAGAAACCTCAGGGGAAAGGAGTCATTTTGGCATAGGCTTATACGATTTTAGGTTGTTTTTAGGTTTATGATTTGTTAAAAGTATCTTTCAACACGTTAAAATTGCAATTCAAATATAGAGGATTTCCCCCCCCCGTTAGGTACGAATTTGAGCATTTGTAGTACGTTATTGTGTCCCGTGTATAAAACCCAGGGCATTTTTAAGAATCCTCCGCGGGGGAAGTCCGATTCTTCTCATTTTTTAATATTTCGGTATCAGATTTCATAATTATCCCCTCGCAAGCCGTTCCATATGGCAGCAGAAGGGCTTTTTTTGAAGTATGTATAGGTGTCTCCCGATGTTTCCGGATCGGTATATGCCGCCTTGTCGGAGGCTGGTTGCAGCAATACAGATTTATGCCGTGCGGGATAACCGGAACGATGTGAAGAGGCTTTGGAGACTGGTAGCGGGGCGGATTGCGGCGCGACTGGGGCTGTTGTTGCCGGATGTGGGGATTGGGAGCCCGGCCTCGGGGGGGGGAGACGCTTCCGGAATGAAATAATCGCTCCCGGAAAATCTTATTGTGTTAAAATCTGCATATTATGCGGAAAAAAGTTATATTTGCTTATGAAAAATGATTTCCAACCTATCAAATCTGACATGAAGCAGGAGCGTGACAAGTTATGTTACCTGACGATCGGGGATAAGGACGAGAAATGGGGCGTTGTCGTCACGACGATCGGGTACCAGTTTATTCCGCCGGGGACGAAGTATCCGTTGTCGGCCCATCCGGACAACTACTCTTTCATGCCCCGCGGCGGACGGATACTGAACGAATACCAGTTGGTCTATATCACCAAGGGTTCCGGGTATTTCGCCTCGCAGTCCTGTCCCGAGGCGCCTGTGAAGGCCGGGACGGTGATCTCGTTGTTTCCCGGGGAGTGGCATAGCTACCATCCCGACGATGAGACCGGCTGGGACGAGTACTGGGTAGGTTTCAAGGGTGCCTATATCGACGACAGGGTAGCGAACCGCTTTTTAGTGCGCGAGCAGCCGTTGCATAATATCGGGATAAGTTCGGGGATCGTGAGTCTCTATGAGGAGATCCTGCAGTTGGCGTCGGTCGAAAAGGCGGGGTGCCAGCAGATGATGTCGAGTATCGTGCTGCACATCCTGGGCTCCATCTATTACAAGGAGCGGAATAACTCCTATGCCAATACGTTCATCCTCGAGAAAGTCAATGCCGCGCGGGAGCTGATGAAGGATGTGGATAACCCCCGCGATGTCGAGGCGATCGCCCGGGAACTGGGGGTCAGCTATTCGTGGTTCCGCAAGACATTCAAGGAGTACACCGGGATATCCCCCGCGCAGTACCAGTTGCAACAGCGGCTCCTGAAGGCCAAAGAGATGCTGACGGGGACGGATATAAATATATCGGATATCGCCTATGCCTTGAAGTTCGTGAATACCGGGCAGTTTTCTACTTTTTTTAAGCATAAGGAGGGCGTCACTCCGTCCGATTTCAGGAAGCGTAACAGCTGGAAATAATCCCGCTGGCTGCCCCCCCCCTCCGGCGGGTGAGAGGCTTATGGCCCTTCCCGTGGCGGGAATCGGGCGATTGTGTGTGGATTCTGTCGCGGATAAGCTGTCGTTGTGTGCCGGAGCTTACCGGTAAGAGAGCCGTAGATAAAAAATCCCTCCGTTTTGCGGAGGGATTTTTACCTGTGATAAATTTGCGGCAGGCAGGCCGTGTGCAGCCTGTCCTACGGGCGGGGTTCTTATTTCGCGTACGATACGGCGCGGGTTTCGCGGATGACGGTGATCTTCACCTGGCCGGGATAGGTCATCTCGTCCTGGATTTTCTTGGCGATATCGTGCGACAGCCCTTCCGACTCCTGGTCGGTGAGTTTGTCTGCACCGACGATCACGCGCAGTTCGCGGCCGGCCTGGATCGCATAGGTCTTTACGACGCCGGGGTACGAGAGGGCGATGTCCTCCATCTCCTTCAGGCGCTTGATGTAGCTTTCGACCACCTCGCGGCGGGCGCCGGGGCGCGCACCCGATATGGCGTCGCAGACCTGGATGATCGGTGCGATCAGCGAAGTCATCTCCACTTCGTCGTGATGGGCGCCGATGGCATTGCATACTTCGGGTTTCTCCTTGTATTTCTCGGCGAGTTTCATGCCGATGATTGCGTGCGGCAGTTCCGGTTCGTCGTTGGGTACCTTGCCGATGTCGTGGAGCAGGCCTGCGCGGCGTGCCGTCTTGGGGTTCAGCCCCAGCTCGGCGGCCATGATACCCGCGAGGTTGGCCGTTTCACGGGCGTGCTGCAGGAGGTTCTGGCCGTAGGACGAACGGTATTTCATTTTGCCGATCATGCGGATCAGCTCGGGGTGCAGCCCGTGGATGCCGAGGTCGATCGTGGTGCGTTTCCCGACTTCGACGATCTCCTCTTCGATCTGTTTCTGTACTTTGGCTACGACCTCCTCGATACGTGCCGGGTGGATGCGGCCGTCGGTCACCAGCTGGTGCAGCGCCAGGCGGGCGATCTCGCGGCGGACAGGGTCGAACCCGCTGAGGATGATGGCTTCGGGGGTGTCGTCTACGATGATCTCGATGCCGGTCGCTGCCTCCAGTGCCCGGATGTTGCGGCCCTCGCGGCCGATGATGCGGCCTTTGACCTCATCGCTTTCGATGTTGAAGACCGTCACGGCATTCTCGATGGCCGTCTCCGTGGCCACGCGCTGGATCGAAGCCACGATAATCCGCTTGGCCTCCTTCGTGGCGGTCATCTTCGCTTCCTCGATGGTTTCGTTCACATAGGAAGCTGCCTCGGTCTTGGCCTCGGCCTTCATGTTCTCGATGAGGATGTTCTTGGCATCCTCCGAGCTCATGCCCGAGATTTGTTCCAGCCGCATGTTCTGCTCGCGCATCATCTGGTCTACTTCCTCCTTCTTGTGCTCGAGGATTTGCAGCTGGTTCTGCATCTGCTCCTTCAAGCGCTCGTTCTCGCGGAGTTTGTTCTCCAGCTCGCGCTGCTGGTTCTGCAGGTTGCCCTCGATCTGCTTGGCGCGCTGTTCGCTCTGGGCGATCTTCTGGTTGCGTTCGTTGACCTGGCGGTCGTATTCGCTTTTCAGCTGTATGAACTTCTCTTTTGCCTGGAGGATTTTCTCCTTTTTAATCATCTCCCCTTCGGCCTCGGCCTCTTTCAGGGCGGCTTCGCGCCGCTTGCGGATCGAGGTCTTGGCTACGAGGTTCGTGACGACCGCGTAGATTCCGACGGCGGCCACGGCAGAGATGCAGGCAACCAAAATGGTGGTATACATGTTTTTGTTGCTGTTTTGAATTTGTTATTATAGGGTTTGTTGTAGTGCATAAAAAAACCGCATAGGATTCCTTAGTCTTGTTTGACGAATCTGCAGATAAGTCATGTGTGGGGGCTCCGACAATCGCAATCTTCCAACGGTACGCCGTAGCATACACCCCGAAGGGTCAAGGCCTGATTTTGAAGCGCCTTGAGTTGCCCCAATTTAAAAAGTGTTCAGTTTCGCAAAGCTGTAAGGAATCTATGCGGGTAGATTTTTCCTTCGTATGTTAAAGAACCTCGTTTTTTACGGTTTGCCCGGGCAAATCCCGTGCCTGGCCTTTACCCTCCGTTACCGTTGCAGGGTGTTGAGGTAGGCGTCGAGCTCTTCGCCGAGTCGCCCCAGATGTTTCAGGTCTTCGTCGCCCAGTTCGCGGCTTTGCCGCATGTCGACGTTTGCAATGGCGAATTTCAGTGCGGCCATCGACAGGTAGTCCTGATCCGTCCAGTTCTTGAAGTTGTTCTGTTTTATCGCCGCGAGGTAGTTGTTCACCTCCCGTTCGGCAAGACGGTATACCTCCTCCTTTTCGCTTTCGATGTTGAGCGAATAGCTTTTCCCGGCTATCTTGAGGGTTATCGCCTGTTGTGCCATGTCGTTTTTGTTTCGTTTATCTTGCTGCCTCTTATTCATCTGCGGCCCGGGTGCTGGTTGCGGCGTTACTGCCGGTTCGCCGTCCCTTCCCGTTATTCGGGCCTTCCGAGCAGTGCGATGCATTTGTCAACCTCCCGCATAAGACGGTTGACGCGCGCCCGCGCTTTCTCCCGGTTGCGGCTTTCACCCGCCAGTCCCTCCGTCAGTTGCATACGTGACAATTCGCCGTCGAGTTCGCGGATGCGCTCCTGCAAAGTCCTGTTTTCGGCTTTCAGGTTGTCGCGCTGCGCCGTCAGTTCCGCACACGATTCCGACAACCTTTTGTGGTCGTCGATGAGCTGCCGGATACGGGCTTCGATATTCGTTATCACGCTTTTTTCGGCCATTGGGTCTCGGGTAAAGTCCGATTTACATTTCAAAGGTATGAAAAGGAACGCTAAAAAACAAATTTTATTTCCTGACGGCCTTTCCGTAAAGGTCGTAATCGGCGGCGCCGTCGATCCGTATTTCGTAGAAATGCCCCCGCAGAAGACGCCGTTCCGCAGCCGGGATCAGGATTTCCTGGTCGACCTCGGGCGAGTCGTATTGCGTCCGTCCGACATAGTAGTCGCCCTGCCGCGAATCGATCAGAACCCGTTCCGTGCGGCCTACGCGGCGCAGGTTGTTTTCGCGGGCGATGTCGTTCTGGAGCGTCATGATGCGTTCCACGCGCTGCTGTTTGACCACCTCCGGGACGTTGTCCGCCAGTTCGCGTGCCGAGTAGGTTCCCTCCTCCTCGGAATAGGCGAAAACCCCGAGGCGTTCGAACCGTACGTCCCGTACGAACTGTTCCAGTTCCGTGAAATCCGCTTCCGTTTCACCGGGATAGCCGACCAGCAGCGTCGTGCGCAGGGCCAGGTCGGGGATCGCCCCCCGCAATTTTTCGACCAGCGCATAGGCTTCGGCCTTGGTGTGGCGGCGGTGCATGGCCGAGAGCTGTGCGTCGGAGATGTGCTGGAACGGGATGTCGAGGTATTTGCAGATCTTGGGCTCGGATGCCATGGCTTCGATCACCTCGTCGGGGAATGCCGTGGGGTAGGCGTAGTGGAGGCGTATCCACCCGATGCCGTCGATGCGGCACAGGCGGCGCAGCAGTTCGGCCAGGCGGCGCTTCCCGTAGAGGTCGAGCCCGTAGTAGGTCGTGTCCTGCGCAATGACGATCAGTTCCTTCACGCCTCCGGCCGCGAGTTTGCGCGCCTCCTCCTCCAGTTCCTCCATCGGCACGGAAACGTGCCCGCCGCGGATGAGCGGGATGGCGCAGTAGCCGCATTTCCAGTTGCAACCCTCCGAGATTTTCAGGTAGGCATAGTGCCTGGGCGTCGAGAGGTGCCGTTCGGTGGCCAGGGCCGGGTCTTCGGCGGCTCCCAGCGCCCGGGCGATGCCGTCCCATGTGCGGGCGCCGAAGAACCCGTCCACTTCGGGGAGTTCGGCGCGCAGGGAGTCGGCATAGCGTTCCGAGAGGCAGCCGATGACGAACAGCCGCTCGATCTTGCCGGCGTTTTTCGCGGCCGCCGCGCGCAGGATCATGTCGACCGACTCCTGTTTGGCGTCGCCGATGAACCCGCAGGTGTTGATGACTACGACCTTGGCGTCCGTGCGGTCGCTGTCGAAAAGGACTTCGTAGCCTGCCGCCGCGAGCCGTGCCATCAGGTGCTCGCTGTCGACCGTGTTCTTCGAACAACCGAGCGTTATGACGTTGATCTTTTTCATTCCGTATCTGGTTTCCGCTGCAAAAGTACGAAATAATCCCGGAATCGCCGCCAGCCGCGGCGGTTTCCCGTGCATAAAAAGAGGATGCGGCCCCGAAGCCGCATCCTCCTTCCAACTAAATTAAACCAACCTTTACCACATGACGTTTATCGTATAGGCCTCGATGCCGTTTCCGACCGATATCGGGGCAACATCCGTAAAGCCCCAGAAGCGTTCTTCGGCGAGCATGAAGATCGTATACGCGCTTCCGGACGCGACGTTGTAGACCTTGAATGAACCGTCCGTATTCTGTACTGCCGATTCGAGCGCTCCGAGCAGGTCGTTCTTGACCGTGCCGATCATCAGCATGTTCATATTTTCGCGCTTGAGCGTGTTCATGACGCCGTTTTCACCGCCGAAGGCGTTGATCTGCTTGTTCGTTTCGAAGCGTACCGTGCGGAAATTGATGTCGTAGGCGATGTCCACGGTGCCGGTCACGGTGCCGTTTTCATCCTTGTCGGTGCGCGTACCTTCCATCAGCGGGGAGAAGCCCGTGACGTAGCAGCCTTTGCCGCAGGCCGTGGCCTTGACCGAGCGGGTCGGCTGGTTGAAGAAAAGCGTGCTGCCCTTGTAGGTCGTCCTGTTGGTCAGCCCGTTGAAGGCGAAGGCCGTCCAGCGGTAGGTGTTGATCGAGATCTGCATCACCTTGTCCAGGTTGGCGTTGTCCGAACGGTCGAAGACCGTGAGCCATGCCTCTTCGCGGCTTTTGAGCGTGTTGACCATGTAGTTGTTGAGAGCCGTGTAGTCGGCATCGCCCGTAATCAGCGCCCCGTCGCTCAGGCGGCTGACGAACTGGATCCTGGCGTTGAACTTGTCGGACGGCTTGGCGACCACCGAACTGAGCGAATACTCGTAATCGTCCGAACAACCGGTAAATACCGGGGCTGCCATGGCGAGCGCGAGCAGTGCTGAGAGATATTTTTGTATGTTTTTCATATTTTCGACTTTTGTGAATTCGACGAACTGCTATTTAAGTACCAAGGTGGCTGTGATCGGGTCATGGTCGGAGAGCGATGCCTTGCCATTGGCGGCAGGGCAGGAATGGGATTTGAAATCATGGCCCGTCCATCGACCTTTGGGGAAAGCAAAGATGTGGTCTACCCAAGACACCCCGATGTGGTCGCCTAAATTTCTGAATTCAGGAAGCACGTTTGTTCCCCATCCGACGTTCAAGTCTCCCATCAGGATTGTCGGGTATTCGGGATTGTTCAGCCCGGCTTGTGTTACAACATTTTGTTCCTGCTGTTGGATGACCTGATCTATTCCGCAATGGTCGAAATGCGTACAGATAATGCGCACGATCTGTCCGTCCGAATCGGAGGTCGGTACCAGAATGTCGATGTAGCCCATACTTCGCTGGTCATAACCATACAGATAATATTCATAGCCTGTATTCCACTGGTAGTTGCCCTCGCCTTTGGCATGTTTGTAGGGATGCAATGCGGAGAAGGAACTTACGATCGGGTATTTCGAGAGGATGCCGTTGCCGTAGAACCCTACGTCCTTGGGATAGGACATGATGAAGTAGGGGTACATGTCCAGGCGGGACGCCAGTTCGGTCAGTTTCTCCTTGCCCATACGGCTGGTGCCGGTCTCGAGCTCGTTGATGCAGACGATATCGGGATTCTGGGCCTTGATCAGGTCGACGTACTCGTCGACGATGAAGTCGATCTGGTTGGACTTGTCCGTCATTTCGAACGACAGCACGTTCCAGTCCAGTACTTTCAGTTGTACGGTTTGCGCCTTCGCCGCAGCCGTCGTAAGGAGCAGGCCGCATAAGGCACCTGCACGGATGATATGTTTCAGCAGTTTCATATTCGGTAATGATCTTGGTTGTTTACTAATAACCTTGGTTCTGGGTCAGGTTCACCGTGCCGTTGAATGCCGTTACGGGGATCGGGAAAACCTGGTTGATGACGGGATCGAACGTGCGCCCGTTGTCATAGTTGCTCGGCGCGTCGATGACCACCTGCTGCAGGTCGTAGTCCCAGTGCGAGTTCACGCGCTGCGTGGGTTTGGCATAGGCCTCCTTGGCGTCGCCCCAGCGAACCATGTCCAGGTGGCGGCTCGGCATGAACTCGAACGCCAGTTCGCAGCGGCGCTGGTTCTTGAGTTCAGCTTTGGTCGCCGGGCTGTTCTCGGGGAGACGGGCGCGTTTGCGGATGCGGTTGAGCAGTTGTTTGGCTTCGGCGTCGCCTTCGCCGTTCTTCCAGATCAGCGCCTCGGCTTTCATCAGCAGGACGTCGGCGAAGCGGATGAGGCAGGTGCCGAGCGTGTTGCTGGCGTTGTCGCCGTTGGAATTCACCTCCTTGCCTTTACAGTCGGCCTCTTCCCACGGGGAGAGGAATTTGCGGAACGACATGCCTGTATCCGAGGAGATCGAATAGGAGCTGCTGCCGAATACGATGTCCCGGCCCATGAAGCGGATCGTCTGCCCGGGGTAGATGATCGTCGCGTCGCGGCGGGTGTCGCCCGATTCGAATGCGTTCCACAGGGAAAGGGTGGGCTGGAAATAACCCCAGTGGTTGTACAGGCCCCAGCCGCCGTTCTGGAAGGACATGCCGTGGAATTTCGGGCCGTCGACCGCGTTGCCCAGCAGCGAGAAGATATATTCGCAGCCGAAATTCTGCTGCTTGCGCCAGAGGTTGGCGAAGGCCTTGTCCGTGCCGTCGTCGAACAGTTCGCGCTTGTCGGCGCCGGTGAGTCCCATCACCTTGTCGCACATTTCGATGACCGTGTCGTAGTATTTGGCGTCGAACTGTGCGGCATAGAGGGCTGCGCGTGCGGCGAAGGCCCAGGCTGCGGCCTTGTGGGGCATGCCGTACTCTTCGGGTGCGAGCTGCGAGAAGAGAGGCAGGCGTTTGCCGGCTTCGCGCAGGTCGCTGATGATCTGGTCGTAGTTCTGCAATACGGAGGCCGGGCGCGGGCTGTCCATGGCTGCGGGCTCCGTCGTGTCGAGGATGATCGGGATGCCGCCGTTGGGGCCGTTGTCACCGTAGTAGGGCGAGAGCCACAGCATGGCGAACCCGCGGAAGAAATAGGCGGTGCCGGTGGCTTTGGTCTTGAACGCGTTGTCGAGGTTCATCGTCGGGACGACCTTGATGATGTTGTTGGCCTTGGCGTTGACCTCGTACATGATCTTCCAGTTGTTCTTCACGTCGCGGCCGTTGCTGGGCGACATGCGGAAGTTGCGGATGTCTTCGGCTTCGCCCTGGGGACGGCCTACGGTCATGTCGTCGCTGCAGCATTCGAACCACGTGATGCCGCGGCCGGTGACGCCCTCGGAGTCGTTCGTGTTGAAGGAGAAGAGGGCGACGAGTGCTTTCTCTACGTCTTCCTGGGTCTCCCAGTCGGTCTTGGCTCCGTATTTCTTGGTGTCGAGGAAGTCTTCGCAGCTCGCCAAAAGGGAACAGCAAAGGGCGAGGCTGGCTATTATCAATATCTTTTTCATCGCTATTGTAGTTTGTGTTGGTTAGAAATTAATGTTCACACCGAAATTGAAGAAACGCGATACGGGGTAAACACCGCGGTCGATACCGTAGTTGCCGACCTCGGGATCGACGCCCGAATAACCGGTGATCGTGCATACGTTGTCGACGCTTATGTAGACGCGCAGCGAACCGTTCTCCATTCCGACGAAGCGGCTGACGCTCTTGGGCAGCGTGTAACCCAGCGTGATGTTTTTCAGGCGCAGGTAGTCGCCGTCCTCGAGGAATATGTCGGAGAATTTGCTGTAGTTACCGTTCGTATCGCTGCCCGTTACCAGGCCCAGGCGGGGGTATTTGCTCCCCTGGGGGTTGAAGTCCCAGCTGTTGTATACGTCGGAAATGAGGTTGCCGTAGTCGTTGCGGCCGTTCATGGCCATCTGCTTGAGGCCGTTGTAGACCTTGTTGCCGGTCACGCCCTGGAAGAAGAAGCTGAAGTCGAAGCCTTTCCAGTTGAGCGAGCCTCCGAACGAGAAGGTGTTCTTGGGGGTGTAGGAACCTGCGAAGGTCTTGTCGTCGTCGTTGATCACGCCGTCGTTGTTGGTGTCGATGAAGATCAGGTCGCCGACCTTCGCGTCGGGCATCAGCAGTTTCGCCTCGCCGGTTTCGGGGTTCTTGTAGATGTACTTGTTGATTTCGTCCTGCGAACGGAAGATGCCTGCCGTGCGGTAGACCATGAACGAATACCAGGGTTGCCCTGCGTCGGAGTAGAGGATCGGGTTGCTGTTCAGGTTGGGCGAGGTGTGCATCACGGCGCCCTGGCGTACCCCGTATTCGCGTACGTAACCCTTGTTCGTCGAGAAGTTGCCCCAGACGTTGTAGGTCAGCTTGCCCTGTGCCGCACTGCCGTTGTAGTTCACCGAGAACTCCCAGCCTTTGTTCAGTACGTTGCCCATATTGCCCATGGGAGGATCCGCCACACCGATCTGTTCGGGGGTGGGAATGTAGTCGATCAGGTCTTTGGTTACCTTGTGGTAGTAGTCCACGCTGATGTTCAGTTTGTTCTTGAACATCGTCAGGTCGAGGCCCGCGCTGGTCTGCTCGGTGGTTTCCCAGCGGGCGGAATAATTGGGAATCGTGTTGAGGTAGGTTCCCTGGAGCAACTGGTCGAGGTTCTGGCCGAAGATGATCGGGTATTGGTAGTTCAGGAGCTCGACGGTGGCGACGTTGTTCGGATAGAGGTCGACATTACCGATGCGGCCCCAGCCTGCGCGGAACTTGACCAGGTCGAAAACCTTGTCGAGGCCTGCATTCCGGAAGAATTTTTCGGACGAGAGTTTCCACGATCCCGATACCGAGGGGAACCAGTCGTAGTTCTTGCTCGCAGGCAGCTTCGAAGAGGCGTCGCGGCGCACGCTGCCCACCAGGAAATAGCGGTCGTCGAACGAATAACCCAGGCGGGCCAGGAACGACACCATGGTTTGTTCGTATTTGCTCTCCTTGGGCGTGTTCGAAGTCCAGTCATTGGCCTGATCCCAAATCGAACTGTTGATATCGTTGTCGGGATACCCTCTCGAATAGACTTCCCGGCTGTGCAGCCTCTTGAAATCGGCCGTGAAGCCCGCCATCGCGCTGATGTGGTGCCGGCCGAATACCTGTGCATAGGTCGCGATCGTCTCCGAGAGCCAGTGGTTGTCCCGGTCGAAGAACTGTTCGCGGTAGTTGATGTCGCGCCGCAGGCCTTTCTCCGTCATGGTGGGGTAGAACTCGTCGGACTCTTTGTTGCGCAGGTCGATGGTGAAGTCGGACTTGATCGTCAGCGACGAGATCGGCTTGATTTCGATCGAGGTCGTCGAGAAGATCTTATGCTCGGGGTATTTGCGGTGCATCCTTTCGAGGTATGCTACCGGGTTGTAGAGCATCGGCGTGCCGTTCACGTCCGCCCACTCGGGGCTCGTACCGCCGTAATAGCGGTTGCCCTTCTCGTCGCGGGCGTATGTCCCGTCCTCGTTCATCTCGTAGACCGAAGCCGCGCGCGGGTACCATATGGCACCCATGATCGGGCCCTGGTGGCTGGTGTCCACGTTGCCCTGCCCGTTGGATACCACGAACGACGCACGCTCCGAAATCTTGAGCCAGTTGGTGAGTTTGAAGTCGGTCTGCAATTTGCCGTTGAAACTCTCGCTGTAGGTGTTGAGCAGCACGCCGTCCTTCTTGTCGTAGGATACCGAGAAGATGGACTGTACCTTCTCGCTGCCGCCCGAGATCGTTGCGGCGTAGTGCTGCGTGAAACCGGTCTGAAAAATCTCATCCAGCCAGTCGGTGCGGGTTACGTTGCCCCAGGGGTATACCTCCGGGTTGGAGGCGCTGGGAAGCTGGCTGCCGGGGTTCTTCTCCACGGTTTTTGCCCACACTTCGTTGTACTGTTCCGCCGTGAGCATCTTCGGCAGGTTGGTCACCTTCTCGAAGCCGAGCGAGACATTCACGTCTACGCGGAGTTTGCCGCTCTGGGCCTTCTTCGTCGTGATGAGGATGACGCCGCTCGAACCTACCGATGCGCCGTAGATTGCAGCCGAGGCGGCATCCTTGAGCACGGTGATCGTCTCGACGTCCTCCATCATGTAGGGGGCGTTGGGCACGCCGTCCACGACGACAAGTACGCCGTCGCCCGAGGTCGGGTCGTCGTCGTTGCCTTTCGATCCGCGGCCGCGGATGGTGAACGAGGCGGGTTTCATCGGGTCGCCGGTCTGCTGTACGGTGACGCCCGGCATACGGCCCTGGAGGATGGTCGCCAGGTTCGAGGCGCGGCTTTTGGCCGCTTCGTCGAGCTTGACGGTCGTCACGGCCATCGAGAGGTCTTCCTTGCGCTGCGAACCGTAACCGATGGCTACGACTTCGCCGATCATCGTGGCATCCTCCTCCAGCGTGACGTCGATCACGGTGCGGTTCAGGACTGCGATGCTCTGGGGTTTGTAGCCGATGAACGAGAAGCCGAGGGTCGCGTTGCCGCTTACGGAGATCTGGTAGTTACCTTCCGTATCGGTCGTAACGCCGTTGGTCGTCCCTTGTTCTATGACCGAAGCGCCGATGAGCGGTGCGTGGCTGGTGTCGGTCAGACGCCCTGTAACCGTGACGCGGTCTTGCGCTTGGGCCGGATGAATGAGTAGGCACAGCAGCATACTCATCAGAAGAAAGCGGACGATGCCCCTGTTCTTCTCCGAAGTAGTCAAATTCATTTTCATAGAGTTAAGGTTAATATTAGTATTATTGGTATAGAGGCTCGGTTTGCACCGAATAGGTTGGCTTGATTTATTAAAATAATTTAAATAATCACGGACGTTTGTCGTCGATTTGTAATATGTGGAAATTCGATATTCAAAATTATGTATATCGAAATTCTTGCTGGGCGTGGTTTGCGTATTTGAATCCTCAGATTGCGTATAATTGACTTCCCTACACGGGCCGTTCGGTTGAACCGGACATAAAAAAGGCGACAGGCTCCGATTTCGGAGCCTGTCGCCTGATACTTATATTGTTACTGTGTGTCGTCCGTTGTTCCGGCGCAAACCGGGGTGGTCTGGTGTCCCTGTCCCGGCTACTCACCCGCGGCGGGTTGCTGGGCTTTTCCCGGAAGGCTGCATCCCAATGCGAGCAATAAGCCCCAGAGGATCGGTTTCACAGGCGTGGGGCGCTTTATTTCGTTTCGTGGCCGAACAGGGCGTTCACGAACTCCCTGCGGTCGAAAATGCGGAGCTGGTCGATGCCTTCCCCGATCCCGATGTAGCGCACCGGGATGTGGAACTGGTCGCTGATGCCGATCACCACGCCGCCTTTGGCCGTGCCGTCGAGCTTGGTGATGGTGAGCGAAGTGACCTGCGTCGCCTGCGTGAACTGCCGTGCCTGTTCAAAGGCATTTTGTCCCGTGGAACCGTCGAGCACCAGCATCACCTCGTGCGGGGCCCCCGGGATGACCTTGCCCATGACGTTGCGGATTTTGGTCAGTTCGTTCATCAGGTTGACTTTGTTGTGCAGGCGGCCTGCCGTGTCGATCAGCACCACGTCGGCGCCGTTGGCCTTGGCCGACGTCAGCGTGTCGAACGCCACCGATGCCGGGTCGGAACCCATCTCCTGACGGATCATCGTCGCCCCGGCGCGGTCGGCCCAAACTTTGAGCTGGTCGATGGCTGCGGCGCGGAACGTATCGGCGGCGCCGATCCAGACTTTCAGTCCGGCCTTGGTCAGCTGTGCCGCGAGCTTGCCGATGGTGGTGGTCTTGCCCGCGCCGTTGACGCCGACGACCATCACCACGTAGGGTTCGCCCTGCCTGGCGTCGAGCCCGAAATGCTTCTCCGAGCCGTGCGACTCCTCCATCAGCGACATGACCTCCTCGCGCAGGATGGACTGGAGCTCGGACGTATTCATGTATTTGTCGCGCGCCACACGCTCTTCGATGCGCCGGATAATCTTCACCGTGGTTTCCACGCCCACGTCCGACGTAATCAGCACCTCCTCCACGTCGTCCAGCAGGTCGGCATCGACCGTCGAGCGGCCTGCTACGGCACGGGCGAGTTTCGAGAAGATTCCGGTCTTGGTCTTTTCGAGCCCCGCGCTGAGCTCTTCCTGCTGCTGTTGCCGACTCTCCGGAATGTCCGCTGCGGCGCTATCCTGTTTCTTTTTGAAAATATCGAAAAATCCCATACTTATATTTATATATCCTGACAAAGATAATAAGAAAGTTTGGAAAAAAACGTTATATTTGCGCTATATACATTTCCTGCAATGATGAAAAAAACGATCCTGCTGCTGTTGGCAGCGTTTTGCGGCGTACTGACTGTCGCAGCCCAAGACCTGATAATCAAGGCTGACGCCTCGAAGGTCGAAGCGAAAGTGACGGAGATAACCCCCGAGTCCGTTCGTTACAAGCGTTTCTCCAATCCCGACGGCCCGACTTACGTCCTGCCCGTGTCGGAAATCAGCTATATCCAATATGCAAACGGCGAGAAGGAGTATTTCAAGGCTGCCGCGAGCATTCCTGCAACACCGTTGACCCCGGCCATCCCGGCCGAGGAGCCCGCTAAGGTTTCCGCCGCTCCCGCTGCGGCCGAGGCGCCTGCCGCCAGCCCTGCCGATGGGGTGAAGTATGTGGTCAAGGAGTACGAGATCGGCGAATTCTATAACCAGGACGGGATCAAGGGCGTCGTGTGTATGCTCTCCGACGACCGCCAGCACGGGCTGGTAATCTCGCTCGATGAGATTTACCTGCACTGGAGCGAGTTCCGCAAGCCCGACCTGCGCGTCATCGGTACGGACAACCGTTCCGACGGCAGTGTGAACATGGAGAAAGTTGCGGCCTACATCGCCGAGAACAACCTTTCGTGGGACGATTTCCCGGCATTCAAGTGGTGCCGCGAGAAGGGTGAGGGCTGGTACCTTCCGTCGATCGACGAACTGCTGAACATCGGCCATAATTACAGCGGCGGGACGCGTGTGCAGTCCAGCCGCCAGGCCCGTAACCGGTTCAACAACGCCCTCAAGAATAACGGCGGCAAGCGTATGGATCGGCTGGTCTACTATTTCTCCTCGACCGAGAAGGACGAGAAGTCGGCCTTTACGTCGCATATGGGTATCGAACCTCCCTATGTCGTCGAAATTCCCAAGTATAACAATTTTCTGGTGCGCGCGGTACACAAGTTCTGATTCGCCGGGAGAGAGCCGGAGAAATACAAAGGGCATCCGATCGGATGCCCTTTGTATTTAAGATTAGCTCTTAAAATACTTATTTCTTCTCTTCGAAGAATTCCTTGACCTGGTCGTTGGGAATGATGCCTTCCTTGAACATGTAAGCACCGGTCTTGTCCGACTTGACCATCTTGATGCACTTCGTAAAGTTCTTACCCGTGCCGGTTTTCAGTGTTGCGACTACTTTCTTTGCCATAGAGCTTCAAAACTATTTAATTTCACGGTGAACGGTGACCTTCTTCAAGAACGGATTGTACTTTTTACGCTCCAGACGGTCGGGGGTGTTCTTTTTGTTTTTCGTCGTGATGTAACGGGACATTCCCGGAACTCCGCTCTGTTTCTGTTCGGTGCATTCGAGAATGACCTGAACCCTGTTGCCTTTCTTTGCCATTTGTTACTTCGGTGTTTTAGTAAACGGACTTGGGTGCGGCAGCCTCGCGCAGTGCTACTGCAAGACCCTTCTTGTTGATTGTTTTCATTCCGGCTGCCGACACCTTCAGGGTGATCCAGCGGCCTTCCTGCTCGGACCAGAAACGCTTGGTTTTCAGATTGGGGCTGAATTTGCGTTTGGTCTTGTGGTGCGAGTGCGAGACGTTGTTGCCCACGATCGCTACCTTGCCTGTGATTTCGCAAACTTTCATTGTTGTTTTCGCTAAATTTGTTCGTTATTCCCGTAAGGGAGTGCAAATATAAGGAAAAAATGAGAATTAAAGATTAATAATCCACATTAATTTTCCGGTGTGTGGTCTATTGTATTGGTTTTTAGTGTTTAACGTAACGGTATCGAAAGTGCGAAACGTGCCCCTCCGCTGTAATTTGTGTCGAGTTTTATCGTGCCGCCCAGGGCCGAGGCGATCAGCCGGCACACGGTCAGCCCGAGCCCGAGCCCTTGCGAGAAGGTGTCGAGCTTGACGAAGCGTCCGAAAATATGCTCGGCCTCGCAAGCCGGGATGCCGGGCCCCGAGTCGGTTACCGTGAATGTGATGCGGCGGTTGCCGCCGTCCAGCGTATATGCGAGCGTGATTTCTCCGTCGGCCGCGAAATGTACGGCATTGCGCAGCATTTCGGTGATGGCTTTGGATATCAGCATGCACGAAGTGTGCAGGTGGAATTTCTCGCGTGCCGGGACAAAACGGATACTCACCGCCCGGGAACTGGACTGTGAGACCTTCTGAATACACTCCTGGCAGCATTCGTTGATGTCGGTCGGGCTCATGGCCGGCGGGGTTTCCGACGATTCGAGTCCGGCGATGTAGAGCACGTCGTCCACGAGTTTTTGGAGATAGCCGCTGTTTTCCTGGATGATGCTTATATAGGATTGCCGCTCGGCGGCGTCGGCATCGTCCGAGGCTGCGGCCAGCTCCGCAAATCCGACGATGGAGTTGAGCGGCGTATTGATCTCGTGCGTGATGTTGCGGATGAAGATGCCTTTCATCCGGTTGCTCTCTTCGGCGGCTCTCTTCGCGCGGGCGAGGTGGCGGTTCATGCGGAGCATTACCGCGATGAAGACGGCGGCCAGCAAGAGAATGCACGCCAAGCCGATGGTGCCCAGTTGGGTGCGGTGCAGGCGCTCTTCCTGCGCCTGTTGGCGCAGTTCTGCTTTTTCCATGTTCAACCGGTTGACATCAAGCAGCGTGGCGAATTCTCCGAGTGTCTTCTCGTTGTCGTCGTTGACTTGTTTGTGGTAGAGTTCTGTGTAATGCTGTATGTCCCGGTAGGCGGCTTCGAAATTGCCGAGGGCGGCGTAGGCGGCTGCACGGTTTTCATAGAGGTAGTAGAAATAGGATTCCTTGTATCCTTCTCTTTCGAACGACCTGATCAATTTGTCGATTGCGGCGATCATCTTGCCGTATTCGTGCGAATGGTTGTAGATGGCGACCTCGATTTCAGCGAGTTTGATCTCCGAGAGGTTGCCGTTCTGCCCGGCCTTGATCTCGTTGAAAAGTGCTTTGGCTTTGTCGGTCTGGCCTGTCTGGGCGAGCAGGTGCGTTTCCTTGGCCTTCAGACCCCAGATGTAGTCCGGTAGCGGAATGCATGCCTTGCCTTTTTCGACGGCTTCTGCGGCTTCGGGATAGCGTTGCAGATCCATCAGCATGGTCGCGAGTTCCGAATAGAGGTTCGAGAGATGGAATGTGTTGAGCCCGTTCTGGATGATGAAATCGATTGCCTTCCGGTAGTATTCCACAGCGGGTTTTTTCAATCCGCGGGTGCGGTAGATGTGTCCGAGCTGTTTGTATGCCTCGGCGGTTGCGGGTTTGTAATTGTCCTTTTCGGCCTGCGACATATACTGCTCCAGTTCGTATTGGGCGAGCGTGTATTGCGCCTGTTTGGTATAATAGAGAATCAGCCGCGACCAGGTGAAGTAGTAATACTTGATCTGGTCATTCTTGCGGGCGAAATCCTGCACGCGGGGAATCCATGCCTTGAGCGAGTCGAGGTTGTTGTTGAAATAGTAATGGTCGGCTTTCAAGCTCAGGGCAACGGCCTGCATCCGGATGTCGTGCTTCTCGCCCGAGAGCCGGAACAGCGTGTCCGCCTTGCTGAGGACGGCCGTGTCGCGTATGTTGTTGTTGCACCAGCGGTAATAGGCGTAAAGCGTACTCTCTACTTGTTGGTGGCTTTCGTTTTCAGCATGGGCCGTGGTGAGGAGCATACCGAACAACACCGACAGGAATAAGGTTCTTTTCATTTTGCGCTGGGCTGAATTGCTGCAAAAATAAGCTAAATTGTTTGCAAAAACAAACGGATCAGCCGTAATTTGAAACTATTTGCCCGGTTGGGCGGCGAGCAACTCTTCTTCGAGCAGTTCGATGGCGGCCGTTCCCGCTTCGCGGATGATTTGCGTGCGGTCGCCTTTGGCATGGATCAGCCGGGCCGTGGTGCGCAGGGGCGAACTGACGGCGATCCATACCGAACCGACCGGGTATTCGGGGGTGCCGCCCGTGGGGCCTGCGATCCCTGTCGTGGCGATAGCGTAGTGTGCATTTGCCAGATGACGGACGCCTTCGGCCATCTGGCGTACGACCTGTTCGCTGACGGCGCCGTAGCGGGCTATCGTATCGCAGCAGATGTTTACGAAGTTCTGCTTGGCATCGAGGCTGTAAGTCACTACGCCGCATTTGAAATAGGCCGAGGCACCCGGCATGGCCGTGAAGCGTGCCGCGATGGTACCGCCCGTGCAGCTTTCCGCCGTGGCAAGGGTCTGGATGCGGTCGGTCAGGAGTTTATGCACCCGCTCCTCGGGCTGCTGACGCATGCAGGATGTGAGGGCGAGGAGTGCACCGATGGTTGAGGCAAGTATTCTATGCATGGGACGAATGTATTATTTACCGTTGAGTTCGTCGCGCAGCAGGCTGATGGCGAAGGCGCTGGCCCGGTCGATGATCTGCCCGCGGTCGGAACCGCACTGTTTGAGGATGGCGGTCGTCCGGTGTGGGGTCGCCACGGCGATCCATACCGTGCCGACCGGCTTTTCGGCGGAGCCGCCCGCGGGGCCTGCGATACCGGTGGTCGCTATGGCGTAGTCGGCACCCGAGATCCGTCGTGCCCCTTCGGCCATTCGCCGTGCGACCTCTTCGCTGACGGCGCCGTGGCGGGCAATGACCTCCGGGTCTACGCCCAGGATATCGTGTTTCGAGGCGTTGCTGTACGAAACTACGCCGCAGAGGAAATAGGCCGAAGCACCCGGCATGGCCGTGAAACGTGCCGCGATGTTGCCTCCGGTGCAGCTTTCCGCCGTGGCGAGGGTCAGCCCGCGCTCGGTGAGCAGCTTGTGTACCAGTTCCTGCATGGTGGCCGTTTCGTACCCGATGATGTTGTGGGGGATGATTTTCCGCAGTGCCTCGAATTGCCGTTCGATCTCCTTCGAAACGCTTTCGCCCTCGACCTCATAGGCCGACAGGCGCAGCCGTACGGCGCCCGGATTGGGCAGGTAAGCCAGTTTCAGGTAGGATGGCAGGGCGTTTTCCCATGCTTCGATCTTTGCGGCGAGCATCGACTCGGGCAGCCCGGCCGTGATCATCGTGCGGTGTATGATCTGGCGTAGTTCGAAATGCGCTTTCAGGCGCGGCATCACTTCGTCCTGCATCAGGTGTTCCATCTCGTAGGGGACACCGGGCAGCGAGACTACCACCTTGCCGTCGCGTTCGAACCACATGCCCGGAGCCGTGCCGTGGGCGTTGAACAGCACCGTGCAGCAGGCCGGAACCATCGCCTGCCCGCGGTTGAGTTCGTTGAACTCGATGCCGCGCCCTTCGAGCATGCGTTTCACATGGTCGGCGACCCGTTGGTCGGGCACCAGTTCGCAGCCGAACATTCCGGCCAGGGTCTTTTTGGTGATGTCGTCCTTGGTGGGGCCGAGCCCCCCGGTGATGACGACGACGTTGGAATCTCCCAGGGCGCGTTCCACGCTCCGGACGATCTGTGTGCTGTCGTCGCCGATCGAAACCTTTTCGTGTACGACGATGCCGGCGGCGTTGAGGTGCTTGGCGATGGATACGGAGTTCGTATCCACGATCTGGCCGATGAGGATTTCATCGCCGATGGTGATGATCGTTGCTTTCATGGCAATATTTGAGGCTCAGGATGCGGGCTGTTTCTTGCGGGTGTCCGGTTCGTTATCTGCAGGTTGTGCCGGGCTGTTCTGTGTTTCCGGTGACGGGTTCGGCACCGATTCTGCAGGTGCGGCGGCCTGCGTTTGGGCTGTCGCGGCGGTTTCCGTTCCGGGTGCGGCCTTCCCGGCTTCCGGTGCCTGTGCGCCTGAAGCCGTCGCTGCTGCGGCTTTTGCCTCAGCGGCCTGAGCAGCAGCCCGGGCCTCTTCTTCGGCTCTCGCTTCTGCGGCTGCCTTGGCTGCTGCGGCCGCTTCGGCATCGGCGATCAGCGAACGGCAGATTTCGCCGACCAGTCCCGGCCCTTCGTAGATGTAACCGGTGTAGAGTTGCAGGAGGTCTGCGCCTGCGTCGAGCATCGCCTTGGCATCGGCGGGGCTCATGATGCCGCCCACGCCGATGATCGGAAAGTTGCCGCCCGAGCGGGTGTGGATGCGCCGCACGACCTCTACGGCCCGTTGGGTGAGCGGTGCGCCGCTCAGGCGGCCGCTGCCGATCTTGTCGAGCGCCATGTGGCTCGTATGCAGCCCTTCGCGGCGGTGGGTGCCGTTGGTGGCCACGATGCCGTCGAGCGGTGTTTCGAGCAGGATGTCGCTGATTTCGTCGATGACTTCGTCCGACATGTCGGGCGACACCTTGAGCATGATCGGCCGGTACTGGTTCTGCCCGCGGCGGAAGTCGAACAGCGGATCAAGTATCTGGAGTATGTGCGTGCGTGTGTAGGTGGTGCCTTCGCGGCAGGAGTTGTCGCAACTGATATTCACCGTGAAATAGTCCGCATACTGGTAGAGGTTGCGGAAGAGCCGGAGGTAATCTGCCGCCGCATTTTCGGGGGGCGTCACGGTGTTCTTGCCGATGTTGCAGCCCACGATGAGCCCTTCGTGCGGGCGGCGCAGGTGGCAGATCGTCTTGTCCAGCCCGCGGTTGGAGAGCCCGATGCGGTTGATGATAGCCCGGTCTTTGGGCAGCCGGAACACGCGCGGGCGCGGGTTGCCCGCCTGCGGGCGCGGGGTGACGGTACCTATTTCGATGAACCCAAAGCCGAGTGCCGCCAGTTCGCGGTAGGCTTCGCCGTTGTGGTCGAAACCTGCGGCCAGGCCGACGGGATTGGCGAATTTTACGCCGAAGACCTCGCGTTCGAGCGCCGGGTGCCGTACGGTGTAACATTTGCGCAGGAACCAGCGCCCGCCGGGTATGAGCCCGATGATGCGCAACAACAGAAGCGCCACATGGTGTGCCCGCTCGATGGTAAGCGAGAAAAGGATGGGCTTTATGATTCTCCGGTACATTTTCTTAAGGGCATTGTCCGTGGCCGCAAAGGTACTAAAAAAGAATTGATTTCGCTAAAAGTATTCCCTGCGGTAGCGGTAGTGGTCGCGCATGGCCTCGAAATCGGCGGGCCGCGCCTTGAGGCGGCAGCTTTCGGCTTCGATGTCATAGGCGTCGCCGATGGTCGTGCAAAGCTCCTGCCACGGGATCGGCCGCGGGACGGAGGGGGCGGCTTCGGAGGGGTACCAACCCCGGAGCGGGAGGCCGAAGAAGCCGGCCAGCGTGGCGACGGACATGGCCGTAGCGGTGGCTTTGCCCTGCTCGGAGTAGCCGGCGACGTGGGGCGTGGCGAGCAGCGCGCGGTCGAGCAACTGCGGGTCGAGGTGCGGTTCGTGTTCCCAGACGTCGAGCACGCAGGGATGGCCGCTCCGCAACAACGCGTCGCCGTCGACCACTTCGCCGCGCGAGGAGTTCATCACCACGGCGCCCGGTTTAAGCCGGGCGAACAGCTCCTCGCCGGCCATGTGCCGCGTCGTGGTGTCGAGCGGCGTGTGGAAGGTGAGCAGGTCGGCTTCGCGTGCGACCTCTTCCAGCGGCAGGAACCCGCAATGCTCGCGCTCTTCGCGCGGCGGGTCGCAGCAGACGACGCGGAAGCCCCACAGGCCGGCGTATTCCCGGATGAGGGATCCCACGTGCCCGACGCCCACGATGCCCAGCGTCCGTTGTGCGGGCTTCCACCCCTGTGTACGGGCGAGATGGGCCAGTACGGCACCCGCCCATTGCAGTACGCCGCGGGCGTTGCAGCCTGCTGCCGTGGCGACTCGTATGCCGTGCGCCGCGCACCACGCTGTGTCGATGTGGTCGAACCCGATGGTGGCCGTGGCGATCAGACGGACGCGCGAACCGGCGAGCAGGCGCCCGTCGCAACGGGTGCGGGTGCGGATGATGAGGGCGTCGGCATCGCGCACGTCCTCCGCGGCGATCCGGCTGCCAGGCAGGTAGCGTACCTCGGCCCACGGCTCGAGAACCCCCTGCAAAAAAGGGATGGCACTGTCTGCGACGATTTTCATGGATAGTTGCTTTTTCCTGATTTCTTTTCTTTCCGGAAACAAATATAGGGAAAAATTAAATTTTTTGTACCTTTGTCATTTAAAATGAACATTTTCATTAAGCGGGGGCAGAGGTTGCAAGCATACTATCTGTGCCGGGCGCGGAAAATGGAGAATGAAATTCAACCGTATGGAACTAAACGCCTTCGATCCCGACGGGGTCGGTGTGGATAACGGAACCTATTTCGGGCTTCCTTTCGAGCCGGGAACGGCCGAACTGGTGCTGGTTTCGGCTCCGTGGGACGTGACGGTGTCGTACGGCGCCGGGACGGCCCATGCGCCCGATGCCGTGATAGAAGCCTCGACGCAGCTCGACTTCCATGAGCCGCTGGCTCCCGGCGTGTGGCGCCGCGGTATCGCCACGGCCGATGTGGACTATGCGTTGCTGGAGGAGTCGCAACGCTTGCGCAGCGATGCGGAGAAGGTGATTGCCCATCTCGAAGGCGGGGGAAGTCCCGAGGACGACTATGCGGTACGCAAGGTGCGCCGCATCAACGAAGGCTGCCGCGCCATGAACGCCAACATTGGGGCGCAGGCGGCGCGGTGGCTCGACGCAGGGAAGACCGTGGGACTGGTCGGGGGCGACCATTCGACGCCCTACGGACTGATCCGTGCCCTGGGTGACCGCCACGGGGAGTTCGGCATCCTGCATATCGACGCCCACTGCGACCTGCGCGATGCTTACGAAGGCTTCGAGTTCTCGCATGCTTCGATCATGTTCAACGTCCTGCGCGACGTGCCTTCGGTGAAAAAAATCGCCCAGGTCGCAGTGCGCGATTTCAGTGGGACGGAAGCCGCCCTGGCCGCTTCTTCCGCCCGTGTTGCCACCTTCGACGACCTGTCGCTCGCCGCCGCGATGTTCCGCGGCGAGACCTGGGACGCGCTGTGCCGGCGAATCGTGGATGCGCTGCCGCAGGAGGTTTACGTGAGCTTCGACATCGACGGCCTCACTTTTGAGAACTGTCCCCATACGGGTACGCCCGTCTGCGGGGGGCTTACGTTCAATCAGGCCGTGTGGCTGCTCGATACGCTCGTGCGTTCGGGGCGCCGCATTATCGGGTTCGACGTCGTGGAGGTCGCTCCGGCGCCCGAAGCGAAAGTGGATGCCATCACCGGGGCGCGCATGCTCTGGAAATTGTGTAATTTGACATTAAAATCAAACGGACAGTAAATGCGACTATTTTCAATGTACCGCTGGGTACGTGAGCGTCATATGATCGGTATACGCGGCCGCAATTTTCTGGAAGCCCCCTGGGCGGGAGGCGTCGTACTGCTCGGTTGTGTGATCGTAGCCATGCTGCTGGCCAACCTGCCCGGGACTTCGCTCTATTACCGCCATCTGCTCGAAACGGATCTTTCGCTGATGGTGCACAGCCCCGACGGGCTGATCGACTGGGTTTTCCCGCGCGGAATGACCGTCGAGAAGCTGATTAACGACGGCCTGATGGTGATTTTCTTTTTCGCCGTCGGACTCGAAATAAAGCGGGAGATCGTTTGCGGGCAGCTTTCGTCGGCACGCCAGGCCATCCTGCCTGTATTGGCGGCCGCAGGCGGCATGCTCGCCCCTGCGATCATTTTCCTGTTCTTCAACCACGGCACCATAGCGGCCAACGGATGGGGTATACCCACGGCCACGGACATCGCCTTTGCCATCGGCATCCTTTCGATGCTGGGCGACCGCGTGCCGGTTTCGCTCAAAATATTCCTCACGGCACTGGCCATCGCCGACGACCTGGGGGCAATCCTGGTCATCGCGCTCTTTTACGGGGGGCAGGTGCAGATAAGCTGCCTGCTGGCGGCATTGGTCATCATGCTCGCGGTCTACTTCATGAAGGAGATGGGCGAAAAACGCATGTTCTTCTACCTGGTGCCCGCCGTGGTGATCTGGGGGTTGTTCTACTATTCGGGCGTGCATTCGGCCATTTCGGGCGTGGCGATGGCCATGCTGATCCCGATGACGCCCCGTTACAGCAAGGAGTATTTCGCCCATAAGATGCGCCACCTGAAGGAGTTGATGCTGGCTGCGAGAACGTCGGGCGATGATTTTCCCAACGAGCACCACCGGTTCTACATGCGCCGCATGCGTTTGCTGGCGGCCGACTCGGTGGGTATGAGCTACCGCCTGGAGCATTCGCTGGCGCCCTATGTCACGTTCCTGGTGATGCCGATTTTCGCACTGGCGAACGCCGGTGTCGAGATCACCTCGCCCGAGTACCTGAATATTTTTCACTATTCGTCCGAGATCGGGTCGATCGGGATGGGTATTTTCTTCGGGCTCGTGGTCGGTAAGCCTTTGGGCATATTTCTTGCGAGCTGGGGTGCCGTGAAATCCGGCCTTGCCGTGATGCCCGAGGGGGCTACATGGCGCCTGTTGCTGGCCGTGGCCTGCCTGGGCGGCATAGGTTTCACGATGTCGTTGTTCGTCGATGCGCTGGCCTACACCGAACCCGACCTGATCGACCGGGGCAAGATAGCGATCCTGATGGGCTCGACGGCCGCGGCCGTGCTGGGAAGCCTGCTGATTTTGGTTTTTTCGAAGAAACGGAAATAAATAATATGCGTAAAACATTTTTTGCCCTGACAGCCATGGCGTTGCTGGCCGGAGCCTGCTCCAGGAAGTCGGGCGGGGGCGTGAAACTCAAGGCCGACACCGATTCGGTAGCTTATATCATCGGTATGAACGTGGGCATGAACCTGCTCAAAATGGATTCGACGCTCAACGTCAATGCCGTATGCGAGGGTATCCGCGACGTGTTCCGTGCCGGGGCGAAACTCTCGGCGGACGATGCCGAGGTCTATTACCTGCGTTACATGAACTATGTGCTGCCCGAAAAGGCGCGTGCCTACGAGGAGCAGTTCCTCGCGGACTTCGCCAAATCGAACCGCAGCTATGCCCGCACGCCGTCGGGCGTGACCTACGCCGTGGAGGTGCTGGGCGATCAGGAGCAGATTCCGGTTTCCGACCGGGACAGCGTTGCGCTGCGCTACATCATCCGCACGGCCGACGGGGCCGACGTCTACTCCTCCTACGAGCGCCGCGACACGCTGCGCACGTCGCTCGGCAGCCTGAACAAAGGGATGAAGGAGAGCGTGAAGCTGATCGGCAAGGGCGGGAAGATCAATGCATGGATGCCTTCTGCGGTTGCCTATGGCTCTGCGGGGGACAAAGAGCTCGGGATCCGGCCCAATGCCACGCTTTATTACGAAATCGAGCTTGTCGATCTCGACAAATATACGAATTGGTCGCGGCGCAATAATTTACGCCGGTAATTTGGGGCGATATCGTAATTATTTTATAACTTTGCGCGGGTGAACCCCGAACAGGCTCAAACGATTAGACTAAACATATTCAAAAAACGATGAAAAAGATTCTTTTTGCCGCGGCGCTTGCGGGTGCCGCAATCCTGACCGCCTGCGGAGACAAGGGCGGCGGTGTCCGTATGGGCAGCCTTTCCGAATTCGACTCGCTGTCGTATGTGCTGGGTGCGAACATTGGTAACGGTATAAATTTTGAAATGAGGGACATCCCCTTCGATTTCAAGGCCATCGACAAGGGTATCAAGGAAAGTGCGATGGGTAAGGCTACGCAGGAGCACGACAAATCGCTCGAAATGCTGCGCGAGTACTTCATGACCAAGCGCGGCGAGCGCGCCCAGGCAATCGCCGCCAAACGTGCCGAGCAGGACAGCATCCGTCTGGCCGGAGGCGACAGCACGAAGGTCGAATATCCCACGGCCGACCCTGCCATGTTCGAGAACGAGGAGGAGCGCGCCGAGATTTCGTATGCTTTCGGTAACGACATCGGTTACAACATCAGCCAGAGCGGTATGCCCATACAGCTGGTTTGGATCGGTCAGGCCATGCAGGACGTACGTGACGGCAAGGCCAAGATGACCGAGGACGAGGTAAACCAGTACCTGCAATATTATTTCATGGTGAAGCGCCCTGCCGAGAATGCCGCCGCATCGAAGGCATGGCTGGAGAAGACCGAGAAGAAGTCGGGCGTCAAGAAGACCGAGTCGGGCCTGCTCTACAAAGTTACCAAGGAGGGCGACGCTGCCAAGATGGCGAAGGATCCCCGCGATGTGGTTCGGGTACACTATACCGGATATACGCGTGAAGGCAAGGTGTTCGACACCTCGATCTTCAAGAACCGCTCGAAAGAGCAGCAGGAGATGATGCGCAAGCAGAGCCCCGATTCGTTCGATGAAAAGGGCGCTCCCAAGGAGGCTGACGAACCCGCCAAGTTCCCGCTGAACCGTGTCATCAAGGGTTGGACGGAAGGTCTCCAGCTCGTGGGCGAGGGCGGTAAGATCACGCTCTGGATTCCGAGCGACCTGGCTTACGGTACGCGTGGTGCAGGCCGTGACATCGGCCCCAACGAGGCGCTCCAGTTCGATGTGGAAGTGATCGAAGTAATCCCTTACGAGGAGCCCGCACCGGCCGATTCGACCGCGACGACTCCTGCACCGGCACCTGCAAAATAAGCGGGATGCATTTCCGGAAGATATTTGGAAGCGGGCTCCGAGCGGAGCCCGCTTCTTTTTTATATAAATAGGTATTCCATCGGTGTGAACCGGATGCCGTCGACGGTGCGTTCGTCGCCGGTCGCGCGGAATCCCAGCCTGCGGTAGGCTCCGACGGCATAGGGCGAGGAGTTTACCGTGATCCGGGGCGTGTCCGGTGCCGTGCGGCAGTGGTCGCGCAGTGTTGAGAACAGGGCCCGGGCGATGCCCTGCCGATGGCAGGCTTTCTCCACGAAAAGCAGGCACAGGTGGCTGCGTCGCGTCAGGGCGATGATCCCGACGAGCCTTCCCCGCCGGAAAGCGCCCCACGATTGCATCGACCCGTTGCGGTGCTGTGCCGCGAGGGCTTCCGGTGCGACAAAGCGGAGGAATGTGCCGATGCCCTCGGGGCTGTATTCCGGGGCTTCGAACTCGGCGAAGACGCGCCCAGCGAGGGCGGATGCTGCCGGCAGTTCCGTTTCGTGCAGGGGGCGTATGGCGGTGTCGGTAGGTTTTTCCATGTTTATGCGTATAAAGCAACGGCGGCCGGAAATCGCTCCGGCCGCCGCTGTGTATGGTGTCTGCCCGTTTTAGAACGGCAGGTCGTCCACTTCTGCCGGGGAAGAGGCGTATGAGGGCTCTTCGGGAATGGGCGGCATGTCGGGCATCGGGGCGGCGGATTCGGCCTGCTTGGGTTGGATGCGCCATGCGCGGATGTCGGTGTACCAGCGGCCGTTGTATTCGCGCGACTCGATGTTGACCGAGACGGTGTAGGCGGCACCCTCTTTCAGCCGGGCGACGTCTTCGGGCTTGTTGAAGAACGTCACGCAGATTTTGCGTGCGAACGAGCCTTCGTTCATCTCGAACACTACGTCCTGGCGCTGCCAGTCGCCGCGTGCGGAGGTGCCTTTCGTCACGGGCATTATTTTGTAAACGGTTCCTTCGAATTCCATGGTATCGATGTAAAATGTGTTGATAGATTTGTTTGTGACAAAGGTAGGAAAAAAATCGGGACATTCGGAGCGGGAGCGGTTGAAAAAGCCGTAAGAATTTTTTGCCGGGCGGGGCGTAACGGCCGAATCTCCCCCGATTCGCAGTCCAAAAACCTCAATTTGATGCCGCAACACCCGCATCCTGCATATTTTCATTGTTTTTTGCACGGCCAACGCCGGACTCCCTATGTTCGGTTGCCTGTCCGGTCGGCCAGTACAGCCGGGTAAGATGATTTTGTGCGATTTCCGGCCTGCCCGAAGGGCGGGTTTTTCATTTTTGCACGCTGCATGCCCGGCTGTCCGGTAGCTTGGGTATTGTGCGCTGCCTGCCTGATATTCGGTTGTTTGCCGGGCTTTGGCGGCAGGTAGGCAGCCTGTGCGGGGATAGTACCTTTGCCGGAAAAGTTCGAAATATGATTTTTTATATTCGAAAAATGACTTTTTGGATTCGTATTTTTTGCAAGAGCGTGTAAAAGTAAAATAAAAACATTATTTTTGGCTTCAAAGGAAATTAAAAACAACCTGAAACGAAACCAAATCTTAATGATTATGAAAAAACTATTACTATTGTTCCCATTGCTGCTAAGCTGCCTGTGGGGCATTGCCGCAGATGAGTTTCGTGTGGCGGAACTGAGGTGTGAATACCGGGACAACCCGTTGGCGATCAATACGCTGACGCCGCAATTCAGTTGGCAGACGCTTTCCGTCGGCCGCGGATTCCTGCAGGCCGGGTATCAGATTCAGGTGGCGTCCGACCCCGCCGACCTGGCCAGGGGCCGGAAGCTGTTGTGGGACGAACAACGTAAATCCGATGTCTCACTGCATGTGCGCTATGCCGGGCGGACGCTGAAGCCGGGGCAGCGCTATTACTGGCGCGTGCGGGTGAGCGATGCTGCGGGGAATTATTCGCCGTGGAGCGAAATCCGCTCGTTCGCGGTCGGCCTGCTCGACGGCAGCGATTGGGACGGAGCCCGGTGGATCGCCTTCGAGGAGCTGCCCGACAGCCTGCGCGTGGTGCCCGGACAGGAGTTCAACAAAATAAAGATCGGCGACAGGAAAACGGCGCTCAACCGGCTGCCGCAGTTCCGCCGTGAAGTGAAGGTTACCAAGCCCGTCGAGCGGGCGACGGTCTATGTCAGCGGCCTGGGACAGTTCGAGTTGTTTCTGAACGGGGCGAAGGTGGGCGACAATTTCCTCGACCCTGCGTGGAGCGACTACGACAGGCAGGTGTGCTACCAGACGTTCGACATCAGCGAAGAATTGCAGCCGGGAGGCAACGTGTTCGGTGTGATGCTCGGCAACGGCCTCTACAATGTGCCGCGCGAACGCTATTTCAAGGCGCTCATCAGCTTCGGTTATCCCAAGATGATCTTCAAGGCCGAGATCGAGTATGCCGACGGGACGCACGAGACTATTGTCAGCGACCGCGCCTGGCGTGTGACCGAAAGCCCCGTGACGTACAGCAGCATCTTCGGCGGCGAGGATTACGATGCGACACGCGAGCGGACAGGATGGATGCTGCCCGGCTACGACGCTTCGGCCTGGGCCGAGCCGCTGGTGACGACCCAGCGCGGGAAGTTGGTTTCCCCCGTCGCCGAACCCGTGCGGGTGATGGAAGAGTTCCCCGTGGTCTCGATCCGCAAGACCCGCCACGGCAAATGGCTCTACGACATGGGCCAGAACTTCTCGGGGACGGTGCAGCTGGAAGTCCGCGGCAAACGCGGGCAGAGCGTGCAGCTCAACACCACCGAGCTGTTCAATTTCGAGTGCGACTCGATTACCGAATGCGGCGGCTACCGCGGTGAATACAGGTTGACCTACACCCTGCGCGGCGACGAGGTGGAGACGTGGCGCCCCCAGTTCACCTATTTCGGACAGCGTTACGTGTTGGTGAGCAATGCCGTCCCGGCCGGAGAGGAGAATCCCGAGGGGCTTCCCGAGATCGTTACCCTCCGCGGCCTGCATACGCGCAACGCCACCCGGATGGCCGGGACGTTCCACTGTTCGAACAACCTGCTCAACAAGACCGAGGAGCTTATCGCGTGGGGTATCAAGGGCAATATGGTGAGCTATTTCACCGACTGCCCCCACCGCGAGAAGCTGCCGTGGATCGAGCAGCTGCACCTGATGTTCGGGTCGCTGCAATCGAAGTTCGACGTGTATACCCTCTACGACAAGATGCTGACCGACATGGAGCTCGCGCAGACTCCCGAGGGGCTTATTCCCGATATCTGCCCCGAATATGTCACTTTCCTCGACGGATTCCGCGATTCGCCCGAGTGGGGCAGTGCGTTCGTGCTGGCGCCGTGGCTGGTCTACGAGTACTACGGTGATTTCCGGTTGGTCGAACGGCATTACGAGGCGATGAAGCGCTATGTGGATTACCTCGGCACGAAGGCCGACGGGCATATCCTTTCCCACGGGCTCGGCGACTGGTGCGACCTGGGGCCCAAATACCCCGGCCGAGCGCAGCTCACCTCCCTGGCCGGAACGGCGACACCGATCTATTATATGGACGCCGAGACGATCCGCAAGGCGGCCGAGAAGATGGGGCGCAAGGAGGATGCCGCGAAATACGGGAAGCTGGCACAGGATATCCGCAAGGCCTACAACGAAAAATACTATCATCCCCAGACCGGGAGTTATGACAAGAACAGCCAGGCCGGCAATGCGCTGGCGCTCTACTCAGGCATTTGCGAGCCGCAGAACCGCGATGCCGTGCTGGCGAACCTGGTGCAGGACATCCGCAGCCGCGGCAATGCGCTGACGGCGGGCGACGTGGGATACAACTACGTGCTGCGGGCGCTGGAGCAGAGCGGGAATTCGCAGGTGATCTTCGACATGAACTCGCGATACGACGTATACGGCTACGGTTATATGCTCGCCCAAGGCGCCACGGCGCTGCCCGAATCATGGCAGGCACTGCCCCGCAAGTCGCATAACCATCTGATGCTGGGACACCTGCTCGAATGGTTTTATACCTATGTGGGCGGCATCCGCCGCGACGATTCGGTGCAGGCCTATAAGAAATTCATCGTCAGGCCCGAGATCGTGGGAGACCTGCGCAGCGCCGAGGCCTCGTTCCGCTCGCCCTATGGACTGATCCGCAGCGAGTGGACGACCGAACAGGGCGGTTTCGACCTGTTGGTCGAGGTGCCGGCCAACACAACGGCGCGGATATACGTCCCCGCCCCTGCCGGCAGCCGGGTTTGCGAAAGCGGGCTCGAAGTCGCGCAGTGCAAGGATGTCGAAAGCCTCGGTACGGAGGACGGGTACCGCGTATTCGGCGTTGGGTCGGGTATCTACCGCTTCAGCGTGCGATAGGCGATCCGGTTTGGAAAAGGGGGCCGTACTGTGCAGGTACGGCCTTCCTTTTGTTTTGCCGCTGCGATGCCGTCAGGGCGCTCCGCAGAGTCCCCGCAAGGTTCCTGCATTATTCCCGCAGACTTCCCGCAAGATGCCCGCATTCCCCGTAAGCCGTTGTGCCGCCGGTGTTTCCCGTGCCGCCGGTGCCGTTGGTGCTTCTGGTGCTGCCGTGCCTGCGCTATATCACCGCCGCCTGCGGATTTCGCCGGGACGGGGCGTTTTTCCGGCGGACAATGAAAGAAAAGGGGGATGGTTGTAGTTTTTAATAATATTTACTATCTTTACGCCCAGGTTGTTAGGTGATAATTTCCGGCATGGGAAGCTGGCTGTGGGGCGATTCGATTACGGATCGTAACTTTACGCGGTGGAATTTCGCAAATGCCGAACCTATCCGATAATTTAAATTATAGAATGATGTGTGATCCGATTAAATCGATCGCAACCCGTTTGCGCGGATTGCGCGAGGTGCTCGAACTTTCGGAGCAGGAAGTGGCGGACAGTTGCCGTCTGTCGGTCGACGAGTACAGGGATATGGAGAGCGGCGATGCCGATATTTCGGTCAATGTGCTGCAAACCATAGCCCGCCGCTACGGGATCAGCCTGGATGTGCTGATGTTCGGCGAGGAGCCCAAGATGAACTCCTATTTCATCACCCGTGCCGGCACGGGTGTATCGGTCGAACGGCGTACGGCCTATAAGTACGAGGCGCTGGCCTCGGGTTTCCGCGACCGCAGGGCCGACCCCTTCATCGTGACGGTGGAGCCTTCGGCCGCCGATGCCCCGATGCACCTGAACTGCCACACGGGGCAGGAGATGAACTACGTGCTGGAAGGGCGCCTGCTGATCTCGGTCAGCGGCAAGGAGCTGGTGCTCGGCGTGGGCGACAGCCTTTATTTCGATTCCGGCCTGCCGCACGGCATGAAGGCGCTCGACGGCAAGCCGGTACGTTTCCTGGCGATAATAATGTAGGCGTATGGTGGAGAAATTTTTATCCCGGACGGTATTTACTTCCCAGGAAGACTACATAAGGAATTTCCGCATCCGCGTCCCCGCGGATTTCAATTTTGCCTATGACGTGGTGGATGCCTATGCGGCGGAGGAACCCGACAAGAAGGCGCTGCTGTGGACGGATGACCGGGGCGGCGAGATCCAGTTCACCTTTGCCGACATGAAGCGTGAAACCGACCGCACGGCCTCCTATTTCCAGAGCCTCGGCATCGGCCGGGGGGACATGGTGATGCTGATCCTCAAGCGCCGCTATGAATTCTGGTTTTCGATCCTTGCCTTGCACAAACTGGGGGCCGTGGCCATCCCGGCGACCCACCTGCTGACCAGGAAGGATGTCGTTTATCGTTGCAACATGGCCGGAATCAAGGCGATCGTCGCCGCGGGCGAGCCGGTGATAACCGGCCATATCGCCGCGGCCATGCCGGAAAGCCCTACCACGAAGCTGCTGATAAGCGTCGGCCCCGAGGTTCCCGAAGGGTTCCTCGATTTCCACGAGGGCATCCGCCATGCAGCGCCTTTCGTGCGGCCGCAGCATGTGAACACCAACGACGACATCATGCTGATGTATTTCACCTCCGGCACGACGGGCGAACCGAAGATGGTCGCCCACGATTTCACCTATCCGCTGGGGCATATCAGCACGGGGTGCTTCTGGCACAACCTCCACGAGGGCAGCCTGCACCTCACCATTGCCGACACCGGATGGGCGAAGGCCGCATGGGGCAAGTTGTACGGGCAATGGCTGGCCGGGGCCAACATTTTCGTTTACGACCACGAGAAATTTACGCCTGCCGACATCCTGCGCAAGATCGGGCAGTACCGGATAACCTCTCTGTGTGCGCCGCCTACGATCTACCGTTTCCTGATTCGCGAAGACCTTTCGAAATACGACCTTTCGTCGCTGGAGTACTGTACGACCGCAGGCGAGGCGCTCAACGGTGCCGTTTACGACACGTTCAAACGCCTGACCGGCGTCCGTCTGATGGAGGGTTTCGGGCAGACCGAAACGACGCTGACCCTCGCCACCTTTCCGTGGATGGAGCCCAAGCCCGGCAGCATGGGCGTGCCCAACCCCCAGTACGATATCGATCTCTTGACGCCTGACGGCCGTTCGGCCGAGGACGGCGAACAGGGGCAGATCGTGATCCGTACCGACCGGGGGAAGCCGCTGGGGCTTTTCAAGGAGTATTACCTGAACGACGGGATGATGCACGAGGTCTGGCACGACGGCGTGTACTATACGGGCGACGTGGCATGGCGCGACGAGGACGGATATTTCTGGTTCGTGGGGCGTGCCGACGACGTGATCAAGAGTTCGGGCTACCGGATCGGCCCCTTCGAGGTGGAGAGCGCCCTGATGACCCATCCGGCCGTCGTCGAATGTGCCATCACGGGGGTTCCCGACGAGATCCGGGGGCAGGTGGTCAAAGCGACGATCATCCTCGGGGATAAATACAGGCCGCGGGCCGGGGAGGAGTTGATCCGGGAACTGCAGGATCATGTGAAGCAGATCACTGCGCCCTACAAGTACCCGCGCATCATCGAATTCGTGGACGAACTTCCGAAGACCATCAGCGGTAAGATCCGCCGCAAGGCAATCCGTGCCGACGACGAGAACCGATAGCCCGATGCCGCCCGGGCGGTAGCTATCTCCCTGCTCCGGATACCGCCCTGTGCGGGGCATTTTTGCCGGGGAGGGACGATACGGCGCCGGCGGAGGGTGATGCGACCGGATGACTAAATGAAGGCGGGAGGTTGCGAAACATCGCAACCTCCCGCCTTCGTCGTGGACCCAGAGGGGCATGATCCCACGACCTTCGGATTATGAGTCCGCTGCTCTAACCGACTGAGCTATGGGTCCCGCACGGCGCATGAGCGCTTTTTGCGTTGCAAAGATAAAAAAACAATTCAGATTGCGCAACCATTCGGGGCGCTGTGTGCGAAAAACCGCCGTTTCGACAAAAGAAACCATCGAAGTGAACGGCGAAACCTATCCCGTGTATAAGATGGAAATTTCCAACACCTCGCACCCGTTCTACACTGGTAAGATGAAGTTGGTTGACACCGCTGGTCGCGTCGATAAGTTTATGAGCCGTTACGCAAAACGCTACGATAAGAAGGGCGCGAAGTAAGACTTCCCTCCCTGCAAGATAAAGGCCGTACCGGAAGGTGCGGCCTTTGTTTTTACCGTCTTCGAGCCTTTCATGCCGGAGTGTCACGTTGCCGATAATGCAGATTTCCCGCGTGTCGTGAAGATTTTTGAACAGGGTATCGTTTTTATATTTATATTTGCCTCCCGAGAAGCAAACAATAACTTAAATCTTAGAAAGTTATGAAGTACGTTACAGCCATGGCGCTGGGCGCGGCGTTCGCCCTCGCATCCTGCGTGAGCAAAGGGACGGTCGTCAGGGTGGAAGACCAGCGGGATTCGCTCGTTTCGGTCGTCAGTGCCAAGGATTCGCTTATAAATGCCGTTTTCGAGGACATCAACGCCATCTCCGAAAACTTGGTGCTGATAAAGACCCGTGAAAACCTGATTTCGGTGGCGGGTGGTAGCGAGGGCGGCCGCCGTCCCGTCGAGGAGATCAACAACGATATCGCGGCGATCGACCGCCTGTTGCAGGAGAACAAGGACAAGATCGCCTCGTTGCAGCGTGCTGCAGCCCAGCTGCGCAAGGCGAACCTGCGTATCGACGGGCTGGAGAAGATGATCGCAGACCTGAATAAACAGCTTGCCGGGAAGAAGGACGAAATCGCCCGCCTGCGGGAGAGCCTGGACAAGATGGGTGTCGAGGTGGAGGTTCTGACAGAACAAGTCGCCGAGCAGAATGCCCGGGCGGAAAACCTGAGTAGCGAAAAGGTCGAACTGGAGAACCAGCTCCACACGGTCTACTATATCGTCGGTGTGGAAAAAGAACTCCGCGACGCGCAGATCATCGACAAGCAGGGCTTTATCGGGCGTACGCTGACGGTGAACAACACCAATAACCTGGAGAGTTTTACGAAGGCCGATTCCCGGCTGCTGTCCGAGATCCCCGTCGGCCGGAAAAAGGTGACCGTCGTCACGGCGCAGCCCGAGGATTCCTATCAACTGGTGACGGGGGGCGAGAAGGATAAAATAGTTACGAAATTGCTTATTACTGATCCCGTGCGTTTTTGGGAGTCGTCGAAGATTTTGATTATCAGTTATAAATAATATCGTCGCTGCTGGCATTCGTTTGCTGTGCTGTACCTGTGGGGTGCCGCAATTATCGCGGCACCCCGTTTTTTATACGTCCGGCTGTGTTGCGGATCGTTTCCCGTCCGGGTGTGCGGGTGCTTTTCGAGGGATGGACTGTTTTGTGTGGAAAGGCAGTATTTGGCCGTTTGAGGCTACTGTGACATGGGACTGGGATTTCGGGCCGATATGCCTTGCCGGCAAGGTTTACGCACTTTTTTTTGCATGTTGGAAATTTTGCAGCCTTCTGTGTAGAAGTGGAAATTTACGGCAGCAAGGTGCTTTTGTATGCAAAAAGGGTGGACGAAAGTGTTTGTTTTTTGTTGGTTATGATTTTTTTGTGTAACTTTGAACAGTTAAACAATCAATCGAATATATGGATCAGATCAAACCGCAGTTTGTGGAGCTGGCATTAAAGGAGAATTGTCCTGCGGATTGTAGTAGTTGTCCTACGTTTCCTGCGCCGTTCCGCCGCATCGGCGATTCGAATTATTGCCGTTTTGCACAGATGACCCTCACACCCGGCGAGGGCGTGACTTTCTCTGCCGACCGTATGGTGCGTATCCTTTTCGTCATGTCGGGGGCGCTTATGATAGAGCATGGCGAGACGATGTGCCTGGTGACCTCGAGGCAGTATGTGTGCCTGGCACGCGGAGAAAGATTCGTTGCGACGGCCCAGGACGAGGCCAATATTGTCGTGCTGTCGCTGATCCACAGGATCGAATTCTGCGAACAGGACATTTTCGACAAGGTGATGCCCTATGATACGGTCATTCCCAATGAGGACGTGCCCAAACTGGCGATGCATCCGTCGATCGAGCGGTTGCTCGAAGGGCTTTTCATGATCCCGGAGATGAGCGGTTGTTCCCGCTACCACAAGATGAAGGCTACGGAGCTTTTCATGATGATCAAGGTGCTTTATACGCCGACCGAGCATGCCTATTTCTTCCAGTCGATGATTCAGCCGCAGGACAATTTCCGTGTCTTCGTGTGCAATAACTACGACAAGGCACAGGGCGTAGCCGAGCTGGCTGCCCTTGCGGGCATGAGCCTTTCGGTGTTCAAGCGTCGTTTTGCCGAGCATTTCAACGATAGCGTTTACCATTGGATGATGCGCCAGAAGGCACTCAAGATTTTCTCGGACATACGCGACGGCGAAGACAGCACGAAGGCGCTGATGAACAAGTATGGGTTCCGCCACTATACGCAGTTCAGCCGTTTCTGCAAGAATTACCTGCAGGCGACGCCTGCCCAGCTGATCGCTTCGATCAAGGAAGGGTAGTCCCTGTATGTCGCCCCTGGCCTGGACTGGGACGAGGCTGTGCCGGCAGCGCGGGGGTGTTGTCGGGAGTTGGAACCGGGAGGAACCGCCTTCCCGGTTTTTTTTTGTTTCAGGGGCGTGGCAGCCGGTATACGTTGAGGTCGGTGAACTCCCCGTCGGCGAGCTGCTCGCCGCGTACTTCGATGCGGTCGAGCCTGAAGCCGAGGCGCAGCGGGATCCGGTTGCTCCGCAGGTTGCCTGCGGCGCATTTGATTTCGACATTCTCCATGCCCATTTGCCCGAAGGCCATGCGGCAGAGCGCTTCTGCGGCTGCGGTCATGAGTCCCCGTCCCTGGTATTCGGAGCGAAGCCAGTAGCCGATCTCGATGGTGAGGGTGGTGCTGTCCGCCGATTTGAACCCGATAAGCCCCGCGAAGGCATCCCCGACGCGCAGCGTGAAGACCGGGTTGGCCGGGTCGGCCAGCATGGCGGCGACCACTTCGCGGGTCTGTTCCACGCGGTGCGTCGCGGCCACGAACGGGAGCCAGCGCCCGAGGTGTTCGCGCTGCGTGTCTATGGCCGTAAAGATGTCCGGGGCGTCGTCCGCACGGAGCGGGCGTAACCCGAAGTCATCGGGCAGGGGGATCGCGTTCATGGCGTATTGTGTTTGTCCGGCCAAAGATAACGAATTTCCCGTGATTTATATTATTGTTAATATATAATAGGTGTGGTGGCTTTTAGCTCTGGCTCGCGGTATGGTGCGGAGCCGTTCCGGGCGGGAAGGTGGTAACCTTCGGCCGCCGGGGTGATATTTTTCGGATAAGCTGTTGTAAAATATAAAACTTTTCCTATCTTTGCACCCGATTTCATCCCTGAAATAACGGCGGCTGAATGACGTTCTTTGAGAAGAGTAAAAAAGTAGAAAATTTATCGGGATTTATTTGGCTGGTAAATTTTTTATGCCTACTTTTGCAATCCAAAACGGTTGATTTTGCCGATGTAGCTCAGTTGGCCAGAGCAGCTGATTTGTAATCAGCTGGTCGGGGGTTCGAATCCCTCCATCGGCTCGGAAAGCCGACGCGAGGAAGGGGAGAGATCTCCGCACAGCCCGGGCAGCGGCAGGACGAAAGCCTCAGAGGGGATTCGGTGCAATGCGGGATCCGTCCGTTCGGGGCAGATAATTTGGGAAGTTACCAGAGTGGCCAAATGGGGCAGACTGTAAATCTGCTGGCGTACGCCTTCGGTGGTTCGAATCCATCACTTCCCACTAAAAAAGTGCCGGTTGGAGTTGCAAGATTTCCAGTGGTGCCCGCTTGCGGGCATCGCGGAGGGAGAGGGCTGACTCTGATACGGTATATTTTTGCGGAAGTAGCTCAGTTGATAGAGCATCAGCCTTCCAAGCTGAGGGTCGCGAGTTTGAGCCTCGTCTTCCGCTCCAGACGCAGACGCGTGTGATACGGATGACCCCAGCCGGCGTGGCGGGGACGTTTGTGTCGCCCGCTTGTTCTGCGAAATGAATTTTAAAACTTTAAAGCAATTTTTAACAATACTTTAAATACTTAATACTATGGCAAAAGAAAAATTCGACCGTTCGAAACCGCATGTGAACATCGGTACCATCGGACACGTTGACCACGGTAAGACCACCCTTACCGCTGCAATCACGACCGTTCTGGCAAAGAAAGGTCTGTCGGAGCTCCGCTCGTTCGACTCCATCGACAACGCTCCCGAGGAGAAAGAGCGTGGTATCACGATCAACACTTCGCACGTTGAGTACCAGACGGCTAACCGCCACTATGCTCACGTGGACTGCCCGGGTCACGCCGACTATGTGAAGAACATGGTTACGGGTGCCGCCCAGATGGACGGTGCCATCCTGGTAGTCGCTGCAACGGACGGTCCGATGCCCCAGACCAACGAGCACGTGCTGCTCGCCCGTCAGGTGAACGTGCCGCGTATTGTAGTTTTCCTGAACAAGTGCGACATGGTTGACGACCCCGAAATGCTCGACCTGGTCGAGATGGAGGTTCGCGACCTGCTTTCGAAATACGAGTACGACGGTGACAACGCGCCCGTTATCCGTGGTTCCGCACTTGGTGGCCTGAACGGCGAGCCGCAGTGGGAGGACAAGATCATGGAGCTCATGGATGCTGTCGACAACTATATTCCCATCCCGCAGCGTGAGAACGAGAAGCCGTTCCTGATGCCTGTCGAGGACGTATTCTCGATCACCGGCCGTGGTACCGTCGTAACGGGCCGTATCGAGACCGGTATCATCCACGTAGGTGATCCCGTCGAGATCGTAGGTCTCGAGGAGAAGACCCTGACTTCGACCTGCACCGGTGTCGAGATGTTCCGCAAGCTGCTCGACGAGGGTGAGGCCGGCGACAACGTAGGTCTGCTGCTCCGCGGTATCGACAAGAAGGAGGTTAAGCGCGGTATGGTCGTTGCCAAACCGGGTTCGATCACTCCGCACACCGAGTTCGAGGCTGAGGTCTACATTCTGAAGAAAGAGGAGGGTGGCCGTCACACGCCGTTCCACAACAACTATCGTCCCCAGTTCTATCTGCGTACGATGGACGTAACGGGCGAGGTTCATCTGCCCGCAGGCGTTGACATGGTTATGCCGGGTGACCACGTAACCATCACCGTGAAGCTGATCTACCCCGTAGCTATCAACGAAGGTCTGCGTTTCGCAATCCGCGAGGGTGGCCGTACGGTAGGTGCCGGTCAGATCCTGAAGATCGTGAAATAATTTTCACAACCATAGGGAAGCGGTGTTCCGCACCGCTTCCCGCTTTTAGGAGCATAGTTCAAGGGTAGAATAGCGGTCTCCAAAACCGTTGATGGGAGTTCGAATCTCTCTGCTCCTGCCAAAAGTAAAAGAAGAAGATATGTTTAATTACGTTAAAGAATCCTACAACGAGCTTGTAAACAAGGTGACGTGGCCTACGTTCCCGCAGCTCCAGAGCTCTACGATCGTCGTGATGGTGGCTTCGGTCATCTTCGCTATCGTCGTATTGGCGATGGACTTGTCGTTCGAGAACCTGATGGCTCTGATTTACAAGGTGCTGGGTGGTTTTGGCCGTTAATTGTTGCTGAAACGATGAGCGAGATAAAAAAACAGTGGTATGTCGTCCGTGCCATCGGCGGTAAGGAGAACAAGGTCAAAGAGTATATCGAAGCCGAGATTCGCCACAACCACCTGGAGGATTACATATCTCAGGTACTGATTCCCACCGAAAAGGTCTATACCATCCGCAACGGAAAGAAAGTCTCCAAGGAGAAGGTTTCTTATCCGGGCTATGTGTTGGTGGAGGCCGCGTTCGTAGGTCAGATTCCGATTATAATTCGTAATACTCCCAATGTGCTGGGTTTCCTCGGCGATACCAAGGAGGACAGCCGCAAGATGAATGCCACGCCCCTGCGTCCGCAGGAGGTGGCGCGAATCCTCGGCCGCGTCGACGAGATGAATGCCATGGAGGAGGAAAACGAAGTTCCATTCTTTGTCGGCGAGACCGTCAAGGTCACCGATGGCCCTTTCTCAAGCTTCCAGGGTACCATCGAGGCCGTCGACAACGAGCGCAAGAAACTCACGGTATCGGTGAAGATATTCGGGCGCAAAACTCCTATGGAGTTGGGTTTCACACAAGTAGAAAAAGAATAATTAACCAAGGAAAACTATGGCAAAAGAGGTTGCTGCATTTATTAAATTGCAGATCAAAGGTGGTGCCGCCAATCCTTCGCCCCCGGTTGGTCCCGCATTGGGTTCTAAGGGAGTCAATATCATGGACTTCTGCAAGCAGTTCAATGCGCGTACCCAGGACAAGGCAGGAAAAGTTCTTCCGGTCATCATCACGGTTTACAGCGACAAGTCGTTTGATTTCGTTGTAAAACAGCCGCCTGTAGCTATTCAGCTCAAGGAAGCAGCCAAGGTGCAGAAGGGTTCCGCACAGCCTAACCGCGACAAGGTCGGTCAGGTGACGTGGGATCAGGTGCGCGAGATTGCTCAGGACAAAATGCCTGACATGAACTGCTTTACCCTGGAAGCTGCTATGCGTATGATTGCTGGTACCGCTCGTAGTATGGGTATCAACGTCGTCGGTGAATTTCCTAATATGTAATCGAAGATGAGTAAGTTGACAAAAAATCAAAAGATCGCCTACGCTAAGGTGGAAGCCGCTAAGGCTTACAAGCTCTCGGAGGCCGCCGCTCTTCTGAAGGAAATTACGTTCACGAAATTCGACGCGTCCGTTGATATCGACGTCCGCCTGGGCGTTGACCCCCGCAAGGCCAACCAGATGGTGCGCGGCGTTGTGACGCTGCCCCACGGTACGGGTAAGCAGGTGCGGGTGCTCGTGCTCTGTACTCCCGAAAAGGAGGCCGAAGCACAGGCTGCCGGCGCCGATTACGTAGGCTTGGACGAGTATGTCGACAAGATCAAGTCCGGCTGGACTGACGTCGACGTGATCATCTGTACGCCGAACGTAATGGGTAAGGTCGGTGCGCTGGGCCGTATTCTGGGTCCCCGCGGCCTGATGCCGAACCCCAAGACCGGTACGGTTACGATGGAAGTCGGCAAGGCCGTTCAGGAGGTGAAATCGGGTAAGATCGACTTCAAGGTCGACAAATTCGGTATCATCCACACTTCGGTAGGTAAGGTTTCATTCTCGGAAGACCAGATCGTGGAGAACGCGAAAGAGGTGCTGGGCATGATTCTCAAACTGAAACCGGCTGCTGCTAAAGGTTCTTATGTGAAGAGTATTTATCTCTCGACCACGATGAGTCCCGGCTTGCAGATTGATTCCAAATCAGTAGAAACCAAATAGAAGGAGGAGAGATGACAAAGGAAGAAAAACTGGTCGTTATTAACGCCATCGCCGAGCAGCTCCAGGCTTATCCTCACTTCTACATCGCCGACATCGAGGCACTGAACGCCGAGCAGACCGCTGCCCTGCGCCGCAAGTGCTACGAGAGCGACATCAAACTGGTCGTAGTGAAGAACACACTGCTGGCCAAGGCGCTCGAGAAGGTTGAGAAGGCTGACGCTGAACTGGTAAAAGTATTGGAGGGTCCCACCTCGATTATGTTCGCGAACGTAGCAAAGGCTCCTGCGGTTCTGATCAAGGAATTCCGCAAGAAGTCCGAGAAACCCGTCCTGAAGGCAGCTTTCGCCGAAGGGTGCGTTTACGTGGGCGACAATCAGTTGGACGCTCTGTGCAACATCAAGTCGAAGGAAGAGCTTATCGGCGATATCATTGCCCTGCTCCAGTCCCCGGCGAAGAATGTTATTTCTGCATTGCAGGCTAATGCAGGCCAAAAGATCGCGGGCATCGTGAAGACGCTCGAATCGAGAAACAACTAATCACAATCAAGAATTAAAAACGAAATTTAATAAGCTTACAACTATGGCAGACGTAAAGAAACTTGCTGAAGAACTGGTAAACCTCAAGGTTACCGAGGTAAACGAATTGGCTACCATCCTCAAAGAGGAATATGGCATTGAACCGGCTGCTGCCGCTGTTGCCGTTGCAGCTCCCGCTGCCGGCGCAGGCGAGGCTGCTGTTGCCGAGAAATCGACTTTCGACGTGATCCTGAAGACCGCCGGCCAGGCCAAGCTCCAGGTTATCAAGGTCGTTAAGGATATCGCCGGCCTGTCGCTGGGTGATGCGAAGGCTCTCGTCGACGGTGCTCCCAAGGCCGTTAAGGAGGGTGTCTCCAAGGAAGAGGCCGAGTCGATCAAGGCTCAGCTCGAGGAGGCTGGTGCTGAAGTTGAGCTTAAGTAGCATTGCTGCTTAAGTCTGCTCAGACGAATCAGGTATAGGGCTTACCGGCGTGTAAGCTCTATGCCTTTTCTTGGTCTAAAGACTGGAAGTGCCGAACAGGAGCTGTGTCCACTCTTTGGAAATGGATGCTCCCGAGGCGAATTGCGCCTGTAAACGGGGGCATTGGCGGGATAATCGGATGCCCAGCAACTCGGGGAGCGTAACCCACCAGAATTACACTTCAACATAATTTGGATTTTACGATGTCCACAGCAAAAACACAACAAAGAATTAGCTTTTCGACAGTCAAGAACCGGGTGCCCTATCCGGATCTGCTGGAGGTACAGCTTAAATCATTCCGGGACTTTTTCCAAATGGACACCACGGCCGAAAACCGCAAGAGCGAGGGGCTGTACAAGGTGTTTCAGGAGAATTTCCCCATTACGGATACCCGGAACAATTTCGTTCTGGAGTTCATCGACTACTATATCGACCCGCCGCGTTATTCGATCGAGGAGTGCCTCGAGCGCGGCCTTACGTACAGCGTCCCTCTGAAGGCGAAGCTCAAGCTTTACTGCACGGACGACGAGCACGAAGATTTCGGCGTCGTCGTTCAGGACGTGTACTTCGGTACGATTCCCTATATGACAGAACGCGGTACGTTCGTCATCAATGGTGCGGAGCGTGTCATCGTATCCCAGTTGCATCGTTCGCCGGGAGTGTTCTTCGGCCAGAGCATGCACACCAACGGCACGAAACTCTATTCGGCGCGTATCATCCCCTTCAAGGGTTCGTGGATAGAGTTCGCTACGGACATCAACAACGTGATGTATGCCTACATCGACCGTAAAAAGAAGTTGCCCGTCACTACGCTGCTGCGTGCCATCGGTTATGAGGCCGACCAGCAGATCCTCGAGATTTTCGACCTGGCAGACGAAGTGAAGGTCACGAAGGCCAATCTCAAGAAGGCCGTCGGCCGCAAACTCGCCGCACGCGTCCTTTCGACTTGGGTCGAGGACTTCGTGGATGAGGATACGGGCGAGGTGGTTTCCATCGAGCGTAACAACGTGATCGTAGACCGCGAGACCGTCCTCCAGGAGGAGCACGTGGAGCAGATCCTCGAAAGCGGCGCCAAGACGATCCTCCTGCATAAGGAAAACCTCTCGGGCATCGATTTCTCGATCATATACAATACCCTGCAGAAAGACCCCTGCAACTCCGAGAAGGAGGCTGTCGTATATATTTACAGGCAGCTGCGCGCTTCGGAGCCGCCCGATGAGGCTACGGCACGCGACGTCATCGAGAAGCTGTTCTTCTCGGACAAGCGTTACGACCTGGGCGACGTGGGCCGTTACCGCATCAACAAGAAGCTGGATCTGGATATCGACCCCGCTATCCGCACGCTGACGCGCGAGGACATCATCGCCATCATCAAATACCTGATCCAGCTGATCAACTCGAAGGCCGACGTCGACGATATCGACCACCTGTCGAACCGCCGTGTCCGCACCGTGGGCGAACAGTTGTCAAACCAGTTCTCGGTGGGCTTCGTGCGCATGGCGCGTACGATCCGCGAGCGCATGAACGTACGTGACAACGAGGTGTTCACTCCGGTCGATCTGATCAATGCCAAGACGCTGTCGTCGGTGATCAACTCGTTCTTCGGGACGTCGCAGCTCTCGCAGTTCATGGTTCAGATCAACCCGCTGGCCGAAATTACGCACAAACGCCGTCTGTCGGCCCTCGGCCCCGGCGGCCTTTCGCGCGACCGTGCCGGTTTCGAGGTGCGAGACGTACACTACACGCACTACGGCCGCCTCTGCCCGATCGAATCGCCGGAAGGCCCCAACATCGGTCTGATCTCGTCGCTGTGCGTTTATGCGAAGATTTCACCGATGGGATTCATCGAGACGCCTTACCGCACGGTGGAGAACGGCCGGATCGACCTGGACAACTCGCACATCCACTACTACTCGGCCGAGGAGGAAGAGGGCAAGATCGTGGCGCAGTCGAACATGCCGATCGACGACGAGGGCAATTTCCTGCAACCCGAGCGTATCAAGGCGCGTCAGGGAGCCGATTTCCCCGTGGTTACGGCGGACGAGGTGAACCTGATGGACGTGGCTCCGAACCAGATCGCTTCGATTGCGGCCAGCCTCATCCCGTTCCTCGAGCACGACGACGCCAACCGTGCGTTGATGGGCTCGAACATGATGCGCCAGGCCGTGCCCCTGGTAACATCGGAAGCCCCGATCGTCGGCACGGGTATCGAGAAGGATATGATCTCCGACAGCCGCATCCAGATTGTGGCCGAGGGCGACGGCGAGGTCGTTTTCGCCGACGCTACCAAGATACAGATCAAATACGAGCGTACGGAAGACGAGGTATTGGCCTCGTTCGAACCGGAAGTCACGACCTACGAACTTCCGCGTTACCGCCGTACGAACCAGAATACCTCCATCACGCTCAAGCCCGCCGTACTGACGGGCGACAAGGTCGTGAAGGGGCAGATCCTGACCGAGGGTTACTCGACGCAACACGGCGAGCTGGCCCTGGGCCGCAACCTGAAAGTGGCGTTCATGCCCTGGAAGGGTTACAACTTCGAGGATGCCATCGTGATCTCGGAGCGTATCCAGCGTGAGGATATCTTCACGTCGGTGCACGTCGACGAGTATATCATGGAGGTGCGCGACACCAAGCGCGGTGTCGAGGAACTGACCTCGGATATTCCGAACGTAAGCGAGGACGCCACCAAAGATCTCGATGCGAACGGTATCATCCGCATCGGTGCCAACGTACATCCGGGCGACATCCTGATCGGTAAAATCACCCCCAAGGGCGAGAGCGACCCCTCGCCCGAGGAGAAACTGTTGCGCGCCATCTTCGGCGACAAGGCCGGCGACGTGAAGGACGCTTCGCTCAAGGCGCAGCCGTCGCTGCACGGCGTGGTCATCGACACGAGGCTTTACAGCCGTGCGAACAAGGAGGGTAAGAAGGGCAAGAGCGCCGAGAAGGCGCAGCTCGAGAAGCTCGACGAGAAGTTCGCAGCCGAGATTTCGGAGCTGACGAAGCGCCTGGTCGCCAAGCTGTGGACGCTGCTCCAGGGCAAGGCCACGACGGGTATCACCGACTACTTCGGCGTGGAACTCTATCCCGCAGGCACGAAGTTCTCGCAGAAACTGCTCGAGGAGATCGCCCGCAAGTCGACCGACGAGAAGACGGGCGTGGTGATGGGTTACCTGAACCTCGGTTCGTGCAAGTGGACGGGCGATGCCCATACCGATGCGTTGATCGAGGCTACCATTAATAATTATACCATCGAGTGGAAGAAGGCCGATGCCGTCATCAAGCGCGAGAAGTACAACATCACCAACGGTGACGAGCTCCCGCAGACCGGCGTTATCCAGATGGCCAAGGTCTACATCGCCAAGAAGCGTAAGCTGAAGGTGGGTGACAAGATGGCCGGCCGCCACGGTAACAAGGGTATCGTCGCCCGTATCGTGCGCGACGAGGATATGCCGTTCCTCGAGGACGGTACGATCGTCGACATCTGCCTGAACCCGCTGGGTGTGCCTTCGCGAATGAACCTGGGACAGATCTACGAGACCGTGCTCGGATGGGCCGGCCGCGAGTTGGGCCTGAAGTTCGCAACGCCGATCTTCGACGGTGCCTCGCTCGACCAGATCAACGAGTACACCGCCAAGGCGGGCATCCCGCACAGCGGCCGTACGTACCTCTACGACGGCGGCACCGGTGAGAAGTTCGACCAGCCGGCTACGGTGGGCGTGATCTACATGCTCAAACTGGGCCATATGATCGACGACAAGATGCACGCCCGTTCGATCGGCCCGTACTCGCTCATCACGCAGCAGCCGCTCGGCGGTAAGGCCCAGTTCGGTGGACAGCGTTTCGGTGAGATGGAGGTTTGGGCGCTCGAAGGCTTCGGCGCCGCGAACATCCTGCAGGAGATTCTGACCATCAAGTCCGACGACGTGATGGGACGTGCCAAGGCTTACGAGGCGATCGTCAAGGGCGAGAACCTGCCCAAACCGGGTATTCCCGAGGCCATGAACGTGCTGCTGCACGAGTTGCGCGGCCTGGCCCTGTCGGTCAAACTCGAGTAAGGTGTATTTAGGATAAGAAAAACGAAGAACAAATATGTCAATTTCCAAAGACAATAAGACGAATAATGGTTACAGCCAGATTTCGATAGGCCTGGCCTCCCCCGAGGAGATCCTGGCACAGTCGAGCGGCGAGGTGCTCAAGCCCGAAACCATTAACTACCGTACCTACAAGCCCGAGCGCGACGGTCTGTTCTGCGAGCGTATCTTCGGCCCTGTCAAGGACTACGAATGCCATTGCGGCAAGTACAAGCGCATCCGCTACAAGGGGATCGTCTGCGACCGCTGCGGTGTGGAGGTGACCGAGAAGAAGGTGCGCCGCGAACGCATGGGCCACATTTCGCTGGTCGTACCGGTGGTTCATATCTGGTATTTCCGTTCGCTGCCGTCGAAAATCGGCTACCTGCTGGGTATCCCGTCGAAGAAACTGGAGGCTATCATCTACTACGAGCGTTACGTCGTGATCAACGCCGGTGCCGCTGCCGAGCAGGGCATCGAACGTCTGGCAACGCTTTCGGAGAAGGAGTACCTCGACGTGCTGGCCGCCCTGCCCAAGGGCAACCAGGCGCTCGACGACAGCGACCCCAACAAGTTCGTCGCACAGATGGGCGCCGAGGCGGTCTATACGCTCCTGAAGCAGGTCGACCTCGACACGATGTCCTATGCACTGCGCCACAAGGCTTCGACCGAAACGTCGCAGCAGCGTAAGGGCGAAGCGCTCAAGTGCCTGAACGTCATCGAGTCGTTCCGTGCGTCGGGGGGCAAGAACAAACCCGAATGGATGGTGCTGAACGTCATTCCGGTGATCCCGCCCGAGTTGCGCCCGCTGGTGCCGCTGGACGGCGGACGTTTCGCCACGTCCGACCTGAACGACCTCTACCGTCGTGTCATCATCCGTAACAACCGTCTGAAACGCCTGATCGAGATCAAGGCGCCGGAGGTGATCCTGCGCAACGAGAAGCGTATGTTGCAGGAAGCTGTGGACTCGCTGTTCGACAACTCGCGCAAGAGCAATGCCGTGAAGAACGAGTCGAACCGTCCGCTCAAGTCGCTCTCCGACTCGCTGAAAGGTAAGCAGGGACGTTTCCGCCAGAACCTGCTGGGTAAGCGTGTCGACTACTCGGCGCGTTCGGTCATCGTCGTCGGCCCCGAGCTGAAGATGCACGAGATGGGTATTCCGAAGGACATGGCGGCCGAACTTTACAAGCCGTTCGTGATCCGCAAGCTCATCGAGCGCGGAATCGTGAAGACGGTGAAATCCGCAAAGAAGATCATCGACCGGAAAGACCCCGTGATCTGGGGTATTCTGGAGAATGTCATAAAGGGACACCCCGTGCTGATGAACCGTGCCCCGACGCTGCACCGCCTCGGTATCCAGGCCTTCCAGCCCAAGCTGATCGAGGGCAAGGCAATGCAGCTCCACCCGCTGGCATGTACGGCGTTCAACGCCGACTTCGACGGCGACCAGATGGCCGTGCACCTGCCCCTGGGCAATGCCGCCATCCTGGAGGCGCAGCTGCTGATGCTCGGTTCGCACAACGTTCTTAACCCCGCCAACGGCGCACCCATCACCGTGCCGTCGCAGGACATGGTACTCGGCCTCTACTACATCACCAAACCCCGCAAGGGTGTCAAGGGCGAGGGCCGCGCATTCTATGGCCCCGAGGAGGCGATCATCGCCTACAACGAAGGCCAGGCCGACCTGCACGCCATTGTGAAGTGTATGGTGGACGATATCGACGCGGACGGCAACCCGGTACGCGAGCTGAAGGAGACGACCATCGGCCGAATCCTCTTCAACCAGGTGGTACCCAAGGAGGTGGGTTACATCAACGAGATCCTCACGAAGCGTTCGCTGCGCGACATCATCGCGGTGGTGATGAAGAAGGCCGGTGCCGACAAGGTGGCAGCGTTCCTCGACGATATCAAGGACATGGGTTACCGCATGGCATTCCGCGGCGGCCTGTCGTTCAACCTCGACGCCGTGATTATCCCCGACGCCAAGGAGAAACTCGTACAGGAAGGTTACGAGCGTTCGGACGCCATCATGGAGGACTACAACATGGGTCTTATCACCAACAACGAGCGTTACAACCAGATCATCGACGTTTGGACGAACATCAATACCAAGCTGACGAAGGTCGTGATCGACACGCTGATCAAGGACGACGACGGTTTCAACCCGGTATACATGATGCTTGACTCGGGCGCCCGCGGTTCGAAGGAGCAGATCCGTCAGCTGAGCGGTATGCGTGGCCTTATGGCCAAGCCGCAGAAGTCGGGTGTCGAGGGTGGCCAGCAGGTCATCGAGAACCCGATCCTCTCGAACTTCAAGGAGGGGCTTTCGGTGCTCGAGTATTTCATCTCGACGCACGGTGCTCGTAAGGGTCTTGCCGATACCGCACTGAAGACGGCTGACGCCGGTTATCTGACACGCCGTCTGGTTGACGTCGCACAGGACGTGATCATCAACGAGGAGGACTGTGGTACGCTCCGCGGCTTGACTGCTACGGCCATCAAGCGCAACGACGACGTCGTGCAGACCCTCTACGATCGTATTCTGGGCCGTGTCGCCCTGAACGACGTGATCCATCCGCTGACGGGTGAGGTCATCTGCAAGGCAGGCGAGGAGATCACCGAGGCGATTGCCGAGGCGATCGAGAAATCGCCGCTCGAATCGGTGGAGATCCGCTCGGTGCTGACCTGCGAGGCACGCCGGGGCGTATGCGCGAAGTGCTACGGCCGCAACCTGGCTACCGCACGCATGGTGCAGAAGGGCGAAGTCGTGGGTGTCATCGCGGCGCAGTCGATCGGCGAGCCGGGTACGCAGCTTACCCTCCGTACGTTCCACGTCGGTGGTGTGGCCGGTGGCTCGGCGGTCGAGACCAATGTCGTTTCGAAATACGAAGGCCGTCTGGAGATCGACGAGCTGCGTACCGTGAAGGGCAAGAATGCCGCCGGCGAGGCGATCAACATCGTCATTTCGCGCCAGTCGGAATTCCGCATCGTTGACCCGAAGACCGAGATCGTACTCTATACGCACAACCTGCCCTACGGCGCGACGCTTTTCATGGCGGACGGTGCCGAGGTCAAGAAGGGCGACCTGATCTGCGAATGGGATCCGTACAATGCCGTTATCATCTCCGAATACGAAGGTAAGGCCGTTTACGACAGCGTCGTCGAGGGTATTACCTACCGTGAGGAGCGTGACGAACAGACCGGCCTTTCGGAGAAGGTGGTCATCGAGTCGAAGGACAAGACCAAGAACCCCGTCATCAAGATCGTAAACAAGGAGGGCGAGGAGGTCAAGCAATACAACCTGCCCGTTTCGGCGCACGTCGTCGTGAAGGACAACGCCAGGATCAAGGCCGGCGATATCCTGATCAAGATTCCGCGTGCCGTCGGCAAGTCGGGCGGTGACATCACCGGTGGTCTGCCGCGTGTGACCGAGCTGTTCGAAGCCCGTAATCCGTCGAACCCGGCGATCGTGTCGGAAATCGACGGCGAGGTATCGTTCGGCAAGATCAAGCGCGGTAACCGCGAGATTATCATCACCTCGAAGCAGGGTGACGTGAAGCGTTACCTCGTGCCCCTGTCGCGTCAGATCATCGTGCAGGAGAACGACTACGTGAAGGCCGGCAGCCCGCTGTCCGACGGTGCGATCACCCCGAGCGACATCCTCAATATCCTCGGCCCGACGAAGGTGCAGGAGTACATCGTCAACGAGGTGCAGGAGGTATACCGCATGCAGGGTGTGAAGATCAACGACAAGCACTTCGAGGTCATCGTCCGCCAGATGATGAACAAGGTGAAGATCGAGGATCCGGGCGATACCCGGTTCTTCGAAGACCAGGTCGTCGACAAGTGGGAGTTCATGGATGTGAACGACGAACTCTACGACAAGGTGGTCGTCACCGATGCGGGCGATTCGACGTCGCTCCAGCCCGGGCAGATCGTTTCGCTGCGTAAGCTGCGCGACGAGAATTCGAGCCTCAAGCGCCGAGACCAGAAACCCGTGCAGGTGCGCGACATTGTGCCCGCTACTTCGACGCAGGTGTTGCAGGGTATTACCCGCGCCGCGTTGCAGACTTCGAGCTTCATCTCGGCGGCTTCGTTCCAGGAGACCACCAAGGTGCTCAACGAGGCTGCGATCCAGGCCAAGGTCGATCCGCTGGAAAACCTCAAGGAAAATGTCATCTGCGGTCACCTGATCCCCGGCGGTACGGGCCTGCGCGATTACGACAACCTTGTGGTCGGTTCGAAAGCCGAGCTGGAATCGCTCCAGCAGGCGCAGTAAATCCGAGGCTGCATATACGATTCGAAAGAAGCCGTTCCCTGGGGAACGGCTTCTTTTTATTTTGACCGGATTCTCGATTATCTTCAACCGTCATTGTCCCGATGGTTAGCTGGAGTCGAAATAGTTCGCACTCCCGGCGGCATTGCCAACCGTACTTTTTTCGGACGGATACGGTGTTTCTGTATGGAGGGGATGCGCAGGCAGGGAGGCCGGCATCGCTGACTTATGGTGCCGTAGCCCGGATTGCCGCGCAGGAACTCGAATACGAGGGTGATGCGGCAGGTGAGGCGGTCGACCGAATTTTTAGACGATGCCGCCGGACGGTTGGCTCGAACCGATGCGGTTCTACGGGAACCCGGAGTAGAAGCCGCCTGTGTCTACGATTCCGGGGGACGGCTTGTGGCACGCCGGGAGGAAGCCCACAATTACGATGGTGCTACGGAGCGGAGCTAAAGCTATGAATATGCGGATTCCGGCGCACGCGGCGACTGGACGGAGCGCAGGGCGACTGTGCAAAAGACAGCCGTGCAGCCGTTCAAAGGGCATGAACACGAGCGGTCGGAGGTCATTCGCTATCCGGATGCTTATCGGTCTGAGTTTTGGAAGATTCCCTGTTCCGAATTGCGAAAAATCCCGGAGCACAAAAAAACACGGTTCCCCGCCGTAAGAATCCTGTCCGGATTATTTCTTGCCGTTATAGCGCCTGGCGAGACCCCCTTCGGAGGTTTCCCGGTAGAGGCTCGGGAGGTTATGCCCGGTTTCGTTCATCACCTCCACGACCCGGTCGAAGCTCACCATGTGCGAGCCGTCGGAGAGCGTGGCGTAGGCGTTGGCATCGAAAGCCCGGGCTGCCGCAATCGCATTGCGTTCGATGCAGGGCACCTGCACCAATCCGCATACGGGGTCGCAGGTGAGCCCCAGGTGGTGTTCGAGCCCCATCTCCGCGGCGTATTCGATCTGCGAAGGGGTGCCGCCGAAAAGCTGGCATGCCGCGGCGGCGGCCATGGCACATGCCACGCCGACCTCGCCCTGGCAGCCGACCTCGGCGCCGGAGATCGAAGCGTTGGTTTTGGCCACGTTGCCGAACAGTCCCGCCGTAGCCAGGGCGCGCAGGATCCGGATGCGCAGGAAATCGCGCGAATTGGCCAGGTGGTAGAGCACTGCCGGAACCACGCCGCACGACCCGCATGTGGGGGCGGTTACGACGATGCCGCCGGATGCATTCTCTTCGGAGGTCGCCAGGGCGTAGGCGTAGATTTGGGCGCGGGATTTCAGCGAGTCGGTGTAGCTCTTCGACTTGACCCAGTAGGTGCTCGCCTTGCGGGCGACCTTGAGCCCTCCCGGCAGTACGCCGTCGTTGTTCAGGCCGCGCTGGATCGTTTCGCACATCACCGTCCATATCCGGTCGAGGTAATCCCATATTTCGGGGCCTTCGCAGTCGTTGACATATTCCCAATAGGTTTTTCCTTCGCGGTAGCACCAGTCCTTGATCTCCGAGATCGTCGTCAGCGGATAGATGCTGGCGGGTATCTCCAGGCGCGAACTCTCGTTCGCCAGGGCACCCCCGCCGATGCTGTATATCGTCCATCTGTCGACAACCTTGCCGGCTTTCAGCCCCTCGAACAACATGCCGTTGGGATGGAAGGGCAGCACGACCTTCGGCTCCCAGACGATCTGGGTCGGGGCGATGGGCTCCAGCACCGAAAGGATCGCCATGTCGGTGAGGTGTCCCTTGCCCGTGGCGGCAAGCGATCCGTAGAGTGTCACACGGTATGAATCGACGTCGCGACTACGTTCGGCAAAACGTTCGGCAGCCTTTTTTGGCCCCATCGTGTGGCTGCTCGACGGGCCGTTGCCGATCTTATATAATTCTTTGAGTGACTCCATAAACTGGCTTTATATGTGAGGCAAAGATAATGTAAATTGTCGGATGTTCCCTTTCCCGGCCGGAGATTTAAGCCGCTCCCGTCCGGGCGGAACGAAAAAAGGAAAAGGCCGGAACCTTTCCCTTTTCGTAGCCTCACCGCGACTCGAACGCGAATTTAGGGTTTAGGAAACCCTCGTTCTATCCCTTGAACTATGAGGCCGGATAAAAATTGCGGCGCACTTTTCTGCAAAGCGCAGCGCAAATATAATAATTTTTCCCGGTTTTAGAAACTGAACCCTACGCCGATCGAAAATGTGTGGGCACGGGCGGTGTAATTACCCGAAAAATCGGTGACCGGATTGGTGAGCTGGCTTTCGGGAACGCCTGCTGCCGCCAGTTTTTCGTTCACGATGCCCAGCACCGAATTGGTGTAGGGATAGGAGCCCGTACGTTCGGGATCGGCCGAATTGACATAGCCGTATGCGATGTCGATATTCATCCATTTGATCGGGCGGAAGGTGACGCCGGCCGTATAGGCGAGCTTGGTCATCGACGGGGTCTCGGGATTGAGGTAGTCGCTGCGCACGGGGCTTTCATCCACGTACATACCCATACGGGCGGTCAGCCAGTCGAGTGCGTGGTACTGGCCGCCGAAACGGAACGCCAGCGTGTTGGAGTATTTTTTATCGCTGACCGGGATGTTCAGTACGGGGGTGTTGCTGCTCGGTTCGAGAATCTTGACGTCGAGTTTGTCGTAGGCACTCCAGAGCACATATTGCAGGTCGACGGCGAACTCCCATTTCGGAACGGGACGGAAGCTGACACCCCACGTCAGCGATGCCGGCAGGGGCAGCTAGGTCTTCACGACGGCCGACGTGAGCTTGGCGGGGTCGAGACCCAACTGGGGCAGGAGCTGTCCGATGACCTGGGCGATTTGGGTATTGTCGATCATACGCAGGTCGATCGAACCCGAATCCACCTTCATTTTGAGTTTCGAACGGTAGGTAAAGCCCAGCGACCACTGTTCGTTGATGTCCCACATCACACCGAGGTTTACTCCGACGGCCATTTTGGCTTTGCCTTCGAGCCCCAGCGATATCAGGTTTTTGTCCCCGGCCATTTCGAAGAGGTCGGGCATTTGCGGGTTGAGCATTTGCAATGCGCCCATGAGCGCTTTGTTCTGCGGATTGTCGGCGCCGATAGGCAGCAGCGAGCGCGAAAGGTCGAACTTGCCCCAGGTCATCATCAGACCGCCGCCGATGGAGAGGTGTTCGCAGAGTTTGAACGAGACGGTAGGCTGGATATTGTAGGCCTTGAGGTTGATCGACTGGACGAGTTGCGCCCCCGGCCAGTTGTTGCCCCAGTCCATCGAGGAGCCGAACGGCGTATTGAAAGCCAGGCCGACCGACATCCAGTCGAGGGGTTTGTAGTTGAAATAGGCGTAGAGCGGGGTCGCTATGCTGTTGTCCGAGGTGTAGTGCTGCGGCTTGGTCTTGCCCGTATAGTCGGGGAGCGATGTATAGGTGGCCTTCGAAGCGATGCCGGTGATGCCGACCGAGATGTCGAATCGGGTGTCCTGAAACGAGGCGGCGGCGGGGTTGAACCAGATCGACTCGGAGTTAAGCTTCATGGCCGTACCCACGTGTCCCATACCGTTCTGCTTCGAAGAGAGGTTGTTCACTTGATATCCTTCGGCGTATGCTCCCGAAGTGACGGCAGCGGTGGCCAGAAGAAGGAAAAGTTTTTTCATAACGTATTGGTTTGGTTTGTACTATACGCCTGTTGCGGCGTGTAAAAATCGAGGGCAAAAGTAGGAAAACTATCTCTGCCGCCCAAATTTTTTGGTCTAAAATTCCTGAAAATTGACCTATATGGTATAGGATTGGCCGAAACGCCGGGTGGGGCCGGACTCTCCGGCTTCCAAAAAAAAGTGCGGCATTATCCGTGCCGCACTGCGTGTCCGAGATTGCCGGTCGGGCTATTTCCGGTTGTTATATGCCTCGAGCGCCTTGCCCAGTACGACCAACGCCCGTTCGAGGTCTTCCTTCTTGAGTACGTAGGCGATGCGGACTTCGTTGCGGCCGCACGCCGGATCGGAGTAGAAGCCCGATGCGGGGGCGAGCATAACGGTTTCGCCTTCGTAGTCGAAGTCGGAGAGACACCATGCGCAGAAATCGTCGCTGTCCTCTACCGGCAGCCGCGCCACGGTATAGAAGGCGCCCATCGGGATCGGCGAGTATACGCCCGGTAGGCGGTTTAGCCCGTCGATCAGGCATTTGCGCCGTTCGATATACTCCTCGTAGACTTCGGTGCTGTACGATCGCGGCGCGTCGATCGAAGCCTCGGCGACGATCTGTCCGATCAGCGGGGGCGAGAGGCGCGCCTGGCAGAATTTCATCACGGCGTTACGCAGCGTCCGGTTCTTGGTGATGAGCGCCCCGATACGGATTCCGCACTCCGAGTAGCGCTTCGACACCGAGTCGATCAGCACCACGTTTTGCTCGATGCCTTCGAGATGGCAGGCCGATATGTAGGGCGACCCGGTGTAGATGAATTCGCGGTAGACCTCGTCGGAGAAGAGGAACAGGTCGTATTTTTTGACCAGGTCGCGGATGCGGTTCATCTCCTTGCGTGTGTATAGGTACCCCGTGGGGTTGTTGGGATTGCAGATCAGGATACCGCGCGTGCGGTCGTTGATGAGCTTTTCGAATTCCGCGACGTCGGGCAGTGCGAATCCCTGCTCGATCGACGATACCACGGGGCGTATCACGGCCCCTGCGGAGATGGCGAAGGCCATGTAATTGGCGTAGGCCGGCTCGGGGACGATGATCTCGTCGCCGGGGTTGAGGCACGACATGAAGGCGAACAACACGGCCTCGGAACCGCCCGTCGTGACGATGATGTCGTCGGGCGAGAGCTTGATCTGGAACTGTTCGTAGTAACCTACCAGTTTCTCGCGCAGCGAGCGATATCCGTCGCTGGGGCTGTATTCGAGCACCGTACGGTCGATCTTTTTCAGGGCGTCGAGCCCGGTCTGCGGCGACGGCAGGTCGGGCTGGCCGATGTTCAGGTGGTAGATCTTGGTGCCGCGTGCCCGGGCGGCTTCGGCCAACGGGACGAGCTTGCGTATGGGTGAAGCCGGCATCAGCTCGGCGCGTTGTGAGATTTCTGGCATGTGTGAAAAAAGTTAAAAAACGCAGTGGAAATTACTCGACCTCGGCCGTGGGGCGGAACTTGATGGCCTTGCGCGGCGGGATCTTCACCGGGGCGCCCGTGCGCGGATTGCGGCCCATACGTGCGGGTTTCTGCTGCACGCTGAATGTCCCGAGCCCGGTGAGGGTAAGGCGCTCACCCTGCCGGAGACTGTGTACGGTCACCCGGATGATGGCATCGACCGCTTTGCGCGCGTCGACTTTCGAGATGTTAGCGTCGAGGGCTACCGCCTCGACCAGCTGCGATTTGTTCATGTTCTATAATGTGTGAAAAGTTGCGACCTTACCTAACTTGTTGACAAAGATATGGAATTTTCCTAAAAGTCAAAAATAATGTCCTTAATTTGAAGTCCGGCTCCGCCCGGGCGGAAAATAATCGGGGTGAAGATTTGGCAGAATGGAAAAACCGTGCTACTTTTGTCCCCGGAAAGATGGCAGAGTGGTCGATTGCGGCGGTCTTGAAAACCGTTGAGCTGCAAGGCTCCGGGGGTTCGAATCCCTCTCTTTCCGCCGAATGTATGAAGAATCGACAGCAAGAGGGGCTATCAGCCCCTCTTGTCTTATTCAGGTGTCGGGGTGGCCTATTGCGTGCCCAGTTCTTTATAGAGTTCCAGCCGCAGGCCGCAGTAGTTTTCGATTATTTCGGCAGCCTTTTGAACACGCCCCATGTGCATTTCCAATTCCTGCGGAGCCATGTAGAATTCGGCGCTATACGGCGTTTTCATCAAAATTTGTTTCAGCCATGGCAGCGTGAAAATGTTTTCGATATGGTTGTCGTCGAATACCAGCATCAGCTTTGTCGAAAGCGTCCGCATCCGGTCGTGCATCACGACCGGATCATGGATGTCGAATTCCATACCGTGATAGACATAGTAGAGCGTGTGGTAGAAATAGACGATCGCCTGCGCCGAGAACTGTGCCGCCAGCCGCACGTTGCGGCCCCCGGCAAACGCATCCTGCGCCTGTTCGAGCAGGTCGTTGCCGAGCGTGCGGAACGTGTCGAAATGGAATTTGGCGTCGGCATAGGCTTTGGCAAAGTCAATCGGGTGCTTCGGGCGGCGAAACCGATAGTGGTCGCTGCAATGCAATAGTTCGCCCTCGGCATGGGCAAAGTAGAGGAACGGCGTCCGATGCGATTCGACATAGTTCAACGGCAGGATATAGGGATTGATGTAGGTGACCTTCCGGTAGCGGTACGGCATCCTGTACCGCAGGATGCGTTTTGCCCGAATCCAGTCGTATTCCGGCGTTTCGCGCACGACCATCAGCAGGTCGTAGGCCACGGCATCGCTGTGGGGCGTGCCGCCGGCCAGCTTTCCGAAAAGCAGGACGTATTCCGGGTCGAAATAGCCGTCCGTCAGGTGGCGGATCATCTGCGCCGCTTCGTTGGGGTCGTAGAGCAGTTCGTCGGGGCGCCCGGGTTGCGGTTGCGGTTGCGGTGCGGGTTGCGCGGCAGATTGCGCGGCGGGCTGTGCCGGTTCCATGGCGGGAGCGACGATCTGTTCGATGTCCGGCTGTTGCGCGGCCCGCGTGGTTTGGGGGACTATGGGTTGCACAGGCTGTTCCTGCGCGGGGTTTTGATTCGGTTCCATTTTGTTTGATTTTAAGATTGCAGACGAAGCCTGCGGGGTTTGAAAACATGCGCAGCGTGTTTGCAGACCTCCGCCGGGGGAGGCTTCGGCCTGCCGCTGCCTGTGGCAGCGGATACGATGGGCATAAAAAGGGCTGTCCTTATCGTGCAACGGGGCACAACAAAGAGAATAAAGGTTTGGTTAGCAGTCGTTTGCTAATCGGGCGGGTGGAAATGGAGACGGATCGGGAGGTTGCACGGCGGAAACCGCTTGCGGCTGGCCTTGCGGCGTGTCTGTACCGGGGTACGGACGGAAGATAGTGTTCGCATAATACAAAAAAAAGTGTGCGCAGCTGCGAACACTATCTTCACCTTTTTACGGGCTCAATACAGGTGCCGTTCGCGGGATTGCTCCCCAACGGCTCTGCGCATACTTTTTTCGTGGTTTCCCGTATTGAGAATCCAGTGAAAAGGTTTTTTGAAAATAATGTTCGCAGGAGCAAAGATATAAAAAAAATGATAAATCGTAAAATGTAAATAACTTCTTGCATTTTAGATTGATGGAATATTAGATTTTATATATTTTTGTCAAAAGATTTTCTAATGGCTAATTCTCATAAAATATCCGGTTCTGCATTAATAGCCCTCAAAGAGGCATTAACTAATATTTATTGGATAAAAAACGATCTTAAAATGTTTGTTAATCATACAATCAATAATAAATCGTTTGTATCTACTTTAGACATGACCAAATATAAACGAGAAATAGCAAATGACATTGTAAATAGAATGTCAAATCGATTGGACATATATGAAGAAGATTTGTTATTATTACTTAAAGCAGTATCCGATATGTCTGATTTTTCGCATTTAAAGAAATGGGAAGACGCAGATAAAAAGATAAAAAAAGCCCAGGAAAGTGTTGAAGCGCTAAGACTACATACAAAAGGTTATTTTGCTATTATTGAAGAACAAAAGGAAGCAGAAACCCGGAAGATAACATACCAAAATAAAATACAGAAAGCTCAATTTTTTCAATCAGAATTAGAAAAATTAAAAATAGACTTTAATCGAATGTCTGCGTCATCGGCAAGTCCACAAAAACGCGGATATGAATTTGAACAATTCCTGAACTCCTTATTTAATTTATTTGATTTAGACCCGAAATGTTCCTATAAAATTAGTGGAGAGCAAATTGACGGTGCGTTTACTCATGATAACCAAGATTATCTAATTGAGGCAAAATGGGAGGCTAAAGCCATGCCAAAATCAGCATTGCATGCGTTTAGTGGTAAAGTTAAAGATAAATTAACAACAACACTTGGCTTGTTTATATCTATTTCAGGGTTTGCAGACGAATGTATAAGAAGAGAAAACTCAAATATAATCCTGATGGATTATCAAGATATAATTATGGTAATAGAGAATAGGATAGACTTAAAGCAGTTAATCTATCTTAAAAGACAACATGCATCGCAAACAGGTATTATACTTTATCATCCAGCATGTTAAGACCTACTTTCTTATCTAAATCAAAAGGGATAGAGCGAAATTTGCCCCGTTGTAATAGGCTATTAAACAGGCTAAGAGAGATTGAGAATAAAAAAGACCCAAAACCGGGTCTTTTTTATTGCGATTATTTCAATTCTATTGTTTCCTATTTCCGTTTCTTGCCTTTGGCAGCGACCCGTTGGGCGGCTGTGACCGTTTTTTTCGGGGGCTTGCGTACGCTTTTGGTCGCTTTGCCCTTGCCTTTGCCATTCTCGTCGCGTCCCCATGCCGTGCCTTCGTCGAATTTCATAAATGCCGACCAGTCGAAACCTTCGTTCGACATCTTGCTGAAATCGGGGATGTCTGGGTGGGGTTGGGGCTTGGTTTTCAGCTTCCGGCGCGGCGATGACGTTGGGTCATATGCCGTTTGGTCGTGTGAGGGTTCTGCGTGTACCGTTTCGTCGTGGGCGGGCGCCGGGGCGTACGCCGTCGGGGTTGCCGGGACGGGCGTTGCCGGCTTCACGTTCCGCGTCGGCTTTTTCGGTGCCGGGGCGTATGTCTGCCCGGCGGCCTGGTAATCCTCGGTTTTTGTGCGGCGGGGCTTGCGAACCGGGGCTTCCTGCGCCCCGTTTTCCCCGTCGCGGGCGATCTCGGCCATCGGCCGGCGGCCGCGGTTCAGCCGGTTGAGTTTGCGGACGACCTCCTCGGCATCGCGGAACGGGACGCTCACGAACGAGAAGTTGTCCGAAATCTGGACGTCGTTGATATATTTGTCGCGCAGGCCGCATTTGAATTTGAGCATGTCGACCAGCTTGCGTGCCGTGTAGCCGTCGCGTTTGCCCACGGCCAGGAACAGCCGTGCCGTCCCCTTGCGGTCGACCGAGAAGGAGCGTATTTCGGGGTAGTTGTTCTGGTCGAGCTCGCTGCGGAACGCCAGGCGCAGCAGCGCACCCAGGGCTACGTCGGGGGTATATTCGGCGAGCAGCTCTTCGGCGAATTCCTTGTAACCGTCGTAGCTTTCGTTTTCGACGATCTCCTGCATCTCCTCCTTGATCTTCAGCCGTTTCATCTCTACGATGTCCTGCGGCGAGGGGAGGGTTTCGCGTTTGATCTCGACCTTGATGTCGCGCATCAGGTTGTTCAGGCCGCGGAACTCCGAGGGCGAGACGAACGTGATGGCCGTTCCCTGCTTGCCGGCGCGGCCCGTGCGGCCAATGCGGTGCACGTAGCTCTCCGAGTCCTGCGGCAGCGAGTAGTTGATGACGTGGGTCAGGTTGCCCACGTCGATGCCCCGGGCGGCCACGTCGGTAGCCACCAGGATATTGATCGTGCGGTCGCGGAATTTGCGGAGTATCTTCTCGCGCTGCGCCTGCGACACGTCGCCGTGCAGCACCTCGGCTGCGTAGCCGCGCGCCGTCAGGCGCGAGGCGGTTTCGTCGGCGCCGATCTTGGTGCGGGCGAAGATGATGCCGTAGAATTCGGGTTCGACGTCGATGATGCGGGTCAGGGCGTCGAACTTGTCGGCCTCGCGTACCTCGAAATAGATTTGTTCCGTGAGGTCGGCCGTGATTTGCTTGTGTTCCACGCGCACGATCTCCGTGTCGCGCATGTAGGTTTTCGAAAGCCGGATGATGCGCTCGGGCATCGTGGCCGAGAAGAGCAGCACGCGCCGCTCGTCGCTGGTGTGGCTCATGATCTCTTCGACGTCCTCGACGAAGCCCATGTTGAGCATCTCGTCGGCTTCGTCGAGCACGAGGTAACGGACGTTTTCCAGTTTCATCGTGCCGCGGCGGATGTGGTCGAGCACGCGCCCCGGTGTCCCGACGACGATGTCGATGCCTTTGGCAAGGCGCCGCAGCTGTTCGCTCATCGCCGCACCGCCGTAGATGGCCGTGATCGAGAGCCGTTTTTCGCGGTTGTAGGAGAGCAGTTCTTCGGCCGCCTGGAGTGCGAGTTCGCGTGTCGGTACGAGGATGATGGCCTGTATCGGCCCGCGGGCGGGTTCGAGGGTCTGGAGTATCGGCAGTCCGTAGGCCGCGGTTTTGCCCGTGCCGGTCTGCGATTGCGCGATGATGTCGTTGGGTTTTGTGAGCAGGTGGGGGATGGTGAGCTTCTGGATTGCGGTGGGCGTCTCGAATCCCTTGGCGCGGACTGCGGCGAGCATCTGCTCGGAAAGCCCCAGGGCGCTGAAATCGTCTGTAATGGTCATGTGCATGTTTTATTCGGCACAAAGGTACGATAAAAAGCCGAAAAATGTGTAAAACGTGAAAAAACCGTGATTTACAACCCGTGTTTTGGTTCGGGGACATGCCGTTTGCCGCGGTTTGCAGGGACGGCGGTTCGCCCGTTTCAAATATTTTTGTTATATTTGCCCGAATTTTTAATCTAAATAGGATGGCATACAATTTATTGAAAGGCAAGAAGGGCCTTATTTTCGGAGCACTCAACGAGCAGTCGATCGCATGGAAAGTGGCGGAACGCGCCGTTGAAGAAGGGGCCGAAATCGTCCTTACGAATACTGCCGTATCTATTCGCATGGGTACAATCGGCCGGCTGGCTGAAAAATGCAATACGATCGTCGTCCCGGCCGACGCTACGAGCGTCGAAGACCTGGAAAACCTAATCGACAAGACGATGGAACATTTCGGGGGCAAGTTCGACTTCATGCTCCACTCGATCGGCATGTCGCCCAACGTCCGCAAGGGGCGCACATACGACGACCTGGATTACGATTACCTCTCCAAGACGCTCGACATTTCGGCGATCTCGTTCCACAAGGCGATCCAGGTGGCCCGCAAGAAGGACGCCATCAACGACTGGGGGTCGATCGTGGCGCTCTCGTATATCGCGGCACAGCGTACGCTCTACGGTTATAACGACATGGCCGATGCCAAGGCGTTGCTGGAGTCGATCGCCCGCAGTTTCGGGTATATCTACGGCCGTGAGAAGCACGTGCGCATCAACACCGTGTCGCAGTCGCCGACGCCGACCACGGCCGGAAGTGGCGTGCTGGGGATGGGCGACCTGATGAATTTCGCCGAGAACATGTCGCCGCTGGGCAATGCCTCGGCCAATGACTGCGCCGACTATGTGCTGACGCTTTTCTCGGATCTTACGCGCAAAGTGACGATGCAGAACCTCTACCATGACGGCGGTTTCGCGTCGATGGGTATGAGCCGCCGCGCCATGAAGACCTACGAAAAGGGGATGCGTTTCGAGGACGTGCACCAGAACCAGTACCCGTTCGGCGAGAACGCGGAATAGCTGGCGGAGATGCTTGAATAAAAGGGAAAGCCTGAAAAAGCTTTCCCTTTTATCAATATGTGGGAAATCATTGTTCGTGCCGGTTTAAAATATATCTCCCGTGCTGTTGGCGTACTGGATGATCTCGAATTTGTGTACGGCTTGCGCCGGAGCCGCGAAATAGTCGCTTTCGCCCGAAAGCCGGTAGACGCCTCTTTGGATGTCGACGGCCTCGATATGCAGCGAGTCGTACTTGTAGGAGTGCAGCGAATCGGCCTGTGGTAGCGGAGCAATATGCCGCCCTGGGGAAGCATTGTTGCCGTCCTGATTTTCCGGGGATAGGGCCCGTCCATATAGAGATCTGTTTTGACGCTGTCAGCAATGTGGAACGAAATGGGCCATGACCAGTCGTCATCGAGGTAATAATCACCCTTGTATTCCTTCAGATTGACCTAATAGCCGTTGAAATTCCGGATTTCCGGGGCGATGTATTCAGATTTTACAGAGTCGGGCAGCATCTGGTCATAAAAATCGCGATAGCTTGGGTCGTTTAAATAAGACATGTAGACAGAATCGAGGTAACGGCTCTCGAAGAACCTGTGGGCGGGACTGTTCCGGTTGTGGGTGATAAACCGGTATTCGCGGTAGAGTTCCTTTCCTTCCGCCTTGCGGTAATGAGTTTCGATAACGGTTATCGAGTCGGCCGGGTTGAAGTTGGAAAATTCGGAGAAGAACAGTTTGCCGCCGAGCTGGCGGCGAACCGTATCTTCTACCGAGACGGGGCAGGTCTGCCGGTTGCGGACTTTGGGCTGCCGAGGGCGTGGCCTGCAGTTCTGCAGTTGCTTTTCCCGGACGGGAACCGCAACTGCAGAATACAAGCGGGAGTAATATTATACTATATTTCATACGGTCGGAGGCAGTCGGTATTAGTATTGGTGGTCGTCCCCGCGGATCTCTTCGCGGGTGATCGGCTTGCGGTTCATCGCCCGCCATGCGTACCAGATGTAGGCTGCGACGAAGGGGATCAGTAGCGAGACGATCGACATCACCTTGAGCGTGAAGAGGCTCGACGAGGAGTTGTAAATCGTCAGCGACGACTGCATGTCGGCCAGCGACGGGTAATAGGCCGTGTCGTTCCATCCGGCGCAGAGCAGCAGCGCCAGTACCGTCAGTACCGTACCCGCACCGCCGAACCAGATGGCGTTGCGCCGGCCGCGCCAGCCCAGTCCAATGCTCCACAGTACCGCCACCACGCCGAGGAGCAGCACCACGGCGAGGTAAGGCATCTCGATGAAGTTATGCAGGTACTTGTACGGCTCGATGGAGATCCGGCCTGCGGCATCGATCGCCCGGCCGTCGGCGAAGAGCAGCATGCAGAGCCATGCTACGAAGAAGAACACGAAACAGACGGCTGCGGGGATCATCCGCCGGCGGGTACGTTCGAGGATGGTCTTGTCATCGATGTTATTCATGAAATACTGGCAGGCCAGCGTTGCGGCGAGGAATGTCACGGCAATGCCCAAAAAGACGTTCGAGACATCCGTAAGTGCTTCTAACCCGTGCCACGGGGTTGTCCACTGCGAGATCACCGTTGCGCTGCCGCTTCCGGCGCCGTTGGCCAGGTTGAGGCGGTCGACCGTAAAGTTCGCGCCCGTGAAAAGTGTTCCGACGGCCGTGCCCAGCAGCAGCGGGCCGGCGATGCCGTTGATCATCAGGAATACGTTGAATGTCTTTTCGCCGAAGACGTTGCCCGGTTTGCGGCGGTATTCGTAGGCCACGGCCTGGATGACGAAAACCAGCAGGATCGCCATCCATACATAGAACGCACCGCCGAACGACGTGGAGTAGAACAGCGGGAACGAGGCGAAGAATGCGCCGCCGAAGGTTACGAGCGTCGTGAAGGTGAATTCCCATTTGCGGCCCAGCGAGTTGACCAGCATGTTACGTTCCTCTTCGGTCTTGCCGATGTCGTAGAGCAGCCCCTGCCCACCCTGTACGAAGAGCAGGAATACGAGCAGTGCCCCCAGCAGGGAGATAATCAGCCACCAATAGTGTTGCAAGAGTGTTAGGGTATCCATAGTCGTTTACTGTTTTTCGTTTTCGGGCCCGATTTTGATCTGGCGGAACATGATGCTCAGCTCGGCGATCAGCAACGCCGTGAAGAGTGCGAGGAAGATGAAGAAGGTGGCCGATACCGACCCGGGGCCGATCTTCGAGGCCGCGATGCCCACGGGCATCAGATCCTGGATGGCCCACGGCTGGCGTCCGACCTCGGCCAGCACCCAGCCGGCCTGCGAAGCGAGGTAGGCCAGCGGGATCGACCATACGGCGACCCGCAGCAACCATCGCTTGTCCGCCAGTTTGTCCTTGCGGTTGAGCCACCAGATGACGCCCAGCAGCAGGATGAAGAAGCACCCGGCACCGACCATCACGCGGAACGAGTAGAAGAGCAGCGGTACGTTGGGGACTACCTGCTGCGGAGTGTCGAGGTAGCCGTACCCGAAATAGGCGAAATATTCGCGCAGGAACTCCTCGCCTTCGGGCTTCGAGGGGTCGAACTTGGCGGTGATTTGGTCGATCGCCGCCTGGTCGCCGGCCTCGAGCGCCGCCCGGTAACGGGCCAGTTCACCCACGGCGACGCGGCCCCGCTCCATCTTCTCCGCGGCCGACATCACGCCGTATTTCTCGTTGCCGTTCACCAGGTCGTTGATGCCCGCCACATAGGCGTCGGCGTCGCGGAAACTCATGATCGAGAGCAGTTTCGGGATGTCGATCTTGAAATAGAATGCGTCCTCGTTCGAGGTGCGTTCCGCCTCCGGCCTCACGATGCCGATGGCCGTCAGGGGCGCACCCTGCTGCCCGTCGTAGAGTGCCTCCATGGCTGCGAGTTTCATCGGCTGCACGCGGGCGATGACGGCGCCCGACTTGTCGCCCGTCATCGCCGTGACGAGCGCGAATACGAAGCCGAAAGCCGAGGCGATGGCGATGCTCTTGCAGGCCATCTTCTGTTCGCGGTGCCGGAGCAGATACCAGGCGCTGACGCCCACGACGAACAGTGCCGCCAGCACGAACGACGAGGTGATGGTGTGGAAGAACTTGTTCATCGCCACGGGCGAGAAGAGTACCTGCCAGAACGAGATCATTTCGTTGCGTACGGTTTCGAGGTTGAACGTACATCCCACGGGGTGCTGCATCCAGGCGTTGGCGACCAGGATCCACAGTGCCGAGAGGTTCGCGCCGATGGCCGTGAGCCATGTCGCCGTGAGGTGGAAGCCTTTCGAGACCTTGTTCCAGCCGAAGAACATGATGGCGATGAAGGTGCTCTCCATGAAGAAGGCCATGATGCCTTCGACGGCCAGCGGGGCACCGAAGATGTCGCCCACGAAATGCGAGTAGTTCGACCAGTTGGTGCCGAACTCGAATTCGAGGATGATGCCCGTTGCCACGCCGATGGCGAAGTTGATGCCGAACAGGCGCATCCAGAATTTGGTCGTGCGCTTCCAGAACTCATCACCCGTGCGGACGTAAAGGGTCTCCATGATGGCGATGATGAACCCCAGCCCCAGCGTGAGCGGGACGAAAAGCCAGTGGTAAATGGCCGTCATGGCGAATTGCGCACGCGACCAGTCGACTGTTTGTAGATAATCAGATAACATAAGCGATGGTTATTTGTCGGGGGTTAGTTCTTTCATGACCGAACGGCTGCGCTCTTCGGGGCTCTGCCCGGCCAGGAAATCGGGAAAAAAGAATACCTTGAGGATTGCGAACAGGATGAACAGCTTGACCAGGATGATGGCCCACAGGGTTTTGCCTACTGTCATGCTCCGGAACCCGTCGAGGTAGAACCGGAAGATCTTTTTGATTGTTTGTGCCGCCATATCCGTCGCTATCTTTTACCAAAAATAGATAAAATTTCGGAAATAAAAAACAATGCGCCCGGAAAAGTTGCACGCGCATATCTTCCGGCCGGAAATGGTTATCCCCGGTGCCGGGCGTGCGGATATGTGGTAAGTTTTTCGTATTTTTGCCGTCCGTATGGTTAATGGGAATCCGGAAATGAAAGAATATGCGGCCAAACAGCCTTCGCCGTGGGTGTCGGTGTTGCCGCTGGCGGTGCTGACGCTGCTGCTTTACGTGGTCATCCGCTGTTTCGGCGGGGACGCGATCAACGGCGGCAGCCAGATCGCACTGTTGTCGGCCACGTCGGTCTGCGTCATGCTGGCCATCGGCATTTACCGCTGCAAGTGGGCGGTCTTGGAAGAGGCGATCATCGACAACATCCGGGCTTCGGCTTCGGCAATCATCATCCTGCTGCTGATCGGCGCCATAGCCGGGTCGTGGATGGTGAGCGGCGTGGTGCCGACGATGATCTATTACGGGCTGAAGATCCTGCACCCCTCGTTCTTCCTGGTTGCCTCGTGCGTCATCTGCGCGGGCGTTTCGCTGATGACCGGCAGTTCGTGGACGACGATCGCCACGATCGGCGTGGCGCTGATGGGCACCGGGCAGGCCATGGGTTTCCCCGAAGGGTGGATCGCGGGCGCGATCATCTCCGGCGCTTATTTCGGCGACAAGCTCTCGCTCCTGTCCGATACCACGGTGCTTGCCTCGTCGACCGTCGGGGTGCCGATTTTCACGCACATCCGTTACATGTTGTATACGACCGTCCCGTCGTTCGTCATCGCGCTGGCGGTTTTCGTCATCGCGGGGCTGACGCTCGACCATACGGGCGGCACGCATGCCGGGATGTATGCCGAGTCATTGCGCGGGACGTTCCGCATCACGCCCTGGTTGCTGGCGGTGCCCGTGGCGACGGGCGTGCTGATCGTGCGCAAACTCCCGGCCATCGTGACGCTCTTCTGCGCCGCGGTTTTCGCCTGCATAGCCATGCTGCTGGCGCAGCCCGAACTGGTGGCGAAGGTGGCCGGAGTCGGAGGGCTGGATTTCATGTCGGGGTTCAAGGGCGTGCTGATGAGCTGCTTCGGCCCGACGGCGATCCCTACCGGAAGCCCGCAGCTGGACGAGCTGGTTGCTACGCGCGGCATGGCGGGCATGCTCAATACCGTATGGCTCATCATCTGCGCCATGTGCTTCGGCGGCGTGATGACCGGCAGCGGGATGCTGGGGGCGCTGACCTCCGTTTTCCTGCGTTTCGTGCGCCGTGCCTTTTCGGCCGTGGCCTCGACCGTCGGCGCGGGCATCTTCTTCAACCTCTGCACCGCCGACCAGTATATCTCGATCATCCTTTCGGGGCGCCTTTTCCGGGAACTTTATGCGGAGCGGGGGCTCGAACCGCGGCTGTTGAGCCGCTCGGTCGAGGATTCGGCCACGGTCTGCTCCGTGCTGGTGCCGTGGAACTCGTGCGGCATGACGCAGGCCACCGTGCTGGGTGTTTCCACATTCGTCTACATGCCTTACTGTATTTTCAATATTGTCAGTCCCCTGATGTCGCTGATGGTGGCGGCCATCGGGTGGAAGATCAAAAGAGCCGCAGGTACTGCGGCGCATCCGCATTAATATGGAATATAAGATGGATACCGGACTTGTGATATTCGACCTCGACGGCACGCTGCTCAATACGATCGGCGACCTGGCTGTCGCATGCAATGCCGTGCTGGCCATGCGCGGCCTGCCGCAGCATACCTATGACGAATACTGCCATTTCGTGGGCAACGGCATCATGCGGCTCGTGGAGCGGGCGTTGCCCGAAGAGCTCCGCACGCCTTATACGGTCGCGGCCGTGCGCGCGGATTTCGTGAAATATTATACCGAGCATATCGACGTTTATACGAAACCCTACGAAGGAATTCCGGAACTGGTTGCGGAGATCGCGCGGCGAGGTATCCGTATCGCCGTGGCATCCAACAAGTTCCAGGCTGGAACGGAAAAACTGATCCGGTTGTTTTTCCCCGGTGTCGAATTCGCCGCGGTCTTCGGCCAGCGCGAGGGCGTGCCGCTCAAGCCCGACCCCGCGGTGGTGGGGGAGATACTTGCGCTTACGGGCGTGGCGAAGGAGCGGGTGCTCTATGTCGGCGACTCGGGCGTGGACATGCAGACAGCCGCGGCCGCCGGTGTTCGCTCGGTCGGGGTGACGTGGGGGTTTCGTGAGCGCACTGAGCTCGAGGAGGCCGGGGCGCGGCACATCGTCGACAATCCGGCCAAGATATTGGAGTTGTTATAGTCCGGGTGCCGCGGTTGTCCGGCAGTCCGGATCCTTTTGCGGATTCTTCTCAATTTATGCCGAATATGTGAATATTCCCAGAAAATTGCATGATTCCGGGAAAAAAGACATATATTTGTTCCCGAATAGTAACATATGGCGAAGAACAACAATACCGAGCGTGACCGGGATGTTACCGAACAGCGTATGCTGAAAGCGGTGGGCGAGATGATCCGCAGGGATGGTTTCGAGAAACTCGGGGTCAATGCCGTCGCGGCGCATTGCGGAGTCTCGAAAATACTTATCTACCGCTATTTCGGTTCGCTGGACGGACTGCTGGCCGCCTATATCCGGCAGCACGATTTCTGGATCAATTTTCCGCTCGACATTCCCGGCCGCGCGCATTTGCCCGAATTTCTGAAAAAGACGTTCCGCACGATGATCGGGCGTTTGCACGGCGACCCTACGCTTAGGCGCCTGTACCGCTGGGAGTTGTCCTCGAAGAACGAACTCGTGGCGGCGCTCCGCAGGCAGCGCGAGCAGGCCGGGCTGGAGTTGATCGCCCGGGTGTCGCGGAAAACCGGGCTGCCCGAGTCGGAGGTGGCCGTGCTGGCTACTTTCCTGACGGCTTCGGTGACCTACCTTGTGCTGTTGGAGGAATATTGCCCGGTTTACAACGGGATTCCGATCGGAGAGGCTGCCGGCTGGGAGCAGATCGTCCTCGGGATAGACCTGCTGATCGACAAGACTTTTAAGGAATGACCGGCCCGCGGCCCGGGAAAGAGTGTGTATTTTTTTTACAACAAATGTTACCAATAGGTAACAAAATGGAAACCAAAAACAATGAGAAAGATGGCAATGGCATGGATTTTACCGTTCGTATTGCTTGGTTCCTGCGATAAGAAGTTGGTCGAATACGAAAAGGGAAGCGTGGAAATTGTCGTGGAACGGGGCGACGCATGGCTGCATGATTTTCCCCTGTTCCTGGGGATTAAAAGGAAGAACCCGCCGCAGATCGCGGTCTGGATCGAAGATGCGCAGGGGCGCTACCTCTCCACGGTTTATGCGAGTTCCAAAATCGCCACCCAGTCCTGGCTGGCGGCGGGCGGAAACCGCCGCAGGGAGGCGCTGCCTCACTGGTGCCATAGCCGGGGTGTGCAATATGCCGACGGGCTTTACCTGCCGACGAAAAGCGAACCGCTGGCGGACGGCATATCGGGTGCCACGCCGCGCGGCAGTTTCGACCTGAAGCTCTCGCCCGAGGCGGGGCTCGATCGGTTCGTCGTAAAGGTCGAGGTGAACCATTCGACCGATTTCAACGAAACCTATCCCGAATCGGCCAAGGAGGGGGAGCCCGGTTACTCGGGCGGGCGGCACGGGAGCGGCCAGCCGGCCGTGGTCTATGCCGCCGACGTCGACCTGTCGTCGGGCAGCGAGGAGTTCGAAGCCGTGCTGGTCGGCCACAGCAGTCCCGACGGAAGTTCGGGCGGGATAGACCCCGATATTTCGGGGCTCACTTCAGCGCTCCGGATCGTGGAACGCATTACGATCCGTGTCCGATAACGGGGCGATCCCGAGTATTGGCCGCGGCGCTGTGCGTGCTGCCTTTCCTTGCCGCCGAGGTGCCGGCGCAGGAGTTGCCCCGCTTTTCCTGTTCGGCGTCCGTAGGGACGGGCTTCGGCCTGACCCGCCCGTCGTCGGTGCCCGTCGTCTGGCGCGTGACGGGTCATTACAATGTGAGCCGCCGTTTTTCGGTCGGTGCCGGAACGGGGGTTTCCTGCTATGAAAAAACGCTCGTGCCGCTCTTTGCCGATGCGAAGTTCCTGCTTATGCGCCGCCGCAGCTTTACGCCCTATGCCGGGTGCGCCGCCGGATATGCTTTCGCACCGCGCAGGGATGCCAACGGGGGACTGCTGCTCAATCCCGAACTGGGGGTGCAGTATGCATTGCGTTGCGGTGTGCACCTGTTCTTCGCGGCAGGCTATGAGTTGCAGCGGCTGGAGCGGCTCCGGAAATACGAAGGCCGCTGGTTCTCCGCCGAATTTGCCGAGCAGCTCAGCCACGGCACCCTCCTGCTGAAGGTCGGGGTGCTGTTCTGAGCCTCGGTCAGCAGTAGGCCTTGACGTCGGCGGGGGTGATGCGCTCCTCGCTGAGTATGATGAGCCGCTCGATGACGTTGCGCAGTTCGCGGATATTGCCGCTCCAGGGCATCGTTTGCAGCTCGGCAAGCGCTTCGTCCTCGATGCGTTTTGCCGGGATGTGGTATTCGGCACAAATTGTGCGTATGAAATGGTCGACCAGCAGCGGGATGTCCTGCGCATGTTCGCGCAGCGCCGGGACGCGCACGACGACCACTCCGATGCGGTGGTAAAGGTCTTCGCGGAAATTGCCCTTCCGGATCTCCTCGCGCAGGTTCTTGTTCGTGGCGGCGATGACGCGTACGTTGACCTCGATGTCCTTGTCGCTGCCTACGCGGCTGATCCTGTTTTCCTGAAGCGCCCGCAACACCTTGGCCTGCGCCGCCAGCGACATGTCGCCGATCTCGTCCATGAACAGCGTGCCGCCGTCGGCCTGTTCGAACTTGCCCCTTCGCTGCTTGATGGCCGAGGTGAAGGCGCCGCGTTCGTGGCCGAAGAGTTCGCTTTCGATCAGTTCCGAGGGGATCGCCGCGCAGTTGACCTCGACGAACGGAGCCGCGGCGCGGTTGCTTTTGGCGTGCAGCCAGCGTGCGACCAGCTCTTTGCCGGTGCCGTTTTCGCCCGTGATCAGCACGCGCGCTTCGCACGGCGCGACCTTGTCGATCAACAGGCGGACATGTTCGATCTGGGGCGAGGTGCCGATGATATGCTCCGTCTGCGCATTGTGCCCGCGGCGGGTGCGGCGTGCCGGGGCCGCCGCGGGGGCGGGCACGGGGGCCGGGTCGTCGATCGTGCGGTGGATGGACTGCAGCAGGCGGTTCATGTCGATGGGTTTGGTCAGATAGTCCTGGGCGCCGTTGCGTACGGCCTCCACGGCCGAGTCGATTGACGCCTCGGACGACAGCACGATGAACGGGACGCCCTTGTCGGGGATTTTACACCCGGTGTCCGACAGGATGACGTCGAACGGGATTTTCTCGCACATGTTCGAGGCCGCCTCTTCGTCTTCGGCGGCCTCTGTCGAGAAACCTTCGTATTCGAGCCGCTCGCGCAGCGTGTTTCGCATACTTTTTGATTGGTCTAAAATTAAAACCTTTGCCATAGCTTGTTTTTCCTGAAATTTTACCTACTTTTGTCCCAAAGTTATGACTTTCTGCGGTGTAAAACCAATCTTGTAGGGTCTTGCCGGACGGGGTGGAAAGTCGGAAAAAACGTCTTGAATCGGTTTACCGCAACGGGCTTGCCGGACGCTCCGGCGGACGGATTGAAACAGTGCGGAGAACCGCAAATACAATATGAAAAAGAATTATAATTACACACGACGCAAGTTGTACCTGCCCGAGTATGGGCGTCATATCCAGGAGATGATCGACTCGTTGCAATTGATCGAAGACCGTCGCGAGCGCAACCGCCAGGCGCGTGCCGTGATCGCCGTGATGGGCAACCTGAACCCCTTGCTGCGCGATACGGCCGACTTCACCCACAAGCTGTGGGATCACCTTTTCATAATGTCTGATTTCCAGCTCGATGTGGATTCTCCATACCCGCAGCCTTCGCGTCAGGAGCTGACCATTACGCCGCGCCGCATGGCTTACACGCAGGGGCGTATCTCCTATAAGCATTACGGCAAGTATGTCGAGCGGATGATCGCCGGGCTTTCCGAGGAAAAAGACCGGCGTACCATGGCGCGCACGGTGGACAACCTGGCCCGCTACATGCGCACGAAGAGCTACGAGTACAACCAGGAGCATCCCAACAACGAAGTGATCGTAAAAGACATCAAACGCATGTCCGGCGGAGCGATCGAAATCGATGAAGTGGCATTAAATAATCTCCGAAGTGACTATAAACAGCACTTTACGGCACGTCCCCAGAAGGGGCCGCAGCAGCGTCAGCAGCAGCGCCCGCAGAAAAACCGCAACCAGCAGCACGGGCGCAATTTCTCGAAAAACAACGGCGCACACCGCAATTCGTCGAAATAAAAAGTGCGCATATCCGGAATTTTGCTATATTTGTAAGCATTTAACTGCGATAACAAGGATAAATGAATAAACAAACGCTTTTCGTGTCCCTGACCACGGCCGTCATGCTGTGCGCATGCCAGTCGTCGAAGGTGAAGATTTCGGGTCGCTTCGTAGGTAACGATGCCAAGGATGTTTATCTGGAACAGGTATTGCCCCTGACGCAGTCGGTGATCGACTCCGCGGTGCTCGACAAGGACGGGAATTACCGTTTCGAGTTGAAGGGCGTGGCGAAGACCCCGTCGCTTTATAATATAATATATAACGGCGAACGCATTCCGCTGTTCCTCGCCGGCGGCGAGAAACTTTCCCTGAATTCGGTGGGGAGCGTCGTACGCAACTATACGGTCGAAGGTTCGAAGGAGTCGGAACTGCTGCGGCAGTTCTACCAGGCTTTCGTTTCGGGCGCGCAGCGGCTGGATAACATCGCCTCGCAGTTTGCCAAGGCAACGCTGTCCGAGGAAGACCGCCAGGCACTGGTAAAGGAGTACACGGCCGAATATTACCGTATCCGCCGCGAACAGTTGCGCTTCATCATCGAGAATAAAGCGTCGCTGGCGGCGGTCTATGCCCTTTACCAGCGGTTGCCCGGGGATACATACCTGTTCAACGGTGACAGCGACGTGGTTTATTACCGCACGGTGGCCGAGGCCATCGAACAGACTTATCCCGAATCGCCCTACCTGCAATCGCTCATGGGGGAGATCGCCCGCATGGACGCCCGCATCAGCCTGTCGTCCCAGATTACCGAGGCGGGGTATCCCGACCTCGAGCTGTCGGACATCTACGGCAAGAAGGTGCGTCTCTCGTCGCTCGCGGGGAAAGTCGTGCTGCTCGATTTCTGGTCGGCCGAGCTGGGCAACAGCAATACGCTCAATGCCGAACTGAAGGAGGTCTATAAGAAATATGCCGACGCCCCCGTCGCATTCGAGGTCTACCAGGTTGCCATCGACACGTCGAAGCCCTTGTGGATTTCGGCCGTGCAGGAGCAGCAGCTTCCCTGGGTTTCGGTGAGCGACCTGCGCGGGCGCGCATCGTCGTCGCTGGGACTTTACAACGTGCAGAAACTTCCGGCCAATTTCCTGATCGACAAGGAGGGGAATATCGTCGGGAAGGATATTTACGGCAAGAGCCTCGAACAAAAACTCGATGAACTGACCCGTTGATGTACTATTTCGCATCGGATATCCACCTGGGCGCAGGCGGCGAGGCGTTTGCGCAGCAGACCGAACGGCGCTTCGTGCGCTGGCTCGACGATGCGGCGCAGGATGCGGAGGCGATTTTCCTGGTGGGCGACGTCTTCGACTTCTGGTTCGAATACCGGGGCGTGGTGCCCAAGGGCTTCGTGCGGACGCTCGGCAAGCTGGCCGAACTGACCGACCGGGGTATCCGGGTGGTATTCTTTACGGGAAACCACGACATGTGGGTCGGCGATTACCTCGCCCGCGAATGCGGCGTCGAGATCTATACCTCGCCGCAGCAATTCCGCCTGAACGGTAAAAACGTCTTCATCGCCCACGGCGACAACATGAACATCGACGGACAGCCCGTGCTCAAATTCCTCAATACGGTATTCCGCTCGCGGACGTTGCGCTGGCTCTTTTCGTGGCTGCTGCATCCCGACCTGGCGATGCGCTTCGGGCACTGGTGGAGCGGCAAGTCGCGCAAATCGCACGGTGCCGAGGAGCTCGACGTCTCGCTTACCGAGCCGCTGATCGAATATGCCCGCCGGTATGCCGCCGAGCACGACGTCGACCACTTCGTCTTCGGGCACATGCATTTCCCGCGCGACTACCGCGAGCAGAGCCTGCATGTGATAAACCTGGGGTGCTGGGAGAAATACCCTTCGTGCGCCGTGCTGGACGCATCGGGCGGAATGACTTTAAAAATGCTGGAGAGATGAAACAATACCTCGACCTGCTGCGGCGGATCAAAGCCGAGGGCGTCGTCCGCGGCGACCGTACCGGCACCGGCACCAAAGGCGTCTTCGGACACCAGATGCGTTTCGACCTTTCCGAAGGCTTCCCGCTGCTGACGACCAAAAAAGTATTCCTGAAAGGCGTGATCCACGAATTGCTGTGGTTCCTGGCGGGCGATACCAATATCAAGTACCTCGTGGACAACGGCGTCCATATCTGGGACAACGACGCTTTCCGCTACTACAACGAACTCTGCGTGCGCCACGGCGTGCTGCCCGTCGACCGGGATACGTTCCTGCGTGCGGCACAGGACGGTGTCGAATCGCCCGTCGAAGGGTATCGGTTCGGCGACCTGAACCATGTGTACGGCTATCAGTGGCGCAGCTGGCCCAAGCCCGACGGCCGCTTCATCGACCAGATCGCGCAGGCAGTCGAACTGATACGGCACAATCCCGAGTCGCGGCGCATCATCGTCTCGGCCTGGAATGTCGCCGAGATCGGGGACATGGCATTGCCGCCTTGCCACGTGTTGTTCCAGTTCTACGTGGCCGGGGGAAGGCTCTCGTGCCAGTTGTACCAGCGCAGCGCCGACACGTTCCTGGGCGTGCCGTTCAATATCGCGTCGTATGCCCTACTGACGCTGATGACGGCGCAGGTATGCGGCCTCGAACCCGGCGAGTTCGTCCATACGCTCGGCGACGCGCACCTCTACCTGAACCACATGGAACAGGCCGACGAGCAGTTGTCGCGCGAACCGCGGCCGCTGCCCGTGATGCGGCTGAACCCCGATGTGAAATCGCTCTTCGATTTCCGCTACGGGGATTTCACGCTCGAAGGCTACGATCCCTGGCCGGCGATCAAGGCGCCGATGTCGTTCTGAGCGGTCGCAAGCCCCTGCCGGCTGTACCTGCATTGTTATACGCGGCTGCGATGCCGCCGGACGTTAAAATTTGAAATTTATGGTTAGCATCATCGTTGCCGTTGCCGAAAACGGCGTGATCGGGGATAAGAATACGTTGCTCTGGCATATTTCCGAAGACCTGAAACATTTCAAGGCCGTCACGACGGGGCACCCCGTGATCATGGGCCGCAAAACCTACGAATCGCTCGGGCGCCCGCTCCCGAACCGTACCAATGTGGTCATTACGCGCCAGCAGGTCGAAATCCCCGGCTGCAGGGTGGTTCATTCGCTCGGGGAGGCCGTCGCGCTGTTTCCCGGGGACGACGAGGTTTTCGTCATCGGCGGCGCGCAGATTTATGCGCAGGCCCTGCCCCTGGCCGACCGCTTCTACCTGACGCGCGTGTTCCGCGCTTACGAGGGCGACACGCATTTCCCCGAGTGGGACGAAGCGCAGTGGCGGCTCCTGTCGTCCGAATCCTTCGCATCGGGTGCGAACTACCCTTATCCTTTCGCGTTCGAGACCTACGAGCGCCGGCGAAATTAGGTATTTATACCACTGCACGGCTCGCCCGTATTCCCTACCTTTGCACTGCAAAGGTTTTTTTGTTGCATCCGGGACGGTTTCGTGCCCGGAGAAAGGTGAGATTATGGGAAAATATTTCGATATGCTGATGGAGGACGTACGGATGAAGGAGGGCCTTCACTCGTGCATGAACTGCGGTGTCTGCACGGGCGTATGCCCCGCGGCCGAGTTCTACAACTACGATCCCCGTCAGATCGTCAATATCGTGCAGACGCGCGACGACGATGCCATCGAGGAGTTGCTGAAAAGCGATACGATCTGGTATTGCGGCGAGTGCATGTCGTGCCGCCCGCGCTGTCCGCGCGGCAATACGCCGGGGTATGTGATTCAGGCGCTGCGCACACTGTCGCAGAAGCTGGGTTTCTTCGTCGAGAGCGAGAAGGGGCGCCAGCAGCTGGCCCTCAAGCGCATCATCGGCGAAAATATCCTCCGCACGGGCTACTGCATCGTACCGCGGTTGGTGAAGCCCGAGCTGCACCCCGAGCAGGGAACCGTGTGGCAGTGGATCTACGATAACGACAAGGAGGTCTACGGACAATTCACGCCCGTATACATGCGCCACGGCGCGGGGGCCCTGCGCCGTCTGGACGAGCAGTCGCTCGAGGAGATCAACAAAATCTTCGAAGTCAGCGGCGGCAAGGAGATGTTCGACTCCATCGAGGAGCATTCCGACCGCAAGGCCCGGGAACTGGGCTACGGGGAGGGCGCCGATCAGCAATACATGATGGATGTCTTCCTTCATAACAACAACGAACACTATTGATCATGATGAAGCGGGCAAGCTGGAAAGAATACCAGAAACAGATCGCCGAAGATAACTATTATTACGGCCGCAGCTGTATCCGGCAGAATTTTTTCCCGGGCAGCGAAAAATTGTTCATAGACATGCTGCACAACGATCTGGGCAAGGATCTGTTGGACGATCCCATGCATTCGTCGTGTACGGGTATCGGCTACCATTCGGATATCGTGCCGTTGGAAACCATCATGACGGTCGTGGCGCGGCAGTTCGCGCTGATGACCGAGGCGGGCTATGAGAATTTCGTGACCTCGTGCATCACTTCGTTCGGTGTCTATTCGGAGATACTGGCCACGTGGCACGAGTTCCCCGAGACCGAGGAAAAAGCCCGGGAAAACCTGTTTAAAGCCACGGGGCGCGAGTTCCGCAAGCCCGCGAGCCTGGCGCATACCTCGGATGTCGTTTTCCATTTCCGCGAGCAGATCGCCGCCCGGGCAAGGCATAAACTGGTAAACGTCCAGACCGGAGAGCCGCTGCGCGTGGTGGAGCATATCGGTTGTCACTACGCCAAGATATTCCCCAAGTCGGGCATCGGCGGTTCGGAATTCCCCTATGTGCTGGCCGGCATGGTCGAGTCGTGGGGCGGCGAATGCGTGGACTACCCCGAGCGGCGGCATTGCTGCGGGTTCGGGTTCCGCAACTACCTGGTGCAGGCCAACCGCGGTTATTCGATCGCCAATTCGCATAAGAAACTCGAAAGCATGGCGCCTTACAAACCCGATTTCATCGTGGCCAACTGCCCGGGGTGCGCGATGTTCCTCGACAAGTGGCAGTATGCGATCGCCGAAATGGAGGGTACGACCTACGGCGAGAACGGCCATGGCATTCCGGTGTTGACCTACGAGGAGATGGCCGGGCTGGTGCTGGGCTACGACCCGTGGGTGCTCGGAATGCAGATGCACCAGGTCGACGTCGAACCCTTGCTCGACAAGATGGGCGTCGAATACGACCCCGCGGCCAAATACCTCGGCCGCAACGGAAAATATATCGGTAAACCCGCGTCGGCTGTGGTCAATTGCTGCCCGACGGACACAATATATGACATCAGAGAATAATGAAGCGAGTTGCAGTCATAGGCGGCGGCGTAGCGGGCATGCAGACGGCCCTGCGCCTCGCAGAACAGGGCGTCGAGCCCGTAATCATCGAAAAGGAGGCCGAACTGGGCGGCAAGCTCCGGGGATGGCACGTGCTGTTCCCGTCGTTCACCCCGGCGTCGGAGATACTCACCGAACTGCGCCGCCGCATTGCCGAGCGCGGGATCGAGGTGATGACCCGTACCGAAGCCAGGGGGTTCAGCCGCGAAGGGGTTCAGCTCCCGGACGGGCGTATGCTGGCATGCGATTCGGTCGTGGTCTGCTCGGGCTTCACGCTTTTCGATGCCTCGATCAAGGAGGAATACGGCTACGGCATCTACGACAACGTCTTTACGACGGTCGACATCGAGCGGATGCTCAACGAAGGCCGCGTGGCCAGGGCCGACGGCTCGCGCCCCAGGCGCATCGCCTTCCTGCACTGCGTGGGCTCGCGCGACGAGAAGGTTTGCCAGCAGCATTGCTCGAAGGTATGCTGCATCACGGGGGTGAAGCAGGCCATGGAGATGCGGCAGATGTTTCCCGAGGCCGACGTGTTCAATTTTTACATGGATATCCGCATGTTCGGCCCCGGTTACGAGGAGATGTACCGCGAGGCACAGCAGAAATACAACATTCATTTCATCCGCGGGCGTATTTCGGAGGCGAGCCCGATGATCGACGGACGCGTACAGATCAAGGCCGAGGATACCCTCACGGGACGTCCGCTGCGCATGAGCGTCGACATGCTGATCCTGATCGTGGGCATGCGTGCCAACGACGACAACGCCGCTTTTGCCGAGGGGGCCGGGCTGAACCGTGCGCCGAGCGGCTTCATGGCGCCGCGCGACATGTTCCTCGGCAACGTGAAGAGCAATGTCGAGGGTATTTTCTATGCCGGGACGGTCACGGCGCCGAAGAATATCGGAGAGAGCCTGAACGAAGGGACGGCCGCCGCCGATGCTGCGGCCCGGTATGTAGGGGTTTAGCATATGGCAGCGATCAATTTCGGATATACCATCTCCAAGCCGCGGGCGATCGACATCGACCGCAACAACCTGCGCAAGAGCGACGAGATATTGCGCGAGATGCCCGAGTTGCAGGCCTGCATCGGCTGCGGCGCCTGCACGGCGGTCTGCACGGCGGGCAACCTTACGGAATTCAACTTCCGCAAGGTACATACGCTGGTGCGGCGCGGCGAATACCAGGGGGCTTACGAGGAGATGAACAAGTGCATGCTGTGCGGCAAATGTCGTCTGGTATGTCCGCGCGGGATCAATACGCGCGGTGTGGTGATGCTTATCAAACGTAAACTGGGGGACTTCTGACGATGACTTTTTTCGCACCATTCTGCATACCTTTCATGATCGGCGCCGCGGTGATGTTCATCGTGTTGCTGTGGAAGTGGGGCCTGTGGCTCTACCGTCTGCCGCTCGCCGACAAGAAACGGATTCTGTTCGGGCTGCCTACACGCCGTACCTTCTCGGCGATCGGGGAGGTCGTCGGCGAATCGCTGCTCCACCGCAGGATCTTCAGGGTCAACCCGCTGTTGGGCTACATGCACATGAGCCTGGCTTTCGGCTGGTTCCTGCTGATCGCCGTGGGGTGGATCGAGACCGTCGCCTACCTCGGGTTCCGCTATGTGCCGTTGCAGGGGCATGTCTTCTTCAAGTACTTTTCGACGGGGCTCCAGCATAAGCCCGTCTTCGATTTCCTGATGGATCTGTTGCTGCTGTTCGTTCTGTCGGGCGTTGCGCTGGCTTGGGGCAAGCGCTTTTTCTCGAAGAGGATGGGCATGCGCCGCACGACCAAACATGTGCCGGGCGACCGCATTGCGCTTTCGGCCCTGTGGTTCGTATTCCCGGCGCGCCTGATCGCCGAAAGCACGACCTGCGCCCTTTATGGCGGCGGGGGATTCCTCACCGGTTCGCTGGGCGGATGGATGGCTGCGCACATGAGCACCTTCGTGCTGATAAACCTCGAAAGCGTGGCGTGGTGGTTCTACTCCTCGTGTCTCGGTGTTTTCTTCGTGGCGCTGCCGTTCTCCCGTTACATGCACATCTTCACGGAGATACCCTTGATCTTCCTGCGCCACTACAAGCTCCGCTCGACCGAAAAGGAGGGGTCGTTCGACAACTTCCAGGTCGAGGCCTGCTCGCGCTGCGGCATTTGTATCGACCCCTGCCAGTTGCAGAGCGTGCTGGGCATCGACAACGTGCAGTCGGTCTATTTTCTGCGCGACCGGCGATATAAGATGCTGCGCCTGCAGGTGGCCGACAATTGCCTGATGTGCGGACGCTGCGCAGAGAAATGCCCGGTGGACATCGACCTCAATACGCTGCGCCTCAATTCCCGCGATACGATGCGCAATGTCCCCGACGAAAAGCGCTACGGTTATTTCAAAGGGTTAGACCGCTCGTCCGGCGAGGGGAAGGTGGGCTATTTCGCCGGGTGCATGACCCTCCTGACGCCCCGTACGATGTCGGCGATGGAAAAAGTATTCCAGGCCGCCGGCGAAGAGGTCTGGTGGGCCGACCGCGAAGGGGGCGTCTGCTGCGGACGCCCGTTGAAACTGGCCGGTGAGACGGATTCGGCGCGCAAGATGATGCGCTACAATACGGAGTTGTTCCGCAAGCACGGCATCACGACGCTCGTGACCTCGTGTCCGATCTGCCTCAAGGTTTTTCGTGAGGATTATGCGCTCGAAGGGGTCGAGGTGCTGCACCATTCGGAATATATCCTGCGTCTGATGAAGGCAGGCCGTCTCCATGTCGGGCACGGCTCGACGCGTTATACCTACCACGACCCCTGCGAATTGGGACGTGGCAGCGGGATTTACGACGATCCGCGTGCCGTGATCGGGGCTGTCGGGGAATTGCTCGAACCCGCGGAAACCCGCGAAAACGCCCCCTGCTGCGGCTCTTCGGTCGCCAATACGGCGATCTCCGACGGTCAGCAGGTGCAGATCGCAAAATCCGTGGCCGGGCAGTTGGAAGCTACCGGTGCCGAGGTGATCGTCACGGCCTGCCCGCTTTGCAAAAAAGCCATCGGGCGCGGTACGAAAGGGGAAGTCCGCGACCTGGCGGAGATTGTCGTAGCCAATATCCGCTGATTGGGAATGACGGTGTGTGTTGCGAATGGGATCTGCAGACGGTGTGTGCGTTTTCATCCGGCCCTGTTCCGGGTGGTAGGAAATCTGTGGAAAAATCAGCGTGGGGCTAACCTTCGAAAAATAATAAAATATTTTTTGCGGCTGATAGATAGTACGATAAGCGGTTATATCGCGGGATGGAGCAGTTGGCAGCTCGTCGGGCTCATAACCCGAAGGTCGGAGGTTCGAGTCCTCCTCCCGCTACCAAAGGGGTCGGATTGAAAAATCCGACCCCTGTTTTTATGTTTGGCATTGGATGTAGTTGATTGATAACCAATGGCTGTTCGGATTTACTATGGGCCTGTACTAAAATCTTTTGTTTATGAATACGCTTGAAGATGCAAGGGCATGGGGATTTGTGGGTTTTAAAACGGTTGCGGCCCTTAAAAAGGAGGTGGACTGTATTCCGCAGACGAAAGGAGTATATCTGGTTCTCAGAAAAGAAATAAGTTTCCCTGAATTTGCCGAGGTAGGCCGCGGCGGTTTTTTCAAGGGAAAGGATCCCAATGTGGATATTACCGTGTTGAAAAACAATTGGGTGACGGGAACAAATATTCTTTATATAGGAATGACCGGAAGTTCATTGCGCCGACGGATAAAACAGTATATGCAATTCGGTGAAGGAAAGCCCGTAGGACACCGGGGTGGTTGCTATATCTGGCAGATGGAAGACTGTGACCGCCTGATAATTTGCTGGAAAGAATTGGCAGAAGAACTCCCCGGTGAATATGAAACGATGTTAATACGCTCGTTCAAGGATGCCCACGACGGGCGGCGCCCCTTTGCCAACCGTAATAAATAACAGGGATCATGAAAGATCGGGATACACGGTATATTTCCGGCGCCCGGTTTGTAAATTACTTGCCCCGGGATTTCCTCCGATGCTTAATAACCCCCGTATTCGATCGTATACAGCACATCGAATAGCGTATTTGTGAACTCCCCGCGACCTTCGTAAACCCGGCCGTCCCTGACGGAGTAGGCTATGTCGAGGATGAACGAACTGTCCCCTATGTAAAACTGTCCGTCCCTTACCGTAAACAACACGTCGAACCACGAGGCGAATCTGGCGTTGCCCCGGTATATCCGCTCTCCTTCGATGGAGTATGCGGCATCGTAGGGCCAGGTGTTGTTGCCCTCGAAAATTCTTCCGTCTCTGATCGTATACAGGGCGTCGAGCGACAGGGTGAACCTGCCGTCGCCTTTGTAGATTCTGCCGTTTTTGAACGTATATGCCGCATCCAGCGGGTTGGTGCCGTATCCGCGGTAGATCGTCCCGTTCCCGTCGCCGATATATATATGTGGCGGCGATCAGCAGCGCATCCGTATCGTCGCCTTCGTTATTTCCGAGGGCGGCCGGCGACAGGAATAGCAGTATTCCGAGTAATAGGACATTCGGTTTCGTGGCCGGCGGTGTTTACGGGTGACGCGGGAATAACTCCGTGTCAGAACCCGCGTTCGCGCATCATTTGTTTGAAGAGGTTTTTCACGACGAGGATGTGGAACGGACGGATGAGGTTGAAATAGACCACTCCCAGTTTGTTGTGGTATTTCACGACCGTACTCGCGAAGACTTCGCCGCCTTCGATGTAGATGGACATGTAGGCTACCAGGTGCTTGTCGTCCAGGGCGACGATCGTTTCGTCGGCCGTCCTTTCGGCGACGGACATGAAACCGCAGCTTTCGCCGTTGTTCAGGGCTTCTTCCAGTTTTTCCCGGCTGGGCCCCTCCCCGGTTTTCAGCCCGAAGGGCCTGACCAGCAGGTCGCGCAGCCGGAAGAGAAACTTCAGCCATGCCGGGCTGGTCGTCCAGAATGCCGCCATCACCTGGTTCGGGGATACTTTTCCCGGAATTTGCAGGCGGCAGCGGAAGCAGTCGCGGTAATTGGCGTCGGGGTAGCGGACGATCCGCGAATTTTCCGGGAGAGGCGATTTGCATACTTTCATGATTGTGCGGACGACGTCGGTTAGTGACGGCTCCCATGTCGTAAAGCTAACGAAAATTTGCGGGAATACCGCAGTTCCGGCGTGGTTTTAAACACCGGCGGCCTGCCCCGATTCCGAGGCAGGCCGCCGGCTGTGAAACCGTTGCGCCGTTATTTGAATTTCAGCGAGATCTTTCCGTCTGAAGGATACAGGACGAATATGCTTCCCGCGGAGGTGCCGTCGGTTGCGATGGTGCCCTTCGTGCAATCGAATGCGTAGGCGAATCCTTTTTGCGCTGCGGTGACCCGCTTCGCCCCGAACGCCGTGAACGGCAACGCTGCACCGGGTGCAGCGGTCAGCTCCAGCATCCAGTCGGGGCCTTTGCCGGGGGCGGCGATCTCCATTCCTTCTTCCGAAAGCAGTATCGTGAGCTGCCGTCCGTCGTCCATCGGCCACTCCACGAGTAATTTGCCTTTGCCCTTTTCCGTTACGGCGGGGGTGCCGCCCTGCGCTGGGGCCAGGCTTCCGTCGGCAGTGCGCCGCATGACCCGCAGCCCGGCCAGCTGCTCCCGGGTGCTCCACATGCAACCGTCCACGACGGGCAGCGTCGTGTAGACGCACTGGTTGGTGGTGCCGGCTTTGCGGTAGTAGTCCGACTCCATCCGCTGATCGAACATGTGGATGTCGCGGATGCACAATGTGCCGCCCTCCCACAGCAGGTTGGTGCGGTAGTAACGGCTGTTGTACCATACGGTTTTACGATCCTTTTCGCGGTAGTCGGTCAGTGCCGTGACGGCCGTCGGGGGCGTTACCGGGAAATTCTCGCGGAACCATTCGCCCGACCGGGTGAGCGTTTCCACGCGGATTTCGCCCTTGCGGAAACGGTTTGCCATCAGCGGGATCTGGATGTTGAGCCCCTTCTCCATACTGCCCCAGGTGAAGGAGTTTTCCTGCCCGGCCTGCGTGTAGGCGAATGCGAGGCAGGGTTCTTCGAACATCGACCGGAAGAACCACTCGACCCACTGGCGGCTGCCGCCGCTGTCGCCGTAGACGGGTTCCAGCGAGATCACCCCCTGCAAGGCTCCGCCCACGCAGTTGTCGTATTGGTAGATCGGGTCGCTGCCCAGCATGCGGAATACGGGGACGGGGATCTGTCCCTCGCGGGTCTGTGCGGGCATGTAGGCGTTGACCCGGCTGGGATAATAAGCCTGGTTCCAGTAGCCGCCCCACAGCGTGTAGCCGTCGGTACCTATCTGGTCTTTGCAGTTGCACGAAGCGACGATGCCGTATTTGTCGTACATGTACCCGAGCGTATAGGCGTCGATGAACCATGACCCGATGGCCGTCGGGTATTTGCCGAATACCTCTTTGAATTTTTCCATGTAGACGTCCACCAGTTTGCGGCGTTCTTCGGGTGTGTACCCCGTTGCGAAGCCCACGTCGGCATGCCAGTCCCACGGGTAGCGGCCGCGCCACTTGAGCCCTGCGGCTTCCACGTGGGGCTGCGTGATCTCCCACCAGCCGCCCACCTCGGTGCCGGGATAGACATCCTGTGTCAGCAGTTTCCGGTAGCGGGGATTGATCAGCGCGTCGTATTGCAGCAGGAACGTGGCCGGGAGACCGTATTCGGCGAGCTGTGCCGCCTGCCGTGCGACGGTTTCGTAGAGTACCGTTTCGGTGATCTCTTCGCTGCGCGGTTCGATATTGCGGATGAAGTTGACGATGTTGACGATGCGGGGGGCCTCGGAGCCGGCCTTGCCGGCTGCGGATGCGGAGACGCATCCGCAGCAAAGTGCGAGCAGGAGTAGTTTGCAGGTTTTCATGATTATTTTGTTTCGGGTATACAAATATAATCGGCAGATGCGAACCGAGGCAACTTCGGTGTGCATTTTGCAGGGAAACGTACGTAATATGCCAAAATTCGTACCTATGGAAAACAAAGAAACGACCTGCACGCCCTGCGAGCAGAATTTCGAACGTAAAGTGAATGAGCTGGTCAAGGAGGGCGAAGCCCCCGATACCAAGCAGCGTGCAAAGAAGGAGGCCGAGGTCAAGGCTGCTTTCGACGAACACGGGAAGTCGGAAAAATAACCGTTCCCGATGAGGACTGGGGTGCCTGCACAACGATTGTGCGGGCACCCCTGCGTTCTGGGGCGACCGTACGGCGCGGAATCGGGCGGGCGGATTGCCGCTATTCCGGGGAAATGATTATCTTTACGCGGTTAATTAGGTCGATTTATGGTAAAAAAGAATATTTTGGGTACTATCGGGGGAACCCCGATGGTGCGGATCAACCGGCTTTGCCCCAACCCGAACGTCAATATCTATGCGAAACTCGAAGGTTTCAACCCCACGGGCAGCATCAAAGACCGCATTGCGCTGCGGATGATCGAGGAGGCCGAACAGGACGGGCGCCTCACGCCCGGCAAGACGATCATCGAACCGACGTCGGGCAATACGGGCATCGGCCTGGCCATCGTCGGCATCGTCAAGGGATATCCCGTGGAGATCGTGATGAGCAGCGCCGTGTCGGTCGAGCGGCGTAAAATAATCCGTTCCTATGGTGCGAAGGTGATCCTTACGCCCGCCGAGGAGGGAACCGACGGGGCGATCCGCCTGGCCCGCAGCAAGGTGGCCGGCGACCCCGACAAATATTTCATGCCCGACCAGTTTGCCAATGCGGGCAATTACCTGGCGCATTACCAGTCTACGGCACTGGAAATCTGGCAGCAGACAGGTGGCAGGATCGACTACCTGGTCTGTGCGATCGGCACGTCGGGGACGCTGATGGGGCTTTCGCGGTTCCTGAAGGTGATGAAGCCCGACATCAGGGTCGTCTGCGCGCAACCGATCCGGGGCCATTATATCCAGGGATTGAAGAATATGGAGGAGGCTATCGTCCCGGACATTTACGATCCTTCGCAGATCGACATGCAGGAGATGGTCGAGAGCGAAGAGGCGATCGCCATGGCGCGGGAGATCATCGCCAGGGAGGCGATCTTCGCCGGCATGAGCAGCGGCGCCGCGATGCTGGCGGCCGTGCGCACCGCGCAGCACATCGAACGGGGCAATATCGTGGTGGTTTTCCCCGACCGTGCCGAGAAATACCTGAGTACGACGATGTTCGACGAGTTCGCGGACTGATGTGCGGACGGTGGATGTGAAAAAGCCTGCGACCGGAAAGTCGCAGGCTTTTTTGCTGTCGCAGTGCTTGATTTTTGCCGTCCCAGCCCTTATTTTTGGGCGTTGTAGGCTTCGACGCCGCTCTTGAGGAATCCCACGAAATTGTCGACGTTGAGGTCGTATCCGCGGGGCGGCACGAGTTGTTTCCCGTTCCGTCCCTGGAGTACGTAGTAAGGCTGGGCATTTACCCCGTAGGTTTTCAGGGCGTAATACGAGTTTATCTTGCCGAGGCTTTTAAGCACCTTTCCCGCGTCGGTCGTTACCCAGTCGCTTTCGGGAAGCACTTTTTTGTCGTCGGAGTAGAGCGCCACGATCACGTAGTCGTTGCGCAGGATGTCGAGCACCTGCGGGTCTGCCCATACGCGGGCTTCCATTTCGCGGCAGTTGACGCACCCGTGCCCCGTGAAGTCGATGAAGAGCGGTTTGCCGACCTTAGCGGCATAGGCCTCGGCTTCTTTCAGGTCGAAGAATCCTTCGAGGCCGTGGGGCAGGTGCAGGAAATCGCTGTGCTTGGGTTTCTGTCCCTCGACGGTCAGCAGCATGCGCGTTTCTCCGCCCGAAGCGGTCGGCGCTTCCTTCCCGATCACGAAATCCTGCGTATGCAGCGGCGGCAGGTAGCCCGAGAGGCCTTTGAGCGGGGCGCCCCACATGCCGGGGACGAGGTATACGACGAACGAGAAGGTGACGATGGCCAGTGCCAGGCGGCCTACGCCCAGATAGGGCGTATCGCTGTCATGCGCGAATTTGATTTTTCCCAGCAGATAGAGCCCCAGGAGCGAGAAGGTCACGATCCATACGGCGAGGTATATCTCGCGGTCGAGTAGCCCCCAGTGGTAGGTCTGGTCGGCGACCGAGAGGAACTTCATGCCGAGCGCCACCTCGATGAATCCCAGCACGACCTTCACCGAGTTGAGCCATCCGCCGCTTTTGGGCAGCTTCTTGAGCATCGACGGGAAGAAGGCGAAGACGGTGAAGGGAAGCGCGAAGGCGACGGAAAACGCCAGCATGGTGACGATCGGGCTCCAGAATTCGCCCGACGTCGATTTGATAAGCACCGAACCTACGATCGGGCCCGTGCAGGAGAAGGATACCAGCACGAGGGTCAGGGCCATGAAGAAGATGCCGGCCAGGCCTTTCGAGTCGGCTTTGCTGTCGGTTTTGTTGACCATCCACGAAGGCATGGTGATCTCGAACGCTCCGAAGAACGATGCGGCGAATACCATGAATACGAGGAAGAAAAGGATATTGGGCAGCCAGTGTGTCGCCAGCCAGTTGAAGATGTCGGCCGTCACGGCATCGCCCCCGACGATGCGTGTGATGACGATGATTGCGGCTATCGGCAGCGTGTAGAGCGCGACGATGAAGAACCCGTACATGCCGGCGCGGAAACGTCCCATCGCGGGGCTGCCGGAGCTTTTCATGAAGAACGATACGGTCATCGGCACCATGGGGAATACGCAGGGGGTCAGCAAGGCTGCGAAACCCCACAGGATCGCCTCGATGATCAACGCCCACAGCGAGCCTCCGCCTGCGGCGTCTTTCTGCGCAGGTTCCGCTGCGGCCTGTGCCGAGCCTCCGCCGGCATTGTCCGGGGCTTCCGCAACGGCGGCCTTGTCCGCAGTCCCGGCTGGGGCCGTATCCTGCGGCGTGGCGGCCGATGCCGTCGCTGCGCCGGCCTGTGCCGTCAGGTCGATCGTCATTTCCGTATCCTCGGGCGGCATGCAGCTCGTGTCGTCGCAGATCATCCACTCCAGCTGGGCCGTGACGGCGGCCTTTTCGGCCGCGAGCTTCACCCGCTGGGTGAAGAGCGCCTTGCCGGCAAAGGTGCCGATCTCCATCTCGAAGGTCTTGTCGTAGTGGCGCTCGGGAGTGGAGAGTTGCTCTACGCCGCCCTCGAGCGTAGCCCCGGCACCCGCGGTGAAGGTGATCGTCGTGGCATTGGGCCCGCCTTCATAGGGCCCCATGTCATACATATGGTAAGGCGCGGGGATCGAGGCTTCGAGTACGATCCGGTACATGTCGCCGTCGAGGTGCTCCACGGTGCTTTTCCAGCTTACGTTTTGCGCCGAGACCGCCGTCACGGCAAACAGGGCCGCTATGGGCAGCAAAAGGGTACGAAACAGATTGTGCATAGTCGTATCGCTTATAATTTGTGCAAATATAACGGTTTTTTACGGATAAATTGCTACATTCGCACGATGATCCGCCTCTCGCTCATAATCCCGACGCATAATCGTGCCGGGCAGCTTCTCGCGGCGCTCGAATCCGTCGTGCGGCAGGACATGCCCGCCGGGGAGTGGGAGTGCGTGGTGGTGAACAACAATTCGACGGACGATACGCCCGCCCGGTTCGCGGCCTTCGCGGCACGGTATCCGGCGCTCAACCTGCGCATGGTGACCGAGACCGGCCCGGGGGTTTCCTATGCCCGCAACCGGGGGATCGCGGAAACTTCGGCGCCCTACATGGCCTTCATCGACGACGACGAACGTATCAATGCGGGGTTTATCCGGGCGTATGTCGAATTCTTCGATGCACATCCCGATGCCGTCGTGGCCGGGGGGCGCATCATTGCCGAGTATGTCTCGGGACGTCCGGCGTGGATGTCGAAATATACCGAACTGCCTGTCGCCAACCCGATGGATTTCGGCCATGCCGTACGGCCTTTTCCTGCCGGACGTGTTCCCGGGGGAGGCAACATGGCTTTCCGCCGCTCCGCAACCGCCCGATACGGCGGGTTCGACCCCTCGCTGGGGCGTGTGGGACGGATGCTGATCGGTGGCGAGGAAAACGATTTCTTCGAACGCATGATGCGCGGCGGCGAGACATGCTGGTATGTCCCCAATGCCGTCATGTGGCATATTATCCCGCCCGGGAAACTCACCGAGGACTATTTCCGCCGCCTTTGCTACAATGTCGGCGTGAGCCAGCGCCTGCGGGCGGGCATCTACCGCCGTTATCCGAAGGCCGTTGTGCTGGAATGTATGAAGTGGGCGGCTACGCTGTTGCTTTCGCTGACGATGTCGCCCCGCAAATCATTGTGGCTGATTCGGATGCGTTACGAGATCAGCCGGGGGCTTTTCTCCCGTGCCGGCCATTGAGCTGTGCTTTAATTGCGTACGGGGATTTCCTTGCCGAAATATCGGCAAAGCATGATGTAGCACATGTAGAGCGCCAATGAGGGGTGCTCTTCTTCGCATCCGGGCGAGAGGTTGAGCGCCATGTCCGAAAACCGCCCGAAATCTTTTCCGTCCAATGCTCCCATTTCCCCCAGTATCTGGTAGGTTTCGAAATCGTCCCGCTGTTCCTCGCAGCTGGGTTCCAGCTCGGCTATTTCGAACGAGCTGGCATTTAGCTGGGTCAGGCAGCAGAACTCGGGTTTCCCACCGCGCCCCAGGTCGCGGTAAAAGCCGATGACCTCCGTGTGTCCGATCCGGCCTGCGGGGAGGTTGGTTTCTTCGCGCAGCTCCCTCTCGGCTGCGGCTTTCAGCGTCTCCCTGAAATCGGAGTCCGGACGCAAATCGCTGAAGTCGACCGATCCCGATCCCGAAGGAGTCAGGCGGTCTGTCGAAGTGAGGGCCTTGTCGTTCTGGTGGAGGATAATGACATATCCGTCGGTTGTGACGGCCAGCGTCGAAATGCCGATGTGGTCGCTCATGACCGATTTTTCGAGCCGGCGTACCGGGTAGTTGGCGATGTTCGCGGGAGGGGTCATGCCCCAACCGCTTTGGTGGGAGAGTTTTTTCGCATAGATTACGTTCGTCAGGTAGGAGTTGTAGTAACAGCCTTTGCATACCCGGACGTACCATTCTCCGCCGCTTTCCCCGAATTCGGATGCCATGCACAGTTTGCGCTCGTTGTAAAAACTGCCGTTCCTGTTCTTCATTTCGTGCCACTTGCCGTTGAGGAACGGCAGCAGGATGTCCCGGTAATTCTTTATGTATTTCAATACCCGCTTTTCCTTGTCGGTGCATAGTATCGCATGGATGGGGCGGTCTGCTTGCAATAAGCGGTCTATGTTGTCGCTGTGCCGCAATACGGTGCCCGGGAAGGCGATCGGGGCGGCGGTATAAATCTCATCCAACTCGTCGGCTGCCTCCGGAGTCTTGTGCCGGTAGATGTCTTGGAGGTTGTAATACTCCGTCTTATGCGTGTAGGCGTAGAAATCCTTTACGAAACAGATCGTCTGCCAGATAAGGGTCGTAAAGACCAGGAACAGGAAAAGGAACAGGTTGCCGGTTTGCATCAGCGTTTGGTAGTCGATGGCCGAATAGAGCAGAATGGCGAGGTCTATGACGATCGCGACGATATTGATGTAGCCGATTCGCTGGCCGTAATGGATAAAGTCCAGCCGGTTCCTGATTTTGACTTTGGCCGAAGTCCATATTTTGTCCATGCCGCCGGTGTTTTGTGTCGTAAAAATAACAATAAATTCCGATTTTATGGGCGTTGCAGGTTCGGTTCCTGCCTTTGGAATAAAGAAAGCGGCCTTACGGGCCGCTTTCTTTATTCCAATTTTCCGGGTCAGAACAGGTATTTCTCGTTCCTGACCTTGTTCACCAGGCGCGAGATGTCCTCCCAGGCCTCTTCGCCGAAGGTAGTCCCGACGACCTCGATGACTTTGCCCGCCGTGATGGCGCCGATCGTGCCGCACTGGCGCAGCGAGAGGTTCTCGCAAAGCCCTGCGAGGAACCCCGCGGCGTAGAAATCCCCGGCACCCGTCGTGTCGACGCGTTTTGCCGCAGCCAGGATGCCGACATGCACCACTTCGTCGCCGTGCTTGATCATGGCGCCCTTGATGCCGATCTTCACCACGGCCAGTTCGCACATCTCCGAGATGCATTGCAGGGCGTTCAGCGGCTCCGCCTCGCAGGCGAAGGTCTTGGCTTCGTCCTCGTTGGCGAAAACGATGTCGACATAGTCCCTGACGAGGTTACGCAGGAATTCGAGGTTTTCGGCCACGATGTTGAAACTGGCCAGGTCGATGGCGACCTTCAGTCCGCACTCCTTGGCCGTGCGGGCAGCCTTGCGGATCAGGTCGTGGTCTTGGACGATGTAACCTTCGATATAGAGGCAGTCGTACCCGTCGAAGATCGCCGGGTCGATCTCCGCGGCGGTCAGTTCGAGTGCCGCGCCGAGGTAGGTGACCATCGTCCGCTCGCCGTCGGGCGAGATGAGCGACACGCACTTGCCCGAACGTTTCGAGCCACGGAAGATTACGGGTTCCACGCCCAGGTTTTCGAGTGCCTGGACGAAGAAGTCGCCCGTCGTATCCTGTCCGACCTTGCCGATGAACCCGACCTGGCAGCCCAGTTTGGCCATGGCGCGGATGGTGTTGCCGGCCGAACCGCCGAGCGAGAGCGAGTAGGGCAGTCCTGCCACGGATTTCGAGATTTCGGTCTGCAGTTTGGTATCCACGAGGCTCATCGAGCCTTTGGCGAGTTTGAAGCGACCCAGCACGGAGTCTGATTCCAGGTTGACCAGCATGTCCGTCAGGGCATTGCCGATTCCGATAACACGTTTCATTCGGTAAGTTCGGGGTTGTCTGTTGTGAAATTATATGGAGAGTATCTTTACCAGGTCGAGCGAATTGCGGTCGATGCCCTTGTTGTGCATGGTCGCCTTGGCGAAGGGGACGTAGACGATCTTGCCGTTCTGAATGCCGATCATCACGTTGCGCTGTTCGTCGAGGAACGCCTCGATGGCGGCTTCGCCCATCCGCGAGGCGAGGATGCGGTCTACGGCCGTCGGCGACCCGCCGCGCTGGATATGCCCCAGGATCGTGACGCGGGCGTCGTACTGCGGGAACTCCTTCTTGACACGTTCGGCCAGTGCCGTGGCGCCGCCCGTCTTGGGGTTTTCGGCCACGATGACGATCGCCGAGTTCTTGCTCTTGCGGAAGCCGTGGTTGATGAGTTCGGCCAGCTGGTCGACCTCGGTGTCCATTTCGGGGATGATAGCCGCTTCGGAACCCGTGGCGATGGCGCTGTTCAGCGCCAGGTAACCCGCCGTATGTCCCATCACCTCGACGAAGAAGAGGCGCTCGTGGCTCGATGCCGTATCGCGCAGTTTGTCGACCGCCTCCACGATCGTGTTCAGCGCCGTGTCGTAGCCGATCGTCGAGTCCGTACCCCCGAGGTCGTTGTCGATCGTCCCGGGAAGCCCTACGATGGGCACGTTGTACTCCTGCGCGAAAATCCCTGCGCCTGTCAGCGAGCCGTCGCCGCCGATGACCACCAGCGCGTTGATGCCGGCTGCGACCATGTTGTCGTAAGCCGCCTTACGTCCTTCGGCCGTGGTGAACTCCTGGCTGCGCGCCGTTTTGAGAATCGTGCCGCCCAGTTGGATGATATTGCTTACGCTCTGGGATTTGAACTCTACGATCTCGTTGTATACGAGACCTTTGTATCCGCGCATGATTCCCTTTACCGTAAAGCCGTTATAGATTGCGCTGCGGGTTACCGCACGTATTGCCGCATTCATGCCGGGGGCGTCGCCTCCCGATGTGAGAATGCCGATGCATTTGCTGCCAGCCATAGTTTTTCGTTTAAACACAAAATCCCTCAAAGGTAGTAATTATTTTAAATTTTTCAAAAAAACGAGGGCGCTACCCGTGGGTGCGCCCTGCGTTCCGAAAAAACTTTTTATTTTACCTAACGCCTGTGGCCTTATTCGGTCTGCTGTCCCTGCGCAGCAGTGTCTGCGTCCGCCTCTGCGGCTGCCTGCGTGCTCTGTCCGGCCTCTTCTGCCGAAGCCTTGCGGCTTTTCCCGACCTTCACCCGTTTGCCGTCGGCCTTTACTTCCAGCCCGGCCTTGTCTTTGTCGATCGTAATGTCGATCGATTTGTTCGGGATGCTGATGTGCAGCGTCTTGTGGCCGTCTTCGATGACGTTCTGGCTTTCGTACTCCTTGAGCAGCTTTTGTACCGTCGTCGTGTCGTTGTCGATCACCACTTCGGTGTTGAGCACCTGTTCGATCACGTTACGCTTGGCGCGGAACCGGTCGCCCACATCCTCGCGGATGGCGATGCAGGCGCATGCGATGAAGCTCGCGAGCCACAGCAGGAAGATGATCAGCACGGCCGTGCCTCCGGGCTTGCGCGAAGCGATGAGGCACATCAGTACATAAATGAGCAGTATGACGGGAATCAGTACAATAAATATGCCGAGAATAGGTACCCACAGCGTCATGCCCAGCGGGGAGAAAGGCGAGAGGATGCCTCCGCCGCCTATGACCAGGGCGAACAGCCCGATAATCAGGGCGCAGGCTCCCATGATAAGCCCGAATACGAGCAGCCCGGCGAAAAGCTTGAGCAGGATCAGCACCACCTTGCCGAAGACCGAGACGGCCTCCGCCACGATCGGCTTGGCCCTGACGTCGGGATCGCAGCCTGCGGTGGCTTCGGTGGTCTCGCGGATCGACTGTGCGGTGATTTTTTCGCCGTTCATTTCGAGTTTCTGGCGTGCCGTGCGTGCCGCCGGTACGGCGAACCACATGATAACGTAGCAGATGACGAAGATGCCGAACAGGTTGCCCATCATCGATCCCGTCCAGTCCATGAACGGAATCCAGTGCAGGAAGCTCAGCAGGATCGGCAGGAACATGCCCAGCCGGATCCATACGGGATCGACGTCGAAGTACTTGCCGATGCCGGCGCATACGCCGCCCAGCTTGGCGTTCTCCGTGTCGCGGTAGAGGCGGCGCGGGATACGCGGCTCTTCGGGGGCTTTTTTGTCCGAACTCTCCTCGGAGATGTCCTCGACCGAGCCCATCTGGTGGATGATATTCAGGATCAGGGGTTTCTCGACCACGCGGGTGTTGTCCTGCGTTGTGAGGATCAGCTCGGCTATGCGGGCTTCGATGTCGGCGACGATCTCGGCTCCGTCGGGCGTATCCTTGTAGGTCTTTTTCAGACTGTCGAGATAGTTCTCCAGTCCTGGTAGGCATCGGCGTCCATCGTGAACGCTACGCCCGATATGCTGCATTTTTTAACCTCTTTCATAGTTGTGCCGTTGGGGGATTATTTCCTGCTTACGCTGCCGCCGCTCGATTTGCTGATGCTGGTCTGGCAGTCGCCCGTGTAACGGATCGAACTGCCGCTCGAAGCCTCGGCGCGGAGTTTGTCCGTGCAGTTGACCGTAGCTTTGGCAGCGCTCGAGGTGTCGACGCTGCAGTCGGCGACCGTGAATTCGGCGGCCGAAAGTTTTGCGGCCGAGCTCATGTCGATGCTGCATTTGTCGGCGGAGCCCTTCAGGGTGATCTTCGAAGCGCTCGATGCCCCTACCGTGCAGGAGCCGGTTTCGATGGCGGCGTCGATGTTCGAGGCGCTCGATGCGGCCACTGTGCAGGAGGTCGATTTCACGGCCGCGTCGATTCTGGCGGCACTCGATGCGTCGATCGAGAATTTGTCGGCCGTCAGCGTGACGTCGCTCGTGATTCGTGCGGCGCTCGATGCGTCGAGTGCGCGGATGCGCCCGTTGGCTGGGACGGTGACGGTCACGTCGGCGTTCGATACGTTGTTGACCGACTTGTCGATGGTCGCCGTCAGGCGTCCGCCCTTGGCCTCCACCACTACGTATTCCATAATGTTGTCGTCGGCTTCGATCGTGATTTTGCCGGTCGCCTTGCCGGTGATGACGACCTTCACGGCGCGTGCCGCATCCACACGGTCGAAATCCGGGGCGTCGATGGTGCGCGTGACGATGTTGCCGCTGCCTTTGATGCCCTTGCCGAAGAGTACCGACGGGGCTGCGATGCAGACGAAATATGTGGTGGCGGTGATCATGGTGCCCAGCAGGACTGCGATCAAAAGTATTCTTTTCATGGTTGTAATTATTTAAGGGTTGATTTTTTATTTTCCGTGGCGAATGACCTGTATCTGGCCTACGAGTTCGTCCCAGGCTTCGTCGAGCGTTTTAAGATATTCACGCCCCTTGTCGGTCAGCGTGTAGTATTTGCGGGGCGGCCCCTGCGGGGATTCTTCCCAACGGTAAGTCAGGAGCCCCGAATTTTTCTGCCGTGTGAGGATCGGGTACAGCGTACCCTCGACCACGATCATCTCGGCCTCTTTGAGTTCGGCGATGATCTTCGGAGCATACGAATCTTCGCGGGAAAGGATGGCGAGGATGCAATACTCCAGGATTCCCTTGCGCATCTGCGCTTTTACGTTGTCTTCAGCCATAATGCTTTATTCGGTTAATCGCTTCGGAGCCTTCGGTACGATCAGCCAGAGGATGATGTATACCCAGAGCGAAAGCCCGCCGAAGAGTATGAGGATGAGAGTTGCGATGCGTATGAGCGACGGGTCGAGCCCGAAGAAGTCGGCCAGTCCGCCGCAGACGCCAGCGATGATGCCGTCGCGTACCCGGTACAGTTTTTTTGTTTTGTCCGTTGCCATGGTTTTATCGGTTTTTACGGTTAATATTGAATTTCGGGGCGGGTTGTTCGGGGATGATGATCCAGAGGATGATGTAAGCCCAGATCGAAAGCCCGCCGAAGATTATCAGGAACAGCATGAGGAGCCGCATGACCGTAGCATCTACATGGAAGAAGTCGGCCAGCCCTCCGCAGATGCCGGCGATCGAGCGGTCGGTGCGCGAGCGGTAGAGCTTGCGGGTTTCCGGCTCGGCTTCCTCGTCCTCCTGCCGGGCGGTGTTGCCGCGGCGCTCGCCGAAGTCCGAGGGTGCCCCCATTCGATGCATCGCCGTGCGCACCGTGTCGAGGGTGATGACGCGCATCGGAGAGGAGACGATCTCGCGGAATATCTCGGCAATGCGTACCTCGATGTCGCCCATGGTTTCGGTGTCGTATTCGGGCAGGCGGCTGCGTATGTCGTCAAGATAACTCCTGAGTACACGGTAAGCATCTTCGTCGAGGGTGAAAGCCTGCGAGCCGATATTTACGTTTACTGTCTCTTTCATAGTCGTAGAGGTATTTTAGGGTTAATATTTCCGGTTTACTACTACTTTGGTATTGCAAATATAATACATATTTTAGTATTATGCAATACAAAGTACTAAATTTCTTCAAAAAATCTGCATTTTTTTGCCATACCTATATTATAGGAGCTCCGGCATGGGATCGGAAAGGCTTCTATTGAGGAAAAAATTACGATATTTACCGATCCGGTGTTGCGTTTTGCCCGGCTGCTTCGTCTTACAAATACAATGAAGGAATTCGAATTCACCCGTTACGTTGTGCCGCTCCGCGACCGTATGTTCCGTTATGCACAAAGCCTGCTGCTTTGCGCCGACGAGGCCGAGGACGTGACGCACGACCTGCTGGAGCGGTTGTGGACGGAGCGGGGGCGGCTCGACGGTTGCCGTGACATCGCTTCCTTCGTGATGGCAGCCGTGCGCAACCGTTGTTACGATTGCCTGCGCCTGCGGCGGGCGGACGGGCGCCGCAACAATGCTGTGGCAGGATGGGCGGAGCGTGCGACGACGGGGGATGCCGAAGGGTGGGAAGCGCGTGACCTGGTGCGCCGTGCGATGGCGGAGTTGCCCGGGCGGCAGCGCGAGGTGTTGTACCTGAAGGACATCGAGGGTTATCCGACCCGTGAGATTGCCGGCATGGTGGCTTGCGACGAAGCCCAGGTGCGCGTGATCCTCTCCCGCGCCCGCAATGCACTGAGGGGAATACTGAAAAAAATGATGGACGATGAAAGAGCGGAAAGAACGGATTGAGAAGTTGTTGGAGCGCTATTTCGAGGCGCGGACGACCGATGCCGAAGAGCAGGAACTGAAGGCTTATTTCCGGGAGGGGGAAACGGATCCCGGTTTGCGCTATGCCCGGGCGATGTTCTGCGGCATGGACGGACTTGCCGGGGAATGCCTGCCCGAGCGGGTGCAGGCCTTCGGGCATAGACCCGGCAGGAAGCGGAGGTTCCTGCGCCTGTGCGGGATCGCGGCAGCGGCCGTCGTGGCGCTCGGCCTTTTTCTGTGCGTGGAGTACATGCGCCGCCCCTATTGTTACATCGACGGGCAAGCGGTCTACGACAAGGACGTCGCCATGCGGACGACGGTCTATTTGCAGGGTTTTTCCGAGTTCGCCGACCCTGAGCATCTGGTCGAAGAATTGATTGTGAACGATTAAAATGATATGTCATGAAGAAACTGTTTGTTTTTGCGGGGGTATTGCTCCTGGCCTTTTCACCCGTTGCGGCGCAGAACGCCGACTCGGTTAGTTTCCGCCGTGCCGACGGGAAACCCGTGACCATCGAAACCGTCGACCGCGACTCGCTGGGTATCGACACGCTGCGGCGTATCGATACGGTAGACAACGGCCTGGTGACCCTGCGCGACGGGGGACGCGACGGCAGCATGGTGCTCGAAGTCGCCGGCTTCGGCCTCCGGCTGGGGCATACCCCGATGCAGAAGATGGAGGTGAAATCGCCCCGGGTTTGGCTCAACCTGCTCAGCGATATGGAGTTCGGTTTTACGCAGCTGACCGGGGTCGATTATTCCGGCTATGCCCCCGGTGAGGCGGGGTTCCTCGACCAGCGACTCGGCCCGTCGTTCCATTTCAGTTTCTCGGTCATGCAGATATGCCTGTCGCTGAACCGGAGCCGGACGCTCAGCCTCGGCCTCGGCCTGCAATACACGCTCGACAACATTCGCCTTGCCGATTCGGGAATCACCCTCGGCAACATCGGCGGACGCCTCGTGCCGGTAGCTCTGGACGAACCGGCCGACAAGTCTAAGGCGGTTACCTCCTCGCTCGGTATTCCCGTGCGGTTGATCTACGAGCCTGTGAAACGCCTCCGGATCACGGCCGTCGCCTATTCCGATTTCATGCTGGGGGCGGATGCCATCTATAAAAAACCGAAGGAGAAGCACAGTTTGTCCGGATTCCGGGCATACCAGTTCGGCCTGGGTGCGTCGGTCGCATACAGCGGGTTCGGCCTTTATGCCCGTTACGGTATCACGCCGCTGTTCAAGCATGATGCCGGCCCCGACTGCCATACGGTCTCGTTCGGGTTTGCCTATTCGCTCTCGCTGTAAAACCTGAAACGGAATGGCTATGAAAAGATTATTATTGGCACTTATTCTGCTTTTGCCTCGGCTGGTATCGGCGCAGACCGAAGGAGAACTCCGTGTGCAGCGGGGAGGAACCTGCGAACGGCCCGTTATGGCGATGAACCGCGATTCACTGGGGCTCGATACGTTGCGGAGGATCGATACGGTGGGCAACGACCTGATGGCACTGCGCGGAGCAGGCCGCGAGGGCAATGTCATACTCGAGGTGGCCGGGTTCGGGATTACACTGGGGCGTGCCCCGGAACCGGAGTACGCCGATGTGGTGACCCGGTCGGGGCGTGTGAAACTCTATCTGTTCAACTGCGGTGAATTCGGGTTCTCGCAACTGGTTGGGGTCGATTACGACGGTTATGCCCCCGAAGAGAAGGGTTTTCTCGACCAGAAGCTGGGGAGTTCAATCCATGTCGCAGCCTCGGTTTTACAGGTGCAGGTTGCTCTGAACCGCAACCGTACATTCTATTTTGCCACAGATTTGAATTTTGCCGTGGATAATTACCGGCTTTCCGATGCGCACATCCGCCTTGGGTACGAACATGGACGCCTCCTGCCCGTGGCGCTGGACGAACCGGCCGACAAATCGAAGTTCGTCACTTCGTCGCTCGGTATTCCTCTGAGGCTTATTTACAAGCCTTTCAGAAATTTTCAGGTGTCGGCCATCGCGTATTCCGACTTCGGGATCGAGCTGACTTCACTGCATAAAAAGCCGAAGGTGCAGTACGAGCTTTCGGGATTGCGGACATATCAGTTCGGTGTGGGCGGTGCGGTTTCCTATAGCGGTGTCGGTGTTTTCGTCCGTTACGGTGTGACGCCCCTTTTCAAGAAGGGGGGCGGCCCCGAGTGCCATACGCTGAGTTTCGGCATTTCGCTGCTCATGTAATTATAATCACGGAATCCATGAAACGATTGTTATTGATATTTGCCCTTTGCCTCTTCCTGCCGCGGTCTGTATCGGCGCAGAGCAGCTCCGTGGACGATTTCTTCCGGCGGTACGATGCCTCCGAAGGATTTACCAGCGTGCTGCTGGAGCAGAAGATGATGCAGATGATGAGCCGTCAGGCCGCGCAAAGGGGGGATAAAGGACTTGCCGTATTACTGAAGGACATTGAGTATATCCGTATCATTGCCCTCAAAGGCGGGGACAGCGGGATGCTGGTGCGCGATGCCGAGGCCGCCGTCGCCGCCGACCGGAAATTCCAGCCCGTCACCTCCGGTACGGAGGACGGGCAGACCACGAAGTTCTATATCCGGGAAACGGCCCTGTCGGTCAAGTCAGAGCTGGTGATGATTACCTACGGTGCGAAGGAAACCGTCGTGGTGAACATCTACGGCGAGTTCGACCTCAAGCAGGTGGCGCGGCTTTCGTCGATCCGCCCGCAATAAAGGCTGGGGCTTCGCCGGCTCCGTTTTACTCCCCGCCCGGATCGTTCCGGTACCCTTCTTCGTCATAGATCGGCCTGTCGCCCTCTTCGGTCTCCCGGACGGCACCCGGAATCCTGTCCGCCAGCGGGATCTCGGTTTCCACGAGGTTTTCGTCGATCAGGGTTTCGTCGCGTTCGTCGCCTGCGAACCCGTTGTTTTCGGTGGAGATGACGGTGCGATCGGTCGGAAATTCTACAATTCTTTCCATGGCATTGCGGTTTTGTATTTCATCCGTCGCCGCAAAAATGGTACCGTCTGCCTTCCCGCGTCCGGCATTGGTGCGAGATGACGGCCGGGTATGGCCGGGGCGCATATTGAGAACCGGAAGCGGAGTCTGCATAACGATACAATAAAAAAGGGGAGGGACTGCATTGTCCCTCCCCTTTGTCTGCCCGGTATTTCCGTTGAGCGGTAAGACCGGTATTTCTGTCCGTTTAGTCCTCGAATTTTGCCGAGAGGAATTCGCGGTTCAGGCGTGCGATGTGCGCGATGGAGATCGACTTGGGGCACTCGGCCTGGCAGGCACCCGTGTTGGTGCAGTTGCCGAAGCCCAGTTCGTCCATCTTGGCGACCATCGCCTTGGCGCGGCGTGCACCCTCCACGCGGCCCTGCGGCAGCTTGGCGAGCGACGATACGCGGGCTGCGACGAAAAGCATGGCCGAACCGTTCTTGCAGGTCGCGGCGCAGGCTCCGCAGCCTACGCATGCGGCGGCGTCCATCGACTCGTCTGCGTCGGCCTTCGGAATCGGAATGGCGTTGCCGTCGGGCACCGAGTTGGTGCGTACCGAGATGAAACCTCCCGCCTGCAGGATCTGGTCGTACGATGAACGGTTCACCACGAGGTCTTTGATGACGGGGAACGCTGCCGAGCGCCAGGGCTCGATGGTGATGGTCGCACCGTCCTTGAACTTGCGCATGTAGATCTGGCAGGTCGTGACCGCCTGGCTGGGGCCGTGGGCATGGCCGTCGATGTGCAGCGAGCACATGCCGCAGATACCTTCGCGGCAGTCGTGGTCGAATGCCACGGGCTCCTTGCCCTCGTGGATCAGGTTATTGTTGAGGATGTCGAGCATCTCGAGGAACGAGGTGTCGGCCGAGATGTTTTCGACTTTGTAAGTTTCGAAACCACCCTTTGCTTTAGCGTCCTTTTGACGCCATATCTTTAATGTAAAATTCATAATTTCAATTTGTTATTAAAGTGTTACAACGTCAAACGGTTAGTCTTTGTAGTTGCGCTGTGCGGGGTGTACGAACTCGAAGTTCAGCGGTTCTTTCGTCAGCTCGGGGGCTGCGTCCTCGCCCTTGTACTCCCATACGGCGGCATATACGAAGTGCTCGTCGTCGCGCTTGGCCTCGCCTTCCTCGGTCTGGTGCTCCGTGCGGAAGTGGCCGCCGCATGACTCCTCGCGGTTGAGTGCGTCGCGGGCCATCAGCTCGCCCAGTTCCAGGAAATCGGCCAGGCGGAGCGCCTTTTCCAACTCGACGTTGAAGTCGTTTTCCTTGCCTACGACCTTCACGTCCTTCCAGAACTCCTTGCGTAGTGCCTGGATCTCGGTGATCGCCTTTTCGAGCGACTCCTTGGTGCGGGCCATGCCGACGTTCTCCCACATGATGTGGCCGAGTTTCTTGTGAATATCGTCTACCGATTGCTTGCCGCCTATCGAGAGCAGTTTGGCGATCTTCTCCTTGACTTCCTTCTCAGCCTGGTCGAAGGCCTTGGTGTCGGTCTTCACCTTCGGAGCCTGGATTTTGTGCGAGAGGTAGTCGCCGATGGTGTAGGGCAGTACGAAATAACCGTCGGCCAGACCCTGCATCAGCGCCGAGGCGCCGAGGCGGTTGGCACCGTGGTCGGAGAAGTTGGCCTCGCCGATGGCATACAGGCCGGGGATGGTGGTCATCAGGTTGTAGTCGACCCAGATGCCGCCCATGGTATAGTGCACGGCCGGGAAGATCTGCATCGGCTGCTCGTAGGGGCTCACGTCGGTGATCTCCTCGTACATGTCGAACAGGTTGCCGTAGCGTTGCTTGATGATGTCCTTGCCCAGACGCTCGATGGCGGTCTTGAAGTCGAGGAATACGGCCAGCCCCGTTTCGTTCACGCCGAAGCCTGCGTCGCAGCGCTCCTTGGCGGCACGCGAAGCCACGTCGCGCGGCACGAGGTTACCGAAGGCCGGGTAACGGCGCTCCAGGTAGTAGTCGCGGTCTTCTTCGGCGATGTCCGACGGTTTCTTGGCCCCCGAGCGGATGGCCTTCACGTCTTCGAGTTTCTTGGGAACCCAGATACGGCCGTCGTTACGCAGCGACTCCGACATGAGCGTCAGCTTCGACTGCTGGTCGCCGTGTACGGGGATGCAGGTCGGGTGGATTTGCGTGAAGCAGGGGTTGGCGAAGCCGGCGCCCTTGCGGTAGCACTGGAATGCGGCCGAACCGTTCGATGCCATGGCGTTGGTCGAAAGGAAGAATACGTTGCCGTATCCGCCTGTGGCGATCACTACGGCGTGTGCACCGTGGCGCTCGATCTCACCGGTGACGAGGTTGCGGGCGATGATACCCTTTGCCTCGCCGTCCTCGATGACGATGTCGAGCATTTCATGGCGCGGATAGCTTTTCACCGTGCCGGCTGCGATCTCCTTGTTGAGTACCGAATAAGCGCCCAGCAGGAGCTGCTGGCCCGTCTGGCCGCGGGCATAGAACGTGCGCGATACCTGTGCGCCGCCGAACGAGCGGTTGGCCAGCAGGCCGCCGTATTCGCGTGCGAAAGGTACGCCCTGGGCCACGCACTGGTCGATGATGAGGTTGGAAACCTCCGCCAGGCGGTATACGTTGGCTTCGCGTGCACGGTAGTCGCCGCCCTTGATCGTATCGTAGAACAGGCGGTATACCGAGTCGTTGTCGTTCTGGTAGTTCTTCGCAGCGTTGATACCGCCCTGTGCGGCGATCGAGTGCGCGCGGCGGGGCGAATCCTGGATGCAGAATATTTTTACGTTATATCCGAGTTCACCGAGCGAAGCGGCTGCGGAAGCACCGCCCAGGCCGGTTCCGACGATGATGATGTCGAGCTTGCGCTTGTTCGCGGGGCTTACGACCTTGATAGCTGCCTTGTGGTTGCTCCATTTTTCTGCGAGAGCGCCGGCAGGGATTTTAGCATCTAATTTAAAAGCCATATCTGTTGTGTGTTTATTGTTCTGGATAATCGGTTAGCAGGCGCCTGCGCAGCAGGGGCAGATGCTCTTGATGAAGTAAACCACCACCACGGCGGCAAAGCCGAGGAAGATGATCGTCGCTACGATATTGGCGATGCATTTCAGGCGGGGATACCACGTGTCGTTGGCCCAGCCTACCGTCTGGAACATCGACCATACGCCGTGCGTGAGGTGGAACCAGAGGGCGAAGAACCACACGAGGTAGATCACCACGTAATACCACTGCGAGAAGGTGTAGGCGATCAGCGAAGCGCCGTCGGCTGCGCCGAAGCCCAGCGAATTCTCATGGCCGCCCATGATTTCGACGAGCTGCATTTTAGCCCAGAAATTGAACAGGTGGAGTGCCAGGCCGCCCAGGATGATGAAGCCCAGTACGAGCATGTTTTTCGAAGCCCATTTGACGCCCGGTTCCACGACCGTTACGGCGTAGCGCTGCGAACCGCGTGCCTTGCGGTTTTCGAGCGTCAGGATGACGGCGTAGATGAAGTGGATGACCACGCCTGCCGCCAGTACGAGCGTACCGGCCAGCGCGTACCAGTTGGCCCCCAGCAGTGCGCAGATCATGTTGTAAGCCTCGGGCGAGATGATCGCCACAATGTTCATGGACATGTGGAAGAGGATAAAGAGCACGAGGAAGCACCCCGTCACGCTCATCACCAACTTCTTGCCGAGCGAGGAATTAGATAAAAAACAGCTCATAATGATTTAAATTTGTTTATATTTGTTAAAGTTTTGTGTTCCCGGACGCAAAGATAGCCATTGTTTGCAGAATAACAATAGAAACGGCCGGGAATTTTATGCCGAAAAGGAGGGTTTTATGACTAAAAAAGAGCTGCGTGCGGCGATGAAAAAACAGAACCTGTCCCTCTCCCCCGAAGAACGTGCCGCGGCATCCGGGCGGATCTTCCGCCGGGTAGCGGAATCGGAGCCTTTCGGGACGGCGCGGTGCGTGGCGTTTTTCTGTGCCCTGCCCGACGAACCCGAGACGGAGGAGGCGCTTGCCCGGTGGGGCTCCGCCAGGCGGATCGTCGTCCCCCGGGTCGGGGGCGACGCGATGCGGTTCTTCGATTACGTGCCCGGGGCACTCCGTGCGGGGGCCTTCAGGATCGCCGAACCGGACGGGGACGCAATGCCGTGCGAACCGTCCGAAATAGATTTGATCGTCGTTCCTGGAACGGCATTTACGCAAGCCGGTGCCCGCATGGGCCGCGGCCGCGGGTTTTATGACAAATACCTCTCGCAGCCCGGGTTCCGGGGCGTGAAGGTCGGGGTCTGCTACGCCCACCAGCTGGTCGGGGCACTGCCCGTCGAACCGCACGACGTATTTATGGATTATGTAATTACAAATGGATGAATGCCATGCAGACAGGAGAATTTGTCGCCGCTTTCCGCGAGGCTTTCGGCCCGGTGCCGGAGCTGCCCCTGCTGTTTCGCTATACGGACGAACCGCTGCGCCCCGCCGCAAAGGCGGGCGGGTGTTTTTTCAAGGCGTTGGCCGAGGCGCGTGACGGGCGGCCCGTGGGGCTCAACGCCTCGAATATCGGTTGCGGGGGCGGCAAGTTCTATACGGGTTTCAGCCCCATGCCGGAATTCGTCCCGCAGTTCGTCTCGCTCAAGGAGCGTTATAAGCAGACGCCCGAAATGGTGCTGGACTTCATCGCTGCGCTCGACCTGCGGCCGGGGCCGAAGGCGTGGCTCGAGTTCGTGCGTGTGGATGCGGCGGGGACGTTCGACGGGGCGGAAGGCGTGCTATTCTTCGCTACGCCAGACGTCTTGGCGGGGCTCGTGACATGGGCCGGGTTCGACAACGACGCCCCGGATGCCGTTGCGGCGCCGTTCGGCTCGGGATGCAGTACCGTGGTGTCGCAGGCCGTGCGGGAAAACCGTAACGGCGGCCACAGATGTTTCCTGGGGCTGTTCCATCCTTCGGTGCGCCCGTGGGTCGGTGCGGACGAATTGTGTTTCGTTATTCCGATGTCGCGTTTTGCCGGGATGTGCGGCACGATGCGTGCAAGCTGTCTGTTCGGAACCCATGCGTGGGATAAAGTCCGGGAGCGGATAAACAAGATGAATTTATGAAAAAAAGAAGGGCTGCGCTGGTGCTTGCGGGCGGCGGCGCGCGTGGTGTTGCCCATATCGGGGCGATCGAGGAGTTGGAGAGTCAGGGATTCGAGGTGCATGCTGTGGCCGGCACTTCGATGGGGGCGTTGGTCGGGGGCATGTATGCCTCGGGGCATCTCGAACCCTTCAAGGAGTGGATGTATACGCTCGACAAGTATAAGGTTTTCGGGCTGGTCGATTTTGCGCTGAGCACCGAGGGACTCGTCAAGGGCGACCGCGTGATGCGGGCCATGAAGGAGCTGGTGCCCGACGTGAAGATCGAGAAGATGCCGCTGCCGTTCGCCGCGGTTGCCGCCGACCTGCTGACGGGGCGCGAAGTCGTGCTCGACAGGGGAGGCTTGTACGATGCCATCCGGGCGTCTATCTCCATCCCGTCGGTATTCCGTCCCGTACGCCGGGGGAACCAGGTGCTGGTCGACGGCGGTACGGTCAATCCGCTGCCGTTGAACCGGGTGCGCCGTGAACCGGGCGACGTCCTGGTCGCCGTGGATGTGAGCGCCCCGTTCTCGGAGGAGATGGCCGTCCGCAACAAGGCTTCGCTGAACTATTATAAGGTGATTACCGCCTCGTCGGAGATCATGCAGCAGCATATCGCACGCCTGATGTGCAAGCTTTACAAGCCCGACCTGCTGATAGAGATGCCTGCCGACCGTTTCGGGATTTTTGAATTCTACCGCGCCCGGGAAATTGTCGAGGCCGGCCGCATGGCGACGCGTGCCGCACTGGAGCGTAGCCTCGTCGAAGCGGGATAGACTGGGGGCGAGGAAAATCGGATGGGCTATGGCATGATTTTTGTTTGAGGATAAAAAGATTGCGACGGCCCGTGATTTTGAAGAATTCAAAAGTAGTGACGCAACTTCACACAGATTTGAGGGGCCGTCGCAATATTTAAACGCAAAAACATCCGGGGCGGGGAAATAAGTTCATCCCCTGAGAAATGCTTTCGTAATCTCTATATTGCAAAGATAAATAAAGTTTCCGATAAACCAATGCCATTGCCCGATTATGGTATGGGTGCGCCTAAAATATGGAAAGGGAGGGTGCGTTTGTTGCCGCAGGCTGTCTTTTTTGCGTACTCCAAGTGTCTTTATGCCCGGTTCGGCAGAATTTTCGGGCGTCCTGATAAGAAAAACCCGGCCTGAAAAGGTCGGGTTTCCCGTTCGTTTACCGCCGATCCTTGTCGTACACATAGGCCGCGATACGGTGGCTGCGCCTGCCGATCGGTACGCCGATGCCCAGCGTGACGTTCATCACGCTCTGCTTGATGGGGATGAACTGGGGCGTATGCTTGGCCGTGACGATGTCCGTGGCAAGGTAGAAATTGATCCAGCTGGGGTTCAGGTTCAGCGCCAGCCCCACGGCGCCGCCGCGGTTGTCGATCACCGAATAGCTGCCCGTGACGGTAAACCAGCGGATCGGGTGGAAATTGACCGACCCGGTGATGTTGTGCAGGGTCTTGTATTCCCACACGCGGGCCGTATACAACAGGCCGATGCCGATCTTATGGCGCCATACCTCGTATTCGAGGCCGGCGTTGATCGAGGCGCGCAGCATGCGCGATACGCTCTTGGCCGCGCCCTTGTGGAACTCCAGTACGTCGATGTCGAAGTCGGGCGACTCGGTGCCGTCCTCGGTGACCGTCACGCCCGTGAAGGATAGCTCCTTCGCCGAATAACCCGTTACGTTCTTGTTCTTGCTCCAGCCGATGAAGCCCAGGTCGTTCACCGCCAGCGATGCCTGCAGGTTGGGCAGGATGTCGTACGTGGCTCCGAAGTCGACCGCGAAGCCGTAGCCGGCGGGCGAGGTGGGCTTGAGGCTGATGTCGTCCATCTTGTAGACCTCTTCGCCGTGGTCGTTGAGTTCGGTCTTGACGTCGAGCCCTGCGGCCGTGATGTCCAGCCCGCCCGCGGCGTTGATCAGCCAGCGTTCCTCGTTGTGCGATACGTTGAATTGCGTGAAATACATCCGCGCACGTGCCACGCCCATCAGGAATTTTGCCCGCACACCGATGTATAACTTGTCGTCGAGCAGCGGAAAAGAGTAGTTGAAACCCGCTTCGAGATAGCTGTCGGCCGTGATGCCGATGTCGCTGATGTCGCCGCTATTGCCGCGTTTCAGGAAGTCGAAGAGCGAGTAGGGCAGGGTGGCGTCGGTCGTGACGCGGGCGTTGAGGTCGAACGACCAGAAATTCTTGTGGTTGCGGGTGAAGGCGCCGAACCCGATGAGGTTTACGCGCGTGTCGAGACCCAGGAGGTTGTCGGCTTTGAGTCCCGAAAGGGCGTCGGCCGTCGATACGGAGCTGTCGAGCAGTGTGACGAGTTTTCCGTTGCGCGGATAGAGTATTTTGTCGATCGAGAGGTTGCCGCTCACGTTGATGTCCAGTCCGCCCAGCCCGGGGATGTTGACATAGCCGCGTAAGGGGGCGAAAGCCGGGTTGAACTGGCTGCGGAGGGTAGACCCCTCCATGAAATAGGCCGTCGGGTTCTGTGCCGCGGCGCCGGATGCCAGCAGCAGCGTGAATAGGAATGCGTATATTTTTTTCATGTTCTGTGCCGGATTAGAGGTTGAGCTTCAGGCCGCCGCGCTTGATCAGGCGCAGGGTGATGACGATTTGCTGATCGGACGTGAAATCGTAGCCCGGATAGTATTTCTCCAGCGAGACGGGGAGGATGATCTCGGCACCCTCGATGATCTGCCGCAGGTCGCTTTCGAAAAGTTGCGTCTCCCTGATCTCGTTCGTTTTGCCGGGTTCGACCGTTACGTCGAACCGGACGTTCGTAGGCGAGAAATAGGGCACGAGCCGCAGGCTCACGGGCAGGGCGCTCGTGATGCTGCCGTAGAGGTGCAGCGTGTTTTTGGGGTTGGGGGTGCCTTCACTGTCGAGGTTCTCGCAGAGCATGTCCACCACGTCGCCGCCGATGTCGATCTTACCGATGTCGTAGGTTACATCCTGGACTTTGAGCTCTGTCAGGTAGCTGCCGGCCAGGGATTTGACCTCGCCCGAAAGCCGGTCGTGCAGCATCGGCATATTGCGGAACGCCTCGATGAAGACCGGTTTGAAATCTGCCGGATCCGTATTCGGGGGGAGCAGGGGCAGGAAGGTCGAGAGGTATTTTTCCGCCAGCAGGTCGGCGACGGCGGTGATCTTGGCATCGTCGTCCATCATCTGGTCGATCAGTGCATCGAGCAGCGGCGTGATTGTCTCCGGGGTGTTCTGGAGTTCCCGCAGGTCGACGTATGCGGCGTTTCCGGGCAGGGGCGAGGGAAGCCAGATGTCCGCTTCGTCGAAGAGCGTTTTGATGTCCGCACCTCCTTCGTTCAGTTCACTCATACTTACGTATACCGTGGCCAGCGGCAGCCGGTATTCCGAGTCCTCGTCGCCGATGGTGACATCGTCCGTGTTCACGTTCGACAGGTCGTAAGCGTTGTCGATACAGGACGATGCGAGTGCTGCGGCGAAGAGAAAAGGTAAAAATTTTCTCATAGGGTTTGGGTTTGTTTTCAATGTGCCGCAAATATATGCCGTTCCGACGAATAAAACAAAAAATCGGACGTTTTAGTTTATGCGTGTGTCAAATGCGGCCATCTCTGCGTGCGCCGGAAGCATGCCGGAGGAGATGGCGCGTTTTGTGAAATAATTGCTACATTTGCACTGCGATTATCGCTATGGCGGGAACCGAAAAAAACAATCTCAGAGAGCAGGTGGCGATGCTGCCGCAGTCGCCGGGCGTCTACCAGTTCGTAGACCGCTCGGGGACGATCATCTACGTCGGTAAGGCCAAGAGCCTGCGCAAGCGGGTTTCATCCTATTTCGTGCAGAGCAAGGAGCACAGCCCCAAGGTTCGCGTGCTGGTGAAGCAGATCGCCGAGATCCGCCATATCGTCGTGGACAGCGAAACCGACGCCCTGTTGCTGGAAAACTCGCTCATCAAGACCCTCCAGCCGCGGTACAATATCCTGCTCAAAGACGATAAGACCTATCCCTGGATCGTGGTGCGCCGCGAGCATTTCCCGCGCGTGCAGTCGACGCGGCAACTGAACCGCGACGGGTCGCAGTACTTCGGCCCCTACGGATCGGTGGTGATGCAGCACAGCGTGCTGGATTTCATCCGCGAGGTGGTTCCCTTGCGTACCTGCAAGCTCAACCTCGCCCCCGAGCAGATCGCCAAGGGGAAATATACGGTCTGCCTGCAATACCACCTGGGCAACTGCAAAGGCCCCTGCATCGGGGCGCAGGGCGAAGGGGAATACGGCCGGCTCGTCGACATGGTCGTCGCGGTGCTCAAGGGCGACCTGCGCCCCGTGCGTAGCTACCTCGAACAGGAGATGCAGCGCGCTGCCGGGGAATTGAAATTCGAATTGGCGCAGCGCTACAAGCAGCGCCTCGATGCGCTGGACAACTATGCGGGCAAGTCGGTGATCGTCAGTGCGAAGATCGTCGACGTGGATGTTTTTTCGCTGCTTCCGGACGACGATGTGGCCTATTGCAATTTCGTGCGTATCCGCCACGGGTCGGTCGTGGGCGTTTATACCGTGAAACTCAAGACGGGTGTCGGGGGCGACGAACGCGACATGCTGACGCTGGCCATCCAGCATGTCGTCGAGCATATTGCCGGGACGCTGGCCCGTGAGGTCATCGTACCGTTCCTGCCTTCGACGACGCTGCTGTTCGACGGTGTGACCTTCACGGTGCCCAAGCGCGGCGAAAAGCTCGAACTGCTCGAATTCTCGCAGAAGAGCGCCCGTATCTATCGCGCCGAGCAGCTCAAGAACCTGGAAATCAAGAATCCCGAACGATATACCGAGCGGTTGATGAATGCCCTGCAAAAGGAATTGCGCCTCGACCGCCAGCCGCGGCACATCGAATGCTTCGACAACTCCAATCTGCAGGGGGCCCATCCGGTAGCCTCGTGCGTGGTGTTCCGCGACGGAAAACCCGCGCGCAAGGACTACCGCCATTTCAACATCAAGACCGTGGAGGGCCCCGACGATTACGCTTCGATGCGCGAGGTCGTCTTCCGGCGTTACAGCCGCCTGCAGGAGGAGGGGGCCGAGCTGCCCGATCTCATTATTGCTGACGGCGGGAAGGGGCAGATGGGCGTCATTCACGAGGTGCTGGAGTATCTCGGGCTGGACATACCTGTCGCCGGGCTGGCTAAGAACGACCGCCACCGCACCTCCGAGTTGCTCTGCGGATTCCCGCCTGTCCTGGTCGGCATCCGTCCCACTTCGCCCCTTTTCCACTTTCTGGCGCACATCCAGGAAGAGGTGCACCGTTTCGCCGTCTCATTCCACCGTCAGAAACGCAGTAAGGCCTTTATCCATAGCGAACTGGAACAGATCGAAGGCATCGGTGACAAGACCGTCCGTACGCTGCTGCAACATTTCCGCACCGTGGCCAAGGTCAAGGCGGCACCGTTCGAGGAGTTGACAGCGCTGGTCGGCCCCGCCAAGGCGAAAAAAATCAAGGCTTTCTTTGAAAAATAACCGGATTTTTTGAAAATTGCGAAGAATCGACTATCTTTGCCCTCCCGATTCTACGGAAGAGGCTTGCCCGGATGGCGGAATCGGTAGACGCGTTGGTCTCAAACACCAATGACAGCAATGTCGTGCCGGTTCGACCCCGGCTCCGGGTACTTTTTTAATACGCCCATGATTTAATAATCAAATCATGGGCGTTTTTTATTTGCCATGAATTGGGCATTGACCCTTTCTCTGTTTGCTGTAAAGATTTTCTATTTTTTCAAAATACAAAATCAGCAAAATCTGTCTGCGGAAACCGGAGTATTGCGTTGTTATGGCAGACAACGTGCTACTAATCTCTATTATTCCGGTTCCCGCGAACAGATTGTAAACGAACGGCGGCGGGATTCAAATGCAGAAATGTTTGCAATGGTTCACCGCGACCAAAAGGCCCGCCGCCGCAGAGTTATCTTTTTTTACCCCACTTGGGGCGTATGTCGAGGAAAATCTCGAAATTCAAGCGTGGCATGGGACGAGCCAGCACCGAAAGATACTCCTCGTTAAACAGGTTTTTGACCGCGATCTTCACGGAAAAATCAGCCCAGGGTACGGCGAAAAGTTTTTCGACCGACATGTCGCTCATAAGATACGGAGGTACATATCCCGAGATCGTGTAGTCGTTGCTCGACATGGTGAAGCGTTCGCTATACCAACACCATTTGTAGAGCAGCCGCCAGCTTTTCCATGCCAGCCGCGCCGTTACCGACGCCGAGAACTCCGGTACATAGACCAGTTGTTTGCCGATGGACTCGTCGCCCTTGCTCATCGGCTCGCTCTCGTTGATCGAGGGCGTCCACGAAAAATTGCCGTCGGCACCGACTTGCCAGTCACGGTTCCAGGTTCGGTCGAAGCCCGCCTTCAATTCCACTCCGTAGGCATGTACTTTTTTGAGGTTCTTCGGCGTCCAGAAATCCTGCTTGCCTCCCAGCGGTATCCACAGAATCCAGTCGTCGATGTAGGAATCGAACCACGTCGCCTCGCCGTGAACCGCGTACCGACCCTCTTTGGCGAAGGCAAACGATACGCCGCCGTCGTAGGTGAAGCCGTGTTCGGGCTGCAGGTCGGGATTGCCGCCCGGCTGGAAGTAAAGGTCATTGAGCGTGGGGAAACGGTAGTTGCGCGAAATGGATGCCTTGGCCCGGACGTTTCCGGCTTTCGAGAGCATGTAATCGGCATAGAATGCCGGAATGAGCGGCGTCCAATCCTTGCCGTACATATCCTCTCGCAACGCCAGCGAGAGGCCCAGCCGTTCGGTAGGCGTCCACTTGGCAGTCATATAAGCAGATAGTTCCGTGCGGGCTTTGTCGTAACCGACCACCGCCTTGTCGCCCTGCTGGGTGATGATGTTGCGATCCTGATTTTTCGCGAAATGCTGGTGCAGGGCAATGTCGGCCGAGAAAAGCCATTTTTTGCCGACGTAAAATTCGCTGTTGCCCGATGCGAAAAGCGTGTTTACCTTGCTGCGCGAAGTAATCATGTAGGCCCATTCGCCGTTACCTTTGTCACGGGCGTAATCGTAGCCGAGCCATGTGTGGATGTAACCGGCTTTTGCTCCGACCTTGTATGTAGGACGCAGATGATCCCACGAGAGTACGCTGCGCAGGGTGCGTTCGCGCTGCTGGTGCAGAATATCCTTCGGATCGCCGTAATCGACGGTCGTTTGTGAAAGGCCGCGCTTGGAGGTGAGAAACCAGGCGTTCAGCCCGAAACGGTCGCCCTTGCCGGTATTGTAATAGACCTCCTGCAAGGCGTGAAAGTCATGAAAATCGCCGTCACGGTGGGTTTCGATGGGGTGGTAGGTGTCGATAATATTTTTATCGTCGTCGTAGACATTTTCGTTCTTGTCGCGGTTGCGGTACTTGAATTCGTTGGGCGACGAGGAGTAGACCACGCGCGTCGAGGTCTGCCAATGGTCGTCGCCGTAGGTCAGCCGCAGAAATTCGTCCGTCGTCCAGAACGAGCCGATTCCCTGTGTATACTGCATTTTGAATCCGTGTGTATCGGCGGGTTTGGTCGCCAGTGTGATCGCCCCGCCCAGACCGCCGCCCACGACGTTGAGCGACGAGGTGCCGTGCAGCAGCGTCGCGTCGTCCACGAAATAGGACGGGATCATCGAAAAATCGGTCATGCCCAGCATCGGGGAGTTGATACGCATGCCGTTCCACATCACCTGCGTGTGCGATGCCGCCGTACCGCGAAATGCCACGGTAGAAAGCGTGGCCCGGCCGTACTGTTTGATGAAGATTGCCGTATTGAACGTCAGCACGTCGGCCATCGACAGGGCGATGTTCTCGTGCAGGACGAGGGTGTCCAGTTGTGTTTTTTGTACGCCGATCTCTTTCATCGGACGAATTCCTGTAACACCGACCTCACGAATGGGCATCACCAGCGAGGGGTTGTTGTTCCACCAGCCGTTGCCGGCCGGTTTTTCTTGTGCAGTGATTGTTGCGGCGAGGCACAAACCGATAAACAGAAGTATTGGTTTCTTCATATTGCGTATCGGTTTAATACCAACAAAAAGCCCCCGGAATAATTCCCACCCGGAATTCGTCGAGCAACTCTCCTTCGGGCGAATAGCGGTAGACGATCCCCTTCTGTTGGTAGTCGATGGCGTCGGCCACGTATACTTCCGACGTGTTGGGGTCGATGGACAGGCCGTAGAATTTCGTCTGCTTGTATTTGAGGAACGGCCGCACGGGGACGTGATCGGCCACCACCGGCATCCGCCAGATATCGTTGTTGATGAAGTAGAGCGTGTCGCGTCCGCCGTTGAGCTGCACCTCCGAGGGCCAGTCGCCGAATTTGAATTTGAACTGTTTTTCGATCCTGAAAGTTGCGGCGTCGATACGGTAGAGCGAGGGGGCCTCGTGCCCGTAGGGACTGCCCTCATAACCGCCGTCGGTGATCGTCCACATCTTGTCGTACTTATCCATCACCAGCGACGTGGGCTGGATGCCGACGACCAGCTCGTCGACCACCTTGTCCGTTTCGGTGTCGATCTTCAGCAGCCGGTTCTGATAAGACCAGCAGTTCACGTAGACGTATTTGCCGTATTGCACCATCTGTTCGGTCGAACCGGTTTCCATCGTCATACCCGGGCAGTCGATGTATCCCGTAATCTCGAACCGTTTGGGATTGACGATGAAAATGCGGTTGTCCCAGATCTGTGTGACATAGGCTTTTTCGTCCGACAAAAAATGGATATAGCGCGGGGAGGTGAGGTTCGTGATGCGCCCGACTTCTTTGAAGGTCACGGGGTCGATGGCAAAGATCACATGCGAATTATTCACGACGATCCAGCCCAAGCCGCCGTACATCGTCATCGACTGTGCCACGTCGCCCAGCTTCTGATCGTTGGCGCGGAAGAACACCTCGTTGTCGATCTTACGGGTTTGCGTGTCGTAGAACGAGAGCGTGGCATTGCCGTATTGGAAATTCCCCTCGTTGGTGATGAACAGCCCGTGTCCCACCTCGGGGCGGACTGCGATCTCCCGACCGAGATCGTAGTCCCACTTCATACAGCCGGTGAGAACCGAACAACAGCCTGCGACGATGAATATAAAGCGGTTCATCCTACGGCTTGACATACTCCCCGGCGGTTATTTGCTCCCAGGTCGGATTATAACCGTTGCCCGAGACATTCCACTTGTCGGCCGAAAGTGACGGCAGCGCATTTTTCAGCCCGGAGAAATCGGTCATCTTGCCCCAGTATTTGATATCTACCGAACCGATTTCAGTGACGCCCGCGAAATCGGCCATGCCTGTCAGCTTCATTTGGCTGGCCGCACCGGAGTAGGTTCCGCCCCAGAATTTGAATACCCCGATCTTGCGCAGCAAGGGTAATTCGAGATCGCCTTCATCCACATACTGCATATAGCTCGTGTCCCACTTGTCCGTCACCTCGGTAAGTTTCGGGGCGCTGAGTTTTTTGAGGTACGAACAACTGCTCATCTGGAAAGTTCCGACTTGCTCCAGATCGGGAAATGAAACAGTTGTCTGGCCGTTGGCTTTGCCGCCCGACTGCGAATAGGTACCGATGGATTTAATGCCGGGGAAGGTAATCAGGTCGTTCTGCGTATAATTGGAAACGCTGAGTTTTCCCGAGATGGTTTCAGCGCCTTCGAGTGCGGTGAAGTCGCACGCTCTCGAACCGCCGTTCAGCGACAGATCGCCCAGCGCATTTTTCCGAACCCTGACCTTCGCCAGTTTGTAACAGGCGATCAGTTCGACCTTCGGGAGCGACTCCACGCCCGACAGGTCGAGCGACGGCAGCAGGTTCAACTGGTAAAAATAGATGTTTTCGCAGGCCGTGAGCCGGGGGATGGAGAGTGTTTCGATCAGAGAAAGGTAGCGCAGGCAGAACTGTCCTCCGATGGTTTCGAGCGCGGGCAGTTCGAGCCGGTCGCTTGAAAATTTCGTGTCGATCTTAAAATCCGCACGTACCTTTTCGAGCGACGAGAGGTCGATGCTGGAAAGCATGGCTGCAGAGCTACTGTCCGAGAGCGAGAACGAGGCCAGCGAAGGAACTTTCGGCATTGCGAATGTGGTCGCTGCCGTCAGGTAGTTCCAGGTAAATGCACCGCCCAGATGCACCAGTTCCGGCATATTGAGTACTTTGAGCTGTGTCAGGTAAGTCAGCGTGCAGTTGCCGCCGATGGAGGCGATCTTCGGGAGTTCCAATAACTGCAATTCGCTGAGATACTGGAGCGACAGCGAACCCGTTACTTTTTCGAGCGACGAGAGTCCGAGTGCGGCCAGGGCCTTGTTGCCGGTCGAGGCATTTGTGCCGGAGAGGATCGTCAGATCGCCCGTACACTCCTTCAGCGCCGGAACATTGAAAACGGAGAGTTTGGCTGCATTGATATAGACCGTCCCCGTCGATACGAGTTTCGGCAGGTCGAGTTTGGCGACCGTATTGCCGTTTACCGAGAGCTGTCCGAGCGATTCGAGGGCGGGCAGTACCACGTCGAAATCCTGGGCGGTCGTAAGCGGCGTGGTGGCCGTTCCCAACACCAGACCGCCTGCCGAACGCAGGTTTTCGAGCCCGGAGAGTTTTTCCCCGGCGAATGAGTTGCCTACGACGATGTTGTAGCGCACGTCGGTCAGTCCGGCTAACGGCGCAAGGTCGGTCACGGGATCGTCGCAGGCCGAAAAATCGCCGATCGTGAGGTTTCCCTCGATCACCGTCGCACCCGTTGCGGCGAACGCTTCGACATCGGCCTGTGTCGGCAGTGCGACGCTGCCGGCCGTAACGTCGTTACGCTTGACCGAGTAGGCGTAGTCGCGCAGGGTCTGGTTATAGGCCATGACGCGGAAACGGTGTTCGTTGTCCCAGTCGGTGATCCTCGCCGGATCGGGGTACAGGATCGCCTGCTCGCAAAGTTCGTAGTCAGCAGTAGCACCTTCGAGCGACACATTGCGGGGAATGGAAACCACGATTTCGTCGCCGACGAGTGCGGCGCGGTATACCGTTCCGTCCTTGGCGGTGAGCGCGAACGAAGTGATGTGGTTGTCGATGCCGGCAAAGGGCTGGTTCTCCTCTTTGTCGTTGCAGCCGCAGAACGCGAAAACCGCTGCGGCCAGAATCAGTATTTTTCTCATCGTATTATTTCTTTTTGGTCATGTTGTAATCGAATACGCCGAACACTTCGGTCGAAATTTCGCCCAGCCAGCCGCTTTTTGCCTGAATGCCGGTCTGTACCTTGACAAAGTCGATGTATTTGAGGCCGGCGGGCTTGCCGTCGAAAGTGACGGCGTCGGAAATCCGGAAATGGTTGGCGTTGACGCCCGCTCCGGAGTTCGGATCGTCGGTCAGACGGTCGATCGGGCTGAAGTTGTCCGCGTAGCCCCAGTCGTAAGCCGGATTGACCCAGTAGGAACCGTTGCCCGACTGGTCGTAATTGTTGGCCTTGAGGCAAGTGCCGCGCAGCGTGTAGCTGTCAGCCTCGACCCATGCCGGATAATAGTAGTCCTGCGTATGGAATTGCGAAAGGTAATCGACGGAACCGCTCGCACCCTTGTTGTCCGTCCACTGCACCTCCATGCCGGCAGCGCGTGGACGGTAATAGGTCACGGCATAATCCTGTGTCGTTTCAGGCTTACCGTATTCGGAGCCTTTCAGTTCGTACCATGTGTCGTTCGGCAGTCCGTCGCCGTTTTCGTCCTGCATGACCCATACGATGCCCGGTTCGGATGAACCGTCGAACGAGTTGCCCGAAACGCCGATGTTGTAGCCGCCGTCATTTTCAATGCTGTGGTCGAAGCCGACTACCAGATAGCCGCCGAAAGCTCCCAGCGACACATAGGTGTTGAGTTTCATCTGGGACTCGGCATAGGCGCACGCTGCGTCCATCGTCGTCACGTCATAACGTTCGTTGACGAATTGTCCGGGAGCGGCAAGGAACTCGTAGACCTTGTTCCAATCCTTGCTGCTTGCCGGAGATCCGGCACGGTAGTATCGGCCTTCTGCGGGGCAGACATTGACGGTCAATTCCTGAGGAACCGTCAGATATGAGTTTTTCATTTCGACTTTGACCGTGTACGTTCCTTCGGCCGATTCGGAGAAAATATATACCGGATCGGAGGACTGTTGCACCTGTTTGCCGTTTACCGACCAGGTATAACTGGCATCGAACGCATTGGTAATGTCGAAAGGCATCAGACGGATGCGGCGGCCGGCGGATAGGTTGAAGACCGTCTGATCGAATGTCCAGCCGAACGGCATTTCGTCGATCGTGCAGACTTTTACCCCGAATTCCTTGCTGTCCTCGCCGTCCTCATTGCGGGTGGCGAATTCGAGCGTATAATCTCCGGCTTCGGACGTGTCGAATGTAAATTCCTTTTCGGAGGAAACTTCTTTGCCGTTCACGCTCCATGTGCAGGTCGTGGGGATCGAGGTGTCGATTACGGAGGGTTTCAGCGTCAGAGGACTGCCGACCAGAATCGTATACCCTTTTTCGGGAACCGGCAGGCTGATTGTCGGGATTTCCAGTTCTACCACATCCACACGCAGCTCCTCGGAGGCCGTGCCGTAGCGATTCGACACTTGGAGGAGCACGAACAACTCGCCTACGGTTTGTTCGCACACCGTAAGGGCGGGTTGCGTGCCGACGACTTTTCCGTCGATTTTCCACACATAGAGTGCCTTGTCCGCGTTTTCATAAGTGGGGCTGATCGTCAGTTCCCGGCCTGATTTGATGGTGTAAACCGCATTCTCGCTGTCGAGCGTGATACGGGGGGCCGTCTGCGAATCGACCTCGATCACATCGTCTTTGTTGCAGGACGACAACACGAACAACGCAGCAAATAAACAGGATAACAGTTTTTTCATCTCTTTATGCTTTATTTGTTAATATACGCTTCGGAGAAACGGTAGACGAAATCGATCCCGGCCGGGCTGGCACCTTTCTGCGTGGGATAGTAAAAATGGTTGATTTCCGAGGCGGAAGTTCCGCTCACGTCATAGGTGTAGATATTCGAATCGACGTAGCTCGACTTGCCGACCCACAACACATTGGTTGTCGGATGCTGCCCCATAATGCCGTAAATCGTTTCATTTCCAGATAGATATTTGTAATCGACGGTCTGCGTCTGGTAATTGTACCGCGTTGCGCTCGTGGCGTTGAAAGCATCGGTATCCACAAAATAGAGATAAGGATCGGTGAAACTGGCGCACATGCCGATAGCCGGAGACCATGTTGCGATCGGGAATCGAACACCTCCGGAAAGTTCTTTTTCCGAAACGACCGTGCCAGAGTGATCGATGCCAACGATCATCGGATCGGAGGTCAGGGTTCCCATATTCGGGCTCGTGCCGGAATAGGTTCCGGCAAGGGCGAAATAGATATTGCCGTCGACACCTTTGACGATGCCTTTTACTTGCCGGCCCTCATAGGTCAGCCGCTTTTCCACCGTTCCGCTTTCGGCATTGATGATAACGACGCTGTGTCCGCATCCCGCATAAATCTTACCCCGTGAATAGACCATGCGGGTTTTGATCGCGCCCACCGAAGTAAAGGCTCCGAACGTGCCTTCGAGGGTCGCGCCGATTTGCACCGAATTTTCACCGAGGGTCAGGGCGACTATGCCCGAAGTGCTTTCCATACTTGAATCGGAATATTGAATATAGGCTTTCGTTGCACTTACAACGACCAGATGCTGAGGCCATGTGTCTTTGTCTTCGGGGGTTTTAAATACCAGCGGGTCGGCGAATTCCATGCGCATCGTCCGGGCATCGCACACAACGAAACGGCCTGCGCCGCCCATGCGGTCGCCGTTCTGGGTTAACAGGTAGATTTTTCCGTTGGCCATGAACATATCCTGTACGACGTTGCCGATCTCCAATCCGCCGTTGGCCTGCTCGAATACCTCCCGATACTCCTTGCCGGCCTTGTCGTAGTAGACCAGCATACCGTTTACTGAAGTCATATTGCCTTCGCAGACCACGAACGTACCGTCCTTGTCCGTGTAGTCCACCGAAGCGCACACGTCGGCCGAGGCAAAGACCGTATTCCCTTTTTTATCGATCCCGATCAGCGTGATGATGCCACCTGAGTAAGCTGCATCCGAAGCCGCCGGAGCCTGCACGGTTACGCTATTTTTCGCAAGGTTCAGCGACGCCTTCCACCCTTCGGGAATATTCATGAAGTCGGCGGTTTCCACATCCGTCGTATTCAGCGTCAGCGTCTTTTTCTTGCCGAAGTCGAATACGAAGTACGAACGGCCGTCGTCGGGCTGTACAAAACAGAATGAGGACACCGAAGTTTTTGGAATGACGATTTCCGTGCCGTCGGTCAGAGTGAACGTTACGGCATCGTCGCCGTCGCTGACCGATTTGAAGAACGAATCCCCGTCTTTTCCGTTGCTTCCCGTCGCTTTTACGTCGTTGCCGGCCGCATCTTTGATGCGCGCTCCGTCCACAATCCAGTAACCGTCGGCATCGACGGCCATTTCGGGTTTCGAACCATCTTTGCCAGCTACCGGGATTTTGTGGCCGTCCGCATCGGTCAGCCAGTTGCCCTTGCCGCCGATCGTCCAGTAGTAGCCTCCCTCGAAGAGGTCGATACCGACCTCCGGGGCATTCGTACCGTTCTTGCCGTCGGCAATCGAAACGGAGGTGTTGTCGTTGAACGTGATGGTGTATCCGGTGTCCGTCTGGGTCACATCGGAGATCGTCTTGCTTTGGCGCAGGGCATCCACAAGCGTTTGCAGCGCCGAAACCTCTTTGTTGAGTTCCGCGAGTTGGGTCTTGATCCCGTCGATCTCCTTCCACAGATCGTCGTCGTCGTACGAGCAGCTCCATGTCGCAGCACCGAACAGGGTTATTGCCAAAAGGGTAAATAGTTGTTTCATGCTTTTCAGATTTTAATTATTAATCGGTTTGATTTCCGGGGGATAAAAAACGCCTGCCGACAGGCGACGGCCTGCGGCAAGCGTAGAGGATGAACAGGAGATCCGGACGGGGCGCGGATTAGCCTCTCCCGTTGTATAACCCTGTCTGTTATGAATTATTCCCATTGTCATTCGAATCACGCGGGTGATTGCACGACAGGAAACTGCTGAAAATCAAATCGGGGAGGGAGTGCGTTGCGATAACGACGACCGTACCATTCGATTCCAACCCGAAACCCGCGGGTGCAAATCAATCGTTAAGGCAGGTCTTCTGACTCGTCCCGTTTATCGCGCCTTCCCAGTCTAAACCAGTGGCAAAGAGTACGATAAACAACTTCTCCCGAAGGAGGGGACTTACAGCAGCGAGTACTGTTCCGGATTTTCACCGGATTCCCTTTTCATCCTGTCCGGCATACCGGGCAGGAACCATAACGGCGTAAAGGTAATTATTTTTTTTGATTGTTATACAAATCACAAAAAAAAATCGCCCGGCCTCGCAATCGGGAGGGCGTAGAATTTCCGTATCGGTAGGGATCTGCCCGGGTAAAATGCGTTACTCCTGTGCGCGGCTTCCAGCAGAGATCGGTTTTGTGCAAAAATAACGCTTCCCGAATAACTGCCAGCCGTATTTCCGCAATTTGTCTATCCCGTAAATTTATCGATATACGAATAATTTGCACGTACTTGCATCTCCCGGAGGCATTTCGTATTTTTGCATGTCCTGCAAAAGGGACGAACCCGCTATGAAAGGATTTTTGTTGCCCGGCGTGCTGGCCGGCGGAGTGGTTTCTGGCGGAGTGCAGCAAAAAGTATCGACAAACAGCGAAGTTATGAAAACAAATACATCTACGATCCGCCTGATCTACCCGCAATGGCAGGGTGGCAATGTCGCGGCGATGGTGCCCGAGGTAAAGGATCCCGACGATGCCGCACGGGGATATTACCTCGGGGCGCAGCTGCTCGACTTCCTGGCTCCCTGCGGCGGGCAGGAAACGCTCACCGTTCCCGTCTCCACCCAGATCGGGGAACGCAGGGTGACGGACGGTGTACTCGACCGCAACGTCATTCTCCGGCAGACGAAAGCCGCGCTGGAGATGCTGCGGGCGAGCGATCCCGGCAGGATCGTGACCCTGGGCGGGGATTGCTCCGTGAGCGTGGTGCCGTTCACCTACCTTGCCGCGAAATACGGCGGCGACGTGGCGATGGTATGGATCGACGCCCATCCCGACATCACGCTTCCGGGCGATCCCTATCCCGGCTACCATGCCATGGCCGTGACGGCCTGCATGGGGCACGGCGATGCGAAGATCGTGGCGGAACTGCCCGCCGCATTCGACCCGTCGAAAATCCTGTTCGTAGGGTTGCGCAACTGGGAGCGGGGCGAGATCAAGGCCCGCCAGCATCAGTACGGGATAAAGCATCTCACCCCCGAAGAGGTGGCTGCGGACAGCGATGCGCTCCGGGCCTGGCTGAAATCGTGCGGGGCGTCGAAGGTGGTGGTTCATTTCGATATGGACGTGCTCGACCCGGCGGAGATCGTTGCGGCGGTCGGCACCGATCCCGACGGGATGAAAATAGAGGCGGTCATCCGCGTGATAAACGATATTGCGGCTGAAAAGGAGCTGGTGGGCCTTACGGTCGCCGAGCCGATGCCCCGTACGGCGATCCGGCTCAGGGATATGCTGGGCAGGTTGCCGTTGCTGGAATAGCCGCCTTATGTGATACGCCGTCGAATCCCCGGGAGTTTCCTTCCCGGGGATTTTTCAAATCTTCGTCCTGCTGCACATCGCGCCTTTCCCCGGTTTACAGCCCCGTCCCGTTCGCAACGAGAATATAGGCGTTGAGGTAGGTGGCGAAAAGGATCCAGCAGAGGTAAGGGACGAAGAGCCATGCGGCAGCGGCGCGTACGTTTGCACTGCGGACGAGATAGAGAATCACCAGGACGTCGAGCACCACGATGTCCGCCATGCCCAGCAGGGGGCTGCGGCAGACGAAGAAGAGTATGCTCCACAGGAAATTGCACCCTAACTGGAGGAACCATAGCCTCACCGCACTTTTACGGGCGGGGGCTTCGGAGGTCAGTACCAGCCCGCCCGAGATACCCATGCAGAGATAGATGATGCTCCATGCGATCGGAAAAACCGCATTGGGCGGTGTCAGCGTCGGTTTGTCGAGCAGCGGATACCATTCCTCGATCGCGTCTTGCTGCAACCATCCGGCAAGTCCCCCGAGAACGAAACACAGCGCTGTCGGGAGAATATAGGCCCATATCTTTTTCATGGCGTTATTGTTTTGTTCCGAATTTACAAAAAAAATGCCCGATGCTCCGTTTCCCGGCATCGAAATCGCATTCCAGCTATGCGCAGTTGCTTTGTTTGTCCCACGTTGCGATACGGCAGTCGCCCGGTGCCTTGACATTCCCGTCGAGGATGACCTCCCCGTAGCTTTCGGCCGTGACCGAACCGCTGCGGGGGTTCTTCACGCTGCGGACGGGGCCGTCTATGGCGGCCTGCAATGTCGAGTATTCGAACGCCAGGTCGCAGTCGTCGGCCATCGTACAGTTTTCCAGTACGAGATCCGTGGCGTAACACAGAGGCTGGGTGCCCGATATTTTGCAGTTGACCAGCCGCAGCCGCTTCGAGTGCCAGCCCAGGTACTCGCCGTTGATCTCGGAGTCGTAGACCGTCACGTCCTCGGTGTTCCAGAAAGCGTCCTTCGAGTTGATGACGGCGTTGCGGATCACCACGTTGCGGCAGTATTGGAACGAATAGTTGCCCCGTTGCGCGTAATCCTCTATGCGGATGTTTTCGCCGTGCATGAAGATATAATCGCCCTTGTCGACCCGCACGTTGCGCAGCCGCACGTTGCGGCAGTGCCAGAGCGTTTCCTGCGCAAAAGGCAACCGTACGTTCTCCAGCCGGATGCCGTCCATCTCGCGGAACATCTTGGGGGCTTTGACTAGCGTGTCGCTCATCGTAAGGTTGCGCGAATACCACAGCGCCGCGCGTGCGCCCTCGGTGAAGAGGCAGTTCCGGACGACGAACCCGTCGACGTGCCAGAACGGGTATTTGCCTTCGAAACGGCAATCGACGGCTTCGATGTCCGAGCACTCCTTGAGTGCCGATTCGCCGGCCTGTATGGTTACGTGCTCCATGCGCAGGCCGTGCGAGGCGAACAGCGGGCGTTCGCCTCCGTAGGTGGCGTTTTTTATCTGCATCGTTCTTGTTTTTTAGTTTGAATTTACATGGCCGTATATCCGCCGTCGACGGTTATTGCCTGGCCCGTAATGTAGCTCGCTCCGGGGCTGCAAAGCCATACGACGACTGCTTCTTCCGCTCCGTCATGTCGGATTTTGTTCGCTATTGTTTTCCGGTGTTTCCCGTCGTTGTCTTTCGATGCGGACGCTAAGCGAGCCGGGGATGCTGAGGGCTTCGATTCCGTTGCCGTCGATGCGCCCGATTCGGATCAGGTCGTTGCTCCTCGACCCGTTTTTGTAGAATATGGCCACATTGCCCCACGGGACATAGATCGTGATGTCGCCCGGTGCAGGGGTGCAGCCGCGTGCGACCTTGGAGGTCGTTAGCGCCGGCGAGGGATAAAATATTTTCTCGGCGTTGCTGTAATCCGACAACGTCACCTCCAGCGGCAGGCGCGAAAGGAAATCCCGTGCGGCGGCATTGTCCTCCATCGTGGCGGTAATCGTGCGGCTGCCGACCGTGATGCCGATTTTCAGCGATGTTTCGCCCGGGTCGCCGCCCTCGTTTCCGCCGGGCGTCTCCGGTTGACCGGGGTGCCCTCCGGAAGGGGCGGGGTCGTCGCCCGATTCCCCGCATGCCGCCGGCAGTACCAGCGATAGCAGCATGAGGGGCAGTAACAATAATTTTTTCATAGTCGTTCTTTATTGGTTTTACAGGTTGGTCGATCCCGGGTACGCGGGCGCCGGACAGGTGCGGCATCCCGGTGTGCTTCCGGGACTGTTGCCCGCGCAGCGGGATTATTTCAGCGCAGCCCTGAAGAATGTTTCCAGTTTCCCGAACGGGATCAGGCCTGTCCGGTCGTAGAGGTCGACATGCCCTGCATCCGGCACGAGGTAAAGCTCTTTCGGCTCGGCAGCCAGGCGGTAGGCGTTCTCGCTGAACTCCCGCGAATGGGCATTCTCACCTGCGATGAAGAGCAGCGGCCGCGGCGAGATGGTCTCGATGTCGGCGAAGGGGTAGAAGTTCATGAATTTCACGTTGCTGGTCAGTGTGGGGTGCGTAGTCGTGCGCGGCGTGGCCCCGTCTGGGGTGAACTCCCCGCGCGGCGTACGGTAAAATTCGTAGAATTCGCGCTCGATCGGCGTGGATTCGGCCGTCAGTTCGTGTACTGTGCCGCCGGTGTAAAGGGGTTCCCCGCCCAGGAATTCGGCATAACGCTGTTCGGCAGCCTGGGCGATGATCCGTTTGCGCTCTCCGGGCGACAGGGCGTGTTTCAGCCCGTTGCGGCTGGCTGCCCCCATGTCGTACATGCTGACCGTTGCGATGGCTTTCAGGCGGGGGTCGATCTTCGCAGCGCTGATGGCGAAGCTGCCGCTGCCGCAGATCCCGACAACGCCGATACGTTCCCGGTCGACAAAGGGGCGGGTGCCGAGGAAATCCACCGCCGCGCTGAAGTCCTCCGAATAGACATCCGGCAGGACGGCATTGCGCGGTTCTCCGTCGCTTTCACCCCAGAAGGAGAGGTCGAGTGCCAGCGTGACGAACCCGCATTCGGCCAGTTTCGTGGCGTACAGACCGGCGCTCTGTTCCTTGACTGCGCCCATCGGGTGCCCGACGATGACGGCGGGGTATTTTCGCCCTTCCTCCAGCTCCTTGGGCAGGAAGAGCCGGGCGCCTACTTTCATTTTGTATTGGTTGGAAAAGGATACTTTCTCGGTGTTTACCGAATTGCTTTTGTAGAAATTGTCTGCATCGCCCTGTGCGACGGATGTGTTCGTGCCGAGTATCATAAGTATGGCTGTTGTCAGAATTAATGGTCGTTTCATGATCGTGTCGTTTTTTCGGGTTATTTATAGGCGGCTCGGTAGATGGCTGTGCATTCGTCGATGCTCAGCCTGTGCCGGTCTGATTCGAACAGTCCGGGCATTGTGTCGAATGCGTTGAACGTCATTTGCTGTAACTCTCCGGGGGTGATGCCGTAGTCGGACATCCTCAGGTCGGCGACGCCGCATGCCTGTTGCAAGCGGGTGAGCGCCGTGATGAAATCCCCGGGCTGTGCGGCCTGCTCCATCCCCATTGCACGGGCCATCCGTACGAAACGCTCGTTGCAGACGTGCCGGTCGATGAAGAACGAGAAGTAAGCCCTGCTGAGCATGATCAGCCCGGCGCCGTGGGGCAGATCCTGGTGGTAGGCCGACATGGCGTGTTCCATCGAGTGCTGGCTGGTCGTGGCGCTCAGGCACATCACCACGCCGGAAAGGGTGTTGCCGAAGGCCACGCGGGTCCGAGCTTCGAGATCGTCGCCATTGGCCACGGCGCGCGGCAGGTTGCGGGCGATATGCTCGATGGCGGTCAGTGCGTACATGTCGCTTGCGAGGTTGGCGAATTTCGAAATGTAACTCTCCACGCTGTGGAACAATGCGTCGAACCCCTGGTATGCCGTGAATTTCGGCGGCACGGTGAGCATCAGCTTCGGATCGACTACGGCCAGTACGGGAAATCCGGCTTCGACGCCGATCTTTTCATGGGTTTGTTCGTTGGTTACGACTCCCCACGGGTCGACTTCCGACCCGGTTCCTGCCGTCGTGGTTATGGCGATGAGCGGCAACGGTGCGTGTCCGGCCTGCTGTTCTTTGCCCGTCCCGCCGAAAACGTAGTCCCACAGGTCGCCGTCGTTGGATGCCATCAGGGCTATGGCCTTCGCGGCGTCCATGACGCTGCCGCCTCCCAATGCGACGATCATGTCGCACCCGTGCTCCCGTGCCGCTGCCGCTCCGGCCATGACGGTGGATTTCAAGGGGTTCGCTTCGATCCGGTCGAATACCACGCTTTCGATCCCTGCCAGCCGGAGCTGTTCCTCCGTGGCGGCCAGATAGCCGTTTGCTCGGGTCGACTTGCCGTTCGAAATTGCCAGCAGCGCCTTTTTTCCGGGCATCTGCTGCCTGTGCAGGTTTTTCAGTTCGTCCGCCCCGAAAAGGATGCGGGTCGGGATCCACATGTTGAAATTCAGTTTTGTTTTCATGGCTCTATTGTGTTTGATGTTTTTTCCACACTGCAAAACTACATCCCGCGGGGCATTCGTTTTGTATACGTATTACGGATATATTTACCCTGATTACTGGTTTGGTCGACTGTGAAATATGCTGATGTACAGTAATATACCCCTATTACGGATAATATTACCCCAATTACTGTTTCGGCGGCCCGGCATGTGGGCCGAATCTGCAAAAACACTATCTTTGCAAAAGGTAAAGAAAAAAATATGGAAGAAATCCTGAAAATCGACACGGTCGACCAGTATAACAAACTCTTCGGGTTCGAGACCCGCCACCCGCAGGTCGGCGTCGTTTCGTTCGATACGGCCGAGAGCCAGGGAAACTACCGGATGACGATGGGGTTCTATTCGGTATTCCTCAAGGAGACGGCGGGATGCCGAATCAACTACGGCAAGACGAGTTATGATTTTGACGACCAGACGGTCATCTGCATCGCTCCGGGGCAGACGGTGGGGTATACCGACGTGGAGGGTATTCCCAAGAAATCGGTCGGGCTGCTGTTTCATCCCGATTTTATCCGCGGTACGTCGCTGGGGCAGAAGATTAAGAAATATACGTTTTTTTCCTATGAGTCCAACGAAGCCTTGCATCTGTCGGAGGAAGAACGTATGATTGTCCTCGACTGCCTGGAAAAAATCCGCATGGAGCTACGCCACGCCATCGACAAGCATACCAAGGGGCTTATTGCGACCAATATAGAACTGCTGCTCGACTATTGTATGCGTTTTTACGAGCGCCAGTTCGTCACGCGCGGGGACATGAATCTCGATGTCCTGGCACGTTTCGAGCGGTTGCTCGACGATTACCTTACCCAAGGCGCCGCTGCGAAGGAAGGGTTGCCTTCGGTACGCTATTTTGCAAGCAAAATATGCCTGTCGCCCAATTATTTCGGCGATCTGGTGAAAAAGGAGACCGGGAAATCGGCCCAGGAGTATATCCAGTTGAAGATGATCGACGCGGCCAAGGAGGGGCTTCTCGACCCGAACAAAACCATCGGGCAGGTGGCCTATGAACTGGGATTCCAGTATCCGCAGCATTTCGTACGCTTCTTTAAACGCCATGTCGGCTACACCCCCAGGGAATATCGGTTGCAGAGCTGATCGGGGCTGAAACAGGTGTGCCTGCGAAATTTTCCCCTGTTTTTTCCGATTTTCCGGAACATTGTCTTATATTCGCAAAAAATGATTGCATAAGACCGATGGGAACTGTTGCATGCGGGCAAATATTCAAGGGTGCCTCCCGCTCTTTCACTTACCGCCACGAAAGGCTGTGGTACCGGGACGAATTCCCATACCACCAGCATCCCGAATACGAGATTACGGTGGTTTTCAGCGGGAACGGCCAGCGGGTGACCAACGACTTCACGGAACCCTTCCGCGAGGGGGAAGTCGTCGTGTTGCCGCCCTATTTTCCGCATGGCTGGGTCTATGACAAGGCATTGTGCGCCCCGGACGGGATGATCGAAAACGGTTCGCTGCAATTCGGCGAGGAGTTTCTGGTGCAGTTGTCGCAGCTCTCGCCCGAGTTCCAGCCCGTCGTACGGTTTTATAAGGAGTTGCGCCAGGCGGTCGGGCTCACTGGCGAAACGGCGGTCAGGGTGCGTAAATTACTGGCGGGTCTTGAGCGCAGCTCAGACCCCGAACGGTTCGTGACGTTATTGCAGTTGCTTTTCCTGATCGCGCAGGACGGGCATTGCCGCCCCATCGGGCCCGGGAAATTCCGCGGGGCAAAAATCCATAAGAACAAGCAGCGCCTGCAGGACGTTTACAAGTACATCGTCGAGAATTACCACCGTAAGATAACCCTCGAGGAGATCGCGTCCTATGCCTCGATGAACAAGACGGCCTTCTGCCTGTTTTTCAAGAAGGCGACCGGCGAGTCGTTTGTCGCCTACCTGAATGTCTTTCGGTTGCAGATGGCCTGCACGATGTTGACCCGCTCTTCCAAAAACATTTCCGAAATCTGCTATGCAGTGGGTTTTACGGACATTCCCTATTTCAACCGGGCATTCAAGCAGCGTTACGGCGTTTCACCGACGCAGTACCGGGCTTCGATGCGGAATGCACCTCAGGCGGAGGGGCAGGGCGGCTGATCCGGCAGGGTGTCCCCGTCTAACGATTACGGCCGGGTAATTCCCGGCCGTAATTCGTATGCCGGCGAAAGCCGGCAAATCGTGTGTCGTTGCCCGCTATGCCCGGACGATCTTTATACTCAGCTCATAGAGCAGGTAAAGCGGCAGGAAGACGATCATCAGCGTGAACGGGTCGCCCGTCGGGGTGATGACCGCAGAGAGCACTAGCAGGACGACTACGGCATGTTTCCGGTATTTCCGGAAAAATGTCTTTGTCACGAGGCCCAGTTTCGAAAGCAGCCATGCCAGCAGCGGCAACTCGAAGACGATGCCCATTACGAAAATGAGCATCAGGAAATTACCCATGTAGGAAGTCAGCGAGATCTGGTTCGTGATAAGCGGGCTCAACTGATACTCGGTCAGAAATCGGAACGTGAAGGGGAAGACCAGGAAGTAACCGACCGCACATCCGAGGAAGAACATGAATGTCCCGAATGCGAATGCCAACCCGACGCTCTTCTTTTCGTTGTCGAACAGGGCAGGTTGTACGAACCGCCATATTTCGAACGTCAGGTAGGGGAATATCAGTACAAGCGCGAACCAGAACGAAGTGCTGATATGCGTCAGGAACTGCGAGGCTACGTTGATGTTGATGAGTTCTACCGAGAAGTGGTCGTTGCTGAAATCGGGGAGCAGCGGGTTGCCGCCTCCCAGTTTCGACAGCCATCTGTAAAGCGGGAAATCGGACGTGGTGGGAGCCAGTACGAAATTGTCGAACAGATAGGGCATGAGGCAGAAACAGACGACAACGAACACGAATAAGACGGCGACCACGCGTACCAGCGACCAGCGCAGGTCTTCGAGGTGCGCCCAGAACGTCATTTCCTTTTCTTCCATGGGATAGTAGGGTTTATTGCTTGTTTTCCGGAAGGTATCTTTCAGCGAAGAAATATCCGGCCATCCGTCAGACAGCCGGATATCGTCTTCATGCTTCCGGAGGGGTTATTTGCTGTACGAAGCCTTCACGAAAGGTGCCTCGAGCAGGTAATCCAGGCTCAGTTTGACACTCTTCTCCACATCGTAGCTGTATTGCTCGACCTCGACGATGATGTTTTCCACACCGGCGGTCTTGGCATTCTCGAAGATGGCATCGAACCCGACCATACCGCTCTGGCCGATTTCGCGGCGATCCTTGATATGGAGCATCTTGAAGCGGCCGGGGTATTTGTGGAAATAGTCGACGGGGCTTGCCTTGCCCATCACGGCCCAGTATACGTCCAGTTCGATGAACAGGTTTTCAGGGTCGGTGTTTTCGATCATGTAGTCCAGCATGACAGCCTTGTCCTCGATCTTCTGGAATTCGTGGGCGTGGTTGTGGTAGCCGTATTTGATTCCGGCTTCCCGGCACTTCTTCCCGATCGCGTTGAGGTAATCGCAGTAGGTCTGCATCTCCTTCAGCGTCTTGGGGACGGGAAGGTACGGGGTCACGATGTACTCCATGCCTGCGGCCTTGTGGGCTGCGATGCACTGATCCCACCATTTCATCGACTCGGAGAAGTCACCCGAAGCCAGTTCCTCGTCGGAGAGGCCTTTGCCGCAGTGCGAAGAGAGCACCTTCATGCCTACGGCCTCCACGTCGCGCCTGAACTCCTCGGGGGTGTTGCCGTAGAATTTACCGTCGTTGTAACTGGCGGCCTCGATGCTGGTGTAACCCATGTCGGCGAGTGCCTTCAGGACGGGTTTGTAGTCGTGCTGGTTTCTTCCGAAACTCCCGATCAGATCCCTGACCGAGTAGAGCTGGATACCGATATCCTTCTTTGCGTCCTTCTTCGCTTTGGCAAATGCCCCGTAGGGAGCAATTGCCGAAGCGAGCAGGATGCAAACCGCTGTAAACAGTTTACGTTTCATACGTTACCGTTGTTAACGGAATTAGTCGAGCACCTTGATGCGGATGTTGCGGAACCATACATCGTCGCCGTGATCCTGGAAGCCGATGTAACCTTCGCGCTGTGCACCGCCGCAGTTGTTCAGCAGTTCGAATGCCAGGGGCCACTTCTCGGGGCTGAACTTGCTCTTTTCGAGCATCTCCGTCCACTGGGGAGTCCAGAGGTGGTACTCGAGCACGTTCTGGTCGTTCTGGCCGTGTACCACGGTGCCTTTGTAAACCATGATCTTCGCCTTGTTCCACTCGCCATAGGGCTTGGCGTTCTGGGGAACGGCCGGGATCATGTCGTAAAGCGAAGCCGACTTGCGGTTGCCGTCGACGCCCAGTTTGGCATCGGGATGGTTCTCGTTGTCGAGTACCTGGTACTCGGGGCAGGAGATGTAGATGGGCTCCATCCGCTGTTTGCCGTCCTTGGTCGTGGCTACCTCCTGGCCGAGGTAGAAGATACCCGAGTTGCTGCCTTTGGCAACTTTCCACTCCACTTCGAGCTCGAAGTTCTTGAACTTGTGCGTGAAGATCAGGTCGCCGCCGTCGCCGTCCTGGGCTTCACCGCCGCCCGAACCGTTGAATTTGATCGCGCCGTTGTCGATCGTCCATTTCGAGGGCACGTGGTCTTTGCCGTAGCCGCGCCAGCCGTTGAACGTCTTGCCGTCGAAGATCACGTAGTAGCCGTCCTTGTCCTGCGGGAAGCCGGAGAGGTCTATTGTCGCATTGTTGATGACCGTGTATTCGGGTACGGCCTTGGTTTCTGCCGCTGCCGTGTCGGCTGCCGCTTTGCCTTTGGCACCCGGGCCGCCGCATGCCGCCATCGTTGCGGCTGCTGCGATGCATGTCGAGAATAAAATGACTTTTTTCATATTCTTTCCGTTGTTTTAATTTGAATTGATAATCTTGTCCGTAGATTAACGCGGCATGTCGGGCAGTTTCCAACCGTCGCGGTAGGTGTGCTTGATGAGCTCCTGTGCGAATTGCTGTGCGTTGACCGGATCCGTCCAGGTCTTGTCGAAGGTCGGGTGACCGTCCTTGATGTGGAACCCGTCCTTGATGACGGCACTGATCGTGGCGTCATCGGGGATGTTCGTGAAACGCATGTTCGGGCCGTCCCAGAGCAACTCGCGGTTCAGGTTCTGCAGGCGGACTGCAAGCACACCCATAACCACCATTTCATTGAACGGGCCGGCTTCGCTGAAGTCCGATGCGCTCGGCACACGGTCGTCGGCATCCTCCTTGCAGGCACGTACCCAGTCCATCTGGTGCGACTCCTTGATCTCGCGCAGTACCTTCGGTGCGTTGGGCACGCGACCCGAAACCAGGTAGGGGTTCACGCCGTAGCAGCCGCAGATCAGCGTATCCTTCGTACCGTAGAAAATAACGCCGCCGCCGGCCATGTTCAGGTCTTTGCCTGCGGGCAGCCCTTCGGGGCGCGCCGGTTTCAGGCCGCCGTCGTACCAGTATACCTCTACCTCGGGCATGGCTACCTTCGGCATGTTGTCGCGTGCCGGGAAGACGAACTTCACCGTCTGCGCCATCGGTGCGGATTCGTTGAGCAGCAGCGTCGAGCTACCCTGAACCTTGGTCGGATAGCCGAGCTTCAGGCCCTTGAATACCGGGTGAAGGATGTGGCAGGCCATATCGCCCAGTGCGCCGGTACCGAAATCCCACCAGCCGCGGAAGTTCCACGGGGTGTAGATCGCGTTGTAGGGACGGTAGGGAGCCGGGCCGATGAAAGAGTCCCAGTTCAACGTCTTGGGGATGCGCTGGTCGTCCTCGGGACGTGCGAGCCCCTGCGGCCAGATAGGACGGTCGGTGAAGGTCTCCACTTTGCGGACTTCGCCGATTTCTCCGTTCCAGATCCATTCGCAGACCTTGCGCACACCCTCGTCCGACGCACCCTGGTTACCCATCTGGGTGGCTACTTTATATTTGTCGGCGAGCTTGGTCAGCAGACGCGATTCGTATACGGTATGCGTCAGGGGCTTCTCGACGTAGACGTGCTTGCCGGCCGTCATCGCATCGGCTGCGATGATCGCGTGCGTGTGGTCGGCCGTAGCCACCATCACGGCGTCTGCCGACTTGAGCATTTCGTCGAACATCTTGCGGTAGTCGTTGTACTTCTTGGCAGCCGGGTAGCGCTTGAACACGTGGTCGGCATATTTCCAGTCGACGTCGCACAGGCCGATGATGTTCTGGCTTTCGAGGCCGCGGAGCACCGACGAGCCGCGGCCGCCGATACCGACACCCAAGATGTTGAGTTTGTCGCTCGGAGCCGTGTGCCCGAACTTCTTACCTAAAACCGTACCCGGAACGACCGCTAAGCCGATCGCGGCAGCAGCTCCTTTTTTCAGGAACTTTCTCCTTGACATTTCGCTTGACATTGTTTCTTGATTTAAGTTAGTTGTTTTTGAGGGACTATTTATTTTCGTTGTTGGATTTTTCCGTACCCGAGTTTTCGATGTCGTTCTCGATGTTGTTCATGCCTTCCTTGAAGCTGCGCACACCCTTGCCGAGACCTTTCATCAGTTCCGGGATTTTTTTGCCGCCGAAGAGCAGCAGTACGATCAGGGCTATGACGATGATTTCGCCTGCACCCAGGTTGCCGATAAACAGTAAGTGGTTCATACCGATTGTTTTTAAGGTTTATAAAGTTTGTTTTAGTATCAGATTGCGGCTTATGCGCGCTTCCTCAGCAATCCGTAGCCATTTGACATCGTGCGGCGGCGTTCGCGGATCTCCTGCAGCGTTTCCAGATTTCCGATTGCCGGCAGGTCGTGCTGCCGCGAATCCTGGAGAAACCGCCATGCGTATTCCGATGCCGTGGCGGCGTCGCGGAACGAGGGGAGCGACGGATTGCGTTTCCCGCTTTCGATCGACTCGGCGAACAGTTTGCACAGCACGTCGATGTTTTTGCCTCCGTAGGGCTGTATGAGCCGGTGCGTCTGTGTCACTCCGTGCAGTTCGACGATCGCCGTCTTGAAATCGTGCGTCATGCGCGCGATGCCTTTCGTGCCGATGATGTCGATGTATGAATTATGTGTCTGTTTTTCGGCCAGTTGTCCGTATACATGTCCCTGGGTAATGTCGAATACGATGCCGTTCTCGAACGTGCCGTGGCACTGGAGCCACCACGGATCCTTGTAATCCCACATGCGGATGGCCTGTGCGTTCCAGGTCTTGAATTCCGATTCGGCATACCAGCGTGCGATGTCCACGTAGTGCATGCCGCAGTCATGGAACGACGGGCCCTCGAATTCGTGTCCTTCGCCCGGGGCCAGCCCCGGTGTCATGTGGCATACGCGGATGATCGCCAGTTCGCCGATTTCGCCCTGTGCGATAAAATCCTTGATGGTGTTGTGGTACCACGAATTGCGCAGGTAAAGGTTCACCGTCGAGAAGATTTTGGCCTTCTCGGCCAGCGCGACCGTCTGCCACTCCTTTTCCACCGTGTCGGCGATCGGTTTCTCGGCTATGACGTGCTTCCCGCTCGCAATGGCTTTCTGAATCTGCTCCGGGCGGGAATCCGCCAGGGCGAACAGCCCGACCGCCTGAATCTCGGGGTCGTTGAATATGATTTGTTCGTCGGATATTACTTTCGACCGGGGAGAGAGCCGCTGGGCCAGTTCCCGTGATGCGGGAGATACGTCACAGATGTAAACGATATCCCAGTTACCGCTTTTTTGCATCTCTTCGAGGTAAAAACCTCCCATTCTGCCAAAACCGATCAGACCGACTTTAATTGGATTCATTTCGTATAAAATAGGTTTAAGTAGGTGTTTACAATCCGATGCAATCCGGCTGCCCGCTGCGGGAGAGGGTGGCTGGACGCTGTGTTTACAAAATTAATCCTATTATATACCATATTTATAGGTTGGGGCGGAAATTGTAGAACCTGTAAAGTATTATATGTTTGTAAATAAATATTTTATCAAAAAAATATACAAAAAAAATGTAGTTGCCGTGGAATCGGTCACGGCCTGTTTTCGGGCGGCACACCGATTCGCATGACCATTTTTTCGAAGTCCTCGCGCGATATTGCGGCCTTGTTCCGGGCTTTGGTGCGGTAGTTATATACGGTGCTCAGCGAGCATCGCAGGAACGAGGCGATCTTGACGCTGTCGGTGATGCCCAGCCGCAGCAGGGCGTAAATCCGGAGTTCCTTGTTCAGCAGGTCTTCCGATTTGAGCACGATCCGTTCGTCCTCGACCAGCAGGGCGTTGAAATCGGCGACGAACGTCGGATAGAGGTTCAGGAATATGGCGTCGAAATTCTTATACAGTTCATCCAGTTCGTTCTCCATCATCGACGTGGATTTCAGCTGTTTGTATAACTCGTCGATCTGCCGGTTCTGCGCCAGTTTGTTCAGCGATTTCCGGTAGTCCTCTATCTTGTCGATATACATCGAACAGAGGTCGAAGAACCTCGCTATGTACTGTTCCTTGATGATGTTCGAATCGGTGAGCTGCGTGTTTTTCTCATGCAGTTCGTCGTTGAGCTGCATCAGGCGCCCGTTCGTCCGCGACAGCTCCTCCTTGATGCGGTACAGCTTGTGTATCTGCTGGTAAACGTAGATGAACAGCAGCACGAGGAACAGCGACAGGACGCTGATCAGGATCAGGTAGTGCTGCAACTTGGATTTGGACTTGGCCTCCTTGGCCTGGTAGATCGAGTTGATGATCGAATAGAACTTTGACATCTGGGTCGTGCGGAACTGCACGTTGCTGAATACCGCATCTTCGATGGCCGCCTGCGTGTACTTGAAAGCCCGTGAAAGGTCGCCCTGGTCGTAATACATCAGAGCCAGCGTGTGGAACGAGGCGTTCTCCTTCACCGCACTCTTCGCATCGGCGATCGCGGAGAGCATGAAATATTTCTTTCCAGCCTCCGGGTCTTTGTTCAGCCGGTAGAAATAACCGTAGGCATAGGCCGTCTCCGCGTAGAGCGGCGTGTCCTTGCCGACCTCTTCCAGCAACTCGTCGAGGATCGCCCTGGCTTCGTCCATCTTACCGTTTCCCATAAGTTTGTAGCTCAGGTGTATCCTGTACCGGAACGATCCCGGGTCGGAAACCATCATCAGCGAGTCCCGGTAGATATTCATTTCGTGCAGGTGGCTGCGCTGGCTGCTCAGCGTGGCGTAGTGCTGGAAATAGCGGTTGTTGGCCTCGTAGTAGACGGGAAGCAGGTCGCGCGGGAGTTCGGACGATCGGATGGAGCGGAGTATCTGGTTTGCCTCGACGCACATGCCCGAAAAAGAGTAGAGCTGGGCGAGGTACATGTTCGACAGGTAGGTCAGCCTTTTGTTGTCCAGCTGCCTGGCGATCTCGAGGTTCCGTTCGACGTAGCGGATGGCCGAATCCAGCTTGTATTTCCTGAATTCTTCGTACAGCTTCGTATTGATCTCGTACTCCTGTTCCGGGGTCAGGTTGCTTACGCCCAGCAGGTTCCTCAGCCTGCTGATCCGCTCTTCCTTTTCGGCTTCGAAAATATGTTTGTTCTCGATTACGTAGTCCAGATATTCCGAGAGGGATTGCGTCTCGTCCTGCCGGCACGACGCTAATGCCAGCAAGCCGGAGAGCAGCAGGAGTAACCTTATCGGACGTATGGAATTTCGTAGTTTCATGGCCTCTTCGTATGCAGCCTTCCGTAGCAAAAACGGCAGGTTGCGGGCTGCCGTAAAAAAATGATATTTTATGCTACGAAGTTAAGGCTATTTATAGGATAAATATTGTTTCTTTTTATGTATTTATTGTCTGATATTCGTATTTTTTAGGGTGTCTTTGGCGATTGCTGCGCTTCGGGAGCCGAGGATATTCCGGAGGCTTCTTTTCTGGGACATAATGCCGGATTTGTGAATCAGGCATCTGTAATCCGTTGTGTCATTGTCTGAAACATTTTTTTATGGACTTCCAAATATGGTAACATGCCACAGGTGTTTCCCTCTTCCGCTTCCATTGCAGGCATCTGGCTGTGGGACACGGTATTGTCCGGGATTTTCCGCCGATGGGGCCGGCCCGTAACAACGATCCGATATTACGGAAACGTTTTTTACACCGGCAAAGTGTGTCCCCGCGGACTGATTTGTGCGAAAGCTGTTTCGCCCCTCCCCTCTCTTTCGGACGGGAATGGCGCAAAAACGATAAATTTTGCTACCTTTGTCGCTTGTATGAAGGCATCGCTCAAAAAGACTTATGCTTCGCTCGGCGCCGACGGCCTGGTAGCTTTGTGGCTCGGCGTGTGGTGGGTGTGCAACCTCCTGCAGGCCGGGTTTTCCGAACTGGCCAACGACGAAGCGTATTACCATATGTTCGCTGAAAACCTCGCATGGGGATATTTCGACCATCCGCCGATGACCGCCTTGCTGGTCTGGCTCGGCGAGCACCTTTTCGGGGGCGAACTGGGCGTGCGGTTTTTCTTTACGGTGCTGCAACCGCTCTACCTTTATATACTATGGCGGATAATCCGCCCCGCGGATGCCGACCGGCGCGACGCGGCGCTTTTTGTCGTCCTCTCGGCCGCGACGCTGATGTTGCAGCTCTACGGCTTCATCGCCGTGCCCGACGGCCCGCTGATGATGACCACCGCGCTGTTCCTGCTGACATTCAAGTGGTTCTCCGAGAACCGGCGTTGTGCATGGCTCTGGATGGGGGTTGCCATGGCGCTGATGGCTTACAGCAAATACCACGGGGCGCTGGTCGTACTCTTCGCGCTTGCGGCGACCCCCCCCCGTCTGTTCCTGCGTCCGACCCTATATCTCAGCGGCGCGGTAGCGCTGTTGCTGCTCGTGCCGCATTTCGTGTGGCAGTACGAGCACGACTGGGCCTCGCTGGCCTATCATCTGGCGGGGCGTAATTCGGTGTTCCGGCCCAATTATGTCGCCGAATACCTGCTCAACCTGCTGGTGGTCTTCAATCCCTTCTTCGTGCCGTTGTACGTGAAGGCCTGGATCGCCGTGAAGCCGCAGAACGCCGTCGAACGTGCGCTGAAGTTTATCCCCGTGGCGTTCATCGTTTTTTTCCTGCTCTCGACATTTCGCGGTTACGTGCAACCCCAATGGGTGATCGTCGCCGTTTTCGGCCTGATCTATACGCTTTTCACCTATGCCCGCCGGCATTCCCGCACGCGGCGTTACCTGATGTGTGCCGGGCTGGCGACCATCCTCCTTGCCGGTCTGGTGCGCCTCGAAATGATCTTCAATCCGCTGGGTCTGCGTTTCGAGGTCTTCGACAATCCTGCCAGCTACGGCCGGATCGCCGGGATCGCCGGCGGCCGCCCCGTCATTTTCCGCCATGGCTATGCCGTCGCGGCCAAATACGCCTTTTATACCGGGGAGGAGGCCTACTGCCAGCCCAATATCCGTTACCGTACGCACCAGTGGCAGTTCCGCGATGACGATACGCGCTTCGCAGGACACGAGGTGCTGGTCGAAACGCCTTACGACGGGGCGGATACCACGGGCCGCGTCCGGAGCGTCGTGTTGCCCAACGGCAAACGCTTCACGTGGTTTGTCGACCCGCATTTCCATCCGACGCGCCTTGTGGATATTACCTTTACGGGGCTGCCCGAACAGGTCGCCGCGGGCGATACGCTGCGTTTGACGCTGCGGATATCGAATCCTTACCCCTATGAGATCGGGGTTTGCGGCGACAGGGCGCTCGTGATGCTTTGGAAGCACGGCCGCTTCCGTATCGAGGAATTCGATACGGGGGAGCACTTCGAGATCCCGGCCGGGGATACAATCACGCGCGAGGTGCGGTTCGTCGTCGCGGGGCAACTCTCCGGCGCCGATTTCGATGCCGGTTTCGCCCTGCGCCGCGAAGGGTACACGAATTGGTTTAACGGAAAACCCCTCCGCACGGAGGTCGTCGCACCATGATCCAGCAGTTCATCAAATTCTGTGTCGTCGGCGGTTCGGGGGTCTTCGTCGATTTCGGGGTCACCTACCTTTGCAAAGAGTGGCTGCGCCTGAACAAGTACCTGGCCAATTCGCTGGGGTTCCTCTGTGCATCGACCTCGAACTATGTCCTGAACCGCATCTGGACGTTCCATAATGAAAACCCCGACATTGCCGGGCAATACCTCCGTTTCCTCGGTATCGCGGCCGTCGGGCTTATGGTCAACAACCTCACGATCTATCTGTTGCATGAACGCTGGAAGCTGAATTTCTACCTGGCTAAATTGTTTGCCATCGGGGTCGTCACCTTCTGGAACTTCTTCATGAACTATTTCTTCACGTTCTGACTCCCGGAGCGTTGTGGCTCCGCGGTAACGCCAGTTCGCATGAAAGCCGGCCTCGCGGGGAGGCCGGCTTCCGTATTTTTGCCGGATGGCCGTCACTGGTTTTTCGCGCTCCTGATCGAACGAAACGGAAGTCCCAGCACGCCGAAGAACGCTTCGCGGAAAATGCCGCCGCTCATCTTCGAGGTGCCCTCGCGGCGTTCGACGAAAATGATCGACACCTCCTTGAGTTTCAGTCCCAGCCGCCATGCCGAGTATTTCATCTCGATCTGGAAGCCGTATCCCTTCATCTTCACGGCGTCGAGGTCGATCGTCTCCAGCGCGTGGCGCGAGTAGCAGACGAACCCCGCCGTTGCGTCGCGCAGGGGCATGCGGGTCACGATGCGTACGTACATCGAGGCAAAGTAGGACATCAGCAGGCGCGACATCGGCCAGTTCACGACGTTCACACCCTGCACGTAACGCGAACCTACCACTACGTCGTTCCCTTCGGCCGCAGCCTGGTACAGCCGTAGCAGATCGTCGGGATTGTGCGAGAAGTCGCAGTCCATTTCGCAGATATAGTCGAACCCGTTGTCCAATCCCCAGCGGAACCCCGTCAGATAGGCCGTGCCCAGCCCCTGCTTGCCGCTGCGTTCCAGCAGGTGCAGCGTCGCGGGGAATTCCTGCTGGCGCTCTTTGACGATTGCTGCGGTGCCGTCGGGCGAACCGTCGTCGATGACGAGCATTTCGAAAGCCTCGGGCAGCGAGAAGACCTTGTCGATCATCGCCGAAATATTCTCTTTCTCGTTGTATGTCGGGATAATTACCAGTTTGCGCATAGGGGCTCGTTTTGGAATTTCTTACACAAAGGTAACATTATTTTGCAAATCTGCGCCGCACGCCCCGTTTTTCTGCCCGCAGCAGGCGCAGCGGTTTTACCCGGCAGGTGCGGCCGTTTTGCCGGTCGGGAGCTGCCTTCCGGTTATTTGCGCCGTTTCATGGCGCGGATCGCCTGTTTGTCCGTGTCGCTTACGCGCAACGATTCGATGATCTTTTGCAGTGATTTGTTGAATGTCCAGTCGTCGAGCGAGCAGCTGCCGAGCCACTCGTGTGTCCGCTGCGGAAATTTTACATAGCAGACCGACACCGCCCATGCCACGGCCATCCGGGCGTAGTAGGCTTCGTGGCGGACGCCGTCGAGCAGTTGCAGCAGTGCCTCGAGGTGCTCCCCGTCGACGAAATTCCCCAGCCCCGTCACCACGGCGAAACGCACGTCGTATTCGGCTTCGGATCGGAAATAGGGTTGTATGAATTCCCACATCGGCTGTCGTTCGGCTGCCTTCAGGCGCCAGCAGAAACAGTCGCAGACCGCCCAGTTGTCGATTTTGGGCACGAAGCGCGCCACATGCTCCAGCTTTTCGGCCGGCGTGCAGCGGGCGCAGCCGATCACCAGCCCCTGCAACATCCGCTCCTCGAAATAGAAATCCTCGGCTTCGGCCAGGTATGTGCGCCAGTCGCCTGCGGCGATCTGGCGGGCTATTTTGCGCAGTACCGGCAGGCGTATGCCCAATACGTTTTCCACGCCCGGCATCAGTGCCGCGGTGAATTTCATGTATTTCGGCTCCTGGAGTTCGAGCAGTTGGTCGCGGAGGGTCATCGTTTCCGGGATTCGGGGCTATGCCGCCACGGGCAGGGCGGTCGCCGTGTGCGGTTATTGTTTTTTCGTGACGGTGCGGTAGCAGCCGATGCCGCTCACCTCGGTCGATACCTCGCCGATCAGGGGCGCTTTGGCATTCACCCCTGTCTGCACCATGATGAAGTCGACCTGTGAGAGGTTGGCCGGGGCGCCATCGGCCGTTACGGCGTCGCTGATCCGCAAGCGGTTGGTCATGCCGATGCGGTCGGAGGCCGAATAATTGTCGGCGTACCCCCATGCAAAAGGCTCCATCGTCCATTTTCCCCCGGATTCCCCGATATTGTTCGGCAGCCGTGTTCCTGCGAATGTGATTTCATTCTCCACGATCCATTCGGGGTAGTAGGCCTGTGTATGTTCTTTCACACGGTCGATCGTGCCGTTGTCGTTCTGGTTGTCCTTCCATGTCACCTCATCACCCGCCTCGGCTGGGCGGATATAGGTGATTTTGTAATCGCGGATCGTTTCGGCGTTGTCGTATTCGCTGCCCCGCAGTTCGTACCATGTATCGTTGGGCGCTCCGTCTTCGTTGGCGTCCTGCGACACCCACACGATGCCCGGTTCGGACGACGTGTCGAACTGGTTGCCTTTGACGTAGAGGTCGTATCCGCCCGTGTTGGGTACGGGTTCCGCGAAGGCCGCCACGATGCGGCCTCCCCAGCCGCCGAGCGAAACCCAGTTATTCGAAGCGATGCGGTTCGCAGCATAGCTGCATGCGTCTGCCGCCGATGCCACATGGTCGAACCCGGCCATCGTGCCGTTGATGAACTGGCCCGGTGCCGGGGTGTATTCGAGGATCGTGGCGACGGGCTCCTGAATCTGTGTGGTCGTGGTCTCTTCGCCGGAATTGCAGGCGGCGAAAAGAAGCGCCGCGAGCGGGAATGCATATTTTTTCATGTTTTCCATAATTTTTTACGGTTTCGGCCGGGATTCGGCCCGGGTATTTCCCGGGCTTGCCGGCGCCCGGGCTCCTGCCCCTCCCCGGGCATTTTCTCCGCGCCGGAGGGGGGGGCTGTCCGCAACTGCACGGGTCGCCCGGCGTACGATCCGCCGCAGGGTGGCACGGGGCCGCGTCGGGGTGTCGGTTTGCCTGCCTGTCCCGAACGGGACAAAAGTAATCTTTTTTCGGCATATGGCAGCCGGGATACGGGCAAAAAGCCGGGGTTTCGAAAAAAAGATTAACTTTGTGAAAAATATCCGGGAAGCATGGCGGTCGAAATAGAGTGTGTGACAGAGGTATCCGACGAACTCGCCGAGGCGTTCGCAAGGCTCATGCCTCAGCTTTCGCCCCGGCTGGGGGCACTCTCCCGCGAGGCTATGGAACGTGTTGTGTGCAGCGATGGCGCGGCGCTGTTCGCCGCCCGGCTGGATGGCCGGATCGCCGGGGTGCTGACGCTGGTGTGGTACGACGTACCCTCGGGCCGGAAGGCATGGGTCGAGGATGTGGTGGTCGATGCCGCAGCCCGCGGCTGCGGTGCCGGCGAGGCGCTCGTGAAGGCTGGCACGGAGCATGCCGCCCGCATCGGTGCCGCGAAGGTGATGCTCACCTCGAACCCTGCGCGCGAAGCTGCCCGGGCCCTTTACCGTAAAATCGGATTCGAAGAGGCGGGGACTACGGTTTTCGTCTTTAAAACAGATAGGAAATGAAAAAAATCGTGAAGATTGTGGCCATTGTCGTGGCCGTTGTTCTGGTGGCGGCTTTTGTCGCCCCGATGTTGCTGAGGGGGAAGATCGCCCAGATCGTGAAGCGCGAAGCCAATGAGATGCTCGACGCACGGGTCGATTTCGAAAAACTCGACATCAGCCTGCTGCGCCATTTTCCGCGCGCGTCGCTCGACCTGAAAGGGCTGACCGTCGTGGGCGCGGGGCCGTTCGAAGGCGATACGATCGTTGCCGCGAACCGCATATCGGTCGTCGTGAACCCGATGTCGCTGTTCGGCGACGACGGGTTCGAAGTGACGAAGGTCATCCTCGCCGAACCGGCGCTGCACGCGCATAAACTCGCCGACGGCAAGGTCAACTGGGACATCGTGAAGGCTTCGGGGGAGGAACCCGCCGCCGGGGAAGTGTCTTCGGAGGAAGGTTCTTCGTCGTTCAGCCTCTCGATTCGCGATTTCAGGATCAGCGACGCGACGATCCGCTATGAAGACGATTCGACGGGCATGCGTTTTTCGACGGCACCCCTCTCCCTTCGCCTGCGGGGCGACATGTCGGCCGACCAGACCGACCTCGACCAGACCGACCTCGACCTGCGGCTTACGGCCGGTGCCGTGCGGCTGGTTTCGGGCGGAATTCCGCTGCTGAGCGACGCCGAGGCGGAGCTCGACGCCGTGATCGCGGCCGACCTGAAGAACAACCGTTTTACCTTCTCCCGGAACCGTCTGCGCCTCAATGCGATCGAGCTTACGCTCGACGGCTGGGCCGAAATGAAGGACGATGCCGTGGCTATGGATATTACGGCCGGATGCGACAAGGTGCAGTTCAAGGACGTGCTTTCGCTTGTCCCGGCATTCTATACCCGCGATTTCCGCAACCTGTCCGCCTCCGGCGAACTTTCGATGGCGCTGTGGGCCCGTGGCGAGATGCGCGGGGCGGCGCTCCCGGCCTTCGAACTCAAGACTGAGGTGCGCAACGGCATTTTCCAGTATTCGTCTTTGCCCAAGGCGGTCGACGGAATCAATATCGCCGTACGGATAGCCAACCCCGGCGGCGTCATGGACAAGACCGAGGTAGACCTTTCGGAATTCACGCTCCGCATGGCGGGAAACACGCTTTCGGCATCGCTCTATGCGACGAACCTGGTCAGCGATCCGGTATTCCGCGCCGCGGCCGACGGACGGGTAGACCTGGGGGCGGTGAAAGAGGTTTACCCGCTCGGTGAGGATGTAGCCCTGAGCGGACTGATTAGCGCCGACGTGAAGGTTTCGGGGCGCATGTCCGATGTCGAGAAGGCCCGTTACGGGCAGATCGGCGCCTCGGGGACGTTCGTCGTCGAGAAACTCGGCCTCTCCATGCCCGGCCTGCCCGCGGTGCATATCCGCCGTGCCGCGGCTACGATCACCCCGGCGTCGATGACGCTGGGCGAGTTCGGCGTGACCGTGGGTAAGAGCGACCTTGCGGCCAACGGCCAGCTTACGGGGTATATCGGCTACCTGCTGCGGGGCGACAAGCTCTCCGGGCGCCTTTACGTGAAATCCGACCTGCTCGACCTGAACGAGATCATGAACGCCATGCCGGCCGACGAAGAAACCGCCGGCGGGGAAGCTGCTGCCCAAACGCCCGCCGAGTCTCCTGCTCCCGCGCAGGCGCTCGAAGTCCCGCGCAACCTCGACCTTTCGCTCAAGACCGAGTTGCAGAAGGTGTTGTTCCAGAAGATGACCATCGGCGGCATTACCGGCGAAATGCGCATGGCGGACGGAACTTTGTCGCTCAGCCGCCTGCGTATGCAGCTCTTCGGAGGTACGGCTACCGCATCGGGCAGCTACTCGACGGCCTCCGATCCGCAGCGCCCGGCGCTGCAACTCTCGTTGGGGCTTTCGGGGGCATCGTTCTCCAAGACCTTCGACGAGTTGGAGATGGTGCAGAAACTCGTCCCGGTCTTTGCCAAGACGGGCGGCGACTATTCGCTCTCGCTCGATATGTCCGCGACGCTCGATGCGCAGATGTCGCCCGACCTGCAGTCGGTCAACGCCACGGGCGAGATCAAGTCGGCCAATATCCGCATCCAGAACATTGAGGCGTTCGATGCACTGGCCAAGGCGCTCAACAACGACAACCTGCGTAAGATCGAGGCCAAGGACGTGGCTATCCGCTTCGCCATCCGCGACGGACGTATCGCTACGGAGCCTTTCGACCTGAAGATGGGCGACATCAGGATCAACATGTCGGGTTCGACGGGGCTCGACCAGACCATCGACTATACGGCCAGGGTAGCCCTCCCGGCCGGTTCGACGGGCGGTATCCTGCAATCGGTCAACGTCGGTATCGGCGGCACGTTCACCTCGCCCAAGATCACGCTCGGTGTGAAGGAGGCCGCCGAACAGGCCGTGAAGAACGTCGTCGACCAGCAGATCCAGAAGCTCACGGGCAGTGAGTCGCTCGGCGAGGAGATCCGCAAACAGGCCGACAACCTCCGGGCCGAGGCCGCGAAGGCGGGTGAGAAACTCGTCGAGGCCGCCCAGGCGCAACGGACGAAGCTTATCGACGGTGCGAAGGAGAAAGGTGCGCTGGCCAAGCTGGCTGCCGAGAAGGCCGGGGATAAACTGGTCGAGGAAGCCCGCAAACAGGCCGACAAACTTGCGGCCGAGGCCGATAAACAGATCGAAAAACTCACGGCGAAGCAGGAATAAACGATGCTTGTCATTTTTGCCGTCATCATCGGAGGAATCATTGCGGGGCGCCTGCTGTCGAGCTGGCGCCTCGTATTCGTCTCCCGTATGATTACCGTGATTATCTGGCTCCTGCTGTTCCTGCTGGGACTGGAAGTCGGTTCCGACCCTGCCGTCGTGGGTGGTATGGCGACCCTCGGACGCACGGCCTTCGTCATCTTCGCATGCTCGGTCGCGGGCAGTATCTGCATGTCGTGGCTGTTGTGGCGCTGCGTCCGGCGGGGAACCGCATCCCGGCCTCCCGCAGAAGGGATGCCGGAACAGGCCGGGGCTGTCGCTGCGGGGATCGAGGCGCCGCAACCGCGCGTTACGACCTCTGCCGGTACGGGAATGCCCGGGCCGGCCGTTGCAGTGGAGTGTCCCGGACAGAACGCCGGGCGTGTTGCGGGGGAGCACGTCGTAAGCGGGGCGGACGCGGCGCTTTCGATGTGGGGCGCCTTGCGGGGGAGTCTGGTGATCGTCGCCTTTTTCGTCGCAGGATGTCTGGCGGGGCTCTCCTCCGCCTTGCCGTTCGACGTGGCGGGGTCGCGCCTCAGCACCTATGTGCTCTATGCCCTGATGTTTTGCGTGGGGATCACCCTCGGCAACGATACGACCCTCGCGGGACGTGTCCGGCGGCTCGATCCGCGGCTGGCGCTGCTGCCCGTGATGACGGCCGTCGGTACGCTGGCCGGCGCTGCCTTGTCGACACTGCTCCTGCCGCCGCTTACGGCCGGGGACACGATGGCCGTCGGCGCTGGGTTCGGCTACTACTCGCTTTCGAGTATCTTCATCGCCGATTTCCGGGGTGCGGAGCTGGGAACCGTGGCATTGCTCTGCAATGTCATGCGCGAGCTGTTTACGCTGTTGGCCGCGCCCCTCGTCGCCCGGTGGTTCGGGCCGCTGGCCGCCGTCTCGATCGGCGGCGCCACGACTTTCGATACCACCCTGCCGATCATCACGCAGTCCGCAGGAAAACCCTATGCCGTGGTGTCGGTCTTCCACGGCTGCGTGCTCGATTTCAGCGTCCCGTTCCTGGTGACGTTCTTCTGTACGATGTAAATTTTGCGATTTAAATTCGGATACGGATGCCCTTCCGGGATGCTTTTGCCGCTGCTACGGCAAGAAGTCCCCGCCACTGCGGGGATTCAGCGCGGGACGGCAACAAACGCGGCGTTCCGCCGCGGGGTGTTTCGGGGTTATCTTTTTATGTAGGTCTGCAACGCCGCGACGTATTCGGCGAAGGCATCGCGTCCGGTGTCCGTGATGCGACAGACCGTGCAGGGCATCTTCCCGCGGAAGGTCTTTTCGATTTCGATATAATCCGCCTTCGCCAGCTTGTCCAGTTGTACCGAAAGGTTGCCCGCCGTGGCTCCTGTCTGCTGTCGGATAAAGACGAAGTCGGCGCTCTCGACCCCGATGAGGATCGACATTACGGCCAGTCTCAGTTCCGAATGCAACAGGGGATTCAGTTCTTTGAACATTGCTTGCGGGTTATGTGGCGGAGGATAAAACCGGGTAGCAGTACGAGCAATATGCCATGGGCGGAGAGTTCGAGCATCCATGTTCCGCCTTGGGCGTCGAACGGCATGCGGAACGTATAGTTGAACGCCATGATGAGCTCGAAGACCGAGAGCATGAGCAACGCTGCGAACGACCCCGATTGCTGGGAACCTTTGCCCCGGTAGAATTCGGCGGTGATGGCCAGTGCCGTGCCGAGCAGCAGTTGCATGACGCCTACGGGGTTTATCGTGTTTCCGGGGATGGTTACGGCATAGACGATCGCGGCGGCCGAGATCATCGCCGGCATGCCCCATATCAGGATCAGCAGGTCGTCGAACCCCGTGCGGACGAGGGCCTTCCGCCGCGAATTGCGAACCGTCCAAATATAGCCGCAGACCAGCGGAACCAGCCCGCTCCACAGCACGCGCACGTCGCCTGTCCAGCGGTAAAGCCCGTATTCGGCCAGTGCCGTGAGGCTGAGCAGCGCTCCCCAGCAGATGAACAATTCGCCCCGTACGTAATTCATGCGGCGCATATTGCGGTCGAAGACGCGAGCGATGATGTCCAGCGCTTCCGTTTCGGATATTTTCTGCTTGTCCATTGCGTTATCCGTTCGTATGGTTCGACTTGTAGTTGAGGATATGTCCCGGGATAATCATCATCACGACGAATCCGACGGCGAAGAGGGTCGGCATCCAGTAACCGCTCACGATGAGCGAAACGGGAGCGAGGACGATAGCCGCCGTACCGCCGGCGGTGGCCGGGCGGAACCGGATGATCAGCCCCGTGATCGTGGTTCCCATGCCCATCGTCAGCAGGATGATGAACAGGATCGGCAGCCGTATCTGGCTGAAAAGCGAGAGCATGCTGACGAACCACGCCGTGAGGCCCATCACCAGCCATACGTTGTTGATGACGCGGTCGACGAACGTGCTGACTTTGCCTTCGGTATGCTTGTCGCGTGTCAGCCACATCAGCAATGCGCCCAGTACGGGGAGCAGCATCCACAGGATGTTCCATTTCGGATTCTGGAAATAATACACCGCACCCATGACCAAGAGCGTCGTGAAGACGGTCACGTAACCCCAGACCAGGAACGGCCGTCCCGAGTTGCGCAGCATACGGTTGCGGGTGTTGTCGATCATGCGGCTGATGAGCGCGATGCTCTCGGCGGCATTCAGTTGCTTGTCTTCCATAGCGATGTGTTTTTGCGTCCGTTTCATGTCGTTTCAGTGGGCGTCGGGTGTTTCGCCGCCGCCCTTGTCGGCACGGTACTGCCCGGAATGTTTATAACGGTAGTGGAGCAGGTGCCCCGGGATGATCAGCATCAGGACGAATCCTGCCGTGAATAATACGAGGTGCCAGTGGTCGGTAATCGCGAGTGAAACCGATCCCAATACGATCCCCGCCGTACCTCCGGCGATGCCGGGCGTGAACCGCAGAATCAGGCTGGTGATGGCGATTCCCATGCCGATCATCAGCAGGATGGTGAACGTTACCGGAATCCGGATGATGAGCAGCACCGCCAGCGAGCCGACCAGCAGGGCGGCGAACCCGATGACCTTCCAGATTATGTCTATCACCTGGTCGACGTAAGTGCGGGAACAGGATCCGGTCGTTTCGGATCCGAGCAGGCGGGTTATGAGGTAGCCGGCTACCGGCAGCATGAACCAAAGGTAGTTCCAGTGTGTGTTGTCGAAATAGCTTGCCAGCCCCCAGACGGCGAGTGTCGTGGCGACCGTAACATAACCCCATGTCAGCAGGTGGAGCCCGGCGCTGCCGGCCATGCGGTTGCGTGTATTTTCGATCATGCGGCCGATGAGTACCAGACTCTCGGCGGCGTTCAGTTTCTTATCTTCAGTCATGCGCGTCGTTTGATTTCGCCACTTTGTCCGCATCGCGCCTTACCTGCCGCCTGAGTGCATAGCCGGCACCCGTGAGCCCGATGAGGATCGCTGCGGCGAATTGCAGCAGGTTGTAGTCGGGGTCGGCATTGAGCCACGAGTCGCGGGTAATGCCGAAGCCGATCGGTACGACGATGCATGACGCGTAGTACATGTATCTGTTGCGGATCACCTGCCTCGAGATGAAGAGCCCGGCGCCGATCAGCAGCAACGCGGGAAAGAGCGGGTCGACCGCCCACGGGTCGTACCCGCAAATCAGGATCGCCGACAGGACGACCAGTGAGGCTATGCAGCTCCATATCTGTTCCAGCAGCCGGTCGGTGTAGCTTTTGACCTGCGGGGCGCGGAACCTGTTATGCCACCAGGTCACGGCGCCCCCTGTTGTCGCGGCTGGCAGCCACAACCATAGCCAGGTGCGGCAGTCGGTGGTTTTCAGCAGGACGAAGATCACGATGGCGGTCGCGGCCAGCAGGTATCCCCACAGGAGGAACAGGTTGCTGCTGCCGAATGAGAGCCGTTGGCGGGTGCCGCGGATCATCTGCTGGATGAGTTCGATGCGCTGGTCTGCGTCGAGGTTTTTTTCTTCCATGGCGGATGGTGGGTTACGGGGGATAAAGTTACGAATTATTTTTTATTGTTCCGTGCTTTTCACGAGGCGCTTGCGCTGGGTTTCCGCTGCACTTTCGACGGTGCGGGCGCGGAATTTTTTGCCGGTGCGGAAATTCCAGGCCGCGCCGACTTTCCACAAGCGCCCCGACCAGGCTTGCCCTGTGTCGATCGTGCGCCGCATGCCGTCGGTCAGGGAGGCGAACTCCCAGTCGCAGCCGGTGATGTTCGACAGGGTGCAGAAAAGCGTCAGGCGTTTGCCGAAGAGCTGTTTTTTGACGGTCGCCGAGAGCGTGTGGCGCGGCCCGACCTCGCTGTTGCCCGAGTAGAGGCGGCTTTGGGCACGGTAGACGGCTTCGGCGAAGAACCCGGCCGGCAGCGTGAACGAGCAGGTGGCGTCGGCGAACATCAGGTAGTGCGTCGCAGGGCTGTCGGTGCTGTTGAGCCGGATGCGCTGCATCACCCCGACGGCATTGACCGAGAGGTTCCACCAGCGGGTGATTTTCGCCGGGACGCTCGCCGCCACGAACCAGTGGTTCTCTGTGTAATGGTTTTCGGGACGGATATACACGGCGTCCGGGGCGGTTGCGTCCCTGTGTGCGATTTCGCGAATCAGGTCGTGGTGCAGGTTGCCGCCCACGGTGAGCGTGTAACGGTATTTCCATACGGCCGTGAGCGAAAAACGGTGTATGTAGGTCGGCCGCAGCGAGGGGTTGCCCGATTGCCAGCTGTAATCCGATATGCGGATCCGTGCGGGGTTCAGCGCCGGGAATGCCGGGCGTTCGATGTTGCGGCTCCACTGCGCCACGAGCAGCCATGTGCGCAGGGCGTTGAGCGCGCGGCTGACCGAAACGTTTGGGAACAACCCGAAATAGGAGCGGCCGAAGGCCTGCGATGCGACGGAGGTGTATTCACCGCGCAGCCCGGCCGAAAGCTCCCACCGCCCGGCGCTGTACTCCAGCGAGGCATAGGCCGCGCCGATCTGCTCGGTGTAGTGCTGGTCGTAGCTGTATTCGGGCAGTGCGAGCCATGTGCCCTGCGTCTGTGCTGCGTAGCGGCTTTTGTCCGCCATGTCGTTGCGGGTGTAGCGCAGCCCCGCGCGCAGTGTCAGGCCGTGCGGCAGTTTGCGCGTAAGCCCGGCGTCGGCCGTCAGGATGTCGTATACGGAACCCGTGGCGGATTCGTAGAGCGAGTCGCGCAGGGTTCCGGGTGCGCAGGTCGTCGTGTGGTAGCTGTTGTCGCCGTCGGAGGTGTAACGCGTGTAGTCGGCGATCAGTTTGAACTGCGAACCCAGCGTGTCGATCTTCCAGATGTAATTGGCGGTTGCGGTCAGGGTATTCCCATCCATGTGCTGGCGGTAGCGGCTGTCGCTCTGGGTTTGTCCGAGTGTGGTGCGCGATAGTGTCGGCATGTGGGTGCTGCGTTCCGTGTATTCGATGTCGAAACCTGCGGTGTGTTTCGGCGTCGGGTCGAAGACCGCGGAGAAATGCCCGCGCCCGTAGTTTGTGCGGCTCTTCGAATCGCTCCTGCCGGCGAAGGGCAGCGGCTGCCCGGCCTGTTCGCGGGTCTCCGTGAAGCGGCTTTCGGCAACCGGAGTGAAGCTTCCCGACCCCGATGCGGTGAGTGTCCAGCGCCCTGTGCGGATGCCGATACGCCCCGAAGGGGTATAGCCCGCTATCCGGTTGCTTTGCACCGTGGAGAATTGCAGGTTGCCGTCCATGCCGCCGTCGCGGCGCCGCCGGAGCGTGATGAGGATCGCCCCGCCGCGCGTGTCGGCTGCGAACTCGGTGCCGGCCAGCGGCATGACCTCGATGCGGGCGATGTCGGCTGCGGTCAGGCTGCGCAGGTAGGTGGTGGTCTCCTCCGCCGAACCTTTCAGCTCGCGGCCGTCCACGTAGACTTTCGTCCCGCCGGCGCCGTTGATCGAGATGCCGTTGTCACCCAGCCATACGCCCGGCGCCCGCGCCAGCAGTTCGGTGCCGTCCTGTCCCGCGAGTGCGGGCGTATTCCCGATGCTGACCACGAACCTGTCGGCCTGCCGTGTCACCGTCTCGGCGGTCACCGTCACCTCGCTGATTCCGAGAGGTGCAAGGGGCAAATCCCCGAGGTCGGTATCCGCTGCGGCGACGCATACCTCCTGTTCGAAGGGCCGGTAGGCGACGTGTCGCAGTACGAGCGTGTAACGGCCCGTATCCGCCGTGAGCACGAAGCCCCCTGCGTCGTCGGTCGTCGTGCCCGCTGCCTGGCGTCCGTCGCGCAGCAGGACTGTCGTGGCGTAGCCGACCGGGCTCTCGCCCTCCAGGACGCGCCCCCGGAGGGTGTGTTGAGCTGCGGCCGGGATCGTCGCGGCGAGCAGCAGTGCGGTGAGCTGCGGGCGGTACATGCGCCTATTCGTTTTCGGTGGCAGGATAGTAGAGCTTCAGCGTGGCCGTGTTGTGCTCGGCGGGAAGCTTGCATTTTCGGGTGGCGTAGCCTTCGGCGGGGCCGCGCTCGCCCATCTTCATTTTGTAATCGCCGTCTTCGTCGTGGAAAAGCGAAAGCTCGGCCGCATCGGCTTCGATGCCTTCGAGCGTCACGACGACTTTGCCGGCCCTTGCGGCTGCCATGCCGTAGACGGGCTGTTCCTGCCCGGCGACCTTGGCCATGACGAGGATGTTGCCCTTGTCGTTGCGAATGTCCGATACCGTGACTTCGAGCGTCTTGGCCGAGACGGCCGTGGAGGCCAGCATGAGGCTGGCGGCCCGTAACAGGTGTAAGGTTTTCATAACCGGGATTTTTATGGGTTTAACGGTAATCTTTGTCCTCGTCGCAGCCCGTCAGGTACCATGCGAGCGAGAGGATCAGGTTCAGTCCCCAGCCGGCCATGACCCATACCACCCACCAGTAGTGGGGCGAGGTGTACCAGTTGACGAAGGTGAGGAACGCGCATACCGCGACGTAGGTGGTGATGCGGCGGGCGAACCAGCGGCCGAAAAGGCGGCGTTTGTCGGTGGTGTTTTCCAGAAGTTCCATAGGTTTGCGGTGTGAAATGACTCTCTTGGTTTATAAATTGGTTTATAAATCTATTGTAAATATAAAGTAGTTTGTGAAATAAACCAAATTTTCGGACAGGAATTTTCGAAAAAATTCGATACCTATATTAACAGCCGGGTTGTTTTTATGCACGCGGGGTATTCCCGGTTGCCGGAAAAAATGTAAATTTGCGGGAAATAAATTGATACCGCACCGATATGAAGAAACTCATTTTGTCCCTTATTTGCCTTGCCGCCGCATGGGGTGCCGCGGCCAAGGTCGAACTGCCCGAGATCATCGGCAGCGACATGGTGCTCCAGCAAAATGCCCAATGCCGCCTCTGGGGCTGGGCCGATCCCCGTGCCACGGTGCGGATCGAGACCTCGTGGGGTGCCGAATGCACCGTGCGAAGCGATGCCGACGGCCGTTGGTCTGCGCGGGTGGACACCCCGGCCGGCAGTTATGAGCCGCAGCAGGTAACGATCGCAAGCGGCGAGCGGATCGTACTCGACAACGTACTGATCGGCGAAGTCTGGTTCGCCGGCGGGCAGAGCAATATGGAGATGCCGCTCCGCGGGTTCAATAACTGTCCCATCGCCGGGGCCAACGAGATCATAGCCCGTGCGGGGAGTATGCGCGACAGGCTCCGCTACGTGAAAATACCCCTCACGGCGGCCTATACGCCCCAGGATCGGGTTCCGGGGAAATGGAGGCCATGTACGGTGGAGACCGCGCCCGATTTCACCGCCACGGGTTATTTCTTTGCCGAACTGCTCGCCGACGTGCTGCACGTACCCGTCGGCATCGTCGACTGCACGTGGGGCGGGACGCGCGTCGAGGGTTGGACGAACCGCGAGATACTGGAAACCTATCCCGATATCGACCTGACGGAAAAAGGCATCGAGGCTACGACCGACTGGCTGCGCCCGATGGTGATGTACAATGCCATGTTGCACCCGGTTGCGGGGTATACCGTCCGTGGCTTCCTGTGGTATCAGGGTGAATCGAACGTAAACCAGTATAAGGACTATGCCGTCCGCCTTTCCAACATGGTCGGGCTGTGGCGTTCGCTCTGGAAGCAGGGCGATATCCCGTTCTATTACGTCGAAGTCGCCCCCTTCGCCTATGGCAGCGGCAACGGCCCCTATCTGCGCGAAGCGCAGTGGGAAGCACGGGAACTCATCCCCAACAGCGGCTTGATCTGCACGAACGACCTGGTGGAACCCTACGAGGCAACCAATATCCACCCCAAGAATAAACGGGAGGTAGGGCACCGGCTGGCCTACATGGCACTCAACAAGACCTACGGTTTTTCAGACATCGCCTGCGAAAGCCCGCGGTTCAGGTCGATCGGGATCCGCGACGGAAAGGCTTACGTTGCCTTGTCCCATACCGAAGAGGGGTTCAGCCGTATGGAGGATATCCGCGGGTTCGAGGTGTGCGGCCCCGACCGGGTATTCCATCCGGCCGATGTGGAGGTCGATAGGCGGGAGCTGTTGCTGGTCGTCTCGTCGAAAGAGGTTGCCAGTCCGGTTGCCGTGCGGTACGGGTTCCGCGACTTCATGCCCGGCAACCTGGCCAACATCCGGGGGCTGCCGGTCGTGCCGTTCCGCACGGACGATTTTTGAATGCCGTGATACCGTAACAGGAAACCCGCCGGGAGGCGGGTTTCCTGTTTATTTGGCCGGTATTTCTTTCAGTACCACGTCCACCCATTCGGGATGGCGGCGGATATATTGGGCGATGAAGGGGCACTGGGGGATCATTTGTAGTTTCTTGGCGCGCAGATCCTCCAGTACGTCGTGCACCAGCTCGGCGCCGATGCCCTGCCCTTCGTATTTTTCAGGGACTTCGGTGTGTGTCAGGATAATGAATCCCTGGGTTTTGATGTATTCGATGATGGCGATGTCATCGCCCAGGTCGAATTCATAGCGCTTTTCGTCGGCATTGTCGACCAGCGTGTGTTTTTTTCTTTCCATAACCTTGCGTTTTAGATAGTGGCTTTGCTTCTTCAAATATAGTTCCTAATCGGGAAAAATGTTACTTTTGCATCCGAAAGATGGAGCCTGTTTCCGACATACTGCTATCCTGGTTCGCCCGCGAAGGCCGTGACTTGCCCTGGCGTCGCACGCGTGACCCTTACCGGATATGGCTTTCGGAGGTTATCCTGCAACAGACGCGCGTGGCGCAGGGATTGGAGTACTACCTGCGCTTTACGGAGCGGTTCCCCGACATCGCCGCACTGGCAGCCGCGCCCGAGGACGAGGTGCTCAAACTGTGGCAGGGGTTGGGCTATTACAGCCGTGCCCGCAACCTCCATGCTGCCGCGAGGCAGGTCATGTCTCGGTTCGGCGGGGTGTTCCCTGCCACGTACGGGGAGGTGCGCGCGCTGCCCGGCGTGGGCGACTATACTGCGGCGGCCGTCTGCTCGATCGTTTACGACGCTCCGTGCGCAGTGCTCGACGGGAATGTATACCGGGTGCTGGCACGGCTTTTCGATATCGGCATCCCGATAGATACGACGGCCGGGAAGAGGACGTTCGCCGAGTTGGCGCAGTTGCAGCTGGATACTTCCCGCCCGGGACTTTACAACCAGGCGATCATGGATTTCGGGGCCCTGCAATGTACCCCCGCGCAGCCCCGGTGCGGGGATTGCCCCTTGGCTGGGCGGTGCCTCGCCCTGGCTGCGGGCACGGTGGGCGTGCGTCCCGTAAAACAGGGGCGTGCGAAGGTGCGCGACCGTTGGTTCAACTACCTGCACGTGACCTGCGGCGGGCAGACGCTGCTGCACCGTCGCGGCGGAGGCGATATCTGGCAGGGGTTGTATGAATTTCCGCTTATCGAAACGGACAAGGCTGCGGATTTCGCGGAGCTGGCTGCAACGGCGGCGTTCCGCGAATTGCTCGGCAACGGCAGGTGGCACCTGCGGCGCAGTGTCACGATGCCCGGGCACCAGCTTTCGCACCAGCTTTTGCATGCGGTTTTCCACCGCATCGAATGCGACGCCATGCCTGCTTTCCCGTCCGTGGAAACCGCCGCGCTTGGCGGCTATGCCCTGCCGCGGCTGATCGACCGTTACCTGACCAAATACCAGATGTAAGCGATGTAAATCGCCAGGAAGATAGCGCCTTCCCACCGGTCGAGCTTTTTGCTGCGGAACGTGAAGGCTGCCATGAACAGCAGCAGCGAACTCAGCACGACCACGAGGATGTCCGTCAGCGTGATCCCGCCCATCGTCAGGGGGTGGATCGTGGCGCTGATGCCCAGGATCAGCAGGATGTTGGCGATGTTCGATCCGATGACGTTGCCGAGTGCCATTTCTGCTTTGCCTTTGAGCAGCGATACCACCGACGAAGCCAGTTCCGGCAGCGACGTGCCGCCCGCCACGAGCGTGATGGCGATGACCGATTCGCTGATTCCGAGCGTGCGGGCGATCGCCGTAGCGCTTTTCAGAAACATCTCGCCGCCGAAGACCAGTCCCGCGAGCCCTCCTGCGATCATTACCCCCGCCAGCCACAAGGCTATCGGTTTCTTTGTGCCTTCGGCGTGTTGCGCCCCGTTTTTCAGGGCAGCTCCGGATACGGGGACATTCATTCCGGTTGTCGCACCGGGTATGCTGCGCTGGCGTTTGGTTGTGCGGATCATGTACCACATCAGCCCGATGTAGAGCGCGAGCATGACGATGCCGTCCGGGCGGCCGATCCTGTCCGTTGCCCCGGCGCATACCAGGCGGTCGGAAGTGACCGCCAGCAGCACGAGCGACGCGGCCATGCCGAACGGGATGTCGCGCCGGATGTTTTCCTTAGTAAGCACGAGCGGCCGGATCAGCGCGCAGATTCCCAGGATTACGAAGACGTTGAAAATGTTCGAGCCGACGACGTTGCCGATCGCCACGTCGCTGTTGCCCGCCGCGGCCGAGAGTACCGAGACCACCAGTTCGGGCATCGAGGTGCCGACGGCGACGATCGTCAGGCCGATGATGAATTCCGGGACGCGGAAACGCTGGGCTACCGCCGCAGAGCCGTCCGTCAGGAAATTTGCGCCGCCGAGGATCAGCCCCAGGCCGACGAGTAGTAACAGGATGTCCATTGTTTTATCCGAGTATGATGAGACTTACGGCCATCAGTGCCATGCCGGCCACTACGCCGTAGATCGAGATGTGCGCTTCGCCGTATTCACGGGCTGCTGGCAGCAGTTCGTCGATCGAAATGAATACCATGATTCCCGCTACGCCCGCGAGGATGCAGCCCATCAGTGTCGGCGTCATGAAGGGCATTAGCACCAGGTAGGCCAGCACCGCCCCGACAGGTTCCGCGAGCCCCGACAACAACGAGAGTTTGAAGGCTTTTTTGCGGTCGCCCGTGGCATAGTAAACCGGGATCGAGACGGCAATGCCTTCGGGGATGTTGTGGATGGCGATCGCCGCGGCGATGGCAACGCCCAGAGCCATGTTGTCCACGGCCGAGGTAAACGTGGCGATACCTTCCGGAAAATTGTGTATGCCGATTGCCAGTGCGGTCATTACGCCCATGCGCATGAGTTTCGGGTTGCGGGGCTGCTTGTCCATCTCCTCGACCATGTGTGCCTCGTGGGGGTTTTCGAACGAGGGGACGAGCCGGTCGATGATGCCGATGAGCAGTATCCCGGCGAAGAAGCTGGCGACGGTGACGATGATCCCCGTCTGTGCGCCCCATTCGTCCGAGAGGGTGGTGTGCGCCTGCTGGAACAGCTCGACGAACGATACGTAGATCATCACGCCGCCCGACAGGCCCAGCGAGAACGACAGCAGCCGCTTGTTGGTGCGGCGGGCAAAGAAAGCGATGGCGCTGCCGATGCCGGTGGCCAGTCCGGCGCCCAGCGTCAGCAGCAGGGGTATGAGGATATTGTGTTCCATAGGGTTTACCGTTCGTTTATCTGGCTCTATCGCCGCGATGATGGTGCAAACGGGCGGGAAGAGCGCAAACTCCCAATTGTCCGGGTGCGGTTTATCTTCTGCAAAGATAGTGCTTTTCCGGTGAACACCGTAAAAAACCGGGCTCTTTCGGAGCCCGGTTTTTCTGATAGGAGTATAACCTCCGCCTATTCGGAGTGCTGTTTCCGACAGGCATTTGTGCGCCCCAGCGCTGATATGCCGGTGCGGCGGTGCGGTGCTGCCGGTCTGGCGGACGGCATGCCGCGTCCGGTTATTTGCTGTGCGCTTCGCGGATCAGCGCGCCCAGCACTTCGATGCTGTCGGCCGTGATGTGCGGCTGCGGGTCGGCCTTGTCCGCCACGTCGAGCGTCGTTTCGCCCGAGAGCACCAGCACGCCCATGGCCTTGGCATTGTGCGCCATCGCCACGTCGGTGTAGATGCGGTCGCCGACCATCGCGATCTGGTCGGGTTGCAGGCCGTGGCGCGAGAGTATGCCCGAGAGCATGTTGGGATCGGGTTTGCCGAGCGTGATGTCGGGCCGCCGTCCCGTGGCATGTTCGATGCAAGCGCAAATGGAACCGCAGTCGACCAGTACCGTCGGCTGGTCGGTGGGGCATACCCGGTCGGGGTTGGTAGCGATGTAGGGCACGCCCTGCGACACCCACCATGCGGCGCGGCACAGGCGGTCATACTGCAGCGTCATGTCGAACGCCGCGACCACCACGTCCGGCACGTCGTCCGCCGAATCCGCGGCCGATTCGAAACCTGCTGCCTCGAATTCCGAGATCATGCTCGGCGTGCCGAGCAGGAAAAGCCGTTTGGCCGCAGGGTAGTGCTCGCGGATGTAGTCGATCGTCGCAAGGGCGGTGGTGTACATTTCCTCGCGTGTGGCGTGTATGCCCAGCACGTCGAGCTTGTGCAGGTAGTCGGCGATCGACTTCGACGGATTGTTGGTCAGGAACGAATAGCCGATGCCCATCTCCTTGAGCCCCGCGAGGAACGGCTTGGTGTAGGGAAAGAGCGACATGCCCATGTAGATCGTGCCGTCCATGTCGAGTGCCACGTGCCGGATGCGGCGCAGGCGTTCCATCAGCTCGTCGTGCGTGTAGACCGAGCGGTATTTTTCGAATGCAGCCATTTGTTTACTTGCGGTTGAGATCGAGGTTCTGGAATAAGTAGGGGTAGTCGGTTTCGATGACGTCGCAACCCGTCGGGATTTCGAGCTCGTAGCCCTGTATTTTCTGCGCGTCGGTGGCCCTGCGGTCGTGCGTCGGGGCGAGCGAGATCATGCACATCACTCCGTTGCGGTGCAGGTTGTCGTAAAGCTCCTGCTGGTCGGGCAGCATCATCGTGCCGACGTAGGCCATCACCTGCGACCAGGGAATCCGCTCCCCGACATACTCGTTGAACTCCTTCATGTTCTTGCACCAGCACGAGAACATCGCCTGCGGGTCGCGGTCGAGATACGTGCGCGCCTGTTTGGCGTTGCGCACGGTATACATCACGTTGGCCGGTGCCAGGCGGTTGATGAATTGCGACATCACTTCGAGCGGGACGTCCTTGATGTCGAGGTTGAGGATCGTCTTGCCCTGGCTCCAGGCGATGCACTCCTCGAGGGTGGGGATCTTGTAGGTCGTGACGTTACCTTCGCGATCCTTGAGGAAGAACTGCTGCAACTCCGCGTAGGTGTAGTCCGAAACCTTGCCCGTGCCGGTCGTGGTACGGTCGATCGTGGCGTCGTGCATCAGCACGATCACGCTGTCTTTGGTCATGCGCGGGTCGATCTCGAAGAACGAGGGCATCATCGTGAGCGTCTTTTCGAACGACTCGATGCAGTTTTCGGGGAATCCCGTCACCATGCCGCCGCGGTGGCCGCTGATGACGACCGGCCGCTCGGGCGAATAGCGGAACCACTCGTGCAGCTGTGCGCGGTCTTTGATGTCGATGTAGTAGGGCCCTTCGGCCTTTTGCCCGCCCGGGGCGCATCCGAGCAGCAGGGCGGCGGTGGCGAAGGCGGTCAGTAGTCTGGATGTTTTCATAGTGTGTTTTATTGGTTCTCTGCGGTTTGTTCCAAGAGCAAAGGCGCCCGGAAGCGCCTTTGTCCCTGTTCTGTTTCCTTTCAGGCGGTTACTTGTCGATCCGGTGGCGTTTGATGACCTCGCCGCCCGTGTTCACGACGTCGATGTCGATTCCCCTGCGGTCGGCCTTCACCACGAGCTTGTCCCGGTTCGAATTTACGAGGATCGGGAAGTTCGTGCCCCGGCTCCCGTCGTCTATCCACTGGTAGCGGTGGTAGTGCCCGCATAGCATGATGTCGACCGAAGCTTCGTTGAGGATCGGTACGAACAATCTGCGGATCTCCTGTTCGCCGTGCCAGCTGCTTTTCCCGCCCGGGATCATGTGCAGCACGACGATGTGCAGGGGTGCCGCGCGGTATTCCTCGCTTTCGACCACGCCCTTCAGCCAGCGGGCTTCCTGTTCGCGGTAGGCGTCGGTGGTCGACAACCCGTAATAGCGGATGTCGCTGTCGGGTTTGTCCTCGCCGCAGTCCAGCACGACGAAATAGGCCGGCCCCTGCCGGAACGTGTAGTATACCTCGCCCGTGGAGGTCGGGAAGTAGTCGAGGAAACTCGGGGAGAAAGAGCCGCGGTTCTCGTGGTTGCCGCGCGTGGCGAAGATCGGGATTCCCGCGGGCGTCAGCAATTCGGCGGCCGAATTGAGATACCCCTCGAAAAGCTGCTTCTCCGACTCCATCGAAGTGAGCATGTCGCCGTTGAAGCAGACGAAATCGGGTTTGGCCTTTTCGGCACCTTCCAGCAGCAACCGGAAGATCGAATCCTGGGCGTGAATGTCGTTCACAACCCAGAATTCGGTTTGATCCTTCTTTTCGTCGAGCGTAGTGGCCGTATAGGGCTTGTGTTTGAGGATGTCGCTCCCGTAACCTTCGCCCAGGACTACCCGCTTGTTGCCTTCGTCGCAGAGCACGCCCTGCTGCATGATGCGGTAACGGTAGGTCGTCCCCGGAGCCAGCCCCTCCACGCGTACGCGGTGCAGGCGGCCTATGCGGCGTTTGCCGATGTGCGAATCGTAATATTTCGGCCGCTCGGCGGCGTAGAAATGCGATCCGTCGTCAGGAGCGACTTCGACCCACGATGCGGCATTGATGGTCGTCGTCCACACGACGGTGAAACCGTCGTCGGTGACCTGTTGCAGGTAGGGCCCGTGGGCAATGCGTACCGAGGGCTGTCCGATGGCAATGCCCCAGGCCGATAGGGCGACGAGTATCGAGATCAGTCGTTTCATTTCGTTTCTGCTTTTGAATCGCAATTCACAAAGTTACGAATTTTTCCGTAATAATCTACTCGCCGACCGGGAAATCCTCGGCAAGGCCCGTAGTGAATTTCGACTGGCTGTAAGTCTGGCCGAATTTATCCGTGGCGCGGACTTCGACCGAAGCTGTGGACGATTGGAGCGTGTAGTAGTACAGGTGGCTCGTGTTGGTGCGGTCGTAGTTGCTCGGGGCGCGTCCCTGTACGCCGCAGTGGTAGCCTGATGCCCATGCGTCGCGTTTGGTAGCATTGCTCTCGTAGGGCTTCATTTCCCCGGTCTTGGTGCCGTTTTCATAGACTTCGATCTTCCAGTCCTTGTCGGCGTTCCAGATGTTGGCCACGATCTGGTCGTCACCCTTGTAATAGAACTGGTACGAAGGCGTATACCCTTCCATGAAGATGTCGCTGCCGCGGTAGAGGCGTATCTGGAAATCGGGGTCGAAGCCCGTGGCCTTATAAACCCAGTTGTCGATCGTCGCGCCCTTGACCTTGTAGATCGCATAGCCGTTGGGCGTTCCGTCGGTATTGATCGTCGAATGCCACCATGCGCCGCAGGCTGCGCCGTGCACGTGTTCGTAGTGGCTGTCGTAGGTGTTGTTCTCGGCATAGTGCGTGTGTCCCGACATGATATGCACCTCGGCGAACGGCTTGAGCAGTTCGAGTACCGCCTGTACGTTCTGGTTGTTGCTGGCGCGCATGGGGATGTGTACGCAGAAGATCACCATTTTGTCTTTCGAAACATAACTCAGATCCTGGCGGAGCCACTCGACCTGGTCGTCGCGGAATCCGAGCGAATAATCCTTGTGGCTCGGGAAAATGATATTGTCCATGGCGACGATGTGCACGTTGCCGCGGTCGAACGAATAGTTTACAGGGCCGAAGATGTATTCGAAATTCCGCTGTGCGGCGATGTCGTGTGCCACGGTATAGTCGTTCTTGCTGACGGCGATCACCTTGTTGTCGTGGTTGCCCATCAGCTGGAAGAGCGGCAGCCCGACCTTGTCCATCTGCATGGCCTTTTTCATCAGCGGGAATACGTCGTTCGTGTAGTCCGTATTCTCGGTGTTCCAGCCTATGTCGCCCAACGTGATGCCGTAACACGGCAGCGTCGAGGCTGCGACCTGCGCGGCGATGTCGGGTACCGTTTCGTTGTTGAAACGTGCGATGTTGGTCGTGTTCTGGCACTGGGGGTCGGCCACGCAGAAGAGGTTGAACTCGTTCTCGGCACCTCCGGCCAGCGGGGTCAGCGTGAAGTCGTAGCGCTTGCGCCCTTCGGTCAGTTTCTGCCAGAAGCAGGGCAGCCCTTCGGACATGGGGACTTCGTATGCCGCGGGGATCGAAAGGTACACCTGATAGGAGAATTCCCCGGCCGTAAGCTGGTAGACGCCGTTCTCGTCGGTGGCTGTGCAGGTATATCCGTCGCTTACGACGATTCCCTGCAGTCTGTTCCCCTGGTTGTCGGTCACCACTCCGTAGATGTCGGTCAGCGGATCTATGGGGGTCTTTACCGGGCGGTCGTCGTCATTCGAGCACCCGGTAAAGATCAGGGCGGTGAGTGCGGCGATGATAAATATGTATCGTTTCATTGTATGCTGAATTAAGGTTTATATCGGGATGCGCGCCCCGGGAAAATCCCGCCCGGGGCGCGTTTCCTCCTTGTTTATCTCCAGTAGTAGTTTTGTCCCAGGTCGGGGTTGATGTTCAGCGCCGTCTTGGGGATGGGGCGCAGGTAGCGCTTCTCCTCGAAGTTGCGGCCCACGGTATAGAGCAGACGTCCGGTCGTGCCGTTCTCCAGCGAATATTTGCTGTCGTCGAGTACGATGTACGTTACGCCGGGTTCGTTGCCGGCTTCGCCCGAAATCACGCAGACGTCGTTGATGCCGTCGCCGTTGAGGTCGTAGGAGGTATCCATGGCCGGGATGTAGATGCCGTACCACTGCTTGTTCAGCAGCTCGCCCGCATGCCAGCGCATCAGGTCATTGTAACGGAACCCTTCCAGCAGCAACTCGATGGCGCGCTCGCGGCGGATCTCCAGCAGGTCGCTGTCGCTCAGCCCGTAGTACTGTTGCAGATAGGGGTCTGCCGACGTCGGGCGCTTACCGTCGACGCCTGCGCGCTCACGCAGCGGTTTGATGGTCTTGTTCCAGATGTCGTCGCTGAATTCGCCCAGCTCGGCCTTTGCCTCGGCGTAGTTGAGCAGTACCTCGGCGTAACGCATGATGGGCAGCGAGTTGTAGGAAACCGATGCCGACTCGTATGCCTTGTCGTCGATGTTGAACTTGATGACCTGGTAGCCGGTCAGCGTCACCGTGAAATCGGGGGGTGTCGCGGTCGAAACGCCGCCCACCAGCTTCGTGTAGCCCGGCGTGATGATGCTCTGCGAGAGACGGTAATCGCGGTTTTCGACTTCGGTCGTGAACTCCTCGCCGGTCGCCGTGTGGCGCGAACCGTCCAAGTTGAGGTAGGTCTTCACGAAATCCTGGTCGAGCGACCAGCGCTGTCCGTAGCTGCCCGACGTGTAACGCCACGTCAGGTCGTGGAACGTGGTCATGCCGACGCTCATCTGGCGTGCCCAGATCACCTCGGTCGTGTTGACGGCCTCCTGCGTGAAGAGTTCCCGGTACTGGGTCTTGACGTTGGCGGGGTTGTTCACGATGCTGTATACGCCGGCCGCCATCAATTCCTCACATGCCTCGGCGCATTCGCGCAGGAATTTCTCCGAAGCCTGCTTGTCTTCCCACGCCTTGCCCGTCGACGGGTCTACCGAATGGTATTTGCGGTAGGTGCCTTCGAACAGGCAGACGCGGGCCTTGTAGGCCAGGGCGATGTACCGGTTGATGCGGGCGCAGTTGATCCAGTCCGACGACGTGTAGCAGTGCTCGCAGGCGAAGTTCAGGTCTTCGAGCACGCGCTCCATGACGTATTCACGGCTGTCGCGCGGTTTGTAGAGCGCCACCATGTCTTCGGGGTCGATCGGTTCGTCGTACCAGGGTACGGCACCGAAGGTCTTGACCTTCTCGAAATACTGCCATGCGCGCCAGAAACGGGCTGTGCCTTCGTAGTGGTTGTAGGTAGCTTCGGAGAGCCCCTTCGCCTCGCGCATGTGCACCAGGAAATAGTTGATGTTGTAGATCGGCGTCCAGTTACTGATCGACCAGCCGCTCTGCAGGTCGGGTGTCCACGAAGCGTTGGTCAGGAACGTGAACGACTTTTCGGTAGCCATAATGTCCGAGTATCCGTCGCCGTAACCCAGGTCTGCTGCGCTGGGGGTGTATTTCTGGATGAACCCGTTGATATAGGTCAGCAGAGAGCCTTCGTCCGTGAAATAATCCCCGGATCCGACCTTGGCGTCGGGATCCCTGTTAAGGAAATCCTCGCAAGACGTGAGCAGGAAACAGGCCGAAAGTAAAATATATGTTATCTTTTTCATTGTCGTCCGTAATTTAGAAAGTTATGCTCAAACCGATCGTGTACGATTTCATGACGGGATAACCGTCGCCGTCGCCGAAGTTGTCGCTACCGAACTTGTTGGTTCCGTAGTCCGCATCGCCGGCGTAGATACCTTCCGGGTCGTAGTTCTTCGCGTACTTCTTGAGCGGTGAGAAGGTCAGGAGGTTCTCGCCCGACACATAGATCTTGAGTGCCTGGAGGCCGATCTTGTTGACCAGCTCCTTGGGGAAGTTGTAGTCGATGGTGAGGTTCTTCAGGCGGATGTACGAAGCGTCCTGCACGTAGCGCGTGTTGGGCTGCGCGAGGATCAGGCCCGAGTCGCTGGCCGAATAGCCGACCAGGCGCGGCCAGTAGGCGCCGCGGTTGGTCGGTGACCAGCGGTCGCTGTTATGCCACGGGAGTGCCATGCTGTACGGGCGGCCGTACTGTCCCCAGAAATAACCCGACTCCTTGGCCGGATACCAGTCGCGTTTGCCGACGCCCTGCCACATCATGCTGATGCCGATGCCGTTCCAGCGCACGCCGCCCTGGATGCTGTAACTGTAGCGGGGCGTGGTGTTGCCGATCTTCACCAGGTCGCCGTGGTCGTAGATCGTGTTGTTGCCGTTGTTGACGTATCCGTCGCCGTTCAGGTCGAGGTAGCGCGGGTCGCCGGCCTGCCAGGTCGCCGAACGGTTGGTGAACTTCGAATAGTTGGCCCATGTCTGCGCCTCTTCGTCGCTCTGGAACAGCCCGTCGCACTTGTAGCCCCACATTTCGCCGAGGGTCATCCCCTCGTAATAGTTGATCGAGTAGTTGGTCGGGAGCGTGCCAGTTTTGGCCGTATAGCGGGTGATCTTGCTGGTGTTGTCCCATACGGCGACTTTAATATTGTAGCTCAGGGTCTTGCCCGCAACCTTGTGGCTGTCGCGCCACGACAGGCTGGCCTCCCACCCGTCGGTGCGCATGTCGGCGTAGTTACCCTTGGGGGCGCTGTTGCCGAATACGGCGGGCAGCTCTTCGCCCACCACATACATGTCGGTTGTCTTCTTGCGGTAGATGTCGGCCGAGAAGTTCAGGCGGCCGTTGAATGCCTCGAAATCCAGGCCGAGGTCATAGGTCGTGGCCTTTTCCCATGTCAGGCTCTTGGGAATCGGGGAGGGTGCCTGCGTGTAGTTGAACACCGAACCGTTGTTCAGCAGGCTCGACTGTGCGATCGACATCGTGGAGAGGTAGGCGTAGGCATCGCTGATGAGGCCGTTGCCCGCTGAACCGACCGATGCGCGGATCTTCAGGTTGTCGAGCCAGTTGGCGTTTTTCATGAAGTTCTCTTCCGAGATGCGCCATCCCACCGAACCCGAGGGGAAGAATCCCCAACGCTGGTTGGACGGGAACTTGGAGTTACCGTCGTAACGGCCGCTGGCTTCGAGCAGGTATTTTCCTTTGTACGAGTAGCTTACGCGGTAGAATGCGCCGACCAGTCCCCAGTCGTAGCTGCCGTTGTCCTTCAGGGTCATCGCTTCGCCTTCCAGCAGGCTGAAGTTGGGCTTGCCGGGGATGATGATGCCCTCGCGGCTCATCAGGTTGCTCTTGTAGGTATAATCTTCGATGTTCCAACCGCCCATGATACTTAGCGAGTGGGTGTCGCCCAAGCGGGGCGTGTAGGTCAGCGTGGCGCTCGAAGCGACTTTCTGGCGGTTGTAGGAGCGCTCTTCGTAGAGCGAGCCCGAGGGGCGTTCGCCCGAACTGTCGGGCCCCGTGTAGTAGGTGTAGCTGTTCACGGCCTGCCGGCGGTCGGTCTGGTTGAAATAGAAGCTCACGTCGGCGGCGGCGACCAGCACGTCCTTCAACAGGTCGATCGTGACCGCCGTGCGGTTGTTCATGTCGAACTTGCGGTCTTTACGCCACGAGTTGCCCTCGACGAAGCCTGCCCAGCCCGTGTATACGGCCGCTTCCGTCCACGTGCCGTCGGGATTGGTGACCAGAGCTACGGGGTAAGCCTGGTGGTTGAGCATGCGCGATACCGTCATCGGCGTTGTGGAGATGCCCGTGTGGCTCGTCGGCTGGTGCGAATAGCGGTACATGAAGTCGGTGGTGTTCTCCACGCGCAGCCACGGCTTTACGTTGACGATGCCTTTGGCTTTGACGTTGAACTGCTGGTATTTCTCGTCGCCGGCGTTGTAGATGCCGTCCTGCTCGAACATACGGCCCGAGACGTAGTACGATGCCACGTCACCGCCTCCTGTCACGCTGATGTTGTGCTGGTGTCCGGTCGTATAGTCCTTGTAGAATACGTCGTACCAGTTGGTGTTGCCGAAGTATTCGTAGACGTTGCGGTTGTTGACGCGCCATTTCTCATACGAGGGGTCGCTGTTGCGGCGTGCCAGTTCGTTGTACCAGGTGCGCGAGAATTTGAATACGTTGTTGATGTTCGAGGGATCCTTGCCGAATGCGTTGACATAGGATTCCAGGAACGAGGTGGTATAATCGTAGCCGTTGGTGACCATCTGGGGCTTGGTGGCGCGCTTGTAGAAGGTGAAGGTACCGTTGTAAGTCACCTTGGCACTGCCTTTCTGCGGCTTCTTGGTGGTAAGGAGGATCACGCCGAAGGTACCGCGGGCACCGTATACGGCGGTCGACGAGGCGTCCTTGAGCACCGTGATCGACTCGATGTCGTCCGGGTTTACGGTCGACATGTCGGTTTCGACGCCGTCGACCATCACCAGGGCCGAACCGCCCGAACCGATCGAGTTCTCCGCGCCGCGGATGCGCACCGTCGCGCCGCGGTTGGGCTTACCGTCGGAAAAGGTCATCGTAAGGCCGGGGATGGCGCCCTGCAACGAGCGCGAAATGCTCATCGACGAACCCATGCGCTCTTCGAGGCCCTTTGTCGAAAGGGTTTCGACGGCACCTACGATGTCGCGGCGCTTCTGTACGCCGTAGCCGACGACGACGACCTCTTCGAGGCTGGTGTTGTCTTCGCTCATGGTGACGTCGATGGTGGATTGGTTGTTGACGTGGATTGTCTGGGGTTTGTAGCCCACATAGCTGAAATTCAGGCTCTCTGAATTGTCAGCATTGATCGTGTATGTACCGTTGGCATCGGTAGTCGTGCCTTTCGTGGTACCGGGGACGGTGACGGTGACACCTATGAGTGGATTTCCCGTGTCGTCTTTAACGATACCCGAGACGGCCTTCCCCCCCCCCTTGTGCCGAGGCCGGGAGCGCAAATGTCACATATAAAAGAATAACCGTCAGGAGCCTGATGTACGAGCGTATTTTGCCCAGTACGTCAAGTCCGGTCAGCGTGTAACATTGTTTCATTTTACATCAGTTTAAGTTATCAATCGGTTCGTTGCCGGATCCCATACCTATTATTATATAAGGCCGGGTTTTTCCGGGGATTTCGGCTGGTTGCAAGTCATTCCCGATATAACTTCTGCTGGAGAGTGTGAAAAAAAGTAGTTAGGTTTTCGCGTGTGTCAGGTTTGTGTGTTTTAATTATTTAATAAATAAGGTTCTTCTAATTTTGCTTTCAAATATATGTTTTTATTTTCTTTCATGCAACTATTTGGTTTGAAAACTTTGCAAAAAGAATAGTAAAAATTATGTAGGTTTGGGGTGTTTTTATATTTATATATTGTAAATACCTTAAAATCAATTATTAGTGTTTGTATTTTGTTAGTCTTGATTCGTGTTGCCTTATTATTGTCTTTTGTGTGGCAAAGCTCGTTTATTGATGTTTCATGCGTGTTAAAAACTATTTAAATAATCACTAAAGGAAACAATTTGTGTTGCAATAGTGTTTTTAAGGTGTGAAAATTTGCAAAAAAGAAAAAATGTGCTTATGTTTGTCCTGCAAGTTGTTCCGACATATCTCTTGAGAGTAAGGACGCGCCCCGAGGCGTATCCGCTTTGCTATTTTCGGTAATAGTTATTACTCTAATCAAAATGTTATGAAACTTATGAAAAATTGGATAAAGACGATGCTCTTCGTGTCGGCCCTCTGTCTGGCGGCTTGCTCCGACGATCCGGATGTGGCTCCGCTCAAACGGGATACCGATGCCGTCGAGCTGACGTACAATTCAGGCGCCACGACCCAGATCTCGGTACGCTATGCCGGTTCGTGGTCGGCGCGTGTCGAGTGTACGGACGGAAGCGGGGCTCCGGTGAACAACTGGTTCTCCGTCTCTCCGGACAATGGTGTCGGTAACGGACGCGATTACCAGTGGGTGACCGTTACGGCCGAGCGTAATCCCGGCGACAAACGTACGGGATACATTTATCTGAAACCGGCCAACGGTGAGGAGATCAAGATCGAGGTCGCACAGGCCGACGGTCATTTCTCGGTGAACGACCCCGTGATTTCGGGGACGCTCAAGTCCAATACGGAATCCGCCGCAATGCTCGAAATCGCCTATGACAAGGCTTTCGGCGAAGAGATGGTGGAAATCGAAGCCACGCTCGACGGCCTTGCCGCCGAGGGGCTCGGCATCAGCAGCCCCTATCAGTCTGTGATCGAGCACGAAGGTAGCGGTACGATTTCGGTGCCTATCACCGGTGTGCCCGTGACGCTGGGTGAGGTGGTGTGCCATGTGACTTTCAAACTCGACGGGGTCGTGAAATTCCAGGGCGATGTTTCGGGGAACGTAAGTTCGTCGAACGAAGTGTTCGGCATGGGCTTCGACCTGTTCAAATGGGGCGGCGATTACCCGAACAACAAGAAGGGCCCCGGCCCGAACGGAAAGGACGGCGCCGGCAAGGAGTTCGATGGCACGGAGCCTGCGGAACCCGATGTGATTTCGGCGGGATCCGACGGTACGAGCGACGTTTTCAACACGATGGGCGAGACCTACCGCATCAACCGCGGCGTTGAAAAGTGGTCGGGCTTGCGTGTATATGAGCACCCGGGTTATGTGAAGCTGGGGGTTACGGCCAATGGCGGCTGGATCATGACGCCGGAGCTCGAAAGCCTTTCGGCGGCACCCGAGACCGTGTCGGTTTCGATCGACTTCCTGCGTTTCGATAACGAAACGGGTACCTACATCGTTTCTGCCGAGGGTGCCGGAGTCGTAACCAACGGCGAAGTGAACAATACCGTGCTCCCGGCACAGACTTCGGCTGCCGGCCGCAAATGGAAGACGCTGACCTTTACCGTTCAGGACGCTACCAACAAGACGCGCATCAAGATCGAGGCGCAGACCTATAACGAAAAGGGGTACCGTATCAATATCGACAATATCGTCGTTATGGCTGCCGACAAGACGGAGGTGACCGAGAAACTGCCGGCCCCCGAGCTTGAAAAGATTACCTATACGCCCGCCAAGACTTCCGTCGCATTTGCGTGGGAAGGCGTGAAGGGGGTGACCTCCTATGAAGCTTCCGTGGCGCAGCAAACGCGTCCCGACTTCAGGAAAACCGTCGAGACGGAGGATTCGAACTGCGAGTTCGCCGATCTGGAACCCGGCCTTTATATCTTTACCGTCAGGGCGCTTTACGCCGGGAATGCGGAATTCAATTCCGACCCGACGCAGAAGGTCGTGGGGACTTTGGGCTTTGCGGCTGAAAAATTAGCGACGCCAACAGAATTGGCGGCTGCCGACGTGACCTCCTCGGGGGCCAAGATCAGCTGGGCCGAAGTGAGCGGCGCCGCCAATTACCGGGTCGTGGTCAAAACGACGTCCGATGGGCAGGAGGTTGCCTCGACGATCGTTGGCGCCACCAGCTATACGGCTGCCGGGCTCAAGGCCGGTACGGATTATGCGGTTTTGGTTCAGGCGCTTGTCGGCGACGGCTCCGTGGCGAATGAATTCGATTCGGACGTGGTGGCGGTTCAGTTCGTGACCACCGATCCTGTGCCTATGATTGCTCCCTCTGCGCGGATTTACGCGAAGACACACGGCCTTGCCGTGCTGGAGTGGGAGCTGTCCGCCGCAGCGTTGGAGCAGCAGCCCGTAGGGTCGACCGATACCTATGATTTCCGGGTGAAGGATGCCGGCGGGAATGTGATCCGGTCGATCGAGAACTTCTCGAAATTCAATTTTACGAAGTATAAATATTACCGGCTCGTGTGGGGTGGGCTGACGCCCGGGGCGACCTATACACTGGAGCTCCGCCGCAAGTCGACGGCGAATAAGGAGGCGCTTCTCGATTCCGAGTGGGCTTCGGCTTCCGTTACGACCGACGCGGCTCCCGACAAGTCCGGATACCTCCTGTATAAGGACTTCGAGAATCTTCCCGGAGGCGGTCAGCCCTTCTATGGTGCCTACGGCTTCAGCCTGGGCAGCACGACCGATTTTTCCGATCCGGATAAGATATTGATTACGACGGGCGATGCGAACTCCATATATTGCCAGGGCGTGAAGGATAATGACTCTTATTTCAGTGCATACCTGCCCGAGTGGGATCGTGCGGATTGGATGGCCAACAGTTCCAATATCGGGCTTGCCGCCGGATATATGAAATTCGGTGGCGGCAAGAAGCCCGCATGGCTGACTTTGCCGAAACTGTCCTCGTTGTCCGGCGCTACGGAGATCGAGCTGGAATTCGATGCGTGTCCCTATTACGAGCCTAGTACGAAGGGGGATATGATGGCACCCTCGAACACCGACATTATGGAGTATTTCGGGGTGACGGTGACCGGAGCGACGATCGTGAGCGTAACGGGCGAGACCTCGGCCGATGCCGTTATCAGCGACGGCGGTGCCACGGTGACTTTACGTAACGTGCTTGTGGATAAAATGATCGAGGAGGGGCTGAAGGATACGTATCGCTATACGAATCACAAAGTGAAGATCACCGGTGTTACGGCCGATACGCGCATTAAAATCTATTCGGCTCTTGTTGGCAAAGAGGGTGAAAACTATCGTATGTGGCTGGATAATCTGAAGGTTAAGAAGGTTAATTAGTTTTGGTGGATATGGTGAACCGGGGGCTGCGGGTGTCTGCAGTCCCTGGTTTTTATCGACATTGGAGATTGAAAAGAAAAGAAAAAGATAGCTATTTGTTGGTATTTTGTTTTCTTATATTGCATAATAAAGTAAAATATGTTAACTTTGAGGCATGAAAGGGAAAATTCTTGCGTCTTTATTTTGCTTTAGGATGACTTATCCCCTTTTCCGGATGGTAATAAATTAATTTCGTACTATGAATAAAGTAGAAAGTGCCCTGTCGCGCACGACCGACACCAAGGCGTTGGTGATCGGAACCGATACCCTTCCGCAGGTTGCGGATATGTTCAGAAAACTTTTCCCGGATAAGCGGGCGCTTGTCGTGGCCGATGCCAATACATGGCGCGTGGCCGGCGATGACGTGCATAAGATACTGGCCGGAGCGGGTGTCGCGCAGGATGAACCATACGTCTTCACCGACCCGAAACTCTATGCCGAATGGGCGTATGTCGGGGAGCTGGATACCGTGCTTGCCGAGACCGATGCCGTGCCCGTAGCCGTCGGTTCGGGGGTGATCAACGACCTGACGAAACTCTGTTCCAGCCATAACGGACGCCGTTACATGGTCGTGGGTACGGCCGCTTCGATGGACGGTTATACGGCCTACGGGGCTTCGATCACCAAGGACGGCAACAAGCAGACTTTCGATTGCCCGGCGCCGCTGGGGATGGTGCTCGACTCGAACATCGCCGCGGCTGCGCCTGCGAAGCTCTCCGCCTCGGGCTATGCCGATCTGATCGCCAAGATCCCGGCCGGTGCCGACTGGATGCTGGCCGACGCCGTAGGGTCGGAGTTGATGGACGACTTCGCATTCTCGGTGGTGCAGGACGGCCTGAAAGAGGCGCTCTGCGACCCGGCGGGCGTACACGCGGGGAATGTCGTCAAAGTGGAACAGCTGGCCGAAGGGTTGCTGCTGAGCGGTTTTGCGATGCAGGCAACCCAGTCGAGCCGACCCGCGTCGGGAGCCGAACACCAGTTCAGCCACCTGTGGGACATGGAACACCTCAAATACAACGGGGCATCCGTTTCGCACGGGTTCAAGGTGGGCATAGGTACGCTTGCGTCGACGGCATTCCTCGAAATGCTGCTCGAAGCTCCGGTCGGGGAACTCGACGTCGAAAAGTGCGTCGCAGCCTGGAAATCATGGGAGGAGACCGAGGCGGACATTCGCCGGATTTTCGATAACGATCCCGAATTCGTGGCCCGCGGACTGGTGGAGACCAAGGGTAAATACGTCGATAAGGAGGGGCTGCGCAGGCAGTTGCAGCGCCTGAAGAAAGCATGGCCCGAGCTGAGCGTGCGTATCCGCCGGCAGATCATCCCGTTCGGGGAAGTTCGCCGCCGCCTCGAGCTGGTCGGTGCGCCCTACGAACCCGAGCAGATCGGCGTATCGCGTGCCAGGTTCCGGGCAAGTTTCGAAAAAATACCTTACATGCGCAGTCGTTTCACGGTCATCGACATCGCTTTCCGTTGCGGTTGGATGGAACAATGGCTCGATAAACTTTTCGGGAAAGGCGGAATTTGGGAAATAAAGTAGTATATTTGCAAACTGAAACTACTAAACTTTCATTCCGAAATGACTCCTGAACAAACCAAGCGCTTCAAGTATTGGCAGACGCGTACCATCATCGCCACGATGGTGGGCTATGCGCTCTTTTACTTCGTGCGTAAAAACTTCTCGCTGGCGATGCCCGGCCTGGAGGCCGACCTGGGGATCTCGAAAACCAGCCTGGGTATTTTCCTGACCCTGAACGGTGTGGTCTACGGGCTTTCGCGTTTCGTGAATGGTATTCTGGCCGACCGCATGAACGCCCGCTGGTACATGGCCATCGGGCTTGCGCTCTGTGCGCTGGCCAACTTCGCCTTCGGATTCGGCGAGGATGTCTCCTACTGGATCACGGGGCAGCACGACGGTTCGCAGTTCACCAATACGATGATCCTCTTCATGGGGATCATGTGGGTGATAAACGGCATGTTGCAGGGGACGGGATTCCCTCCCTGCGCGCGTCTGCTGACCCACTGGATTCCGCCTACGGAGCTGGCGACCAAGATGTCTGTGTGGAATACCTCGCATTCGATCGGTGCGGGCCTCGTGGTGATTCTCTGCGGTTATATCATGGGTACCGTGGGCATGAACATGACGGCCGACCCCGACGCCGTGGCGACGATCGCCGCCAATCTGGGCGTTGCGCCCGACGATGCCGCCGGGATGGAGCGCGTCATGACTTCGGCTGCGCATGTCGGGGCGTGGAAATGGTGTTTCTGGGTACCTTCGGCCATCGCATTCGCCGGGGCGATCGGATTGGTCGCCTTCCTGCGCGATACGCCCTCTTCGGTCGGGCTTCCCGAACTGGAAGGCACCGAGGTGAAGGAGGTGAAGAAGGAGACGAAGAGTGCCGAGCACCGCGCATTCCTGATGAAGCACGTGTTCAGGAACCCGCTGATCTGGATCCTGGGCTTCGCCAATTTCTTCGTATATATCGTCCGTTTCTCGGTGCTCGACTGGGGGCCTTCGCTGCTGAGCCAGTCGAAGGGCGTCAGCATGTCGCATGCCGGGTGGCTCGTGGCGATGTTCGAAATCGCCGGTATCGTCGGCATGTTGTTTGCCGGCTGGGCTACGGACAAATGGCTCAGGGGCCGTGCGCACCGTACCTGCGTGTTCTGTATGGCCGGCGCTGCGCTGTTCGTGTTCCTGTTCTGGCAGCTGCCCGCCGATGCTCCCGTGTGGTTGCTTTTCCTCACGCTGTGTGCCGCCGGGTTCTGCATCTACGGCCCGCAGGCGCTGATCGGCATCGCAGCCGCGAACCAGGCCACGAAAAAGGCCGCTGCGACGGCCAACGGGCTTACCGGCCTGTTCGGTTATGCCAGCACGGTCGTTTCGGGCGTGGGGCTGGGCTTCGTGGCGCAGCATTACGGTTGGAACTGGGCTTATGTCGGTATTATCGGCGTAGCCATCGTCGGTATGCTGGTCTTCCTGATGATGTGGGGGGCGCGTGCCGACGGTTACGATGCCGAACCGGAACGGAATTAAACAGTATGTTCCTATTTTAGATGATGATACGGGTCTTGCGATCCGGGAGTGTCCGAACCGGAGCGCGGTTTCGGACACTTTTTTTGATAAAAGCGAAAAAATAACTATATTTGCTCCAATAACTGCTAAAAAGACAGAGAGATATGCTGAGCATTGCCGAACGACACAAATATATCCTCGACAAACTGAACAAATATGGTTTCGTGCGCATCACCGACGTGGCGAACGAGCTGGGGGTTACGAAGGTAACGATCCGCAAGGATGTGAAAATCCTGGAGAGCAAAGGGCTGCTTTACAAGGTACACGGCAGCGCCCGTCCCGCCAATCCCCATGTCGCCGACCTCGACGTGCATGTCAAGGACAATATCAACCGCGATGCCAAGCGCCTCATCGCGCAGCGCGCCGTGGAGTTGTTGGACGATAACGATTCGATCATCATCGCATCGGGGTCTACGATCTATTCTTTCGCCGAGGAGATCAAGATGCGCCAGTGGCACCATCTGAACATCGTCACGCCGTTCCTGCGGCTGGGTGTGCTGCTCAACGAGGCGGAGAATGTCAATGTCGTGCAGCTGGGCGGTACGGTGCACAAGAAGTCGCTTTCGGTGCTGGGCGAGGAGGCCTCGCGGTCGCTGGACGACTGCATCTGCTCGAAACTCTTTTTCGGGGTGGACGGCATCGACCTCGAACACGGCATCACCACCTCGACGCTCGACGAGGCGAAACTCACGCGCAAGATGATGAAGGCCTCGTCGCAGAATATCGTGCTGGCCGACTCGTCGAAATTCGGGCAGCGCGGCTTCGGACGCATCTGTGCGTTGGAGGATATCGACGTGATCATCACGGACGACGGGATTCCTGAACAGATGGTCACCATCGTCGAAGAGGCGGGCGTCGACCTGATTATCGTCAGATAACGCTACCCGGGGAGGGAAGCTTATTCCGGATTACAGAGCCGTTACGGGGCGGTTGGCGTTTCCGGTGGCAGGGGGTGGTGTGGATTATTTGTTGAAAATTTTCCGGCTAAATTTTGCATGCCCGGCAAAAAAGCCCTACCTTTGTGCACAATTATAGTGATCCCGAGAACCTATGAATTGTAAACCCAGCATATTGTCGGCGCAGGCTTCCTGGCAGCAAGACTATTGGTCGGGCGACGTATTTCCTCCGGTTTTCGGCGATTTTGTTTTATTAGGGTAACTGTTTCAGTTGCCCTATTTTTTTACGCTTACGCAGATGAAAACGCTTTATACCAATGCCGTAGTTTATGACGGCGGTCGTTTTGCGGCCGGGGAGTTTGCCGTCGACGGGGGGTGTGTCGTGCCCGCCGGGGGCGTTGCCGACCGGGTCGTAGACCTCGGAGGGCGCCACGTGGTGCCGGGGCTTGTCGACGTGCATGTCCACCTGCGCGAACCGGGGTTTTCGCAGAAGGAGACCATTGCGACGGGTACGGCGGCCGCGGCCCGCGGAGGCTATACGACGGTATGTTCGATGCCGAACCTGAACCCTGCGCCCGACACTCCGCAGACGCTCCGTGCGCAGACCGACATCATCCGCCGCGATGCCGTCGTGCGCGTAGTTCCCTACGGCTGCATTACGATAGGGCAGCGCGGCTGCGGCCGGCTGGTCGATTTTGCGGCGCTGGCGCCCGAGGTCGTCGGCTTTTCGGACGATGGCCGCGGCGTGCAGTCGGACGGCCTGATGGAAGAGGCGATGCGCCGCGCTGCACAGGTGGGGAAGCCGGTCGTGGCGCACTGCGAGGTCGACGACCTGCTGCGGGGCGGCTATATCCATGACGGGGAGTACTGCCGTGCGCACGGGCATAAGGGCATCTGTTCGGAAAGCGAGTGGCGGCAGGTGGAACGTGACATCGCGCTCGCGGAAAAGACCGGCTGCCAGTACCATGTCTGCCATGTGTCGACCCGTGAGAGCGTCGAACTGGTACGCCGCGCCAAGGCCAGGGGCCTGCGCGTGAGTTGCGAGACGGCCCCGCACTACCTGCTGCTCTGCGACGAGGATCTGCAGGAGGACGGACGCTTCAAGATGAACCCGCCGCTGCGCAGCCGCGCTGACCGCGATGCCCTGCTTGCGGGGATCACGGACGGCACGATCGAGGTGATCGCCACGGATCATGCGCCCCATACCGCCGCGGAGAAGTCGCGCGGCTTGGCCGCAAGCGCCATGGGGGTCGTGGGGTTGGAGTGTGCTTTCCCCCTGTTATATAAATATATGGTGTTGCCGGGCATTATCACGCTCGAAAAGCTGATCGCGCTGATGGCTGTTAATCCCCGCCGGATATTCGGCCTGGGCGGCGGGCTGCATGTCGGCGACCAGGCCGACTTTACGGTGCTGGATCTCGATGCACGGTACAGGGTCGACCCTGCGACGTTCCTTTCGATGGGCCGGGCGACCCCGTTTGCGGGCTGGGAAGTACAGGGCCGTGCGGCGATGACCGTCGTGGGCGGCAGGGAAGTGTTTAGAGACGAAACGATGAAAACCAATAGATAAGAATGAAACCATTTACGAAGAAAATTGTGCTGGAAAACGGCCGGGAGTTCTACGGTTACGGCTTCGGTGCCGACCGAGAGGCTATCAACGAGATCGTCTTCAATACCTCGATGGTGGGGTACCAGGAGATCATGTCGGATCCCTCCTACACGGATCAGATGGTCGTGATGACCTATCCGCTCATCGGAAACTACGGTATGGCCGATGAGGATTACGAAACGAAGAACCCGACCATCGGCGGTATGATCGTGCGCGAGTATAACGACTCGCCGTCGAATTTCCGGTATACGAAAACCCTGAACGAGGTGTTCGAGGAGTACGGCATCCCGGCGATCTGGGGCGTAGATACCCGCACGCTGACGCGCATTATCCGCAACGAGGGCAGCCAGAAGGTCATCGTCACCGATGCCGCCACGCCCCGTGAGGAAGCGATGCGCAAGCTCGCCGAGTATCGCCTGCCGCACGATATGGTTTCACGTGTGAGCTGCAAGAAACGCTGGATGTCGCGCGTTCCCAACCACAAGTACGACGTGGTGGCCGTCGACTGCGGCATCAAGCACAATATCATTCGCCAGCTTAACCGCGTGGGCTGCAATGTGACCATCGTGCCCTACGACTCGACGGTCGAGGAGATCATGGCCTTCCATCCCGACGGCATCGTGCTGTCGAACGGCCCAGGCAACCCCGAGGATGTGACGCCGGTGATCGGGCTGGTCAGGCAACTGCGCGGCAAACTGCCGATTTTCGGCATCTGCATGGGGCACCAGCTCATATCGCTGGCCTATGGCGCCAAGACCGTGAAGATGAAATTCGGCCACCGCGGCGGGAACCACCCCGTGAAAAATCTGGAGACGGGACGGATCGAGATCACGAGCCAGAACCACAGCTATGCCGTGGACATCGACTCGCTGGCCGCCACCGGCCTCAGGCTGACGCACGTAAACCTGCTCGACGGCACGGCCGAAGGCGTGGAGTGCGCCGAGGACGGCGTCTTTTCGATGCAGTACCACCCCGAGAGTGCCTCGGGCCCGCAGGATAGCAGCTATTTGTTCAAGAAGTTTACCAAAATAATGGAGGAGCGTAAAAATGCCTAAGAGAAGAGATATAAACAAGGTAATGGTCATCGGTTCCGGCCCGATCGTCATCGGCCAGGCCGCGGAATTCGACTATGCGGGTACGCAGGCGTGCCTCGCACTCAAGGAGGAGGGATACGAGGTAATCCTGGTGAATTCCAACCCTGCGACGATCATGACCGATACGCATATCGCAGACAAGGTCTACATGGAACCCCTGACGCTCGAATACGTGGCCAAGATCATCCGTTTCGAGCGTCCCGACGCCATCGTGCCGGGGCTGGGCGGACAGACGGGCCTGAACCTTGCGGTGCAACTTGCCAAGAAGGGTATCCTGAAAGAGTGCCAGGTCGAGATCCTGGGCACCTCGTTCGAGTCGATCGAACGCGCCGAAGACCGCGAACTTTTCAAGGAGCTGTGCGAGTCGCTGGGCGAACCGGTGATCGAATCTAAAATCGCCATGTCGGTCGAGGAGGCCGTGGAGGTCGCCGCCCAGATCGGCTATCCCGTCGTGCTGCGTCCCGCCTATACGCTGGGCGGTACGGGCGGCGGATTCGTCGACAACGAGGAGCAGCTGCGCGAAATGATGCGCCACGCCCTGTTCCTTTCGCCCGTGCACCAGGTGCTCGTCGAGAAGAGCATCAAGGGCTACAAGGAGATCGAGTTCGAGGTGATGCGCGACCACAACGACACGGCCATCAGCATCTGCTGCATGGAGAATATCGATCCCGTGGGCGTGCATACGGGCGACTCGATCGTCGTGGCGCCGTGCCAGACGCTTACCAACAAGGAGTTCCAGATGCTGCGCGATTCGGCGCTGAAGATTATCCGCGAGCTGAAAATCGAAGGCGGTTGCAACGTGCAGTTCGCACTCGACCCCCTGTCGTTCAAATACTACCTGATCGAGGTGAACCCCCGCGTGTCGCGCTCGTCGGCCCTGGCGTCGAAGGCCAGCGGCTATCCGATCGCGCGTGTGACGGCCAAGGTCGCCGTAGGACTTACGCTCGACGAGATCATGCTGGCCAATACGCCCGCCAGCTTCGAGCCGACGCTCGATTACGTGGTCACCAAAGTCGCCCGCTTCCCGTTCGACAAGTTCAGCGATGCGTCGAACAAACTGGGTACGCAGATGAAGGCCACGGGCGAGGTGATGTCCATCGGCCGCACGATGGAGGAAAGCCTCCTGAAGGCGATGCGCTCGCTCGAAACGGGTGTCTGCCATATCTACCACAAGAAATTCGACGACTGGTCGGACGCGCAGCTGCTGGAATACATCAAGGACGCTACGGACGACCGCCTCTATGCCATCGCGCAGTTGATCCGCAACGGCATCGACCTGGTGCTGATCTACGACAATACGAAGATCGACATGTTCTTCCTCGAAAAGTTCAAGAACATCGTCGAATTCGAACGCGAGGTGAAAGCGCACCCGATGGATGTCGAAACCCTGCGCGATGCCAAGCGCATGGGATTCAGCGACAAGTTCATCGGCCAGTTGTGGGGCATCTCGCAGCAGGACGTATACCGGCTGCGCGAAAAGAACGGCCTCTTCCCCGTCTACAAGATGATCGACACCTGTGCCAGCGAATTCAGCTCCTATGTGCCCTATTTCTACTCGACTTACGAGGACGAGAACGAGTCGGTTGTGAGCGATAAGGAGAAGATCGTGGTGCTCGGCTCGGGCCCGATCCGTATCGGCCAGGGCGTTGAGTTCGACTACTCGACCGTGCATGCCATCTGGTCGATCCGCGAGGCCGGTTACGAGGCGATTATCATCAACAACAACCCCGAAACCGTGTCGACGGACTACACTACCAGCGACAAGCTCTATTTCGAACCGCTGATGGTCGAGGACGTGATGAACGTCATCCACCTCGAAAAACCGAAGGCGATCGTCGTGTCGCTCGGCGGACAGACGGCCATCAACCTGGCCGAGCCGCTGGCGCAGTTGGGCGTGCCCATTATCGGTACCGATACGCAGGCGATCAGGAACGCCGAAGACCGCGGTTGCTTCGAAAAGATCATGGAAGAGTTGCGCATCCCGCAGCCCGAGGCCGAGGCCGTCACCGACATCGAGACCGGCGTGAAGGCCGCCGCCCGCATCGGCTACCCGGTGCTGGTGCGTCCGAGCTATGTGCTCGGAGGCCGTGCCATGCAGATCGTCTCGAACGAGGAGCGCCTGCGCCACTACCTGCAGACGGCCGTCGAGGTCAACGAGGATTCGCCGGTGCTGGTCGACCGCTATATCATGGGCAAGGAGCTGGAGGTGGACGCCATCTGCGACGGCAAGGACGTCTTCATCCCCGGCATCATGGAACATGTGGAGCGCACAGGCATCCATTCGGGCGACTCGATCAGCGTCTATCCGACCTTCAGCGTCAGCCAGAAGGCCAAGGACAAGATCATCGACTATACGGTCAAACTCGGATTGAGGATCGGCATCGTCGGCCTCTATAACATCCAGTTCATCCTCGACGAAAACGACGAGGTCTATGTCATCGAGGTCAATCCGCGTTCGTCGCGTACCGTGCCGTTCCTTTCCAAGTCGACAGGCGTGCCCATGGCACACATCGCCACGCAGGTGATTTTGGGCAAGACGCTCCGCGAGCTGGGCATCACCGAAGTCTACGGCAAGGAGAAGAAGCGCTGGTACGTCAAAGCCCCGGCCTTCTCGTTCGCCAAGATCCGCGGCATGGATTCGTACCTGTCACCTGAGATGAAGTCCACGGGCGAGGCGATCGGCTACGACGACAAACTCACCCGCGCGCTCTACAAGGCATTGCAGGCCACGGGCATGAACGTTTCGAACTACGGGACGATCTTCGTCACGATCGCCGACCACGACAAGGAGCAGGCACTGCCCCTCGTGCGGCGTTTCTACGACTTGGGCTTTAACATCGAGGCCACGACCGGGACGGCCGAGTTCCTGCGTAACCACGGTATCCGTACCCGTACGCGCCGCAAACTGAGCGAAGGCAGCTCGGAGATCATCGACTCGCTGCGCCAGGGACATGTGAGCTACGTCATCAACACCATCGACATCAACCAGCATAACACCCGCCTCGACGGGTACGAGATCCGCCGCACGGCCGTCGAGAACAACGTGACGGTATTTACGGCGCTCGAAACGGTGAAGGTGCTGTTGGACGTGCTGGAAGAGATTACGTTCGGGGTTTCGACCATCGACGCGAAGTGATTTCCGGTATTATGCGGCACATTGGAACAGAAAGGCATGTATAAAAAAGGCATCTATAAAATCCTTGCCAACGAACGGCTGACGGCGACCGTATGGCGCATGGTGCTCGGGGGGGATACGCAGTGGATCACCGCCCCCGGGCAGTTCGTCGACATCGCCCTCGAAGGCCGTTACCTGCGCCGTCCGATCTCGGTCTGCGACTACGACGCCACGACGCTCACGCTCATCTACAAGGTGGTGGGCGAGGGAACCGCACAGATGAGCCGTATGGCTGCGGGCGGGGAGCTCGACCTGCTGACGGGGCTCGGCAACGGGTTCGACGTGCACAATGCCGCACAGCGTCCCCTGCTGGTGGGCGGCGGCGTAGGCGTGCCCCCGCTCTACAACCTGGCCAAGGTGCTGCTCGCGGCGGGCAAACGGGTCGGCGTGGTGCTCGGGTTCAATACGGCGGACGAGGTTTTCTATGCCGACGAATTCCGGGCGCTGGGCTGCGACGTTCATCTGGCCACGGCCGACGGTTCGGCGGGTGTCAGGGGGTTCGTCACGACGGCCATCGCCGAGTGCCGCCCCGAGTTCGACTATTTCTATGCCTGCGGGCCGCTGCCGATGCTGCGGGCATTGTGCGACGCTGTGCCGCAGGACGGGCAGCTCTCGTTCGAAGAGCGCATGGGCTGCGGTTTCGGGGCCTGCATGGGCTGTTCGTGCAAAACCAAATACGGCAACAAGCGCATCTGCAAGGAGGGGCCCGTATTAACGAAAGGGGAGGTCATATGGTAAACAAGCAGTTCATCGCACAAAACCGGCCCGCGGAAAAACCCGCCGCGGATATGTCCGTCAGCCTGAGCGGCCTGAGACTGGATAACCCGGTCGTGCCGGCCAGCGGTACGTTCGGGTACGGCAACGAGTTCCGGGATTTTTACGACATCAACATCCTCGGGTCGTTTTCGTTCAAGGGCACCACGCGCGATGCGCGCTTCGGGAACCCCACGCCCCGCATCGCCGAATGTACGGCGGGCATGATCAATGCTGTGGGGCTGCAGAACCCGGGCATCGACGCCGTGATCGCCGAAGAGCTGCCGCGCCTGAAGACTTTTTTCCATAAACCCGTGATCGCCAATATCAGCGGCTTTTCGGTCGAGGAGTACGCCTATTGCTGCGAGCGGATCGACCGCGAGCCGCAGGTCGGCATCATCGAGGTCAACGTCTCGTGCCCCAACGTGCGGCACGGCGGCATGTCGTTCGGCACGTCGCCCGAGTGTGCCGCCGAGGTGACGCGCGCCGTGAAGGCCGTGACGACCAAACCCGTCTACATCAAGCTGTCGCCCAACGTCACGGACATTGTCTCGATCGCCCGGGCGTGCGAGGAGGCGGGTGCCGACGGCATCTGCCTGATAAATACCCTGCTGGGGATGCGGATCGACGTCAGGAACCGCAAGGCGGTCATCGCCAATACGATGGGAGGCTTTTCGGGTGCTGCGGTCTTCCCCGTGGCCGTGCGGATGGTCTACCAGGTCGCCAAGGCCTGCAAAATACCCGTCATGGGGTGCGGCGGCGTGACGACGGCCCGCGATGTGATCGAGATGATGATGGCCGGCGCTACGGCCGTACAGGTCGGCGCCGCGAACCTGGCGAACCCCTATGCCTCGAAGGAGATCGTCGAGGCGCTGCCTGCCGAGATGCAACGGCTCGGGATCGGGCGGCTGAGCGACATAATCGGAATTGTAGAATGAACGTAAAACCGTACGATATGCAACATGACGTAATTATCGCCTGCGACTTCAAGTCTGCGGAAGATACCTTCAAATTCCTCGACCTGTTCAGGGGCGAGGCACGCAAACCTTTCCTCAAGATCGGCATGGAGCTGTTCTATGCCGAAGGGCCGGAAATCGTGCGTGAGATCAAGCGCCGGGGGCACAAGATTTTCCTCGACCTCAAGCTGCACGACATTCCCAATACGGTGAAGAAAGCGATGGCCGTACTGTCGCGGCTGGACGTGGATATGTGCAACGTCCATGCGGCGGGTACCATCGAGATGATGAAATATGCCCTCGAGGGGCTCACGCGCGAGGACGGTACGCGCCCCCTGCTGATCGCCGTGACGCAGCTCACCTCGACCAGCGAGGAGCGTATGCAACAGGAGCTGCTGATCGCATCTTCGATCGGCGACACGATCGTGAAATACGCGCAGAATACCAAGGCCGCAGGGCTCGATGGCGTGGTCTGCTCGCCGCTCGAAGCGGGCATGGTACACCAAGCCTGCGGAAAAGAGTTCCTCACAATCACGCCCGGCGTGCGTTTTGCAGACGGTGACGTGGCGGATCAGGTGCGTGTCACCACGCCTGCCCGTGCGCGGGAGATCGGCTCCGACTTCATCGTCGTGGGACGCCCGATCACCGCCGCGGCCGACCCTGTGGCTGCCTATCGCCGTTGTGTGGACGAATTCTGCGGATAATCCGCGAAGTTACTTTTAAACGAGTATAGTTATGAAACCGGTAAAACTTTTCTACCTGAAAAACTGCCCCTTCTGCAAGAAGGCGTTGCGTTACATCGAAGAGGCCAGGGCGGCGCACCCCGAGCTGGCTGCCGTCGGGATCGAGATGATCGAGGAGTCGGAACAGCCCGCGCTGGCCGACACGTTCGACTATTACTACGTGCCGACATTCTATGTCGGCGGCGTGAAGGTGCACGAAGGCGGGGTTTATCCCGAGGAGGTGGAGAAGATTTTACGCTCGGCACTGGAATAACCCTCCGGTCGGGAGACCCGATCCGGGGATCCGATTCATACGAACCTGCCCGATGAGAACCTTGCTGCGAATGTCGCTGGCGGCTGCGGCCGTGCTTTGCCTGCTGCCCGCCGGGGCACAAACCCCGGCAGGGAACGCTGTGTCCGATTTCGGCTATGCCGTCGGTGTCGTGGAACGCGCCTATGCCGGCTATCCGGACAAGACCGCGGGCCGCGAAGCGGAGTACGCAGCACTGAAAGCGCGGCTGCAAAGCGAGATTTCCGGCGACCGTGATGTCTATGATGCCATTGCCGAATACCTCGGCTGGTTCGACGATTCGCACCTCCAAACACCCGGTGCCGAAGCCTACCGGGCTAAGTCGCTGCGCCGCGATACGGACTATGCCGGGCGGATGAAGCGTTACGATCCGCAGTTCATGCACTGCCGCGTGGACGAAGATACGTATTTGATCCGATTCCCGTCGTGCGACCTGACCGATGCCGAAATCGCCGGAGTGCGGGCCGCTGTCGCGGTTTACTGCGCCTCGGGCTGCGAAAACCTGGTCGTCGACATCCGCGGCAATATGGGTGGGAGCGACAATGCCTATGAACCCCTGCTCAAACTGCTTTACGACCACGAAGGTACGGAGGATGCCATGGAGTACCGCGTATCGGATATAGCCATCGCCCACGTCCGGGAGTTTGTCGGGAATACGGAGCGGGGACGCAGGAAGGTTGCGTGTATGGAGCGAACCCCGGCCGGGGAATTTCTCGAAGAGGGCAAAACCTACCGTATCCGTTACGATTCGGTGTCGCTGGTGCCCCGGCGCGCCGCGCTGATCGTCGACGGACGGGTGGCTTCGTCGGGCGAGCAGTTGGTACTCGAAGTACGGGCTTCGAGCCGTCGTACGACCGTCTACGGACAGGACAACACGCTGGGGTGCCTCGACTATTCGAACTGCGAGATACTTTATTTCCCTCGGGACACGGCGCGTTGGATGATCGTGCCCGTCACCCGTTCCAAACGGATTCCCGCAGGGCGCGGCATCGACCGGGAGGGGATCGCTCCCGACGTGCGCATCCCGCTGCCGCTGCCCCGGACGCTCACCGACAACGTTGACCCGTGGGTCGAGTGGGTGGCCGGAGATTTGAAAAAAACCGAAAAAAATGTAAAATAATCATGGAGAAATCAATTGCTAAAGACCTGCTCTCGATCGGCGCGGTATTCCTGCGTCCCGAGCAGCCGTTTACCTGGGCCAGCGGTATCAAGAGCCCGATCTATTGCGACAACCGCCTGACGCTGACGGCGCCTGTCGTGCGCGGACATGTCGAGGCCGGGCTGGCCGGGATAGTCCGCACCAAATTCCCCGGTGCCGAGGTGCTGATGGGCACTTCGACCGCCGGCATCGCCCATGCGGCCATCACGGCGACGATCCTCGACCTGCCGATGGGGTACGTGCGCAGCGGTTCGAAAGACCACGGCCGCGGCAACCGGATCGAAGGCAAACTGGAGAAGGGGCAGAAGGTCGTCGTGATCGAAGACCTGATCTCGACCGGCGGTTCCTGCATCGAGGTGGTGAACGCCCTGCGCGAAGCCGGTGCCGAGGTGCTGGGTGTGGCTTCGATCTTCACCTACGGCATGAAGAAGGGGCTGGAGCGCCTGAAAGAGGCCGATGTGGTCAATTACAGCCTTTCGAACCTCGATGCGCTGGTGGAGGTCGCCGCCGAAGAGGGGTATATCGAGCCCGGGGATAAGGCCCGGCTGCTGAAATTTCGCGACAACCCCTCGGACGAAAGCTGGATGGACAAATAGTTCGCTGCGGCCGCGTATTCCCGGCCGGGCCTTTCCTGCCGTGCGGGGATATGCCCGCACGCAGCCGGGGTGGAACCGCGGGACATACCGGCGCCGATACGGACTACGCAACCCGAAACCGAAAACAGAGAAGAAAAATATGCGACATTTAATCGATCCGACCGACCTGACGGTTGCCGAAACCGAACAGATCGTTGCGCTGGCGGAGGACATCATCGCCAACCGTGCCAAATACAGCGAGGCGTGCAAGGGAAAGAAGCTGGCGACGCTCTTCTACGAGCCCTCGACCCGTACGCGCCTGAGTTTCACCTCGGCCATGATGGAGCTGGGCGGCAGCGTCATCGGTTTCTCGGACGCCAACTCGTCGTCCGTGTCCAAGGGCGAGACCGTGGCCGATACCGTACGTGTGATCCGCTGCTTCGCGGACATCATCGCCATGCGCCACTTCAAGGAGGGGGCGCCGCTCGTGGCCTCGCAGTATGCCGGGGTACCGGTCATCAATGCCGGTGACGGCAGCCACAGCCACCCGACGCAGACGCTGACCGACCTGCTGACGATCAAGCGCGAAAAGGGGCGTTTCGACAACATGACGATCGGCTTCTGCGGCGACCTCAAGTTCGGCCGCACCGTCCATTCGCTCATCAAGGCGCTGTCGCGCTACTCGGGCATCAAGGTCATCCTGATCGCCCCGCAGGAGCTGCGCCTTCCCGACTACATGCTGGCCGAGATGAGCGAGAACTCGAAACTGGAGTTCCGCGAGGTGGAGACCATGGAGGAGGTGATGCCCGAACTGGACGTCCTCTACATGACGCGCGTACAGAAGGAGCGCTTCCTCGATGAGGAGGAGTTCGACCGCGTGAAGAACAGCTTCGTGCTCAACCCCGAGAAACTCGGGACGGCCAAGAAGGATATGATCATCCTGCATCCGCTGCCGCGCGTGAACGAGATCACGCGTGCCGTGGACAACGATTCCCGCGCGGCCTATTTCCGGCAGGTCGAGAACGGTAAGTTCGTGCGTATGGCACTGATCCTGACCCTGCTCCGCTGGGCTGACCGGAACAAACCGTTCGAACGGACTCCGGTTTTCAACGGCGAGTATGTGGTCAACGAGATGGAGTGTTCCAACCGCCGTTGCATCTCCGCGACGGAGGATGTCGACCAATTGTTCTACCGCACGGCCGACGGCACCTGCCGCTGCGCCTACTGCGAGGCCAAAGCCAGGTAACGGGCTGGCAATTCGGGCTGAAAGCTCCCTTTGAGGAGCTTTTTTTATGTCCGGTGCGGAAAAAACGGTTTTTTGTCAGGGATTTCCCGCGCTGGGGTGTTATTATATAAATGGCAGGGATTTATGGAATAAATTCTGTTGCGTTGCCCTACCCGGAGTTTGGCGCTGGCGGGTATGGCCGTTTATTTTTTGCGTTTTTAGGGCGCGGATATTGCACACTTTCCTTATATTTGTTTAAATGAATGAGTGTATGGAGTTGCAATCCGAGACGATTCTGGATCTGAAGGCGTTCAACCGCCTGTTCGGGGAGTACCAACAACGGTTTATCCGTTTCGCGGGCACTTATGTCTCCGATGCAGCCACGGCCGAGGATATCGTCATGGAGAGCTTTATGGCCGCCTGGGAAAAACGCGACATGCTTTCCGCCTCCGCCTTCCCTCCCTACGCGCTCACGATCGTCAAGAACAAATGCCTGAACCATCTGCGTTCGCAGGGCGTCCGCCTGCGTGCCGCCGAGGATATCCACTCCCACGGTGCGCGCATGCTCCGAACCCGCATCTCGACCCTCGAAGCCTGCAACCCCGAGGAACTGTTCAGCGAGGAGGCGCGGCGGCTGGTGAACGAGACGCTGGACAGACTTCCGGAAAAGACCCGCGCGATCTTTATCCGCAGCCGCTTCGACGGCAAAAGCTATAAGGAGATCGCCGCCGAAATGGGCGTTACGGTCAAGAGCGTCGAGTTCGAAGTCTCGAAGGCGATGAAAATCCTGCGTGTGGTGCTCAAAGATTACCTGGCTTATTTTATTTTCTGGTTTTATATCAATTGATAATCATTCGTTTAACTTGCTTCACCCGGGCTTTCCCTGAAAAAAGTGCGATTTTTTTCAGGGATTTCCCCGGCTGGGGTGTTATCTCTATGTCATGGAAAAAGAATTACTACACCGGTTTTTTGACGGGCGCGCGTCCGTAGAAGAGGAAAAACAAGTCCTCGACTGGATCGACCGTGATCCGGCCAACCGCAGGGAACTGCTTGCCGAGCGCCGTTTGTTCGATTCGATGCTGATGCTGGCCGACCCCGGACGCACGACACGCAAGCCGAAGGTTTTGACCCTGCCGCGCTGGACACGCGAAGTCCTCAAATACGCTGCGGTCATCCTGGTCGTTGCGGGAGCGGGGGGCATCTACGTCTCGCGGATGTATGACAAGTTCCTGTTGACGGGCAATACGATCACCGTCCCGGCAGGCCAGCATATCGACGTGCAGCTGCCCGACGGCACGAAAGTCTGCATGAACGCGCTTTCCGAACTGCATTACCCGACCTTCTTCATCGGGCGCGAGCGTAAGGTGCAGCTCAAGGGCGAAGCGTTTTTCGATGTGTCGCATGACCGGAAGCATCCTTTCGTCGTCGAGACCTATGCCTGCGACGTGGAGGTGCTGGGTACGAAATTCAACGTCAAGGCCCGCTCGGAAGACGGGGAGTTCGTCGCCTCGCTCGTCGAGGGTAAGGTGCGCGTGACGGATCGCTTCAATTCGAACAACCAGGTCGAGCTGCATCCGCGCGAACAGGTGACGCACCTCAACGGACGGCTGATCCTGGGGCGGATACCCGAACACGAAGGGTTCCTGTGGCGCGAGGGGCTGATTGCCTTCCGCGACGCTTCGTTCGGGGATTTGCTCGATGAGTTCGAGAAATATTACGGCGTGAAGATCGAGGTGCGGCGCCAGGATATGCCGACCAACCTTTTCACCGGGAAGATCCGTATCTCCGAGGGTATCGACCATGCCCTGTGGGTTTTGCAGCAGAGCGCCGATTTCCAGTATACGCGCAACGAATTGAAAGACATGATTTATATACACTGACCAACCTAACCTGATTGTAGTACCTAAGCCCAGATTTATGTGAAAAATTGCCCCAGACCTTAGACGAATGACGAGGCGTGCCCCGGACAGCGCCTTTAAACCCCTCCCCCGAGCAGGGCAGGGGATCCGGGAAAAACCAATAACCTAATTAACTGACCAACGTATGAAAATGAAAAACCAAGCGAGAGTTAGGTTTCTCTTGCCTGTTTTGACACTTGTATGCTGCCTTTTCGCGGGCACGGCAAGTGCGCAGTCCGTACCGGTAACCCTCCGGGTTTCGGACGCTCCCCTTGAGCAGGTGCTCAGTGCAATCGAAAAGCAAACCACCTACCTGTTCGTTTACGACAAGAATGTGGACGTAGCGTGCCGCGTGTCGATCGATGTGAAGGACACGCCGCTGAACAATGTGCTCAATACGCTTTTCCAATCTTCCGATATCGCTTATGCCGTCGAGAATACGTCGATCGTACTCTCGCAGAAAGCCCCGGCCGCACAGCCCGGCCAGCCTGTCACCGTGACGGGCAAGGTCGTCGATGCTTCCGGTATGCCGGTGATCGGCGCTGCGGTCATTGTCAAGGGGACTACGATCGGTACGAGTACCGGCGTGGACGGCGATTTCTCGCTGCAAGTTCCCCCCCCCTCGGCTGACGCCGTATTAGAAATCAATTATTTAGGCTACGAACCGATCGCACAGACCGTAGGCAGCCGCACCAACATCACCTTTACGCTCCGGGAGTCGGCGGTGGATGTGGATGCGGTCGTGGTTACGGCTCTCGGTATCAAACGTTCGGAAAAGGCGCTGTCGTACAACGTGCAGCAGGTCAACTCCGAGGACATCGTGGCCAACAAGGACGTCAACTTCATCAACTCGCTCAGCGGCAAGGTCGCCGGTGTGACGATCAACTCGTCGTCCGGTGGCGTCGGCAGCGCATCGAGGGTCGTCATGCGTGGTCAGAAGTCGATTTCGCAGACTTCGAACGCCCTCTACGTAATCGACGGCGTGCCGATGTTCACGACGGCCCGCGACGGCGGCACGGAGTTCGCCTCGCAGGGTACGACCGATCCCATCGCCGATATCAACCCCGAGGACATCGAGTCGATGTCGGTGCTGAACGGTGCGGCCGCTGCGGCACTCTACGGTTCGGATGCCGCCAACGGTGCCATCGTCGTCACGACCAAGCGCGGCAAGGCGGGCTACACTTCGGTGACCGTATCGAGCAACACCGAGGTGATGTCGCCGTTCGTCCTTCCCGAGTTTCAGAACCGTTACGGTACGGGCGATCTCAATTCGAGCGAAGGTTCGATCGTCCGCAGCTGGGGCAATCGCCTGAACAGCTCCAACTATATGGGGTACAGCCCGCGCGATGACTATTTCCAAACCGGCGTAACGGGTACCGAGAGCGTCTCGCTCTCGACGGGTACCGAGAAGAACCAAACCTATTTCTCGGCCGCGGCGGTCAACTCGCGCGGAGTAATTCCCAACAACGGCTACGACCGTTACAATTTTACGTTCCGCAATACCACCTCGTTCCTCGGTGACAAGCTGAAACTCGACGTGGGTGCCAGCTATGTGATGCAGAAAGACCGCAACATGACCAACCAGGGTACCTACAACAACCCGCTGGTCGGCGCTTACGTCTACCCGCGCGGCAACGACTGGGCCGATATCGAAATGTACGAGCGTTACGATCCCGCCCGCCGCCTCTATACCCAGTACTGGCCCGTAGGCGATGCCGGCATGACGATGCAGAACCCCTATTGGATCAACTACCGCAACCTGCGCGAAAACAACAAAGACCGTTACATGCTGAACGCAGCACTCTCGTACGATGTGCTCGACTGGCTCAATGTCTCCGGCCGTATCCGCGTCGACAACAGCAGCAACGACTATACGGAAAAATTCTATGCTTCGACCTTCACGCAGTTGACCGAAGGTTCGAAAAACGGCCTTTACGGCATCACCAAGACCAAGGACAAACAGGTCTACGGCGACGTGTTGGTCAATATCAACAAGACCTTCGGCGAGGACTGGTCGTTGCAGGCCAATGCCGGTGCTTCGATCTCGGACATGCGCTACGACGCCATGAAGGTGCGCGGCCCGATCCCCGACGGTGAGATCACCGACGAAAAACCCCTGCTGGCCAACGTGTTCAATGTGCAGAACCTGAGCAACACCTCCAAGACCAAGCGGCTGCAGGAAGGGTGGCGCGAGCAGACCCAGTCGATTTTCGCCTCGGTCGAGATCGGCTTCAAGAACACATACTTCCTCACGCTGACCGGCCGTAACGACTGGCCTTCGCAGCTGGCCGGCGAGCATTCGGTGAAGAGTTCGTTTTTCTATCCCTCGGTCGGCGCTTCGGTCGTGCTGTCGCAGCTCATCCCCGAGATGCCGAAGAACCTCTCCTACGTCAAACTCCGTGCGTCGTACGCATCGGTGGGTGTGGCTTTCGAGCGTTACCTCGCCAACCCGCGTTACAGCTGGAACGAGAGCGGCCTGAACTGGAGCACCCAGACCCGATTCCCGATTTACAACCTCAAGCCCGAGCGCACCAAGTCGTTCGAGGTCGGTCTGACGATGCGCTTCCTGCGCCACTTCAACCTCGACTTCACCTACTATAACACCAAGACGCAGGATCAGACCTTCGAGCCGAATATCTCGACCGGTTCGGGTTCGTCCAAACTGACCATTCAGTCGGGTAACGTCCGCAACCGCGGTTTCGAGGTCGCGCTGGGTTACAGCAATACGTGGGGCAAATTCTCGTGGGATTCGAACTACACGCTGTCGGCGAACAAGAACAAGATTCTTTCGCTTGCCGACGATGTGGTCAACCCCGAGACCGGCGAACACTTCTCGGTCGACCAGCTCGATATGGGAGGTCTTGCCGATGCCCGCTTCATCCTCCGCGAGGGCGGTACGCTGGGCGACTTCTATTCGCGCATCGACCTCAAACGCGACAGCAACGGTGCCGTCTATATCAACGAGAAGGGCGAGATCGCTTCCGAGTCGATCACCGACGTCAACAGCTACATCAAGCTGGGCAGCGTGCTTCCCGACGCCAACATGGCATGGCGCAACGACTTCCGCTGGCGTAACTTCAACTTCGGCTTCATGGTTTCGGCCCGCCTGGGCGGCGTGGTATTCTCGCGTACGCAGGCCATGCTCGACTACTACGGTGTTTCCGAGGTTTCGGCCGCAGCGCGCGATGCCGGCGGCGTGATGATCAACGGCGGCGACCTGGTGGATGCCAACAAATGGTACACGGCCATCGGCAGCGGTAACTCCGTTCCGCAGTACTATACCTATTCTGCCACCAACGTGCGCCTGCAGGAGGCTTCGATCGGCTATACGATCCCGAAGAAAAAGCTGGGCGACATCTGCGAAATTACCTTGTCGCTCGTGGGGCGCAACCTGTGGATGATCTACAACAAGGCTCCCTACGATCCCGAGACCGTTGCGACGGTGAACAGCTACTACCAGGGCATCGACTATTTCATGTCGCCTTCGACGCGTAATATCGGGTTCAACCTCAGACTTAAATTCTAATCTGCACGATGACTATGAAATTCAATATATTAAAACCGGCTTTGGCTGCGTTGGTACTTGTCGGTACGGCCTGCACCGCCAACTACCTCGATATAAATACCAATCCTTACGAGCCCTCCGAGGACGACATGCAGACCGACGGCTATATCATCGGCTCGGCGCTGACCTCGCTCGCGAGCACCGTCGTATCGACCGACGTCAATACGGCGCAGTTTACCGATGTGCTGCTGGGCGGCCCCATGGGTGGGTATTATTCCACGACGGGTGGCTTTACCCGTACGATCATGAATTACAATCCGACGGACGACTGGACGAACGTTTTCATGTATAGCGACAGGACGATCCCGGTGCTTTACTCGAACCTGCGCGAGCTGAAGAAGGTGACCGACGACCCCATCGTACTGGCGATCGCCGACATCATCAAGGTAGCGGCCATGCACCGCGTGACCGACACCTACGGCCCGATCCCCTATTCGATGATCGGTGAGAACGGCCAGATTCAGGTGCCGTACGATTCGCAGGAGAAGGTTTACGACAAGTTTTTCGAAGAGCTGGATGCCGCGATCAAGGTGCTTACCGAGCACCGCACGGATGCTATTTCCGCAAAAGCCGACTATATCTACGGCGGCAGCGCCGAGAAGTGGTGCAAGCTCGCCAATTCGCTCAAACTGCGCCTGGCGATGCGTATCGTCTATGCGAACGAGGCTAAAGCCCGCGAGATGGCCGAATCGGCCGTGAACAGCGAGGTGGGCGTCATCACGTCGAATGCCGACAACGCCAGGCTGACGTCGTTCGGTGCCGACGGCAACCCCATTTACGTGGCAGTCAACTACAACAAGCCCGCAGACTGCATAACGGGCGGCGATACGCATGCCGCAGCCGACATCATCTGCTACATGAACGGTTATTCAGACCCCCGCCGCGAGAAATATTTCACGCAGTCGGAGTGGCCCGGTCAAACCTATGTCGGCATCCGCCGCGGAATCGTGATTCCGCCTCTGGCATCCGTTGGCCGCAAGTACTCCGGCGTCAATATCTCGATCTCCTCGCCCGTCACGTGGATGAATGCTGCCGAGGTGGCTTTCCTGAAGGCCGAGGCGAAGGGTGTCTTCGGGTTCAACATGGGCTCCGGCGAGGCCAAGGATTTCTATGACGAAGGCATCCGCCTCTCGTTCGAGGAGTGGGGTGTGTCGGGTGCCGACACTTACCTGGCCAATACCACGGGCAAACCGCAGCTCTATGCCGATCCTGCGAACTCGAATTCTTATGCGCAGGAGTTGTCCGATATTACGATCGCATGGGATGAAGGGGCTACTCCGGCCCAGATGCAGGAGCGCATCATCACGCAGAAGTGGATCGCCAACTGGCAGCTGGGCAACGAGGCATGGGCCGACTACCGCCGCACGGGTTATCCCCGTCTGATGCCTGCCACCGAGGATGGAAACAAGAGTCTCGGGGTCGTCGATTCCGAACTCGGGGCGCGCCGTATGCCTTATCCGGCAGACGAATACACGACCAACAACGTGAACGTCAACAATGCGGTTTCGTCGCTTCTGAAGGGTACCGACAACATGGCGACCCGTATGTGGTGGGATTGCAACCCCGCGATCAAATAATAACCAACCCGAACGCTAAACGATTATGAAACGAAATATCAAGAAATTTCTGTTCCCGGCCGTAGCCGTTGCAGTCCTCTCTTTTGCGGCGTGCAGCGACTGGACGGAGACCGAAAGCCTCGACATCAACTATCCTACGCTTGAGGAGCAGAATCCCGAGCTCTACAAGCAGTACCTGAAGGCGCTCCGGGATTACAAGGCGGGCGAGCACAAGGTCGTCCTCGTCTCGATGGACAATACCACCTCGGCTCCGGCCCAGCGCAACGAGCACCTGACGACGATGCCCGACAGCGTGGACATCATCTGCCTGATGAATCCCGACAACCTGCATCCGACCCTGGCCGGTGAATTCGCCAAGGTACGCGAGAAGGGCACCCGGGTGATCTACAACATCGACTATAATGCGATCGAGAAACTCTGGGAGAAAGTCCTCGCGGATGAGGAGGCCAACAAACCCGAAGAACCCACGAATCCCAGCACCCCCGAGGCGACCCAGGACGAAGGCGGCGAAGGTGGCGGCGAGGGCGAACCGACCCCCGAGGAGGAGCTGGAGCTCCGTTTCCTGGAGTTCTGCAGGCAGCAGACCGTCAGTCAGCTGAACCTGTGTGCCAAATATGGTTACGACGGTGTCCAGGTGAACTATACCGGCCGTGCCCCGCAGGCTATGCAGGAAGAGGAAAAAGCGCAGTATGCCGCACGCCAGGAGGCGTTCTTCTCGAACGTGAAGACCTGGAACGAGGCCAACTCCGGCAAAGTGCTGGTCTTCCAGGGCAATCCGCAGAACCTCATCGACAAGTCCGTCCTGGGCGAATGCGATTATATCGTCATCCCCGCGCTGACCGCAACTTCGGCCGACAAGATGTCGTTCGCCGTGCTGATGGCCGCCGTGGAAGATGTCCCGACCGACCGGTTCGTCATCGGCGTGACGACCCCGTCGCTCACCGACCTGAGCGATGAGAGCGGTTATTTCTCCGGCTACGAGGCCGACGGCAAGACACGTGTGCGTGCCACCAAGGGTGCTGCCCAGTGGGTCGTAAGCCCGGCGTCGGGCTATGAGAAACTGGGTATCTCCATCGCCAACGCGCAGAACGACTATTTCAACCTGACTTTGGTTTATAAAAACATCCGGGAGGCGGTCGACATCCTGAATCCCGCACCTAAAAACTAATGCGACCTATGAAACTCAACAAGTTAAATATTGCTGTCGCGGCTCTTGCCGCCGTCGCTCTGGCAGGCTGCAAGAACGAGGATCTGTCCAGGCAGCATTACGACAATAAACTTTTCATCTCGGCGACGAATTTCACCGACGAGATGCTTATCAAGGCTGCGAATTCCTCCTATGAGCGCGAAATCACGGCCGGTATCGCCAAGCCCGTCGGGCAGGACATTTCGATCGAGTTCGCCGCGGCTCCCGAACTGTTCGACCACTACCGCCAGGCCTTCTACGACGAGGACGTGAAACTGCTTTCCGAGGAGTTCTACCAGTTCGATGAGACGAAGACCAGGATACAGGCCGGAAGCGTGGCGAGCGTTCCCGTGACGATCAGGTTCGTCGACGTGAACCTGCTGGACAAGAACGAGCGCTATGTACTGCCCGTGACGATCCGTTCGGTGTCGGGTATCGACGTGTTGCCGAGTGCCCGCAGTGTTTACTATATCTTCAAGGGTGCCGCGCTGATCAACGTCGTGGCCGGTATTACCGAGAACCGTGCTTGGCCCGACTGGAAGGATGCCTCGCCCGTAACCAACATGCGTACCTTCACGCTCGAGGCGCTGATCAACGGCAATGCGTTCAAGAACCAGATCTCCACGATCATGGGTATCGAGGGTAAGTTCCTGGTGCGTATCGGCGATTCGGGCGTGGATCCCAACCAGATTCAGATCGCTTCGTCGAGGAACCTGACCAATTCGGATCTCAAGCTCGATGCCGGCCGCTGGTACCATGTGGCCGTGACATTCGAGTCGGGAAGCGTGAAGGTATACCTCGACGGTGTGGAGAAGTGCAGCGGCAACGTCGGTACCTCGTCCGTGAATTTCGGCGTGAAGCATTCCGACGAGTCGGACGGCAAGCCCCGTTGCTTCTGGATCGGCTATTCGTATGCCAGCGACCGTTATTTCGACGGCCAGATCTCGGAAGTGCGTATCTGGAACAAGGCGCTGACCCCCGAGGAGATCAATGCCCCCGACCATTTCTACCAGGTGGCCGCGGCTTCCGACGGACTGGTGGCCTACTGGAAATTCGACGAGGGAGCCGGCAAGACCATCAAAGACCAGACCTCCTACGGGAACGATCTTACCGTCGAGAAGGAGTTGAAGTGGGTGAATGTATCGCTTCCCGAGCTGGGTAAATAATCTGCTAACCTTTAACCTGAAACGATTATGAACACCAAGAAATATCTGAAATACAGCTTCCTTCCGCTTGTGCTGATGTTGGGTGGCCTGGCATTCACGGCCTGCACCGACGACATCGAGGGCGGCAAGCCTGTCGACGAAGGGGCATACGACGCCGTGAAGCGCGTCGACGGCATGTTGCTCGACGTGACGTCGAACAAGAACGAGTCGGTGATCGAACTGCGCTCGGACAAATACCAGACCGAGGTCTTCTTCCGCCTTACGAAAGCGCCCCAGAAGGGTGTCGACGTGAAGATCGAGGTAGATCCCGCTTATCTGGAAACTTATAATGCCGAGCACGGGACGGAGTTCCAGCTCTTCCCCGCGGCCGATGTCGCCATCGACCGCGAGGGCAAGCTGCTGCTGGCCCCGGACGAGATCCGTTCGGTCGGGGTGGGCGTTACCCTGGCCGCAGGCAGCGAATTGCAGGAGGGGACGACCTATCTGCTTCCGCTCAAGGCAACCTCCTCGACCGAGGGTATCACGCTCTCGGAAAAGGCGCAGCATGCGGTCTATCTGGTGAAAGACCTGCGAGCCCAGGGCGACGCTTACAAGGGCCCCGACGCCGTGAGGAACGTGTGCTATTTCGAGGTCAACGACACCAACCCGCTCAATGCGCTGGAGTTCGTGCTCAAGGACAGCGGCAAGCTCTTCTTCGACGACATCATCCTTTTTTCGGCCAATATCAATTACAATGCGGAAACGGGACGGGTCTATGTGCTGAACAACCCCAACGTGCAGTTCCTGCTGGACAACAACGAGCAGTTCCTGCAGCCGTTGCGCAAGCGTGGCATGAAGGTGATCCTCGGTATCCTGGGCAACCACGATGCCGCCGGCGTGGCACAGCTGTCCGATATGGGCTGCCGCGAGTTTGCCAAGGAGCTGGCCGCTTATTGCAATGCCTACAACCTCGACGGCGTCGGTTTCGACGACGAGTATTCGAACTCTCCCGACCTGAGCAATCCCTGGTTTGCGCCGTGGTCGTCGGCTGCCGCCTCCCGGCTGCTCTATGAAACCAAGAAAGCCATGCCCGATAAAACCGTCATGGTTTACTATCTGGGCGGTATCAATAGCCGGATGCCTTCTGTCGACGGGGTCGAGCCGGGCATGTTCGTCGACTATGCCGTCGCCGATTACGGGGGAACCGCAGCGCCGATGCAGGGCATGACCGTCAAGCAGTGCTCCGGCATGTCGATCGAGTTGAACCGGGGCAGCGGGGATTCGAGCGAGGGCACAGCCCGCTCGAAGAAGGAGGCCGGATACGGCTATTACATGTTCTTCGCACTGGGGCATACCAATTCGTTGGTAAGCGATTTCAGCGACTATCGGTTCCAGGTGAGCCGTTGCCAGTCTGTTGCCCGGGGCCTCTATGACGAGGAACTGCTGATGCCCGAGTATTATTACAAAAAGAACGACGCAACGCGTTATAAACTGCCTTAATCCGATTGTGTGCTGTACTCCCCGCAGCACGCCGCTGCGGGGAGTGCAGTTCGACTGAGAACCTAAAACAACGTAGATTTTATGAAAAAGATATTTATAGCGTTTGTAGCGGTGGCCTGTGCGCTCAGCGCCTGTTCCGACGACGATACGGCGGACGACCTTTCCCGGGCCACGATATCCATTACCCCCGATGCCATCCCCGCCGGGCCTGACGGGACGACGACGCAGGTGACCGTAACCAGTTCGGGAGACTGGCGGCTCGCAGGTGTCTGCGACTGGGTGCATCCTTCGGCCGAAGCCGGGAAGAGCGGCGATGTGGTAACCTTCACGATCGATCCGAATACAAGCGAAGAGAGCCGTGAAGCGGCCTTCAAGTTCTTTACGGGATCGGCTGTCGCTCCCCTGAAAATCGTTTCGGAAGCGGGCTATTCGCTGACCCTTCTTTCCGAGGAGAATATGACCGTCGAAGCATTGAGCACCGATATCCAGGTCAAACTGCATACGAACATTCCGGAATTGGCCGTCGCGTTTTCCGACGGCGGCGGGGATTGGGTCACGTATGTCGGGCGCAACGACGTTTTCGGCAACACGGTCTTGAAGTTTACCGTTGCCAAGAACCCGGATTACGATGACCGTTCGACCGTGGTCACGGTCTCGGGCATGGGGCAGTCGGTCGATATTCCGCTGACCCAGAACCGGATATATGCAATCAATATCGAGGATACGGCATTTGAGTTTGACCTTGCGGAGCGTTCTTTCTCCGTTGATGTGAATGCCAATGTAGATTACAAAGTAATGATTAGCGACGATTGGATCACGCAGGTGCCCGAAACCCGTGGGCTGGAAACGAAGACGCTTACATTCCATCTCGGAGCGGCAACTACCAGTCGCGGAGGTAAGATTACGATTGAGGGTGCTGGCATTACCAAAGAGTTGTCCGTTATCCAGAAAGATCCGAATGCGACACTGATTTCGTTTGTCGATAAGGATTTTGTAAAGTGGCTGCAACAACAGGGCTGGATCGTCGCATTGGGGTCTACTTCCGGAATCATTACGGAGAAAGGGTTGGCCGCCACCGAGTTGTCATATAACCCCAGCTACTATGGTACCCAATGGACATCGCTGGAGGGGATCGAAAACTTCACGAACCTGGAAAAGATCAATGTCATGAGTAATGATCTAAGTGAAATAGACCTTTCCGGTTTGACAAAGGTAAAAGAATTGAATTGCACCAAGAATTATGGGTTGGCCTTGATTAATCTTGGAGACAATCCGATCGAATCGTTGTCGCCGCTGGGAACCGATTATGCGGATGTCGAGAAGTTTACGATGATCGGTAACAAGTTGCTATCGCTGGATCTGACAGTAGCCTCCTACTATGTTTGGTATGACGGGATAACCTCGATCGACGTGTCGGGTTGTCCGGCACTCCAGACTCTTAAATGCGATCGTGGGGAGAAGGTGAAGTCGCTCTATCTCAAGAAAGGGCAGGATATTCCGCACCTGACCAAGAATGCCGCGACGGAGATCGTATATGTAGATTGATTTCTCTGCAGGATTCGATTCTGACGACCGTGCAGTCGCGAGCCGCAAGACCCGCCGGCTGCACGGTCTTCTTTCCCGGGGAATTAAATTGCCGGCCGCTTTAGTAATCCTGCGCCCGAAATTGTATTACTTTACGGATGCAAAGATGATAACCGCCCGGAATACCGATCGCGTGCGGAAAGATTTTATTATCTTTGTGCATCCCTAACCTAAAACCGGAGAAGACCCGATGATTTCGACAGTTAAAAAAACTTCGCCGCTGGCCTGGGTGCCTACGGTCTATTTTGCGATGGGGCTTCCGTTCGTCGTGCTGAACATGGTCTCGGCCGTCATGTTCAAGGATATGGGGATTTCCGACGCCCGGATCGCGTTCTGGACGTCGCTGATCATGTGGCCGTGGACGATCAAATTCCTGTGGAGCCCCTTCCTGGAAATTTTCCGCACCAAAAAATTCTTCGTCGTCACGACGCAGCTCCTGAGCGGCGTGTTGTTCGGCCTTGCTGCGCTGGCGCTGCATATGCCCCATTTCTTCGCCGTCACGGTGGGGGTCTTCGCGGTGGTGGCCTTCAGCGGCGCCACGCACGACATCGCGGCCGACGGCGTTTACATGTCGGAGCTCTCGACCGGGGATCAGGCGCGGTATATCGGCTGGCAGGGGGCGTTCTACAACCTTGCGAAACTGGTCGCCACGGGCGGCCTGGTCTGGTTCGCGGGCTGGCTCAGCAAGCGTTTCAGCGATTCCGGGGCGGCGACCTTCGATGCCTATGTGCAGTCGTGGACGGTGGTGCTGGCGATCCTTTGCGGCCTGCTCGTCCTGCTGGGTATTTACCACAGCCGCGAGTTGCCGTCGGGCGGAAGTGCGGCTGACGGACATTCGCTGCGGGAAGGGCTGCGCAGCCTGAAGGAGGTGATCGCAGCGTTCTTCACGAAAAAGCATATCTGGTATTACATCGCCTTCATCGTCTTCTACCGCCTGGGCGAGGGCTTCGTGATGAAGATCGTGCCGTTGTTCCTCAAGGCGGATACCGCGGCCGGAGGGCTGGGGCTTACCAACCAGCAGATCGGGTTGTACTACGGCACGTTCGGCGCCGGGGCATTCCTTTTGGGATCGCTGCTCGCGGGCTACTATATCGCCCACCGCGGACTGAGGCGCTCGCTCTTCACGCTGTGCTGCATTTTCAACCTTCCGTTCGCGGTCTATGCGCTGCTGGCATGGTTCCAGCCGCAGTCGATGTGGCTCGTGGGCGGCGGCATCGTCGTGGAGTATTTCGGCTACGGGTTCGGGTTCGTGGGGCTTACGCTCTTCATGATGCAGCAGGTGGCCCCGGGTCGGCACCAGATGGCGCACTACGCTTTCGCCTCGGGCATCATGAACCTTTCGGTGATGCTCACCGGCGCCGTTTCGGGTTACCTGAGCGACTGGAAGGGCTACGGCGTCTTCTTCATCGTGGTCATGCTGGCGACGATCCCCGCCTTTGTGATGACCTGGTTCGTACCGTTCACCTATGATGATAAACCAACAACCAAATAACATGAGCAATCTGAAAATAATGGGCCCGGCACTGCCGGATATGCCGTGGGAAGAGCGTCCCGCGGGGAGCAAGGAGGTTATGTGGCGCTATTCTGCCAACCCGATCATCGGGCGCGACGCGCTTTCGACCTCCAACTCGGTCTTCAATTCGGCGGTCGTGCCGTTTAAGAAGGGCAAGTACAACTATGCGGGTGTTTTCCGCTGCGACGACACGAATCGCCGCATGCGCATCCATGCGGGCTTCTCGGTGGACGGCATCGACTGGGACATCCGCGAGGAGGACTTCAACCTGGTGGGCGGCGACGCCGAGATCTCGGAGTGGGTCTACGGCTACGACCCGCGTGTGGCTCAGATCGGGGACAAATACTACGTGACGTGGTGCAACGGCTACCACGGCCCGACGATCGGCGTGGCGTGGACGGAGGATTTCGAGACGTTCCACCAGCTGGAAAACGCCTTCATCCCGTTCAACCGCAACGGCGTGCTGTTCCCCCGCAAGATCGGCGGGAAATTCGCGATGCTTTCGCGTCCGAGCGACAACGGGCATACGGCGTTCGGCGACATTTTCTATTCCGAGTCGCCCGACATGGAGTTCTGGGGACGCCACCGCCACGTGATGTCGCCCGCGGCGTTCGAGGTTTCGGCCTGGCAGTGCATGAAGATCGGCGCGGGGCCCGTGCCCATCGAGACCAGCGAAGGGTGGCTGTTGTTCTACCACGGGGTGCTCCGTTCGTGCAACGGCTACGTCTATGCGTTCGGCTCGGCATTGCTCGACCTGGATGAGCCGTGGAAAGTCACGGCGCGCAGCGGCCCGTACCTGATCTCCCCGCGTGAGACGTACGAGTGCACGGGCGACGTGCCGAACGTGACGTTCCCCTGCGCGGCGCTGCACGACTCCGCGACGGGGCGCGTTGCGGTCTACTACGGGTGTGCGGACACGGTTACGGGGCTTGCTTTCGGTTATATCCCGGAGATCATCGACTTCACCCGCAAAAACAATATACGCTGATGCCGCTGCGACGAACGCTCTTAACTGCTGCGCTCGCCGCAGCCGTTTTCTCGACACCGCTGCGTGCGCAGGAGCCTGCCGATTGGGTCGACCCGTTCATCGGGACGACCAATTTCGGGACGACCAACCCCGGCGCCGTATGCCCCAACGGGATGATGTCGGTCGTGCCGTTCAATGTGATGGGCTCCGACGAGAACCTCTACGATAAGGACGCCCGGTGGTGGTCGGCGCCCTATGAGTACCGCAACAAGTTCTTCACGGGCTTTGCACACGTCACCCTGAGCGGCGTGGGATGCCCCGAGCTGGGCTCGCTGCTGGTAATGCCGACGGCGGGTGCGCTGGACGTCGATTACCGCAACTACGGCAGCGCATATACCAGCCAGACGGCCTTGCCGGGCTACTATTCGAACCTGCTGACCAAGTACGGTATCCGCACCGAGGTGACGGCCACGCCGCGCACGTCGGCCGAGCGCTATACCTTTCCGGAGGGTACGGGACATATTCTGTTAAACCTGGGCGAGGGGCTTACCAACGAGTCGGGAGCCTGGGTGCGCCGCGTGAGCGACACCGAGGTCGAGGGCATGAAACTGCTGGGCACGTTCTGCTACAACCCGCAGGCGGTGTTCCCGGTCTATTTCGTGATGCGCGTCTCGAAACGCCCCGCGGCCACCGGGTTCTGGAAGAAACAACCCCCGAAACAGGGCGTCGAAGCCGAATGGGACAAGGATGCCGGCAACTACAAGCTCTATACGCAATACGGTAAGGACATTGCCGGCGACGACGTCGGCGTGTGGTTCTCCTACGACATGCAGCCGGGCGAGCAGGTCGAGGTGCGCATGGGCGTTTCGTTCGTGTCGGCCGAGAACGCCCGCCTGAACCTCGAAGCCGAGCAGCAGGGGCGCTCGTTCGACGACATTCGTGCGGCCGCACGCCGCACGTGGAACGACGACTTGGGGCGCATCCGCGTCGAGGGCGGTACCGAAGCGCAGAAGAAGGTCTTCTATACGGGGCTTTACCATGCGCTGATCCACCCCAACGTGCTGAGCGACGTCAACGGCGAATACCCCGCGATGGAGAGCGCCGAGATCCGCACGGCCGAGGGCAACCGCTATACGGTCTTCTCGCTGTGGGATACTTACCGCAACCTGCACCAGCTGCTGACGCTGGTCTACCCCGAACGCCAACTGGAGATGGTGCGCTCGATGGTCGGCATGTACCGGGAGTGGGGCTGGCTCCCCAAGTGGGAACTCTACGGCCGTGAAACCTTCACCATGGAGGGCGACCCGTCGATCCCCGTGATCGTCGATACCTGGATGAAGGGGCTGCGCGATTTCGATATGGACGCCGCCTACGAGGCGATGCGCAAATCGGCCACGACGCCGGGCGCGCGGAACAGGATGCGCCCCGACATCGACCCCTACATCGAAAAAGGTTATGTGCCGCTGGGCTTCTACGCCCGCGACCTTTCGGGTGACAACTCCGTGTCGCACGCCCTGGAATACTATATCGCCGACCACGCGCTGTCGCTGCTGGCCGACTCGCTCGGCAAAAAAGACGACGCGGCGTTGTTCCGCGCCCGCTCGCTCGGCTATAAGAACTATTACAGCACCGAGTCGGGCACGTTCCGTCCGATTACCAAGGAGGGTAAGTTCCTCACGCCCTTCGACCCGCGCCAGGGTGAGAATTTCGAACCCGTCCCCGGCTTCCACGAAGGTTCGGCCTGGAACTATACGTTCTATGTCCCGCACGACGTGGCCGGACTGGCCCGGCTGATGGGCGGCAGACGCCGATTCATCGACAAGCTGCAGATGGTCTTCGACCAGGGGCTGTACGACCCGGCGAACGAACCCGACATCGCCTATCCTTACTTGTTCAGCTATTTCCAGGGCGAGGAGTGGCGTACGCAGCGCGAGGTACGGCGTTTGCTGGACAGGTACTTTACGACAGCCCCCGACGGCATCCCCGGCAACGACGACACGGGCACCATGTCGGCGTGGGCGGTCTTCTCGATGATGGGCCTCTACCCGGACTGCCCGGGGGAGCCTTACTATACGCTTACATCGCCTGTTTTCGACAAGGTGACCGTTACGCTCGACCCGAAATACTATCCGGCCGGGGAGCTCGTTATAGAAACGGAGCGCTCCGGAGCCGGCGACGTCTACATCGGCTCGATGACCCTCGGCGGCAGGCCGCTGAAGAAATACCGCATTTCGCACGGTGAACTGGTAGGCGGCGGCCGGCTGGTTTTCGGATTGCAACCCGAACGCAAATAAAAACAACATATGTCCCTATGAATTTAAAATCTCTCTCAGCTCTCGGCGCAGGCCTGCTTTTGGCGGCCTGCTCGCAGGCACCCCGTACGGATTCGCTGACGCAGTATGTCGACATGCGTATCGGCACGGGCGGCCATGGCCATGTATTCATGGGCGCCAACGTCCCGTTCGGCGCCGTACAGCTCGGCCCCACGAGCATCCCGCAGTCGTGGGACTGGACGTCGGGCTACCACATTTCCGACACGACGGTCATCGGTTTCAGCCACACACACCTGAACGGCACCGGTATCGGCGACCTGTTCGACGTCACGGTGATGCCCGTCGTGGGGCAGGTGACCTATGCCCGCGGCACGGAGGACGACCCGCAGTCGGGCATGTGGTCGTATTTCAGCCACGCCAATGAAAAGGCCCGCCCGGGCTATTACGCCACGCGGCTCGACCGCTACGGCATCGACGTGGAGCTGACCGCCACCAAGCGCGTCGGCCTGCACAAATATACCTTCCCGGCATCGGCCGATGCCGCCGTGGTCTTCGACCTCGAGAACGGCGGCTGCTGGGATGCTCCGACCGAAACCTTCATCGAACGTGCCGACGACCATACGATCAGCGGCTACCGCTACTCGACGGGCTGGGCGAAAGACCAGCGGGTCTATTTCACGGCCGAATTCTCCAAACCCTTCAAGTCGCTAGCCATTTACGAGGGCGGCGAGGACGGCGGCCTGCGCGAAGGCGACAGCTTCAGGGCGGAGCGCCTTTACGGCCGGGTCGGTTTCGACACTTCGGCCGGAGAGACGATCTATGTCAAGGTCGCCATTTCGCCCGTGAGCATCGAGAATGCACGCCTGAACATGCAGGCCGAGCTTCCCGGCTGGGACTTCGAAGCGACGGCCGCAGCCGCCGACCGGGCGTGGAACGCCGAGTTGCAGAAGGTGCGCATCGAGACTTCGGACGACGCCGCACGCCGCATTTTCTATACGGCGCTTTACCACACGATGGTCGCCCCGTCCGAATTCTGCGACGTGAACGGCGACTACCGCGGTTCCGACGGCAAGATCTACCGCGCCGCGCCGTTCGTGAACTATACGACTTTCTCGCTGTGGGACACCTATCGCGCCGCCCAGCCCCTCATGACGATCCTCCACCCCGAGAAGATGCCCGACATCGCCAATACGATGCTCCATATCTACCGGCAGCAGGGCAAGCTTCCCGTATGGCACCTGATGGGTAACGAAACCGACTGCATGGTCGGCAATCCCGGTATCCCGGCCCTGGCCGACGCCGTGCTCAAAGGCTACGGCGGCTTCGACAGGGAGCAGGCCTACGAGGCGCTCAAGCAGTCGGCGATGCTCGGCGAGCGGGGTATGGATCTGCGCATGAAATACGGCTATATCCCCTGCGACCTCTTCAACGAGGCGGTGGCTTACGACATGGAGTACGCCCTCGCCGACTGGGCCGTGGCACAGGTCGCCAAAGAGCTGGGCAAGACCGCGGATTACGACCATTTCCTCGAACGAAGCAAATCCTACCGCCATTTCTTCGATCCGCAGACCCGCTTCATGCGCGGCCTCGATTCGAAAGGCCGGTTCCGCACGCCTTTTAATCCGTTCCGCTCGACACACCGCGCCGACGACTACTGCGAGGGCAACGCATGGCAGTACACATGGCTCGTGCCGCACGACGTCGAGGGGCTGATCGGCTGTTTCGGCGGCAAGGAAGCCTTCACCGGGAAACTCGACTCGCTGTTCGTCGTCAGCTCCGTGCTCGAGGGAGCCGCCTCGCCCGACATCTCGGGCCTGATCGGTCAGTACGCCCACGGCAACGAACCCAGCCACCACGTCGTCTACCTCTACACGATGATCGGTCAGCCGTGGAAGACCGCCGACAAGGTGCGCGAGATACTGACGACGCTCTACCACGACCGGCCCGACGGGCTTTCGGGCAACGAGGACGTGGGGCAGATGTCGGCATGGTACGTCCTCTCGTCGCTGGGTTTCTACCAGGTCGAACCCGCCGGGGGCCGCTATTTCTTCGGCTCGCCGCTCTTCGACAAGGCTGAAGTGCGTGTCCGCGACGGTGTGCTGACCGTCACGGCGCATAACAATTCCGCCGCGAACAAATACATCCAGGCGGTGAAGCTCAATGGCAAGCCGTATACGAAACCCTATATTGCCTTCGACGACATCGCCGCGGGCGGTGTGCTCGAATTCGAGATGGGTGCCGAACCCGCAGTGTGGTATGAACTCTAAACATCGGAAGGCCATGAAAAAAGGATATATCGCATTTGCCGCCCTCTGCGCCGCCGCACTCGCTTCGTGCACATGTCCTTCGGCCGGGGAGCAGCGCCTCCGTCCTTCGGAGTACGTTTCGACGCTGGTCGGTACGCAGTCGGATTTTTCGCTCTCGACGGGCAATACCTATCCGGCCATCGCCTTGCCGTGGGGCATGAATTTCTGGACGCCCCAGACCGGCAAGATGGGCGACGGCTGGGCATATACTTACGGGGCGCACCAGGTGCGGGGGTTCAAGCAGACCCACCAGCCTTCGCCGTGGATCAACGATTACGGCCAGTTCTCGCTCATGCCCGTGCGCGGGGAGGATAAATTCGACGAGGAGTCGCGCGCCAGCTGGTTTTCGCACCAGTCCGAAGTGGCCAAACCCTATTACTATAAGACTTACCTCGCCGACCATGACATCCGCGTGGAGATCACGCCGACCGACCGTGCCGCGATGATGCGCTTCACCTTCCCCGACTCGAAGGAGTCGGGTGTGGTGATCGACGCCTTCGACCGTGGTTCGCAGGTCGGGATGGTCGACGACCGTACGATCGTCGGTTACACCACGCGCAACAGCGGTGGCGTGCCGGAGAATTTCCGCAACTGGTTCGTCGTGCGCTTCGATACGCCGTTCAGCGCCATCGAGCTGACCGATGCCCCCGGCGGATACAAACCCGGCAGCAACCTGCTCTATCCCGAAGGGCAGAAGTCCGTCACGGGCGAACATGCCGTGGCCAAGGTGCATTTCGCGACCCGCCGCGGCCAGCAGATATGCGCCAGCGTGGCGTCGTCGTTCATTTCTCCCGAACAGGCGCTGCAGAACCTCCGGGAACTGGGTAGCGACGATTTCGAAACGGTGAAGTCCAAGGCGCAGGCGCGCTGGGACGATGTGCTGGGACGCATCGAGGTAGAGGGCGGTACGGACGACCAGTACCGTACGTTCTATTCGTGCCTCTACCGGTCGGTGCTCTTCCCGCGTAAGTTCTACGAGGTGACCGACCAGGGCGAGGTCGTGCATTACAGCCCCTACAACGGCGAGGTGCTCCCCGGCTACATGTATACCGACACCGGGTTCTGGGACACCTTCCGCAGCCTTTTCCCGCTGCTGAACCTCGTTTACCCCTCCGTGAACGCCGAAATCCAGCAGGGACTCGCTAACGCGGCACGCGAGAGCGGTTTCCTGCCCGAATGGGCGTCGCCCGGGCACCGCGGCTGCATGGTGGGCAACAATTCCGCTTCGGTGGTTGCCGATGCCGTGGTGAAGGGCACGAACGACAAAGACCTCGGGGTGCTCTACGATGCGATGGTGTATGCCACGGAGCACGTGCACCCGACCGTTGCGTCGACCGGACGCTGGGGGCACGAGTACTACAACGAGCTGGGATATATCCCTTACGACGTGAACATTCCCGAGAACGTGGCACGTACGCTCGAATACGCCTACGACGACTGGTGTATTCTGCAGGTGGCGAAGAAACTGAACCGTCCCCAGGCTGAACTGGACAAGTGGGCGGCGCGTGCCCGGAACTACCGCAATGTCTTCGACCCCGAAACCCGTCTGATGCGCGGTCGCCTCAGGGACGGCAAGTTCCAGGCGCCGTTCAGTCCCTACAAGTGGGGCGACGCCTTCACCGAGGGTAACTCGTGGCATTATACGTGGTCGGTATTCCACGACGTCGAGGGGCTCGTCGACCTGATGGGCGGCCGGGAGCAGTTCGTCCAGATGCTCGACTCGGTATTCGTCGTGCCGCCGATCTACGACGACAGCTACTACGGATTCCGCATCCACGAGATCACCGAGATGCAGGTGGCCGACATGGGCAACTACGCCCACGGCAACCAGCCTGCGCAGCACATGATCTACCTCTATAATTATGCGGGTGCCCCGTGGAAAGCCCAGTACTGGGCGCGCGAGGTGATGGATCGCCTCTATTCGGCCTGTCCCGACGGCTATTGCGGCGACGAGGACAACGGCCAGACTTCGGCCTGGTATGTCTTTTCCGCCCTGGGGTTCTATTCCGTCTGCCCGGCTTCGGACGAATACGTCGTCGGTTCGCCGCTGTTCCGCAAGGCCGTCGTGAACCTCGAAAACGGGAATAAGATTGTGCTCGAAGCGCCGGACAACAGCCCCGAGAACCGTTATATCGGAGCCGTGCAGTTCGACGGGAAATCCTATACGTATAATTTCCTGCGCCATTCCGACCTCGTGAAGGGTGCCGGCGTCCGCTTCTCGATGCGTCCCGACCCCGATTACACGCGGGGTACGGAGCCCGGGGATGCCCCTTACTCGTTCAGCCGCGAATAACACGGACGGGTTGAACCGATGTCAATCCGCCGCGGCCGGTTCCGGCTGCGGCGGATTTTTTGTTTTTGCCGGAATCCCGAAATGTCGATAATTTGTCAATAGAATATGCCCGGGGATTTTGTAAATCGGCTGAAAAGCGCTACTTTTGTAACGTTGTTTTGACAATTGTTAGGTTAATCCGAACACCTCCCCATGACATCTACCGACAGAATCGACCAACGCGAACGTAAGAAACAGCAGGGCCAGGCCGCTGCGTTCTATTCGTCGTCGTGCCGACAGCAGGATCGGAGTACGCAGATGCAAGGGCAGCAGGTGTCCGGGAGCGGAATACGCAGATAGATACCAGACCGCCATGACATACGTGTCGTGGCGGTCTGTCTTTTTTTCAAACTTAAAACCAAAGGTATGAAGGTCGGTGTTATTATGGGCTCGGTGAGCGATTATGAGGTGATGGCCGATGCCGTCGCCATGCTCGGACAATTCGGGGTCGATTTCGAAAAGCGCGTGGTGAGCGCCCACCGTACCCCTGACCTGCTGTGCGAATATGCCAAGACGGCCAAAAACCGCGGTATCGGGGTGATTATTGCCGGCGCGGGCGGTGCCGCGCATCTGCCGGGCATGGTGGCCTCGATGACCACGCTCCCCGTGGTGGGCGTCCCCGTGAAGTCGCGGGCCCTGAACGGGCTGGATTCGCTGCTTTCGATCGTGCAGATGCCTGCGGGCGTTCCGGTGGCGACGACGGCCATCAACGGGGCGAAGAACGCGGCGCTGATAGCCGTGTCGATCCTCGCTCTGCAGGATGCGGAGCTGGCTGCCCGGCTCGAAGCGTTCCGTGCGAAACAGACCGCCGACGTACTGGCGGCAGAACTTTAATCCGGCAGGGGAGGCGGCTATGGCAGAGAAAACGAAAACGATCGGTATCATGGGCGGCGGTCAGCTGGGGCTGATGATCGTCGAGCAGGCGCACCTGCTCGGGGCGCGCACGCTGTGCCTCGACCCTGCGCCCGACGCCCCCGCGTTCGCGCTGAGCGACGGGCACATCGTGGCGGCGTATGACGATGCCGCGGCGCTCGAAGAGCTTTGCCGCCGCAGCGATGTGGTGACCTACGAATTCGAAAACGTCCCGGGCAGCGTGCTGATCCCGCTGGAAAAGAAATACAACATCCCGCAGGGTTTCCGCCCGCTTTACGATTCGCAGGATCGCCTGCGCGAGAAGGACAATGCCCGCGCCAACGGGCTGCGGACGCCCCTGTACGCCGCCGTGGACGACGAGGCGTCGCTGCGTGCCGCCTTGGCCGAGATAGGATTCCCGGCGGTGCTCAAGACCCGTACGCTGGGATACGACGGCCACGGGCAATTGGTGTTGAAGGGCGAGGCCGACGTGCCGCGTGCGCTGCCGATGCTCTCCGTACCCTGCATTCTGGAGGCGTTCGTGCCGTTCGATTTCGAAGCCAGCATCGTGATGGTCTCGGACGGGGAGCGCGTCATCCATTTCCCCATCGGGCGGAACGTCCACCGCGACGGCATCCTCGACCTGTGCTTCGTCCCCGCCGAGGGGATCGACGACGGCCTGCGCAGCCGCATGGCTGCGGCCGGCGAGCGGTTCATGAAATCCTGCCGCTACCGCGGGATCCTCGCCATCGAGTTCTTCATCCGCGACGGAGAGTTCTATTTCAACGAAATGGCGCCGCGGCCCCACAATTCGGGGCACTATACCATCGAGGGGTGCACGACCAACCAGTTCCGCGAGCTGGTGCGCTTCCTGCTGGGCGAACCGTTGCAGGAGCCGCAGCTCGTGGCGCCGACCGTGATGAAGAATATCCTGGGGCAGGATCTCGAAGCGGCCGAGAGAATCGCCGCCGAAAACCGCCCGGGTGTCCATGTCCACCTTTACGGCAAGACCGAGAGCCGTCCGAAGCGCAAGATGGGGCATATCACCTTCGTCGGGATGGACGCCGGGGAATACGGTGCCGCGTGGGCCGACAGATTCGTAAAATAAGTGCAAACGAAATAACATGGAAAACTACCGGATTTTTGTTGAGAAACATCCCCGTTTCCGGGTCGAGGCCGACAGCCTGCGCCGGGAGCTGAACACCAATCTGAACCTGGACATCCGCAGTCTGCGGTTGCTCAACGTCTACGACCTGTTCGGGTTCAGCCGAGAGCTGCTCGAAAAGAGCCGTTACAGCGTCTTCGGCGAAGTGGTAACCGACAGCGTGACCGATTCGTGCGACCTGGCGGGACGGAAATACATCGCCGTGGAGTACCTCCCCGGCCAGTTCGACCAACGTGCCGCGTCGGCCGTCGACTGCGTGCGGCTGATCGACCCGTCGGCCCAGGTGCGCATCCGCTCGTCGAAGCTGTTGCTGTTCGACGATGCCGTTTCCGACGAAGATCTGGCGCGCATCCGCCATTACTATATCAACGCGGTCGAGTCGCGCGAGAAGAATCTGGACGTGCTGACCGACATGGAACAGGCCGAGGTGAAGCCCGTCGCCGTGCTGGAAGGCTTCACCAAGATGACCGACGCCGAACTGGAACCCTGCTGCAAGCGGTACGGGCTGGCGATGAATGCCGACGACCTGCGCGAGGTGGTGAAATATTTCCGTGCCGAGGGGCGCGATCCCTATGAGACCGAGCTGCGCATCCTCGACACCTATTGGAGCGACCACTGCCGCCATACGACCTTCACCACCGAGCTGGAGGGCATCACGGTCGAGGAGTCGTTCGCAAAGGACGAGATCGAGGATTCGCTGGCCCTCTACCTGCGCATCCGCCGCGAACTGGGCCGCGAGCACAAGAGCATCTGCCTGATGGACATGGCGACCATCGGCGCCCGTTACCTGCGCAAGAAAGGGCTGCTGGACGACCTAGAAGTGAGCGACGAGAACAATGCCTGCTCGGTATACGTCGATGTCGATGTCGACGGGGCGACCGAGAAGTGGCTCCTGCAATTCAAGAACGAAACCCATAACCACCCGACCGAGATCGAGCCGTTCGGCGGTGCTTCGACCTGTCTGGGCGGCGCTATCCGCGACCCGTTGTCGGGGCGCAGCTACGTCTACCAGGCCATGCGCGTAACGGGTGCCGGCAATATCTACCAGAAGGTGTCCGATACGCTCGAAGGCAAGCTCCCGCAGAGCGTCATTTCGAAGAAGGCCGCCGCGGGCTACTCCAGTTACGGCAATCAGATCGGGCTGGCAACGACCCATGTGCGCGAGATTTACCACGACGACTATGTGGCCAAGCGCCTCGAAGTCGGTGCCGTGGTCGGTGCCGTGAAGGCTGAAAACGTCCGCCGCGAAAAACCCGTCCCGGGCGACAAGATCGTCATGCTGGGCGGCCGCACGGGGCGTGACGGTATCGGCGGCGCCACGGGTTCGTCGAAAGAGCACAATACCAAGTCGCTCGAAACCTGCGGCAGCGAGGTGCAGAAGGGCAATGCCCCCGAGGAGCGCAAGCTCGAACGCCTGTTCCGCCGCCCGGAGGTGACGCGGCTCATCAAGAAATCGAATGACTTCGGTGCCGGCGGCGTCAGCGTCGCCATCGGCGAGCTGGCCGACGGGCTGGACATCTACCTCGACCGTGTGAAGACCAAGTACAGCGGCCTGAATTCCACGGAACTGGCGATCAGCGAGTCGCAGGAGCGTATGGCCGTGGTCGTCGAGGCGAAGGACGTCGCCGAATTCATGGGCTACTGCCGCGAGGAGAATATCGAGGCGGTCGAGGTGGCCGACGTGACGGATACGGCCCGTATGCGGATGTTCAACAAAGGGCGCAAAGTCGTAGACCTCGCCCGTGAATTCATCGACAGCGCCGGGGCGAAGCACTATGCCGAAGCCATGATCGGTGAGGTGGAGAACCGCGATCCTTTTGCCCGTGAGGTCGTGGGCGCGACGTTTGCCGAACGCTTCGAGGAGAACCTGCGCGACAACAATGTCGTCTCGCAGCGCGGCCTGATCGAAATGTTCGATTCGACGATCGGCCGTTCCACCGTGCTGATGCCGTTCGGCGGCCGCACGCAGGGCAGCGAAACGCAGGTGTCGGTGCAGAAACTCCCGACCGACGGTTACACCGACACGGCCAGCATCATGGCCTTCGGCTACAATCCCTACCTGGCCTCGTGGAGCCCTTACCACGGTGCTGCGTATGCCGTCGTCGAAGCTGCTGCCAAGGTCGTGGCTGCGGGCGCGCGTTATGACAGGATGCGTTACTCATACCAGGAATATTTCGAACGCATGACCCGCGATCCCCGCTCGTGGGGCAAGCCGCTGGGTGCCCTGCTCGGTGCGCTGAAGATGCAGGTCGAACTGGGCCTGCCCTCGATCGGCGGCAAGGACTCGATGTCGGGCACGTTCCAGCATATCAACGTCCCGCCCATGCTGATGGCCTTCGGCATCACGACGGTGAATGCCGGGACGGTCATTTCGACCGATTTCAAGAAGGCCGGCAACCGTATCTACCTGGTGCGCCATACGCCCAGGGAGAACCATATGCCCGACACGGCGCAGCTGAAGGACAACTTCGGCTTTGTCAGCGAAAATATCGAACGCGGCAATATCCTCGCCGCATGGTCGGTGGGCTTCGGAGGTGTCGCCGAAGGTCTTGCCAAGATGGCTTTCGGCAACCGCATCGGCGCCGAGGTGGAGATGGACGAGGCGGAACTCTTCGGATACGCCTATGGTTCGATCCTTGTCGAGAGCGCCGTCGAACTGACCCATCCTGCGGCCGGGCTGCTGGGTATGACCGCAGCCGAAGGGGCGTTGACCGTCAACGGCGTGAAAATGCCGCTCGACGCCCTCTACAAGGCCAATACCGAGAAATTCGCGGCCGTTTACCCCGACAAGGGGGAGAACCATGCCGGAGTGATGACCTCGGAGCCCGCACCCCGGACTTTCGCCTATCGGGGCGAAGCCGTCGAACATCCGCTGGTCTATATCCCCGTGTTCCCGGGCACCAACTGCGACTACGACACGGCCAAAGCATTCCGCAAGGCCGGGGCCGAGGTCGAAATGAGCGTGTTGTGCAACCTCGGGGGCGACGACATCCTGCGTTCGATCCGCGAAATGAAGGAACATATCCGCCGCGCCCATATCTTCGTGCTGAGCGGCGGCTTCTCGTCGGGCGACGAACCCGACGGCAGCGCCAAGTTTATCGTCAACGTACTCAACAATAAGGATATACGCGATGAAATCCATGCGTTGCTCGACCGCGGAGGGCTGATCCTCGGCATCTGCAACGGTTTCCAGGCGCTCGTCAAATCCGGCCTGCTGCCTTACGGCCGCCTGGGCATGGTGACCAAGGATTCGCCGACGCTGTTCCGCAACGACATCAACCGCCATATTTCGCAGATCGTCTCGACGCGCGTCTCGACGCTCAACTCCCCGTGGCTCGCGGGCTTTGGCCTGGGCGACATCCACTCGATCGCTGTCAGCCACGGCGAAGGCAAGTTCGTCGTGAGCGAAGAACTTGCCCGGGAGCTGTTCGCCAACGGGCAGGTGGCCTTCCAGTATGTCGATCCCGAAGGGCGTGCGACGGCCGAGGCGCCGTACAACCCCAACGGTTCGTCGTATGCCATCGAGGGCCTGGTGTCGCGTGACGGCCAGATCCTCGGCAAGATGGGGCATACGGAGCGTTACGAGAAAAACCTCTTCAAAAATATCGCAGGCGAGAAGGAGCAGTCGCTGTTCCGCAATGCCGTCGACTATTTCCGCAAAAATTAGTACAATATAAAACTTAAACTCACAAACACCATGAAACAGCTCGAAATGCTCTACGAAGGCAAGGCAAAACAGGTTTTCCGCACCGACGATCCCGACAAGATCATCATCCACTACAAGGATGCGGCAACGGCTTTCAACAACATCAAGAAAGCCACGATCGAAAACAAGGGCGTGCTGAACAACGCCATCTCGACCCTGATTTTCAAGGAGCTTCAGAAGTCGGGTGTCAAGACCCACTATATCGAGACGATCAACGACCGCGACCAGGTGTGCCGCCGGGTGACGATCATCCCGCTGGAGGTGATCGTGCGCAATGTCATCGCCGGTTCGATGGCCCAGCGCCTCGGTATCGAGGAGGGTACGCAGCCGTCGAACGTCATCTACGACATCTGCTACAAGAAGGACGAGCTGGGCGACCCGCTGATCAACGACCACCACGCCGTGGCATTGGGTGCCGTGACCTACGAGGAACTCGAACTGATCTACGCCATGACCTCGCGTATCAACGAGATCCTGCGCAACCTTTTCGCCAAGATGAACATCAAACTCGTGGACTTCAAGATCGAGTTCGGCCGTACGTCGGACGGGGAGATCGTGCTCGCCGACGAGGTGTCGCCCGACACCTGCCGCCTGTGGGACATGACGACCAACGAGAAACTCGACAAAGACCGTTTCCGTCGTGACCTGGGCAAGGTGCGCGAGGCTTACGAGGAGATTTTGGCACGTTTGCAGAAAATCGTCGGGTAATGGTGATGGGGCAGATTAGCGACCGCGAGTTGCATGAGGAGTGCGGGGTGTTCGGCGTCTTCGGAGTCAAGGACGCAGCGTCGCTGACCTACTATGGCCTGCATGCCTTGCAGCACCGCGGACAGGAGGGTGCCGGTATCGTGACCGTCGACCGGGACGCGACGTTCCGCCGCATCAAGGGCGGCGGCCTGGTGACCGAGGTGTTCGGCGAGGGAAACCTCTCGACGCTCAAGGGCGACATGGCCATCGGGCATGTGCGCTATACCACCGCCGGCGGTGGTGGCATCGAGAACGTGCAACCGTTCCTTTTCCGCCACAACACGGGCGATTTCGCGCTGGCGCACAACGGCAATATCGTCAATTCGGCGCTGCTGCGTATTTACCTCGAGAACAAGGGGAGCCTGTTCCAGTCGACCTCGGACAGCGAAATCCTGGCGCACCTGATCAAGAAGGAGACCAAGTATCACGACCGTCCGCGCATCTATTCGATCATCGACGCGCTGAACATGATCGAGGGGGCTTTTGCATTCCTGATCATGACCGCCAATCGCATCTATGCCTGCCGTGACAAATACGGCCTGCGGCCGCTGTCGATCGGCCGGCTGGGCGACGGTTATGTCGTGTCGAGCGAAACCTGTGCCTTCGACGTGCTGGGTGCGGAGTTCGTCCGCGACGTCGAGCCGGGCGAGATCGTCACGATCGACAGCGAGGGCATCCGGAGCCGCGATTTCTCGCAGTATAAGCGTTGCGAGATGTGCTCGATGGAGTATATCTACTTTGCACGTCCCGACAGTGACATCGAAGGGTGCAACGTCCATGCCTACCGCAAGGAGTCGGGGCGCCTGCTCTTCGGCGAGGCGCCTGCCGAGGCGGACATCGTGGTCGGGGTTCCCGACTCGAGCCTCAGCGCCGCGATGGGCTATGCCGAGGCGAGCGGCCTGCCGTATGAAATGGGGCTTATCAAGAACAAGTACATCGGCCGTACGTTCATCCAGCCTTCGCAGGAGCTGCGCGAGAAAGGGGTGCGCATGAAGCTCTCGGCCGTGCGGACGATCGTCAAGGGCAAGCGCGTGGTGCTGGTCGACGATTCGATCGTGCGCGGTACGACCTCGCGCCGCATCGTCACGATGCTCAAGGAGGCGGGGGCCACCGAGGTGCACGTGCGCATTGCCAGTCCCCCGATGACGCACCCCTGCTTCTACGGGGTGGATACCTCGACCCGCGACGAGCTGATCTCGGCGCGCAAGGAGGTGGACGGTGTCCGCGAGGAGATATGCGCCGATTCGCTGGCGTTCCTGTCGCCCGGGGCGCTGCTCAGGGCGGGGAACCGCAAGGATTTGTGCATGGCCTGCTTCACGGGGCACTATCCCACGGCGTTGTACCAGTCGGTCGATGAGGTGAACAAAGACGTAAAATGTTAAGGACTACTTTAAAAGGAAGATTATAATGGCACAGAGTTATGAGAAGGCCGGTGTGAACCTCGAGGCTGGATACGAAGTGGTGCGGCGCATCAAGAAACACGTGGCATCGACCTCGCGCCTGGGCGTGATGGGCAATATCGGTGCATTCGGAGGCATGTTCGACCTCTCGGCGCTGAACGTGAAGGAGCCGGTGCTGGTGAGCGGTACCGACGGCGTGGGCACGAAGCTCAAGCTGGCGTTCGAGATGGACAAGCACGACACGATCGGCGTCGATGCCGTGGCCATGTGCGTCAACGACGTGCTGGCGCAGGGTGCCGAGCCCTTGGTGTTCCTCGACTATGTCGCCGTAGGCCATAACGAACCCCAGAAGATCGAAGCCATCGTGAGTGGCGTTGCCGACGGCTGCCGCCAGGCGGGTTGTGCGCTGGTCGGCGGCGAGACGGCCGAAATGCCGGGCATGTACTCCGAGGGCGAGTACGACATCGCCGGTTTCACGGTCGGCGTGGTCGAGAAATCGAAGCTCATCGACGGATCGAAGGTCAGGGCCGGCGATGTGCTGGTGGGCATCGCCTCGAGCGGCGTGCACTCCAACGGCTTCAGCCTCGTGCGTAAGATTCTTGCGGATAACTGCCTGGATCTGCACAAGGTCTATCCCGAGTTGTCGAACAAACTGCTGGGCGAAGTGCTGCTCACCCCGACGAAGATCTACGTGAAGCAGGTGCTCGAAGTGATCCGCAGCTGCGACGTACACGGCATCAGCCATATCACGGGCGGAGGGTTCGACGAAAATATCCCCCGCATTCTGCACGAAGGGCAGGGGCTCGAGATCGAGGAGGGCACTTGGGAGATTCTGCCCGTGTTCCGCTTCCTCGAGAAATACGGCAAGGTGGCCCACCGCGAGATGTTCAACATCTTCAACATGGGTATCGGCATGGTCATCGCCCTCGATGCGTCGCAGGCAGAGAAAGCCATCGCCATCCTTGCGGAGCAGGGCGAGAAGGCGGCCGTCATCGGACGTGTCACGGACACCGAGGGTGTCGTAATCCGCTAAGGCCGTGCGACGCCTTGCGGTCTTTGCCAGCGGCAGCGGCACGAACTTCGAGGCTATCGCCACGGCCTGCGAGCGGGGAGAGATCCCGGCCCGGGTGGTGCTGATGGTCTGCGACAAACCCGGCGCCGGGGTTGTGCAGCGGGCTGCGGGGCACGGGGTCGAGGCATTCGTATTCGCCCCGAAAGAGTATGCCTCGAAGGCCGACTACGAGCGCGAGATCGTGCGGCGGCTCGACCAAGCCGGCGTGGAGCTGGTCTGCTTGGCGGGGTACATGCGCATCGTCGGCGACGTGCTGCTGGGGGCTTACGGCGGACGGATCGTCAACATCCACCCTTCGCTGCTGCCGGCATTCCGCGGGGCGCATGCCATCGAACAGGCGCTGGAATACGGCGTCAAGGTCTTCGGTGTGACGATCCACTATGTCGATGCGACGCTCGACGGCGGGAAGATCATCTCCCAGCGGGCGTTCGGATACGACGGAGACGACATCGCCGAGCTGGAAGCCCGGATTCATGCGGTGGAATATCCGCTTTATATAGAAACGATTAATAAATTATTAAAGGAATAATAACGATATGCGTGCATTAATCAGTGTCAGCGACAAAACGGGTGTTGTTGATTTCGCCAAGGGCCTGCGTGCCCTGGGCTGGGAGGTGATCGCCACGGGCGGCACGATGAAACTGCTCTCCGACAGCGGGGTCGAGGTTATCAACATCAGCGACGTGACGGGCTTTCCCGAGATCTGCGACGGCCGCGTCAAGACCCTGCACCCCAACGTGCACGGCGGCCTGCTGGCGCGACGCGACGATCCCGAACACCTGAAAGCCCTGAAAGATAACAATATCGAATTTATCGACATGGTCTGTGTGAACCTCTACCCGTTCCGCCAGACCATTGCCAAACCCGATGTGAAGATGGAGGACGCCATCGAGAACATCGACATCGGCGGCCCTTCGATGCTGCGTTCTGCGGCCAAGAACTGGGCCGACGTCACGGTGGTCTGCGACCCTGCGGACTATGAGCAGGTGCTCGGTGAAATCCGTGCCGGCGGCAATACGGAAAAGGCTACGCGCCTGAAACTTTCGGCCAAAGCATACACCCATACGGCTGAGTACGATGCGATGATCGCGGCCTATATGCGTGCACAGGCCGGGCTTAACGAGAAGCTGTTCCTTGAATTCGACCTCGTGCAGTCGCTGCGCTACGGGGAGAACCCCCACCAGTCGGCCAAGTTCTACCGTGAGGAGAAAGAGGTGCCTTATTCGCTGGCTTTTGCCCGTCAGCTCAACGGCAAGGAGTTGTCGTACAACAATATCCAGGATGCCAATGCCGCGCTGTGTATCGTCCGCGAGTTCGATGAGCCGTTCTGCGTGGGGCTCAAACATATGAATCCCTGCGGTGCTGCCGTCGGCAAGGATGTCGTGGATGCCTGGACGAAGGCTTATGAGGCCGACAAGGTGTCGATCTTCGGGGGGATCGTCGCCACGAACCGCACCGTAACGCGCGAGGCGGCCGAGTTGATGAAACCGATCTTCCTCGAGATCATCATGGCGCCGAAATTCGACGAAGGGGCGCTCGAAGTGCTCTGCACGAAGAAAAACCTGCGGCTGCTGGAGGTCGATATGCAGCAGGGCGACGCCGATTCCAAGCAATATGTCAGCGTCAACGGCGGCCTGCTGGTGCAGGATCTCGACGTGGCGACGAAAACCGTCACGGCCGATATGTGCGTGACGAAGGCAAAACCCGCCGCGGCACAGATGGCCGACCTGAATTTCGGCTGGCATATCGTCAAGCACGTCAAGTCGAACGCCATCGTCGCCGTCAGGGACGGCCGTACGTTGGGCGTGGGCGCCGGGCAGATGAACCGCATCGGCTCGGCCGAGATCGCCCTCCGGCAGGCGCATGCCGCCGGCGTCACCGAAGGGCTGGTGCTGGCTTCGGACGGCTTCTTCCCCTTCGACGACTGCGTGACGCTGGCTGCCGAATACGGCGTGACGGCCATCGTGCAGCCGGGCGGTTCGGTACGTGACGAGGACTCGATCCGGAAGGCCGACGAGAAGGGCATCGCCATGGTATTCACGGGCGAGCGCCATTTCAAACATTGATTTTCGATTATCGCGGCACCTTTCGCCTCACCGTGCCCGCTTCGGGCGGGAAACAGGATGCTGTGCCCCGCCCGAAGCGGACTTCGCCAAGGTGAAATCCGCTTCCGTGGCGATCGGAAATCGGACGGTATAAATAAAAACTTTTGCCGCTGCGACAAGCCTCTCCCGAGGGAGGGGCTTGGGGAGAGTGCCGGACTTGTGAGCGGCGGTAGGCCGTGCATACATCGTCCGGCGGCATAACGGCGGTGAAAACTATTAATTCGTATTCGTATGAAAGTTTTGGTTATTGGCGGCGGTGGCCGTGAACATGCAATTGTGGATGCGCTGTCGCGCTCGCCCCAGGTGGAGAAGATATTTTGCGCCCCCGGCAATGCGGGTATTACGGCGCAGGCCGAGTGCGTGGCTATCCGCGAGACGGAGGTGGAGCGGCTGCGCGATTTTGCGGCGCAGAACGGCATCGGTCTTACGGTCGTCGGCCCCGAGGTGGCGTTGGCGGCGGGTGTGGTCGATGTGTTCAAGGCCGCCGGGCTGCGGGCTTTCGGCCCTACGAAGGCTGCCGCGCGTATCGAGTCGAGCAAGGAGTTCGCCAAAGACCTGATGGCCAAATACGCCATTCCGACGGCCGGTTACCGGGCCTTCACCGATTATGCCGCGGCGATGGACTATGTCGCTTCGCGTCCGCTGCCTGCTGTGCTGAAATACGACGGGCTGGCCGCGGGCAAGGGCGTGGTGATCGCCGAGACGATGGAGGAGGCCGATGCCGCCCTGAAGGACATGTTGCTCGACGACAAATTCGGCGCGGGCAAGGTCGTCGTCGAGGATTTCCTCACGGGGCCTGAATTTTCGTTCATGTGCTTCGTCTCCGGGCATAAGGTATGGCCGATGGTGCTGGCGCAGGATCACAAGCGGGCATTCGACGGCGACAAGGGGCCCAATACGGGCGGTATGGGCGCATATTCGCCCCTGCCGTTCATTACGGCCGAGGATGAACGCTATGCGCTCGAGAAGGTGTTGCAACCGACCGCCGACGCGATGGTCGCCGAGGGCTGCCCGTTCGAAGGCGTGCTTTACGGAGGCCTGATGAAGACCCCGCAAGGGATCAAGGTCATCGAATTCAACGCCCGTTTCGGCGACCCCGAAACCGAGGTCGTGCTGCCGCGCCTGAAAAGCGACATCGTGGATATCTTCTGCGCTGTGGCCGACGGCGGCGATACGCAGCTCGTATGGCACGATTTCGCCACGCTCGGCATCGTGCTCGCATCGAAAGGCTATCCCGGAGCCTATGAAAAGGGCTGCGAGATCAAGGGGCTCGACCGGGTGGAAGGCGCCCTTTACCACATGGGGACGAAGGCCGACGGCAGCCGCATCCTCACCTCGGGCGGCCGCGTGCTGTTCGTCGTGGGCAAAGGAGCCACGCTCGCCGAGGCACGCGCCAATGCGCTGCGGGATGTCGCACGCATCGGATGCGACAACCTCTTCCACCGCACCGACATCGGACATTGGGCATTTGAAAATTAGTTATATATAAGGTATGGTTATCAGCGGAAAAGAACTCTCAGCAAAACTCAAGGCCGAAATGGCCGCCGAAGTGGCTACTTTCGGCGCGAAATACGGACGCGTGCCGCATCTGGTCGTAATCCTCGTGGGCGAAGACCCGGGCAGCGTCTCCTATGTGACGGGCAAGGCTAAGGCCTCGGCCGAAGTCGGCATCCGCAATACGACGATCCGCAAGCCGGAGTCGGTCTGCGAGGCCGAGTTGCTCGGCATCATCGCCGACCTGAATGCCGACGAAGGCGTCGACGGAATCCTGGTGCAGCTGCCCCTGCCCAAGCATATCGACGCGGACAAGGTGATCGCCGCGATCGACAAGGAGAAGGATGTCGACGGCTTCCATCCCCTCAATGTGGCGGCTTTGTGGCAGAAACAGCCCTGTACGCTGCCCTGTACGCCGAAAGGTATCCTCAAGATGCTGCGGGCTGCGGGCGTGGAGATCGCCGGCAAGGAGGCCGTGGTGATCGGCCGCAGCAATATCGTCGGGCTTCCCGTCTCGAAATTGCTGTTGGATGCCAATGCCACCGTGACCATGGCGCACAGCCGTACGCGTAACCTGGGCGAGGTGACGCGCCGCGCCGACATCCTGGTCGTGGCGATCGGCCGCCCGAAGTTCGTAACGGCGGATATGGTGCGTGACGGGGCCGTGGTGATCGACGTGGGTGTCAACCGCGATCCCGAAACCGGCAAGCTGTGCGGTGACGTCGATTTCGCCGCCATCGAGCCCAAGGCGTCGGTCATCACCCCTGTTCCCGGCGGCGTGGGGCCGATGACGATCTGCTGCCTGATGGAGAATACGATCGAGTGCTTCCTGCGGCGTATCGCGCGGAAATAGCCCCGAATCGCCTGCCCCGGACGTTGTTCGCCTCCGGTGCCCTCCCCCGCAAAACCCGAAGTGAAAACTTCGGGTTTTTTAGTGCCTTGCCTTTTCCCGGCCTTCGCCGTTGGGGGAGGGCGGCGGTTTTTCTGCGGCCTGCTTCGAGCAATGCATGTCCGGCATTTTGCCGGGTTAGGGCTCCTCTGATGTCGATTTTCAGGATGCTTGTATACAGATACGCCCATGGACTATATATGAAAGCCCGAATAGGTATACAAAAATGCTTTTTGTGTAGGCTTATTCGGTTCATATGGTGCAATGATGCGGTTTTTATTTAACTTTGAATATCATTAATGAACGAAATTGTGTGATGAAGTGTGAACAATTTGGTGTAATGTGAATAATTACGTTCTGTAAGAGAGGATAATTGGGGCTGTCGGTTGAATTCGTTTGAGCGGGTTGCAGGCCGTCCAAAAAATGTATAACAATTTAATAAACTATCTAAATGAAACTTTTTTACTATGCGGCAGCTGCTGCAGCCATGGCTTCGGCCGTTTTCTGTTCTTGCGATAAACAGGACGAAGTTACCCCCCCCCAGCCTGAAATCGCGCCTGTACAGTTCGTAGGTGTGACGGCACTCGATGTCGTTACGCGTGCCGAGGCGAAACCGTATGCAGCCGATTTCAATGTTTTTATTCCCGGCGTTACTGCTGCAACGAAACTGGTGAAATTTAATGCCGATGCATGGACTGTCGATGGCGATCCCATCTTGGTGGATCGCACGGGCGGTACGCTGGTGGCATGGGCGCCTTCGGCTCTGGCGGTGACTACTTCTGCCAGTGGTGCCGAATATACGCTGACGGCGCAAAAGGATGCGGCCGCACAGGATTTGATCTACCAGCCCCAGCCTGTCAATGCTGCCAATGCGGGAGCTGTTGCCGTCGAGATGAAGCACGCCTATTCCAAACTCTCTTTCCTGGCAACGGCCGGCAATGGATACACGGGTGCTGCCAATCTTACTCAGGTGCAGATTACCGGTGGAATCTATGCGACCGGCACGCTCGATATGGTAGCCGGCACGGTGGATCCGGCCGGCACGGCGACGGGGGCGCTTACCCTGGCCGCCGGCGAAAAGGCGCTTGTCGTGCCTATGGCCGCTAAGCCTACCCTTGCCGTGACCTGCACGATCGACGGCGAAGAATTCACAACAAGCATTACGGCTGATACCATGCCGTCGCTGCTGGCTGGCGTGGAATACGAAATTACGTTGACGGTCATCGGCCAGGAGGCTGTCATCTCTTCGGTGAAGGAGGTTCCCTGGACTACGACCGAAGTGAACGGCGGAACCATATACTGACGACTTTAAGTGACGATATGCAAAACGGAAAGCCGCAGACTGTAAAGTCTGCGGCTTTCTTGTCGTGGGTGCGATATCGCACCTTGCGTTGCGGCGCAGCAGGGCGGTACTACCTCTTGGCGTAAGAGCAGTGCAGTGCCTCGGGCAGCGGAGCCCCGGGGGCTCGCCGCCAGACCATGGCCCTGTCTTTCGAGGCGTCGCCCGTCCCGAAATCGAAGCCGTCTTGCGATGAGAATGTCACCGGGACGGCGCCTTCGAAGCCGTATTTTGCATAGAACCCGTGCAGCCACTCCTCGCTCGGGATCAGGAAGGCCGCCTCGTCGCCCTGCTCGCCGATGAGCCGCATCGCTTCGCGTATCAGCTTGCCGGCCAGTCCCCTGCGGCGGAATTCGGGCGCTGTCGCTACGCCGTAGATGTAGGTCGACCGTCCCAGCTCGCTCTCGAACGGCAGCATGTGGAGCATGGCCGCCGTACGCCCTTCGCATTCGGCCGTCAGCATCCTGCGGCGGCTGTAATAGCGCATCAGGAACGAGTCGACGAATTGTTCGTCGTCGCCGAATGCCGCCGTCCAAAGTTCCTTGCAGGCGATTTCGTCCGGGTGCAGGTGGATGGCCGCATATTTGTGCTGGATGACGGCGGGGTGGTAGGAGAGCTTCGACTGGCGCAACCCGTCGATCCCGAGGTCTTCCTCGCGGTTTATCATCGTGAAACGCGCGGGAAGGTGCTGTGCGAAGAGTTTGTTGATGATCGTGAAGGCGCCGTCGTAGTCGGTGTCCGCCTTCTCGACATGCGTGTCGAACGTATGGTCGTTGACCGCCGAACCGTATGTGAACGCGATCAGTTTGTCGCCTACGTAGATACAGCCGCCGATCATTTCCAGTTCTTCGAAATGTTCGAAAGCCCGCTGCATGGCCCGCTGTTCGGCGCACAGTTCCGAGGTGTGCCCTTCGTGGGCCCGGCGCCATTCGCGTTCGAGCTGCATGCACTCCCCGAACCGCTCGCGCGTGAGTTGCTCGTACCGGAAATCGGGGTATTCCGCCATGAAACGGTTGATGTGGTTGCGTTTGGGCTGGTACCTGCGTCCCGTGAGGTTGCGCAGGTCGTCGGCGTTGTAAACGTAATCTTCCATCCCGCGGTCGGATTCGAACGCGAACAGCCCGGCGTGCATGTTGCGAACCATCTCGCGCCCCTCGTCCGTAAGCCCGATGATGCGCAGCCGCTGTCCGTGCGCATGGGCATCTTCGCGCAGGGCGGGGATGATCCGGGCGAAATCCCCTTCGCCGACGGGTTGCATGTACCCGATCTTCTCCCCGCCCCCGATCTGGAAGCGGATCACCAGGAAGCCGTCGATCACGGCCCAGGCACTGTGGTACATCGCCTGCCAGCAGTACATGTTGGCGAATGCGAGGTCGCAGTTGTAGATGCCCGAAGGCATGGTATAGCGCTCGATGGTCTGTTTATCCTCGAGGCGCACGGGTTTGAATTCAATCATGGACGATGTAACTCTTTTTTTCTGCGTGGGAATAGTATTGCTGGACAAGGGCGCGGAAATCCTGCAGGAGGGAGTCCCCTGCGCCCGACGCTTCCGGTTTGTCCTGCGCGTCGTCGAAGCGGATCGTGCCGTCGTTCGTCACGGCCTGGAACGCCCCGTCCCAGCTCACCGACCACTGCTGTCGCTGCGGTTCGTTCAGCACGTCGCGGCCGAATGCGAAATAGGACTCCGTATTGCCCAGCAGCCCTAGGAGCGTGGGCATGATGTCGAGCTGCTGCACGACCTCTCCGACCTGGCCCCGCAAGGCGCCGTCGGGGGTATACATGAAGCCGATGATATGGTAGTTGCCCGGATAGCTGCGGGTTTCGGCGGCGAATTTTTCGGAGGACACATGGTCGGCTACGAATACGAATATCGTGCGGCGGAACCATTCTTCGCTTCCGAAGCGCTCGAAGAAGAGCCGGAAGGCATTGTCGACATAGGCTACTCCCTTGTGCAGTTTCGTGTAACCGGCCGGGAGTTTGTCCTCGTATTGTGCCGGGACGACGAACGGGTGGTGCGACGAGAGGGTGAACAGCGTGGCGAAGAAAGGCTCCGGTGTCCGGGAGAGCTCCTCGCCGGTGAATTGCAGGAACGGTTCGTCCCAAATGCCCCAGTAACCGTCGAAATCACCCTTGCCGTGCCTGTCTTCGTAGTCTTCGCGGCTGACGAGCCGTTCGACGCCTGCCGAGCGGGCGTATGCCCCGAATCCCATCGAGCCGTGTTCCGACCCGCAGAAGAATGCCGTCGAATACCCCCTCCCGCGGAGTATGGCCGGCAACTGCCGGCTTTCACCGAGCGATTGCGGCATCAGTACGAACGGCGTCCGGAACGAAGGGATGCTGCCCAGCACCGAGGGCATGGCCTGTATCGAGCGCGTGCCGTTGGCATACATGCGTTTGAAACAGAGGCCGCCGCGCATCAGCGAGTCGAGGAACGGCGTGAAGCCCTTGGTTTCCCGACCGGCATAAACCTCCGGCATCAGATAGGCCGAATGCTCGGCCGACATGCTCTCCATGATGAAGACCATGACGTTGCGCCCTGCCAGGTTCACCGCCGCACTGTCTGCGGGCTGGTGCACGGGCGTGAAATGCTGCGGCAGCTCTTCGGGGGTGAAATATTTTTTGTAATTGATGCTTCCCGCGTTGCCGATCGTCCGCAGGATGCAGAACGGGTTGCTCAGGATGAGGTTCGCCTTGCCGCTGTCGTCGGTATAGAGGGTGGCGTTCGAAAGGGTGATCGGCCGTGTCATGCGGGTCATGCCGCCGCGCATGCCTGCGATCGAGAGCCCTGCGCCTGTGGCGAAGATCACCGTGCTTCCGACATAGTAGGCCCAGCCGCGGCTCAGCAGGCTCTCCTCGCGCACCTTGCGGCCGTAACCCCATGCCAGCAGCGCCACGAGGGCTGCGGCGACGAGTACCAGGTACCAGTTTTCGGCCATGAACTTACCGACGAGTTGTACCGAATTGCTGTTGTCGGCGAAGAATACCTCGTCGGCCGTGAAGCGTTTCTGCGTGTAACGGAAATAGACGCAGTCGGACATGTTGACCGCCACGACCAGCACGGCATTCACCGCCACGTAGTACCAGTACATCAGTTTGCGGTACCAGCCGCGTTCGCGCACATGCAGGGGCAGCAACGCCAGCAGGATGAATACCCCGTTGGCATAGATGACCGATACCGTGTCGAATTTGAGTGAGCCGGCGAGCAGCTGCCACAACTCACCCCGGCCGATCGTCCCCAGCAACTGTGCGTTGTAGAGATAAAAGACCACGCGGCAGAGCATCAGTACCGCATAGAGCAGTACGATGCGCCGCAGTAACAGGGCCAGCGGGGTATGGAGCAGGCGTTTCATGAATTAACCGTTGTCCGTATGATTCGGTGACGACAGGGCGTCTGGGTTATTCGCAGGCCTTGAGCGACATGTCGAGCGACTTGATCTGGTGCGTCAGGGCACCGACCGAGATGAAGTCGACGCCGCATTCGGCGTAGTCGCGCATCGTCGAGAGCGTGATGCCGCCGCTCGATTCGGTCTCGCAGCGGCCTGCGACCTTCTTCACGGCCTCGCGGGTCATTGCGGGCGTGAAATTGTCGAACATGATGCGGTCGACGCCGCCCGCGGCGAATACTTCGTCGATGTCCTCCAGCGAGCGCACTTCGCACTCGATGGGAATATCCTTGCCCTTGGCCCGGAGGTATTCGCGGGCGCCGTGGATGGCTTTGCGGATGCCGCCCGCAAAGTCGATGTGGTTGTCTTTCAGCAGGATCATGTCGAAAAGCCCCATGCGGTGGTTCTCGCCGCCGCCGATCTTCACGGCCATCTTGTCCAGCACGCGCATGCCGGGCGTGGTCTTGCGCGTGTCGAGCACCCGGGTATGCAGCCCTGCGAGGCGGTCGACGTAAACGGCGGTCTGCGTAGCCACGCCGCTCATGCGCTGCATGATGTTGAGGATGATGCGTTCGGCCTGCAGCAGCGAGCGCAGGCGTCCCGAGACGTAGAACGCCACGTCGCCGGGCTTCACGCGGTCGCCGTCGCTGAGTACCTGCTCGAATTCCATCTCCGGGTCGAGACGGTGGAATACGACCTGCGCGATCTCGATGCCGGCGATGATTCCCTCCTGCTTGCACAGCAGGCGCATGCGGCCGTGTTCGTCGGAGGGGATGCACGAGAGCGACGTGTGGTCGCCGTCGCCGATGTCCTCCTTGATGCAGAGCTCGATGAGCTCGTCTACGAATGGTTTGTATTCTGCCTTCATATCGTTACGTTTTTCGGTGCAAAGTTACAAAAGAATCGTTCCCTTGTACACGGCTTTGTGGTCGAGTGTCTCGTCGCCCACGGGAATCTGCGCGTTGCGGCAGGTGAAGATCACCTCCAGGACGCCGTTGGCGAGCCTGCCGGTGAACATCGGGATTGCGAATCCCTTGCCGGTTTGCGGGTCGTAATACGGTTTGCCGCCGATGTAGGGGATGATCGGATCGGCCGTGCTCGTTAGTTCGTAGATGCCGTCGCCGTCCGAGTCCTCGTATTTCAGTTCGGGGATAACGATATTGAGTGACATCGGCATGGACTGCGCGAAACGCACGTTGTACATCGTGAGCTTGAATAGGCCGCTGTTGTCTTCCGTAAGTTCGAAACTTATGTTGTTTGTCACAAAGGGTGTCGCCGACGGGGTCTGGTTGCTGGTAATGGTGAGCGTGCCCCCGAAAGTGGCTGTCTGCCGGTTATCGTTGTCGTCTTCGGTGTTGCATGCCGCACAGGCCGCGAGGGCGAGCAGGATAAGGAGTTTTTTCATTGTTTTATTGTCGTTATAGGTTAATATTCAGTGTTATGCCGAATGTCCTGGGACGTCCGCGCTGTACGAATTCGTTGCCGATGGACTTGAAATAAAATACGTTGTAACCCGCGTCCGCGAGGTTGCGCCCCCATATGTCGACCGAATAGTGTTTCTGTTCGAAACGCAGGGAGGCTTCGACCAGCGCATAAAATGGCTGCGAGAGCGAATTCTCCTCGTTCCACCAGATGCGCCCCGCGCAGCGGACACCGGCCTGCAGGACGATATTTCCGAGCCACTGCACCCCCGTGGGGATCGTCCACGCCCCATTTGCGGACAGCGTATGCTGCGGCGCGTAGGGCAGGTAGTTGCCCTTGTAATCGGTTTTCCCGTCGTTATAACGGACGAATTTGGCATTTGTGTATCCATAGGCCGCATTGATGTCGAGGTTCTGCCACGGCGATACCTGCAGCGACAACTCGCCGCCGAAGCTGCGCGTGCGTCCGGCATTGGTCATCATGCGCCCGGTGGTCGTCCCTTCGGGGAAGATTGTGAGCTGCTGGTCGCGGCAGTCGATGTAGAAGAGCGCGAAATCGCCCCGCACGGCGCCTTCCATGCACGAAAAGTGCCCGCCCAATTCGTAGTTCCAACTGTATTCGGGTTCGTAGCTCACGACTTTATCCGCGTCGTAGACCGTCCCGAACCCCATTTCGTTCATCATCTTCTGCTGGAGCACGTCGGAGAACATCTGCGTGTTGAACCCGCCGGCCTTGTACCCTTTGGCCACCGAAACGTAGAGGTTGTGTATCTCGTCGAAGGCATAGAGCACCGAGAATTTCGGCAGTACTTCGGTGAAATTCCGCTTGAGCGTATTGCGGATGTCGATCGACAGGGGGTAGTGCCCCGTCGTGCCGCTCACGCGGTCGGTCGCCGTGTAGCCGGTCTGCGTGGAGCTGCGGTAGCGCAGGCGGGTGTGCTCGTAGTCGAAGCGCAGGCCCGCGGTGAAGCGCCAGCGTCCGGCCGTGTAGTTCGATTCGTGGTAGAGCGCTCCGCCTGCCGAGGGGTTGCGGAAGCGGCTGCCCAGCAGCAACTCGTCGTTGTCCCATGCGTCGTAGGTGTATTGCGGGTCGTGTTCGTTGGCGTTGCTGAGTATCAGCTCCTCGATGCCGGTCTGCTTGAAATGCACCGGGGCGTTCATCACGCCGTGGCGGTAGAATCCGAATGCGCCCAGCAGCCAGCGGTACGCCCCCCGTTCGTGCGAGCGGAATACAATGTCCTCGGTGAGAGTGTGTTCCGTACGCGCCTGTTTGAGCGTGAAATACGAAAGGGGCAGGAAATCCTGGTCGAGGATCATCTCGTCGTCGGAATACTGGTAGCTGGTGATCGAGGCCACCGAGAAACTGCCGGCGTCGTAGCGCACCGTGAGCCCGTCGCTGAGGGTCGTGCGGCGGTAGGAGCACGGGTCGTTGTAGCGTATCTCGCCCGGGCGGATGACCGTCTGCCCGTCGTGCACGATCTCCTCGCCGACGTAGGCATAGGGATACCCGCCCTGTTCGAGCACCGAGAAGGAAAGCGTATTGTCGATCCGCAATCCCGCACGGTTGCGCCACTGCGCCTTCCAGCGTCCGCCGCCCATCCGCTCCCAGTCGCATTTTTCGCCCGTTGCGAGGTTCTCGAAGAATCCGCCCGTATGCGTGTAATAGCCCGTCACGGCCATGCCCAGGTCGGGGTTTATCCTGTAATAGGACGAAGCCCTGAACCGGTAGCTGTCGCCGCTGCCGTATTCGGCGCTCAGGCGGACACCCTCGTATGCGAGCGGCGAGAGCGTGTATACGTTGATGACGCCGCCCATCGTGTTGCGCCCGTAGAGCGTCGACTGCGGGCCCCGCAGCACTTCGATGCGCTCTGCGTCGGCCAGTTCCATGTCGTAATTGTCCTTGTTCAGCACCGGAACGTTGTCGATGTTGAGCCCCATGACCGGCTGGTCGATCCGTGCCCCGAGCCCGCGGACGTAGATCGACGAGGTCATGCGCGACCCGTAGTCGGGGACGTAGAAGTTGGGGACGTTCTGCGAGAGGTTTTTCAGGGCGTCGACATGCCCCCGTTCGATGGCGCGGCTGCCGACGATGGCTGCCGCCACGGGCTGCGAGCGCAGCACCATGCCCTGTTTGATGGCCGTTACCTGTACCTTGTCCACCACGATCACCGTGTCGACGCCCGCGGGGTCGGCCTCGCCCGCGTCTGTGGTCGCTTCGGCTGTCGAATTGTCTTCGGTCGCCGGGTATTTCCCGAACGTGGCCTGCCCTGCGTTTCCTGCTTGTCCCCCGATTCCCGCGGAGCCTCCGTTTACGGCCTGTCCTGCGGTTGTCGCCTGCTCTGCCGCCCCGGCCTGTACTTCCGTTTCCGCCTGTCCTTGGGCAGCCGCACGTACCGCCGCGGTTTCCGCTGCCGGGAGTGGCGCAGACGAATGCCTCCCCGCGGCAGCCGACAGGAGCGGCAGCAGCAGGAGTGCTATGAACAGTTGTTTGCGGTGCACGATAAGACGTTTAATTCAACTGCAAAGTAACGGAATTATTTCGGAAGCTGCAATCCTAATTTGTGAGGAGGCGCTCAGAGTTCGTCGCCCGCGACATATCCGGCCGTCATGGCGTAGATTGCCAGCCCGGCCACCGAGCGAATGCCCAGCTTTTCCATGATGTTGCGGCGGTGGGAGATGACCGTCGTCAGCCCGATTTGCAGGCGGTCGGCGATCTCCTTGTTCATATAGCCCCGGGCGATGAGGGCCAGTACCTCGGCTTCGCGTCCCGAGAGCTGTGCGATTGCGGGGTGAGCGGCGCCTGCGATGTCGTGCTCGTGGTGGTGCGCCCCGTGGTGCATACGCAGGATATCGCGTACGACGGTCTCTTCGCTGGTGCAGACGTCGATTCTGTGCATGTCCGCATAGGCCGGCTGCGGCTGCCCGTTGCAAAGCAGGATCGTCTTGTGGCGCAGCGGGCGGAAATACGAACTGTGCGTGACGAACAGCTGTGCCGCGACGAAGAAGTGGAAGAACCGTTCCGGGGTTGCCTGCGCGAATGTTTCGAAATCGCCGAAAAGCTCCACGTCGGCCATCGGGATGATCTTTTCCAGGATGGCTTTCAGCCCGACGCCCATCAGGACGTTGGGGGCTACGACGGCTATGGCGGGGCGCTGCTGCATCGTTCTATTCGTGGTGGTAGGGTTCGTTGTTGAGGATGGTGAAGGCCCGGTATATCTGTTCGGCGAAGATCGCCCGCACGATCTGGTGCGAGAAGGTCATGCGCGAGAGCGACAGTTTCGCATCGGCGCGCCTGTAAACCTCGTCCGAGAATCCGTAGGGGCCGCCGATCACCAGTACCAGGCGTTTCACGCCGCTGTTCATCCGTTTCTGAAGCCAGTAGGCGAATTCCACCGAGCGCATCTCCTCGCCCCGCTCGTCGAGCAGTACGACGTAGTCGCCGTCCGTTGTCTGGCGCAGGATGGCCTCGCCTTCGGCCGTACGCTGTTGTTTTACCGTGAGGTTCCTGGTGTTTCGGACGTCGGGCAGGGCCGTGACCGCGAACTTGCAGTAAAAATTCACACGCCGGGCGTACATCTCGACCAGCGCTGCGATCTCCTTCGAATCGGTTTTACCTATGACGATCAGTTCGACGGTCATTGCCTACAAATCCGAATTCCACTCGCCGTCGGCATCCGCACAGATCACCGGGCGCGACTTCTCCACCGACTTGAGCCACTCATAGGCTTTGTACATGTTGTATCCGTTGCCCGATTCGCCGCCCAGCGCGAATGCGATGACGCACGAATGGTTGCGCGAACGGTAGTACATCGCCTTCACGCGTTCGAGGTATTCGTCCGCCAGCGACGGGTCGTTCGACGGCGTGCCGCCGACCTTCCGGTCGTCACGCTTTTCGGGTGCGTTGATGTTGGCGCAGTCGATGACGTAGAGCCCCAGCTCGTCGCACAGGTCATAGAACCACCCCGGCTGCGGATAGTCGGGGCATATCGTGTTGTTGCCCTTGGCCTTGAGCGTTTTCAGTTCCGCGAGGGTCGTCTTGCGGTCGGCAGCGGCGTTGTACCCGGCCTTGACCAGTTTCAGCTCCTTGTCGAAGCGCGTGAGGCGCCCGTCGACGAGCTCCGTCTTGCCGAAGCCGATCTTCAGCGGCATGTATTCGCGGTAAGCCCCGTCGCGGCGCGTGAAGAGCATCACCTTGTAGAGCGGCGGGTTCTTGGCGCCCGGCTCCCACTTGTTGGCGTTGGTGCCGTAGATGAAGGGCGTGAAGCGCACGGTGTCGGTCGAACGTCCAGGAATCGTGACCTCCTGCATGTTGAACTCGAGCAGCTTGCCCTGCGGCGAGTAGATGTCGTAGCCTACGGTCACGGGTTCGTCGTAGTTGAAACCGTTCTGCGCGACGATCGCCAGCTCCAGCACGCCGAATTTGCGTGTCGAGTCGGGCACGAGCGCGATCTCGAAATCGCGGATCGAACGTTTGGTCTGCGTGTAAAGGTAACAGTTCTCGAAAGCCTTGCGCGAGGCGGGGACGGCGTTGATCCGGTCGGCGGCACTGCGGCGCAGCGTCAGCGCGATGGCGTTCTTGCCTTCGCGGATGTAGGGCGTCAGTGCGAATTCGGCGGGCGTCGAAGGGTCTTCGACTTCGGCCACCTTGCTGTCGTTGACCGTGAGGGTGTAGGCCGTGCCTATGTTTTCCAGATGCAGGTAGACGACCCCGTCCGTCCACACGTAGGGTATTTCGACCACCTGCCCGACGGCAACCGCGTCGCCCGATGCGGCGAACGGTTCGGGCGTGTAGGCCATATATGCGTCGGCGCCTGCTAAGTTGCGGGCATCGGCGTCATGGCGCTTGTCGTAGGGAATGACCTCCGTGCGGTAAATGCGGCCCCCTTCGACGGGGCGGAGCGCTACCGGGGTTTCGGGCTCGGGGATCAGCAGGTCGTATGCCTCCTGCGCCCGGGTGCCTGCGGCGCAGAGGATGGCCGCCGTCAGCAGTATCGTACGTTTCATGCGTGTGTTCTTAATATAGGTTAGGCAAAGGTACTTTTTTTTTGCCAAATCGCAAATAATGGATATCTTTGTAAGTTCGAAAAAGAGCCGTTAAAGGCATAGATAAAATTGATCATATGAAAACGCAGAGAATCGTAGAAATTCTGAAGTCGGGCGTCGTGGACACCGACATTGTCGTCAAGGGATGGGTGCGCACCAAGCGCGGGAACAAGAATGTGGCGTTCATCGCCCTGAACGACGGATCGTGCGTTGCGAACATACAGGTGGTCGTCGATCTTTCGAAATTCGGCGAAGAAGAGCTCAAACCCATCACTACGGGTGCCTGCATCCGCGTCGACGGACGGCTCGTGGAGTCGCTCGGGTCAGGGCAGCGGGTCGAGGTGCAGGCCGCGAAGATCGAGGTGTACGGCACGGCCGACCCCGAAACCTATCCCCTCCAGAAGAAGGGGCACTCGCTGGAGTTCCTGCGCGAAATCGCCTACCTGCGTCCGAGAACCAATACCTTCGGTGCCGTGTTGCGCATCCGCCACGCCATGGCGTATGCCATCCACGAGTATTTCAACAAACAGGGCTTCTATTATTTCCATACGCCGCTCATCACGGCTTCGGACTGCGAGGGCGCGGGCGCCATGTTCCAGGTGACGACCCTCGACCTGAACGATGTCCCCAAGACCGATGAGGGCAAGGTCGACTATGCGCAGGATTTCTTCGGCAAGTCGTGCAACCTGACCGTCTCGGGCCAGCTCGAAGGCGAACTGGGGGCCCTGTCGCTGGGACGTATCTATACGTTCGGCCCCACGTTCCGCGCCGAGAACTCGAACACCCCGCGCCATGCGTCGGAGTTCTGGATGATCGAGCCCGAGGCTGCCTTCTACGAACTGGAAGACAACATGGAACTGGCCGAGGATTTCCTCAAGTACCTGATCCGGTATGCGCTGGATAACTGTGCCGAAGACCTCGAGTTCATGAACAAGATGTGGGACAAGGGTTTGCTGGAACGTCTGAACTTCGTGCTGCACAACGATTTCAAGCGCCTCGACTACACCGAGGGCGTCGAGATACTGAAGGCTTCGGGCCGCAAGTTCGAATTCCCCTGCGACTGGGGGTGCGACCTGCAGTCCGAGCACGAGCGTTACCTCGTGGAGGAGCATTTCAAGCGCCCGGTCATCCTGATCAACTACCCCAAGGATATCAAGGCCTTCTACATGAAGCAGAACGACGACGGCAAGACGGTACGCGCTATGGACGTATTATTCCCCGGAATCGGCGAAATCATCGGCGGTTCGGAGCGCGAGGCCGATTATGGCAAGCTTCATGCAAGGGTGCAGGAGCTCGGTATGAACGAAAAGGAACTCTGGTGGTATTTGGATACCCGCCGCTGGGGTTCGGCCCCGCACTCCGGCTTCGGCCTGGGCTTCGACCGGTTGCTGCTTTTCGTGACGGGCATGACCAATATCCGTGACGTGCAGCCTTTCCCGCGCACGCCGAAGAACGCCGAGTTTTAAAACCACCTGGGAAGGCTGTTTCGTACTGGCTGCATAACCCGAACTCGAGCATTTTCCTGTCCGGGCTGTGCGGCGCAAGTCCCGAAATCCCGCTTTTCCATACGATTTTCCGGCTGCGGCCGTTTGTGTTGTATACTAACCCCCAAGAAGAAACCAAATTCGGAATCTCTAATTCTTAATTTGGAAAAAGTATGGCTATTAATCAGAAACAGGTACTGTCGCTTCAGCAGAAGCTCTCGCCCCAGCAGATTCAGATGATCAAGTTGCTGGAGCTGCCCACCGTGCAGCTCGAACAGCGTATCAAACAGGAGATCGAAGACAATATCGTGCTGGAGGAAGAGGATCGTGCTGCCGAGGACGAGGAACAGCCCCAGCAGATTTCGGTCGACGAGTATTTGCGTGAAGACGACACCCCTTCCTATAAAAGCCGTATCAATAACTACTCGAAGGACGACAAGCAGCGCCCGGTCTTCCTGACCGAGGGACGGTCGTTGCAGGAGTACCTGATCGAGCAGCTGGGGTTCCGCAACCTTTCCGAGCGCGAGATGAAACTGGCCGTATACCTGGTCGGGAGCATCGACGAGGACGGTTACCTGCGCCGCGACCTGGAGTCCGTGGCCGACGACATCGCCTTCACGGTCGGGATCGAGACCTCGGCCGAGGAGCTGGAGAAACTGCTCGGCATCATCCATGAACTGGAACCCGCCGGCATAGGCGCCCGCAATCTCCAGGAGTGCCTGTTGCTGCAAATGGCGCAGATCCCTGTCAATTCGCGGCCCCGCCGGCTGGCGCGCAAGATACTGACTGCCTATTTCGACGAGTTTGTCAAGAAGCATTACGAAAAACTGATGTCGCGCCTGCAGGTTTCCGAGGACGATTTCCGCGAGGCCATCGCCGAGATCAGGCACCTGTCGCCCAAGCCCGGCAACCTCTATGCCGAGGGCGGAACCGACACGACGCCCTACATCATCCCCGACTTCATCCTCGACTATCAGGACGGGCATTTCCAGCTGTCGCTCAATTCGTATAACGTCCCCGAGGTGCGCGTCAACCGCCGCTATATGGACATGATCCGCGAAATGGTCGGTGCCGACGGCCTTGTCCGCGAGAAGGACAAGGAGGCGATCCAGTTCGTGAAGAACAAGATCGACTCGGCCAAATGGTTCATCTCGGCCATCAAACAGCGCCACGATACGCTTATGCGTACGATGCAGACCATTCTGGACTACCAGCAGGAATATTTCAAGGACGGCGACAAGTCGAAACTGCGGCCGATGATCCTCAAGGACATCGCCGACCGCACGGGGCTGGATGTGTCGACCATCTCGCGCGTGGTGAACAGCAAGTACGTGCAGACGCAGTTCGGCATCATACTTCTGAAGTCGCTCTTCTCGGAGGCGATGCAGACCGACAGCGGTGAGGAGGTGTCGAGTTACGAGATCAAGAATATCCTGCAGGAGTGTATCGACGACGAGGACAAGCGCCATCCGCTGACGGACGAGACGCTGATGGACATCCTCAACGGCAAGGGTTACCGCATCGCCCGGCGCACGGTGGCCAAATACCGCGAGATGCTGGGCATTCCCGTTGCCCGGCTCCGCAAACAGATATAGCGAAGTTTTGCCCCGGCGGCTTCGCGTACGCCCTTTTACCGGACGGCCGTGCTGCCGGAAATATGCCTTCCCGCCGGATGGACAATTGCCGGACAGCTGCGGGGCGGGAGGCCGTGATAAATTTGAATGATGTATAAGAAACTTTCGAACGGAATATCGTGGGTGCTGCACCCGTTCCTGCTGCCCCTCTACCTGATCGTCGTGTTGCTGACGCTCACCGTTTTCGCGCATTATCCCGCCAATGTGAAGTTCTACCTGCTGTGGGTTGTCGTGCTCTATGCGATGATCATCCCCCTGCTGGCGTTGGGCGTGCTGCGCTCATTGGGACGCATTTCCGACTTTAAGGTGGACAACCGGCGCGAGCGGTTGCTGCCGCTGCTGGTCGGGGCCGTCTGCTACGTGCTTTGCGCCATCACCATCGCCAAGATCCCGTCGGCGATCTTCCTGCGCAAGTTCATGATCGCAGCGGCGTGCTGCGAAGTGCTCTGCTTCGTCGTGTCGTTCTACTGGAAGATCAGCCTGCACCTTACGGCCATGGGCGCTGCCGTGGCGCTGCTGGTGGTGATGAACGTTGCGGGCGTAGGCAACATGATGGTGCCGCTGATGGTCGCCATTCTCTGTGCGGGTGCACTGGCCTCCGCACGCCTTTACCTGGGCTGCCATAACGGACAGCAGGTGCTTGCGGGTTTCTGCGGCGGCTTTGCCGTCGCGACGCTGGCTGTGCTGTTCCTGTAATCCGTTTTCGGGCCGGATATGCTTCCGGTGCGGGTCTCCGCACGAATTCCTCCTCGGCACGATACCCTTCGCGCACGGACAATAAAAAATCCCGGGCTTCTGGCAAGGAAGCCCGGGATTTTCCAATACTTGATACTTGGCTGCCGGTTATACGCAACCCTGCGCCAGCATGGCGTTGGCGACTTTCATGAAGCCTCCGATGTTGGCTCCGACGACGTAGTTGATGTAGCCGTCGGGCTGGGTGCCGTACTGCACGCATACCGAGTGGATGTTCACCATGATCGAGCGGAGTTTTGCGTCGACCTCTTCGGGCGACCAGGTGATACGCATCGAGTTTTGCGTCATTTCGAGCCCCGAGGTCGCAACGCCGCCGGCATTGGCAGCCTTGCCCGGGGCGAAGAGCAGCTTGTGCTGCTGGAAGATGCGGATGGCATCGGGGGTCGAGGGCATGTTCGCCCCTTCGGCTACGCAGATGCAGCCGTTGTCCACGAGCGCCTGCGCCTGGTCTCCGTTCAGCTCGTTCTGCGTGGCGCACGGCATGGCGATGTCGCACTTCACGCCCCACGGGCGCTCGCCGGGGTAGTACTTGGCCGACGGATAGCGGTCGGCGTACTCCTTGATACGTCCGCGGAAGATATTTTTCAATTCCATTACATATTCCAGTTTTGCCTCGTCGATGCCTTCGGGGTCGTGGATGTAACCCGACGAATCGGAGAGCGTCACGACCTTCGCACCGAGTTGCGTCGCCTTCTGGCAGGCATACTGTGCCACGTTGCCCGATCCCGAGATGCAGACGGTCTTGCCTTTGAACGACTCCTTGCGCGTGGCGAGCATCTCCTGTGCGAAGTAGCAGGTGCCGTAGCCCGTCGCTTCGGGGCGCAGCGGGCTGCCGCCCCAGTCGCGTCCCTTGCCGGTGAGCGTTCCCGTAAATTCGTCGCGCAGGCGCTTGTACTGTCCGAACATGAAGCCTATCTCACGGCCGCCGACGCCGATGTCGCCTGCCGGGACGTCGGTGTCCTGTCCGATGTGGCGCTGCAATTCGGTCATGAACGACTGGCAGAACTTCATCACCTCGTTGTCTGAGCGGCCCTTGGGGTTGAAATCCGAACCGCCCTTGCCGCCGCCCATCGGCAGCGTTGTGAGGCTGTTCTTGAAGGTCTGTTCGAAGGCGAGGAACTTCAGAATCGACAGGTTGACCGAAGGGTGGAAGCGGATGCCGCCCTTGTAGGGGCCGATGGCGCTGTTCATCTGCACGCGGTAGCCGCGGTTGATCTCGATCTCGCCTTTGTCATTGAGCCAGGGCACACGGAAAATGATGACGCGCTCGGGTTCCGCGATGCGTTCCAGAACTTTCATTTTCTGCAATACGGGGCTCGCCACGATGTGGGGAGCCAGCGATTCGGCGACCTCGCGGACGGCCTGGTGGAATTCCGGCTCATTGGGATTGCGGAGGATTAGTTGCGCCATGAAATCTTCGACGTACTGATGTGCTTGCTCGTTCATAGTCAATCTGTGTTTAAGGGTTTGTGGAATCTGTTCGGTGGTAAAAATAATGTATCTGTTCGAGTTTTGCAAGTTCTTTAAGAAATTGCTAAAATATTTTACTTATGCCGTTTGCGACTTCTGCACCCCATCTGCTTACTGTCCGGGGGAGTGCGGGGAGCGATCGGTAAATATCCGTAATAAAAAATGACAGATCCGCCGTGAATCTGTCATTTTGAAAAAAATATGAATTTTTTTCAACTATTTCGCATTTTCTCCCGTTTCCTTGCTGAATTCGAATCCGATGTATACGTTCTTGTACTGTTCGAGCAGGGCGACGATAGTCTCCATCGACGAGATTTTGCTGCCGTAGGATTTGATGATCTCGATGAGCTTGCTGACCGGGAAGACCAGTATCATTTTCGTCCCGCTGAGGGATACGTGTCCCGGAACCTCGCCCAAGTCGAGCTTTTCCTTGCCGAGTTTCTCCTTGGCGAATTTCATCGCGGCCACATGGGTCGAAGGGTCGAACGTATAGGTGCCCGACAATTTGTAATTGCCCATTTGGGTACTGAATGCGCCGTCTTTGCCGAATGTGACCGAACCTGCGCCGGACTTGATGCCCACCGTTTGGTAGACCTTGTCGAGCTGGCTTTTGACGGTACCTTCGAGCGCCGATCCCCCGAGCTGGCTCAGCAGGTCGTTGCCTTCGAATTTTACGCCCGGAGCGGAGTAGTTCCATGTCCCGACCAGCGCATATTGGGTCAGTTTGCCGTCTGTCGCCTTGTCTGCGGCCTCCGTCGCGGCCTTTTTCAGTGCTTCCTGCCAGTCCTGTGCCGACGCGGTGCCGCCTGCGAGCAGCAGTGACGCGGCGATGGACAAAAGGGTTTTCTTCATTTTTATTTATTCGTATTTACGGTTTACAGTGTTTCGAGTTCCTTGAGCCATACGGCTGCCGAGGCGTCCGAAGGCATACGCCAGTCGCCCCGGGGCGACAGAGCCACCGAACCGACCTTCGGGCCGTCGGGCATTGCCGAGCGCTTGAACTGCTGCGAGAAGAAGCGGCGGAAGAATACCTCCAGCCATTTCCGGATCGTAGCGTGGTCGTAGCTGCCGCGGAATGCCTGTTCGGCCAGGAACAGGATCTTTGCCGGGCGGTAACCTCCGCGGATGAAGTTGTAGAGGAAGAAATCGTGCAGTTCGTAAGGGCCTACCAGGTCTTCGGTCTTCTGGCTGATCCTGCCGTCCTTGTCCGCCGGCAGCAATTCCGGGCTGACCGGCGTGTCGATGATGTCGAGCAGCGTGGCGCGGGCCCCCGCATCCGATTCGGTGTCGGCCACCCATTTTACCAGATGGCGCACCAGCGTCTTGGGCACCGAGGCGTTCACGCCGTACATCGACATCTGGTCGCCGTTGTAAGTCGCCCATCCCAGGGCCAGTTCGCTCAGGTCGCCCGTGCCGACTACCAGCCCGCCCTCCATGTTGGCGACGTCCATCAGTATCTGCGTGCGTTCGCGTGCCTGGCTGTTCTCGTAGGCCGCCGAGCGGTCTTCGGGGTCGAGCCCGATGTCCCTGAAGTGTTGCAGGCAGGCGTCGCGGATCGGGATTTCGCGCACGGTGACGCCCAGGCTGCGCATCAGTTCCAGCGCATTGTTGTAAGTGCGATCCGTGGTGCCGAACCCGGGCATCGTGATGCCGATGATTCCCGTGCGGTCGAGTTGCAGCTTGTCGAACGTGCGTACCGCCACGAGCAGCGCCAGCGTCGAGTCGAGCCCGCCCGAGATGCCGACCACGGCCTTCTCGCAGCGCGTGTGTACCAGCCGCTTGGCCAGCCCGTGCGACTGTATCTGGAAGATCTCCTCGCAGCGCTGGCTGCGGTGCGCTTCGTCCTGCGGCACGAACGGCATCGGGTCGATATCGCGGTCGAGCGCCGCCGCGCGCAGCCCTTCGGGGATTTCCATTTCGATCACGGTGTTCTCCGCCGCGCCTTCATTCACGCGGAACGAGGTGTTCCTGAGGCGTTCGAATTCCAGCCGTTCGATGTCGAGGTCGGCCACGACCAACTGCTCTTCGAGCACGAAACGCTTCGCTTCGCGCAGGATCTTCCCGTTTTCGGCGATGATGCCGTTCCCGGCGAATACCAGGTCGGTCGATGATTCGCCGAAGCCGGCCGAGCAGTAGACATAACCCCCGATCGTGCGTGCCGACTGTTGCGCTACGAGCTGCCGCAGGTAGGCGTGCTTGCCGACGGCCTCGGGCGATGCCGAGAGGTTGAAGATCACCTTCGCGCCGCTGAGTGCCATGTGCGACGAGGGCGGCACTACCGTCCAGAGGTCTTCGCACAGCTCCACGCCGAACTCCGTGCCGTTGACCTCGAACGTGAGGCCTGCGCCGAAATCCGCAGCCTGCCCCGCGACGGGGATCGTCTCTTCGGAGATGCCTGCGCCCGATGCGAACCAGCGGTTCTCGTAGAATTCCGTATAGTCGGGGATATAGGTTTTGGGGACGACGCCCAGTATGCGCCCCTGCGTGAAGACCACGGCGCAGTTGTAGAGCGTTTGTCCGTGGCGCAACGGGGCCCCCGCGATCATCGTCAGCGGCAACTTGCGCGTGTCGCGTACCAGCCTTGCTAACGCCTCGTCGGCCGCGTCGAGCAGTGCGGGTTGCAGCAGCAGGTCGCCGCAGGTGTAGGCCGTCAGGGCCAACTCGGGGAACGCGACGATCTCCACGCCCCGCTGTGCCGCTTCGTCGGCCATAGCGGCCATGCGCTCCGCATTGAAATCGCAGTCGCCGACCCGTACGTGCGGCACGGCCGCCGCCACTTTCAGAAAACCGAAGCTATCCATATATACGTTATGTTATTCCGCCCACAACTGCGCCAGGTTCAGGATCACCTGCTCTGTCTTGTGCATCGTGGTGAGCGAGCAATATTCGAATTTGCCGTGGAAGTTCATGCCTCCCGTGAAGAGGTTGGGGCAGGGCAGCCCCATGAACGACAGGCGTGCGCCGTCCGTACCGCCGCGTATGGGGCGTACGATCGGGTTCACGCCGGCCATTTCCATGGCTTTGAGCGCCTTGTCGATCACCTGCGGGTGCGGTTCGACCATCTTGCGCATGTTGAAATACTGGTCTTTGAGCGTCAGGGTCAGCACCCCGTCGCCGTATTTCTTCTTCAAAAGGTCGACGCAGGCCCACATGAATACCTTTTTCTGCTCGAATTTCTCCGCATCGTGGTCGCGGATGATATAGCTGACCGAGGCTTTCTCGACCGTGCCGTTCAGCCCTACGCAGTGGTAGAACCCTTCGTATCCTTCGGTGTACTGCGGACGTTCGGCGGCCGGCAGCAGCCCTTGCAGTTCGCACGCCACGTCGAGCGCATTGACCATCTTGTTCTTGGCGTATCCCGGGTGGACGTTGCGTCCCTGAATGTCGATTTTGGCGCTTGCGGCGTTGAAGTTCTCGTATTCCAGCTCACCCTCCATGCCGCCGTCGACCGTGTAGGCGAAGTCGGCGCCGAAGGCCCTGACGTCGAAGAAATCGACCCCGCGGCCCACCTCCTCGTCGGGCGTGAAGCCGATACGTATCTTGCCGTGTTTGATCTCGGGGTGTGCGAGCAGGTACTCGGCGGCGGTCATGATTTCCGCCACGCCCGCCTTGTCGTCGGCACCCAGCAGCGTCGTGCCGTCGGTATGGATCAGCGTGTGCCCCTTGAAGAACTCCAGCTCGGGGAAATCCGTGACCCGCATCGTCAGCTGGCCGTTCAGTGCGATGTCGCAGCCGTCGTACTCCTCGATGACGTGGGGTTTGACATCCTTGCCGCTCATGTCGGGCGAGGTGTCCACATGGGCGATGAACCCGATCACCGGGGCATTCTCGCAACCCGGCGTCGCAGGGACGGTGCCCATCACGTAACCGTACTGATCCATCGAGACCTCGGTCATGCCCAATGCCTCCATTTCGTCGCGCAGGGCGGCCAGCAGGACTTTCTGTTTTTCGGTCGAAGGGAACGTCGTGCTCTCCTCCGACGACTGGGTGTCGTAGGAGACGTATTTCAGGAATCTTTCTTTTAAATCCATGACAATATCTGTTTATGGTTTATTCCTCTTTTTTTGCCCGGAGCGTGTGCCATGCGAAATAGCCGATCAGTACGAGGTACATTGCCAGCCCCGTCCACTCGGCGGCGTTCGAGGCCGCCCAGCCGCTCAGGAACCAGTCCACCTCGGCGAATTTCAAGAGGGCGCTCACCACACCCATCAGCGCGCCGCCGGCGATGAAGCCCGAGGCGATGAGCGTTCCGCGGTCGAAACGCGCCTTGTTGAGCCCCTCGTCCTTCGAACGGTTCGATACGAACCATGCCACCAGGCCGCCCACGACCAGCGGTGCGTTCAGCTCCATCGGGATGAACATGCCCAGCGCGAATGCGAGGGCCGGAACACCGATCGAGGTCAGCACCAGCGCCAGTGCCGCGCCGCAGAAGTAGAGCATCCACGGGGTCTGCCCGCCCGTCATCAGGGGCTGTATCACGGCGGCCATGGCGTTGGCCTGCGGGGCCACGAGGGCGCCTTCGCCCACGAACCCGTACGATTTGTTGAGGATGATCATCACGCCCGCCACGGTCGCCGCAGCAACGAACGTGCCGAGGAATTTCCAGGCCTCCTGCTTGCGGGGCGTCGTGCCGAGCCAGTAACCGATCTTCAGGTCGGTGATGAACCCTCCGGCCATCGAGAGCGCCGTGCAGACCACGCCGCCGATGATCAGCGCCGCCGTCATGCCCGTCGTGCCGCTCAGCCCGACGCTCACCAATACCAGTGACGAGAGGATCAGCGTCATCAGCGTCATGCCCGACACGGGGTTCGTGCCGACGATGGCGATGGCGTTGGCCGCCACGGTCGTGAAGAGGAACGCGATGACGAAGACGATCAGGATGGCCGTGACGGATTGTACCCAGCCGTCCAGCAGCCCGAAGTGGAAGAATATGAAGACCGAGATGAGCGTGGCGATCAGGATCGTGAGGATCCGCTTCATCGTCAAGTCGCGCTGCGTGCGTTCTACCGCAGCCGGGGCGGTTTTGTTGCCCCCCCCCAGTTCCGATACGGCCAGCCCTACGGCCTGGCGGATGATCTTCGACTGCTTGACGATGCCGATGATGCCCGCCATGGCGATGCCTCCGATGCCGAGCGGTTTGCCGATGAAGGCGAAGAGGTTTTCTGCCGTGAAGATGCTGGCGGGGTCGGCGAGGATGTCGGCGCGCGTCACGCCCAGCAGCGAGGCCATGGCCGCCGGGTCGATCGTGTCGGCCAGCGACCCGACGAGCGGTACGACGAGGAACCACACCAGGCACGAACCCGCCGTGATGATCATGGCGTATTTCAATCCGATGATGTAGCCCAGGCCCAATACGGCGGCCGACGTGTTGAGCGAGAATACCACCTTGAACTTGTCGGCTGCCACCTGTCCCCACGCGCAGATGCGCGTCGATACCGACTCCGTCCACATGCCGAACGTGCCTACCGCGAAGTCGTAGAGGCCGCCTATGAGACCTGCCACGGCCAGCAGTTTGGCCTGGTTGCCGCCCTTCTCGCCCGAGATCAGCACCTCGGTCGTGGCCGTAGCCTCGGGGAAGGGGTATTTCCCGTGCATCTCCTTGACGAAATATTTGCGGAACGGGATCAGCAGCACGATTCCCAGCAGCCCGCCGAAGAGCGACGAGAGGAACACCTGGTAAAATGCCGCGTCGAGCCCGAGGATGTAGAGCGCCGGGAGGGTGAAGATGGCACCCGCGACGATCACGCCCGACGAGGCGCCGATCGACTGGATAATGACGTTCTGTCCCAGCATGTTCTTCTTACCCATCACGTTGCCCATGCCGACGGCGATGATGGCGATCGGGATCGCCGCTTCGAATACCTGCCCGACCTTCAGGCCGAGGAAGGCCGCGGCGGCCGAGAAGACGATGGCCATGACGATACCCATCGTGACCGAGTAGGGCGTCACCTCCCTGGGCGACGACGAGGCGGGCATGATGGGCGTGTACTCTTCGCCCGGTTTGAGTTCCCGGTAAGCGTTCTCGGGCAATGACGTAAGTTGTTTTTCCTGTTCCATTTATTGAGGTTCTTTGATGTACTTGTCCAGGTCTTTGAGAATGTAGTAGCGGTTCAGCGACGCCGGGGCTTTCTTTGCGTCGAGATAACTGTATATCGCGCCGACGGCAGCCGCGAGGCGCAGCCGTTCCGCGTGCTGCTCCGATGCAGCCACCATGTCGAAGAGCAGTTCGGCGAACTTGTCCAGTTCCTGGTCGCCGAACCCGTATTCGTCCGTAAGCCGGCCGATGAAATCCGCCTCATCCAGCAACGTGTCGATGTCGATGTCCAGTTTCTCGGCCAGCTCCGTCTTGGCCGTCGTCCGTATCTGCTCCGGGGAGGCCGATTGTCTCATCAGCCCGATTTTGGCCATCAGGGCGGCGATCAGCTCCCCGATCCTGTTGATCTCCCGTAAGATATAATCTTCCATGTCCTTAGCGGTTGTCGCCGCTGCCCGAGATGATGTGGCGTTGCATGCGCGAGCGGAGTTTGTCGACGTTCATCTGCGCCACGTCGTCCAGTTCGTACCCCAGGTCGCGGGCGAGCGTCGCGCAGTACCACAATACGTCGCCGATCTCCTTGACGATCTCCAGCCGCTTTTCGTCCGAGAACTCCTCGTGGGCGTCGCGGATGACCTTTTTGACCTTGTCGGCCACTTCGCCCGCCTCGCCCGTAAGCCCGAGCGTGGGGTAGATGATGCGACGATTTTCGGGATAGATTGCCGTTTCGAGTGCGTGCTGCTGGTATTCGTTGAGTGTCATGGTTTTGATTTTGAGCGTGAATATTGGGTGGTACCGAGGGCAAAAATAGCAAAATAATTTAAAAATACGCATAAAAAAGCCCCTGTTCCTATGGAACAAGGGGCAAAGGATTTTTTGAGGGGGGGGGCTGTACGGGCATTCCGTTGCCGGACATTGCCGAGTGCCGCATGCCGGCTGGCAGTGGAGGCCGGACGGTCTGCTGCCGTCCGCGGCCGTGCCGGGGTACGGGTTCAGCGCCGGCGCCGGCTGTGTGGGCCCCGGCATGATTGCCGTCCGCACGGCATTTCCCGTTATTTCAGCCTGCGGAGTTTGCGGTCTGCATCGGTAGCCTCGCGTATGGAGATTGCAAAGCCGCCGCCGCGCGCCATCTCCACGTCGAGTTCCGTGCGTTGTCCGACCTTCCCGGTGCGGATGACATACGCCTGCGGATTGGTCTGGTAATCGGCATCGGGGGCATCGGCGTAGAGCGTCGCCACATACTCCTTGCCGGGATCGAGGTAGTCGAACGGGAGCGTCACCGTACGGCGGTTCTCGTCCGTCACGCCGCCCACGAACCACTCGCCCGTGTCTTTGGCCTTGCGCGCCACGACGATGTAGTCGCCCGGTTCGGCCAGCAGGTAGCGGCTCTCTTCCCAGTCGAGTGCGACGTCCTCGATGAAACGGAACGCATCCATGTATTTCTCATAGTGCTCGGGCAGGTCTGCCGCCATCTGCAGCGGCGAGTACATCGTCACGTACAACGCCAGCTGGTTGGCGAGCGTCGCGTTGACGTGCGAGTGGTTGCCGGGGTTGACCTCCGCGACGTCCATCACGAAGATGCCGGGCGTGTAGTCCATCGGGCCGCCCTGCAGGCGCGTGAAGGGCAGGATCGTCACATGGTGGGGCTTCGAGCCGCCGAACGCCTGGTACTCCGTGCCGCGTGCCGACTCGTTGCCGATCAGGTTGGGGTAGGTGCGGCAGAGGCCCGTCGGGCGCACCGCCTCGTGGGCGTTGACCATGATCTTGTGGTCGGCGGCCCGGCGGACGGCATAGAGGTAGTGGTTGTTCATCCACTGCCCGTAATGGTGCTCGCCGCGGGGCAGGATGTCGCCCACGTACCCGCTCTTGACCGAGTTGTACCCGTATTTGTCCATCAGGCGGTAGGCCGCTTCCATGTGGCGTTCGTAGTTGCGCACCGAAGCCGACGTTTCATGGTGCATCATCAGCCGGATGCCTTTCCCGTGCGCATATTCGTTCAGTGCGGCGATGTCGAAATCGGGGTAGGGGGTCACGAAATCGAAGACGTAATCCTTCGTGTGCCCGAACCAGTCCTCCCAGCCGACGTTCCAGCCTTCGACGAGCAGCTGGTCGAACCCGTGTGCCGCCGCGAAGTCGATGTACCGCTTCACGTTCTCGTTCTCGGCGCCGTGGCGGCCGCTGGGCCTGCATCGGGCGTAATCCGTCACGCCGAGCTGTACCGACGGCACGTCGCGCGTATAGGCCCAGTCGCTCTTGCCGGTGATCATTTCCCACCATACGCCCATGTATTTCACGGGCTTGATCCACGAGGTGTCGTCATAGGCGCACGGCTCGTTGAGGTTCAGGATCAGCTTCGAGGCGAGGATGTCGCGGGCGTCGTCCGAGACCGTCACCGTGCGCCACGGGGTATGGCAGGGCGCCTGCATGTAGCCTTTCCACCCCTGTGCGTCGGGCGTAAGGTGCGAGGTGAAGATGAAATTCCGGTCGTCCAGGTCGAGGTGCATGCACGCATAGTCGACCAGCGCCGCTTCGTGGATGTTGATGTAGAGCCCGTCGTCGCTCTTCATCTGCAGGGCCGTCTGTACGCCCGTGGGCGAGAAGGGCGTCTGCGACGAGTTGGGCGTGATGGCGCCGGGCATCAGCTCCCGTATCTGCGAGAGTTTCGACTCCGTGTAGTCGTACTCCTGCGTGTCGTAGTCGCCCGGGATCCAGAACGCCGTGTGGTCGCCCGCCATGGCGAACTGTGTTTTCTCCTCGCCGATGACGAAATAGGTCAGCGACTCCTGTTCGGGGAATTCGTAGCGGAATCCGAGCCCGTCGTCGTAGAGCCGGAAGCGGATCGTCATGTCGCGGCCTGTCGCGGCCTGCCGCAGCGTGACGGCCATTTCGTTATAGCGGTCGCGGATCTCGGCCTGCTCGCCCCATACGGGACGCCATGTCTGGTCGGACTCGCTGCGGGCCACCTGCCCGAGGGTGAACCCGTCGTAGAGCGATACCGGGCGCCCTGGTTCGCCCTTGCGGATTTCAGCCCCGAATTCCAGCTTTGGGGCTTCGCCGCGCAGTTCGAGCCCCATGCCGCTGGGCAGGATCACGGGGCGCTCCTTGTAATCGAGCGTATAGGTGGGGCGGCCTCCGTCCGCCAGGCTGAACTCCAGGCGGAGGCGGCCGTCGGGCGAGAGGAGCGTCTCCTGTGCCGTGCAGGCTGCACCGGCCAGCAGCGCGGAGATATATAAAAATATTTTCTTCATGGTTCGGTCTTGTTATTTACGTTTGAATTCTACGATCAGCGCCTGCCGCGGGCCGACCGTGGTGGTATCGTCCACCTCCGTGGCTTCGCCCGTCAGGACGTTGCGCCCGTCGCTCAGCCCCGAGGCGATCTCGGCATAGTGCGACCACGGCACCTGTTTCTTGCCCCGCGAGTTGTTGATGAAGACGAATACCGCGTCGGTGTCGTCATAACGGAAATAGGCGTAGGTGTTGTCGCGCGAGAGGAAGTGCATCGTGCGGCCGTTGTGGATCACGGGCTTCGACTTGCGCCATTGGAAGAGCCGCTGCGTGTAGTCGAAGAGCCCCGCCTGTACGGCATCGCGCTGCGCCGGGTCGAACAGGTTCACCGCGTCGCCCTCCCAGCCGCCGGGGAAATCCACGCGCAGCCCGCCGTGTCCCTGCGAGAGGTCTTTCGAGGTGAACATCATCTCGTCGCCCGAGAATATCTGCGGGATGCCGCGCATCGTGGCCAGCATCGCCATCGAGAGTTTCAGCCGGTCGGGGTTTCTGCGTACGATGTCGCCGATGCGGTCGGTGTCGTGGTTGGCGACGAAGATCATCATTTTCGACAGGTCATGGTAGACGAAATCGTGCGACAGGCAGTCGTAGACGCGCGTCATGCCCTCGCCCCAGCGGAGCGAGTCGGTGGGCAGCGCCCGGCAGATGGCCTCCTGCAGCGGGAAATCCATGATCGACGGCAGGTGCGAGTCGAAGCCGTCCTTGTTGGGATTGCCGCCCTGCCAGTATGCCAGTTGGGGGATCGACGACGTCCAGCATTCTCCCACGATGTTGAAACCGGGGTATTCCCTGCGTACGGCCGCGCACCACTCGCTCATCGGCACCTTTTCGTTGTAGGGGTAGGTGTCGACGCGGAACCCGTCCAGGCCGGCATACTCGATCCACCACACGGCCCATTGCTTGAAATATTGCAGCACGTAGGGATTGTCGAGGTTCATGTCGGGCATCGACGGCACGAACCAGCCGCTCTCCTGCAGGTCGAGGTCGTAGCGCGAAGCGTTGGGATCCATGTTCGTCGAGAAGCAGACGTTCGTCCCGGTGTATTCGGGGAACTGGTGTATCCAGTCCCTGAAAGGCAGGTCTTTCATCCACCAGTGGCCCGTGCCGCAGTGGTTGGTGACGATGTCCATAATCACCTTCAGCCCGTGGTCGTGGGCTTTGCCTACGAACTCCCTATACAGTTCGTTCGAGCCAAACCGGGGGTCTATGCGGTAGTAGTCGCCGCAGGCGTAGCCGTGGTACGAACCTTCGGGTTCGTCGTCCAGCAGCAGCGGCGTGGGCCATACGGCCGTGGCGCCCAGCCCTGCGATGTAATCCAGGTGGTCGATCATCCCCTGCAGGTCGCCCCCGTGGCGGCCGAAGAAGGCGCTGCGGTCGGCGCGCTCCCGCGTGTGGGGCGTCGAGTCGTTCGACGCATCGCCGTTGGCGAAGCGGTCGGGCATCAGGAGGTAGATCATGTCGGCCGTGGTGAAACTCTTGCGTGCGACCGAGCCTTCGGCGCGTGCCGCGATCTCATAGGGAACCTTGAACTGTCGTTCCCCCTGCGAGAATACGAGGTAGTAGGTGCCCGGCTCCGCGTCGGGTTTCACCTCCACGTCCACGAATAGGTAATTGGGACTGTCGGCTTTGTGGCGGGCCTTCACCCCGACGCCCTGTCCGCCTTCGATGCGGACGTCGTATGCCGCGATGCCGGCCCCGTTGACGAGCAACTGGAGCGGGGTCTGCATCCCCGTCCACCACGAGAGGGGTTCGACGCGGGTAACCTCGCCCGAGGCGTCTGCCACCGAGGCGGGGTCGAATGCGGACTGTCCTGTCCCTGTGCAGGAGAGCAGTCCGGCTGCTGCGAGTGTCATGAAAAATCGGTTCAAAATATCGTCGTTTGTAAAGTTAGCAAAAAATCGGTTTCCAGCGATTCCCGTTTCGCCCGGGGCATCCCTGTGCTTCTCGTGCGCATCCCTATGCTTCTCGGATGGTTTACTGTCTATTCCCGTCGGGTTCTATCGGGTTCCCGGCGGTTTCCCGGCGCTGTTTCCGCGCATCCCCGGCGCATGTCCGCAACCTTTATCTCCTGTCTTGTGCGAAGACCAGCCATTGCCATGCGGGAAGCACGGTGCGGGTGCCGCCCGTGTATTCCTTCCCGGTGAAGAACTCGCGGCGCGAGCCCTCGAACGGCAGGTCGAATGCGACCTCCTCCGCACTGAGGTTCGCAGCGACTGTCACCTCGTTGCCGCCGGCCGTACGGGAAAACAGCATCAGGCCGTCGGGTGTTCGTTCGCCGAGCGGGTATGCGGCCTGCCCGCCGCGTTCCCCGGCTGCGAGCGCCGGGTTCTCGTGGCGCAGCCGGATCAGTGCGGCGTAGAAATCCGTAAACCCGTTGCGTTTCCACGCGGGGACGGGGTCTTTCTCGAAGAACTCGAAGCGGTGGTCGAACCCCATCTCCTGTCCGGTATAGACGAGCGGCTGCCCGTTGGGCAGCGTGAAGGTCAGCAACGCCGTCACGCGTGCCGCGTCGCCCATGCGCTCGAATTCCGTCCCGGCCCACGAGTTTTCGTCGTGGTTCGAGGTGAACATCAGGCGGAACGCCTCGCGCGGCATGGCAGCGGCATCCCTGGCGACGTAGGCACGCAGGTCTGCGGCGCTTTTCCGTCCCTGTGCGATGTCGTTCAGCAGGTGGTGCAGCTCCCACGCATACGAGGCGTCGAACGCCCCGTCGTGCAATGCGGGGGCTTCGCCCTCGGCGAGCAGGTAGATGCCGGGGTACTCCTTCCGCAGTGCGGGCAGCGTCTGCTGCCAGAAGTCGATGGGTACCTCGCACGCCATGTCGCAGCGGAATCCGTCGATGCCGCGGTCGAGCCAGAAACGCATGGCGGCCGCCATTGCGGCACGCATGTCCGCGTTGCCGTAGTCGAGCTTGGCGATGTCCGTCCAGTCGTACTGCACGATGGTGTTGCCCAGCGAGTCACGTACATACCAGTCGGCCGGGCGCTCCTCGATCCAGCGGGCATCGGGCGAGGTGTGGTTGGCCACCCAGTCCAGGATCACGCGCAGCCCGAGTCTGTGGGCTTCGGCCAGGAACCGGTCGAAATCCTCCAGCGTGCCGAATTCGGGGTTGACGGCTTCGTAGTCGGAGATGGCGTAGTACGAGCCGAGGGTTCCCTTGCGCTCCTTGACGCCGATGGGGTAGACGGGCATCAGCCAGACGACGTCCACGCCCAGCTTTTGGAGCCGGGGCAGGTGGCGTGCGGCCGCCGCCAGCGTCCCTTCGGGGGTGTACTGGCGCACGTTCATTTCGTAGACGACCGAGTTGTAACTCCAGTCGGGGTGGGCGGCCGGTTGCTGCGGCCGTGTGCCGCAGGCAACCAGTACCATTGCGAGAAGTAATGCGGGCAAGCGTTTCATGGCGTGTCGTTTAGAGCGTGAATACCACCGACGACCAGGCGCCCATGAGCAGTTTCGACGAAGCGTCGCCGCGCTGAAGTTTCACTTCACCTGAGACGCCTACGGCCTTGTCCGGTTGGTCGGTAAGGGTCAGTATCTGTGTCTCCTGGCCGAAGTTGTGCACGACGAGCATCCGTTCGCCGTCCAGTTCGCGGTACCAGGCCGCGATGGATTGCTGCGAGGTGTTGCCGTCGTTGTAGACCGGGTGTTTGACCATCTTGCCCTGCGCCAGCACGGGATAGGTGTTGCGCAGCCGGGCGAACGTGCGGTAGAGGTTGAGCAGCGAACCGTCGTCGTCGGCCTGCGCCTCGACCGAGATTGCTGCGGTCAGCATCTGCATGTCGATCTTGCCCGAGAGGCTTCCCGAAGCCAGTTCGTTGCCCGCCTTGTCCCACAGGATCGGGGTGCGGACATATTCGTCGCCGTTGGATTTGGTGCCCCAGTACCCGAGCTCTTCGCCCTGGTAAATGTAGGGTGCGCCCTGCGCCGTGAGCAGTACGGCGGCCGCCACCTTCATCTTTTCGACGGACTGCCCCAGGTCGGAGCCCGTGCGATCCTCGTCGTGGTTCGAAAGTTTCGTGGCTTCGATGTAATCGCTGCGGTACTGTGCGTAGAGGGGCTGCACGTCGAGGATGTCCTTGACGAAATAGCATCCGATGCCGTTTTGCAGCGCCCATTTGAGCTTGTACCAGAACGTGAATTCGAACAGTGCCGGCAGCCCCCGGTAATAGGGTGCCGCCTTGTCCGCTTCGTCGAGCATCTCGCCCACCATGTAGAAATCGCCCTCTCCGCCGGCGGCCTTGTAGGTCTCGTTCATGCGGTCGTAGAATTTCTTGAGGAACGTGGGGTTCTCGTCGTTGTAGGCGTTGTGGTAGATGTGCTTCACGGCATCGAGGCGGAACCCGTCCACGCCCATGCGTACCCACTTGTCAGCCGCTTCGGCGACGGCCTTGAACGCCCTGGACTGCTCGGCCTCGGCGGCTTTGCCGTAGTTGAGGTCGGCGAATGCCGCCGTCCAGAAGTGCGAATGGTACATCGTCGGCAGCGAGAACTGCACGTTGGCCGGGTCGGCCGAGCGGTTCGACATCAGGGTGAAGGGCTCCCCGAACCGGATGATCGTCCGGTTGTCCGGGGCGCCGTATTTGGTGCCTGCGGCCCACGACGTGGTCGAGGTGCGGACGAGGAATCCCCAGTCGGAATCGAAGTCGAGCGTCAGTTCGTAGCTGTTGCCGCCCCTGGCGTAGAAGCGTTTGCTCGTGCCGTTGCCGAAATAGAGGTACTTGTCGTCCGGGCCGCCCTGCGTGTTGTCCGCGTCCGCGGCGTCGGTCGTTTCGGTAACGGTCACCGTCGGGCTGTCGGCATTTGTCCAGTCGAGTACGAACTTGAAGCGCCCGGCGGCACCCGCCCCCGTGTCGGTCGAGAACCATTGCCCGGCATCGTAGCCTGCGGCGCCTTCCGTGGCGATCTGGTCGATCCGTCCGGCTGCGATGTCGGCCTGCGGGTCTTCGGAGAAGATATAGCGGTCACGGTAAGGGCTCCCTTCGGACGCGGCGGCCGATTTGAACCACGGGTGGTCTTTGCCCGTATGGTTGAGCACGTAATCCAGGTAGACCCGGATGCCGCGGGCATGGGCCGCGTCGATGAATGCCCTCAGGTCGGCGTCCGACCCGAAGGCGGGGTTGACCGCCTCGTAGTCGAGCACGTCGTAACCGTGGTACGAAGCCGCCGGATGGATCGGTGAGAGCCACACGGCCGAGGCGCCGAGTGCGTCGATGTAGTCGAGCCGCCGGGTCAGCCCCGGCAGGTCGCCCACCTTGTCGCCGTTGCCGTCGGCGAAGCTGTATACCAGCAGCTGGTAGCTTATGTCGGCGCGTTTGCGGTTGTCCCACGCATCGGGCTGGGCGACGACCTGCTCGCCCTCGAAATCCTGGGAGGCATCGCCGCTCTGTGTCACGGTGACGACGACCGGATCGCAGCCCGGGGCGGTGAAGGTAAGCGTCGCGGAGCGTTTCGACGACTCGTTTGCGGTCGCCGTGACCGCGAACGACGTGGAGGTTTTGCCCGATGTGAGGGCCGGTGTGCACCATGCGGTATTGTCGCTCTGCGTCAGCGACCACGCGCCCGCATCGGTGCGCAGGTCGAGCAGCCGGCTGCCGCCTGCGGCTTCGAATTCTATCTCCGTGGGGGTCACGGAGAGCATACTGCCGCCGGTATCGCCGGTCTTGTCGTCGCTGCACGACACGGATACGGAAAGTACGAGTGCCAGCAGCAGGAAAAGAAATTTTTTCATAGCGGAATCTCGGTTAAAGTTCGTTTCGGGGCCTGCCGTCCGGTCAGGGACGGCAGGCCAGAAACGGGACGGCAACCTCTGTGTGCCGTCCCGTGAAAGGGTGGCCGTTATTCGGCCTCTGCCGGGGTCTTGCCCTCGGACATGATGTATATCTGCGAATTCGCGAGGTCGAAATAGATGTCGTAGGTGCCGTCGAGCTGGACTTTCATGTTCTGCGAACCGCCGCTGGTGATGATGTCTACGGCCTTGTTGATGTCGACCGCACCGCCCGACGCCGTGCCGTAGTTCTTGGAGTCGTCCCAGGCGTTATTGAAGCGGATCTTGAATTCGCTGGCGGTGGTCAGGGCTACGCCTTTGCGAACGAGGTAGGCGCCCTCCTCGCTCATGGAGAAATCGCCCAGGTCACCCCATCCGGTGATGTTGCCGACCAGTCCCCATGTGTCGGCGACCAGCTCGGGCTTGGCGCCTGCGGCCATCACGTAGGCGCGTCCCGCCTCGGGCAGCAGCCAGTAGTCGTACGTGCCGGCTTCGGCGATCACGGCATTGACCTTGTCGGCGGAAACCTTGAAGGCCGAGCCGATCGTGCAGGTGTAGGGGCTGCTGCCGGCGAATGCGGCGTCGGCCCCGATCCACTGCGACTCGTCGCCGCTCTTGAAGAGGAATTCCGAGTTGGCGGCTACCTCGACCCCTGCGGCCTTGTAGGCCACGATGTTCGAGCTGGCGCTCTCCATGGCCGTCGGGCCCCAGTCGGGGGTTGCGACGGTCTGGCCGTGGATGTACCAGTCGGCCTTTTCCGGCCCCGGGTCGGGTTCTTCGCCGCCGCCCGTGCCGTAGTCGCCGGCATTGAGTTCGTAGGTGATCTCCGCAGAGTTGTTCAGGGTTGCGTATACGCGGTAGTTGCCCGCCGTGGCCTTGATGTTGTCGCCGTTCTGCGAAAGGCGTCCGTCCGCCCCGCCGAAGTTTATCGCCCAGTCGTTGTCCGCACGGAATTTGAATTCCCCGGCGGTCAGTGTGACGTCGACCCAGAAACGCTGTTTTTGGGTGTCGAAATTCATCTCCGTGTCGGTGTCCCAGCCGCCCGGAGTGGCATCGCCGATAATACCCATCGAGTTGAACGACAGCTTATTGCTTAACGTTAATGTCGAACGGTCGAATACGAAGCGGTAGAAGCGCTTGGAATAGACCATGATGTTTCCGGAACCGCCGCTGGAGATCAGCGTGATCGACGGGGCTTCCGTTTCCGGAGCCGCAGCATCACCGTCGGTGCCCCAGTTGCAGGCATCGTTCCAACCGGCTTCGCCGCTCAGTTTGAAGCCGTTGGCGGCTTTTTCGCCCAAGTCAACGATAGCTTCGTAGGTGACCTCGTCGCCGGAGAAACAGAACAGTCCCTGTGCGTTGTCGAAATTCCAGCCGCAGTAATCGCCGATTACCCAGACCTGGGGATAGGTACGCTCGGCCGTTGTCACGGTCATGCGGACGGTGGCGGGGGCGGAGTAGAATTTCTCGAAGTCGGTGCCGATCGTGGCGCTGATGTAGAAATCCACGTCTGTAGGTTCGCCCGAGGGAACCCCCAGGCCGCCGTCTTCCACGGACAGCGCAAGGATGTTGTTGAGGCTTTCATAGGTCTGTTCCGACGAGGTGCCGTTCATACCCGTGAAGAGCACCAGTTTCGCACCGTCGTTGTACGAGGCTTCGATCGAGTAGTTGATCTGGGTGCGGACGCCGAAGTCGGCGGCGTCCCAGGTGAAGGTCTGCGTCGAGCCCATGTTGTCGGGCGTAATGACGATCTCCCCGGGCAGCGCATGCAGCACGGGCGCCACGACCTTGTCGGGGTCGTAGGCCTTTACCTCGTCGAGCTTTTGGCAGGCGGAGAGGAGTCCCGTCGCAGCCGCCAGCATCATCGCATATCGTGTAATTTTCATAGTCGTACGATTTTTAGGGTTGGTTATTTATCGGTTGCGTTTCCGTAGCCGGGATTCTGGTGCAGTTCGGGGTTGGAAGCGAGCTCCGACGAAGGGATGGCAAAGATTTTCATGTAATCATCGAACCCCTGTCCGGTGAAGGTGCCGCCCTTGTATGTCCAGAGGAACGACGGGGTGGTGAACTTGCCGTAGCGGATCAGGTCGGTGCGGCGGTGCCCCTCCCACATCAGCTCGCGGGCACGCTCCTCGAGTAGGTAGTCGGCCGTGACCGACGAGGGGGCCGATACCCCGGCACGGTTGCTCAGCTCCTGGAGTTTCGGCAGCGCGGTGTTGGCCTGTCCCAGGTTCATGCAGGCCTCGGCGTAGATCAGGTAGATCTCGCCCAGGCGGATCATCGGGAAGTCGATGTCGCTGTATGCCTTCGATGCAGCCGTGGCAAGGAATTCGTCGTTGGTCATGTCGTGGGGGATATTGTTGAACTTGAGGCAAGTCCACCCGTTGAGGAAGACATAGAGCGCATCGTTCATTGACTCCTGGCGGCCTTTGATGTAGAACATTCCGCCGCGTTTGTCACTGACCGTATATTCGCCCGTGGTGTAGTCCGCGTTGCGGGCGTTGAAATATTTCTGCACGTATTCGTAGGGTACGCGGATGCCGGCCCAGCCGTTGTTCACGCCGTTGATCTTCTGTTCGGCCGTCACGTCGGTGGCGGCGATGGCTGCCAGCGTCAGGTACGACGTGCCGCCGTAGGACTGCGTCTGCTCGGCGTCGTATGCCACGCCGAAGATGATCTCCTTCAGGGCGTCGGCGTTCTCGCCGTTGTCGCCGCGGAAGAGGTCGGAATACTCCGGGCAGAGCGAGTAGCCCATGCCGAAGATCGCTTCGCAGGCGGATTTGGCCTCCGTCCACATCGGGGTGCCGGCATAAACCTCGGCATTGAGGTACATGCGGGCCAGCAGGCCGTTGACCGCACCCTTGTCGGCACGCGGGTAGTTCGAGCGTGCGGCAGGCATCGCGCTTTCGTCCGAAGCCAGGTCGGTCAGCTCCGAGATGCAGTAGTCGAAGACATCCTTGCGCGAGGCCTGTTTGGGGTTCACACCGCCGCCGAAGGGCGAGGTCTCGGTCGTGAACGGCACGTCGCCGAACACGTCGAGGGCGATCCAGTAGAAATAGGCGCGCAGGAAACGGGCCTCGGCGCGGAAGCTCTGGATCCTGGCGGCCAGTTCGCTGCTCACGCCGCGGTCGGAGAGTTTGTCCGAGGCGGTCTGGCGCAGGTACTCGTTCACGTAGGCGATGCCCTGCAACGTACGTACGTAGACGGCGTAGGTCGCGTCGTTGTCGGCGTCGGACCACGTGTCGGTATTCATGGCGCGTACCCAGGCGTCGTTCTCCCAGGCGCATTTGCAGGCGTCGGCCGTAACCTCCTGGATCGTCCAGAATGCGCGGATGAGCTCCGAGGCGCCGCCGTCGCTGACCTGCAGGTCGGTGGTGTCGTTCGAGACGAAATTGAAATAGAGTTTGGTGAGCCCGGCCAGGTAGCCGTTCTCGTCTTTCCCGTAGACGGTCTCCGAGGTCGAGTCGGACGGGTTGAGGGGCAGGGTGTCGAGATCCCCGATGCACGAAGTGAGCAGCATCGTTGCGCCTGCCGCCGCCAAGGCGAAATGTTTTATGTCGATTTTCATGGTTCGTTCGTTTTTAGAAGTTTACATTCAGACGCAGCGAATAGGTGCGCGGGCGCGGCCAGATCGAGCCGTCGATGCCGTTGACACCCGGTATTTCGGGGTCTACGCCGCTGTAATCGGTGATGACGAATACGTTCTGCACGCCGAAGGCGACGCGCATCGAACCCTTCCAGTTGCCGATCTTGTTGAACGTGTAGCCGAGGTTGATGTCGTCCATGCGGAAGAACGAGGCGTTTTCGAGGAACATGTCCGAATACCACTGCTCGCCGCTGTTGGCCTTCGTAAAGCCGGTCTTCTTGACCAGCCGTGCGAAGTTGGGCAGGTTGCCGGCGTTGATGTCGATGTTGGACGTCGAGTTGGCCGAGGCGAAGTCGTTGAAGACCCAGTTGCCCGCCGAACCGTGGCCGTTGAAGCCGAAGTCCCAGTTCTTGTAGCTCAGCTTGAGGCTGATGCCGTAGAAGAAGTCGGGGTTGGGGCTCTTGTCGGTCACGTAACGGTCGGCCTGTGTGATCTTGCCGTCCTTGTCACGGTCGACCAGCGCGTTCTGGATCGGATTGCCGTCCTGGTCGTATACCTGCTGGAAACAGTAGAAAGTGTAGGGCGCATAGCCTACCTTGTGGATCTGGAGCAGGTTACCCGTGCCCTTGGTGATGCTTCCCGTCTGGATGTTGTAGTCGGGGTCGTCGGTGTTGTTGAGCTTGGTGAACTCGGTGTGTTGGAACGTGCCGTTGAAGCCGACCGTGAGGTTCCAGTCCTTGGTCTGCACGGGGATGAAATTCAGGTTGAATTCCACGCCCTTGTTCTCCATCGAGCCAATGTTGGTGAGCACCGTGTTGCCGAAGTTCGAGCCCATGGGGGTGATGACGCTGTTCAGAAGGTCGTCCGTCTGGCGCAGGTACCAGTCGACGCTACCGTTGATGCGGCCGCCGAGGAACCCGAAGTCGAGTCCGACGTTGTAGGTCGTCGTGGTCTCCCATTTGATGTTGGGGTCGTAGGCGCCCGGCGTGAGGTAGAACATGTGGCCGGCGCTGCCCATGTAGTAGGTCTTGTAGACGTCGGTCGACATGTAGTAACGCGCCAGGTAGGGGTAGTTGGAACCGATCTCCTGCTGGCCGGTCTGTCCGACGCCGACGCGCAGCTTGAGGGCCGAGACGGCACGCGAATCCTTCAGGAAATTCTCCTCGGCGATGTTCCACGCAAAGGCGCCCGAAGGGAAGAGGCCCCAGCGGGTATCCTTCGAGAAACGCGAAGAGGCGTCGTCGCGCAGCGTGAAGGTGAAGAGGTATTTCGAGGCGATCGAATAGTTCAGGCGTCCGTAGAACGAGAGCAGGTAGTTCTCCTGGCGGTTGAACGGGTAGCGCGAATCCTCGCCCTTCTGCTCGTGCGTCTCGTTGAAATAGGATACCGAGTGGTCGGAGCTGTAGAAATGCTGCCACGAATAACCGGCCATCACGTCGAGGTGGTGGATGCCCCACTCCTTGTTGAAGTTGGCGTAGAATTCGAGCAGCTGGTTGCGGCGGAAGTTCGTCGTCCACGAATACTGTCCCCAGCCGCGGGCCTCGGTGTCGGTGTATGCCTGGAACGAGCCGGGGTTCACGCCGTCGTAGGTCTTGGCGCTCGATACGTCGAGGCCGAGGTTGAGGTTGAAACGCAGCGCTTCGAAGCCGTGAACCTTATAGTCGATCTGGGCGTTGCCGATGAAACGCTTGGCACGCGCCGTATTGTCGCGGTCGTAGAGCTGCGAGAGCGGGCCCGCACCCAGCAGGGTGTTGGGCGTGAAGTCCTCGCCGCGGCCCGATCCGTAGTTCCAGTATCCGTTGGTGGTCGTGTAGTCGATCGAGCCGTCGTCGTTGCGGAAGTAGGGGTCGATCGTGGGGTTGAAGAAGGCAGCCGAACCCACCACGCCGCCCGAAGCGTAGCGCTGCGACGTGACGACGCCCTTGGCGTTGAGGTTGACCGTGAGGTGCTTGTCGAAGAAGTTGGGCGAGAGGCTCAGGTCGAGCGTCCCGCGTTCGTATTTCGACGTTTCGAGCGTACCCTGCTGGTTGGTGTAGCCCACCGATGCACGGTAGGGCATGCGGTCGTTGATGTTGCCGATCAGGCTGACGTTGTGGTCATGCGAAATGGCGGTGCGGAAGACCAGATCCTGCCAGTTGGTGTTCTTGTCGCCGAGCATCGACTGTACCTTGTCGCCCGTGGTCGTACCTGCGGGATACACCTGGTCGATGTAGGTGCGGAACTCGCCGGGGGACATCACGGGCAGCTCGTCGGAGTTGGTCTGGACGCTCACGCTGCCGCTGTACGATACGCGGGGCGTGTTGCCGCGCCCCTTCTTGGTGGTGACGAGGATGACGCCGTTCGAAGCACGCGAACCGTAGATGGCCGCCGCCGAAGCGTCCTTGAGCACGGTGAAGGATTCGATGTCGTTGGGGTTGATCGTCTCCAGCGGGTTGGCCATACCCTTGCCGCCGTCGACTGCGATGGGTACCCCGTCGATCACGATCAGCGGGTCGTTCGAGGCGTTGAGCGAAGCCGCACCGCGCACGCGGATGGTGGCGCTCGATCCGGGGCCGCCGTCGCCGGGGATGATGTGTACGCCCGGAACCTTGCCCTTGAGCATGTCCTGCGTGGAGACCACGGCTCCGCGGTTGAACTCTTCGGCCTTGATTGCCACGACCGAACCGGTCATGTCGTTCTTCTTGACCGAACCGTAGCCGATCACCACCACGTCGTCGATGCCCATGGCATCCTCTTCGAGGGGGGGGTAAATTGACATATGAGCAAGATACCCGCACACATAGTTAAAAATCGTTTCATAAGAATTTTGGTTAGTTTATAAGTTGATTTTATGGATTGTAGGTCATTGGGCCTTGTGTTCTTTGACCAGGAAGACCGACACGGCGGCCAGCAGCATGAAGACCCCGGCGAGCGCCAGCATGTCGGCCGCGTCGGAGGCGAAGCAGTACTTGACGATGGCACCGCCGGTCAGTCCGATGACGATCTGGGGGACGGTGATCGTGAAATTGAAGATACCCATGTATACGCCCATGCGGCGTGGCTCGACTGCGCGCGACAGGATGGCGTAGGGCATGGCGAGGATGCCCGCCCAGGCGATGCCGATCCCCACCATCGGGAGCATCAGCGCGTACTGGTCGTGCAGCAGGCACAACCCCGCTAAGCCCAGCGCCCCGGCGAGCAGGCAGGCCGCGTAGACGGGTTTGTTGCCGTAGCGCGCGGCGACGCGCCCGAGGAACAGGGCGGCGATGCAGGCGGGGATGGGGTAGGTGCCGTTGAGCACGCCGACCCATGTCTGCGTGGCGCCGGCCGAGAGCACTTCGCCCGTGGCATGGTCGGTGACTACACCCGTGATGGCGGGTTTGAGGTAAGTCCACATCAGGAAGAGCGCCGCCCACGAGAAGAACTGCGTGACGCCCAGCCGCACCATCACGCCGGGGACGTTGCGCATGAGGCCGACGAAGCTCACCGGTTTGGCGTCCTCCTCGGAGAGGTTGTTGTAGCGGGCGAACTCCCCGGGCGGATATTCCCGTGTCTTGAACGAGGTGACGAGCACCGTGAGCAGCAGGATCGCGCCCCCGGCATAGTAGGAGTAGGCGATGTGCGGCGAAACATGCCCCGGAGCGGCCTCGTCCGACACGCCGAGCCATGTCATGACGAGCGGCAGGATAGCGCCGACGACCGCACCGAGGTTTATCAGGAAGGTTTGTACCACGTAGCCCTGTGTCTTCTGCGAATCGTCGAGCATGTCGGCCACCAGCGCTCGGAAGGGCTGCATCGTGACGTTGAACGACAAATCCATGAACAGCAGGATGAAAGCCCCCATGGCGAGTGGGGCGAAGGCGAGCAGTTTGGGGCAGTTGGGCATGAGCACTAGCGCCAGCGCCGAGATCAGCGACCCGCCCAGGATGTAGGGGATGCGGCGGCCCCAGCGCGTCCAGGTGCCGTCGGAAAAAAGCCCCACGATGGGCTGGACGATCATGCCGGCCAGCGGTGCCGCCAGCCAGAAGTAGCTCAGGTGGCTGACATCTGCCCCCAGCGATTCGAAGATGCTCGACGTGTTGGAATTCTGGAGCGAATATCCGATCTGCACGCCGAGGAAGCCGAAGCTGAGGTTCCAAATCTGCCAAAATGAGAGTTTAGGTTTGGTCATTTCGGTTTTTCGGTTGGTTTTCAGGTTATACAAATTTTAATAAAAAAATCCGGATGGCGAACCGCCGGGCGACGAACGGAGGGATCAGCCGGATGAACGGGCGGATTTTTACGACGAACGGTAGCCCGAGGGGGACGATTTGGAATTTACGCGGAAAAACACTACCTTTATTCATAAATAAACGAAACCCGTATATACTTAATACAGCCTCAGTCAGCCTATATGCGATCGCTCAAAGTGTCCGGAATTATCCACCTGTTCGCCGTGCTCCATGCCGTGGTCGCCCTTTCATGCCATCTGGCGGGGATCAACGACGAGTTGGTGCTGACGCTGCTGACGATCGTGCTGATCGTGCTGATCTGCCTAAAACGGGGCCTGAACGTGGAGTTCACCGCTGCCAGCGTGATCGTCGTCAACGTGATCGGCTACCTGCTGGGTACGGGCGGTGCGCAGCTGATCGAGCTGTTATTGCACGCCCCGCCCGTGGTGCATGCCGTGTCGACTTTCATAACCACCGAGATTCTGGGCTGGAGCATCGTGTGGTTCACCAAGTTGTTCCGCCGCGGCGACGACACGGCGAGCCGCTCCTCGGCCTGGACGCCCCGCATCGGGTTGCTGCTGCTGGCCGTGGGGGTGATTTTCGTGCTGAGGCTGGCCTATGTCGAGCTCTTCTCATCGCCTTCCTTCTCCACAGACCGCCTTTACCACATGGCCGACTTGCTGGCTTCGAACTCCGCGGCACTGATTATCCTGCTGTGCGTCAATATCATCTATGTCCGGCATACGCGCAGGCGTGAAACCCGGCACGGTCTGATCGCCGAAATCGCGGCGTTCCTCCTGTTCGTGCTGTTCACGTCGGCCTGCGTGGCGCTCATTACGGGGTTGCACCTGCCGTTCGCCTTCGACCGCTCGTTCTCCGCACGGGAGTTCCTGCAACTGTGGATCGTCACCCTGCTGGTCGAGGTGACCCTCTATTCGGTCGTATTTATGGTCGATTACGCCCTAGTCGCGCGTGCCGTGCTGCGTGCCGAGCGCGGCAAGGCGCACCAGGCGCAGTTCCGTTACATGAAACTCAAACAGCAGGTCAACCCCCATTTCCTGTTCAACTCGCTCAATATCCTCGACTGCCTGGTCTGCGAGCAGCGCACGGAGCAGGCCAGCGCCTACATCCATAAACTGGCGGGCATCTACCGTTACATGCTCCAGAACGAGGAGGAGACGCTCGTGCGCCTGCGCGAGGAGATGGCTTTCGTGGGGATGTACGTCGACTTGTTGCAGGTGCGTTTCCCCGAGGGGTTTCGCGTGGAGACCGACATTCCGGACGAGGCCATGAACCGCCATGTCCTGCCCTGCTCGGTGCAGCTGCTGATCGAAAACGCCATCAAGCATAACTCGGTGGGGGCCGACCGGCCGCTGGTGATCCGCATCGTCGCCGGGGCCGGAGCCGTGACGGTGTCGAACAACCTTCAGCTGAAGGTATCCGGCACTACCTCGACCCGTGTGGGGCTGAACTACATCCGCCAGCAATACCTCGACCTGTCGGGCATCCCGATCGGGATACGCCGTACCGATACCGAATATTGTGTCACCTTACCGTTGCTGTAATATGAACGTACTGATCGTAGAAGACGAAATGATGGCCCAGGCAAACCTGGCGCGAGCGCTGACCCAGCATTTTCCCGACGTACGGATCGTCGGGACGACCGGCTCGGTCAGGGAGACGGTGCTCTGGCTGCGCACGCCGGGGAACAGTGCCGATGTGATTTTCATGGACGTGGAGCTCTCCGACGGGGATTGCTTCGAGATATTCCGCCAGGCGGATGTGACGGCGCGGGTCATCATGACCACCGCATATGACAATTACGCCGTGCGGGCGTTCGAGGTCAACAGCATCGACTACCTGCTCAAACCGATCGACCCCGCGGCGCTGCGGCGTGCCGTGGAGCGCTGCCGGGTGCGGAGCGGGGGTATCGACCCCGACGTATTGCTGAACGCGATCCGCAGCCCGCGCGAATACAAACAGCGCTATGTCGTGCGTTTCAACGACCGGATCGTTCCGGTACAAACCACCGACATCGCCTATTTCTACTCGGAAGAGAAAAACACCTACCTTGTCACGAGCGATAACAACCGCTATGTTGTGGATCAGTCGCTCGACGTCCTTTCGGACGAACTGGATCCCGGGCGGTTTTTCCGCATATCGCGCAGTTGCATCATCGCCATGCCGGCGATCGTCAGCATCGTGAAATATCTGGGCAACCGGCTGAAGATCACGGCACGTCCGCGTCCTGAGTTCGAGATGGTGGTGAGCCGGTCGCGGGTCGACGACTTCCTGAAGTGGTTGGAGGGGAATGGCTGAGCCTTCGTCGCGGCTGCATGATAAAAAGGGGTACCCATCGGAGTACCCCTTTTTTGTAGCCGGGAGCGGCGGTGCCGCAGTACGCCCGTCAGCGGCGCCCGCTGCAGGCGATCATGTCGTGCAGCGATTCGTTGAAGGTCTCCTTGCGGAGCAACTCCTCGAGCGGGAGGTGCATCCGGTAGCGCCAGTGGTAGCGGGGGATGGACGGGACGTTGATGCGTTCCTTGGCCGGGTCGGGGTAGCGCAGCTCCCCGTCGGTCGAAAGCCAGTCCTGTAACGGCAGGATGGTGAGCATCGCCGGGGAATTGAGGTGCATGTCGAGGATGCGCCGGCATATCCACGGCTCGCAGAAATAGGGAACGTCGCCCCCGATGCCGAGTGCTTCGTGGTAGAAGCGCGCCGTGAGTTCGCGGTCTTCCTCCCACCATGCCCGCAGCGGGTTCATGTCGTGCGTCGAAGTGGTGCAGACCGAGAAATAGGGGTAGTGCGCCGGGTCGGCGAAGAGTTCCCCCGGCGTCTTGGGCATGCGCTGGATTTCGAGCGAGAGGATTTGCAGTTCGTGCATCGTTTCGGGGACGCTGTCGGGGATCATCCCCAGGTCTTCGCCGCAGGTCAGCATCTCGGTCGCCGAGAGGAGTACCGGGAGCTTGCGCAGGGCGGATTCCTGCCAGAAACGGTTGTGCCGGTGGTAGAAGAAGTCGGTATAGAGCCGGTCGAAGGTCGCGCGGCGCTCTCCGTCGAGCCGGCGGTAGGCATGTGTCGAGTGGGGGGCGATGCGGGGGTGGAAATAGCCCTTGCGGCGCGGGTCTTCGATGAAGAGCACGTCGTCGAGCAATGCCATAAGCCCTTCCCGCAGCCGGGTCTGGTGTTCGTCGTCGCCCGGGAAGCGGGCTGCGACCTTGCGCTGGGTGGCATAGGCGGGCAGTAACCGCCCCTCCTTCATGCAGGTGGCGCGAACTTCGCCGGCCAGGTCGCCGAACAGTTCCCCGAGCGTGTGCTCGTCGGGCGCCGGGGTGGTGTAGCGTCCGCCCTGCGTGTCGAAGCCCATGCCGCGCAGTTCATCTGCGGAATAGGGCAGGGCGGGGTTGAAATAGCCCAGCAACCCGTGTACGGCATGCGTGGGAATCTCCCAGATGCGGAAGAACCCGAGGATGTGGTCGATGCGGAAGGCGTCGAAGTATTCGGCCATCTTGGCCATGCGTGCCCGCCACCAGGCGTAGCCGTCGCGTGCCATACGTTCCCAGTTGTAAGTCGGGAATCCCCAGTTCTGGCCGACGGCCGAGAATGCGTCGGGCGGGGCCCCGGCCTGCGAGTCCATGTGGAACAGGTGCGGGTAGAGCCATGCGTCGACGCTCGTGCGGCTGATGCCGATGGGCAGGTCGCCCTTGAGGACGATGCCGTGGTCGCGGGCGTAGGCGCAGACCTCGGACAGTTGCGTATGCAGGTGGTATTGGACATAGCAGTGGAATGCGATGTCGCGGCTGTGGCTGCGGCAATAGGCGTCGACGGCTTTGCGGTCATAGCGGGCGAAACCGCCCCAGCGGGTGAAGTCGGGCGTGCCCGTTTCGTCGCGCAGCGTGCAGAAGGCGGCATAGGGGATGAGCCAGTGTCTGTTGGCGGCGATGAAGGCCTTGTAGTCGCGGCGTGCCGCGGTGCGGGCGCCGTGGCGTTCGAACGCCCGGCGGAGCAGCCGCAGTTTGTGCCCGTTGACACGCTCGTAATCTATTTCGGGAAGGGCGTTCAGCTCGCTGCGCAGGGTGCGGTACTCGTCGTCCTCCACGACGCCCGCGGCGGGCAGCCGGATGAACTGCGGGTGCAGGGCGAAGGTCGAATTGGCGTTGTAGGGGTAGGAGTCTTCCCAGGTGCCGGTCATGGTGGTGTCGTTGATTGGCTGTACCTGGATGACGCGCTGCCCGGTGGCGGCCGCCCAGTCGATGAGCCGTTTCAGGTCGTAGAACTCGCCGACGCCGAAATCCTCTTCCGTACGGAGCGAGAAGACCGGGATCGCCGTCCCGGCGCCCCGCCACCTGCGCTTGGGGAAACGCGGGGATGCCGCGGCGTCGAGGGCGTGTTCGCCAGCGCCGGGCAACTCGCCCCAGGTGCGGTTGGCACCCTCCTCCCACAGGATGGGGGTGAGGGTCTTGCGGTCGGCGATCAGGAATTTGTATTCGAACCGGTGCGCAGTATGCAGCGTGAGTTCCCATTCCGGGAAGCGGCTGTCGTCCATCGGGACGATCCGTTTCCAGTCGCCCAGCTCACGGCCGCTGCCGGCGACGGCGAGCGTTTCGTCCGGCCGTAGGGTGGGCAGCACGACGCGCAGCGTGATGTTGCCTGTAGCCTTCTTCGGACTGCCGGTTTTCCCGCGGCCGAAGATGCCCCGGGTGAATGCCGAGGAGTAGAACGGCGTGTCGGAGGGCATCTCCTGCCAGCGGTCGCGGATGCGCAGCGTGCGCACCCCCTCCCGGGCGGGGAGCCGCAGCGTGTGCGGCCGCCATTCGCTGCGGATGCACGCGCCGTCGCGTTCGATTTCATAGCGGTATTCGGTATCTTCACTCTGGGTATAGCGTTCGATGGCGCCTGTCCAGACGCCTCCGTCGGCGTATTGCAGCGCAATGCGCCGTTTGCCGATCCGCATGACGAGCTGTTCGCCCCAGCGGGTACGGTATTCGATGCTGATCAGGAGTTTCATGGTTCGGTATGTCGTTTGGTTCGGAATCGGTTTATACAAAATTAAAAAAATAATCCGGTTTTGTCTTTCCGGCAGGGAAAAATCAGAGCCCCCGGATGAATTGCGTAACGACGGCCACGAGGTCGGGGTCGATCGGTAGCGTGCTGTCGCCGTAGGCTCCCGTCTGGTCGATGCGCATGCGTCCCGTGCATTTTTTGAGCGGGTGGGTCATCCCTGCGATGATTGCCTTCCGGGCCCGGGGCTGTGCCTTTGCCAGCGCCTCGGCATTGTCTGGTGGCACCTGCAGGTCGTTGTCCCCGCCCACGACGAGTATCGGAACCCGCACCTTGCGGATCTCCTCGCGCGGGTCGTAGCGCAGGCTGGAGATCCAGAACGTCTGTACCGAAGGGTGGAACAGCGCTTCGAGCTGCGGCGGGCAGGATTCGACCCGTTCGCCCCGTTTGAGGGCGGCGGTGATCGCGTTGGCCTGCAAGAGCAGATCCATGTTGTCGGGCAGGAGTTGTGAGGCCAATTGCAACTGGAGTATCTCGTCGAGCGGGTAGCCGGCGCCGGCCAGCGAAACGACGGCGGCGACTTTCGGGGTTTGCTGCGCCGCGCAGAAGGCGATCAGCGCCCCTTCGCTGTGGCCGATCAGTACGACGCGGCGGAAACCTTCGCCGGCGAGGTAGTCGGCCCATGCCGCGGCGTCGCCGATGAAATCCCCCAGTACGGCGTCGGCCATTTTTTCCGGCTCCGTGAACCGGCTCGCACCGATGCCGCGTTTGTCGTAGCGCAGCGAGGCGATGCCTGCCTTTTCGAGCGCCTGCGCCAGGTAGAGATAGCTGTTTACATTGCCGTTGCGCGGAGTGGGCCCCGAACCGGCGATGATGACGGCCACGGTTTCCGTACCTGCATCGGGGGTGAGCAGCGTGCCGTAAAGCGTTCCGAAATCGCGTTCGAGCGAGACGTTCCTTTCGCCGGCGGCGGTATGCGCGAAGGCCAGCAGGAGGATGGCTGTCAGCAGGTGTTTCATGGCTTATGGGTTTCAGGTTGTTCTCAGTCGGTGTTTTTTTGCCTGTGCGGCGTGCCCTTCCGGTTCGTTTACCGGCGTTTTGTTCCTGCGTATCGTGCCTGTACCGGGTTGGTGCCCGGCGGGTCGTGGCGGCGGGGCTACAGCTCCCCGACCGCTTTTTCCAGTCCGATGCCGCGCGAACCCTTGATCAGCACCAGCGCGTTGTCCACGGGGTGTGTGCGGAGCGCCGCGATGAGGTGTTCCCGATCGGCGAAGAGCGTGATCCGGGCGGGTTGCGGCTCCATGTCGGCACGGGCCTTGGCGAATTCCTGTCCGACGAGCATCACCTCCGTCTGCGGAGCCTGTGCTGCGAGGCGGATGACAGCGGCGTGTTCCTCCGCCGACCAGGCGCCCAGTTCGAGCATGTCGCCCAGGATCAGCAGGCGGCGGGTGCGCATGCCGGGCGGCTCGGCGAGGAAATTCGCGACCGATGCCCGCATACTCGAGGGGTTGGCGTTGTAACAGTCCACGATGAGCGTGTTGCGCCCCGTCTCGGTGCGCTGCGAGCGGTTGTTGTCGGGGACATAGCTGCCGACAGCATGGCGGATACGCTCGTCGGCGACGTCGAAATAACGTCCGACGGCCACGGCTGCGGCGATGTTGAACCGGTTGTAATGCCCTTCGAGGTGGTTTTCGAGGTCCTCGGCCAGCGTGATGCTGTAATACTCCGCGGCCAGCCCGTCGCGTTCGGCGGCCATGTTCGTCAGCATCTCGTCCTCGCGGGGTACGAAGGCGCGGCCGCCGTTCGCGGCCAGGTAGTCGAACAGCTCGCCCTTGCCGCGGCGCACCCCCTCCGGGCCGCCGAAGCCTTCGAGGTGCGCACGGCCGATGTTGGTCAGGATGCCGTAGTTGGGCTCGGCGATCGAGGCCAGCAGGGCGATCTCGCCGCAGGCGCTGGCTCCCATTTCGACCACGCCGAACTGCGTGTCGCGGGTCATGGCGAGCAGCGTGAGCGGCACGCCGATGTGGTTGTTGAGGTTGCCGCGCGTGGCGTAGACCTCGAAGCGTTCGGCCAGCACGCGGCTCACCAGTTCCTTGGTCGTGGTCTTGCCGTTGCTGCCCGATATGGCGAGTATCGGGATCGCCAGCCGGCGGCGGTGTTCGCGTGCCAGCTCCTGCAACGCCCCGAGCGTGTCGCCGACCAGCACCATACGCTCGTCGGTGACGGCTGCCGGGTCGTCCACGACGGCATAGGCCGCGCCTTTGTCCAGCGCCTCCGCCGCGAAGCGGTTGCCGTCGAACGTCGCGCCGCGCAGGGCGAAAAAGATGGAATCAGCCCCGATGTTGCGCGTGTCTGTGGAGATGTGCGGGTGTTCCCGGAAAATATCGTATAGTTCGGACATATCAGTTCGCGTGTTTGGGTGTCCCCGAGGGCATGGGGTAGGGCCCCGGCTCTGCGGGCTCTCCGAAGCGGGGGTTGCCCGTGGCGTCGAAGTCGAAGCGTTGCAGGCGTACGTCGCGCCCCCAGTTGTGTACCGTATCTTTTTTCGAGTGGTAATAGATCCAGTATTCGTTCCCGTCAGGCGAGGTGGTGAAACTGGCGTGGCCGACGCCGTGTATGCGGTCGTTGCCGGTGAAGATGGGGCCGCTCTTGATCCATGATGCGGGATTCAGCGGGTCGCTGTCGGGGGTGCGCAGGCGCAGCTGCCCGAGCTTGTAGTGGCGCGACCACGAGCCGCGCGTGGAGTAGACGATGAAGAGGTCGTCGCCGTGCCGCAGTGCTGACGGGCCTTCCTGCAGGGCGATGTGGTCGCCCTGTTCCCACGGCTGGTCGGGTCGTGAGAGCAGGATGCGCGGCCCGATCCGGGTCGGCGATTCCATGCGGGCGATGTAGAGCAGCTGGTCGGTGGCGTCGGTATCGCGCTGGCGCTCCCAGCCGGACCATACGGCATAGAGCTCTCCCCGGTGTTCGAAGATCGTCATGTCGATGGCCCAGATGTTGTCCGTCTTGCCGTCGGGGTTGTCGCCGGTGTAGAGCATGCCGCGGTCGCGGTAGTCGCCCAGCGGCGTGTCGCACTCCAGCACGCCTGTGCGCTGCCCCGTGAAGGGGCTGCCGGGGACGGGTGCCGCGGCGTAGTAGATGTACCATTTGCCGCGGAGGCGGTGCAGCTCGGGTGCCCAGATGTTGAAGCTGTTCCACGCCCCGCTGTCGGCGGGCTGCCAGACAACACGCTCGCGTTCGAAACGCGTCATGTCGTCCGATTCGGTCACGGCGATGCCGCGTCCTGATTTGAAGCAGGTGTAATAGCGCCCGTCGTATTTGGTGATCCACGGGTCGGCGCCGTCGCGCAGCGGGTTGGTGAAGGTGGCCTGCGGCGCGGAGCACGAGAGCATCCCCGCCACTAAAAAAAAGCCCGCAGCGAATCGTCGCAGCAAGGCTGTGGTATGGAACGGCATGCGTTTCATAGGTGTCAGATATGTTTGTCCCCGTTATGGAACTTTACTTCGTCGATGAATTTCTTGATGTTCTGTTCTTCGGCGCGGGGGCATATCATCAATACGTCGTCGGTGTCCACGACGATGTATTCCTTCAGGCCGCTGATGACCGCTACCTTGCCCTTGGGCAGCGAGACGATGCTGCTGCGCGTGTCGTAGACATAGCACCCCTCTTCGGGGACGGCGTTGGCGTAGCGGTCTTTGCGGGCGTGCTGGTAGACCGAGCCCCATGTGCCGACGTCGCTCCACCCGAAGTCGCCGCAGCGGACATAGACGTTGTCGGCCTTTTCCATGATGCCGTAGTCGATCGAGATGGCGCGGCACTCCGAGAAGACGATCTCCACGGTGGTCTTCTCGGCATCGGTGCCCAGCGCCTTCATCACGCCGCTGAACATGGCATGGTGCTCGGGCAGGTATTTGCGGAAGGCCTCGACGATGGCCTGCACCTTCCAGATGAAGATACCCGAATTCCAGTAGAACTCGCCGGTCTGGAGGAAGGTCTGCGCCAGCTCGAGATCGGGCTTTTCGGTGAAGCACTTGACTTTGCTGATGGTGTGGTCGTCCGAAACCTGGATGTAGCCGTAACCCGTATCGGGGCGTGTGGGTTTGATGCCCACGGTCAGCAGTGCGTCGTGCCGGTCGGCGAATTCGAGGCACTCGCCGATGATCGTGCGGAAATCGTCCTCGTTGAGGATCAGGTGATCCGACGGCGTGACGATCATTTCGGCGTCGGGGTTCTCCCTGAGCAGCGTATAGGCCGCATAGGCGATGCAGGGGGCCGTATTGCGGCCGATCGGCTCGCAGAGCACCTGTTTCTCCCCGATTTCGGGGATGTGCTGCAATACCAGATCCTTGTATTTGTGGTTCGTCACGACGAGGAAATTCCCGGCGGGGACGATTTTTGCAAAGCGCTCGTAGGTGTGGCGGATAAACGATTTCCCGGTTCCGAGGATGTCGAGGAACTGTTTTGGCATCGACTGCCGGCTCTTGGGCCAGAAACGCGATCCGATGCCGCCGGCCATGATGACACAATATTTATTGCTTGCCATAAGTTATAATATGGAATTAAGTGAGACAAAGATAAAAATATTTTGTAACTTTGCCGCCTATTGCAGGAATAATATTTTTGTACTCCCGATGAAGATAAGACTGTTCACCATACCCAACCTGCTGACCCTTGCGAGCCTGCTTTGCGGCTCGTTCGCGGTGGTTTCGGCACTGGTTTACGGCGATCTGGCGCTGGCTTTCTGGCTCACGATCGCCGCCGGTGTTTTCGACTATTCCGACGGTTTCGTGGCCCGGCTGCTCAAATGCCCTTCCGCCATCGGCGTACAACTGGACTCGTTGTCCGACATGGTCTCGTTCGGCTTCGCCCCGTCGGCCGTGCTTTTCGTCTTGTGGAACAATTCCCTGCCTGCGGATGCCGAAGCATGGCTGCGCTACGGCGGCAGTGCACTTTGTTTCGCGGTGGCGGCCTTCTCGGCGCTGCGGCTGGCGAAATTCAATATCGACGAGACGCAGCATACCGAGTTCTGCGGCCTTCCTACTCCAGCCAATGCGCTGTTTTTCATATCTTTGGGGTGGATTAAGGTGAAGACGGGTTTCGACTTGGGTTACTGGTTGCTGCTGCTCATCCCTGTGATGTCGTGGCTGCTCGTTTCGCCCGTGCGGATGTTCGCCTTCAAATTCCAGCACTTCGCCTGGAAAGGCAACGGGGTGCGTTATGTTTTTATTGTATCGGCGGCGCTCCTGCTGGCCGTGCTGGGTGTCCGTGCCGTGCCGGTCGTGATCGTCCTCTACATCGCAACCTCGGTCGTACGCTGGTTGTCGATGAAGGCAAAAGGCTGTGGACAAGCCGGATAGTTGTGTATTTTAAGAATTTTTATTAATTTTGCCCCGGATTAGCGTTCCATGTCGAGGTTGACGAATAGAATATTGCTGGCAGCTTTGCTCGGTCTGTTCCTTACAGCGCCCGGCATCGTCCGTTCGCAGGGTTTCAACGCCAGGACGCTGCAGCGTGCCCAGCAGCGCGGGGAGACGGGGAACCTTTACGGTACGAACCCTTACGAGCAGACCGGCGAGGAGGGGGAGGAGGGCCAGGACGGCCAGCCGCAGGATACGACCAAGAAGGAACGCCGGATCCGCAAGCCGCTCGAATCGTATTTTTTCAGCGATTCGATCCGCGCCCTGAACAATTTTCGCTGGAGCGTCAAGCGCGACTACAACCGCGTGGAGATAAGCCCGCTCGACACGACGCTCACCGACTGGCGCATCGACTACCCCTTCTTCCGCGAGGAGGTGGGCGACATCGCGCAGGGCGCCCTCGGGCAGACATCGCTGCCGATGAACTATTTCCGGCGGCCGCAGTTCTTTGATTTCAGTTTTGCGAGCCCCTACTATGCGTATACGTACGACATGGAGAACGTTCCGTTCTACAATACGAAGAAGCCCATCATCCGCATGACGTACCTCGAGTCGGGGCAGAAGCGTTTCCGGGAGGAGAACTTCAATATCATGCACGCGCAGAATATTTCGCCCACGACCGGGTTCAACGTCGACTACAAGGCACGGGGAACGCGCGGACAATATGTCTGGTCACGGACGAAGAACCACAACCTGTCGGTCGCCTTCAGCCATACGGGCAAGCGCTATTCGGTGCATGCGGCCTATTACAACAACCACATCGAACAGCAGGAGAACGGCGGCGTGGTCGGGACATGGGCTATCGCAGATACGACGTTCCAGATGCCTTCGGGCGTGCCGATGAAGCTGTCGGATGCCGAGGCGCAGAACACTTACCGCAACAACGCCTTTTTCATCACGCAGTCCTACGCCCTGCCGTTGCAACGCGTGACGGAGAACGACTTTTCGCTCGCCGACCTGTCGGCGGTCTATATCGGCCATTCGTTCCAGTACAGTTCGTGGAGCAAGGTCTATTCGGACAAATATGCGCGGTATATCGACGAAAGGGCGCACCGGGACGAACAGGGCAATTTCGTGCCCGATACGCTGGACTACTACCAGAACTGGTATATCAACCCCGACCAGACGCGCGACTCGATCTACGAGCGTGTGATTTCGAACCGCTTCTTCGTGCAGGCACAGCCTTGGGATCGTAACGGCGTGGTAGGCACGATTGATGCAGGCATCGGTATCGACATGCATACCTACTCGCAATTCGAAATGAGGGATTACCAGACGGGAAAGTATACGAAGGTCAACAAGACCAGCTATTTCGCATACGGTTCCGTCGGAGGAAAGATAAAGAAATATGTCGACTGGGACGCGAACCTCAAGTTCTACCCGTCGGGATACAGAGGCGGAGACCTCACCATCGGCGCCCACCTGGCGCTGACGGGATATCTCCGCGGACACCCCCTGATTCTCGAAGGCCGGTTCACGATGGATCGGCGTTCGCCCAACTACTGGCAGGAGAATCTGTTCTCGAACCACTACGTGTGGTCCACTCCTTTGAATAAGGAGAATGAAACTCGGTTCGAGGTGAAGTTTTCAGTCCCCGATTATGCGTTTGAAGCGGGGGCATGGCAAGGTGTGGTCGGCAACAAGATCTTTTACGACAAGGAGAGCCAGATCGCCCAAAGCAGTGACAACGTAAGCCTCACGAGTGTGTACGCTCGCAAAGATTTCCGCTTAGGCGGACTTCATTTGGACAACAGGGTATTGTTGCAGTGGAGTACGAATCAAGAAGTTGCACCCGTTCCGCTTTTGAGCGCGTTCCTTTCGTATTATTACGAGTTCTGGGTCGTGCGCAACGTATTACGCCTTCAGATCGGTTTGGACGGACGCTATAACACGCGTTATTATGCGCCCAGTTACAACCCTGCGCTGTCGGCCTATTACAACCAACGGGACGTCGAAGTAGGCAATTACCCCTACATGGACGCCTTCGTCATGGGAAAGTGGAAGAGAATGCGGATATTCCTCAAATATCAGCATGTGAACAAGGGACTGTTCGGAAACGGGGAGTATTTCTCCGCGGCGGGTTACCCGCTCAATCCGGGCATGTTTAAAATCGGTATCTCATGGGGTTTCTATGATTAGCGTATTGTTCTGCGCGGTATGAACTGCCCGCAAAACAACATTTTATGTTAAAAAAGACAGTTTTAACTTTTGCGTTCTTAACAATCCTGACGACTTTTTACGGCTTTAACGCCCAGTTCAGCACACCCGTGACGGACGACATGCTGCTGAACGACGATGCGGCCGATTTCGGCAATTCGCTGCTCGGTGAGGGCGACTATGTGATCTCGGCTTATGACAATGTCATTCGCAACATCAGCGAAAAAGAGGGCCACGACTGGCGCCTGATGAGCGCCATCGCCTACCATGAATCGCGGTTCACGCCCGACATCACCTCGCGCAGCGGGGCCCGCGGGCTGATGCAGATCATGCCCTCGGTGGCACGCCAGTTCGACGTCCCGACCGAGCAGGTCTCCAATCCCGAGACCAACATATGGTTGGCCAACAAGCTGATGTCGAAGATTATGAACACGCTCCGTTTCCCCGAGGGGACTCCCGAGAAGGATCGGATGAGCATCATCCTGGCCTCGTACAACAGCGGGATCGGCCATGTGAACGATGCGAGGCGCCTGGCACGGCTCAACGGCGAGGATCCCAATTCGTGGGAGGTCGTGGCCCGCTACCTGCAACTCAAGGCGCAGCCCGAGTATTACGAGAGCGAGGCGGTCAAGTGCGGACGTTTCACCGGCAGCCGGCAGACGCTGGCCTACGTGAACGACGTGATAGGACGCTATGACAAATACTGCCGGATTGCTCGGAGATAACTCCGGCAGGAATTGAAAAGTCTGAATCTACAGCAAAAAGGCTGAACCCAGGGGTTCAGCCTTTTCTCTTTATATCTTCTGAGTTGCCGGCGGACTTGTCCGGCGCCGGGTCAATAGACCCACTGGAAATCGTCGACGTACATTACATTCGTCGTGCAGCCCACCATGTAATCGCCGTAGGCACTCGTGGAGCAGGAGATGATGATGCTGTACTTGCCGGTGGGGCGTCCCGCAGCCGGGTCGTAGAAGTTGAGCGGCAGGGTGGCCTCTACCATTTGCTCGCCTTCGGTCGACTTGTCGACGAACAGCGACCCGTAGGCGATGAGTTTCCCTTCTGCGGTCTGGGTGGTTTCCGCCGGATCCCAAATGCCCGTGGGGTCTTTGGTGCCCGAAGCGACCCGGTGCCGGGCGTTCCAGTCGATGATGGCGACGAAAATGCGGGCTTTGTCCGGGTCGCCTATGCCGACCGGGGCCCCGGAATGTTTGCTTGCGTCGATCGTGCCCAGTGTCGCGTGGTATTTCACCTTCATGCCCGAAGGGCGCGCCGTCCAGTTGTAGGGCTGTCCGAATTCTACTACGCCCGTCCACAGGCCGTCTTTGTAGAAGATGCCGGACATCAGGTTGCCGGCTGCGATGTTGACGAGGGGAGGGGCTGCCGCGGCCAGTTTCGCGCAATAGCTGCCGCCCATTCCGTTGAAAGTCCCCTGCCTACAGAGCTTATCCGCAAATGTGTTGTTACCGCTGGCCCAGAACTCCGCATTCGTATTTTCGCTCGTGAAGCACGACAAGCCCGGGTTTTCCATGTTCCCGTCGGGAATCGTGTCGCCCGCGGGTGCCGTGTATTCGGCGGTTTCGGTCTGCTGCCCGCCGACGAGAAGCCGGAATTCATACGTTTGCCCGGCGTAGACGCCCTTGGTCGTGACGAGGCGTTTTACGGGGATGCCCGCATCGTTGGTGAGGCTTGTCCATTCGGGTGCGATCGAGCTCGTAAAGATGCCGCTTTCGTCCTGTGCGCCCTTCTGCGTCGTCTGCCAGTCGGCGGTACCCTTCAGCCGGTACTGGATTTCGGCGGTGGCGTAATCTTCGGGCGTAACCATCGTGGTTACGACGGCCGTGTTGTTCCAGAGGTCGATCTCGCGGACACCGATCTTCACGTTGGTGGGCTGGACATGGAGCATCCACCGCTCCGTGCGGCCGTGGCAGGTGACGTCGACCAGACGAACCGTTTCGAAGCCCGTGGCGGAAAGTTCCTCGGCCGTGGGCGAGTAGGCGGTGATGTCGGCAGGCCCCAGCTTGAGGCTGGTGACCGTGACGGCCTTCAGGTCGGTGCCTTCGGCGACATAGGCCGTGGCCGTACGCGCCTGCGTGTCGATCAGTGTCGATCCGATCTGCCCGGCGACGGTGAACGACCGGGCTATGGGCTGCTCGGCCACGATCGTCCACTCGTAGTCCTGGTAGAGCGAGAGCGTGACATAGAGCGGCGCCCGCAGGTCGAACTCCCCGCTCAGCGGCTGCGAAGTCCTGATCTGGCTGATGAATTTCTCTTTGTCGGTCATCATCGGGTTGGATGTGGCGACGTCGAATTCCGCCTTGTCGATGGTGACCTTGCGGATATCTGTCTTCTCGTCCAGCGTGAGCGTCACGGTACGGTTCACGAGGCTGATGCCGGCTACCGTGAACCCCTCGCCCTCGATGCTGCGGATGTTGAGCTCGATGGTGGGGTACGGTATGTCGTTCTCGATGCACGACGCTGCCAGCAGGAGCGCCGCCGCCGAAAAGAGTATGCGTAGGTATTTCATAGTTTACTGCTTTTTCTTGTCCCACAAATGTATCGTCATACCGAAGTTGATGGCCGCGATATTGAGCCGGAAACGCATGTTCGAAGCCTTGCGCGAACCGATCTTGTTGCCGTCGGCATCCTTCTGGGTGATGCTCGTATACTGTATGCCGCCCAGCCCGAACGAAATCGTCGCACAGACGTTGGGGAAGATGTATACGGCAGCTCCCGGGTTGAACGCCAGCTTTACCTGCGTTTTGTCGTTGTAGGTGCGGTTGGGTGCGCCTCCTTCGTTATGATCCGGGTCGTATGCGAAGCTCGAATGTCCCGTCGAGAGCGCCAGCTCGAACTCGGCGAAGAGCCCGAAGCGTCCTTTGGGGTCGAGCCCCGCATAAGAACGGTGGAAAATGCCGAATGAGTATTCGTCGCTCGAAAGATCGACGTAGGGGAGCTGCCCCGAGAGGTCGTTGCCCTCGCCCGCATCGAAATAGGTGTTGTCGAGCGTGCCGCCCATGTGGCTGTATCCGAAACGGATGCCGATGCAGTTGTTATCGCGGTAGAAATAACCGACGAAGGGTTTTACCGTTGCGATCGTGGCATCCGCATCGATGTTGTCGAAGATGAGCATGAGGTCGGTGTCGTCGCTCGAAACCGTACCGTAGGAGGCCGTAAGACCCATCATCACTTCGCCCTTGTAGGCGAATTTGAGTTTGTTGATCTCGCGGTCGATGCGGCGGCGCGTGGGCAGGAAACGCTCCACCTGGGGACGCTTGTGCTTTTCGGCCGGCATGGCTGCGGGCATCGGCGCCGAGGGTGCCGCCGGGGCGCCGAGGGTGCCCGCTGCGGCTGCGGTGCCCGTTTCTGCGGCGAGTCCCGAAGCTGTTTCCGCCGTGGCTTCGGTGCCCGTTCCGGGGGTGTCCGAAGTTTCCGGGGGCACGGTGTCCTCGTTGCCGGAGGGGGTTTCTTCGACTGCGGCCGTAGCGGCCCGCTGCACTGCGGGGAGGGCTTGTTCCGTCTCCGCTGCGGCGCCGAGCGTGATGAATACCGATAAAATGGAAAGTATGATTCGTTTCATGTGCGTGCCGTGTTTAGAGATAGAATGCCATGCCGAGCCCTATCGAGAAGATATTGACTTTGAAGTTCATCATGCTGGCGTCGCGCTTGCCGACCGTCACCTGGTTGTGTACCTGCTTGGTGTGGCTGTAACTGATGCCCATCACGCCGACGTTGACCTCGACGGCCATGTTGTTCGTGGCGAAGGCGATGATACCCGGCGAGATGCCCAGCGAGAAGGTATAGCCCGTCTGGTAGGTGCCCTTCACCGGGGAGTCCTTGGCAAAGCGTGCCTGCGTACCGCCGCCCGAGAGCTGCATCTCGTTGAAGAGCGCGAAACGCTTGTTGCGGCCCAGCGGGATGTACTGGCGCCAGATCATGGCCACCGAATAGCTCTGTTGCAGCGAATAGCAGTCGTTCAGTTCGAAATTCAGGTCGGAGTCCTCGCCGCCCAAGTTGAGGTCGGCCTTGTCCAGCTTGAGCAGCGAGCGCGAATAGATGAAACGGCCTCCGAGTGCCATGTTGTCGCGGAAGGCATAGGCGATCATCGGGCTGACCTTGAACGTGTAGCCCTTCGATTCGATGCCCTCGATGACCAGGAACCTGTACGTATCGTTCGAGTGGGTCGAGTAGGAGGCCGTTCCTCCGAAGATCCATTGCCCGCGCGGGACGAAGAGGTTGTGTTTTTCGGTAAGGCCGCGCTGGCGCCGCATTTCGTTGACGGTCTGAGGACGTTCCTCGTGCTGCATGCAGCTCGTGCTGTCGGCCTGCGGGGCGAGGGACGCCGCGGCGTTCGTCTGTTGTGCACGGCTCTCCGGCGCCGTGCCTGCCAGGAGCAGGAGTGCCAGGAGCGTACTGGTGGTTATCTTGCGCATTGTTGTGCGTTTACGTTTAATCGTTAATATACCCATTCGAAATCGTCGACGTACATCACGTTTTTCGAGCAACCGGTGAAATAATCGCCGTAAGCGTTGCAGGCACATGAGATCACGAGCGAATACTTCCCTTCGGCAGGGCGCGTCTCGTGGTCGTACCATACGATGTCTAATTCGGCGTCCTGCATATCCTCGCCATCCGTCGATTGCGTGATCCAGAGCGATCCGTATCCCAGGATTTTGCCTTCCGATACGTTGTCGATGCCTTTTTCCGGATCCCATGCACCTTTGGTGGTCGTCATGCCGGATACGACCTCATGCGGGGCGTTCCAGTCGACGATCGCGACGAAAATACGAGCCATGTCCGGATCGCCCTTTTTGATATAGGGACAAATATCGCCCGAGGTGCGTACTTTGTCGACCGTGCCGACGTGGGCATGGTATTTTACCTTCATTGCCGAAGGACGTGCCGTAAATGCGTATGTTTGTCCGAACTGGACGGTGCCTGTGAAACTTTTATAGGCGAATTCTCCTGTGAACAGGTTGCCTGCGGCCAATACCAGCATATTGGTGCTGGTTAGTTTTGCAGCCGGTGCAGACTTCCCGAATTTCACGTCGGTAGAGGTGCAGAGCGTTTTTGTCATGGTATTGTTGCCGCTGCTCCAGAACGATTCTCCCGCGGCGTTGGGAAAAGCGAAGCCTCCGGTCATGCTCCAGCCCGACATGTCGCCGTTGGGGATTGGCTGTACCTCTCCGGCCGTAAATGTTCCGGTAGTTTCCGTGCCGTTGATAATGGCTCTGAAGTCGTAGCTGTGTGTCGCGATGATTCCCGTGCCGGCGGCCTGCGTATATACGGTTTGCTCTTTTACGGTTTGCGGAACCCACTGGGGCGCATAGGTCGCCGTGATGAAATCGTCGCCCTGCGACGTCCCTGCCATCGGCTGCCACTCGCCGCCGCTGCTGCGCAGGCCGAATTGCACGGTGGTGCCGGGCGTGAAAGAAACCACGCGCAGCGTGACCGTATTGGCCCACAGGTCGTAGTCGTCCGCCGTTACGGGAACCAGCCCCTCCAGGCGGTAGGTCGTAGCGACCTCCGAGGAACCGCCGTTGGCGTCCTCGATGCGGAGCGTCACTTTCTGGTCGCCGGCCTGGCACGAAGCGAAGAACGCATCGGAGAGCGTCAGCCGGACGTTGTATTTGTCGACCGGTTCGAGGGAGATGCCCTCGGTCGTGCCGTTGAGCGCGTCGTAGCTCTTGTCGCCTACCGAAACCGTGAACCGGGTCAGTTCCGAGAAGGCCAGGATCCGGTATTTCTTCTCCCCGGAAACGTATTTCTGGATTTCGGCGATGTCGAACCCTTCGCTGATGACGGCCGGATCGGGGCTGAAGATGATTTCGTCGTCCTTGTCGTCGGTACCGGGGTCGACGCTGATCAGCACACAGTCGATATAACCGGGCAGATCGGGCGAATATTTGAACGTGAGGGTATACTTGCCGCCGGCTTTGACATTGGGGATGTAATCTTCCATTTCCACGTTCTTACCCTCGACATGCGTTCCGCGGAAGAGCCAGGCCAACGACGTCATGCCTGCGGGCAGGGTGTAATAACCCGTCCCTTCGGCCGTGAACCTGAGCGCCGGGACGCTGCCCGCTTCGGCGGCTTGCTCGTCGACCTTTTCCCCGCCGGCGATCCATACGGAATAGCCGGGGGCGAGGTTCTGGAGGATCGAATCGTCGAATTTCACCTCTACGACGGTGTTCACGATTTGGCAGACGACCGCAACGTTTGTGGTTTCGCCGGGTTTGACGGTGAACGTCTCCTCGCCCTTGTATAACCGTTTCGTGAAATCGGCGGGGGCTTCCTCTCCGGCTTCGACCGCTACGCGGTAGGTGCCGGCCAACAGTTCCAACCGTTCGGGACAGGCCTCTTTCGAGGTGTATTTGCGCAGCAGGCCGCCCTCGTCGTTGTAGATGTAGACGGTCTGGTGCTGCAACGGGTCGTATTCGCCGGTGTCGGCTGTCTGCCGGGTCGAGACCGTCATCGCCATGACGCCCGTGCGATTGTCGCTGCCCGCGGCGGAGTCGTCTTTCGAGCAGGCCGCGCCGAGGAGCACCGCGAGCAGTACGGCAAAATATGAGATATATCGTTTCATTATCGGTCGGCTTTAGTGGACGATGAGTTTGACAGTCTTGTGTGTCAGTACATTATCGTTGTCCGTCACGTCGAGGACGAAATTATGCTCGCCCGGGATTTTCAGCAGTATCTCGACGAATTTGGTGATCGAGAAGGTCACCGACGTTCGGTTCTTTACCTGCTCGTTGATCGGGAACCCGAATTCGCCGTGCAGGACTTCGACCAGTTCGTCGGGGATGTCGCAGATGTCGAATTTCTCCGGCAGGTTGATCACCGGCAGCAGCGGCCTCAGCGTTTCGGAGTCGATCGTCACGAAGAACGACTTGATGCCTTTGTCGGCCTCGATGTCGATGTCGATCACCATGTCCTTCTGCACTTCGTATTGCTGGTCGATGTCGTAGCCGCGCCACGTGATCCGGGGGCCCGTCTGCCCCGAGCTTTTATCGACTGCGAGCGTCAGTACGGCTTCGGACGAGACGCCTTTTGCATCGGTCATCGTGAAGGCGAAGGTGTGCGTACCGTCGAATTCATAGAGCGCCCTGATCTGCCCTGCGATGTTGAAACTCTTGGCCGTCTGTCCTTTGAGCTCGCTACCTACGGGGTAGCCGAAGCCCTTGAGGATAATCCCTGCCGCCGAAGATGCGTCGAGGGCGCAGAGGTCGAATGTTTCGGGCAACTGGATGGCGGCCATCGACGCCAGGAACTGGCTGTTGGTGGAGCCGACGGTCACTTGCAGCGATTCGATGCCGTTGGGCGAGGAGAGGTCGAATGCGAACGGTTCGATGCAGTTCCCTTCCGCGTCGAACATGGCGTCGGTTAGCGTGAAGGGCTGCGTCATGTCGTGCCCGGGCCAGGTGAGTGCCGGGGCGTTGGGGTCTTCGAGGAGCTCTTCCCCGAGGTTTTCCGTACCGTCGACGACGAACTTGTTGTCCTGGAGGATGCTGTTGTCGACTTTGACCGAGAAGAGGATGTTGCCCTTGTCGGCGTAGCCGATTACGACCGAAACCTTGCGCCATTGCCCGGCCTTGACCCCGGTGATCTGCTTGCTGAATTTAGCGGGGACATCGGTGTCGGCGAAAGTGCCGTCGAATACGAAGTCCAGGGTGTTTTCCAGTGCCTGCGGTTTGAAATAGGCCGCCCGGGTTTCGGTTTTGGGGAAAGCCAGGCTGGTGTCGCCCAGCGATACGGTGGCCTTGCTGGTGTCGGCCAGCATATCGGCCAGCTCGGACGAATATTCCACCGAGACCTTGATGTTCTGCAGGGTGCAGACCACCTCTTCGGGCGAGGTCGTCTGTGCCTTGGTGATCGTAAAGTCGCTCGTCGCACCGTAGACGGGGTGTTCCCAGTCCACGCCGGGCATCGTGTCTTCCGAGCGGACTTCCATGCGGTAGGCGCCCACCTTCAGTTCCATCGGCGTCTTGAGCTGCTCCTTCAGCTGGGCATAGGTCATTTCGAGTACCTGCGCGTTGTCGGCGTCGAGGATCTCCACGATAAAGCTGTCCACGTCGGGAGCCGTAGCGCGCGTCCCGGATGCGGTGCGTGCGGCCTGCGTCTCGTCCGACGTGTCGTCGGGACGGATTTCGGTTTCGTCGTAGACGACCGTCATCGAGAGGTTGCCGATCGACAGATAGCCGGTCATCCCGGCGGGCTCGGGGTTCGGATCCTCCTTGTACGGGGGCTCTTCGTTTACACAGCCGGTTGCGAAGAGTGCCGCAACCGCTAACATCGTAAGAAATTTGGTAAATCCCCCGTGCCCGTCGGGCTCTGGCGGCGTGCCGTGCCGGTCACCGTGAGCCGCGTGCCACCCTTGACGAACACCGGTTCGTCGGCAGGATCGCTGCCGGGCGTGAAGGCGAATTCATTGCCCGAGGCCGTCGTCACGGTGAACCTGGCATCGTGGAAATAGGCGAGGAACTGCTCCGTGGCGCGGATTACCACCTGCGAATTGGCCACCGTGGCGGTCAGATCTGCATTTACCGTGCGCCGGGGAAGCACTTCGATCTTTTGTTCGGCATAATAGTAAGGTTTGCCGGCTCCTTCCGCATCGGGGTCGCCGTGGGCGATCGCGACGGTGTAGGCGCCCATCCGGAAGACGGTTTGGCTCTGCTCGAACTCGGTGAGCGTATCCCATTTCTGTGTGCCCGTTTCGCCCGTTACCGTGAGCGAGAAAGCCCCGGCTGCAGGTGCTTCGGGCGTGCCTGAAGCCTCGGCCGAAGCCGTGTCGATCGACGTGTCGGCCGTGCAGCTAACGGACAGGGTGCCGTACCCCGTCGTTTCCGGGGCGTTTTCCGTGGAGCATCCGGCGGCCAGCAGGCACGCCGATGCCAATAGATATATAAGTTGTTTTTTCATAGCAGTCCGGATCGTTCGGTGAAAGATGTTGTCGGGATTGTCGGTTGCCTCGTGCGCTGCCGGGAGTACGGCGGGATGTGCCTCAGCACCGCCGGTCGGATTACCGGTATGTGAAATCTCCCGAGGCGTTTGCATGAGGCCGGATGTCCGGGATTTTATGCGCATGGGTACGAGTTTTTTATTGGCAATGTGCAAAAATAGCCATGCGGCGCGTATCTTGGAAATAAATTCAACGAACGTGCGGTTTTTCATCACGAACACCCTGTCCGGCGAGCATGCCCGTATCTCGTTTTCGCCTTTCACAACACTCGATGCACCCGATGGCCGGCTGTGTCGCTTGTCCGTCGGTTGCGCGACGGCCTGCCGTGGCAGTCCCTCCCCGCAAGAAAAAACCTCCCTGCAATCGCAGGGAGGTCGGGGATAAAGGCCTTTGGCGGCCTTCGGGTTGTTATTGATGGGAAATTAGTATACCCACTCGAAATCGTCGACAGTCAAATCGTTGCTCGTGCTTCCACAGAGATAATCCCCGTAAATGCTGGCTGCGCAAGAGATGACCAGATAAGATTTTTTATTGTATCCAGGTTTATTTATCTTATCATTGTAGACAATCGGAATCGTAACTTCAGTCCAGTCTGTATGGGTTTCGCCGATTTGCAGGTCGCCGTAACCGATGACCTCTCCTTCGCTGGCCTGCTTGTTTGGGTCAGTCGGGTCGAAATAGGTCGCTTCTTTGGTCGTATCGACGGTGTGCTGCCCTGACCAGTTGCACAAGCAGACGAAAATGCGGGCTTTATCAATGTCTGATTCTGAAACGCCGGTTTTACTGCCGATATAATTGATATTCCCGACTGTGTTTTTGTATTTCAGTTTAAGGCCGGTTGGCCGGGCTGTAAATTCGTATTCTTTTCCGAATTTAACTTTTGCACCTTGAGGAGAGTATACTATCTCTCCGAAATCTCCTACAAATAAGTTTCCAGCACCAAATTTTGTTACAGAGAAAAAACCGAGTACTTTTCCTTCAATTAATTGCGATTTTAAATATGCAGCTTGTTTGGATTCGTGTTCAACAGGGGTAGTTAAATTAACCGGATTTTTTGTGCTGTTATCTTTAATCAATTTTGTTCCCGGATTGCCTGTTGCCCAAAGATTGCCTGTAGTTGCATCCGAATGGGGATACCAAGCATCTTCGAAATACCAAGTGTCCATATTTCCATTGGCGATAGTCATTCCCGGGGCAGTAGTAAATTGTCCGGTGAATTCAGTGCCGTCGATGTCTAATTTGTAATCGTAAGTAGTCGCTGCAAATACGCCTTTGTCGGGATTAATTTGGTAAGGGCTGGCTTCACTCCATTCAGGGGCAATTGTTGCCATTGTTTTGTCATTGCTGACTGTTGCATCCTGCCAAGTCGTTTCTGTCGATTTTTTGTACTGTACGCTGACAGACGTTGCATTGGAGGGAATGCTCTTTAGGGCGAGTGTTGCCGTGTTGGCCCAAAGGTCTGCGGATGCCAAAGTGACTTTGGATGCATCGAAAATCAGCGGTTGGGTCGTGGATTGGCCGGCAAGGTCGGTGACCGTGACGTTGAACGTATGTTGACAATAAATCAAACTGGCGTCGATACCCATCTGTTCGAGTACGAGAATCATCGGAACGAGGTTGGTGATATTGAATACGCAAGTTTTTTGATATTGGACTTGCGCACCGCAACTCAATCCCAGATATTCGTATGAAATACCTAAACCGGGGATTGCTGTTTCGTTGAAAATATTCAGTGTCGTAATACCTATCGCATTCAGGGCCGGTGATTCGATCTCGACTTTCAGTCCGGCGATACCGCCCGGAACCACGATGTCGACGGCCGCAGAATAATTGAGGCTCGTTCCGCTTTCATCGGTAGTCAGGTCATGTACATCGCCGATTTCCTTTCCGTCTTCCCCCGGCCATACGAGCGACGGGGCGTCGATGGGGGCGAACTGCAGGTCGGAGACCGCTTTCGTATAGAGCGTTCCGGCTTTGAAGGCTTCGGTGCGGTTGACCGTGACCGTAGCCATCTGGTTGTCGGAGCCGATTACGTCGAGCGTCAGCGTGGGGTAGAGGTCGGCCGGGACGTTGAAGAAGGCTTCGACCTTGTCGGCGCTCGCCCCATCGGGCGTGTATTGCAGTGCGATGACGTTCGACTGGTCGGTTGTGCTGAGGGTGGTAGCCGTTTCGGCACCTCCGTTCTCGAGGGCGAAATCGAGGCTCGAGGCCGAAAGCTTTTGGGTTTCCCCGCCGGCGGTCAGCAGCAGGTATTTCACCTTGTCGGCCTGCGTGGCGATGGAGAAATCGAGGATCGACGTGAGGCGGTGCAGCGTGAAAGCTACGGGGTTGCCGTCCACTTTGCCCGCCTCGTCGACTGCGCCGTATGCCTGGGGAGTAGCGACCAGCGCGTCGTAGGCGCTGTTGAAATCGTTGCCCGTCTGCGTACGCAGGTTCCCGAACGGGAGGTTGGCCGTGGTACCTGTGACCTGCGCGTGGGGGAAGAACGCATAGTAATTGCCGCCGCCCGCTACGAAATCGTTGAGCGAACCTTCGAATGCGGCCGAGGCGGTGTTGTAGTCGAACTTAGCGGCTGTGGCGGGTGCCGTGCCGCCGGTTTTGACCGGCAGGATGCCCAGGGCGTCGCCGGCTTCCCATTCGGCCGTGAAGACGCTTTCGCCGACATTGATGTTGGCGCGGGTGCCGTCGTTTTCGGCGACATTGGCATAGACTTTAATAAGCGAACCGTTGCTGGTTTCCGGAGTGGCATTCGCCTCGTCGAACTTGTTGCAGCCGGCCAGCGATACGAGGGCGGCTGCACAGAAGAGCGGTTTAAGAATTTTTTTCATGGCGCTGCGGTGTTAGGCTTCGTCGGATTCGCTCATGAAGCTGTCGTCATAGGACATCGGACTAACAGGCCCGCTTGGATTTGATGTGGCAAACCCCTTTTCAGTCGTAATCTCGATTACTTCGATGGTAGGGACAGAGTACTTCCCCCCCCCTTGTTTGGCTAATTCAATTCCCATGATATGCAATAGTTTAAAGTTACGTAACAAAAGTAGATTCGCGTAGCCGTAAATGAAAATAAATTCAATGAACCGGAGGATTTTTCCAATGAATCAGCCGATTTGAGGGATGGCGGCCGGACTGAAATGATAAGATGAAAAACGTAAAAGTATGTACGGTGGACAAAAAAGGCCATCCGGGAAATCCGGATGGCCTTGTGACGAGGGTGCCCCTGTCTGTTATTTCACGTATTTGTCGAGCCAGCCGAAGAATTCGCGGTTCCAGACGAGCGAGTTCTGGGGTCTGAAGACCTGGTGCGCCTCGTTTTCGAATTCCACCAACCGCGCCGGGATGCCGCGCACGCGGGCTGCCGTGAAGGCTTCGAGCGACTGCGTGTAGGGGATGCGGAAATCGTACTCGCCCGTGAAGATCAGGATCGGCGTGTCCCATTTGCCGACGAATTTGTGCGGCGAATTGGCGTAGGAGCGCTGTGCGACCTGGTTCGACTGATCCCAGTAGGGGCCTCCGTAGTCGTTGTTGATGAAGAACAGCTCTTCGGTCTCACCGTACATCGACTCGAAGTTGAAGATGCCGCAGTGGGCGATGAACGCCTTGAAACGCTTTTCGTGGCAGCCGGCCAGGAAGAATACCGAGTAACCGCCGTACGATGCCCCGACGCAGCCCATGCGGGTTTCGTCGGCCCACGGCTCCCCGGCCACGTCGTCGATGGCCGAGAGGTAGTCGCGGATGTTCTGCCCCGCGTAGTCGCCCGATATCTGGTCGAGCCACTCCTGCCCGAACGAGGGCAGGCCGCGGCGGTTGGGCGCCACGACGACGTAGCCCTGCGCGGCCATCAGCTGGAAATTCCAGCGGTAGCTCCAGAACTGCGACACGACGCTTTGCGGGCCGCCCTGGCAGTAAAGCAGGATGGGGTACTTCTTGTCCGGGTTGAAATCGGGCGGCAGGATCACCCACGTCAGCATCTGCTTGCCGTCGGTGGTCTTGACCCAGCGTTTCTGCACCTCGCCCATCCTGATGTTGTCGTAAATCGGTTTGTTGATGGCCGAAAGCTGCGTCAGCGTGCCGTCGGCGGGGTCGACGCCGAAGAACTCGGTGGCCATCGAGATCGTGCACATTTCGGCGACGATCCTATCGCCGGCCATCGAGAAGGCGTTGATGTCGTGGTCGCCGCGGGTTACCACCTCGACCTCGCCTACCGAGGGGGAGAGGCGGCAGAGCTGGTGCGTCGCCTCGATCGGCGCGATGAACCAGATGCGGTCGTTGCCCTCCCAGACGACGTTCATGGCGTTGTAGTCGAAATCCTCCGTCAGATCCTGCATCTCGCCCGTCCGGCAGTCGTAGAGGAACAGGCGTGCCTTGTCCGACTCGTTGCCTGCGCGGCGCTGTGAAAGGAAGGCGATTTTCGTGTCATCGGGCGACCATACGGGGTATTTGTCGTAACCGGCCATGACGGCCTTGTCGCTTGCGACGGGCTCCCCGGTATTGACATTGACCGGCTTGCAGATGTTCTGCGTCACGCCGCTTTCGAGCACATAGACGAAGATGTCCGAGTCGGTCGAAACGGCGTATTCTGTGCCGGTGAGCGGCTTGCAGGTATAGGCCAGCATCGTTCCGGCGTTGTTCCAGGCGATTTCGGCCATGTCGAAATAGGGCGCCAGCGGGGCGTCCCACTGTGCATCGGGCATGATGTCCGTGCCTCCCGTCACGAGGCCCTTGCCCAGTTCGCCGATGAAGATATGGCGGTAGGAGCCTTCGTCCCAGTAGTCCCAGTGGCGGGCCATCAGGTCGTCGTAGATGCGGGCCTTCGACTTGTCCATGTCCTTGTATACGTCCGACGATTTGCGCCGCGCCGTCTGCACGGCCTGTACCCACCAGATGTGCTTTTCATCGGGGCTGACACCGAATCCTTCGACGTCGGGGACACCCTCGCCCCCGCCGCTGCCCGTAACCTGGGTCGCGTCGCCGCCAGCGGCGTTCATCCGCCACACCTGCATCGAGCCGCTGCGATCCGACAGGAAATAGATTTTCCGCCCGTCGGCACTCCACTTGGGATCGGCGTTGTTCGACGCCGTGTCGGTAAGGCGCGTCACGGCGCCCGATGCCATATCCTGCACCCAGATGGTCGTCACGCCGCGGTTTTGGGCCATGTTGTAGTCGGTTTGCGCATAGAGGAGCGTCTTGCCGTCGGGCGAGAGCGACGAGGAGCCTGCACGGCTCATTTTCCACATCACCTCGGGGGTGAGCCTGCCTGCGGCGATTTCGTCGGCCGTCAGGGCGTTGTCGATCGTAAGCGGTTGCGGGCGCCTGTCGTCGCATGCGCCCAGTCCCACAGCTGCAATAGCCATAAAAAGGAGTAATTTTTTCATTTTGGTCGGGGTTTCTTCTATATTATTCGTATTTTCGCGTTCAAATCGAGCCAGCATGGACTATACCGTATATTTTGCAGATAAAGCCGTGGTTTTCACTGCGAAGACCCCTGGCGAGGGATGGTATGCCGTGACGCCCGCACCGGACGGCGGCATATCACGAGCGAAGGTAACGAAAATTCTCGAATCGTACAACAAGGCGGCTGTCGTCACGCCCGATCCCGGGGCGGCGTTCGGGGCCTTTGCCGCGGAGTTCGCGCTTATAGAGGCGGCGGGCGGCGTGGTGGTCAACGATTGCGGCCAATGGCTGATGATCCGCCGCAACGGCCGCTGGGACTTGCCCAAGGGGCACCTCGAATGCGGCGAGCGGATCGAGGAGTGCGCGGCCCGCGAGATCGAGGAGGAGACGGGTGTCCGCGCCGGGGTGGTGCGACCCCTGTGCGATACGCTGCATGCCTATTATTTCCCCAAGACCGAACGCTGGGAGCTGAAACGCACCCACTGGTACGAGCTGCATACGGCATCCTGTGCCCGGCTTGTGCCTCAGGCCGAAGAGGGGATTGAGCAGGTGGTGTGGTGTACGCCCGCGGAGGTCACCCGCAACCTGCGGGATGCTTTCCCGACGATCCGCTGCGTGGTGGCGGCGATGGGAAAGTAGCGCGGCGGCGATCATAGGGGTTGGGGTGACGCCGGGTCGTTCCGGCCGTCTTTTCTGGCCGGCGTAACCGGTGTGTTTCCCCGCCCTCCCCCGTGGCTTTCTCTTCGGAGCCTTCCCCTGACCTTCCCCAGATCTTTTCCCTGATACTTATCCGGCGATGCCCGGCGGAGCCCGTACCGGTTCCCGTCAGGCGAACAGGTCGTTGAGCGATTCGCTCATGCTCGGATGGGTGTAGATCGAATTGCTCAGGTCGTGTGCCGTGACGCCGTGCTTCATGGCTGTGGCGACGGTGTTGATGACTTCGCCCGATTCGGCTCCGAAGAGCGTGCACCCCAGTATCTCGTCGGTCTTGGCGTCGATGACGGCTTTGAGCACACCCTCCGTCGAACCCAGTATCCGCGAACGCGGGAATGCCGCGACGGCGATCCTGTTGACGCGGATGTCGCGCCCGGCCTTGCGTGCCTCCTCTTCGTGCATGCCCACATGCGAGAGCGTCGGTTCGATGAAGACCGAATAGGGAACGGGGCCCCGGTTGGCCGTGGTGCGGGCTCCGTCGCCCAGCAGCACGTCGCGTATGATCCGGAAGTCGTCCAGCGAAACATAGGTGAATTGCAGCCCGCCCGTCACGTCGCCTGCGGCGAAGACACGGGGAGCCGTCGTGCGCAGGTGTGCGTCGACCCTGACGGCACCCCGGTCGTCGGTTTCGATCCCGGCGGCCTCGAGGTTCAGCCCTGCGGTGGCGGGGCGGCGTCCCGTGGCGAGCAGCACGGCGTCCCCGTCGATTTCGTATTTTCCGCCTGTCTGTGTGTCGGCCACGGCGACCCTGACGCCCCCGGCGGTGTCGCTCACCGATTCGACCCGCGCGCCTATGCGGAATTCGATGCCCTTTTTTTCCAGCGCCTCCCGTACGGCGGCCGCAATGTCGCGGTCTTCGCGCGGGATCAGCTCCGCAAACCCTTCGAGCACGGTGACTTTCGATCCGAATGAGGCGTACATCGAGGCGAATTCCAGCCCGATGTATCCGCCGCCCACGATTACCAGGTGCTGCGGCAGCTCTTCGAGCTCCATGATCGAGGTGCTGGTATAGACCCGCCTGCTCTGCGCGATGCCTTCGATGGGCGGGATTACCGTCTCGGCGCCGGTGTTGATGACGATGTATTTGCCGCCGATCTGCTGCGTCCCTTGGGTGGTTTTCACGGCGACGGTTTCCGGGGAGGCGAAACTGCCTTCGCCCGTGTAGACGTCGATACGGGCGTTGTCGGCCAGCTTGTGGTAATTCTTGTCCCGCAACAGGTCGACCAGCGCCGTTTTCGAGGCGACGGACTCCCTGTAATAGTCCCGCCGCTGCCCGAAGGTCAGCGGGTGCCCTGCGGCTGCGAGCCCGGCACTGTGGATCAGGGCTTTGGTCGGTATGCAGCCGATGTTGATACAGGTTCCCCCGTACATTTTGTCCGAGCGTTCGACCATCGCGACGCTCCAATCGTGTGCGGCCAGTTCGGCGGCGAGGGTCTTGCCCGCTTTGCCGAAGCCGATGATGACGGCATCATATTGTTTCATAACTTTCCCTGTTTTAAGTTTCCCGGTGGCATGTGGCCTTCTCCGGCTCATTGTTCCCGTAATGCAAATATCGGGGTTTTATGCCGTCGGGGAAATGGCCGCACTGCCGGATGTGTTGGCAATAATTCCCGTTCGCGGGTTGCGGGGCGTTATTCGCCCGCAGGGGACTCGAACCGCAGCCGTGCGGTGTCCTTGTATTTGCGGGAAATTTCGATTTCCTGTCCGCCGACGTTGACCCGGAGGGGTGGTATTCGCCGACGTTGCTGGCCGGCGGTTTCAAGGTGTTTTTTATCTCGGTCATGTACGGAATGCTGATTTACGGGGCGTCGCTGGTTATCCGGATGCTCCAGAAACCGAAAATCTGAAGCGGGAGCGCCGGCCCTTAGAGGCCGGCGCTCCCGCTTGTCGTTTGGCTGTCATTCCGGTTTTTTCAGCAGCCGTTCCTGCACCGCATAGGCTTCGGCGATCAGTTCGGGCGGATAGTCGTACAGTTCCAGGATGCGGATTGCGTTGCGGGTCGTCAGCGGCCCCGTGTGCAGCTGGTAGTCGAAGACCAGCCGCCCGTCGACCACCTCTTCGCGGAAGTGGTGCAGTTCGTAGCCGTCGCTGTCGAGCAACTCCGCCAGCTCGATGTCGTGCGTCGATACCAGCACGATGTGCGGGCCGCGGTTGAGGTGCGCGAGGACGGCTTTCCCGGCGGCGATACGTTCGGTGGTGTTCGTCCCTTTGAACAACTCGTCGAGGGCGAACAGGCAGGGGACGGAATCCTGTGAAGCTTCGAGGAAGCGTTTGACGGTCAGCACCTCCTGCAGGTAGTAGCTCGTGCCTTCGGCGATGTCGTCCGAAATGCGGATCGAGCTCAGCAGCCGCATGTACGGGGCCGTATAGGAGCCGGCGAAGCATATGTCGAGGGTCTCGGCCGTCAGGGCGTTGAGCACCAGCGTGCGGATGAAGGTCGTCTTGCCCGACATGTTGGAGCCGGTGAGCAGCAGCCCCGTGCCGTCGAGGACGAGCGTATTGGGCACGCAGCCGTCGATGAGCGGATGTACGACCTGCTCGGCCTTCAGGTATTTTCCGTCGACGAACTGCGGGCGGCAGGTCTGGGTTTCGCTGCGCAGGCGTGCGACGGAGATTGCGGCATCGGTCTCCCCGATGAAGCGGAACATGCCGTGGATCGCATCGCGCCGGGCCGTGATGCTGCCGATAAAGCGCTGGAAGAGGATCACCTCGATATTGAAGGCGACTTTGGCCAGCTCGATGAAAAGCCATGCGATGGCGGCCAGCTCGTTTGCGGAGTCGCCCTGCGTCCCGACCACGCGGCTGCGGCGTTCGACCTCGGCGACCTGCCGGATTTGTCCGGTGGCCTCCTCCGTGCCGGGCACCTCTTCGACAGCCAGTTCCCGGGCTGTGCGCAATGCCAGCGAAAGTTGTTTTACGGCCGAGCCGTAGAGCGAGACATTGAGCTTGTTGCTGTAATGGATATAGAGGTTCACGGCGAAGATAGCCATGAACAGCAGCAGCGACAGCGGGTAGAACGGGGCGGCGAGCAGCGTCGCCACGGCGAGCAGGGTGAGCGGGTATACCCAGGCGAAATAACGGACTTTGGCCGGTGTGTCGAAAATCAGGTTTTGCAGCCCGTAGGCATCCTCGTCGGTGAGCCGGGAGAGGGATTCGGTGCAGCTGGCCGCAAGTTCCCCGTTGCGGGAGAAACAGTCCGTGCTGCGGCCGAAAGCCTCGGCATCCTCCTGTCCCCGGAGCGTGCGTATGCGGGCATAAAGGCATTGCTGCCCGACTTTCGAGGTCGTGCGGTCGATGCGCTCGAATACGGCGTTGAGGTCGAGGTCGGCCGTGGTTTCGGCGTCGATCGTATGGCTGGCGTCCTCCGCCGGGCAGTTGTAGAAATAGCGGCTGATCAGGTTGAAGTCGCACGGCGGGCGCTCTCCGGCGGGAAGCGCCGAAGGCCGGAAAAGGGCTGATAGATAGCTTGTCGGTTTCATAATCGCGTGCGTTTATTAGGTTTTTCGTGTGCGCGTCGCGCCGACGAATGCTTGCGTGATCCTTGCCTGAGCCTGCGGTACGGCGTCATACCGCCTTTGGCTGCGTGTTCCCAGGCCTGTGCCGCAAACATCCCTCCTCCGCCCGGAATCATCGCCCCGGGGCATCGTGTCTGCGGAGCCGTGCCCGATTTGCAGGGGCTGTGCCGGACTTTGTTTGCCGTCCGTTCAGACCTGCGGGGCGGCGTTCATCGCCCGGGCGATCCCCTCGGCGATCTGATCCAGCGCCCCCTGCAGCTTGTTGCCGATCATCATCTTCATCATCATGTTCAGGTCGATGCGCAGCACCAGCCGCAGGCGGGTGTCCGCGGCGGAGACTTCCTGCAACTGGATCCAGAATGCGAAATCCATCGGTACGCCCCCGTCGTCGCCGACGACCTTGACGTATTTGCCCGGCTCGCGCTCCTCCATGCGGAGTTTCACGGTGAAGCCTTTGGCCTTGAACGAACAACTGTCCTCGGTAGCCTGCCACTCCTCGACCTTGTCGGCAAGGGCGGGCGTGAGGTTGTCGAAACGGCTGATGACCGCGTAAATCTGTTCCGCGGGACGCAAAACCTGTTGTTGCTTGGAGATATATTCTTGCATTGCGTGTGTAAAACTTGTATGAAATGTGTTTCAGAAATCGGATGCGGTTTCGGGCGCTGCAAAGATAGCGTTTTTTTGCATGACGCGCAAAACCGGCGCTATTCCGGCCGGGGAAAGAAGGCCGCCCGGTAGCGGGCGATGTCCAGGTCGTCGGCGATCTTGCGGGCGAAGAGGTACGGAACTTCCGCCGCCGTGTCCCGTGCCTGCAGCAGCCGGGGCAGGTCGTTGGTGCCGAATGTTTCCGGATGGGGCGCCCCTTCTCCGACCCATCGGGTGAAGACGAGGGGACGGCGCGTATTCGCACCGGCGAATTCGGAAATGCCCATCAGGGTCTGGAAAAAGATCTCGTCGCCGCAGTGCGAGTGTCTGAATGCGCGGATATAATCGGGGTGGGTGCGCAGATAATCGAACACAAAATCCCGGAAGCGGTCGGTGACGACGATCCAGTTGGAACCCTTTTCGAGCGGCGGCAATGTCCTGAAATAGGGGTTGTCCCCGGGGCGCAGCCGTTTGTAGAGCCTTTTGCGGAAATAGCCCGGCAGGTGCCCGATCCAATCGTTCCTGTCGGGGTAGTGGCACCACTGCATCTTCTGCGTCAGCTCGGTGATGTGCAGTTCGGGCTGCATGTCCGCGAACTGCCGCGGGTAGCACGCTTCGAGGAAATCGTGTATCTGCCCGCAGGGGCGTAGCGGCAGGGTGTCGCCCGAGAGAATGGCGATGTAGCGGTAGTCGCCGTTACAGGTGGCCCGGAGCAGTTTGAGCATGCAGTCGATCTGGCCGTACTCGCCCCAGTACACCTTGCTGCGCGGGTGGATGAAACGTGCCAGGGGACGCAGCGGCGCAAAATCCCCGATGTCGGATTTCGCATCGACATGGATGAAAATATCCGCTTCGGGGTGCTGCAACTGTCGGCACAACTCCTGCAGGACAGGGGTGTATTTATGGCATTCGATGCAGAATGCGATGCGGAAACCGTCTGCCATGGTCGTAGTGTCGCGGGGCGTTGGCCGGGCTTCAGTCGATTTCGAACGTGCGTGCCGTGTCGCTGTCGACGGTGATGCGCACCGTCATCACGTTCTCGGGCAGGAGCTGCTCGATCTTTTCGGGCCATTCGACCAGGCAGAGGTCGCCCGAGAAAAAATACTCTTCGTAACCGAAATCATAGGCTTCGCGGATGTCGTTGATCCGGTAGAAATCGAAATGATGGATACGGCGGTTGCCCTTGCCCTTGTACTGGTTCACGATGGCGAACGTAGGACTGGTTACGGTGTCCGTGGCGCCCAGTTGGGCTGCGATCTCGCGGATCAGCGTGGTTTTGCCCGCGCCCATTTCTCCGCGCAGTGCGACTACCGTGCGGCGGCCGAGCGCTTCGATGACCGCCTCGGCGACGTCCGGCAGTTCGTCCTGCGAGGTGATGTGGATCGTTTTCATATTACTGCTTGGGTTTTAAGACGATATAAGGTACGATCATTTCTTCCATCGAGATGCCGCCGTGCTGGAACGTGTTGCGGTAATAGCGGATGTGGCGGTTCGCATCGTTGTTGTAGACCAGGAAATCCGAATTGTAGGCGAAGATATAGCTCGACGTGAGGTTGCTCGACGGCAGCTGTACGTCCTCGGGTTTCAGGATCTCGTAGACGTCGCGCGAGTTGTAGGCCAGGTTGCGCCCCGTCTTGTAGCGCAGGTTGGCCGAGGTCTCGCGGTCGCCCGTCACCTTGACGGGGTTGTCCACGCGGATGGTGCCGTGGTCGGAGGTGATCACGACCGTGTGCCCCCGCTCCGAGAGGAGCTTGAGGATGGTGTAGAGGTCGGAGTGCTCGAACCACGAGCGCGTCAGCGACCGGAATGCCGCGTCGTCCTCGGTCAGCTCGCGGATGATGTCGGTCTCGGTACGGGCGTGCGAGAGGATGTCGAGGAAGTTGTAGATGATCACCGAGAAATCGGCGTCGTACACTTTTTGTATATTGTCGACCAGCCTGCGGCCCTGTTCGGGGCGCACGAGCTTGTCGAACGAGAATTTCCAGTTCTTCCCGTTCTGGGCCATCAGCCGTTTGAGGAACTCCTCCTCGTACTGGTTCTTGCCGCCTTCCTCGTTGTCGTTGAGCCATTTGTTGGGCATCAGCTTGTCGATGGCCAGCGGCATCAGGCCGGCGAAGATGGCATTGCGGGCGTATTGCGTTGCCGTGGGGAGGATGGCGCAGTAGAAATCGTCGAGCGCCACGTCGTAGTAGCCCCGCAGCAGCGAGGAGATCGACCGCCACTGGTCGTAGCGGAAGTTGTCGATCAGCAGCAGCGTGGTCTTCGGGTTCTCGTCCGCCACCGGGAAGATGTTGGTGCGCATGAGCGTGTGTGACATCACGGGGGTGTCGTCCGAGCGCTTGTTGATCCAGTTGTAGTAGTTGCGGCGTACGAACTTGCAGAATTCCTGGTTCGCCTCGGTCTTCTGGTAGGTGAGCACCTCCTTGATGCCCTGGTCGGTGGATTCCGAAAGCTCGACCTCCCAGTTGGTGAGCTTGCGGTAGAGCGAGCACCAGTCCGAAAAGGTCTCGGCCATCTGCAGCGACGAGGAGATACGCCCGAATTCCGACCGGTAGTCGGCCGTGGTCTGCTCGGTGACGAGCTGCTGCTGGTGCACGTTCTTCTTGATCGAGAGCAGCACCTGATTGGGGTTGACGGGTTTGATGAGGTAGTCGGCGATCTTCGAGCCGACGGCCTTGTCCATGATGTTCTCCTCCTCGCTCTTGGTCACCATGATGACGGGCGTCGTGGGGCGCACCTCCTTGATCTTGGGGAGGGTCTCGAGCCCCGTCATGCCGGGCATCATCTCGTCGAGGATTATCAGGTCGTAGGCGCCTTCGGCCGCCATGTCGATCGCGTCGTAGCCGTTGTTGCAGGTGTCGACTTCGTAGCCTTTCTGTTTGAGGAACAGGACGTGGGGCTTCAAGAGTTCGACCTCGTCGTCCACCCAGAGTATTTTGACCATACGGTTATCGGATTTTAGTTCGCAAAATTAGTTATTTTATTATCAAACGCAAAAACCGGGCGTTTATTGGGTCGGCGGGATATTATCCGCGGTTCCGGGGCGTAAATCGCCTCCGGGACGGCTTGCAGCGGCGTGCCGGAGAGCCCTTCCCCGGGAATCGGTGCTCGAACCCGGGCGGGGCGAGGATGCCGTCCCCTCCGCTGCTCGTGTGGAGGGCTGCATGCCGGATGCCGGCGGGCGCGGGCGGGCAGCCGCACCGGCATCCGGGAGGGGGTTGGCCGTGCCGGGACTCTTCGGGCGCAATGATGCCCGGAAAAGGCTCCTCCCGTTTCGGCGGGTTTGTGGCTAATGTATTGATTATGAGCGATTATTCCGCGCGGCTCGCTCCGGTGTGCCGTCCGGATATAATTGCCTGGCACATAATATTTTAATTTTCCGCCGAGTTTTGCCCGATATTTGTTATCCTCTTGTTCTAGTGGCTGGTAGGGGACTGCCGGAAAAATAATGAAAAAAAGTTGCGGTTTATTGGCTAAAATGTAAATAAAGCGTATATTTGCAGTCCGAATGTCTTCACACGAACTTAATAATTTAATACTATATAAACTATGACAAAGGCAGATATCGTAAGCGAAATCGCTAAGAGCACCGGCGTTGAGAAGGTGCAGGTTCAGGCAATCGTCGAAGCTTTCATGGATAGCATCAAGACCTCTCTGACCAACAAGAACAACGTGTATCTCCGCGGCTTCGGCAGTTTCATCGTGAAGAAACGTGCAAAGAAAGTCGCACGCAATATCTCGAAGAACACGACCATCACCATTCCGGAACATAACATCCCCGCTTTCAAGCCCGCCAAGAGCTTCGCTGCGAAGGTGAAATAATTCAATAAATAAAGAACCTCTAAAATTTAAGGACTATGCCAAACGGAAAGAAGCATAAGCGTCACAAGATGGCTACCCACAAGCGTAAAAAACGTCTGCGCAAGAACCGCCACAAGAAAAAGTAGGGTAGCACCTTAGTGCTAACGATAGATAAAGCTAAAGGAACCCCGGGTTCTTTTAGCTTTACCTATTTTCTGCGGTTTTTTGCGGCCGGGGCCCGTATCCCCGGGGGGAATGCAGATCCCCGGATAGCCGTTTGCGGACGTCAGGCCCTCTTGCAACGCAGGTTATGAGGCTGCCGCAGAGGCATTGCGACGCAGTGCCGCCGAAAAAACAGGGTATTGTCTTACCCGCCATGTTGCCGGCCGATGTGTCCGGACAATATTTTCCTTTGGAGTTCGCCGCCACTTCAGACCAAAATGCGGCCTAACCGGTTTCAGTATTCCGCAACCCCGTTTCCGGGGTGCGACACACGATATAGATGAACAGAGAATTAATCGTTAACGTCAACCCGACAGAAATCTCCATTGCGCTGTGTGAGGACAAGGTGCTTGTCGAACTCAACAAGGAGCAGTGCCAGACGGGTTTTTCCGTAGGGGATATCTACCTCGGGAAAGTACGCAAGATAATGCCCGGGCTCAATGCAGCCTTCGTAAACATCGGGCACGAAAAGGACGCTTTTATCCACTACCTCGACCTGGGAAGCCAGTTTCCCTCGTTGCAGAAGCTGGTCGCTTCGCAGCAGCCCGGCAAGCGGGGAATGCGCGTCGAGGGCATGAAGCTCGAACCGCCCGTCGAAAAGACGGGCAAGATCGGCGACTATCTTCAGGTCGGGCAAAACATCATGGTGCAGATCGCCAAGGAGGCCATTTCGACCAAGGGGCCCCGCCTGACCTCCGACATTTCGCTGGCCGGCCGCAACGTCGTGCTGGTGCCCTTTTCGTCCAAGGTGTTCCTTTCGCAGAAGATCCGCTCGGCGGACGAGAAGAAACGCCTGAAGCGCATCGCGGCTGCGGTGCTCCCCAAGAATTTCGGGGTCATCATCCGCACGGCGGCCATGGAGGCCAAGGACGAGGACATCGAGCACGACATCCAGTCGCAGATCGACCGCTGGCGCAAGACCTGCGCCGCGATCAAGAAGAGTACGCCGCCCGCGCAGCTGATGAGCGAGATGAACCGCGCCAATACGATCATCCGCGATTCGCTCAACGGCTCGTTTTCGCAGATCGCCGTCGACGACGAGGCGATGTACAACGACATCCGCAATTACATCCGCCTGATCGAGCCCGAGAAGGAGAAGATCGTCAAGCTTTACCGGGGCAACGTCCCTATCTTCGACAACTTCGACATCTCGAAGCAGATCAAGTCGCTCTTCGCCAAGTACGTCTCGCTGCGCCGCGGCGCCTACTTGATCATCGAACACACCGAGGCGATGAACGTCATCGACGTCAATTCGGGCAACCGCACCAAGGCCGAGGACAACCAGGAGCAGACCGCCATGGACGTCAACCTGGCGGCCGCGAAGGAGATCGCCCGCCAGCTGCGCCTGCGCGATTTGGGGGGCATTGTCATCATCGATTTCATCGACCTGCACAAGGCGCAGAACAAACAGGCGCTCTTCGACGAGATGGTCAAGCTGATGTCCACCGACAAGGCCAAGCATACGGTGCTGCCGCTCACCAAGTTCGGGCTGATGCAGATCACCCGCCAGCGGGTGCGTCCCGTGGCCGTGGAGGAGGTTTCGGACGTCTGCCCGACCTGCAACGGCACGGGCAAGATCGAGCCTACGGTACTGCTGGACAAGAAGATCGAGAACCAGATATCGTTCCTCACGCAAGATCGGGGACACAAGTATATCAAGCTGGTGGTCAGCCCCTATGTGGCTGCTTTCCTGCGGAAGGGCATCTGGTCGCTGCGCCGCCGCTGGGAGTGGAAATACAAACTCCGCCTGCGTGTCGTCGAAGACCAGAGCCTCGGCATCGTCGAGGTGCATTACCACGACGACAAGGATAACGACCTGATTAACAAGTAACACTATGACTGCCAGCGAGCAGCTGGCGCAGTTCGCCGCCGGGTCGAAGGCCCTGCCGAAGTTGTGCCGCGAATATAAGAAGGAGCGCGCAACCGTCCACCTGAAAGAGCTGGTCGGCGGTGCTCTTTCGTTTTATGCGGCGGCGGCAGTGGCGAAAACGGGAGGCGTGCATATCTTCGTGGCCGAAGACCGGGATGCCGCGGCCTACCTGCTGAACGATTTTTACAATCTGCTGGACGAGAAGCAGGTCTATTTCTTCCCGTCGTCCTACAAGCGTTCGGCGGCCTACGGCGCCGAGGATGCCCAGGGCGTGGTGCAGCGCACCACGGCGATGAACGCCGTGCGGGGCTTTACGAAGGGATACCTGGTGGTCTGCACCTATCCCGAAGCGCTGGCCGAACGGGTCGTCGACGCCGCGACGTTGCAGCGCGACACGATTGCCGTGAAGCTCGGCGACAAGATTTCGATCGCCGTGCTGGAAGATGCCCTTGCGGATGCGAACTTCACGCGTGTCGATTTCGTCTACGAACCGGGGCAGTACTCCGTGCGCGGAGGTATCGTCGATGTCTTTTCCTATTCGGAAAGCAAGCCTTACCGGATCGACTTTTTCGGCGACGAGGTCGACTCGATCCGCCGTTTCAATATTTCGAGCCAGCTTTCGGCCGACAAGCTCGACCGGGTGGAAATCGTCCCCAACCTCAATGCCGGCGAGGCACCCCGGGTGTCGTTCGTGCAGTTCGCGGGTTCTTCGGCAACCTGCTGGTTCTACGATGCCGACTACGTGCTGCGCCGTGTCAACGACCTGCGCCGCAAGGTGCTCGCGGACATGGAGGAGCCCGGGCAGATCGACCGCCTGCTGACCAGCCGCAACGTGCTGTTGCGCGACATGGCCGGCAACAGCGTGGTGGCGCTGCGCGACAACCTGCCGGAACGCCCCGCCACGGCGGCCGTGGTGTTCGACACGGCCCCGCAGCCCAAGTTCAATAAGAATTTCGAGATGCTGGCCGACGACATGATCCGCAATTCGCTGCGGGGCTATGCGACCTACATCCTCTCGGAGAACAAGGTGCAGGTCGAACGCCTCGAAAACATCTTCCACCAGATAGGGCGCGGGCAGGCCGCCGTGCGGTCGCTCTCCGTTACGTTGCACGAGGGGTTCGTGGACAACGACCTGAAACTGTGCCTCTATACCGACCACCAGATTTTCGACCGTTACCAGCGCTACCGCATCAACGGCGAGATCCGGCGCGACGAGCAGATGACCGTCGCCGAACTGAACCAGCTCCGCCCGGGTGACTATGTGGTGCATATCGACCACGGCGTGGGGCGTTTCGACGGGCTGGTGAAGATCAACGAGAACGGCAAGGTGCACGAGGCTATCAAGCTGGTATACAAGGACGGCGACGTGTTGTTCGTAAACGTCCATTCGCTCCACCGCATTTCGCGTTACAAGTCCGGCGACGGCGAGCCTCCGAAGGTCTATAAACTCGGCAACGGGGCATGGCAGAAACTCAAGAACGCCGCCAAGAAGGCCGTCAAGGATATCTCGCGCGAGCTGATCGCCCTCTATGCCAAGCGCAAGGCCAGCAAAGGGTTCGCATTCACACCCGACAGTTACCTGCAGCACGAGCTGGAGGCGTCGTTCCAGTGGGAGGACACCCCCGACCAGCAGACGACTGTCGCGGCCGTCAAGAAGGACATGGAGTCCGACCAGCCGATGGACAGGCTGGTCTGCGGCGACGTGGGCTTCGGCAAGACCGAGGTGGCGATCCGCGCGGCGTTCAAGGCTGCCGTGGACGGCAAGCAGGTAGCGGTGCTGGTGCCGACGACGATCCTCGCCCTGCAACACTACCGCTCCTTTTCGGAGCGCCTGCGCGATTTCCCCGTGCGGGTCGAGTATCTCAACCGCACCAAGACCGCCAAGGAGGCGGGGCAGATACGTGCCGACCTCGAATCGGGGCGTATCGACATCCTGATCGGCACCCATAAAATACTGGGCAAGCAGATCAAATTCCGTGACCTGGGGCTGCTGATCATCGACGAGGAACAGAAGTTCGGCGTCGCGGCCAAGGAGAAACTCACGCAGATGGCCGTCAACGTCGATACGCTGACCCTGACGGCGACGCCGATCCCGCGCACGCTGCAATTTTCGCTCATGGGCTCGCGCGACCTGTCGGTCATCTCGACCCCGCCGCCCAACCGCCAGCCGATCGTCACCGAGTCGCATGTCTTCTCCGAGGAGATCATCCGCGACGCCGTCGAGGCCGAGCTCGCACGCGGCGGCCAGGTATATTTCGTCCATAACCGCGTCGAAGACCTGATGTCCATCCAAGGGCTTATCACGCGCGTATGCCCCAAGGCCCGCGTGGCCGTCGGACACGGCAAGATGCCGGCCGAGAAGCTCGAGAAGCTGATCATGGATTTTATATACGGGGAGTTCGACGTGCTCGTTTCGACCACGATCATCGAGAACGGCATCGACATCCCCAATGCCAATACGATCATCGTCGACAATGCCCAGAATTTCGGCCTGAGCGACCTGCACCAGTTGCGCGGGCGCGTGGGGCGCAGCAATCAGAAAGCCTATTGCTACCTGCTCTCGCCGCCCGAGGAGATGCTGTCGTCCGATGCGCGGCGCCGCCTGCGGGCGATCGAGGAGTTCTCCGACCTGGGGTCGGGGTTCAACATTGCGATGCAGGATCTCGACATCCGCGGCGCGGGCAACCTGCTGGGTGCCGAGCAGAGCGGGTTTATCGCCGACATCGGTTTCGAGACCTACCAGAAGATCATGAACGAGGCGATCGCCGAGCTGCGGGCCGAAGGCTTGCAGGTGGCGGGTCTGGGTGCCGCCGAGCAGGATGTCGTGGAGCAGATGCATTATGTGGATGACGCGCACATCGAAATAGAGGTCGAGGCCGGGCTGCCCGATGCCTACGTGGCGCAGCAGGCCGAACGCCTGAAGCTCTACCGCGAGCTCGACTCGACCAAGGACGAAGCCGCGTTGCAGGCCTTCGAGAGCCGCCTGGCAGACCGTTTCGGCCCCCTGCCGCGCGAAGCGCAGGAACTGCTCAACGTCGTGCGCCTGCGCTGGGAGGCGATCCGCCTCGGCATCGAGCGGGTGAAGGTCAAGAACGGGCTGATGATCCTCCACTTCGTCGGCGAGCAGAACTCGCCCTATTACAAAAGCGATACCTTTATGGAGTTGCTCCGCAAGGTCACGCAAAATCCCGCCAGATTTGTGCTCAAACAGCACAATAATCGTCTGGCGATGACCGTTAGGAATGTCAAAGACATTGAGGACGGGTATAAAACACTGCAACAGCTTTGAATTTAGTCGTAGATTTCGGGAACACCCTGGTAAAACTCGCGGTTTTCGACAAGGGGGAGCTTGTCGCGCAGCGCTGCATGGAGCGGTTGCACCCGTCGGTGCTCGAAGAACTGCTCTCCGAATGGCCCGTGCGCCGCGCCGTGGTGGCGTCGACGCGCGGCGAGGTCGATGACGTGGCGGCGATGCTCCGCCGGCGGGTGGATTACCTGCTGGAGTTCACCTCCCAGACCCCCATGCCCATCGGCAACGCGTACCTTACGCCCGAGACGCTGGGGCGCGACAGGCTGGCCGCAGCCGTCGGCGCGACGGTGCTCTATCCGGGTGAGAACGTGCTGATCGTCGATTTCGGTACGGCGGTGACCATCGACCTGGTGACGGCCGACAATACGTTCCGGGGCGGCTGCATCTCCCCGGGCGTGACGATGCGTTTCAGGGCGCTGCATGACTATACGGCCAAGCTGCCGCTGTGTGCCGCGACCGGGGGCGAAGGGCTCTCGGGGCTTACGACCGAAGAGGCCATCGAACTGGGCGTGATGAACGGGATCGCCTTCGAAATAGAAGGTTACGTCACCCGCATGCGGGAGAAAATCGACGGCTTGCGCGTAATTTTTACCGGTGGGGATGCAAAATTCTTTGTTAAACGAATTAAAAATACGATATTTGCAAATTGTAATCTGGTCTTTTGCGGATTGAATAGAATTTTAGAGCACAATGCAAGTGAAGAACACCTTGATTAAGCTGGTTGTCGCGGCAGCCGTGATGCTTCCTTATGCCGTATCGGCCCAGACAAGCAGTATTAACGCATTCTCTCCCTATACGATGTACGGCATCGGCGAGATCAATACGCCCGGTACGACGCAGATGCGCTCGATGGGCGGCGTCGGGGTGGCCATGGGCACTCCGGGCAAAATCAATCTGCTCAACCCTGCAGCGTACAGCACCATCCCGCAAAAGAGTTTCCTCTTCAGTTTCGGCCTCGAGGGACAGAATTACTACAATTCGCAGAAGGTGGACAATGTGTCCAAAAACACGGCCTATAATACGTTCAATTTCCACGATATCGCGTTCCAGATGCCGGTCGCCAAGAAACTCGGCCTCGGGTTCAGCCTCACGCCGTACAGTTCGGTGGGCTACCGTACCAAGTATACGCAGGATTTCGACCCGAACGATCCGGTTTGGGGCAATGTGGGACGCGTGCAGTACGTCTATCAGGGCGAAGGCGACGTGACGGAGGTCAAGGTCGGCCTGGGCTGGGAGATTTTCAAGAATTTCTCGTTGGGTGTCGCGGCGCAGTATTACTGGGGCGACATCGACCGCAGCTTCGTGATGACCCCGACGCCGATCACGGGCGACGGAACCTTCTCGTCGACGGTCGGCAGCGACAATTACAGCATTTCGAGCATCAAAGGACAGGTCGGTGTCCTCTGGAAGGCTATCATGAACCAGAAACGCATGCTGACGTTCGGTGCTACGTACGATTTCGGCGGCAACCTGAATCCCGATGTGACCTCGCGCATTTATATCGGCGACCTGTACAACTCCACCGTGAAGGGCGATACGACCCACCTGGCGCTTGCTTTGCCGCGTCAGCTTTCGGTGGGGGCTTATTATATGACCTCGAAATGGACGCTTGGGCTTGACTACGTCTATCAGAACTGGACCGGCGGCAATAAGGCGACCGAAATGACCGGGGTCAGCGGCCCGGACAAATCTGCATACGAAGTGGCCTATACCAATACGAGCATGGTGAAAGTGGGCGTGGAGTATACGCCGAACTATTACGACGTGCGCAGGTTCATGAAACGCTGGGCCTACCGGGCGGGTTTCCGTTACGGAACCTACAACCAGACCTACGACGGCAATAAAATCGGAGAATACGCCGTTACGTTGGGTGTAGGGGTGCCTGTGAAGTTCCTCGGCAGTTCGACCATCGACGTGGGCGTGGAATACGGACGTCGCGGCTATAACCTTTCCGAGCGTCTGGGACTGGTGCGGCAGCAGTATTTCAAATTCTCGGTCGGATTCTCGCTCTTTGCGGGTGCCGAGAACGGGGAATACTGGTTCCGCAGGCCGAAATACGATTAGTTTTTGAGCCGGAAAATTGCACGTCCGAGGAATTAGTAGTAACTTGCGACCCCGACACGGAGGTAGTTTAACTGACGAAAACAATTATAAGTATAAGAAATACAAAAATTAATCTCTGACCGATGAAAAACGTAAAATTTCTGCTTTCTGCCGCTTTGGTGTTTTTGGCTTCGGCGGCTTTGGCTCAGGATTTCAGTGCCCCGCAATATGCGAAATGGGGCGCTACTCCCGAAGAGCGTGAACAGAACATTCTGAACAGTAATTTCCTGAAAGAATCGTGCGACAACCGTGACTACGATGCCGCTGCACACTACCTCAAGGGGCTTATCGACAAGATACCCGATGCAGCGGAGTCGATCTACCAGCGCGGTGCCGTCGTGTATAAGAACAAGATCAACCGTGCCAAGAGCGTGGCGGAGAAGAACATGTTCATCGACTCGCTGATGCTGATGTACGATATGCGTGCCCAGTATTTCGGCGATAACGTCAAGCCCGGCAAGACGGCCTTTATCCTCGACCAGAAGGCGCGCGAGTTCCTGCGCTACAAACCCAACGACCGCAAGGGCATCCGCGAGGCATTCCGCGCGGCAATCGCGCAGGGCGGCGACAGCACCGACCCCGAAACCGTGGTGGCCTATTTCTCGAACCTCTGCGAGGATTATAAGAATACCGACGAGGTGATGCCCGATGAGATCATCGCCGAGTACGACCGCCTGACCCCGTTCTTCGAGAAGAACCCCGAGGCCGGCGATTACAAGTCGCAGTTCGACGCGGCTTTCGGCCTGAGCGGCGCGGCCAGCTGCGAGAACCTCGAAAATCTGTTCCGCGGCAAGCTGGAGGCTGCTCCCGACGATGAGGCGTTGCTGGCGCAGGCCGTAGCCCTGATGTCGCGTGCCAAGTGCGACGGCGATTTCTATTTCTCGATTGCCGAGAAATACTATACGGTGAAACCTTCGTCCGAAACTGCGATGTTCCTTGCGCAGGCCTTCCAGAGCAAGGGCGACTATACGAAGGCCATGAAATACCTCAATGAAGCGCTTGCCGTCGAGACGGATCCCGCTGAGCGTCAGCTGCTGCTGGTGCGCATGGCGCTGGTAGGTTTGGTTTCCAACGACATCCAGGGCGCCGCATCGGCTGCCCGTCAGGCCCGCGATCTGAACCCCGAGGACGGTGTGCCGTATTTCGTACTGGCCCAGTGCTACGGCATTTCGGCAGCTCATTGTGAAGGTTTCGCCGGGCCGGCTACCTTCTGGGCAGCTTACGACACGATGGCCAAGGCCGTCGAGCTGCTGCCGAGCGATTCGGAATACCGCGAACCTGCCAAAACCTCGATGAACGCATTCCGCAGCCGTTTCCCGACTTCGGAGGAGTGCTTCTTCAACGAGTTGCAGGAAGGCGCACGCTATACCGTCAACTGCGGTACGGCTGCCGGTGTGTCGACTACTGTGCGTCCCCGCTAATTGATGGACAGATTTATCGCAAGATACGTGATGGTAGCACTCTCCGTTGTGGGGAGTGCTATCTTGCTATTCTCTTGCGAGCGTGAAGAAGAACCCGAATCGGAGTCCCGGATAGAGATGATGATGACCGAATACAGCGAAAACCTGTCGGTTGTCATGTCGCAGAACGGCCGCCGTTCGTATCATTTCAAAACCCCGCTGCTCGAAGGTTATTCGCTGGCGCGCGAGCCTTACCGCGAGTTCCCCAAGGGTGTGGAGATGACGACCTATAAGAACGATTCGCTCTCGTCGGTCGATGCCGTGCTGACGGCCAACTATGCGATCCATTACGAGACCCGCGACCTGTGGGAGGCGCGGGGAAATGTCGTGGTAGAGAAATCGGACGGCAAGAAACTCTATACGCAACAGTTGTTCTGGAACGCGCGAACCAAGAAAATCTATTCGAACGTCGATTCGAAAATCGTGCAGAACGACGGCCGCGACGTGTTCATCGGCGAAGGTTTCGAGTCGGACGAGGAGTTTAAGGACTGGCGCTTCCGCCGTATGAAGGGGCGCATGGAGGTCGAGGTCAAACCTAACGAATCGGACTCTACGGCGGTGGCCGAACCTGCCGGCCGGACTTCGGATTCGCCCCGCCCTGCGACAGACCACCCTGCGACAGACCGGCCTGCCGCTCCGGTTGCGGCGCGGCCCGCGGCACCGCTTTCCGAGGAGCCGCCTTTGGCTGCACCAGCTGTCCGCCCCGACGGGGAGGAGGAGCTCCGCCCGGCCGAACCGATCGGTGAGATACAGCCGCTGCGGCGTGCCGTACATGCGGACGAAGCGGGGGAGTAACCCAAAATAAACAGGACGATGCTTACTTCGGTCATACTGATTGTCTTAATGCTGTTATTGTCGGCATTCTTTTCGGGCATGGAGATCGCTTTCACGAGCAAGAACCGCCTGAAACTGGAGATCGACCGCAAACAGAGCCGCATGTTCGACCATATCGCGGAGATTTTTTCCCGCCACCCCGGGCAGTATATCACCACGATACTGGTGGGCAACAACATTGCCCTGGTCATCTATTCGCTTTACATGTCGTTGCTGCTGCGCGGCATCTTCTATGCGCTGGGGTGGGAAAGCATCGCCCGTAACGGTTCGGTCGCCATCGAAACGGCCGTGTCGACCGTCATCATCATCTTTGCTGCGGAGTTCCTTCCCAAGTCGATCTTCCGCAACAACCCCAACTTCTATTACCGCGCCCTGGCGCCGGTGATCTATTTCTTTTACCTGCTGCTCTATCCGATCGCCCGCCTCACGACGCTCATATCGCATGGTATCCTGCGCCTGGCGGGGCGCCGTGTCGAGGAGCGGGCCGTGTCGCACAGCTTCGGCCGCGACGATCTCGCGGCACTGCTCGATACCAATACGTCGGAACCGCGTCCCGAGCCGGACAACGAGTTCAAACTTTTCCAGAATGCGCTGGATTTCGCCGACCTGCGGGTTCGCGACTGCATGGTGCCGCGTGTGGATGTCGAGGCGGTGGATATCGACGACACGTCGATCGGGCAGCTCACGGCGCGGTTCGTCGATTCGAAATATTCGCGTATTTTCGTCTGGCGCAAGAGCATCGACAACATCGTCGGTTATGTCAATTCGAAGAGCCTGTTCACGCGTCCGGCCAATATCGCCGACGTGATGATGCAGGTCAATTTCGTGCCCGAGACCATGCCGCTGCAGCTGATGTTGCAGAATTTCATCAAGCACCGCAGCAACATCGCCGTGGTGATCGACGAGTTCGGCGGGACGGCGGGCGTCATTTCGCTCGAGGACGTGCTCGAACAGATTTTCGGCGAGATCGAGGACGAACACGACATACCCGATCTTACCGAAAAGCAGGTCGGCCAGGACGAGTATGTCCTCTCCTGCCGGCTGGAGGTGAAATACCTCAATGAAAAATACGGGCTGGGGATCGAAGAAAGCAAGGAATACGATACGCTGGCGGGCTTCATCATCTTCAATTACGACGGGATCCCGACCGCTGGGGAAACGGTTTTCATCGGCGGCCTGCAGTTGCGCATACTGCGTACGACGCGTTCGCGTATCGAGCTGGCGAGGGTCAAGAAATTGTAGGAATTTTTATATTATAATAAAGGCCTTTTCCGAATAAATTTTACTACCTTTGACTGCTAATTCGAAACAAACGAATAATTAACGATTTATATGGCAAGTTTAAACACTCTTCGCACCAAGTTCGGCATCGTGCTGTCGATTGTCATCGCAGGCGCCCTCTTGGCTTTCATTCTCTCCCTGAAGACCGAAATGGGCTTCTCGGGTAACGACCCCCGGGTCGGTGTCATCAACGGTAAAAAAATCAACTATTCGGAGTACTACAACCAGTACGAGCAGATCAAGGCGCAGAGCGGCGCCCAGGAAAGCGACGAACAGCAGTCCGCCATGCTCGCCAATGCTGCATGGCAGGCCCTGATCGGCAAGTATGTGCTGGAACCCGGTTTCGACAAGATGGGGCTGCGCGTTACGGAGCCCGAGCGTCTGTCGATGGTCAGCGGCCAGCATCCGTCGCAGGCGTTCTACAACGCCTTCGCCGATCCCCGCACGGGTGAGTACAACGTGGCTGCCGTCGGACAGTTCCTCGCGCAGGCCGAAACGAATGCGCAGGCACAGCAGGCGTGGGCGCAGCTCAACGAGCAGGCCCGCATGGAGCGTGAGATCGCCAAGTACCTCGGCCTGATCAAGGGCGGTGTATATGTCAATGCACTCGAAGTCGCGAACGGTGTGAATGCGGCCAACAATACCTATTCCGGGAAATGGGCCGGCAAGAAATATTCGGCTGTCCCCGATTCGCTGATCCAGGTGAAGTCCGGCGACATCAAGGCATACTACAACAGCCATAAGGATATGTTCAAGCAGACTCCCTCGCGTACGCTGTCGTATGTCGTGTTCGAGGTTACCCCCACGGACGACGATATGCTCGCTCTCGAAAAGAGCGTTGCCGAGGTGGGCGCACAGTTCGCCGCTACGGAGGAGCTGAAGTCGTTCGTACGTGCCAACCGCAACGGCAAGATCGCCGATTCCTATGTTTCGGCGGCTCAGCTTTCGGAGGACGAGGCCAAGGCACTGCTGGCGGGTGAGACTTACGGCCCCGTGCTGAAGAACAACCAGTGGACGATGGCCCGTGTGCTGGATTCGAAAATGGTGCCCGATACGCTGGGAATCCGCCATATCGTGCTGCCCTATACGCAGGAGGCGCTGGCCGACAGCCTGCTGACGGTAATCAAGGGCGGTGCCGATTTCGCACAGCTCGCCTCGCAGTATTCGGTATACGAAGCTACGGCAGCCAACGGCGGCGAAGTGGGTGTGGTGCCCTTCTCGGCTTTCACGGGCGAATTCGTTGCCGCGCTGGCCAATGCCAAGCGGGGGGACGTGGTGAAGGTCGCTTCGGGCGATGCCATCCAGCTGATGCAGGTGTACCGTGCCGACAAACCTTCGAAGCACATGCAGGTGGCGACGATCACCTATCCCGTCGAGGCTTCGGCTGCGACGCGCCGCAATGCCCACAACCTGGCCGGCACTTTCTCGGTGAATGCCAAGGGCTCGGTCGAGGCGTTCAACAACGCCGCTTCGGAAGCGGCCGTTACTCCTCGTGTCGCCTCGCTGGCGCAGGGCGAGCGTACGATCCGCGGCCTGGAGGATTCGCGTGAGGTTGCCCGCTGGGCTTACGGTGCCGAGACGGGCGATCTTTCGGAAATCTTCACCGTCGGAAACGACTATGTGGTCGCTACGCTGACCGAGATCGATGACAACGAGTATACCCCGATCGACAAGGTGGCTGCGCAGGTTCGCGCCCAGGTTCTCCGGGACAAGAAATACGATTACATCACCAAGCAGATCGCCGGTACGACGCTCGACGAGCAGGCTGCCAGCCTCGGTTCCGAGGTCGCCGATTTCGACGGCGTGACTTTCGGTGCCTTCTACGTGAACGGCCCGGGTGTCGAGCCCCGTCTGGTAGGCGCCATCGCTTCGACGACCGAGAAAGGCGTCCTGTCGGCTCCGGTGAAGGGCATGTCGGGGGTTTATGTTTTCCAGGTGGATGACATCCAGACTTCGGACAAGCAGACTGCCGAGGGCGAGAGGGTGCGTGCGCAGGCCATGGCCGAGAGCATGGCGCAGCAATTCTCGGTGCAGGCCATCCAGCAGATGGCCAACATCCAGGATCTGCGCGGCGAATATTTCTAAGCCTCGGATAAAAAATACGATATAGTTTTGAACGCCGGAATATTCCGGCGTTCTTTTTGTTATTTTTGCGTATATTTAGAAGTCGTATCAAAACATATCGCATACAATTATGAATAATTTTGTTTATCACAATCCGACGAAACTGGTTTTCGGCAAAGGGCAGATCGCTCAGCTCGCAAAGCTGATTCCTGCCGGCAAGAAGATCATGATTACCTGCGGCGGTGGCAGCGTGCGCCGCAACGGCATTTACGACCAAGTCGTCAAGGCCCTCGAAGGCCGTGACTGGGTCGAATTCTGGGGCATCGAGCCCAACCCGTCGGTCGAGACCGTCCGCGAGGCCATCGCATTGGGGCGTGAGCACGGCTCGGAGTTCCTGCTTGCCGTGGGCGGCGGGTCGGTCATCGACGGTACGAAGCTGATCGCTGCGGGGCTGCTTTATGACGGCGACCCGTGGGAGATCGTCCTGAAAGGGCAGGCGGATAAAACCGTTCCCCTCGGGACGGTGCTCACGATGTCGGCGACGGGATCGGAAATGAACAACGGCTCGGTGATCTCGTGCCAGGAAACGAAGGAGAAATTCCCGTTCAACGGCGACTATCCGCTCTTTTCGATCCTCGATCCCGAGGCATTGTTCTCTTTGCCGCAGAAGCAGATCGCCTACGGCCTGGCCGACACCTACGTGCATGTGCTGGAGCAGTATATGACCACGCCCGGGCAGTCGCGCCTGATGGATCGTTGGGCCGAAGGCATTCTGCATACCGTGATCGAGATCGCACCCCGGATTCGTGAGAACCAGCACGATTATGCCGTGATGTCGGAGTATATGCTTGCGGCGACCCTGGCGCTGAACGACATGATCCGCATGGGAGTGGCGCAGGACTGGGCGACGCATATGATCGGGCATGAGCTGACCGCACTGCACGGGCTGACGCACGGTGCGACGCTCGCCATTGTCATCAACGGTACGTTGCGCGTGCTGCGCGAGCAGAAGCGCGGCAAACTCCTGCAATACGGCGAGCGTATCTGGGGTATCACCGGCGGTTCCGACGAGGAGCGTATCGAGCGGACGATTGCGGCCAACGAGGAGTTCTTCCGTTCCCTGGGGCTTTCGACGCATCTTTCGCAGGAGGGTATCGGCGAGGCTACGATCGCCGAAATCGAACGCCGCTTCAACGCTGCGGGCAGCAGGTTCGGCGAGGCGCACAATGTCGACGGGGCGATGGCGCGCAGGATTCTGGAAGCCTGCCTGTAACTTGTCCCCGAGACCATCTGTATCCATGAAAAAATCCCCGCCGAGATGTCTCGGCGGGGATTACCGTATTCTGTCGAACCGTTATTCGGCGAGCAGGATTTCGAGAATCTTGATGGCGGCCGTGGCGATCGGGGTGCCGGGGCCGAAGATGGCGGCGGCGCCGTCGCGGTACAATTCGTCGTAATCCTGATGGGGGATTACGCCGCCAACGATCACGATGATGTCCTCGCGGCCGAGCTTCTTGAGCTCTGCGATGATCTGCGGCACAAGGGTCAGGTGGCCTGCGGCGAGCGACGAAACGCCCACTACATGCACGTCGTTCTCGACAGCCTGTTTAGCGGCCTCCTCCGGGGTCTGGAACAGCGGCCCCATGTCGACGTCGAAACCGATGTCGGCATAACCCGTGGCTACTACCTTGGCACCGCGGTCGTGGCCGTCCTGGCCGAGTTTCGCGATCATGACACGCGGCTGGCGGCCTTCCTTCTTGGCGAATTCGGCGCACAGCTCCTTGGCACGCTCGAACTGTTTGTCGTTTTTCACTTCTGAACTATATACTCCTGATATTGAACGAATGACGGCTTTGTAGCGGCCTACGACAACCTCGCAGGCGTCGGAAATCTCACCCAGCGAAGCGCGTACCTTGGCGGCCTCGACAGCCAGCTCCAGCAGGTTGCCCTGCTTGGTCTTCACGCACTCGGTGATCGCTGCGAGGGCCTTCTTCACGGCAGCCTCGTCGCGCGAAGCGCGCAGCTCCTTCAGACGCTTGATCTGGCTCTCGCGCACGGCGGTGTTGTCTACGGCCAGGATGTCGATCGGGGCCTCTTTCTCCAGGCGGTATTCGTTGATGCCGATGATCTTCTCCTCGCCGGAGTCGATGCGTGCCTGCTTGCGGGCCGCAGCCTCCTCGATGCGCATCTTCGGAATACCGGTCTCGATAGCCTTGGCCATACCGCCCAGTTTCTCGACTTCCTGGATACGCTCCCATGCCTTGTGGGCGATCTCGTTGGTGAGCGACTCCACGTAGTAGGAGCCTGCCCACGGGTCGACCTCGCGGCAGATATTGGTTTCCTCCTGGATGTAGATCTGCGTATTACGGGCGATACGTGCCGAGAAGTCGGTCGGCAGGGCGATGGCCTCGTCCAAAGCGTTGGTGTGCAGCGACTGGGTGTGTCCCAGGGCGGCGCCCATGGCCTCGATGGCGGTACGTGCCACGTTGTTGAACGGATCCTGCTCCGTAAGCGACCAGCCCGAGGTCTGCGAGTGGGTGCGCAGCGCCAGCGACTTGGGGTTCTTGGGCTCGAACTGCTTGACGATCTTGGCCCACAGCATACGTGCCGCGCGCATCTTGGCGATCTCCATGAAGTGGTTCATGCCGATTGCCCAGAAGAACGACAGGCGGGGGGCGAAGGCGTCCACCGACATGCCTGCGTTGATACCTGCGCGCAGGTACTCCAGTCCGTCGGCCAGCGTGTAGGCCAGCTCGATGTCGGCCGTGGCGCCTGCCTCCTGCATGTGGTACCCCGAGATCGAGATCGAGTTGAACTTGGGCATGTTCTTCGAGGTGTACTCGAAGATGTCGGCAATGATGCGCATCGAGAACTCGGGGGGATAAATATAGGTGTTACGCACCATGAACTCCTTGAGGATGTCGTTCTGGATCGTACCGGCCAGCTGGTCGAGCGTGCAGCCCTGCTCCAGACCCGTCACAATGTAGAATGCCAGGATGGGCAGCACGGCGCCGTTCATGGTCATCGACACCGACATCTTGTCGAGCGGAATGCCGTTGAACAGTACCTTCATGTCCTCGACCGAGCAGATCGACACGCCGGCTTTGCCCACGTCGCCCACCACGCGCGGGTGGTCGGCGTCGTAGCCGCGGTGCGTAGCAAGGTCGAATGCCACCGACAGACCCTTCTGCCCGGCGGCCAGGTTGCGGCGGTAGAATGCGTTGGACTCCTCGGCGGTCGAGAAACCCGCATACTGGCGGATCGTCCACGGGCGCATCACGTACATCGTTGAGTAGGGGCCGCGCAGGAACGGGGCGATACCTGCCGCATAGTTCAGGTGCTCCATGCCTTCGAGGTCTTGGGCCGTATAGGCGCCCTTGACGGGAATACCCTCGGCCGTCAGCCACGGCTCGACCTGTCCGCAGCCTTTCGAGGCGCAGCAACTTTTCTGCTGGCCTGCGTCGTATGTCAGTTCTGAAAATTTAGCTCTCATGATTAGATTCCCATCTCTTTAAGGTAGAACTTAAGTGTTTCCAAGACGTTGGACTTCACGTTTATAAAGTTCGTGATGCCCTGCGCTTCCAGTTCGGGTGCGCAGGCCGGTGCCCCGGCAACCACCAGGATCGCCTTGCCGCCGAGCAGCTCCTTGACTTTCGGGGCTGCCTCCGCATAGTCGTCGTCGCTTGCGCAGACCACGACGATCTGCGCCTTGGATTCGAGTGCGGCCTTCGCGCCCTCTTCGATCGACTTGAAATAAGTGTTGTCGATCACCTTGATGCCGGCGCATGCGAAGAAATTGCACGAGAACTGCGAGCGGGCGCGGGCCATGCCCAGGTTGCCGCACGTCAGCATGAATGCCTTGGGCTCCTTGCCGCTGCGATCCACCTGCAGGCGCATCTCTTCGAACGCCATGGCGCCGCGGTAGGGGACGAGTACATTGCCCTCGGCCTGCTTGCGCGTAACGGACTCGGCGGTGATCTCCTTGCCGGCGACCTCCGTAAAGTTGGGATATTGGTTGGCGCCGAGCAGCGTCTGGCGGCGCGTAGCGATGTTCTTGTCCTTGGCTGCGGCCGACGCTTTGATACGCTCGACGATCAGGCCGGCCTTGTAAGCCTCGGTGTAGCCTCCCTTCTCCTCGATTTCGAGGAAAAGCTTCCAGGCTTCGGCTGCGATCGACTGCGTGAGGTTCTCGACATAGTACGAGCCGCCTGCCGGGTCGACGACCTGGTCGAAATGCGACTCGTTCTTGAGCAGCAGCTCGACGTTGCGGGCGATGCGCTTCGAGAACTCGGTCGGGTTTTCGAACGAGGCGTCGAACGGCATCACCTCCAGCGAATGTACGCCGGCGATCGTGGCCGACATGGCCTCGGTCGTGCCGCGCAGCATGTTCACGTAGGGGTCGTAGACGGTCTGGTTCCAGCGCGAGGTCTCGGCGTGTATCTGCATCTTGCAGGCGCAGTTCTTCGCCGGGCCGTAGCCCTTGACGATGTTGGCCCACAGCATGCGTGCTGCGCGGAATTTGGCGATCTCCATGAAATAGTTGGAGCTTACCGAGAACGAGAAGCGCAGTTTGCGTGCGGCCGCGTCGACGTCCAGCCCTGCGTCCGTCAGGCGTACGAGGTAGTCGTGGCCTGCCGAAAGGGTGAATGCCAGCTCTTCGACGATGGTCGAACCCGAGTTGCCGAAGGTCTGTCCCGCAACGGTTACGATGCGCACGTGCTTGTACTCCTTGGTCTTGTGGATCAGCTCGACGATGCGGGCGATGCACTTTTCACCGTTGGGCGAGCAGAAATCGCCTTTCGACGAAAGCCCTTTTACCAGCGGGTCGATGCAGAATGCGATGCGGACATCCTCCTTGGCGATGCCCTCCTTTTCGACTTTCGCCAGGACGAGCTCGGCGACATTGGCCATTTTCTCTCCGCAGAAGGTGATCTCGACAGCCGGAATACAGATGTCCTTGAGCAGCATGTCGAGGTCTGCCGCCGAAAAATCCGCCGACGCGATGCAGAAGCCGAGCGAGTCGACACCTGCGTTGAGGATTTTCAGTGCCTCGGCGTTTGCCTCCTTGGGGCATACGACGCTCACGGTCTGGTGTACGCGCCAGCGGTTGTGCGCGTGCGTACCGCGTACGTAAGGGAACTCGCCTGCCTGCGAGCCCAGGAACTTGATGCCCTCGAGGTTCTCGGCGCGGTAGTAGGGCCGGACGTTGAAACCTTCGCCCGTTTTCCATACCAGCTTGCGCTCGTAATCAGCACCTTTCAGGTCGGCCGTAATCACCTCCTCCCACTTCTCGGTCGGAACCGGCGGGAATTCGGTGAACAGCTTTTCACTTTTGGTATTTGCCATAACTATTTAGAGATTAGTATAAGTGTAGTTTCAAAATTGCACGTAAAGGTACAAAATTATTAGTGATTGAAACAAGAAATTGTTAATAAAATAACACTATATAATTTCTTTTTATAATATAGGTGATTTCGTTTGCTTTCGGCAACCGCCGGAAGAAGTTTTTTAGTTGTGGTGAAATAGTTTAATATTGTTCTTAATAGCCATGGAAATTACGAAAAACTAAAAATGTGAAAATTCGGGGATATGACGAAAATTTAAGGGTGTTTTTCGGAAAATTGCATTGAAATTCGGCGTTTTTATGGAAAAATGCATGTGATTTTTCGGAAAATGCTGAAAAAATAGGGCGTTTTTCGAAAAAATGCCGATTTTGTGAAAACAACGTAACTGAAAAAATATTACATTTGCAAGCGAGATCGATACATACGGCGGCAGGGGTGAAGCCGCGGGTTAGTCAGGTTGGGCGGAGTATGCCGCGAGGCAGTTGCCCTCCGGAATTTTAGGTTAGGTTTTAGTTCAGCAATTATTCGGCTTCCGCCCCTGCGCGTATGTTTTTAATGGAATGCTAATCCAATTCAATTACATCTATGTCATCATTGCTCAGATTCAAGATGGTCGATGCGGCCATAAACCACACCGCCGTCGAGGTGAAGGCTCCCGAAGGACGTCCTTCGGACTATTTCGGGAAACGGGTATTCGGGCGCGCAGCCATGCGCAAGTATTTGAACAAGGCTACTTACGACGCCCTTGTCGATACGATGGAGAACGGTACGCCCCTCACGCGGGAGGTTGCCGACGGTATCGCGGCAGGCATGCGCCAGTGGGCGCTGGAGCACGGTGCCGACCACTATACCCATTGGTTCCAGCCCCTGACGGGAGGTACGGCCGAGAAGCACGATGCGTTTGCCGACCCGGACGGCTTGGGCGGGGTTCTGGAGGAGTTCTCCGGCAAACTGCTCGTCCAGCAGGAGCCCGATGCGTCGTCGTTCCCCAACGGAGGCATCCGCAATACGTTCGAGGCTCGCGGTTATTCGGCCTGGGATCCGACCTCGCCGGCCTTCATCGTCGACACGACGCTCTGTATCCCGACCGTCTTCATCGCCTATACGGGCGAGGCGCTCGATTACAAGGTGCCGCTGCTGCGCTCGATCTCGGCGGTGAACAAGGCCGCGACCGAGGTGTGCCACTATTTCGACAAAAACGTGCAGCGGGTCATCTCGTATCTGGGCTGGGAGCAGGAGTATTTCCTCGTGGACGAAAGCCTCTGGGCCGTACGTCCCGACCTGATGCTCACCGGGCGTACGCTGATGGGGCATGAATCGGCCAAGAACCAGCAGTTGGAAGACCACTATTTCGGTGCGATCCCGACCCGTGTGATGGCATTCATGAAAGACCTCGAATACGAGTGCCTGAAACTGGGCATCCCCGTCAAAACCCGCCACAACGAGGTGGCGCCCAACCAGTTCGAACTGGCGCCGGTCTACGAGGAGGCCAATCTTGCCAACGACCACAACCAACTGCTGATGACCGTGATGGACAAGATCGCCCGCCGTCACAAGTTCCGGGTGCTGTTGCACGAAAAGCCCTTCAAGGGGATCAACGGTTCGGGCAAACACAACAACTGGTCGCTGGGGACGGATACGGGCGTGAACCTGCTGGGGCCTGGCAAGACCGCTTCGGAGAACCTGCAGTTCATCACCTTCCTGGTGAATGCCATTTCGGCCGTACACAAGCACAACGGCCTGCTCAAGGCGGCGATCATGAGCGCCACGAACGCACACCGCCTGGGAGCTAACGAGGCGCCCCCGGCAATCATCTCGACCTTCCTCGGGACGCAGGTGTCGGCCGTGCTGGACAAACTGGCGGCCAGCAAGGGCGACGACGCGATCCGCTTCGATGCCAAGAACGTGTTCAAGATGAGCGGGATTTCGCATATCCCGACGCTGCTGCTCGACAATACCGACCGTAACCGCACCTCGCCGTTCGCGTTTACGGGCAACCGGTTCGAGTTCCGCGCCGTAGGTTCTTCGGACAACTGTGCCGAGGCGATGATCGTGCTCAATGCGGCGATGGCGCACGAACTGGCCGAGTTCAAGCAGAACGTCGATGCCAAGATCGAGGCCGGCATGAAGAAAGAGAAGGCCATCTACGAGGTGCTCAAACAGATGATCAAGGCCTGCAAGGCCATCCGTTTCGACGGCAACGGCTATTCCGACGAGTGGAAGGCCGAGGCGCGCAAACGCGGCCTGGACTGCGAAACCTCGACGCCGCTGATCTTCGACCGTTACCTCGACAAGCAGACGCTCCGGATGTTCGGCGACACGGGCGTCTTCTCGAAGGTCGAGCTCGAAGCCCGCACCGAGGTGAAGTGGGAGACCTACACCAAGAAAATCCAGATCGAGGGGCGCGTGCTGGGCGATCTGGCGATGAACCATATCGTGCCGATTGCTTCGAAGTACGAGGCATTGCTGCTCGACAAGGTCTACAAGATGTCGCAGATCCCGGGGCTGAACGCTTCGGCCGACATCGAACTCATCAAGAAGATCCAGTACCATACGGCCGAAATACAGCGGCTCACGGCCGGGATGGTCGACGCCCGCAAGGTGGCCAACAGGATCGAGGATCAGCGCGAGAAGGCGATCGCCTACCATGATACCGTAGCCGCATGTTTCGACGAGATCCGCCGCCACATCGACAAGCTGGAGGAGATCGTCGACGACCAGATGTGGCCGCTGCCCAAATACCGCGAGCTGCTTTTCCTGCGCTGATCGCCTCCTTATATAATTGTGTAATGATCCGGGTTTGCCGCTCGGATTATTTTTCGTTATCTTTGTTTTCCGAAGCTGTGAAAAGGGAATGGGGTGGATTAGGGTTCGGAGCCGATTTGGCGGCAGCAAATTTTCCGAAAAGGCGCTGCGCCAGACGGGAAGGAGTGCAGGTTTGAGGAGCAAACCGGCAATGCATTTGCATTGGGACATTGCTATTCCGAATTTTATTGCTTTCTTGCATGATGAACATGTAACCCACTTGTGAATGAAGCGAAAAATAGGCACAGTATTATTGACGGTATGCGTCACCGCAGCAGCATATGCCCAAAGCCCGCCGTCGGCAACAGATCGGACGCGGAATGCAAAAACAGCGGCGCGTATCGAACGTCATCGCCTCGCCTCGAAAGAGAATAATCTCTTTGTGACGGGCGCGTCGGGAATCACGGCGCATAATCAGGTGACTGTCGGCGTGAAGGTGGAGTACAGCCGCCAATTGAAAGGAAATTTTTATTGGGGCGTGGATTTTTCGGCCCGGTGGCATCTGGGGAGTTTGATGAGCTACGATTGGAGCGGCCACGGATCTGACCCTTACCGCAATACGGTTGCGCAGGATATTTATAAACTGGATGCAATGGCCTATTATCGGCTGCCGGTGGTGAAAAGCAGGCTTTTTCTGCGTTTCGGAGCCGGAGTTGGGGCGGGATACCACCGGATACTAAAGCATGTAGACAACGATCTTGACAAGGATAGGGTATTGCCTTTCTTCAATGTCGAATGTGCGTGGATTCTGCGGGTGACGAAGGGGTTTGAACTGAAATTTTCGCCGACGATCCTGTTTGTGCCTTCGGAATTCTCGGTGTCGCCCGTCGAACTCGGTGCGCCGACCGATGTGACGCCCTGGCTTACGGATGCCGGGTTTTCGCTGACGTGCGGCTGGCGGTTCTGATGTATTAGGAAGTAACAATATAGTATGAAAATCATTGCAGACAGCGGATCGACCAAATGCACGTGGCTCGTGACCGACGGCGTGCATACCTCGGAATACCGGACGCGGGGAATCAATGCCGTGCAGCACTCCCCGGAGCAAATACGCGAAGCGCTTGCCGAACTGCCGCCGTGCGGCCCCGTCGAGGCCGTCTATTTCTACGGCGCAGGGTGCGGGGGCACCTTCCCCGAAGCGACGGAGAAGATGGTGCGGGAACTCCGCGCGCATTTCGGCACGGGGCGGATCGAGGCCGAGACCGACCTGCTGGGGGCTGCCCGGGCGTTGTTCGGCCGCGGCGAAGGCGTGGCCTGCATCCTCGGCACGGGCTCCAATTCGTGCTGGTGCCGGGGCGGCGAAATCGTGGAAAACGTCCCGCCGCTGGGGTATGTCCTCGGCGACGAGGGCAGCGGTGCGGCGCTGGGACGCAACCTGGTGAACGGTATTTTCAAAGGGCATATCCCCCTGCGGGAGGAGTTCCTCGCGGCGCATGGGCTGACCTATGAGGAGATCATCCTCCGGGTCTACCGCGAGCCGTATGCCAACCGTTTCCTGGCGTCGTTCGCGCCGTTCGTACATGCGTACCTGGATTGCCCCGAGGTGCGGGCTATGGTGGCGGAAACCTTCGCCGATTTCGCCCAACGCAACCTGAGCCGCTATCCCGTGCATCTGACGGTCGCCTGCATCGGCGGCGTTGCCGCCGCATTCGAGGGGCTGCTGCGCGAGGTGCTCGCACATGGGGGTTACCGGGTCGGCCTGATCGCCGCATCACCTGCCGAAGGACTTATCAAATACCATTATGGAAAATAGAATAACCGAACAGGCTTCGGCCTACGATAATTTACAGCGGATGTCGGTGCACGACATCCTGACGGGCATCAACCGCGAAGACGCACGCGTCCACGAGGCCGTGGCCAAGACCATCCCCGTGATGGAACGGCTCGTGGAGCGGGTCGTCGAACGCATGGAGCGCGGCGGGAGGATGTTTTACATCGGGGCCGGTACGAGCGGGAGGCTGGGTGTGACGGACGCCTCGGAGCTTCCCCCGACCTATGGCGTGCCCTTCGACAGGGTCATCGGCCTGATCGCCGGCGGCGACGGTGCACTGCGGCGTGCCGTGGAGAATGCCGAGGACGATACCGCAGGGGCTTGGCGCGACATGGCGCCCTACCATCCCACGGCGGACGATGTCCTGGTCGGGATCGCCGCGTCGGGTACCACCCCCTATGTGGTCGGCGGCCTGCGCATGGCGCGGGAGCACGGCCTGTTGACCGCCTCCATTACCTGCAATCCCTCGTCGCCCGTGGCGGCCGAGGCGGAATATGCGCTCGAAGCGGTCGTGGGGCCGGAGTTCGTGACGGGGTCGACCCGCATGAAGGCGGGCACGGCACAGAAGCTGATGCTCAACATGCTGTCGACGGCCGTGATGATCCGCCTGGGGCGTGTCGAGGGTAACCGCATGGTCAACATGCAGTTGACGAACGACAAACTCGTGGGGCGCGGCACGCGCATGGTGGCCGAGGCTTCGGGGCTTTCCGAGGCGCAGGCACGGGCGTTGCTGCTGCAATACGGGTCGGTGAAAAAGGCGTTGGAGCATGCACCGAAGCCTGAGTGAGTATATCGCCCTGCTGGAGCGCGAGGGCGAACTCGTCCGCATAGCGGCTCCGGTGTCGCCGGTGGAGGAGATCGCCGAGATAACCGACCGGGTTTCGAAAATGCCCGGCGGCGGCAAGGCGTTGCTGTTCGAAAATACCGGCACGGATTTTCCCGTGCTGACCAACATGTTCGGTTCCGCACGCCGCATGGCGCTGGCGCTGGGTGTCGGGTCGCTCGGCGAACTCTCGGAACGGGTCGACGGATTGCTGCGGCAGGCCATGGCGCCGCGCCCGTCGTTCGCGGACAAGTTGCGGGCGTTGCCGCTGCTGGCCGGGATGTCCCGCTGGTTTCCGCGTACGGTGTCGGGGCGGGGCGAATGCCAGCAGGTCGTGCAGACGGGTGCTGAGGCGTCGCTCGCGGCGCTTCCGATCCTGAAGTGCTGGCCGGCCGACGGCGGGCGTTTCGTAACCCTGCCGATGGTGAACACGGTCGATCCCCAGACGGGCGTGCGCAACGTCGGCATGTACCGCATGCAGGTCTTCGACGACCATACGACGGGCATGCACTGGCATATCCACAAGACGGGGGCCCGGCATTACGATGCCTGGAAACGCTCGGGGCGGCGGATGCCCGTGTCGGTGGCGCTGGGCGGCGATCCGGCCTATACTTATGCCGCGACGGCGCCGATGCCCGACAACATGGACGAATACCTGCTGGCCGGGTTCCTGCGCCGCCGTCCCGTGAAACTCGTGAAGTGCGTCACCAACGATATTTATGTCCCGGCCGACTGCGACTTCGTGATCGAGGGTTATGTCGACCCTGCGGAGGAGAAAGCCGTCGAAGGCCCCTTCGGCGACCATACGGGGTTCTATTCGCTCGAAGACCGTTATCCGCTTTTCCACGTCACGGCCCTCACGCGGCGGCGGGATGCGGTATACCCGGCCACGGTCGTGGGGATTCCTCCGCAGGAGGACGCCTGTATCGCGCAGGCAACGGAGCGGATATTCCTGGCGCCGATACGCATGGCCCTGCAGCCCGAAATCCGCGACATGACGATGCCCGAGGCCGGAACGGCGCATAACATCGCCGTCGTTTCGATCGACAGCCGCTATGCCGGACAGGCCGTGAAGGTCGCCCAGTCGCTGTGGGGCGCCGGGCAGATGATGTTCAACAAATACATGCTCGTCGTCCCGGCTGCGACCGACGTGCGCGATTCGGATGCATTGGCGCGGCTCGTGCGCAACCTCGACCCGCTGCGCAACATAGTCCGCAGCGAGGGGATTCTCGATGTCCTCGACCACGCGACAGCAACGCCGGGCTTCGGCGGAAAAATTGCATTGGATGCTACGGCCTGCGGTACCGGGGGCGGGTGCGCGAATCCGCAGGAGCCTGCAACGCGTGTGCCTGCCGATCCCCCACGGGGTGTCGAGGGCGTGCGTCCCGCAGCGGATGGCGCAATATCCGGGGCTTGTGCCGGGCAGGGTGACGGCGGGCAGCCCCTCCTTCCGGCCGGCTACCGCTCCGACCTGCTCGAAAAATGGGGCGTGGCGGTCGCCTTCGCTGCGCCGGACGCCGAAGTGCCGGTTCCGCCGGGGGTGAAATACCTCGCTGTGTTCGACCCGGCGGCGGAGGAACTCACGGCTGCCGAACTTTTGTGGCTCGCTGCGGCCAATACCGATCCGCGGCGTGATGTGCGGACGGAAGGTGCGGCGTTGGTGATCGATGCCCGGAGCAAACGCCCCGGGGCGGGGGAGAACCCCGGCCGTTTCCCGAACGTCGTGACCGCGTCGGAAGCGACTGTCGCTTTGGTCGACCGCCGCTGGCCGGAATATGGCTTGGGGGCGTTTGTCGGTTCGCCGTCGCGGCGTTACCGCCGCCTGCTGCTCTCCGACGGGGCGCAGTGGCGTTGAGGGGGGGGCTGACGGGTACCGTAGCCCATTTCGTGGTGTCGGGGTTGTTTTCAGGGCATCCGGGGGATGACCGGTGATAAATAGTTTCTGCATATGGCAAAATTTTTTTCAGACCGTGAAATCCGCGCCGTAGCGGTATTCCTGCCGCTGGCGGGATTGCTTATAGGCGGCATCGTGCTCCTGCGTCCCAAGGCCGATCCCCAAGCAGCTTTTGTGGCCGGGATGGAGATGGAAGGGCGGGCCGATTCGGTTGATCTGCGGCCGTTCGACCCCAATACCGTGGACTACGACGGACTTCGGCGGCTGGGCCTGTCGAAGCACGAAGCCGTGAGCCTGCTGAAGTACCGCGCTGCGGGGAAGATCTTCCGTATCCCGGAGGATGTGACGCTTTGCTACGGCATCAGCGATTCGATCTACCGCCGCCTGGCTCCCTATATCCGTATCGGGCGCAAATATGCCATCGCGCCCCGGCAGTATCGTACGGGACGCGTCGTGCCCGAACCCATGCCGCCCACGCGCTTTCGCATCGACACCGTGGGGGCGCGTTACCTGCGGGCCATCGGGGCGTTGTCCAAGCGGCAGGCCGAGGCTTTCATCCGCTGGCGTGACCTGAGCGGGATCTACGACATGGAGGAGTTGCGCGCCTGCTATGTCGTGAGCGATTCGGTGGCTGCGGCGCTCGAACCCTATATTATCTTTCCCGAGCGCGGAGCTGCGCCGGTCGACGAACCCGTGGAGATCAATACGGCCGATTCCGCGACGCTGCGCGGTGTGGTGGGGATCGGAGCGCGGACGGTGGTGTCGATCATGAACTACCGCGCGAGGCTCGGCGGATTTGTCCGTTTGGAGCAACTCGCAGAGGTTCCGGGAGTCACGGAACGCAATTATGAGAAAATTTTGAAACAAATTTGCTGCGATAGTTGTGAAATTCGGAAAATTGATATTAACTTTGCAACCCCGAAAGTCCTTAGGCGGCATCCGTATATTCCGCCGCAGAAACTTCGGAAATTACTTAAAACAAGACAGTTGAAAGGAGGTTGGAGTACCGCTGAGGAATTGGTTGAAGACAACATATTGACCCGCGAAGAGGCAGCACGGCTGGCTCCTTACCTGCGGTTCACTACCCGAAGCGGGGCTGACGATACGGACAACGACACGACATGGGGCGAGGTATCAGGTGATGCGAACCCCGGAGGAATTTAAGTAAACGACGAAATTAAAAAAACAAAAAAAAGAATACTACTATGATTATCATGCCGGTAAAAGAGGGCGAAAACATCGAACGCGCCCTGAAGAAGTTCAAACGTAAATACGAGCGCACGGGCGTCCTGAAGGAACTCCGCCGCCGCCAGTATTTCACCAAGCCTTCGATCGCCAAGCGCGAGGCGATGCAGCACGCTGTTTACGTAGAGCACATGTACCGCGACGAGGATTAATCCCCGTTGGTACCCGTATCCATATGCCCCGGCTGAAATAGCCGGGGCTTTTTTGTCTCCCCCCCCCGGGCTTGCCGGGCCCTTCCATGCCTGCCGGCCTGTAAAATCTTCTTTCCCAACTTTCCCAACTTTCCCCAACCTCTCCAACCTTTCCTATCCCTGCTCTACCTGCCCTTTCCCGGCTCCTTTTCCTTCCGGTATTTCCGCTATTTTTTTTGCGAAAACTAAAAAATATAGTTAGAAAACTATTTAAAATAGTTGCAAATAAAATTTTTTTAGTTACCTTTGTTCCTGTAAGCCCGGCCGGCCGATCGGAGCAGGGCGGATAACAGAAACCAAAACCGGTATGATGGAAAAACTGACACGCAGGGAAGAGGAACTGATGCGCTGCTTCTGGGAGCACGGCCCGCTTTTCGTACGCGAGCTCGTGGCGCTCGCCACCGAACCCAAGCCCCATTTCAATACGCTTTCAACCATGGTGCGCGCCCTCGAAGCCAAGGGGTATGTCGCCCACAATACCTTCGGAAGCACCTACCAGTATTACCCGGTGGTGACCGAGGAGGAATTTTCGCGCCGCACGCTGGGCGGGGTCATCAGTAAATATTTCGAGAACTCCTACCTCGGGGCCGTTTCCGCCCTGGTCGAGGAGGAAAAAATCTCGGTCGACGAACTGCGCGAGCTGATCGACCATATCGAAACCCAAAACCGTCGTTAGCCATGTACACACTGATGCTGTACAGCCTGAAGGTCGGCGCCTGCCTGGCGGTGTTCTACCTTTTCTTCAAATTGCTGCTGAGCCGCGAGACCTTCCACCGCCTGAACCGGATCGTGGTGCTGGCGGCGATGGTGTTGTCGTTCGTGTTGCCGCTGTGTGTCATTACGGTCTATCGCGAACTCCCGGCCATGCCGGAACTCCCGGTGACGGAGGAGGCGGGCTACGCCCCGTCCGCGGAGCCGGAATCCCAACCTTTCCCGTGGGATAAGGCGGCGACGGCCGCTTTCCTTGCGGGAGCCGCCGCTGCGTTGTTATGGACGCTCGGGTCGGTATGCGGCGTATTGCACATGATCCGCCGGGGGCACAGGGAGCGGCTGGGCGACGGCTCCGTGCTCGTACGCACCGACCAGCCGGTCGTACCGTTCAGCTGGTACCGGTATATCGTGATGTCGGAAAAGGATCTGGCCGAGAACGGCGAGGCGATCGTGCTGCATGAGAAAGCCCACCTGAGGCTGCGCCACTCGTTCGACCTGTTGGTGACCGACCTTGCCGGGTGCCTGCAATGGTTCAACCCTGCGATGTGGCTCCTGCGCCGTGAGTTGCGCGCCATCCATGAATACGAAGCCGACGAGGCGGTGCTGGACAGTGGCGTCGACGCCCGGCAATACCAGTTGTTATTAATAAGGAAAGCTGCCGGCGGGAGGTGGTACTCAGTCGCCAACAGCTTTAATCACAGTAAACTTAAAAACCGTATTACCATGATGTTACGTAAAAGATCGTCGCGGTGGGCAGGAGCCAAGGTGCTCTTCCTGCTGCCGTTGACGGGGCTTGCCCTTGGGGCGTTCGCCCGCACCGCCTATGTTTTTCCCGATGACAAAGGTAAAAAAGAAAATGTTTCGATCCGCATCGAAGGGGCGAATTTTTACTCTTCAGACGGAAAATCCGGCAAGCCGCTTTTCGTGGTCGACGGCCTCGAGGTGGCGTCGATAGATACACTGTCGCCTGACCGGATCGCTTCGGTGACGGTACTCAAGGATGCTTCGGCAGAAGCCCTGTACGGCGAGAAAGGCAGGAACGGCGTAGTGGTCGTTTCGACGAAGGATGCCGCCGGCGGTGCGCGGGATTATTCGGTCGACGCCGAGGACGGCTCTGTCAAGGTCGTGGTGCGCGGTTCCGGGAAGATGTCGGATGTCAGGGTGAGCGGCAGTTCTACGGTGCCCGCAGATAAGGCCGGGATCGACGCCGGTGCGAAAACCCGCGGACATGTCGTGTCCGTTACCGGCAGCGACGGGAAGAAGACTGTCGTCAGCCAGAGCCGGGTGACCGTCACTGACGACGGGGGCGTGACCGTCATGAAGACGCAACCGGACGCGGTGCAGGTTGGCGGACTGTCGCCGGGGCAGGCGACCCAGGCCGCGGAAGCCGGGCTCAAAGCCGCAGAGGAAGGGATGAAGGCTGCCCGTGCCGGACTGGAGGCTGCCCGCGAATATATGTCGGGCGAGGAGTGGAAAAAGGCACAGGCCGAACTCGACAGGGCACAGAAGGAGCTCTCTTCGGCACGCAAGCTGTCTGCCGCGCAACTCGCAGCCGTCCGCGAGCAGGAGGAGGCCGTGCGCAAGTATATGGCCAGCGACGAGTGGAAAGAGGCGCAGAAGCAGATACAGGAGGCGCAGGCGCATTTGGCCGACCCCCGGGTACAGGCTGCCCTGGCGAAAGCTGCCGAGGCCGGGTCGACGGCAGCCGGCGTCGAGATCCGTCGCAAGGTCGCCGAACATATGGAGCAGACAGAGGATGCCGGTACGCTGAAGAGCAGTACGATCGTGATCCGCGGATCGGGCAAGTCGCCGTTTGAAAAGGGGGAGGAACCCCTTGTCGTGATCGACGGCAAGGTGTTTAAGGATACCAAGAAACTGGAGGGGCTTGATCCCGGCCGGATTGAGAACATATCCGTACTCAAGGATGCCTCGGCGGTCGAGAAATACGGCAGGAAAGCCCGCAACGGCGTCATCGAGATTACGACCAGGAAAAAATAAGCAGGCCATAAGTATAAAAAGTTCGTGCCCGGGACGGTTCTGCTGCCCCGGGTTTTTTCGTCGGCCATGCGATACGGGCGTGAAACTTGCAGAATTAGGATGGAAAAAGTTATCTTTGCATGTAAAATACAAAACAGAAGCTATGAAACGCCTGCTATTTTTTCTTACGGTCGCAACGCTCGTTTCATGCGGCCGGACATTCGAGCAGCGCACGGCCAAATATGCCGAGGTCGGATCCGTGAACGATAACCGTGCTGCGGTGCTCGATATCAACGAAGGGGTCGGCCGTTGGGGGTATGTCGACGGGACGGGACGGCTGGTCATCGAATGCCGTTATGCCGATGCCCGGAGTTTCGACGACGGACTGGCCGCCGTGCAGGAGCCCGAAGGGCTGTGGGGCTATATAGATACCGCAGGCCGGGCGGTCGTGGCTCCGCAATTTACGGTGGCCGGGGCGTTCGACGACGGCATGGCCTGGGTGCAGGCCGGCGAGCTCTGGGGCCGTATCGACAAAACGGGGAAAACCGTCATTCCCTGCCTTTATTCCGAGATCGGCGAACCCGATGAACGTGGCTGGATGCGTGTTCTGCGCGACGGTAAATGGGGCGTCCTGCGCCAAGACGGCGAGGTGGTAGTCCCCTGTGCCTATAACCTGATCGGCGAGCCGAACGCCTACGGGCTGATCCCCATGACGAGCGACGGCAAACATGGCTTCCTCGGCGCCGACGGGCGCGAAGTGCTGCCTTGTTTCTTCTCCTATATTTCCGATTTCAAGGACGGTTATGCCCGGACGAACTACGGCGGCAGCATGGTGCTGCGCGACGAACCCTACGGCGGCCAGTGGGGACTTATCGACACGCTGGGGCACGAGACGATCCCGTGCCGCTATTACTACCTCGATACCCCGGGCGAGGGGCTCGCGGCGTTCAGGCTGGAGCAGTTCGGCAATTACGGGTATGTCGATGTCAAGGGGAATGTGGCTATTTCGCCCCGTTTCTCCGTGGCGCGGCCCTTCTCGGGCGGGGTGGCCGTGGTGAGCTACAACAATGTCAATTTCGGGCTTGTCGACCGCAACGGCGGTGAAGTCAGCTCGTTCCGCTATAAACGCATCGGCAGGTTCAACGACGGGCTGGCGCCTTTCAATACCGACCTCTACGGCATGAATTTCCAGGGTATGGAGCCCCGTTGCGGCTATATCGACACCGAGGGACGCGAAGTGATACCGGCCAAGTGGGACGATGCCGCCGAGTTCAGCGAGATGCGTGCCGCCGTGATGCGCTTCGGTACCAATGCCGAAGATTTCTACGATGCCCGCTGGGGCTATATCGCCACGAACGGTCAGCTGGTCGTGCCGCTCAAGTACCACGAGGCCTATCCGTTCAGCTGCGGACTGGCGCGTGTCTTCATCAAGGGGCTCGGGTACGGGTATATCGACCGGCAGGGGAACGAAGTCGTTCCCTGCAAGTATCAGGAGGCCGAAGATTTCCACGATTTCAGAGCAAAGGTCAAACAATACGACCGGGTGCTGACGATCGACGAGACGGGACAGATCGTCGAGCAATGACGCTCCCCGGGCGGGGAATGGCGAAAACGGGGGCCGTGGCCTCCGTTTTTTCATGCCTGCGGCTTTCGCTTGCGGGCCTGTTGCGGCGCGTTGCGCTTACTTGAACCCTACGATCTCAGGGCGGGTGGGGCGGTAGCGGTACTGTTCGACGCGCGTGGCGTTCGACAGGCGGAAATATTCGCTCTCGACCAACCCGCGTTTGCCGAAGGCGATTCCCAGGCGGATCTGCACCGTGTTGAATACGAGCCGCTCGTTGCGGAGCCGTACACCCACTCCGAACGAGGTGAAAAAATCGTTTTTGAAAATGTTAGGCGAATAGCCGATCAGTCCGAAGTCTGCGAACCCGAATACCGCGATGCGGAACCCGAGGGGCTGGTAGGGGGTGAAGACCACCGTTTCCGTGTTGAGGATCATGCGGTTGGTTCCGGTGACGTACTCTTTGAGCGCCTGCAACCCGTTGTCGTGGGTGAAGCGGATCATTTCGTCGCTGCCTTCGCCCCGGTTCCAGCCTTGCGTGTAGTTGAACGCCAGGAACTGGCGGATGCGGCTGCGCCGGAACAGAAACAGGTTCGAGAACCACTTCAGGTCTACGTCGACGGCACTGTGGCGCCACATGCCGCTTTTGAGGTCGATGTAGCTTCCCAGCGTGAAGCCGCCCATGATATAGCCCATCCCCCGGAAGCCGCCGGTCTGGTAGGACATGCCGAGGTACATCTCGTCGTTGAACTCGCCCCACGAATAGCCGCTCACCAGCTCGGCTTTGTAACCCGTCGCCAGATACTCGCGGGTACCGAATCCGTAGACCATGTTCGCCGTGTAGAATTTTTCCCGGTAGAGCCCCCCGCCGAAGAGCATGGCGTCGTGGTCGTGCAGCGCGGGGTTGTAGTCGGCCGTGACGGGCGGGCGGCGGCTGAACCGGGCATAGCTGTAACGGCCCGTCAGGAAGACGCTCGATTTGATGGAGCGGATGTAGTGCGACTTGCCGCCCCATACGTCGAGGTTGCGGACTTTCACGAGCAGCGAGGTGTCGAGGTCGACCATGTAGCGTTTCGATTTTATGTCGCTGTACGTGAGGCCGATCTCGTAGTCCGTCGGCCGGATGAACTCCTTGCGCAGCCCGAGGTTCAGTTCCGAGTTGTAGAAGTCGCGGCCGGCCGAGAAGTCGGCCGTGTAGAATGTCCCCAGCACGTTGGGGATTTTGTATTCCACGATGTTGCCGCCGTAGGAGAAATCCCTGCGGCTGAAATTGGTCTTGAATTTCAGGGTGTTGCCCGTGCCGAAAATGTTGGCGTCCGAAAGCCCGACCATGGTGCGCCCCTCGCCGTGTATGCCAGCGTCGACGCTGATCGTCCAGCTGTCGCGCGTGCGGATGACCATGTTCACGCGCGTCGAATCGAGCGAGTCGGGTACGACGATCACCTCGGTATCGGAGATGTAGGGGCGCGAACGCAGCAGCTGCTTGTTGCGCACGACCAGCTGGGGATCGAACTTGTCGCCCGGCTTGAACAGCAGGTCGCGCCGGATAACCCGTTCGCGGGTCAGCATGTGGGTTTTGTTGCCTGCGCGCTCGAACCAGTTGCCGCATGAGTCGAACGGCATCATGCGCTCGATGGTGATGTCGCCTACGGTTTTCCCGGCGTAAGGTTCCAGCAGCCTGCTTTCGTCCAATACGCGCCCGTTCATCGTCGTATCGAGTACGGGTTTGACGAAGAGCATCCTGTAAAGCATGCGCGGAACTGCGCGGCGGTTGGTTTTGGATTGTATGCTGTCGTAAAGGCGCTGGTTGCGCTCCGAGGTCGGCGTGTTCAGGCTGTCGGGGGAGAATCCGCCGGGGGAAACCCTGTCCGGCGCCCGCATGCCGGGATTGACCGTGCGGGCGAAACAGACGCTTTGCGCAGCGAGGAGGGTCAGCACGAGTATGCAAATCCGGCGATACATATCGTCAAAGATAACGTATTTTTTGATGAAAAAGTGCGCCTGAACCTGCTAAAATACAGTTTCTGGCCCGCAGGAGTTACCCTTGGCAAAAAACGGGAGGTGCCGGGTGCCGGTCTGCCCTGCCGTTGAGACTGACAATGCACCTGTTAAGGCAGCTGTCATTGCGGCTGTTGTGAAGACTGTCGATCCAGCAGCCGTTGCGGCTGACATAGCGGCTGCCTGTCGGCGGGCATGTGCCGGGACAGACGGCCGGGCCCGAATAAAAAAGACGACCCCGAAAGTCGTCTTTTTTCTGTCATATCCGGATTGCAGGTTTACCTGCGCCCCTCTTTGGCTTCGATGCACTCGGTAGCATGCGGCACTTTCATCAGCCGCTCCTTGGGGATGAGCTTGCCGGTCGTCTTGCAGATGCCGTAGGTCTTATTTTCGATGCGCACGAGGGCCATCTCCAGGTTCCGTATGAATTTCATCTGGTGTGCCGCCAGACGTCCGCTCTCCTCTTTCGAGAGGGTCGCTGCGCCCTCTTCGAGGACTTTGAACGTCGGGGAGGTATCCTCCGTGTCGTTATCGGCCGTGTGGGTGATAGTGGCGCGCAGCAGCTCATAGTCCGCGCGCGCATTCTCAAGCTTTTTCAGGATGAGCTGCTTGAACTCCTCGAGTTCGGCGTCGCTGTATCTGGTTCTTTCGTCTGCCATAGTCGTCTTCTCCTTGTTGGTTTTATGTAAAATTAAACAATTTTTCCGTAAACACCAAATTTTATATCGTTATATACGATATCGTCCGGACGCACCCTTTATATCGTTCTCAGCAAGACGCATTTGCCGTTCCCGAAGCGGTTTTGCCGCCTTCGTCCGCCCGTCAGATGCGTGTTACGGCGATCCGGATCGGCTCGTCGTCGACATCCGAATCCACGACCACGCCTCCCTCGGGCTGTGCGGCCGCCTTCACCTCGACGGCGAGCGTCTGCGATGCGATATATCCGGCATATTTGGCGATCGCGCCGGCCACGAACTCCTTCTGTTCGATCTCGACGCGGATCTTGTCCGTCACCTCGAATCCCGAGTCCTTACGGATATTTTGGATGCGGTTTATCAACTCGCGTGCCACGCCTTCCGCCCGGAGCTCTTCCGTCAGCGTAATGTCCAGCGCTACGGTAAGTTTGCCTTCCGATGCCACCAGCCATCCCGGCATGTCCTCCGAGGTGATCTCGAAATCGGCCGGGGTTACGGTGATTTTTTCAGCCCCCAGGTCGAGTACGGTCTGGGCTGCGGCTTCGATCTGGGCGATACGCTCCTGCGAGAACTCCGCGGTCATGGCGGCGATCTGCTTCATGTATTTGCCGTAGCGCGGGCCCAGCGTCTTGAAGTTGGGCTTGATGCGCTTGGTGATGATGCCCGTAGTGTCTTCGATCAGTTCGACCTCTTTGACGTTCACCTCGTTCATGATGAGGTTCTTTACGGCCGAGATATGCTGTGCCATGGCCGGGTCGAGCACCGGGATGAGGATTTTGGTGAGCGGCTGGCGCACCTTGATCGACACTTTGCGGCGCAGGGCGAGCACCATTGACGATACGCGCTGTGCCAGGGACATCATCTCTTCCAGGTCGGTGTCGATCAGCTTTTCGTCGGCCTTCGGAAAAGTCGAGAGGTGTACCGACTCGTCCGCGTGGCGGCCGCTGACGGCATTCAGGTCGCGGAAGATACGGTCGGTGATGAAAGGTGCGAACGGTGCCGCGAGCATCGAAACGGTCTCCAGGCAGGTGTAGAGCGTCTGGTAGGCCGCCAGTTTGTCGTCGTTCATACCGCCGCCCCAGAAACGCTTGCGGTTCAGGCGCACGTACCAGTTCGAGAGGTTTTCTCCCACGAACTCCTGGATGGCGCGTGCCGCCGGGGTCGGGTCGTAATCCTCGAGCGAGCGGGTTACTTCCTTGACGAGCGTATTGAGCAACGAAATGATCCAGCGGTCGATCTCCGGGCGCTTTTCGACGGGAACTTCCGGCTCCTTGCCCGTAAATCCGTCCACATTGGCGTAGAGCGCGAAGAACGAGTAGGTGTTATAGAGCGTCCCGAAGAACTTGCGGCGTACTTCGTCCACGCCGTCCCGGTCGAATTTGAGGTTGTCCCACGGCTGCGAGTTGGAGATCATATACCAGCGCGTGGCGTCGGCCCCGTAGGTTGCGAGAACCTCGAACGGGTCGACGCCGTTGCCCAGGCGCTTCGACATCTTGTTGCCGTTTTTGTCCAGCACCAGCCCGTTCGAAATAATGTTTTTAAAGGCTACCGAGTCGAAGAGCATCGAGGCGATGGCATGCAGCGTGAAGAACCAGCCGCGCGTCTGGTCGACGCCCTCGGCGATGAAATCGGCCGGGTAGACCGACTTGAAATAGTCGCCGCCGTTCTCGAACGGATAGTGCAGCTGCGCGTACGGCATGGCACCCGAGTCGAACCACACGTCGATCAGGTCGCTTTCGCGCTTCATCGGCTCGCCTTTCGACGACACGAGTACGATATTGTCCACATAGGGGCGGTGCAGGTCGATATTGCGGGTCGAGTAGTTCTCCTTCGACATGTCGCCGACCTTGAAATTCTTGTAGGGGTTCTCCTTCATGAAGCCCGCGGCGATCGACTTTTCGATCTCATCCATCAGCTCCCTGATCGAACCGATGCACTTCAGTTCCGAATAATCCTCCGTAGCCCATACCGGCAGCGGTGTGCCCCAGAAGCGCGAGCGCGAAAGGTTCCAGTCCACCAGCCCTTCGAGCCATTTGCCGAAACGGCCTGTCCCGGTCGATTCGGGTTTCCATCGGATCGTCTTGTTCAGCTCGATCATCCGCTCGCGCAGCGCCGTGGTGCGGATGAACCACGAATCGAGCGGGTAGTAGAGCACCGGCTTGTCCGTACGCCAGCAGTGGGGGTAGGAGTGGGTATGCTTTTCGATCTTGAATGCCTTGTTCTGGGCTTTCAGCATCACGGCCAGGTCGATGTCGAGCGTTGTCTCGACATCGCAGGCGATCTCCGGGTCGTAGGCGTTCTTGACGTAGCGGCCCGCATACTCCTTGTATTTTTCGACGTCGATGTTGTTTTTTACGAATTCCGGGTCGAGGTCTTCGAGTACGAAGAACTTGCCCTGCTTGTCGACCATCGGCTGGTTTTTGCCGGCTTTGTCGACCATGAACAGCGGGGCGATGCCTGCGGCCTTGGCCACACGGTCGTCGTCGGCGCCGAACGTCGGTGCGATGTGCACGATGCCCGTACCGTCCGATGTGGTCACGTAGTCGCCCACGATCACGCGGAACGCGTCGCCCGTCGGCTTTACCCAGGGGATCAGCTGCTCGTAACGGATCCCCTCCAGTTCGGGCCCCATCCAGCTTTCGCCCGTGATCTGGTAGCTTCCCTCAATCTTCTTGGTGAAGTACGATGCGACGAGGTCCTTGGCGAGGATGACCGTCTGGGGTTCGTCGGTATAGGGGTTGCGGCATTTGACCTTCACGTATTCGATCGCGGGGCCTACGGCCAGCGCGGTGTTCGAAGGCAAGGTCCACGGCGTGGTCGTCCACGCCAGGAAATAGAGCGGCCCTTCGGCGTCGCCGAAGAGCTTTTCGCTTTTCGCGTCGCGGATGATCCTGAACTGCGCCGTGCACGTCGTGTCCTTCACGTCGCGGTAGCAGCCCGGCTGGTTCAGCTCGTGCGTCGAAAGCCCCGTGCCCGCAGCCGGCGAGTAGGGCTGGATCGTATAGCCCTTATAGAGCAGCCCCTTGTCGAAAAGCTGTTTGAGCAGCCACCACAGGGTCTCGATGTATTTGTTGTCGTAGGTGATGTACGGATCGTCCATGTTGACCCAGTACCCCATCTTGCGGGTCAGGTCTTCCCATGCCCCCGTGAACTCCATGACGGCCTCGCGGCAGGTGCGGTTGTACTCCTCGATCGAAATCTTCCTGCCGATGTCTTCCTTGGTGATGCCGAGCTTCTTTTCGACGCCCAGCTCCACGGGAAGCCCGTGCGTGTCCCAGCCCGCCTTGCGGTGCACGAGATACCCTTGCTGTGTCTTGTAGCGGCAAAAGACGTCCTTGATCGTGCGGGCCATGACATGGTGGATGCCGGGCATCCCGTTGGCCGACGGGGGGCCTTCGTAGAATACGAACGCGGGGTGCCCCTCGCGCGTGGTGATGCTCTTGTGGAATGTGTCGCGGGCGTCCCATTCGCCGAGCACGTCGGCGGCTATCTGGGCCAGGTCGAGGCCTTTATACTCATTGAATTTCATGGTATATGTGTTTTTTATTTCGTTCGGGGTCGTACGCCGGCATGGCCGGAAGTGCCGGAAAGATTCCTCTTTTTCCGACAACTTGCAAAGATATAAAAAAGATTTGAAAAGCGTGCAAAATTGCACCTATTCCGTCCGTGGCGGCATCTGCCCGGAGCGGGCTATTTTCCGGCCGGGATTTCGACCCAGAAGCACGACCCCGCGCCGACGGCGGAATCGACGCCGATACGGCCGCCGAGCTGTTCGGCGATGTTCTTGCAGATCGGCAGCCCGAGCCCGGTGCCCTGCGTGAAGGTGTCGACCTTGTAGAACCGGTCGAAAATCTTGGCGCGTTCCTCCTCGGGGATGCCGATGTCCGTATCGCGGACGTAGAACCGTACCCATCCGGGGCGTTGCGAGAACCCGATCGTTATCGAACCTTTTGTCGTGAATTTCACGGCATTGCGTACGAAATTGCCGAGTATCTGGTGCAGTCCCTGCTTGTAATCCTCGAGCTGGAGCCGGGGCAGGCTGTCTTCCAGCCGCAGGACGACCCCTTCGGCGACTTGCAGGCGGAATGTCTCGGCCACCTCGCGGCATAAATCGCGGGCGTCGAATTTCGTACGGACGATCTCTATGCGTCCCGATTCGATCCGGGCCAGGTCGAGTACGTCGGAGATGATTTGCAACAACAGGGTGTTATTTACCAGGATCAGGTCGGCGAATTCTTTGCGCTGGTCGGGATCGGCCTCCGTAGCCATCAGTTCCGAAAAGCCTACGATCGCGTTGAGCGGCGTGCGAATTTCGTGGCTCATGTTGGCCAGGAAGGCCGATTTGAGCTTGTTGGACTCTTCGGCGCGCTCCTTGGCGGCGATCAGCTCCTGTTCGGTCTGCTTGAGTGCCGTGATGTCGTAATTGATCCCCAGCATGTCGATGACCTGTTCGCCGGGGCGGTAGTCCCGGCAGATGAGGTGGGTTTTGATCCATGTTTTCCGTCCGTCGTCGTGCTGCACGCGGCAGATGGCCGTTGCCGACTGCACTTCACCCGCGGAGAAGCGGGTCAGCAGGTCGAGCAGGGGCTTGCGGTCTTCGGGGTGGATGTGGCGGTATTTGCCGATCACGTCGACGATCTGCGCCGAGTCGGCCTCCCCGTAGTTGCGCAGCCATACGTTTTGCGCATAGCCCTCTTTGTTGTAGAGGTTGTAGTTGGCATATCCTACCTGGGCATATTCGGAGATGATGCGGAACAGGGCTTCGAACTCCGAAACCCGGTTCTGGATCTTCCGCAACTCGGTGTTGTCGATATTGATGAGCAGGTAGTGGGTGAGTTCGCCCCGGTCGTCGTACAGGCAGCGTATGCGCCCCGTCCAGTCGAAATGCCCCGGGCGCGTGCTTTCGTAGTAGCCGCCGAGTTTTCCGAATTCGTAACGGGCGGTGAAATCCGCACTTTCGCCGTGCTAGATGCGGATTTTCGTCTCCTCCGGGAAATTAGGGTTGTCGAACAGGTTGAGCCCGCGTATTTTGCCCGGATCTTTCACCCCGAACATCTCCAGGTCGCAGGTGTTGATGTCGATGAGCCGTCCCCGGTCGTTGTAGATCTCGATGCCGACGGGGGCGTTCTGGATGATGTTGCGCAGCAGTTTTTCCTGCTCGTCCAGTGCCTTGTGTGCCGTTATGGCGTCGGTGATGTCGAGGATCAGGATCACAATCTCGCTTCCGTCGTTGGGCGTATTGTACAGGAAACTGCGGCAATGGCGCCTGGTTTTTTTTGCGAACCATTCGTCGGTCTTGTAATTGCCGAGGCGGATGTGCGCGAGTTTGTCGATATGGGCATCGACGGGGTGCCCGGTCTCGCGTGCCGTCTTGCCTATATATGCGTCCGGTTCTATCCCCACGATTTGCTGCGCCGCGCGGTTGACCGAGAGAAAAAGGTAGTCGATGGCGCGTCCGTCGCTGTCGTAAAGCAGCCGGATGCGGAAATATCCGATCGGCAGGTGGTCGAGCAGCACGTCCATATGCTTGTTTTCCTTTACGACCGTGTGGTAGTTGTTTTCGAGCGTCAGGATTTCTGCTTCGCGCCGGTCGTGCACGGGGACGCGCTGCATGTAGCCGAAAAGGTGCGTACCCGTTGCGGGGTCGGTCTGCCGTCCGACGAGCTGGGCGTGGAGCCAGACTTCGCCCTCGGGAAGTTCGATCGGGAACGTCCTGTCGAATTTGCTGTCGACCTTGAGCGCCATGAATTCGTTGTGGATCGGCATCCGGTAGTCTTCGCGAACCAGGTGTGTCAGTTGCCCGATCCGGACTTTGTCGCCGTCGAGCCCCAGCAGCTTGGCAATATATTCGGAGACATGCAGTTCGCCGGCCTGGAAATCCGCTTTCCACCAACCCATGTGGGCGGCGTCCAGCATGAGCATCAGGGATTGGAAATTAGGGGTGTCGGGTGTGAACATGGTGCAATGGGATGTCTGGGGATATTTAGAGCGGGCGGATGATACGTGCAGGGTTGCCTGCTGCGACCGAATCCGCGGGGATATCTCGTGTGACGACCGACCCGGCCCCGACGACCGCCCTGTCGCCGATCGTGACGCCCGGGCATACGATCACTCCGCCGCCCAGCCAGCAGTGGTCGCCGATGACGATGGGCTTGCCTGCTTCGAGGGCCGTCCCGCGTGTCGCGGCGTCGAACGGATGGTGCGCCGTGAGCAGCTGCACTTTGGGGCCTATGAGCGTCCCGCAGCCGATGCGTATCGGTGCCAGGTCGAGGAAAACGCAGTCGAAATTGACGAAGGAACCTTCGCCCATGTGGATGTTGTAGCCGTAGTCGCAGTGGAAAGGTTCGCGGATGAACCCGCGGACGTTGGGGCACAATTCCCCGAGTGTGGTGCGGTAGTCGTCGCCGTGGCCGCAGCATTCGACGTTGAGGCGATGCATCAGGCGCGTGGCACGGTCGCGGTCGGCCGTCAGCTCCGCGTCATGCGGGTCGAACCATTCGCCCGCCAGCATCTTCTCCTTCTCGCCTCTCATCGGTACATGCCGGCATTTTTAGTCGAACGACTGCAATTCGATCAGCTTGGCGTAGATGCCGCCCTTGGCGAGCAGTTCGGTGTGGGTGCCCTGCTCGGCCACGCGGCCGTGGTCGACGACGATGATCTTGTCGGCGTTGTGAATCGTCGACAGGCGGTGGGCGATAACCACCGATGTGCGGCCGACGAGCAGCTTGTTGAGGGCATCCTGCACGAGTTTTTCGCTCTCCGTGTCGAGGGCCGAGGTGGCCTCGTCGAGGATCAGTATCTCGGGGTTTTTCAGCACGGCGCGTGCGATCGAAAGCCGCTGGCGCTGGCCTCCCGAGAGTTTGACGCCCCGGTCGCCGATGTTGGTCTGGTAGCCTTCGGGTGCTTCCTGTATGAAGCAGTCGGCATTGGCGATCCGGGCCGCCTCGACGATCTCGTCGTGCGTGGCCCCGGCCTTGCCCATGGCGATGTTGCCTTCGATGGTGTCGTTGAAAAGCACGGTGTCCTGTGCCACGACGCTCATGTGGGCGCGCAGGCTGTCCTGCGTGTAGTCGCGCACCGAGACCCCGTCGATCAGGATGTCGCCCGCCTTCACGTCGTAGAAACGCGGTATGAGTTCGCTGAGGGTCGACTTGCCTCCGCCCGAAGGGCCTACCAGGGCCACGGTCTCGCCGCGCTTGATCTCGAACGAGATGCCTTCGATCACCTCGCGGCTGCCGTCGTACGAGAAGTGGATGTCCCGGAATTCGATCTTGTCTTTCAGCCCGTCGAGTTCGATCGCCCCGGGCTTGTCCTGGATTTCGCTCTGGGCGTCGATGATCGAGAAGATGCGTTCGCCGGCGGCGATACCCTGGTTGATGTTGGAGAACTGGTCGATGAACGTGCGCACCGGGCGCGTTATCTGCGAGAACATGGCGATGAAGGCGATGAAGCCTTCGGGGCTGAGCGCGTCCTTGAATACGAGCGAACCTCCGAATACCAGGATGACGCCTACGGCCGAGATGCCCAGGAATTCGCTCATCGGCGAAGCCAGCTGCTGGCGGCGGGCCATCGAAAGGGTCAGCCGCGCCAGGTCTTCGCTCAGGTCGTAGAACTTCTGCTTGACGTAGCCCGTGGCATTGTAGCTCTTGATGACCTTGATGCCCGAGAGCGATTCGTCGAGTGTCGAGACCAGTTCGCCCATGCGCTGCTGGCTTGTGCGTGCGGGATGGCGCAGGCGCTTGACGATGCTGCCGATGATCAGTGCCACGACGGGCAGGAAAAGCACCGAGAAGAGTGCCAGCTCCCACGAGATGGCGACCATCATGACCGTATAGCCGATGATGAGGAACGGTTCGCGGAAAGCCACCTGCAAGGTGTTGGTGATGCAGAACTGCACCACGCCGACGTCCGAGGTGATTTTCGAGATGATGTCGCCCTTGCGCTGGTCGCTGAAATAGCCCACGTTCATGTCCACGACTTTGGAGAACATCTCGTTGCGCATGCGCTGCAGGGTGCGCGTGCGCATGTTCTCGACCGTCCATGCGCCCATGTAGCGGAACAGGTTGCTCAGCAGGCTCACGAAGATGGTGACGATGGCCAGCAGCAGCAGGACGTTTTCGGGGTTGTATTCGTTGAACAGGTGCGAATAGGTGAAGTTGAACAGCGCCGTCAGGTATTCCTGGTTGAACGCCAGCGGGGGGAGTTTCTCCACGTATACGAACGTGTAATCCGCATCGAACATCGTCTTGAGGATCGGCATGATCAGCAGGAACGTGAGCGAATTGAACAGTGCGTAGAAGAGCGAGTAGAAGAAATAGGGGATGGCGTATTTGCGGATGGGTCGGGCGAAACCCAGAAGCCTCATGTATATTTTAAACATTACGGGCGGATTATTTGCAGTTTATGTGATAATCGTGACAAAGATAGGAATAATAATGTGAAATTCGGAATTCCCGGCTTAAAAGTGCGAAGTTCCGGGGAGTTTAGAACCGAAAAAAACGAAGGGGCAGACATGCTGTCCGCCCCTTTTCAGGGTTCGTAACCCGTATCTTCCAGTAAATGCGCCTTGTCGTTGGCGGCAGCGACCGCCAGTTGGTCGCAGCGATTGTTCTCCACGGTGTCGGCATGCCCCTTGACCCAGACGAAGCGGACGTTGTGATGCCGGTACACGCGCAGGAAGCGCATCCACAGGTCGGGGTTTTTCTTACCGGCGAACCGCTTTTTCACCCAGCTGAAGAGCCAGCCTTTCGTCACGGCGTCCACGACGTATTTCGAATCGGAGTACACGGTGACGTCCGACCCGTCGAACTTGAGCGCCTCGAGTGCCACGCAGACAGCCATGAGCTCCATGCGGTTGTTGGTCGTCAGGCGGAATCCCTGCGACAGCTCCTTGCGGTGCTGTCCCGAAAGGAGTACCGCGCCGTAGCCTCCCGGCCCGGGGTTCCCGAGCGCCGAGCCGTCGGTATATATGGTGATTGTCGGCAAATCGTGTTGTCGTTAAACCCGGCCCTGCGGTGCGGGTATGGTTCGTCTGCGGCATGGCCGCGGTGGAAAGTACCTGTCCCGAACCCCGCAGGAATTCGGGACAAGGCATGTCCGTCCTTTTTACGAAAGGGCTTCCAGTTGCGCCTTGATGGCCGCGATCTTGGCCTCGGCGTCGGCCTGCTTGGCGCGTTCGTTGGCCACCACCTTCTCGGGGGCCGACTGCATGAAACGCTCGTTCGAGAGCTTTTTCATTACGCTCGCGAGGAACCCTTCCTGGTAGGACAGTTCGTCCGTCAGTTTGCGTCGTTCCGCTTCGGCGTCGATTTTGCCCGCCATCGGCACGAAGTACTGCGTCGTCTTGACGATGAACGCTGCGGCCGCCGGGTCTTTCTCCGTCACCGTCTCGATGGCCGTCAGGTTGGCCATTTTCCGCATCACGGGGGCGTACTCGGCCGGGTAGTTTTCGTCGGCGATCACCTTGAGCGTCAGCGCTTCCTTCTGCGGCAGGTTCTTCTGGTTGCGGACGTTACGCACCGAGGAGATCACCTCCCTGGCCAGCTCGAACCGCGCCAGCAACTGTCCGTCGATTTCGTCTGGCTGGGGCATCGGGGCGACGGTGATCGACTCGCCTTCTTTGCGCGGGGCGAGGTCTTGCCAGATCTCTTCCGTCACGAAGGGCATGAAGGGGTGCAGCACGCGCATCAGGGAGTCGAAGAACGTGCGCGTGGCTTCGAACGTCGGCGCGTCGATCGGCTGCCCGTAGGCGGGTTTCACCATCTCGAGGTACAGGCCGCTGAAATCGTCCCAGAAGAGCTTGTAGGTCGTCTTGAACGCCTCCGAAATGCGGTAGCAACCGAAATCGTCGGCGATCTGGCGCAAAGCGACGCCGAGCGTCTGGCGGAACCATGCGACCGCCAGACGGTTGTTCTCGTCCTGTGCGGCATTGCCGTCCGCCGACCAGCCGTTCACCAGGCGGTAGGCGTTCCATATCTTGTTGCCGAAGTTGCGTCCCTGTTCGCAGAGCGCCTCGTCGAACATCACGTCGTTGCCTGCCGACGAGGAGATGAGCATCGCCATGCGCATACCGTCGGCGCCGTATTTGGCGATCAGGTCGAGCGGGTCGGGCGAGTTGCCCAGCTGCTTGGACATCTTGCGGCCGATCTTGTCGCGGACGATGCCCGTGAAATAGACGTTTCCGAAAGGTTTTTCGCCGCGGTATTCGTAACCCGCCATGATCATGCGCGCCACCCAGAAGAAGATGATGTCGGGGCCCGTCACCAGGTCGTTGGTGGGGTAGTAGTAGCTGATCTCCCTGTTGCCGGGGTTGCGGATGCCGTCGAAGACCGAAATCGGCCACAGCCACGACGAGAACCACGTGTCCAGCACGTCGTCGTCCTGTCTGAGGTCGGACGGCTGCAACGAGGCGTCGCCGGTTTTCGCACGCGCCTTTTCGAGCGCCTCCCCAGCCGTCGGGGCCACTACGAAGCCGCCTTGGGGCAGGTACCAGGCCGGGATGCGCTGGCCCCACCATAACTGGCGCGAGATGCACCAGTCCTTGATGTTCTCCATCCAGTGGCGGTAGGTGTTCTTGTATTTTTCGGGCACGAAGCGGATCGCGTCCTCCATGACGGCCTTCGTCGCCGGTTCGGCCAGCTGTCCCATCGAGAGGAACCACTGCATCGAGAGTTTCGGCTCGATGGCCACGCCCGTGCGCTCCGAATAGCCCACGTTGTTGGTATAATCCTCGGTCTTCTCCAGCAGGCCGGCTGCCGCCAGGTCGCCTTCGATCTTCCTGCGGACGTCGAAACGATCCATGCCGACGTACAGCCCCACTTTGTCGTTGATCGTGCCGTCGTCGTTAAAGATGTCGATCACCTCGAGGTTGTATTTCTCGCCCAGCATGTAGTCGTTCACGTCGTGCGCCGGGGTCACTTTCAGCGCGCCCGTACCGAACTCGATGTCGACGTATTCGTCGCGGATTACGGGGATTGCGCGGTTCACCAGCGGTACGATGACGCGCGCCCCGGCCGGCAGCCAGCCGTAGCGCGGGTCGTTGGGGTTGACGCACAGCGCCGTGTCGCCCAGGATCGTTTCGGGGCGCGTCGTGGCGACGATGACCGCCTTGTCCGAGCCTTCGACCAGGTAGCGCAGGTAGTAGAGCTTGCCGTGCGACTCCTTGAATACCACCTCTTCGTCCGACAGCGCCGTCTGCGCCGCGGGATCCCAGTTGACCATGCGTACGCCGCGGTAGATCTTGCCTTTCTCGTAAAGGTCGCAGAATACCTTGATGACGCTCTCGGTGCGGGGTTCGTCCATCGTGAAGCAGGTGCGCTCCCAGTCGCACGAGGCGCCCAGCTTGCGCAGCTGCTTGAGGATCATGCCGCCGTATTTTTCCTTCCACTCCCAGGCGTATTCGAGGAATTCCTCGCGCGAAAGCGACGACTTCTCGATGCCCTTTTCATGCAGCATCGCCACGACTTTCGCCTCCGTGGCGATCGACGCGTGATCCATGCCCGGCACCCAGCAGGCGTTTTTGCCCGACATGCGGGCACGGCGGATCAGCACGTCCTGCAACGTGTTGTTGAGCATGTGCCCCATGTGGAGCATGCCGGTCACGTTGGGCGGCGGGATGACGATCGTGTAGGGTTCGCGTCCGTCGGGTTCCGAATGGAACAGCCGGTTGTCGATCCAGTAGTCGTACCATTTCTGTTCGATCTCCTGCGGCGAATATTTATCAGCGATTTGCATAAAGGTGTGAATGTTTTGCTTCGTTATTTGGCCTGCAAAGTTATTAACATTCTGTCAAAGATAAAATAAATATCTATAAAAAATCGTTACCTTTGCACCATTATATATTTGTATCTGTAAACTATGAGTAAAAAAGATAAGATAATCGAAACCATCGAAGTCGAAGATGCGAGCCTGCTTCCCGAGCTGCTCGACGGCAAACACCACGTGATTCCGATCGTGACCGGCGGCGACGAGGTCGCCGAGGAGGTCGAAGTGCCGGAAATCATCCCGATCCTTACGCTGCGCAGTTCGGTGCTCTTCCCCGGTGCGATCACCCCGATCACCGTGGGACGCGACAAGAGCATCAGCCTCGTACGTGCCGTGAATGCCGAAGGCGGCATCCTGGGCGCCGTGTTGCAGCGCGAGAGCGACGTCGAAGACCCCGCGCCGGACGACATGTACAAGGTCGGCACCGCGGCGCGCATCATCAAAATCCTCGAAATGCCCAACGGGAACCTCACGGTGATCCTGAACGGCCTGGAGAAGATCGAAATACGCGAATACATTACGACCGAGCCCTATTTCCGGGCCCGGGTGACCGCCCTGCGCGATACGACGCCCGACCTGAAGAGCATCGAGTTCGAGGCCCTCGTGGATTCGATCCGCGACGTGGCGCTCAACATCATCAACGTCTCGCCGTCGATGCCCAAGGAGGCGGCCTTCGCCATCAAGAACATCGACTCCAAGCGCGGCATCATCAATTTCATCTGCTCGAACATGGAGCTTACGGACGAAGACCGCCAGTCGTTGCTGGAGGCCCCCGGCCTGCTGGCCCGTGCCCGCAAGCTGCTCGAAATACTGATCCGCGAACAGCAGCTGGCCGAGCTGAAGAACCAGATACAGGAGCGCGTGAAGCAGGAGATCGACAAGCAGCAGCGCGACTATTACCTGCAGCAGCAGATGCGCACGATCCAGGACGAACTGGGCGACGGCGCCGATGCCGACATCGAGAAGATGCGCGAGGAGGCCAAGAAGAAGAACTGGCCCAAGGAGGTCGGCGAAACCTTCGAGAAAGAGTTGCAGAAGGTCGAGCGGTTGAATCCCGCCGTGGCCGAATATTCGGTGCAGATGACCTACCTGCAACTGCTGCTGGAACTCCCGTGGAACGAGGTAACCAAGGACAATCTCGATCTGAATTGCGCGCGCGAGCAGCTCGACCGCGACCATTTCGGGCTGGAGGAGGTCAAGGAGCGTATCCTCGAACACCTGGCCGTCATCAAGCTCAAGGGCGACCTCAAATCCCCGATACTCTGCCTCTACGGCCCTCCGGGTGTGGGTAAGACCTCGCTGGGCAAGTCGGTGGCGGCGGCGCTGGGCCGCAAGTTCGGGCGTATCTCGCTCGGCGGCCTGCACGACGAGTCGGAAATCCGCGGGCATCGCCGCACCTACATCGGCGCCATGCCGGGACGGATCATCCAGACTATCAAGCGGTGCGGTTCGTCGAACCCGGTCATCATCCTCGACGAGGTGGACAAGGTGACCGTTTCGAACCACGGCGACCCGTCGAGCGCGCTGCTCGAGGTGCTCGACCCGGAGCAGAACACCACCTTCCACGATAACTACATCGACATGGAGTACGACCTGTCGAAAGTGCTGTTCATCGCCACGGCCAACAATATCGCCAACATCGCACCGGCGCTGCGCGACCGCATGGAGATGATCAATATCCCCGGCTACCTGATCGAGGAGAAGGTGCGCATTGCCCTCGACCACCTGCTGCCCAAGCAGCGCGAGGCGCACGGCATCAAGGAGCAGGAGCTCACGATGGCCCCCGAGGTAGTCGAAGGCATCATCGCCGGCTATACCCGCGAGTCGGGTGTCCGCTCGCTCGACAAGTTGCTGGCCAAGATCGCCCGCGCCCGTGCCAAGCAGATCGCCTTCGACGAGGTGTTTGCCCCGGAGGTTTCGGCCCGGGAGGTCGAAAAGATCCTCGGCATGCCCAAGTTCCTCAAGGAGGAGTACGAGGTGGGCGGCATGACAGGCGTTGTGACGGGCCTGGCCTGGACGGAGGTCGGCGGCGACATCCTCTACATCGAGTCGGTGCTGACGCCCGGCAAGGGCAAGGTCAGCCTTACGGGTAACCTGGGCGATGTGATGAAGGAGTCCGCTACGATCGCCCACGAGTGGGTGATGGCGCACAGCAAGGAGCTGGGCATTGACCCCGCACTGTTCGAGAAGAACGACATCAACATCCATGTCCCCGAGGGTGCGATCCCGAAGGACGGCCCTTCGGCCGGCATTACGATGGTGACCTCGATCGTTTCGACCTACACGGGGCGGAAAGTCCGGGATCGCATCGCCATGACGGGCGAGACGACGCTCCGCGGCCGTGTGATGCCGGTGGGCGGCGTCAAGGAGAAGATTCTGGCGGCCAAACGCGCCGGGATCAACGAGCTGATCCTCTCGGAGGAGAACCGCAAGGACATCGCCGAGATCAAGCCCGAATACATCGACGGACTGACCTTCCATTACGTGAAGACCAACGACGAAGTGCTGAAACAGGCGCTCATATAGCGGCCCGAAAGAAGTAAAAGGTGGAAAGTTTTGTTTTTCACCTTTTACTTTTTTAATTTTATGGATCAATTCCTCTGCCGATGAAATTTATCGCAATCATACCGGCGCGGTATGCGTCGACCCGCTTCCCGGCCAAACCGTTGGCCGTGCTGGGCGGGAAACCCGTTATCCGGCGGGTCTACGAGCAGGTGGCGGGCGTACTGGACGATGCCGTGGTCGCCACGGACGACGAGCGGATTTACGATGCCGTAGTGGCGTTCGGCGGCAAGGCCGAGATGACCTCGGCAGACCATAAGAGCGGCACGGATCGCTGCTGGGAAGCCTACCTCAGGCAGGGAAAGCCCTACGACGTGGTCGTCAACGTGCAGGGCGACGAGCCTTTCATCCGGGCGTCGCAGCTCGAAGCCGTGAAGCGCTGCTTCGACGATCCCGCGACGGACATCGCCACGCTCGTGAAACCCTTTGCCGAAGCGGACGGCCTGGCCGCGCTGGAAAACCCCAATTCGCCGAAGGTGGTGCTCGATGCGCAGTCGCGGGCCATCTATTTTTCGCGTTCGGTCATCCCTTACCTGCGCGGCGTCGAACGCTCGCAGTGGCTTGCGCACCATACGTTCTACAAGCACCTCGGCCTCTATGCCTTCCGCACGGAGGTGCTGTGTGCCGTCACGGCGCTGCCGCAGTCCACGCTCGAAAAGGCCGAGTCGCTCGAGCAGCTCCGCTGGCTTGAAAACGGCTACAGGATCGGCGTGGGCATCACCGACGTCGAGACCATCGGCATCGACACGCCCCAAGACCTCGCACGTGCCGAGGAGTTTTTGTCACACCATCCGGAATTTATAAAATGACAGCTATGAAATTCATCGCCGGCCCCTGCGTCATCGAATCCGCCGAGTTGCTCGACACCGTGGCCGAACGCCTCGTGGCGATCAACAAGGCCCTCGGGACGGATATTATCTTCAAGGCCTCGTTCGACAAGGCCAACCGCACCTCGATCTCCTCGTTCCGCGGCCCCGGACTCGAACAGGGGTTGCGTATGCTCGCCGACGTGCGGGCGAAGTGGGGGCTGCGCCTGCTGACCGACATCCACGAGGCGTGGCAGGCCGCACCCGTGGGCGAGGTCGTCGACGTGATCCAGATCCCGGCCTTCCTCTGCCGGCAGACCGACCTGCTCACCGCCGCGGCCAGGACGGGCAAGACCGTGAATATCAAAAAGGCGCAGTTCCTTTCGGGGTTGGACATGCAGTACCCCTATGAGAAGGCGCGCGATGCGGGGGCTTCGGAAATATGGCTCACCGAACGCGGCAATATCTACGGTTACAACAATCTGGTGGTCGATTTCCGCAATATCCCCGACATGCTGCGCATCGCGCAGACCGTGGTGATGGATTGTACCCATTCGGTGCAGCGTCCCGGCGGTGCGGGCGGTACGACGGGAGGCAACCGCGAGTTCGTGCCGGCCATGGCCCGGGCGGCCCGGGCGTTCGGTGCCAACGGCTTCTTCTTCGAAGTGCACCCCTGCCCCGACTGCGCCAGGAGCGACGGCCCCAACATGTTGCAACTCGACGATCTGGAGAATCTCATTAAAACCTTGCTATAATGACCGATACCACCAAAGCGCAGATCCTCGACCTGGCCCGCAAGGCCATCAATACCGAGATGCTGGCGCTCAAGCACATGAAGGAGACCTTGGGTGACAATTTCGCCGATGCCGTGGAGCTGATCCTCGCATGCAGCGGCAAATGCATCGTCACCGGCATGGGCAAGTCGGGGCTCGTCGGGCGCAAGATCGCCGCGACGCTGGCCTCGACCGGAACCCCGAGTTTCTTCCTGCATCCCGGCGAGGCCTTCCACGGCGATCTGGGGATGATCTCGAAGGACGACGTCGTGCTGGCGCTCTCCTATTCGGGCGAGACCGACGAAATCCTGAAGATCGTGCCTTTCATCCACTCCAACGGCAACAAGCTGGTGTCGATGACGGGCAACCCCGAATCGGCGCTGGCGAAGAATTCCGATATCCATCTCGACGTGAGCGTCGAAGAGGAAGCCTGCATCCTGCACCTCGCGCCGACGACCTCGACCACGGCGCAGATCGCCATGGGCGATGCGCTGGCCGTGTCGCTCATGCAGATGCGGGGCTTTACGAGCGTCGATTTCGCACGCCTGCATCCGGGCGGCAGCCTCGGGCGGCGCCTGCTGATGACCGTGGGCAACGTGATGCGTTCGCACGACCTCCCAGTCGTGGCGCCCGACTGCTCGGCGACGGATATGATCCACGCCATCAGCAAGGGCGGGCTGGGGCTCATCATCATCTGCGACGGCGAGAGGATCGAGGGCATCGTGACCGATGGCGACGTGCGCCGTGCGATGGAGCGCCGCCGCGCCGAGTTTTTCAATATCAAGGCCGCCGATATCGCCACGCCCAACCCGAAAACCATCTCCGCGGATAAGAAACTGATCGAGGCCGAGAAGATGATGACCCGTAACAAGGTCACGTCGCTGCTCGTCACCGACGATGCAGGGAAGTTGCAGGGCGTGATCCAGATTTACGACATCAAGTTATAGGGCTTTCGCAACTGCGTCACGCCGCATAGACGGGGACGGTCTGTTCGGAACGGAGCGCCTGCCGTGAAAACAAAGGGGACGGTACCATGCGGTACCGTCCCCTCGTGTCTTGTCTGCCGGTATGTCTCCGCGGTCAGTCCCCCTCTTCGAGCTGGAAAACCTGTTCGACGGGTTTGCCGAAGATCCGGGCGATCTTCAGTGCCAGTACCGTCGAGGGGACGAAGCGCCCGGCCTCGATGGCGTTTACGGTCTGGCGGCTTACGCCGATGGCATCGGCCAACTGCTGCTGGGTCATGCGCACTTCGGCGCGTTCGACCCGGATCCTATTCTTCATCTGCGACCGCGTGTTTCAGGCGCCACAGTTTCCAGCGGAATACCGCGAGGAATATCAGCAGCATGGTGAGCAGGTTGTAGATCATGACGTAGAGGAAACTGAGGTCGTAGGTGCATAGCGCCGTGGCGATAAGCAGGGCATAGTTGACGTAAAGTGCCGTCAGCAGGGCGTTCAGCCGTATGCGGGAGATCATTTCATCCTCGATCCGTTCGCGGGAGCAGGCTACGAATATCCCGCCGATGCAGATGCCCACCAGAGCGATGTTGTTCAGCGCACGGCCTGTCGTTGCCGAGCAGAGCGTTTCGTAGCAGGCCGTTCCTTGGGCCGGCATCAGGTAGGTCGGGTAGCCGTTGAAGCCGTCGATGAGCATCAGTACGCCCAACAGCAACGTCGGGATCAGGATGACCCAGCCGATTTTCTTAAAACTGTGGGGAAGTAGTAATTCCTTTGTCATAACGTGGTTGTTTAAAGGTTTGAGACAGGACAAATGTAAAGTATATTTTACATTTTAGCAAATAAACACGACAAAATTTTTGCGGCATAAAAATTAGAGGGTCTTTTAGACCCTCTAAAAATTTTGTTCGGCGGTATGATTTACCGGGGCGGAATTGCGCAGGGCGGCTCCGTACGTATCCCGAATTCCCGGGCACGCACACCCTGAACCCCGGGAATCGGGTATGGGATGGAGGCTGCATGCGGAATTCCGGATACGGAGGCGTAATCCGGAAATCGAAATCCAAGATTTGGAATCCCGGAGTCGTAACACGGCTCGGGGAACCCCTGCACCCCTGGTGCTTCTCCTTTCCGGGATCAGTTGCGGATGTAATGCGGCATTTCGGCGGGAATCTCCATCGAGATTTCTGCCAGTCCGCCCACGACGCCGTCCACGCGCCAGGCTGTCTGGTAGATCATTTTGCGGACGCCGTTTTTCTCGATCGTATAGACATTCGTGCCCCCGTCGGCGAGCAGGCGGCGGATGATTTCGCGCGACCGCTCGCCGTGGCAGTCGAAGAGGTTTTTGCCGACCATGTCGCCGTGCCGTGCGAAGGTCGTGCGCGCCTTGTCGTTCATGTAGAGGATCGTGCCCCCGGTGTCGCATACCGTAACCGCGCAGTCCATGCCGTCGGCCCAGGGGTAGGGATTTTCTGTCGTCATATTGCCGTAGGTTTATCGTCGGGGAAAGCCTCCCTTTTCAACGGGAGGTTCGGAGTGATTATGGGCATTGTAGCGAAGATACGGCGCTAAACCCCGGTTTACTGTTGTATCTTCACCAATTGTTCGCGGTAGGCGTTCAAGATGCGCGATTTGGAAATGAAGCCCAGGTAGCGGTTTTGTTTGTCGACCACGGGCAGCATCCAGGTATGCTTGTCCTCGAATTTCTCCATGACACCCTGTATCGACTCGTGTTCGAGGATTTTGTCCGGGGGCTGGATCATGTAGTCGGAGATCGGGTGCCCGTATTTTTCGTGTTTGAACATGTCCTCGCGCAGGTCGTCCAGCTGGACGACGCCCAGCAGGTGTCCGAAGTTGTCGATCACGGGGAAGATGTTGCGGCGTGCCGTCGAGATGATGTGCACGATGTCGCCCAGTGTGAAATTCTCCTTGATGCGCAGGAAATCGGTCTCCATCAGATCGTCGAGCTTCAGGAAGACGAATACCGACTGGTCTTTGTCGTGCGTGAGCAGTTCGCCCCGCTGGCGCAGTTGCTTGGTGTAGATCGAGTCGGGGTCGAGGTAGTAGTCCACGGCGAACGAGATGCAGGCCGTGATCATCAGCGGGATGAACAGCCCGTAGCCGTTCGAAAGCTCCGCGATGAGGAAGATCGAGGTCAGCGGCGCCTTCATCACGCCCGACATCACGCCGGCCATGCCCACCAGCGTGAACGAGACGACCGAGACGTCCCAGTCGAAAAATGCATTGCACAGCAGGGCGATCGAAGCCCCCGTGAACGCCCCCACGAACAGCGACGGCGCGAAGGTTCCGCCCACGCCGCCTGCGGCGTTGGTCGAGGCCATGGCAATGACCTTGAAGAACATCGTGGCGATGACGAAGAGGATGACCACCCAATCGATCTCCCGGAACCGGTAGAAGAGCGAATTGTCGAACAACTCCTGTGCGCGGCCGTGCATCAGCGACATGAACCCTTCGTAGCCCTCGCCGTAGAGCGGCGGGAAGATGAAGATCAGGATGCCCAGCACGGCGCCGCCGACGAGCCATTTCTTATATTGGCTGTCGATCTTACGGAAGAAGTTGCCCACGCGCAGGTTGGTCGAGGTGAAATACCAGGACATCAGCCCGCAGCATACGCCTAGCAGGATGAAAAGCGGTATCTGCCACAGCTCGAAGGCGTCCTGCGGCTGGAGCGTCACGGCCAGTATGGGGTCGAAGCCGCGCAGCATGAAGGCCATCGTCGTGGCCGTGATCGAGGCGATCAGCAGCGGGATCACCGACCCGGCCGTGATGTCGAGCATCAGGATCTCCAGCACGAAGACCACGCCCGTGATCGGAGCCTTGAAGATGGCCGCCAGCGCCGCACCGGCACCGCAGCAGAGCAGCAGCGTGGTGTGTTTGTAATTGAGGCGCGCCAGCCGCCCGACGTTCGAGCCGATAGCCGCGCCCGTCAGTACGATCGGTGCCTCGGGGCCCACCGAACCGCCGAACCCGATGGTCGTGGCGCCGCCTACGATCGACGTCCAGCAATTGTGCCCCGGGATGCGTGAATTGCGGCTCGACATGGCATAGAGCACGCGTGTTACGCCCTCCGAAATATTGTCGCGCACGATGTATTTTACGAACAGCGTGGCGAGTATGATGCCGATGGCGGGGTAGATCAGGAACAGGACATGCGCACTGTCCACCGGGAACCAGCGTATCAGTCCGCTCTTGATGCCGTGCAGCAGTATTTCGAACAGGTAGGTGCCCAGTCCGGCGAGTATACCGACCACGACAGCCAGCAGCATCATGATCTGGCTGTTGCTCAACCGCCGGGTCAGGCGGAGGAACTCGCGGTAGATATGCTCGGTGCGTAACTGCATCCTATTGTTTGCGAGCGAAATGCTCGGCTTGTTCGGCGATGAGCCGTTTGTCGTCGAAATAGTTGATTTTCATGGCGCGCTTCACGTCGTCGAGTGTCTGCGAGGCCATTTGCCGGGCTGCCTCCGAACCGGTGCGGAGAATCTCGTAGACCTCTTCGATGCGGCCTTCGTAGTATTTGCGGCGTTCGCGGAACGGCTCCAGCGTCTCGTTGAGCACGGCGATCAGGAATTTCTTGACCTTCACGTCGCCCAGGCCGCCGCGGCGGTAATGCGCCTTCAGCTCGTCCAGCGACGGGTAGTCGGGCAGATATTTCGGGAAATGCTCGGGGCGGCTGAAGGCATCGAGGTAGGTGAACACCGTGTTGCCCTCCACCTTGCCCGGGTCTTCGACGCGCAGGTGGTCGGGATCGGTATACATTCCCATGACTTTCTTCTTCACCTCGTCGGCGCTGTCCGAGAGGTAGATGCAGTTGCAGAGCGATTTCGACATCTTGGCCTTGCCGTCGGTGCCCGGCAGACGCATGCAGACCGCATTCTCCGGCAGCAGGATCTCGGGCTCGACGAGTGCCGGGCCGTATACCGTGTTGAACTTGTGGACGATCTCGCGGGTCTGTTCGATCATCGGCTCCTGGTCTTCGCCCGCAGGGACGGTCGTGGCCTTGAATGCCGTGATGTCGGCCGCCTGGCTGATGGGGTAGGTGAAGAAGCCCACGGGGATGCCCTGCTTCTGCTGCGTGTCGCCCTCGGCGGCGCCTTCGGCGAAGCCCCGCAGCTGAATCTCGGCCTTCACGGTCGGGTTGCGTTGCAGGCGCTGCACGGTCACCAGGTTCATATAGTAGAACGAGAGCTCGCAGAGCTCCGGGATCTGCGACTGGATGAAAAGGGTAGACCTTTTCGGATCGAGGCCGACCGAAAGGTAGTCGAGCGCCACTTCAATGATGTTCTGGCGCACTTTCTCGGGGTTGTCGGCGTTGTCCGTCAGGGCCTGCGCGTCGGCTATCATGATGAATATGCGTTCGAATTCGCCCGATTCCTGCAGTTCGACGCGGCGGCGCAGGGAACCGACGTAGTGTCCCAAGTGGAGCCGGCCCGTAGGACGGTCGCCGGTAAGAATGATCTTTCCCATAAAACTTTATATATTTTGTGGACAAACTTACGAAAAACCGCGCGGGTGACCTAATAAAGTTGTCTGTTATAGATTTATTTTATATTTTTGTGTATTGAAATAATCGGCTGCTATGACTATAATTCAACTTGAATACCTCCTGGCGGTGGCGAACTGCGGTAGTTTTTCGCTGGCCGCAGAGCATTGTTTCGTGACCCAGCCGTCGCTGAGCATGCAGGTGAAGGCGCTCGAAGAGGAGCTGGGCGTCGTGCTGCTCGACCGTTCGAAGAAACCCGTGATCCCGACCGAGGCCGGCGAAGTGGTGCTGGATCGCGCCCGGGAAACGCTGCGGGCCTACAACAATATCCGCGAGTCGGTCGCCGAACTGAAGGGCGAAACTTCGGGTAAACTGCGTCTGGGCGTCATCCCGACCATTGCGCCCTACCTGTTGCACAAGTTCATCCCGGATTTCGTGCGCGATTATCCGAAGGTGGAGCTGGAAATCTCGGAGATGGTCACTTCGGACATCGTCGAGGCGCTCAAGCGCGACCGGATCGACGCGGCGCTGGTCGCCAGCGGCACGTGTGGTGACGGCATTCTCGAACAGGAGCTTTTCAACGACCGGTTTTTCGCCTATGTTTCGCCCGAAAACCCGTTGTACGAACGGCAGAACATCCGCATCGAGGACATCGACCTGAAAGACCTGGTGATCCTGAGCGCCGGAAATTGTATGCGTGACCAGATCATTGAGCTGTGCCAGGCCAAGCGCGACATGCCGTCGCACTACTCCTTCGAATCGGGGTCGCTCGATACGCTGATGCGCATCGTCGACTGCACGTCGTGCCTGACGATCATCCCCGAAATGGCCATCGAGTACATCCCCGCGGATCACCACGACCGGCTGAAGATGCTCGCCAAAGGCGCCACGTCGCGTAAGATCGCCGTGGCGGTACGCCGCACGTACGTCAAGAGTTCGATCATCAAGGCTCTGACCGACACGATCATGGCCAATATACCCGAAGTAAAGGGGTAGGCGGATGCCTGTAAACGGCAGGGTGCCCGGCGATACGATTGCCGGGCACCCGCCGTTTACAGGGGAGGGGTTCGGGCATATTAAGAATTAATCCGCCGTAACGGCGCTGTGGCGGATAAAAGTGCGGACTTCTGCGATTGTCGCCCGTCCGGCTGCTTTTTTACGGGGCTTAATTTTCAAATATCATTCTCTTTTCGTACCTTTGCAAGGTTATAGACACCTATTGACTATTTATGGATAAACTGATCGAAACTATCGTTGGTGCGATTGAAGATAAAAAGGGTAAGAATATTGTATCGCTCGACCTTTCGGGGTTTGACGGGGCGATATGTTCCCGTTTCATTGTGTGCAACGCCGATTCCACGACGCAGGTAGGGGCCATCGCCGCGGGCATCGAAGAGAAGGTGCTCGAAGTGCTGGGCGAAAAGGTCTGGCGTATCGAGGGGCAGCAGAATGCCGTGTGGATCGCCATGGACTATGTGGACGTGGTGGTGCACATTTTCCAGACCGAACTGCGCGGGTTTTACCGGCTCGAAGAGTTGTGGGCTGATGCGCCGATGACCAAATATGAATACGAAGAGTAATTTTAAATATGGCAAATCAACGCAAGAACAATAATAAGATGAATATGAACATGTCGCGACCGTCGATGCTGTGGCTCTACGGTCTGATCGGCGCGTTCATTATCGGCTACTACGTCTTCGGGGATGTCAACGACACGCCCGTGCCCAGCGACTGGGCTACCGTCGAACGGATGGTCGAAAAGGGCGAGGTGGAGAAGATCCAGGTCGTCAACCGCGACCAGGCGCAGGTATTCCTGAAAAAAGAAGCGGTCGAGCAGTACCGCAGGGATACGGTAGACAAACGCTTTCGCCGGCTTCCCGAGACGGGTGTGCAGCTCCTCTTCACGATCGGGTCGGTCGACTCGTTCCGTGAAGACCTGAAAGCCGCCGAGCAGCAGTCCGGGCAAGTCGTTCCCGTGGTCTATGAAAACAAGGCCAACGACTGGACGAACGTGCTGATCAACCTGCTGCCGTGGGTGCTGATTATCGGCGTGTGGATTTTCGTCATGCGTTCGATGTCGCGCGGTGCCGGAGGCGGTGCGGGCGGCGGCATCATGAACGTGGGCAAGGCCAAGGCGCAGGTGTTCGACAAGGATAACTCCAAACGCGTCACGTTCAAGGATGTGGCCGGGCTGGAGGAGGCCAAGGTCGAGATCATGGAGATCGTGGATTTCCTCAAGAAGTCCGACAAATATAAGGAGTTGGGAGCCAAAATTCCCAAGGGAGCGCTGCTCGTAGGCCCTCCGGGGACGGGTAAGACCCTGTTGGCGAAGGCCGTCGCAGGCGAAGCCAACGTGCCGTTCCTCTCGATTTCGGGTTCCGACTTCGTGGAGATGTTCGTCGGCGTGGGCGCCTCGCGTGTCCGCGACCTTTTCGAGCAGGCCAAGCAGAAGGCGCCGTGCATCGTCTTCATCGACGAGATCGACGCCATCGGCCGCGCCCGCGGCAAGAATGCCGGGTTCTCGGGCAACGATGAGCGGGAGAATACGCTCAACCAGCTCCTCACGGAGATGGACGGCTTCCAGACCAATACGGGCGTGATCGTCCTTGCGGCCACGAACCGTGCCGACATCCTCGACAAGGCGCTGATGCGCGCCGGCCGTTTCGACCGCCAGATCGAGGTGGGATTGCCCGACGTCAAGGAACGTGAGGAGATTTTCAACGTCCACCTGCGTCCGCTGAAGCTCGATCCTCAGCTCGACCGGTCGTTCCTGGCCCGCCAGACCCCCGGATTCTCGGGTGCCGACATTGCAAATGTCTGCAACGAAGCCGCGCTGATCGCTGCGCGCCACAACAAGAAATTCATTTCGAAGGAGGACTTCCTGGCAGCCATCGACCGCATCGTGGGCGGCCTCGAACGCAAGAATAAGATCATCACCGACGAGGAAAAGCGTGTGATCGCCTACCACGAGGCGGGCCACGCCACGGTGAGCTGGATACTCGAGAATGCCAGCCCGCTGATCAAGGTGACGATCATCCCGCGCGGCAAGGCGCTCGGCGCAGCCTGGTACCTGCCCGAAGAGCGGCAGATCACCACGCGCGAGCAGATGATGGACGAGCTGGCCGCCACGCTCGGCGGACGTGTTTCGGAGCAGCTGACCTTCGGCGAAATATCGACCGGGGCGCTCAATGACCTGGAACGTGTCACCAAGCAGGCCTATGCCATGGTAGCCTATTATGGCATGAGCGAAAACGTCGGGACGCTGAGCTATTACGATTCCACGGGGCAGAGCGACATGGCGTTCACGAAGCCCTATTCGGAACTGACCGCGCAGCAGATCGACGCCGAGGCCAAACTCGTCATCGGGAAGGCTTACGAGATGGCCGAGAAAGTGCTCCGTGAGCATGCCGACGGCCTGAAAGAGCTGGCCGAACTGTTGTTGGAGCGCGAAGTGGTCTTCACCGAGGACGTGGAGCGTATCTTCGGCCGCCGCAAGAAGGACATCCTGCGTGAGCAGAAGGAGGCCGAGGCCAAAGTCAAGGCTGACGGAGCCGCCGCGAAGGGGGAGCCCGAGGCTTCTGCAGCCCTGGCGGCGAAGCCCGCCCCGGAAGAGGGCGCTCCCGCGGTTGTACAGACGGAGACGCCCGAAGCCCCTGCCGACGGCAATACGGCCGCCGCGATTTCCAAGACCGAATAAGACACCTAACCCGCATTAACTGATGAATGAAACTATGAAAAACCTCGTGGTACGCACGCTGAGCGGCCTTGTCCTGGCAGCGGTGGTACTGGGGGCGATCGTCTGGTCGCAGTGGAGCTTCGGCGCGTTGCTCGCGGCGCTGCTCGTGGGCGGCATGTACGAGTTCTATACGCTGGCCGGGAAACAAGGCAATGCGCCGCAGAGAGTCGTAGGGCTTGTTGCGGGTATCGTGCTTTTCGCGCTCAATTTAGCGTTCGTCTCGGACGACATCGAGATTCTCGGCGACGCCCGGCAGGCCTTCGGCTGCGGGCTGGCGTTCCTGTTGCTGCTCCTGCCCGCCATGTTCATCTGCGAACTCTACCGCAGGGGTGAAAACCCGGCCTCCGGGATCGGCACGACGATCATGGGAATCTGCTACGTGGCATTGCCCCTGTCGCTGATGTGCTATATCCCGATCGTCGGCAGCGATACCTGGAACCCGTGGATCATGGTCGCCTATATCTTCATCATCTGGGCCAACGACGTCTTCGCCTACCTGGTGGGGATGTCCGTCGGACGCCACCGCCTTTGCGAACGCCTTTCGCCCAAGAAATCCTGGGAGGGGTTCTTCGGCGGGATCGCCGGTGCCGTCGTCATGGGCATCGTGGCTGCACGGATGCTGGACGGGAATATGTGGGTTTGGGCCGGTCTGGCACTGGTCGCCGCCGTTTCGGGCGTGCTGGGCGACCTGGTGGAGTCGATGTTCAAGCGGGCTGCCGGCGTTAAGGATTCGGGGCGGCTGATCCCCGGCCACGGCGGGGTGCTCGATCGTTTCGACGCCATGCTGCTCTCGGCGCCGTTCGTATTCGTCTATATGCTTTTTGTGATGTAACTGCAAACCTAAAAAAGAGTTATGAGGATAAATAAGGAAGGCTACAAGATTATCTGTATCTCGGGTGCCGTCTGTGTATTTATATTTTGGCTGATCTATCACCTGCTGGTCAGCGATTCGAATATTTCGCTGTTGTGGGTGAGCGCCGTGCTTTTGCTGTTGTTTTGGTTCTTTATCGTCGCGTTTTTCCGGGAACCCCGCCGTGTGCGGATACACGATGCCGACCTGGTTTTCTCTCCCTGCGACGGCCGCGTGGTCGTGACGGAGGTCGTGAAGGAAACCGAATACCTGAAGGAGGAGATGTTGCAGATCTCGATCTTCATGTCCGTGACCAATGTCCATATGAACTGGGTGCCGGTCGGGGGCACGGTCGAGTATTTCAAATACCATCCGGGGCGTTTTCTGGTGGCATGGCATCCCAAGTCGTCGACCGAGAACGAACGCACGACGACCGTCGTGAGGATGGCCTCCGGCCGGAAGGTGCTTTTCCGCCAGATTGCGGGCCTGATTGCACGCCGCATCATCTCCTACATGAAAGTCGGTGAGCCCGTGGAGCAGAACAGCGTCTGCGGCTTCATCAAATTCGGCTCGCGCGTCGACGTCCTGATCCCCAAGGACAGCGAACTGCTGGTCGAGATCGGCGATCCGGTCGTGGGTTCGCAGACCCCCATCGCACGCCTGCATAAGATTTAACCCCTCTTTCGAAGGATGAAAACGACTCCCCAGACCTTCCTGAAGTTCATCGCGGGCGCGGCCGTAGCTGCGGCCGTCCTCTTTCTGGTCTGGTATTTCAGTTCGATCGTCGTATACATACTCATATCCGCCGTGCTGGCCGTCGTGGGCAATCCGCTCGTGAAACGCCTCGCGGCGCTGCATATCAAGGGCTGGAAAGTGCCCCGCTGGCTGGCTGCGCTGGTGACGCTGATCGTCATCTGGGTGGTGCTGGCCACGCTGTGCTCGCTGTTCGTGCCGCTTGTGTTCAATAAGATTTACCAGCTGTCGAACCTCGATTTCGCCGCCGTCGTGCAAAGCATCGAGGAGCCGATAGCCCAGGCACAGGGATACCTGCATGAGTTCTTCGCCGTGCCCGAAAGCACGTTCTCCCTCTCGGAGGCGCTCGCATCGGCGCTCAAGCAGATTATCGACATAGAATCGCTCAATTCGGTGTTCTCCTCGATCGTCAACGTGGTGCTCTCGTCGGTCATCGCCATTTTCTCCATTACGTTCATCACCTTCTTTTTCCTCCGGGACGAAGGGTTGTTCTATGCCATGGTGACGGCCATGTTCCCCGAGCGTTACCACGAGAATATCACCCGCGCACTCGATTCCGTCACGCTGCTGCTGGCCCGCTACTTCACGGGTATCCTCTCGGAAAGCCTGATGCTGATGGTCGCCGTGTCGCTCACGATGATGGCCTTCGGCATGAAGGCGGCCGACGCTGCGTTCATCGGCCTTGTGATGGGCGTGATGAACGTGGTGCCTTATGCCGGGCCGCTGATCGGCGGTATCGTTTCCGTCTTCGTGGGTATCGTAACCCCGATCGGGGGGATGACCGTGGGGCATACTGCTTTTATAATCGCGGGTTCGCTCCTGATCCTCAAGGGGATCGACGATTTCGTGTTGCAGCCGACGCTCTATTCCGAGCGTGTCAAGGCCCATCCGCTCGAAATCTTCCTCGTGATCCTCATCGCCGGGTCGATGGCCGGAATCCTCGGCATGCTGCTGGCAATCCCTTCCTATACCGTACTGCGTGTCTTTGCTAAGGAGTTCTTCTCGCAGTTCCGGCTGGTGCGTAAACTGACCGAGAAAATCTGATGGCCGGGATGACGATAGAGGGCGTAGTGGAACACGGACGCCGGCTCGGGCGCGAGTTGGGATTCCCGACGGCAAACATGGCCGTGCCTGATTCTGTGACGGCCGCGGACGGGGTCTATTATTCCCGCGCGGAGGTGGACGGGACGCTTTACGACGCGATGTCCAACCTGGGAAGCAACCCTTCGGTCGGCGGTGCCGTCCGCCATCTGGAAACCCATATCTTCGGGTTCGGAGGTTCGCTCTACGGCCGTACGCTGCGCGTGGAACTGGTGCGTAAGATCCGTGACGAACGTCGTTTCGCGACGATCGGGGAGTTGCGGGCGCAGATCGCCAGAGACAAGGAATATATATTGGAATTAAAAGATAATACTATGTATTTGGATTTGACAATGCCCTACAAGGTGGCCGACATGTCGCTGGCCGAGTGGGGGCGTAAAGAGATCGAGATTGCCGAGCACGAGATGCCGGGACTTATGGCCGTGCGCCGCAAATACGGCCCGCAGAAGCCGCTGGAAGGCGTGCGCGTGATGGGGTCGCTGCACATGACCATCCAAACTGCCGTGCTCATCGAGACGCTCGTCGAGTTGGGCGCCGACGTGCGCTGGTGCTCGTGCAACATCTTCTCGACGCAGGATCATGCCGCCGCGGCCATCGCCGAGGCCGGGGTTCCCGTTTTCGCCTGGAAAGGCGAAACCCTGCCCGAATACTGGTGGTGCACCGCCATGGCACTTTCCTTCCCCGGTGGCAAGGGCCCGCAGCTGATCGTGGACGACGGCGGCGATGCCACGCTGCTGATCCACAAAGGGTACAAGGCCGAGAACGACGCCTCGACACTCGACTATGAGCCTTCGTCCTACGAGGAGGAGGTGATACTCGGTACGCTCAGGACGATCCTTGCCGAAGACAAGGACAAATGGCACCGCACGGTGGCCGAGTGGAAGGGTGTGAGCGAGGAAACCACTACGGGCGTACACCGCCTCTACCAGATGCAGGAGGCCGGCGAGCTGCTCGTCCCGGCCATCAATGTCAACGACTCTTGCACCAAGTCGAAGTTCGACAACCTCTACGGCTGCCGCGAGTCGCTGGCCGACGGCATCAAGCGCGCCACGGACGTGATGATCGCCGGCAAGGTGGTCGTGGTCTGCGGCTACGGCGACGTGGGCAAGGGCTGTGCCCGTTCGATGCGTTCGTACGGCGCACGTGTCATCGTGACCGAGATCGACCCGATCTGCGCCCTGCAGGCCGCCATGGAAGGCTTCGAGGTCAAGACCGTCGAGAGCGCACTCCCCGAAGGCAATATTTACGTCACCTGCACGGGCAACTGCGACATCATCACGCTGGAGCACATGGAGAAGATGCGCGACCAGGCGATCGTTTGCAACATCGGCCACTTTGACAATGAAATCCAGATGGCGCGCCTCGAAAAATCGGGGGCCGTTAAGACCAATATCAAGCCGCAGGTCGACAAGTTCACCTTCCCCGACGGACACTCGATCTTCGTGCTGGCCGAAGGCCGTCTGGTGAACCTCGGTTGTGCGACGGGACACCCCTCGTTCGTGATGTCGAACTCCTTTACCAACCAGTGCCTTGCGCAGATGGAGCTGTGGCAGGAGAACCTCGAAGTGGGCGTGTACCGCCTGCCCAAGCACCTCGACGAGGAGGTGGCACGCCTGCATCTGGACAACCTCGGCGTGGAACTCACGCACCTCACCGGGAAACAGGCCGACTATATCGGCGTAAATCCCGATGGCCCTTACAAAGCCGAGCACTACCGCTATTAGCGGCAGGAGGCTGCGTGGGCTTCGGGGCTCTTCCCCGGCGAAAAGGGAAGTTTCCTGCGCCCGTCCGGTTTCTGGCCGGGCGGGAAGTCAAGACCTGTTTTATGATTCCACCCCTGTCGGAAAAACCTTCGGCAGGGGTGTTTTCCTTTCCCAGTGGCTTGCGTTTCCGGTGTTTCCGTTCCCGCTGTTTCGGATCCCGCCGGCTTGCCGGACTGCCCGTTTTGTACTTTGGCCGGGAGCGGGCACGAAAAAGCCGCCGGGGAACCGGCGGCTTTCGTTATCCTGGAGCAGGGGCGGTTTAGTACCCGAAAATCTCCTCCTGTGTCACGGTCTGGATCGGGCCGAGGGTCTTGAGGTAGTTCAGGTCGAGATCCTGGATGTCGCCCAGAATGCCGTAAACGTATTTGCGTCCCTTCACCCATTTTTCCTGTGCGGCCTTGACGTCGGCGAGCGTCATCTGCTGCGCTTTCTCGAAGATTTGCTTTCCGCGCGGCTCCGTCAGGCCGAGGTCGCGCATGCGGATGTAGCTCCACAGTACGCCGTCCTTCACCGTGCGCTCGGTGCGCAGGCGCGAGATAAGGGCCTCCTTGGCGATGTCGAACGCCTTTTCCGATTCGGGCATGTTGTTGATGATCTCGTCGAATGCCTCGATGGCCTTCTGCATTTTGTCGTTCTGCGTGGCGATGAAGGCCATGTAGTAATAGTCGCCCTTGGCGTTGGTCGGGATGGCGAGGTTGGCCCATGCCGAGTAAGCCAGGCCGCGGGCTTCGCGCATCTCCTGGAAGACGATGGTGTTCATGCCTCCGCCGAAATACTCGTTGTAGAGGGTGATCTGCGGGTCGGCTGCAAGGTCGAATTTCTCGCCGCGGTTCGAATACTGCATGTAGTAGAGCTGCTTGGCGTCGTACTGGGCAAGCATGACCTTGTTTTCATCGGTGGGTTGCAGCGTGCTGAACTTTTTTTCCAGCGGCTGGAGGTCGGCTGCCACCTTGTGGTGTGCGGCCAGGGCGGCTTTCACTTCGGCCTCGTCCTGCGGGCCGTAGTAGAGCACCTCGTGCTGCTTGCCCATCAGGTCGCCGATCTTTGCGAGCAGCTGTTCCGAGGTCAGCCCCTGCAATGCCGGGTCGGTGAGCGTGGTGCGGCGGATGAAATCGCTGCCGTAGATCATGTAGCGCTGGAGCGCTCCGAAGCAACGGCTCTGGTTGAGCTTGGCGTCGGCGCGGCTCTTTATCATGTCGCCCTTGAGGTTTTGCAGGATCTCCTCGTTGGGCTGCGCCCCGGCGATCAGCCCTTCGACGATTTCCATCGCCTTGCCCATGTTCTCGCTCAGGCCCGATATCTCGATCCAGCTCTGGTTGGTTCCGGCGCTCAGGCCGAACGAGCAGGCGATGGCGTACATCTCCGATGCGATCTGCTCGGCGCTCATCTTGTCCGTTCCGAGGTAGCTCAGGTAGTCGAAGGCGAGGTTGAGTGCCGGGTCGTTCTCCGTACCCGTGTTGAATACGTAGATCAGCGTGAAGATGTCGTTGGTTTCGTTTTTCTTATACAGCACGTTGACGCCCTTCTGCGCCTCGAACTGCGACATGTCCTTCTTGTAGTCCACGAATACCGGCTCGATAGGCTCGACCTTCGAGTTCTGTATCTCGGTGAGGAACTCGCTCTGCGAGTCGCGGTTGGTCACGATCGGCGTGATCTTCGGGGCTGCGATCTTCTGCTCGTTGGGGTCTTTGCCTTCACGCTTGTAGACGATGGCATAACTTTCGGGGCCGAGGTATTTGTTGGCCCAGTCCACGACGTCCTGCTTGGTGATCTTCGACATGCGGTCGAGCTGCTGCACTTCGTCGGCCCAGTCGGCGCCGTTGATGAACGAGTAGACGTAGAGCATCGCGCGGCTTTCGTTCTCTTCGAACGAACGCATCATCTGCATCTTGTAATTGTTGATGGTCGCCTCGATCAGGCTTTCGTCGAAATCCCCGTTGCGCAGCTTGGCCACTTCGGACAGCAGCATGTCGCGTACTTCGTCGAGCGACTGCCCGGCCTTCGGGCGGCCTGCTACCAGGAACGTCCCGTAATCGGGCTGCGACGATGCGTAGCCGTATGCCGAAAGCACCTTCTGCTGCTGGTTGAGGTCGAGGTCGATCAGTCCGGCCTGGCCGTTATAAAGTACCGAGCCCACGATGTTCGCCACGTCGGTCGACGGGTCGGTCGCACCCGGCAGGCGCCATCCCAGCATCACATTGGCGGCTTCCAGCCCGTATACTTCCTTCACGACGGGAGCCGTGATCGGCTGTTCGGGCTCGAAGTGCAGCTTCGGCAGGTTGGGGTTCGGCTGCATGTCGCCGAAGTATTTTTCGATCGTGGCGACCATTTCGTCGGGATCGAAATCACCCGATACGCAGACGGCCATGTTGTTGGGCACGTAGTAAGTCTTGTGGTAATTCTTGACATTGGTGATCGAGGGGTTCTTCAGGTGTTCCTGTGTACCCAGTACGGTCTGCGTGCCGTAGGGATGGTGGGGGAACAGGGCGGCGTCCATGGCCTCCCAGACTTTGCGGCTGTCCTGCGTCAGGGACATGTTCTTCTCCTCGTAAATAGTCTCCAGCTCGGTGTGGAAGCCGCGGATCACGGGGTTCTTAAACCGGTCGGCCTGGATCCTGGCCCAGTTGTCGATCTCGTTCGAAGGGATGTCCTCGACGTATACGGTCATGTCCTGCGACGTAAAAGCATTGGTGCCGTTGGCGCCGATGGCCGACATCAGTTTGTCGTACTCGTTAGGGATGGCGATTTTCGAAGCCTCGTAGCTGATCGAGTCGATGCGGTGGTAGATCGCCGCACGCTCGGCCTCGTCGGTGGTCTTGCGGTAAACTTCGAAGAGGTTTTCGATCTCATCGAGCATCGGTTTCTCGGCTGCGAAGTCCGATGTGCCGAACTGCTGCGTCCCCTTGAACATCAGGTGTTCGAAATAGTGCGCCAGTCCGGTGGTCTCGGCCGGGTCGTTCTTGCCGCCCACGTTCACGGCGATGTAGGTCTGGATGCGCGGCGTCTCCTTGTTGACGCTCATATAGACTTTCAGCCCGTTGTCCAGGGTGTAGATTTTGGTGTTCAACGGATCGCCCTTCACTGTTTCGTACTTGTACTTAGAATTAGAACAAGCCGCGGCCAGCATCGCTGCGATGACTACCGCAAAGAGTAGGAGTTTTTTCATTATCGAAAGGGTTAAAATAGAGTTGCGAACCAGTCCCGTACGGCGGGGTATGTGTCGGCCGTGACGTGTATGAGCATCCCGACGGCAGCCACGACCTTGAGCCCCGTGCCGACGACGAACGAGAGAAAGGAACCGAAGCCTACGAGGATTGCCTTCGGGAAGTCCCCGCGGTCGTTGAGCAATTCCCCCGCCACGGCGCCGACGAACGGCCCCAGGATGATGCCTATGGGCGGGAAGATGAAAAATCCGGCGAATACGCCGACCGTGGCCCCGATGGCGCCCGCCCGCGAGCCGCCGAATCTGCGGGTCATCCACGCAGGCAGGAAATAATCGGCCACGCTGACGGCCACGGTGATGGCCAGCCATATCCATATGGCAGAAGCCGACATGTGCGAATAGGAGGTGAAGTAGGCGCACAGAAGCCCTGCGTAACTGAGCACCACGCCCGGCAGGGCCGGGACGATACAGCCGATGATGCCGACGATCGAGAACAGGAATGCAAGTACGGAAAGCGCGATGTCCATATATCCGGGATAAAAAAGACCGTTAACATCGACAAATATAAACATTTATAGCAAAAAAATCTCCCTTTAGGGGAGATTTTTTACTTTTCCGGCCTTTCCGGCCGGCGGTTCCGGATGCGTTATCCGATCAGATGGTTGGTAGCCGTGTCGGGGAAGATGACCCAGGGTTTGAACTGCTTGGCATCCTCGAAATCCATCAGCGCATAGGATGCGATGATGATGACGTCGCCCACCTGTACTTTGCGTGCGGCGGCGCCGTTGAGGCAGATACAGCCGCTTGCGCGTTCGCCCTTGATGACATAGGTTTCGAAACGCTCTCCGTTGTTGATGTCCATGATCTGGACTTTCTCGCCCTCGATGATGTTGGCGGCTTCCAACAGCGCCTCGTCGATGGTGATGCTCCCCACGTAATTCAGGTCGGCCTGTGTGACCGTCACGCGGTGGATTTTGGATTTGATGACTTCAATCTGGAATTTCATTATCGGATACAGATGTTGTCGATTAAACGAATATCTCCCGCCTGTACGGCGATGCAGCCCTGGATGCGGGGGGAGTCGTCCCAGGTGGCGACCTCCTGCATCGTCCGTGCGTCGACCGACTGGTAATAGATGACCTTCAGCAACGGGTTGCGCTCCACCTCGGCCGTGACCCACGCCTTGAGCTGGGCAGGTGTCATCTCCTGCGATTTGGACACTGCGGCGTGCAGCGTGGCGTAGATGTGCGGCGCTGCGGCCCGGTGCGCTGCGTCGAGCAGCGTGTTGCGCGACGAGAGGGCCAGCCCGTCTTCGCCGCGGATGATCGCGCATTCGACGATCTCGATGGGGAGCGCCAGCTGGGCCACCATCGACTTGATGACGGCGATCTGCTGGAAATCCTTTTCCCCGAAATAGGCGCGTGCGGGGCGCACGATGTCGAACAGGCGGCTGACGACCTGCGCTACGCCGTTGAAATGGCCGGGGCGCGTGGCGCCCTCCATCACCTTGTCGATCAGTCCGAAATCGAACTGCCTGCTGTCGGGCTGGGGATATATCTCCTCGACCGAGGGCATCAGCACGAAATCCGCCCCGGCCTCTTCCAGCAGGCGGGCATCGGCCTCCGGCGTGCGGGGGTAATGCTTCAGGTCGTTTTTGTCGTTGAACTGCGTGGGGTTTACGAAGACGCTCACCACGACGGTGCCGTTTTCCCGCCGGGCACGTTCCACGAGCGAGCGGTGTCCTGCATGCAGGGCGCCCATCGTCGGTACGAAGCCGATTCCCGACTGCTCCGCCTTGTCCAGCTCTGCACGGAGCTCCTTGACACTTTCAAATACTTTCATCCTTTCTTGATGCGAGTTGTGCGAGCAAAGGTAGAAATTCCATCAGACATAACGAAGAAAAAAGTCGGAAAAATAAGCCGTATCTTTTTCTTATGCGCACCATGCCGTTCCGAAATCCCGGTTTTCCGGCCTCGGAGGCGGATGCGGTTCTGTAAAATGCGGCTTTCGTGTGAAAAAGGGTGGCATTCATTGATTTTATTTCCGGATATCGCATAATGCGCCTATATTTACAACCGATGAAACAATGGCGGGGTACCCGCTTCCCGTTCCGGAATGGAAACGGGTGCGGCGGTTCCCTATTCCGGCAATCCAAACTTAAACGCCTCACGGGAGCCGGGGCATAATTTTAAAGTTATGAAGAAATTTATTCTTTGTTTGCTGGCCGTTGCCGCCGGCATGTCAGCATTCGGCCAGGGCCGCGTGATGGGAGTGCGCGCCGGACTGAATGTGACCAGCATCGACCTGAGCGCGGGCAGTAACAGCTTCTCGTTCGACTCGCGTGCGTCGTACAATGTGGGCTTTGCCTACCAGCAGCCGCTGCTGCGGGCGCTTCCACTTTATCTGGAAACGGGCCTTTATCTGACGGGGCGCGGCGGAGCGGTCAATGTGGCCGATTTCGGCTTCGGGTTCGACGAGGAGTTGTCCGGGAAGGTGAAGTTCAATATGCTTTATTTGCAGGTACCCGTCGTGGTCAGCTGGCATTTCAATGTCAGGAGCGTTTCGATACAGCCCCTGGCGGGTGTCTTCTATGGGTTCGGTATCCATGGCAAGGCGAAGTTCAAGGGCGAGAAGGCCGACCTGTTCAAGTCCACCGACCTGGGGGATGGCGCCGAGGAGGAAGCGATGTTCAAACGCTCCGACCTGGGCCTGCGCTTCGGTGTCAACGTGACATTCAGGAAGCATTACAATGTCAGCCTCGGGTATGACCTGGGCCTGCTGAACATCCTGAAGGATGCCGACGAGGTCAAGGCCAAGAACGGCAGCTTCTTCGTTTCGCTGGGTTACAACTTCTGATCCCGGGAACGGGCGGCCGGATGGCGGCCGGGAATAAAAAGCACCGGAAGGCGTCGAACCTTTCCGGTGCTTTTTTGTGCCCGCGCTGTTCGGGTTGTCAGCGGGTCGGCAGCCAGACGCGGTAGCCGCCGTTTCCCCGGTTGCCGAAGGCGTAGTAGGGGATGGCCGTGAAGGTGCTCTTCGCGCCCTTGCCGTCGATGGCCGTTCCCGTGATGACCGGCGTGCCGTCCATCAGGTCGCTGCGGTATCCGAGTTCCATGCTGCCGGCCGTGTCGAGCCTCAGCCGGGCGTAATCCGCGTTGTCCGCCTGCTCGATGCAGTATACCAGCGGCCCGGCCGCGATGGCGGCCATGCCGTCCAGTTCCCGGGCGGCTTTATGTGCCCGGACGAGGCGCGGCGCGACGGGAAGTTCCAGCACGATGCGGTCTGCGGGGTTCCAGACCCGGTCGAGGAGGGCATACCCTTTGTCGAGGCGGATTTCGACCGGGGTGCCGTTCACCGAGAGCACCGGCGCGGCCGGGCTTTCGGATACGTACAACCCGAACGGGTTTTCCTCGCCGCGGGCCCAGCCCGGGATACGTACCTTCACGGTGAAGCGTGCCGCCTTTTCGGGCGTAAGCGTGAGGACGACCTTTCCGTCCACGGGGTATCGGGTCTGCTGCCGGACATGCACCTGCGTGTCGCCGAGCGCGATGTCGGCATCGCTGCCGATGAACAGGTTGACATAGACCGTCCTGTCGTCCCGGGCGTAAATGAATTCGGGGGTCGCCGAGACTATCTTGAGGAACATCGGCGGGCAGCAGGGGCAGGGGTGCCATTCCCAGCGTTCGCTGCGGTCGGTGTTGAGCGGGTTCTGGTAGGTATACTGCCTGCCCGAGGCGGCGACGCCAGCCAGCACGTTGTTGTATAGCGCGCGTTCGAATTCATCCATGTATTTCGCGTCGCCCGTGAGCTGGTTCATCGCCTGGCTGAAGAACCCCACGCCTACGGCGGCACAGGTTTCCAGATAGGCGTCGGTGGGCAGGTAGTAGTCGTGGCCGAACTTTTCGTCGAAATGCACTGCCCCGACACCGCCCGTGACGAAGAGTTTTTTCCCGGCCATGTCGTCCCACCAGCGTTTCGCCGTGGCTATGTAGTCCGCATTGCCGTTCTCATAGGCCGCCGCGGCGATGCCCGTCGCCAGCAGGGTGGCCCTCACGGCGTGCCCGACGATGGCGGGCTGGTCGAATACGCGGATCGAGTCCTGCGCGTAATCGCCCCATGCGGGCCGTGCTTCGGGGCCGAATTCCGCGGTGTAGAGCTCCTCGTGGATCCACCGCTCCGCGCTGTCGTTGCCCCACGTGCCCCACAGCGGATAGCCGCAGTGCACGCCGCGGTTGCCGATCCAGAACTCGGCCAGCCGGAGATAGTCGCCGGCTGCGGACTGCGCCCCGGTTTGCGCGCGCAGGCCGGGGCGGTCACGGTAGAGCTTGTAGAGTTTTACCAGGGCCTCCTCGGGGCCCGAGTGCGCCGGGACGATATTCTTTTTCGGGGCGGGCCCCATCGTCCGCACCATGTAGTCCGCCATGCGCGTGGCGACTTTCAGCAGCCTGTCGTCACCCGTGGCTTCGTAATAGTGTACCCCGGCTTCGATGAGCATGCCGGCGTTGTAGACGTCGTGCTGCATGCGCAGGAACCCGCCGTTCGCGCCCCAGCGGTGGTTGTCCTCCGTTAGCTGGGTGTTGGTGCCGACGAACCCGTCCGGATCGCTCTTTTGTGCCGCTTCGATGCGGGCGATGTAACCGTCTACACGGGCTTTGAGCGCCGGGTCGGGACGTTGTGCCAGCAGGTCGGAGATCCCCCGGATCGTCTCGTACACCAGCCCGTCGTACCAAGGCGGCCCCGCGTGGCGGCCGATATCGCGGGCACCCGATGCTACGAGGTCGAAATTTTCGAAAGCGTCGACGCCGCACGCGAAATGCGCCGGGTCGTTCCCTTCGAACTTGTTGAGCATGTCGCCGACGGTGACGTGTTCCCATTTTTCATAGCGGGGGCCCCAGAAGGCGTCTTCGACCCGGACGCTTCCGGCCTCCAGCGGCCGGATTTTTGCAGTCCCGGAGTCCCGGTTGCACCCTGCGGCCAGGAGCGGCAGGGCCAGAAGTGCGGTTTTGATAGGTTTCATCAATGTGGGTTTATGTTGTTTCCGAATTTTTCCGGCATGGTGCGTGCTTTGTGGACAAATATAAATAAAATTTCGTCATACTGGTACGAACTGGTATGTTTTTTTTGAGAATAATGCCCGAATGGCAAGCGCTGCCGGGTGCGGCGGGGAGGTGTGTTTGCCGGCACATATTGTATATGTGTCCATGCGTATATTCGTCCGTATGCGGCTTTTTCGCAAAAAAACCGTATATTTCGGGGAAATTCAAACCCGAACGACATGAAAAATTTATTTACACTGACATCTATGACTGTTACCGCTGTTGCACTGACTTCGTGCTGCGGGGCATCGAAGAGCGAAGCCCCGTGGATCGTCGACCGTTTCGACGACATCAAGGTCATCCGTTACGAAGTCCCCGGTTTCGAGCAGCTTCCGCTTGCGGAGAAGGAACTGGTCTATTACCTCGCCGAGGCTGCCAAGTGCGGCCGGGACATCCTTTTCGACCAGAATTTCAAATACAACCTCGCCGTGCGCCGTACGCTCGAAACGGTTTACGAGAACTACCGGGGCGACCGCTCGGCGGCCGAATGGAAGGCCTTGGAGAAATACCTGAAAAAGGTGTGGTTCGCCAACGGCATTCATCACCACTATTCGAACGACAAGTTCGTCCCCGAGTTCACCGAAGGTTACCTGCTCGACGTGATAGAGACGATCCCCGAGGAGAAGTTCGGCGACCTGAACCCGCTGCGCGGCGAGGTCTGCAAGGCTATCTTCGATCCGGCGCTCTATAAAACGCGCCTGAACCAGACGGCGGGCGAAGACCTGATCGCCACCTCGTCGAACAACTACTACGAGGGCGTGACGCAGGCCGAGGTCGAGAAATTCTACGCCGACATGGTCGACCACAACGACCCGGAACCGATCTCCTACGGCCTGAACTCCAAGCTGGTGAAGGAGAACGGCGTCCTAAAGGAGCGCGTATGGAAGGTCGGCGGCATGTATTCGCCCGCCATCGAGAAGATCGTCTACTGGCTCGAAAAAGCGCAGGCCGTAGCCACCGAACCGCAGAAAAGCAATATCGCAGCGCTGATCGAATATTACAAGACCGGCGACCTGCGCGAGTTCGACCGCTATAATATCGGCTGGGTGAAGGACACCGTGTCGAACGTCGACTTCGTGAATGGCTTTATCGAGGATTACGGCGATCCGCTCGGCCGCAAGGCTTCGTGGGAGGGCATCGTGAATTTCATGGACAAGGAGGCCTGCCACCGTACGGAGGTGATTTCGGATAACGCGCAGTGGTTCGAAGACCATTCGCCCGTTGCTCCCGCCTACCGCAAGGAGAAGGTGAAGGGCGTTTCGGCCAAGGTCATCACGGTGGCGATGCTGGGCGGCGACTGCTATCCCGCCACGCCCATCGGCATCAACCTGCCCAATGCCGACTGGATCCGCAAGGAATACGGTTCGAAGTCGGTCACGATCGACAACATCACCTATGCCTACGACATGGCCGCCCACGGCAACGGCTTCAACGAGGAGTTCGTGCTGCGTGCCGGGGACCGCGAGGTGATGGACAAGTACGGCAAACTGGCCGACGACCTGCATACCGACCTGCACGAGTGTCTGGGGCACGGTTCGGGACAGCTGGCACCGGGTGTGAAGGGCAACGAGCTGAAGAGTTACAGCTCGACGCTCGAAGAGACCCGTGCCGACCTCTTCGGCCTCTACTACCTGGGTGACCCGAAGATGGTGGAACTGGGGCTGGTGCCCTCGTTCGACGTGGCGAAGGCCGGCTATGCGAAATATATCCTGAACGGCATGATGACCCAGCTGGCGCGTATCGAGCCGGGCAAGAACGTCGAGGAGTCGCACATGCGCAACCGCAAGCTGATCTGCGAGTGGTGCTATGAGCGCGGCAAGGCCGACAACGTGATCGAAATGATCCGGGAAAACGGCAAAACCTATGTCGTGGTCAACGATTACGAAAAACTGCGCCGACTGTTCGGCGACATGCTCCGCGAGGTGCAGCGCATCAAGTCCGAAGGCGACTACGAGGCCGGCAAGGCGCTTGTCGAGCGGTATGCCGTCCAGGTCGATCCCCAGCTGCACCGTGAGGTGCGCGACCGTTACTATGCACTCGGCATCGAACCTTACGGCGGCTTCGTGAACCCCGAGTTCGAACTTGTCGAAAAGGACGGCAAGGTGGTTGATGTGAAAATTTCCTATCCGGCGAACTACGTCGAGCAGATGCTCGGTTACTCGAAGGACTATTCTTTCCTGCCGAATATCAATTGACGGGCGCAGTCCCGGAAGAGAAAGCCGCCCCGAATTGTTCGGGGCGGCTCTTTTTATCGGAAAGTTCCGGCCGGGATGCTGCCGTGCTTCCGCAGGGGGCTTGCCTTGCGGAAGGGGGCTGCAACATCGCTCAGCGGTTGGTCATCCGCATGTATTCGAATTCGGCCGCCTGGCCTTCCGGCCCCTGGTAATACAATCCCGGGCGTGCTACGCGATCCCATTGCAGCAGGTCTTCGGCACCTACGGGCAGGTTCTCCACTTGTTTCCAGGCGTGTCCGTCGGTGCTGTACCCGAATGCCGCGGGGGCATTCCCCCGTACTTCGATGCGCAGGTAGACCGGCAGATGCGACCCGATCTGCCCGGAGCTGCTCAGTAGCGTTTCCCTGCCGTCCTTGTAGAGCTTCAACAATACCTCGTCGCCCTGCAATCCCCATACGAGGAGGTTCGCTGCATCCCCGTAAACGGTGAGCCCGCTCCATCCTGCGTTGCGGTCGGAGAGTGCCGTTTCGAGCGTATAGTCGGGACTTACGGCCCTCAGGCAGAGCGCCGTGCCGGTTTTCACGCCCTCTTTGGGCCGGCCGCCCAGGTAGAGGCGCCCGTCGGCAAGCTCGATCTCGGGCGTCGCGTAAGGATAGTTCCACGTCCATTCGGGTCGGAGCCGGTCGGCCGTGAAGTCATCCGCGAAATCGAATACGGGCTGTTGTGCCATACCGGCAAAAGGCATCGGCTGCGTCAGGGATGCCGTCTCCCCGCCCGTGAAATGAAGCCACAGGTCATCGCCCAGGACGATCTCCTGCAACATCGGCTGGCGTCCCAGAAAGAAATTCTCACCGGCCAGATAGGCGTGGCAGAGGTAGAACATCCTCCCGTCGGGCGTCGTCGTGACGGTGCCGTGCCCGATGGACTGGACATCGCCGCCGCCGTGCAGGATCGGGTTCCCGGCGTAACGCTCGTAGGGGCCCCGCAGGTTTTTCGAGCGGGCGACCGCCACGGCGTAGTCGCTCCCAGGGCCGCAGCAGCCGTTTATGGAGTAGACGATGTAATAGTAATCGCCGATTTTCAGCCAGTGCTGCCCTTCCATGCCCTGCCGTTTGTCGTCGCGCAGCAGCGTGAAGGGTTCCCCCGCCATGCGCAGCCCGTCGTCCGAGATTTTGCAGGCCAGGAGTTCGATCGGCCTTGGGTCGAGTCTGTAGGCTTTCCACGAGATATACAGCTCGCCGGCATCTTCCAGCACGAATGCGTCGATCGCCTCGGTGCCGTACTCGACGATCGGGCCGTGGTCGGTATAGGGGCCTTCGGGTTTGTCGGCCGTGGCGACGCCGATATACGACGTCCCGTCGGTTTTCCGGCGTGCCGTATAATAAGCGTATGTTTTGCCGTTGCGGTGGAAAAGTTCCGGGGCCCAGAACGAGGATCTCGTCCATGCGGGCTGCTGCTCGAACAGGTGCCCGATCTGCCGCCAGTTGACCAGGTCTTTGGAGCGGAACAGCGGGTAGTAGGGGGCCCATTCCGACGAGGTGCCCGTCGCATAATAGGTGTTGTCTACCCGGATGACCGTCGGGTCGGCCATGTCGCCCGCAATGACCGGGTTGCGGAAGGTCGCCTGCTGGGCGCCGGCGCCCATGCAGGTCAGGAGCGAGGCTAAAAGCAATAGATGTTTCATCTGCATGAAATTTTAGGTGTGAGGGGCAGTTCTGCCGACAAATATACACAAAATTTCGGGTGGGAAATACATCGGAATTACATATGTTTGCCCTTATTCGGATGAGACGGCCTGCGTCCGGGCTCCTACGATTACAAACGGCAAGGCGCACCCTGCGGGGTGCGCCTTGCCGTTTCTTCGGGGAGGGACGGGATTATTCCGCAACCTCTTCGAACATGTCTTTGCCGACGCCGCAGACGGGGCAAACCCAGTCTTCGGGAATCTCTTCGAACTGCGTTCCGGGGGCGATGCCTCCGTCGGGATCGCCCACTGCGGGGTCGTATACCCACTCACAAACGGTGCAACGGTACTTTTTCATTTCTTCTGGTTTTTAATGCGTTGTTTGTTATTTTTCGTTTTTACGGGCCGTTCCGGCCTCGGTTGCAAATATAAGATCATTTTCCGGAAATACGCAATCCCCGGGCGTCTTCTGTCGACTTTTTGGCCGGATCCCGATACTATTGCGCCTGCTCTTCCTCTTCGTCGTCTTCCGCCGGGCGGTTGCCTCCGGGGGGCATAAGCTCCTCCACGAGGCGGCCGGCATCCGAACACGAGACGTACAGGCGGTCTTCGTAAATGTCGGTGATCTCCACGAAGTTTTTCCACTCCGAGGCGTAGAGTTTTACGCGTTCGAACCGCCTGAGGTCGAGGAAATGTCCGTAATAACCGAAGAACCCGCAGCCCCCGAATACCGGAAAGAACCATTTCATCCGCCGAGGGTCGACCCGGCGAACCGAGGCGATCTCGTCGCGGCGGATTTCGGTGATGTCCAGCAGGCAGCGCACCTCGACCTTTTCGTCGGTGACCACGATCCTGCGGGGGATCGACAGCGACATCAGGGCGATGAGCGCCACGATGAACGAGGTGAACCAGGCCGAGAGGTAGCCTCCTTCGTAGAGGTGGTACAACAACCAGCCCAGCAGTACGAAGACCACCAGATAGACCAGCGTCCAGTAGATCGCCCGGCGGCTGAAACGGTATTTATAGGTTTTCTCCATCCGCGCTTTCCTCCGTCTTTTCGCGCCCGGCCAGCAGTGCTTCGGCGATGACCATATCTTCGGGGGTCGTGATCTTCAGGTTCGTACGCTCGCCTTCGCACAGGAATACGGCCTCGCCGGCCTGTTCCACGACCGATGCGTCGTCCGTAAATTCTGGGCGGTACTCTGCCTCGTAGGCGCGGCGCAGTAGGTCGGCGCGGAATACCTGCGGGGTCTGTACGATGCGCAGGCGGCGGCGGTCGGCGATGCGCGAAGCCGTGCCGTCCGTTTCGCGGTACGAATCCACGGCTTCGACGACCGGGATCGCAGTGCCGTGTTCGGCGGCAGCGGCCACCGCACGGCGGATCATGCCGTGTGAGGCCAGCGGTCGTACGCCGTCCTGTACGGCAATCAATTCCGGATCGCGCTTCAGGGCTTTCAGCCCGTTTTTCACCGAATGGAACCGTTCGTCGCCTCCCGTCGTAACCGTGTGTGCCGCGATGTCGAAGCGTGCTGCGAAGTCCTTCCAGAAATCGGCGTGCGCCGCGGGCAGTACTACGACGATCTCCGCCCCGGGCAGCGCCCCGGCGAAATTGTTGATCGTATGTGCCAGGACGGGCAGGCCGCCCAGCATCGTGAATTGCTTGGGGCGCGAACCTCCCATGCGGGTTCCGCCCCCGCCTGCTACGATGATGACTCCTATCTGTTGTTCCATATCAGTTTTTTCCCGAATCCGAGCGTGTTGTCGGTGAATTTCATAAAGTCGGGCGCGATCGCCCACAGGGTCAGTTCTGCCAGTGCTGCATAGGGAAACCGCCTGAGGTATGCCCGCCTCGCCGCCTCGTCGGCCCTCGCGGCCTTCCCGCACAGTTGCAGCCCCTCGACGCGTCCCACGACCTTCGTTTCGAGGACTACCGAGGCCGCGACACACGGGTTGCGAGCCATCTGCTGCGCGTGGCGTGTCGCCATGTCCGACGTGAAGATCAGCAAATTGCGTTCCGCATCGTAGCAGTAAAATGCGTTGCAGCAATAGGGCGCTCCCTCGCTGCTCGTCGCCAGCGTCAGCACATGGTGTTTCTTCAGAAACCGTACGATCCGCGTATCGACGCCGGCTTTATGCCCGGCTTCCTGCGCCCCGGTGCTTTCCGCTGTATCCTCCGGATTTCCGGTTTGCCTTGGCGCCCCGGTCTTTTGCCGGGGTGTTCCCGGTTGTTCCCCGGCTTTGCCGGGTGTACTGTCCGTTTCCCGGATGGCTCCCGGTCTCGTCCTGCTCCCGGGCCTGTTATCGAACGGTTCCTGATCCCGGCTTTCCGGCATGTCGGCCGGCAGATGTCCCTTGTCTGTCGTTGCGGTCATTTTCCCCGTTATTTCGCCGCCACCGGTGCTGCCGGCTGCGGGATGACGAGCGAATCGAGTTGCGTGATGCGCTCCCCCTCCTTCACCTCGCCGTTCAGTTCGGCCACGATACGGTCGCGCACGAATTCGAATGTCGCGCGGTTCTCCTTCGAGATCGGTTCGGCCGGTTCCTGGGGGATTTTCAGCGGATTGATCGGCGTGCCGTTTTTCCAGATGCGGTAGTCGAGGTGGGGGCCGGTCGAGGCGCCCGTCGAACCGACGTAGCCGATCAGCTGCCCCTGCGAAACGCGCGAGCCCTTCGAGATGCCCTTGGCATAGCCGCTCAGGTGCAGGTAACCCGTCATCAGGTTGCCGGCATGTTTGATTTTGAGCGTGTTGCCACCGCCGCCGCCCCAGCCCTTGAAGGTCACTACACCGTCGGCTACGGCATGTACGGGCGTGCCTTTCGGCGCCGCGTAATCGACGCCCGTATGCGGCCGGTATACCTTGTAGATCGGATGCTTGCGCGCATAGGTAAACTTCGAACTGATGCGTGTGTATTTCAGCGGCGCCTTGAGCATCTGCTTGCGCAGGCTTCCGCCGTCGTATTCCCAATACTGGATTTTGCCGCCCTGCCGGAAGGGGATGGCGTAGTACTCCTTGCCGCCCTGGCAGAATTTGGCGCCCCAGATGCGGCCGATGCCGGCCGAAATGCTGTCGTCGATGAAGCGCTCGTCATAGATCACCGTGAAATTGTCACCCTTCTGGATGCCGAAGAAATCGACCGTCCACTGGTAAATGTCCTCCATTTCCGCGGCCAGCGCATAGGGCAGGTGCTCCTCCATGATCGCACCCCACAGCGACGAATTGATCGTGGCGCTCTTCTTGGTGCGGCGCACCGAGAACTCCTTTTCGCCTGTCTGGATGCTGACCGAATCCTCATGGAACCCGAACACCACGTATTGCGACATGTTGCGTTCGTAGACCAGGTAGTCCAGGTGGGGGGCATAGAGCGAATCCTCGTGGATGAAGACGGTGTATTTATGCCCGGCGCGGATGTTGCGCAGCGGGAAAATCTCTTTCGAGGCTTTGTCGAGCCTGTCGACCGTAAGGGCCGAAACGCCGTACCCGTTTAGGATTTTTCCCAGCGTTTCGCCGCTGCCCACCTCGCCCGTTTCGGTGCGGTAGTCGTCGGCATTGATGCCGTAAACGATATTCTGCGGCGCGGCTTCTTCCTTTTCGGCCGCGGCCTGTTGTGTGGTTCTGTTGCATGCCCCGGCGGCTACGAGCAGCAGGGCGCATATCGGTAATTTAAAACTTCTCATAGACGCAAGCAAAGATATGAAAAAAAACGCAGGAATCCCCAATTTTATTATTCCTTTGTCATTCAGGCCCGGGATTTGCTTTTTTTGTTTTGTGTTCCGGAGATTTATTGCTACCTTTGAAAAATTGTATGGATAAACCGACCCGAAATGTTGAAATGCTTGCTTGCTCCTGCGGCTCTCCTCTATAAGGCGGGGGTGACTTTCCGTCACCGTCTCTTCGACTGGGGTATCCTCAAAAGCGAGAAGTTCGACATCCCGGTCATCTGTATCGGCAACATCACCGTCGGCGGTACGGGCAAAACCCCGATGGCCGAGATGGTGATCGCCTATATGTCGCAGATGCATCGCGTCGCCCTGCTGTCGCGCGGGTACGGCCGCCGTACCAAGGGGTATCTGGAAGTGAAGGCCGACTCCCGTTACCGGGATGTGGGCGATGAGCCGCTGCAGATCAAACTCAAATTCCCCGATACGGTGGTGGCCGTGTGCGAGAAGCGCGCCGACGGGATCCGCCGCATTTGTGCCGAGCACCCCGACGTCGACCTCATCGTCATGGACGACGGATTCCAGCACCGCTATGTGGAGCCGAAGGTGAACATCGTGATGATCGACGCCACGCGCCCCGTGCAGCACGACAGGATGTTGCCGCTCGGAACCCTGCGCGACCTGCCCGAAGAACTGCACCGCGCCCACTATTTCGTCGTGACGAAGTGCCCCGAGAAGATGGCGCCCATCGACCGGCGTATCCTGCGCAAGGTGCTCATACAGGTCGCCTACCAGCGGGTCTATTTCACCCGTTTCGAGAGTTTCATGCCGCAGCCGCTCTTCCCGGATGCCGCGCCCGGCGAACCGCTCGTGCAGGGACAGCAGGTGATCGCGCTTTCGGGCATCGGGAGTCCCAAGCCATTCCTCGCGGCGTTGCGGGAAAGCTACGAGGTGGTGGCCGAGATGACGCTCGACGACCATCACGTCTACAAGGTACGCGACCTGAACCGCCTGCGCGAATTGCTGGACAGGTTCCCCGGGGCGGTCATCGTGACTACGGAAAAGGATGCCGTAAAACTGACCAACCGCGCGAAGATCCCCGAAGAGATACAGCGCGGGATATACTATTTACCGATAAATATTTCATTCATAGAGGATTCGGCGACGGATTTTCTGCAAAAACTGGAAGAAGATGTTAGAGGAAATTAAAAAAACAGCGGCTTTTATCGACGCCGCCACGAGTTCTTTCGCCCCGGAGGTGGGCATCATCCTCGGCACGGGCCTGGGCGGTTTCGCCGATAAGATCGACACTGCATTCGCCATCGAATACAAAGATATCCCGGGTTTCCCCGTTTCGACCGTCGAGGGGCACAAGGGGCGTATGATCTTCGGCACGGTCGAGGGCCGCAAGGTCGTGGCCATGCAGGGGCGCTTCCACTACTACGAGGGCTACACGATGCAGCAGGTGACTTTCCCGGTGCGCGTCATGCAGCAGCTGGGCATCAAATACCTCTTCGTGTCGAACGCTTCAGGCGGGATCAACACCTCGTTCCGCGTGGGCGACCTGATGGTCATCACCGACCATATCAACCTGATGCCCAACCCGCTGATCGGCCGTAACATCGCCGAGCTGGGGCCCCGCTTCCCGGACATGCACAACTGTTACGACAAGGCGCTGATCGCCAAGGCCACGGCCATCGCCGAGGAGGAGAACATCAAACTCCAGTACGGCGTTTATGTCGGCGGCACGGGCCCGACGTTCGAAACGCAGGCCGAGTACCGTTATTTCAAGAATATCGGCGGCGATGCGGCCGGTATGTCGACTGTGCCCGAGGTGATCGTGGCGCGCCACATGTCGATCCCGGTCTTCGGCGTCTCGGTCATCACCAACTGCGGCCTTTCGGACGAGGTGGGTGATCACGAGGACGTGCAGCGGCAGGGCAAGAAGGCCGGCATCAAGATGGAGGTACTCTTCAAACGTATGATAAAACAGCTGTAAGATATGGTAAACAAAGTGATTCTGGTGGGCAACGTGGGTATAGACCCCGAAGTCCGCACCACCGAGAGCGGCGTGAAGGTCGCCCGCATCCGCCTGGCGACGACCGAGCGCTTGTTCGACCGTCAGGCCAACGAGGCCAAGGAGCATACCGAGTGGCACACCATCACGCTGTGGCGCGGCCTTGCCGACGTGGTCGACAGATATGTCCGTAAGGGGACGCAGATCTATGTCGAGGGGCGCCTGCGTACCCGCGAGTGGATGGACAAGGACAACAACAAACGTTATACGACCGAGATCATGGCCGACGTGATGAACCTGTTGGGGCGGCGCAGTGACAACCCGGCTTCGGACAGTGCCTCTTCGGGGTACGGTTCGCAGCAGCAGGCCCCGGCTTACGGAGGACAACCTGCTGCGGGCGGTTTCCAGCAGCCTGCGGCGCAGCAACCCGCGGCGCCGGCCGTTCCGGCGGACGATCCCGACGACTTGCCGTTCTGAGGGTTTCGGAAAGAATGGGCTGTCTAACCAGTCCCGAAAATCGAAAATCACCCCTGCCAGAGTTTATTCTGACAGGGGTGAAATCGTTAAAATTAGACTTGTTAGACAACCTTTTTCGTGTCATTCGATTATGTGTCGAACTGTGCTTCTTCCCGCCCGTATCACGCGGGTGCGTCGGAAGGTTCCCGATTTGGTCGGGTAACCTGTCTCGTACTTGTCGCCATGACCCGGGGGCTATGTGGCAGGCTGGTGCGGCGATGGCGTCCGGAGCGATCGGTTTTTCACGGTGTGGCGGTCTGTGGCGGAAATGATGCGATGGGCGGCAGGCTGTTTGATTTGCACAACCGTTCGCCGTTAACACGGCCTATTGCCATTAGCGACCTGTTGCCGTTTGACCCGTTGCTGTCTGCACGGCCTGGGGCTGTTTGCGGTCACTCGTTTTTGCGGATGTTGAGCCGCTCCCACAGCCATTCGGGGATCAGTTTCCAGAAAAATACCATGACCGCGTAGCGGCGGTCGATGACCACTCTGCGGCGCCGGCGTTTCAATACCCGCATGATGCGTGCAGCGACCTTTTCGGTCTTCATCAGCATCGGGTAGTGCCCGTCGCCTGCCAGCAACGGGGTGGCGACGAAACCCGGGCGGATGTCCGTAAAGCGGATGCCGAGTTTTTCCATGTGCGCGAGCTGCGCCAGCGCGTCGATATAGGTGTTCTGCATGCGCTTGGTAGCCGAGTAGGCCGGGGCGCTGCCGAGTCCCTTCGTGCCTGCGATCGAACTGATGACGGCCAGGTGCCCGCCTCCGTTGGCCCGGAAATAGCCGAAAGCCGCCGTAACCATGCGCACGAACCCTTCGCCGTTGGTGCGCAGGGTGTCGAGTTCGATCTCCGGCAGCAGGCCGGTGTTCCGCTTGCCGATGCCCGAGCAATGCAGGTAGATGTCCATGCCACCCAGCTTGTCGATCAGGCGGGCGAGCTGTCCGGGTGCGTCGTCGCGCGTGATGTCCAGCGGTTCGGTCTCAACCTGTTCGGGGGCTGTGGCGCGGAGTGCCTCGAGCGCCTCTTCACGCCTTCCTGCTGCGCCTACGCGCCATCCTTCGCGGATGCACAATTTCGCCACTTCGAGCCCTATGCCTGATGTGGCGCCTACGATGACGATACGTTTCATACCGGTCGGTTTTAGATGATTTACCTTTTAAAGATAAAGGCTTTATTCGGGAAATGCAAATAACTCTCCGTTGCGCATCCGGGAATGAGGAAAGTAAAAAAGAACCGTGATTCGGCTCTTTTCCTGTCGTTTTCCCTTTTTTCTCTTTTCGGGCGCTTCCTTATGCGTGCGGGGTTCAGCAAGCAACAGCCGTTTTTCCGTGTCGGACAGGCACGAGGAGGCACGTCGCAGCAGGAAATGCGTGGTTTGGTGCTCATTCACCGAAACGTAGGCCTGTACGAATTACCAGCCCCGGCCGACCATGTAGTTGAGCGCCTCAATGCTTGCAGGGTGCTGTGCGGAAGGCTCCTGACCCCGCGAGGAGATGAGCCCGCCGGATATGCAGGGCAGGGTGGTGAGCAACAGGGGTATCCGTTTTACAGGCCGGATGTCAGCGTTCGTCGATTTCGCGCTGTATGCATTCGATGCCGACCTTGCGCAGCAGGTCGAGCCCCTCTTCCGAGCGGTACTCCTCGCAGTAAACCACTCGCTTGATACCTGCCTGGATGATGAGTTTCGAACATTCGATGCAGGGCGCCGCGGTGATGTAGAGCGTCGAGCCGTCGCAGTTGTTGGCGCTTTTGGCGACCTTCGTGATGGCGTTCGCTTCGGCATGGAGTACGTAGGGTTTGGTCTTGCCGTTCTCGTCCTCGCAGACATTCTCGAAGCCCGAGGGCGTGCCGTTGTAACCGTCGGAAATGATCATCTTGTCCTTGACGATCAGCGCCCCGACCTTGCGCCGTACGCAGTACGAATTTTCAGCCCAGATGCGGGCCATGCGCAGGTAACGCATGTCCAGCTGGCGTTGTTTTTCCTCGTTGTAACCCATAATCCGTTGTCGCCCTCCGTGCGGGAGGCTTATTGTATGTCGATGAATACCTTTTTGACGGCTTCGAGATACCCGTACCCGAATACGTTGCAAGGCATCAGGTAGCTGGTCTCCGTCCATTCGTTCCAGCTGTTGACCGTAATCAGCGGTGCCCGGTCGGGATGTGCGTCGATGTACTCACGTGCCATGCGGAGCCCCCTGGCAAAATTTTCCGGCGTGTTGTTCTTCACCACGGCGCTGTGCCCCGTGCGGGGACTGTTGTCCCAGCCGACGCTGATATGCGGGTAGTAGGTGAAATCGTACGTGGTGTCGATCCTCGCCCATTCGTCGCGCACCTGCTCCAGGATGGTCAGGTAGTCCTGGTCGACATTGGCGAAATGCGCGAACTGGTAGTGCGTGGTGCCGGTGAATCCCAGCGTCCTGATAAAATCGTTCTCCGGGTTTTCGGTTTTGCCGCCATCGAACCCGCTGTAATTGAGGTTGATCGACCACATGGCAAACTGGAGTTCCAGCCCCGGGAATCCGGCTTTCTTCACCTCCTTCTTGAACCATTTCAGGGCATCGGCCGTCTGCTCCACGCCGCCCAGTCCCGCGATCAGTTGCGGCAGGTCGTAAACCATGAAGACCGGCTTGCCGTCGATCTTGTAGTATTGCGGGTGCTTGAAATACTTTTCGATGTTTCGCCGGCATATTTTTTCGAACTCCTCGCGGTCGACCTTTCCCGTCCAGATCACATTCTGCTCGTGTACGCGCGCCAGGCGCGTATCCCAATGGTTGAGTACGTCGTGGTTGGCCCACATGAGGTAAAACCGCATTTTGTCCACGTTGCCGGCCTTCAGGAACCCGTTGTCGAGCGTGGTCTCCATGAAAGGCCGTCCGTCGTACCAGTACCAGTCGAAAATAAAGACGTTCACGCCGTGACGGGTCGCCTGCTCGATCTCCATCGACATCACCGCCGGGTCGGCTTCGTTGACATAGCCCCACAGCGGTTTGCGATCCCAGTAGTGCCCCGGATTGCGTTGCTGCATGGTCATGACGGTTTCCCATTCCCCGATCCCCATCGGCCAGAAAGGCCGCAGGCGCGGGTCGTCCGATGCATAGGCGGGGTAGACATAGGCCGCCACGTCGTATTGCTTCGGGGCTTTGCCTTGCTGTTGCGCAGCTGCGCGGCCCGCCCCGCAGGCAAGGCAGAATGCCGCGGCTGTTATGCTGTATTTTATCAGGGTTTTCACCGTACGGGCGAACTTGTTTGCAGGTGGTTAAATTCCTTTTCCGTGGCACTGCTTGTATTTCTTGCCGCTTCCGCAGGGGCACGGGTCGTTGCGGCCGACCTTCTTCTCGACATGCAGGGGCATCGGTTTCTGTTTGTCCTGCTGCCCGGCCTGAGCCGCAGCCTGCATGCGCGAGGCCTGCAACTTGTTGACGTCGACTTTGGCACGCTCCTGACGCTCCCGCTGTACGGCCTCGGCGTTCTGGTCGCGCACCGGGATGTAGGCTTTGTTGAGGATGGCCAGCACGTCGCGGTTGACCTTGACGATCATCTTTGAGAACAGCCCGAACGATTCGAACTTGTAGATCAGCAGCGGGTCTTTCTGCTCGTAGGTGGCATTCTGCACGCTCTGGCGCAGGTCGTCCATCTCGCGCAGGTGCTCGCGCCATGCGTCGTCGATCGAGGTGAACATCACCACCTTCGAGAATACCCTGAAGATCTCCGCCCCGTCCGAATTCTTGCATTTCAGCAGGTTTACCGGGACGTTGTAACCCAGGTGGCCGTCGGTGATCGGGAAATAGATGTTCGAATCCAACTGCTCTTTCCGATCCTCGTAGATGCGCTCCATCACGGGGCGTACCGTGTCGGCCACGGATTTCGCGCGGCGTGCATAGGCATCCTTGAGGTCTTTTACGATCAGTTCGGCCAGCTCGGCAGGTTTTGCGGAGCCGTAGGTCGCCTCGTCGAACGAGGGCTCGATGGCGACTTCGCGGATCAGCTCGAACCGGAAATCCTCGAATTCGATGCCGCGGTTGACCTCCACGAAGTTGTCCGCGTAGTCGTACATGATGTTGTTCAGGTCGATTTCGATCCGCTCGCCGTAGAGCGCGTGGCGGCGGCGCGTGTAGATCACCTCGCGCTGCGAGTTCATCACGTCGTCGTACTCCAGCAGGCGTTTGCGGATGCCGAAGTTGTTCTCCTCGACCTTCTTCTGGGCGCGCTCGATGGCCCGCGTCATCATGCCGGCCTGAATCACCTCGCCCTCTTTCAGCCCCATGCGATCCATCATCGAGGCGATGCGGCCCGACCCGAACAGGCGCATCAGGTCGTCTTCGAGCGATACGAAGAACTGCGACGATCCGGGGTCGCCCTGACGTCCGGCACGTCCGCGCAGCTGGCGGTCGACGCGGCGGCTTTCGTGGCGTTCGGTGCCGATGATCGCAAGACCTCCGGCTGCCTTGACCTCGGGCGTCAGCTTGATGTCGGTGCCACGGCCGGCCATGTTGGTGGCGATGGTCACCTGTCCCGAGCGGCCCGCCTCGGCCACGACCTGCGCCTCCAGTTGGTGCTGCTTGGCATTGAGGACGTTATGCTTGATGCCGCGGAGCTTGAGCATGCGGCTCAGCAACTCCGAAATCTCGACCGAGGTGGTGCCCACCAGTACGGGGCGTCCCGCCTCGACCAGCTTCACGATCTCCTCGATCACGGCGTTGTATTTCTCACGCTTGGTCTTGTAAATCAAATCCTGGCGGTCGTCGCGGATCACCGGGCGGTTCGTCGGGATCACCACGACGTCGAGTTTGTAGATGCTCCAGAACTCCGAAGCCTCGGTTTCGGCCGTACCGGTCATACCGGCCAGCTTGTGGTACATGCGGAAATAGTTCTGCAGCGTGATCGTTGCAAAGGTCTGCGTCGCAGCCTCGACCTTCACGTGCTCCTTGGCCTCGATGGCCTGGTGCAGGCCGTCCGAATAGCGGCGCCCGTCGAGGATACGCCCCGTCTGTTCGTCGACGATCTTCACCTTGTTGTCCATCACCACGTATTCGACGTCTTTCTCGAACATGGCGTAGGCTTTCAGCAGCTGGTGGATCGTGTGCACGCGCTCCGACTTGATCGAATAGTCGTTGACCACCTGGTCGCGCTTCTGCGCACGCTCCTCGTCCGAGAGGTTGCTCTTCTCCAGCTCGGCCACCTCGGCGCCGATGTCGGGCAGCACGAAGAACCCGTCCTCGTTGAAATATTTCGACAGCACCTCGTGTCCCTTGTCGGTCAGTTCCACCGAATTGAGTTTTTCGTCGATGACGAAGAACAGGTCGTCGGTGATCTCCGGCATACGGCGGTTGTTGTCCTGCATGTAGGTGTTCTCGGTCTTCTGCATCAGTGCCTTGACGCCCGTTTCCGAGAGGTATTTGATCAGCGGCTTGTACTTGGGCAGGCCCTTGTGGGCACGGTAGAGCTTCACGCCGCCCTCGTCGTTCTTGCCCTCCGAGATAAGCCGGCGTGCCTCGGCCAGCAGGCCCGTCACGAGGTTTTTCTGCAGGTTGTAGAGATGGTCGATGGCCGGGCAGTACTGCTCGAAGAGCTGGTCGTCGCCTTTGGGTACCGGGCCGGAGATGATGAGCGGCGTACGGGCGTCGTCGATCAGCACCGAGTCGACCTCGTCGACGATGGCGAAGTGGTGCTTGCGCTGCACCAGATCGGCCGGCGACGAGGCCATGTTGTCACGCAGGTAGTCGAAGCCGTATTCGTTGTTCGTACCGAACGTGATGTCGGCCATGTATGCCTTGCGGCGGGCGTCGGAGTTGGGCTGCGTGTCGTCGATGCAGGCTACCGAAAGCCCGTGGAACTGGTACATCGGGCCCATCCACTCCGAGTCTCGCTTGGCCAGGTAGTTGTTCACCGTGACCAGGTGCACGCCCTTCTTGGCCAGTGCGTTGAGGAATACGGGGAGCGTCGCCACGAGTGTCTTTCCTTCACCCGTCGCCATCTCGGCGATTTTACCTTTGTGGAGCACTACGCCGCCGAACAGCTGTACGTCGTAATGGATCATGTCCCATTTCAGGTCGTTGCCGCCCGCCATCCAGTGGTTGGCGTAGATGGCCTTATCGCCCTCGATACGGACGAAATCCTTCTCGGCGGCCAGATCCCGGTCGAAATCGTTGGCCGTGACGACCACCTCGTCGTTCTGCGCGAAGCGGCGTGCCGTATCCTTCATGATGGCGAAGGCTTCGGGCAGTATCTCGTCGAGTTTCTCCTCGATCTTCTCGTCGATGCGTTTGGTCGTCTCGTCGATCTGCTTCGAGATACGCTCCTTCTCCTCCAGCGAGGTTTCGGGCAGTTCAAGCTTGGCCTTCAGTTCCACGATGTCGGCCTCGTCCCGGGCGATGAAATCGGCGATCTGTTTCTTCAGCGCTTCGCTCCTGTCACGCAGTTCGTCGTTCGAAAGGGCTTCTATCGAAGGGTACACCGCTTTGATCTTCTGGAGGTAAGGCTCGATCTGCTTGCGGTCTTTGTCGGCTTTCGAGCCGAAGAAAAGTTTGATTAAACTTGCAACTATTTCCATATGTGATTTCAGTTATTTCGGGGTTGTGTACGTAAATCTTACAAAAGTAATGATTTCTTTCAAAACCGCAAAATATTGCGGCGGGGACATCACTCCCCGCCGCAATATTTTTTCATCTGCGGAACTGCCGTCCCGGCAATAGTTTGCAGTTATTTTTGGCGCTTGTGCAGCTTGTAGTAGAGGACGTACAGGCCCGGCAGGCGGTTTATCAGGAAATGCCGGAAGTCCCGGCGGCGGAATTGGAGCGGCATGATGCCTTGCCGGCGGGCTTCCCGGAGCATTTCGCGGGCGTTGCCGAGTTGCCTCACCACGGTCTGTTTGCATGCCAGGCTTAGGGTCTTGCCCACATGCAGGTGCATCAGGCGGGCGCCTGAGGGGTCTTCCGCCCCGATGCGGGAGGCGAAACAGGTCAGGCTTTTCATGGCGCGTACGAGGTCTAAGCGACTTTGCGGCTTGTAATTGCCCATGAACGAATCGCTGCGTTGCAGGTAGTTGTAAACCCGGACGGGGAGGTATTGGATCCGCCGTGCGTAATACAACGCGCGGGGTGTGAACTCTTCGTCCTCGTGCCAGATCGGAGCCATCCGCAGCGAGTTGGCGTCGAGCATCTCCTGCGAGTAGAGGTAGGCGTATACCATCGGCAGGAACCGGTCGCGTTGCAGGAAATCGACTCCGCGCTGCACGTCGGAGCCGTTTCCTGCGGAAATCCCGTCGCTCCAGAGTGGGACGTCGTTGCCGTTTTCGTCGATTCCAGCTATTTCGAAGCACAGCATGTCGAGCCCTCCGCACTCCATGGTTTCCACCAGGTGCCCGAGGACATTCGGTTCGAGGTAATCGTCTGCGTCGAGATACATGACGTACCTGCCCGCGGCGCGGTCGGTGCCGTAGTTGCGCGTGCGGCTCAGCCCCTCGTTGGGTTTGGTATATACATGTACGTTGGGGTGCCCCTGCGCCGCCTTTTCGGCGGCTGCGAGCGACCCGTCCGTCGACCCGTCGTCGATGACCAGAATTTCGTACTCCTCGGGAGATAAATCCTGCGCAAGGGCCGAGGCAATACATTTCCCGATCAGTTTTTCGAGGTTGTACAACGGGATTATGATGCTGACTTTTTTCATATCACCGGAGTTCGAGCCACAGCAGGCGTTTCCTGATTTTTACGGTCCACGAGGGATAGAAACATTTGCAGGCGAGCTTGTAACGGTAAACCAGCCGTTTGCGCAGCAGTTTCGGATCGTAGGCCCTGCGTTCGGAGTTTGCGCGGTAGAGTCGTTTGAGCAGGCCGCGGTAGGTCGTAAGTTCGTCGCGCCGCAGTGTCCCGACCCGGAGGTTCATCTGCGTGTATATCCGCGATTCCTCGTCGGTGAGCGTCATGCCGAGGGTTGTGCGCAGCAGATCCCGCTGGATAGCTTGCGCGCTGAGGGTTTGCCGGTCTAACTGGCTGGTCGAAAGTTGGTTTTCCCACCTGCGGTAGAACGAGAGGTGTTCCGGGATGTTGGCCATGCGCATGTGCCCGGAAAGTTCCGCCCAGAACAGGTAGTCTTCCGCCATGGTCGCCCGGAACCGGACGCCCGAGCGCAGGAAGGCCCCGCGGCGCATCATGACCCCCGACATTGCGAACGGGCAGCCGAAAAGCATCTGGATCCGGATTCCTTCGTGCGTGATGGGATCCTGTATCTTCTGTTCCCGGGCATCGTCCGGCCCGAACATCGTATAGTAACTGCCGCACAGGTCGATCTGCGGGTGCTGTCCGAAGAATGCTGTCTGGCGGGCGAAACGTTCCGGCGAACAGCGGTCGTCGGCATCCATGAACGTAATGAAACTCCCGCGCGCTGTCTCCAGTCCCCGGTTGCGGGTATAGGCGGCGCCGTGGTTCGCGTCGTTGCGCATCAGGACGATCCGTGCGTCTTGCGCGGCATAACGGCTTGCGATGTCGTACGAGGAGTCCGTCGAGGCGTCGTCGATAACGATCAGCTCGAAATCCCCGACGGTTTGTCCGAGGATGTTGCAGATGCTTTCGCCGACGAATCGCTCTGCGTTGTAGAGTGGCATGATGACGCTTATGAGGGGGGATTGCTTTTCCATCGTTGCCTGTTATTCGGTTGAACTTATGCTTTGCAGGATGCGCCGTCCGACGGGGCATTCCGTACAGCGTTTTGCAGGACAGTATTCCGTGGCGAGTTGCAGCAGCGCCTGCGATTCGAACGCGTTGCGGATCATAACGCCCGTGTTGCGCCAGTTGCGCATGTAACGGTTGTCCTCGGCTGGCAGGCGTTCGAGCAGCGTGAGGGCGCTGTCGCGCAGCGTTTCGCGCCCGGTGACGCTGCCGTAGGCGAATTGCAGGACGGAAACGAGGTTGATGCCGATGATATTGGCCTTGAACGCGCCCAGCCGCTTGGGGTGTTCGTCGCTTGCGATCCCCGGAATGTGGTGCGTGCGCCAGTAGTCCGACGCTTCGATGCAGAACAGCCGCCGGATGTCCTCTTCCGTGCGGCATGACATGGCGCGTTCCATTACGAATTCGTCCTGTATGAAGAACTCGGCCGCCTGTGCCAGACGCAGTACGGGATGGTTGGCGGGGCGTATCTCGTCCAGTTCCCAGACCCCGGCATCCAGCGGTTCGATGTCGTATTTGGCCGCCAGGTATTCGAAGTCGCGCGCCAGGTCGAGCGTGTACGCGTCGTGCGGATAGAGCGTCAGCAGCCCCGAAGCCCCGAAGAACATGGCTTCGACGGCCCGCGGCGCCAGCCGTTCGCGCAGGACGACCTTGTAGGGGACGCGGCGTGCCAGCGAGAGGTACGCTTCCTGGTTCCGGCGGTCGCCCAGCGTGCGGAAATAGAGCAGGTAGAAGGTCTGGTTCCAGTTCTCGGAAGCCTCTTCCCGCAGGGCGTCGACCATGCGCATCTTGCGTTCCAGCCGACTGAAGAGCAGTGCCGTGCATATTTCGCTGCGCTGCAGGGAGCCCAGCCCGGCGAGGTACCCGCCGCAGGCGTACGTCCCGGCCCCGGCCTGCAGCCGGTTCAGCATCCGATGCTCCTGTTCCGCGCCCATGTCAGAACATGTTGAGTTCGAGCAGCGCCTCCTCCGACATCATGCTCTTGTCCCATACGGGGTCGAACGTGAGGATGACGTTCACCGCCTTTACGCCGTCGACCTTGGCAACCTGCTGGTTGACATCCTCCACGAGCATGTCGGCCATGGGGCAGTTGGGCGCCGTGAGGGTCATGCGGATGTTCGCCACGCCGTCGGGCGTGTAGTCTATTTCGTAGATCAATCCCAGGTCGTAGATGTTGACCGGGATTTCGGGATCGTATATGTTCTTGAGCGTAAGGACTATGTCCTTCTCTATCTTCAGTATGTCTTCGGGTGTCATGGCTGTCTGTTATTTTTCGCTTTTGCTTGCGAACGCGAGCGCATAGAGCCGCATCTGTTTGACCATCGACAACAGGCCGTTCGAGCGCGTGGGCGAGAGGTTGGCGCTCAGGCCGATGGCGTCGATGAAATAGAGGTCGGTGTCGAGGATCTCCTGCGGCGTGCGCCCGTTCAGCACGCGTATCAATAACGCGATGATGCCCTTGGTTATTATGGCGTCACTGTCGGCGGCATAGTAGACCTTGCCGTCCTCCAGGCGTGCGTCTACCCACACGCGCGACTGGCAGCCGTCGATCAGGTATTGTTCCGTGCGGTGCTCGGCTGCGATGGCCGGGAGCGAGTCGCTCAGGCCGATGAGGTAGTCGTATTTGTCGAGCCAGTCGTCGAATACCGAGAACTCCCCGATGATCTCCTCCTGTATCTTGTCCATATCTTTTGCTTTAAATCCTTACAAATCTATTATTTCCGGCAGTACTTCGCCTTCCGATGCCGCAGGCTCGGTGATCTCCAGCATACGTGCCACGGTCGGAGCCACGGCTGTCATGTCCATGCGGCGCTTTATGCGCTGCGGCCCGACGCCGACGCCGTAGAATACCAGCGGAACCTGTGTGTCGTAGCCGTACATCGACCCCGACGACGACCAGCAGCGCTCCTGCTCCTCGATCCAGCCGGGCATCAGGTTCAGGATGACGTCGCCCGAACGGCGGGGGTAGAAGCTGTTCTGCATCTTGCGGGCATAGCCGCTCCCGAAGTAGCTCGTCCGCATGGCCGTCGCCGAGAGGGCGTGCGACACGCCCCGGAACTGCATGGCGAAGATCGCCACCTCGTTCTGCACCTCGGCCAGGTCGAGTCCCCGCTCGTAGATCAGGTTGTGGTTCAGGTAGACGCATTTGTCCTCGTACTCCAGCACCCAGTCGCCCATGCCGTAGCGGACGTTGAGGAAGCCGTTGACGATCACCTCGAACTGGCGGGTGTTGAACCGGTCGCTCTCTTCGTGCCCCGTGTCGAAAGAAGGGCTGGTGCCGTGGTCGGAGGTGAAGACGACGAGCACCTCGCCGTTTCTGACCTGGGCGAAGACGAAGGTCAGGAAATCGGCCAGGTCGCGATCCAGGCGGTAGTACATGTCCTCGACCTCGACCGACTCGGGGCCGTAGGCCTCGCTGATGCGGCGCGGCGTGTCGAGGCAGATGTTCAGCAGGTCGGGCGTCGCGTCGTCGCCGAGTTTGAACTGGGCGATGGCCTGCTTGGCGAAGCCCAGCACGGCGGTGTTGCCCGCCGGGGTGTAGAGCATTTTGTCGTAGTCCGACGTGAGTTTCAGGCGCCCTTCCCCCGGCTCGTCCTTGTCTTTCCTGCTTTTGCCTGTGAGAACGATGTCCCAGTTGCGGGTGTTGAGGTAGCGTCCCTTTTCGTAGAGCGTGCGCCACTCGGGGGTGATGTATGAGAGGTTGTAGCGTTCGCGGTTGCTGCGGGCTACCCATTCGGGTACTTCGGGGGCGTAATAGGGCGACGTTTCCCAGCCGCAGCGCGCCGAATCGAGCCAGAAGGCCTCGCCGCCGTGCCCGGCCATGATGACCGCCGACATCGCCTCGGTGGCAACCGAGACGGCTTTGGCTCCGGGCTCGTGTTGCAGGAGCGCCTCGGCGAGCGTCGGGGCTATCAGGTTGTAGGGCCCCGGGCCCTTGCGCCCGGCGATCAGTTCCACGGCGTCGTTTTCGACGTAGTCGCGCCAGCGGGCGCCGATTACGCCGTGCGTCGAAGGCATGGCGCCCGTGGTGAGCGTGGCGAGCGATACGGGCGTCGTGGTCTGCTGGTAGTCGTAGCGGCTGTCGGCGAAGACCGTGCCCCCGTCCAGCAGGCGCCTGAGCCCGCCTTCGCCGTAGTTGCCGGCATACCGGCCGAGGTCTTCGGCGCGCATCGAGCCTACGACGATGTTGACGACCAGGCGGGGGCGTGCCGCCGCGGCTTCGAATGCCGCCAGGGCGGCTATGGCGAGTAAAATGATCCTGTGCTTCATTGCGTGTGTGTGATTGGCCGCAAATTTACGAATTTATTTCGATACATCTGCGGAAATATTCCTCCTCGGCCTGAAAATCGACCTGCGGCAGTGCCGCGATCTCGCCTATCCTGCGGCGGCAGAACTCCCGGTAGGCCTCGCTGCGGGGGTTGCGGGGACGGTGCGCCGCCGCGACGACGATGTGCCGCACGTCGGGGAGCAGGCGTCGTGCCTCGTCCGAGAGCACTGCGGGGATGAATTTTTCCCAGACGTATTGTATGGCCTGCGCCGAGGGGTGCACCAGGTCGTCGGCGTAGAAACGGTAGTCGCGCAGGTCGTCGTTGAGCACTTCGTAGGCCGGGAAGTAGTGGACGGCGGCGTGCGCCGCGGCCAGCTCTTCGGCTGCCAGGCGGAGCGCGGCCTTGCTCACGGCGTTGCCCTCCAGCCCGTCGCCGAGGTGCCGCACGGGGCTGACTGTGAGGATGACCTCTTTCCCTGCGAGCGGCCCTGCGAGCAGGGCTGAAAATGCCCCGGTGATCTCCGCGACGCCCAGCCTGCGCCGTACGAATTCGGTCGCGGGCTGCCGGTGGCAGTTGGCCACCACCTGCCCGTTGTGTTCGTAGACCCATGCCGTGCCCAGGGTCAGCAATACCCGGTCGGCACGGCGCAGGGCTTCGGCGCCTGCCTTGCGGGCGGCGTTCATCGCAGCCAGCGCCTCGTCGGGCGACGCGGCCGAGAGAGAGCCGTGGAACCCGTAGTGGAACCACAGTTCGCCGTCGAAGTCCAGCTCGGAATGCTGTACGGGCGCCTCGTCCGCATAGCTGCGCAGCGCGGCGGCGATGGAGAGCGGGTTGAACAGGATGCCCGTGGGGTTTGTGACGATGCGGAACCGGGCTTCGGCGAGCCGTCCCGCGATGTGTTCGGCGAAGCAGGAACCGAGGGCCAGGATGCGGTTCCCGTATCCGATTTTCACCCCGAGGGGCGCAATGTCGATTTCGGTGCGGAATTTCATAGGGCAAAAGTACAAATTTTATATCTTTGCCGTATGATCCTGCATGCAAACTGCAAAATAAATCTGGGGCTGGATGTCCTGCGCCGCCGTGAGGACGGTTACCACGAGTTGTCGACCGTGATGTTCCCCGTGCGGGGACTGTACGACGTGGTCGGGGTGACGCGCACAGCCGTGCCCGGCGTGCGGTTCCTCTCCGAAGGGCTGGCGGTGGATTGCGCCCCCGGGGAGAACATCTGCGTCAAGGCATTCCAGCTGATGCGGGAGCGCTACGGCGTGGACGGCGTGGAGATACGCCTCGACAAACGGGTGCCTTTCGGTGCCGGGCTCGGGGGCGGTTCGTCCGACGGCACCGCCGTACTGCTGGCGCTCGACGGGCTTTTCGGCCTGCGGCTTGCCGAGGCGGAGTTGGTCGCCCTTGCCGCCGAGCTGGGTAGCGACACGGCTTTTTTCGTGCGCAATACCCCGCAGCTTTGCACCGGGAGGGGCGAGATCATGGAGCCTTACCCGCTCTGCCTGGCGGGAATGACGCTCGTTGTCGTGAAACCCGACGTGGGCGTTTCGACGCGCGAGGCTTACGCAGGGGTACGTCCGCATGTGCCCGAAGTGCCCCTCGCGGAGCGCTTGCGGCGGCCTGTGGTGGAGTGGCAGGGTTTGGTGACCAACGATTTCGAACCGCATATCTTCGCGGCGCATCCTGCCATCCGCGAAGCCCGTGACAGCCTGCTTGCGGCCGGAGCGGTCTATGCCTCGATGTCGGGCAGCGGCTCGGCCGTGTTCGGGCTTTTCGACGATGCGCAAAAAGCAGGGAACCTGCGGCTGCAGACCCCCTTTGTCTATACGTTGTAGTGTGGGTCAATTGCTCCGCGATCCCTGTTCTTCCGCCCTTGCCGCATCTCGGTTTTCCCTTATCCCGGGTTGTATGCCCGTCTGAACTTGCGCGCGTTTAGCAATTCGCCGCTTTCCCGGGCTACCGCTTTGCCGCATCGCCGCTTCGGGGTGCTCCCCACAACTTACTTTCCAGGCAAGGTCTTCCCGCCGCCCTGACGACCTGCGGTGTTTCCCGCAGGGGGATTGTCCCCTGCTGCTGCGGTTTTTTCCGTTTCCGGTCTGTTTTCCGGGACATCTTTTTGTGGTTCATCTCTTGTGCCTGCGGTGTCCTCCCCGTCCTTTCCGGAGCTTTTATCCGCTTCGTCCTCATGGAGGAGTCCGTCCAAGAATCCGTTCAGGATGTCGTTCAGCGCGCCTTCTCCCTGCTGCGACCCTTCGACCTGTTCTGTCCTGGCGTCCCTGTTGCGGATATTGAGCTCCTCCTTGAATTTTTCGGGGGCGACCAGATAATAGATGCCCAGTGACAGCGTCAACAAGCCCAGGGCTGCGAAAAATGCATAGACATATTGCAGTCCGTTCGCCAGCAGCGTGCGCAGGACGGCGCCTTTCTTCTTCAGCCCGAACAGTTTCCGGAATACGAATCCCGTATAGATGAAAACGGGCAGCATCTGCATGTAGAAGGAACTGTACCACGGGATGAACAGTTCGGCGGGCAGCGCGAGGATCATCAGCGTGATTTCGAACACCGACAGGAAGATGCCGATGTAGAGGTATTCCACATATTTGAGGTCGGAGCGCCTGCGGAACACGGTTTTCATCGCCAGTGCATAGAACGGCAGCATCAGCAGCATGTTGGCCGCGGGGTGCAGCGTGGCGTAGTCGTAGTAGGAGCAGATAAGCCACCGGAACAGGGGGGAGTCGGCCCGGGCCGTAGGGGTGAACTCCTTGCTCACGAGGGCGAACACGACGGCGTAGAAGGTCGAGAGCATGAGCAGGATCGCCACCGGGTTGAAATATTTGCGGCGGTGCCCCAGGATGAACTCCGAGACCGAAACGTAGGGGTGTATCAGGATCGCCAGCCATGTCATCACGGCGCCCTTGCGCATGTTGATGCCCCGCAGGCCGTACGCTTCGTCGCCGATGAAGGTCGAAGAGACGCTGTCCACCAGCGACGCCCAGGTCAGCCGGTCGGTCGTCGTGCGTTGTCCGCATGCCGGACAGTAGTTGTGGTCGATTTCGTGGCCGCAGTTGCGGCAGAGTTGGTGTTTGGGCATATTCGTTTTGTTATGCAGCTTCCCGGGACACAGTTCCCGGGGAGCGTGCCTTGCCGTAGCGCAGTCCGCACTACGGGCAAAAAGCCGCACTGGCCGTGCACCCGCATTCGGGACGAACCATTTTCTTCATCTGTCGGGGACGTGGGGTCGGTCATTGCCCGACCTGGCATGCGACGGGCGCGGAATAATCCGCGCCCGCAGGTTTTGTCCCTTATTTTGCCGCATCCCCGGCTGCGCCGCAGGGGATCGCCATCTTTTCGATGCGGTGTTCGTGGCGTCCGCCTTCGAACTGGGCTGCGAAATAGGCGTCGAGCATCGCCACGGCTTCGTCGTTGGTGATAAAACGCGCCGGGAAGACGATGATGTTGGCATTGTTGTGGCGGCGGATGAGCGACGCGATTTCGGGCTCCCAGGCCAGGCCGGCGCGGATGCCCTGATGCTTGTTGAGGGTCATCGTCATCCCTTCGCCCGAGCCGCAGAGGGCGATGCCGCGTTCGAGTTCGCCGTTTTCGATCGCCTCGGCCAGCGGATGCGCGAAGTCTGCATAGTCGACGCTGTCGGGTGAATGCGTACCGAAATCGAGCACCTCGTAACCCATGGCGTCGAGGTAACCTACCAGAAATTCTTTCATTTCATAGCCTGCGTGGTCGCTGGCAATACCTATTTTAATCATCGTATTTTGGTTTTGTATCGTATTCCGTTTCTATTCTACAAATATAAGGAAAAATAACCGTCGCCGTGCTTCCGGCTCCCGAATTTGTGCTATTTTTGCCCCATGAAAATTCTTCTCGTCGTATTGGGATGCATCTCGTGCGTGCTGGGCATCGTCGGCATATTCGTCCCCCTGCTGCCTACCACGCCGTTCCTGTTGCTATCGGCGGCCTTTTGGGTGCGTTCTTCGCCCCGGCTTTACGGCTGGCTGCTCGAACACCCCTGTTTCGGCGAGTATGTACGGAACTTCCGCGAAAATCGCGCCATACCGCTCCGTGCCAAGATCATTTCCCTGACGCTCATGTGGGGGACGATGCTTTACTGCATTTTCGCGCTGCTTACCGCCTGGTGGTGGGCGCAGGCGGCCCTGCTTGCCGTCGCCATTGGCGTGACGTGGCATATCCTTTCGTTCGCCACCCTGAAAAAGGGGGTGCCGGTGCAGGAAGACCCCGAAGGGGAATAACCTCCGCCGCAAGGGGTGGCAACGTCCGGAGGCGGGGCTCCGCGGGGAGAGACCGTTTGCCTGCCATGAAAAAACGACCCGAAAGGGTCGTTTTTGTTTTCAGGACGTTTCTCCGCATTTTAATCCTCTGCAGGCAGCCTGTCCATGTCGAGCATCGAGTAGCAGACGGTGTAATAGCCCTCGGGGCTGTCCGGAGCCGGGATTACCGAAGTCCCGATGCGGAGCCGGTAGACGTATCCCGGTTCGTATTCGAACCCTTCGATGCGGAACGGCCACGGCTGCCATTCGTTCAGTCCGGACTCGGGGAACCGTACGCCCAGGAATCGCTGTCCCCGGTAATTCATCGGCTGCGGGGCGACCTCCATCGTGAAGACCGGGAAGAACTGGTCGGGGATGACCGAGGTCGCCGGGGTTTTCGAAATTTGCTCCAGCAGGGTGTAGCGGATCGAAGAGCCGTCCTGGGGCGGATCGGGCAGTTGTTCGGCTTTTATGCGGAGCCGGTATTCGTAACCCGCCTCGAAATCGAATCCCTCGATGCCCTGATATACGGCACGCCACGACGTGTCGTCGTTGGCCTTGACGAGCAGTACGGGCTGCAACGTACTCGCCCCGTGGGCGATGCCCAGTTGCGAGGCGACCGTCCATTCGCGGATTTCATATTCGTCGTCCTTATCGCAGGCCGTGCATACGCAGGCCGCCAGCAGGAGCGTCAGTATATATCTTTTCATCTCTGTCGTTTTTCCGTTCGTTTCCTTTTTATAAACGGAGAAATTGCCTGATACTGCATGCTATAGGTAAAAAAACGGATGCCGTCCCGTTTTTTTTCGGCCGGATGCCTCAGGCCAGGTATTTTTCCGCGGCGCTGATCAGGAACCCGAACAGCAGGGCGTTGAACAGCACCACCGGGATGGCTTTGCGCTCCTTGCCCGAGAAGGTGAAGAGTACGGGGAGCATCAGCATCAGCGTGACGGCCATGCCGTCCGCCCACCAAGGCAGGTAGGGCAGGTTGCTGTAAAAGACGATGACCGCCGCAAAGAAGTAGATGAAGAATGCCGACAGGCACGAACGCAACGGCAGCCGCTGGAAAATCATCGGGATGATGTCCAGTGTCCCTGCGACGGCGCCGACGGCCAGCGATAAGGTGAAATGATCCATTTTCAGGGTTCGGTTTATGCGTTATGCGGCGGCCGTTTACTTCGAAGCGCGTTTGCGGTCTACCTCGTGCAGCAATATCTTGCGCAGGCGCATGGCGTGGGGCGTAACCTCGACGTATTCGTCCGCCTGGATGTATTCCAATGCCTCTTCGAGCGTAAAGACCTTCGGCGGGGCGATCGAGGTCTTGTCATCCGACCCCGAAGCGCGCATGTTGGTGAGCTGCTTGGCCTTGGTGACATTGACCGTGATGTCGTTCTGGCGCGTGTGCTCGCCGATCACCTGCCCCTCGTAGACCTGATCCATCGGGCTGATGAAGAAGCGTCCGCGATCCTGCAGCTTGTCGATCGAGTAGGCGAAGGCCGTGCCGGTCTCGCCCGAGATGATCGAGCCGTTGGTGCGCATCTCGATTTCGCCGACCCACGGTTCGAAATCCTTCAGGCGGTGCGTCATGATCGCCTCGCCGGCCGTTGCCGTCAGCATGTTCGACCTCAGGCCGATAATGCCGCGCGAGGGGATGTCGAACTCCAGCCGCACGCGGTCGCCGTTCGACGTCATGTTCCTGAGCGTGCCTTTGCGCTTGGTGGCCAGTTCGATCACCGTGCCCGAGCAGGTTTCGGGGCAGTCGACGGTCAGTTCCTCGACCGGTTCGCATTTCTTGCCGTCGATCTCCTTGACGATCACGCGGGGCTGTCCGACCTGCAATTCGTATCCTTCGCGGCGCATGGTCTCGATCAGCACCGAAAGGTGCAGCACGCCGCGGCCGAATACGTTGAAACTGTCGGCCGAAGGGCCGGGCGTCACACGCAGCGCGAGGTTTTTCTCCAGTTCGCGGTCGAGGCGCTCCTTGATGTGGCGCGAGGTGACGTATTTGCCGTCCTTGCCGAAGAAAGGCGAGTTGTTGATCGTGAAGAGCATCGACATGGTCGGTTCGTCGATGGCGATGGGGGGCAGCGGTTCGGGGTTCTCGTAGTCGCAGATCGTGTCGCCGATCTCGAACCCTTCGATGCCCATGATGGCGCAAATCTCGCCGCACGGCACTTCGTCGACCTTCTTTTTGCCGAGACCTTCGAAGACCATCAGGTCTTTGATCCTGGTCTTCTGCATCGTTGCACCGTCGCGCTTGGCCAGCGTGACGTTCTGTCCCGCCCTGAGCGAGCCGCGCGTCACCTTGCCCACGGCGATACGGCCCGTGTAGGAGGAGTATTCGAGCGAGGTGATGAGCATCTGGGGCGTGCCTTCTACCACGGCCGGTTCGGGTATCTCGTCGATGATGGCGTCCAGCAGCGGGACGAGCGAGTCGGTCGGCTCGTTCCATTTGTGCGACATCCAGCCCTGTTTGGCCGAGCCGTAGATAGTCTTGTAGTCGAGCTGCTCCTCGGTGGCGTCGAGCGTGAACATCAGGTCGAAAACCTGTTCGTTGACCACTTCGGGACGGCAGTTGGGCTTGTCGACCTTGTTGATTACCACGATGGGCTTCTTGCCCAGCGCCAGCGCCTTTTGCAGCACGAACCGGGTCTGGGGCATGGTGCCTTCGAAGGCGTCGACCAGCAGCAGTACGCCGTCGCACATGTTCAGCACGCGCTCGACCTCGCCGCCGAAATCGGCGTGGCCCGGGGTGTCGATGATGTTGATTTTATAATCCTTGTAAATTACCGAGACGTTCTTCGAGAGGATCGTGATACCGCGTTCGCGTTCGAGGTCGTTGTTGTCGAGGATCAGCTCGCCGGTTTGCTTGGCGTTGTCGCGCAGGATGTTGCCGGCCAGGATCATCTTGTCTACGAGCGTGGTCTTGCCGTGATCCACGTGTGCAATAATTGCAATATTGCGTAGTTTTTGCATGTGAAAAGAATTTGTGGTGCAAAGGTAACAATTTCTCGGGAAAATATACTAAATTTGTTGGCTTATTAAAAAAGTTTAATTATTATGGAACCCATCTTCAATGTCCGGCAGCAGAGCGAGATTTATATCGGGCCCACGTCCGACATCCTGCCGGGAGTACTGCCCGGGGGGCGCGTGGTCGTCGTGTCCGATGCCACGATAGACCGGCTCTACCATCCGATGCTGGCTCCTTACGATACGGTGCTGATCGGCCTCGGGGAGAGTATCAAGACCCTGCAAACCGTCGAATCGATCTACCGCCGCTTCATCGAACTGGGCGTCGACCGGTCGACTTTCGTGCTGGGGATCGGGGGCGGTATCGTGACCGACGTGGCGGGTTTCGCCGCCGCGACCTACATGCGCGGCCTCGATTTCGGGTTCGTCTCGACGACTCTGCTGGGACAGGTCGACGCCAGCGTGGGCGGCAAGAACGGCGTGAATGTCGACGGCTACAAGAATATGGCGGGGACATTCTCGCAGCCCAGGTTCGTGATCTGCGACCCCGGGATGCTGCGCACGCTCTCCGACCGGGAGTTCCGCGCCGGGCTGGCCGAAGTCGTCAAGGCGGCCATCATCGCCGATGCCGACCTCTTCGCGCGGATCGAAGCCACGACTTTCGACGACCTGCGTTCCGATACCGACCTGCTTACGGATGCCGTCTCGGCGTCGATCCGCGTGAAGGCCGACATTGTCGAACGCGACGAGCGCGAGTCGGGCGACCGCCGCAAGCTCAACCTCGGGCATACGCTGGCGCACGCCATCGAGAAGTGTACCAACCGCCTGAACCACGGCGAGGCCGTGGCGGTGGGCACGGCGCTGATCGCCGATGCCTCGGTGAAGCTCGGCGTACTGACGGCGGAAGACCGCGACCGGATCGCCGGGGTGCTGAAAAAACTGGGGTTCGACCTCACGCCGCCCGTCGATGTGAAGCGGCTGCTCAAAGAGGTGGGCAAGGACAAGAAGAATGAGGACGGCATGCTGCGTATCGTGGTGCCTATAGGCATCGGCGATTGCGACGTGCGCCGGATGTCGCACGACGAGTTTGCGGCGCTGTTTGCGTGACCCGGCTGGTACAGGCATCATCGTGCAATAAAAAGGCCCGGCTTTCGGCCGGGCCTTTTATTGCACGATACCCTTCCGGGACTATATCTCGGTCAGCGTCCGGAGTTTTTCCGTGTAGGCGTCCCAATCGGCGATGGGCTGCCGTGCGACGCCCGATTCGATCGCGGCGCGTGCCACGGCGGGCGCTACGGTACATAGCAACCGCGGGTCGAACGGCTTGGGAATCAGGTAGTCGCGGCCGAATTCGAGTTTTTCGAGCGCATAGGCCCGCAGTACCATTGTCGGCACCGGTTCCTGGGCCAGCCCGGCGAGCGCATGTGCCGCGGCGAGTTTCATCGCTTCGTTGATCTTCGTGGCCCGGACATCGAGCGCCCCGCGGAAAATGTAGGGGAAGCCCAGCACGTTGTTGACTTGGTTGGGGTAGTCCGAGCGCCCCGTGGCGAAGATGATGTCCGGACGCGATACGACGGCTTTGTCGTAGGCGATTTCGGGGTCGGGGTTGGCGAGTGCCATGACGATCGGGTCGGTCGACATCGTACGCAGCATTTCGGGCGTCAGCACGTCGGCCGTCGAAACCCCGAGGAAGAGGTCGGCGCCGTGCAGCGCCTCGGCCAGCGTGGTGATGCGGCGCGTGGTGGCGAATTCACGTTTGATTTCGTTGATATCCGTACGGTAAGTCGTGACCACGCCGCGGCTGTCGCAGAAGACCATGTTCTCACGGCGGACGCCTACGGCGATGAACAGCCGTGCGCAGGCGATGGCCGCGGCCCCGGCGCCGTTGACCACCACGCGGAGTTTGTCGAGCGTCTTGCCGGCGATCTTTACGGCATTGAGCATCGCGGCGGTCGAGATGACGGCCGTGCCGTGCTGGTCGTCGTGCATCACGGGAATATCCAGTTCTTCGCTCAGCCTCCGGTCGATTTCGAAGCATTCCGGGGCTTTGATGTCTTCGAGGTTGATGCCCCCGAACGTCGGGGCTATCGCCTTCACCGTGCGGATGAATGCCTCGGGATCGGTTTCGTCGACTTCGATGTCGAAGGCGTCGATGTCGGCGTAAGTTTTGAAGAGCATGCTTTTACCTTCCATGACGGGTTTGCCTGCCAGAGCTCCGATATTGCCCAGTCCCAGGACGGCCGTGCCGTTCGAAATGACTGCTACCAGATTGCCTTTGTTCGTGTAACGGTAAACCTCTTCGGGGTTAGCTTCGATTTCGCGGCACGGAGCTGCGACGCCGGGCGAATAGGCCAGCGACAGGTCGTGCTGCGTGTGATAGGGCTTCGTCGGTACGACCGCGATTTTCCCTGGGCGGCCTTCGCTGTGATAGCGCAGAGCCTCCTGATCCATTTTACCTTTTCTCATTATCCTAACTGTTTTGCTTGTGTCTGCGAGACACAACGTGAAAAAACCTGCAATTATTGCGCCCTTCCGTCCCGGAACGGGCATCGTACGGGGCGGAGTTAAAAATAAACCCGCAGCCCTCCCCCGAACTGGAAGCGGAAGATGCCGAACAGGCTCAGTTCGGCGCCGTCGTCCACGTCCGGCGAGTCGACGATCAGCCATTGCCCGCTGATCCCCGCGCCCAGGCCGATGTGGCGTCCCAGCATGAACTCCACCGAGGCCGATTCATGGATGCCTACGCCGCCCCTGCTGCCCGATGTATCGCCGTAGCTGCGGATGTAGCGGCCGTAGCCGATGCCCGCGCTTTCCCGGAAGAGCCATCTGCGCCCTGCCCGCTGCCGGGCGACGAACTCCGGCGCGATGTAGTGGATGCGGCTCGTGCGCCGGATCCCGTTGCGTTCGGCCGCGAGGAATCCGCCCGAGTAGACGATTCCGGCGCCGAAGCCCCGGCGCGACGTCCAGTTGTACCCGGCACTGATGTCGTAGCCTTCGTTCAGCGAGCCGGAGGAGCTTTCGGCCAGGTAAAGCGTCGAGATGACAGCCGTATACGCCGCGTTGGCAAAGAACGTGTGCTGCGAGCGGTTGCGCGGGGCCAGGTGCTGCGCCCGGAGGGACTGCGCTCTGCCCCGCTGCGCGACCTGCTTCCCGGCCGATGGTGCCGTTTCCCCGGGTACGGCGGCGAACGGGCCGCCCAATGCAGCGCAAGGCGCTTCCTGTACCGCGGGTTCCGCCCCGGGCGTCTCCGCCCTGAGTTGCGTGGCTCTGCCAGAAGCCAGTAACAGTGATGCGGTGCAACAGCACGTGAGCAGGTATGGACGAATGCGGGTCATATTTTAAAAATGTCTGGTTCGGAATCGGGGAGTGCGGCGGTGACGGCTGCCGGCCGGTTCGGGCGGATGCCTCAAAACAGCAGGGTTTCGGGTTTGCCGGGGGGGGTGACCCCCAAGTGCCGGTAGGCCAGTTCGGTGGCTTCACGCCCCCGGGGCGTGCGTTTGAGGAACCCTTCCTTGATGAGGAACGGTTCGTAGACCTCCTCGATTGTGCCGGCGTCTTCGCCGACGGCCGTGGCGATGGTATTCAGCCCGACGGGGCCCCCGCCGAACTTTTCGATGATGGTGCCGAGTATCTTGTTGTCCATCTGGTCGAGGCCGCGCGAGTCGATGTTGAGCGCCGAAAGCCCGATTCTGGTGATTCCCAGATCGATGTGCCCTTCGCCCTTGACCATTGCGAAGTCGCGCACGCGGCGCAGCAGGGCGTTGGCGATGCGGGGCGTGCCGCGCGAGCGCAGGGCCACCTCGTGCGCCGCATCGTCGTCGATCGAGACGTCGAGGATGCGTGCCGAACGCCTGACGATGCCGGCCAGTACCGGGGCGTCGTAATATTCCAGATGGCACTGGATGCCAAAGCGTGCGCGCAGGGGCGATGTGAGCAGCCCGCTGCGGGTCGTGGCGCCGATCAGCGTGAAAGGCGCCAGCTCGATCTGGATCGAACGTGCCGAAGGGCCTTTGTCGAGTACGATGTCGATCTTGTAGTCCTCCATCGCCGAGTAGAGGTACTCCTCGACGATCGGGCTCAGGCGGTGTATCTCGTCGATGAAAAGCACGTCGCCGGGGTTGAGGTTGGTCAGCAGTCCGGCCAGGTCGCCCGGCTTGTCCAGCACGGGACCCGATGTGACGCGCAGCTGCGCGTGCATTTCGTTGGCGATGATGTTGGCAAGGGTCGTCTTGCCCAGTCCCGGGGGGCCGTGCAGCAGTACGTGGTCGAGCGAATCGCCGCGCATGAGCGCCGCCTTGATGAAAATATGGAGGTTGTCGACGATCTTGTCCTGCCCGGAGAAGGTTTCCAACTCCTGCGGACGTATCTTGTTTTCGAATTCGAGATCGCTCTCTGTGTTGCGTACGATTGACATGTTGCAAAGATAACGATTTTGTGCTACTTTGCCGCGGCGGGGCGAAAAAAAATCCGGCCCGCAGGATATGCGGGCCGGGGTCGCTGCCGGAAGCTCCGGCTATTGCTCACGCGGCAGCCCGATCTTTATGTATTTCACCCCGTTCATGCGGGTGTTCACACGCAGGATGATACCTTTCTTGCCTTCGAGATCCTCCTTGAAGGAATCCAGCTTGAACGAGACATAACGGTCGTAGTTGTATCCGCCTTCGTCGCCGTGGGCGTCGCGGCGCAGTTCGAGGTTCAGGTACCCCTCTTCCGTGTATTCAGGAGCGATCTCCGTCACGTTGTTGCGTACCAGCAGGAAGGTGTGTTTCGTGAGGTCACAGGCATTGAACCCGACCCAGACATTGAGGTAATTGCTGTTGAGGAATGCCTCCTTGAAGCTGGTTTTGTCGTCTTCCAGCGCGTCGAGTTCCTCTTGGGTGGTCACGACTTTCGTGCCGCCCGAGTAGATGTCCTGTATGTAATAGAGCGCCATGTTGTAATCGTATCCTTCCACTTTGTTATTCAGCAGGTTGAAATATATGACGACGCGCTGGTCTTCCTCGGCCTTATAGCTGCCTATGCGGCTTTTGTCGCCCGGGTACACCGTCTTGCCATCGTCGAGAACGACATAGAAATCGTTATTTTCGAGCGGCTTTACCGAAGCGAAAGCCGAAAGCCTGGGGTAGTCCCCGTCCGAATCGTTGCAGGAGGTGAAAATGGCCGCAGCCATGGTCACGAGAAGAAATAATCCGAATCTTTTCATATTTATAATTATTTTTGCGTTATCTTCACTAATTAAATGCAGGGCGGGGCGGAATACTGCATGGGCATAAAAATTTTCGGGTGCCGTGCAGTCTTTTGATGGCTACACCGTTTATAAGATGAACGCAAATATGGGAATGGAGGAGCAGATACTGGCCGAGGGGTGCAGAAAAGGGGATAATGCGGCCCGTCGTGAGCTGTATGACCGCTATGCAGGCCGTCTGCTGGCCGTCTGCCTCCGTTATTCGGGCGACCGTTCTACCGCCGAAGACCTGATGCACGATGCGTTCCTGAAGATTTACGGTGCTTTCGACCGTTTTTCCTACCGCGGCCCCGGTTCCCTGCGTGCCTGGATGGAACGGATCACGGTGAACGTGGCGCTCGAATGGCTCCGCAGCCGGAACAAACTGAGCATGACGGTGCTCGACGACGGAAGGCAGTTGCCCGACATCCCGGAGCCCGACCCGTCGGAAGTGGCGCGTATTCCGCGCGACGTGCTGATGGGGTTCGTCAGCGAATTGCCTGACGGTTACCGTACGGTGTTCAACCTCTACTGCATCGAAGGCTATTCGCACCGCGACATCGCGCAGATGCTGGGGATCAACGAAAAAAGTTCCTCGTCGCAGTTATTCCGCGCGCGGGCACTGCTGGCCCGCAGAATAGGGGCCTATATGGAGACACATTAAATTATGAAACAAAATAAAGACTGGACAGACGTAATGCGGAGTGCGCTCCGGGGCACCGAGGTGATACCCCCGGCCGACGGTTGGGCGCGGCTGGAGCGCGAGCTCGGGCCTCACCCGCGTATCTCCGTGTTGCGTAGCCATTGGCCGCGGATTGCTGCCGCTGCCGCCGCTGTGCTGATTTTCCTGGGTGGCGGGGGATACCTGCTGCATGAAAACCGGGATTTAGGGGATAAAGGGTTTGTTATTGCAACGGCGACGGACAGCGGCAGCTCTGCTGCGGACATGGCGCAGGTCGATGGGACACCGGCGGGAGATGGTGAAGGGACGCTCGCGGGGGCGCTCCGCGCAGCCGTTCCGACCGAAGAGGCCGTGCGGGCTGCGGCGCTGCCGGGCGAGGAGCCCGGTGCGGGGACGGCTCCCGGGATTGCACCGGGACGGAATGCCCTTGCCGCCGCCGATATGCGGGGCTTCGAGGACGGCCGTGCAGCGGCTTTGACGTCCGGAGCTGCGCCCGCCGGGGAGGCGGTTGCTGCAAACGCCGTCACCGGTAATTCGGTTGCGGAAAATGCGGTGGCAGGGAGCGAGGCTTCCGGAAAGGCCTCCGCAGCGGCTGCTGCTACCGGGGATGCCGCGGCGGACGGCACGCGGCCGGCCGTGCGTGCGGCAGTCGCCGGACAGGCGTCCGCCACGGACGGGAACCCGGGAGAAGAGGCTGCCGGGCAGGCCGTTCAGCCCCGCAAATACCCGGGCACGTACGATTACCTGGCCGATGGCGTGCAGGAATACAGGCGTCCCCGGCGCAAGACTTCGGTTTCGCTCTTCGCCGCAGGCGGTGTGACCGGATCATCGGGGGCGTCGGGCGGTGTCGGCCCCAATCTGGTGATGTCCGACATATTTGTAGGCGGTACCAACGGCACGATGGCGCAATTGAAATACAATTACGAGGATTATTCGTTCCGCCACCATCAGCCGCTCAGCTTCGGCCTTTCGGTGCGCAAGGAGTTCGCGTACGGGTTGTCGCTCGAAAGCGGTGTGAACTATACGTTGTTATGGTCGGACGTGAGCATGCAGTCCGGCGGCGAGGATATCAGCCAAAAGCTTCACTTCATCGGGGTTCCCCTGCGCCTGAACTGGCAGTTCCTCGAAACCGGGCGTTTCTCGATGTACGTGGGCGCAGGCGGTATGCTCGAGAAATGCGTGTCCGCCAAGTTCGGCTCCAAATCCGTCGACGAACCCAAAGTACAGTGGTCGGTGGCCGGGGCCGTCGGGGCACAGTACCGCCTCGGCAATTATGTCGGGCTTTACTTTGAGCCCGAGGTTTCGCACTACTTTACGGAAACCACCCTGCGTACATCGCGCACCGATTCTTCCCTGTCGCTGACCCTCCGTCTCGGAGTGCGCCTTTCATTCTGACATTCAACTGATATATCCTGTTTGCACGTCCCTGGGACGTGAAATACGACTTGGAGAAGTCCGTACCCGAAGCGATACGGACTTTTTTGTGATCTGTCCGAATGTGTTATTTTGTGGCTTAATTATGCTATTTTTTATTGACTAATGAAAATTTGTTCTTATTTTTGTTGAATAAAAGATTGTGAATTGACGCTAACAAAAAAGCACAAGTGCAGCAATCTGTGCACTTGTGCCTTTGTAGTCCCGACGGGAATCGAACCCATATCGTAAGAACCGGAATCTTATATTCTATCCATTGAACTACGGGACCGGGAGTGCAAAGATGCAAATTTTTTTTAATTTTTACTAATAAAATGCGAGAAAAGCAGAATAATTGGCAGAGGATCGAAGCCGTAATCAAATGGGCGAACATGTCAACCAACTACTTCGCCCGCCATATCGGGCTTGCACGCGGCGAAAACCTCTACCAGATTAAACGCGGTAACAACGGCATTTCGCTCGACGTGGCCGACCGCATCGTCTCCAAATTCCCGCAGGTGGATAAATTGTGGCTGCTGACGGGGGAGGGGCAGATGTTCGCGGACGGGAAACTGCGCGGCGCCCAGATACCTTTTTATAATGTGGATGTCGAACAGGCCATCGCGCACGTCACCCACCTCGAGGCTGAGAGCAGCCTGGTCATCCCGCAGGCGGGTGAGTGCGACCTTGCCATGTGTTACATGGGACGTGCCATGGGGGACGCCTTGCCGCCGGGTGCGGTGGTCTTGCTGAAGGCCGTCGACCGGGATGCAATTATTCCCGGGGGGGAATATGTGATTGTCAGCCGAAAAATTGTAACTTTGCGGATAGTTCGGCTCGCCGACGGGGAGGACAAACTCCGCCTGGTGGCCGGCGATCGGGAAAATTATGACGACATAATTCTGAATGTCAGTGATATAAGCTCGGTGTATAAAGTTAAAGGCAAATTGATAATAAACAGTTGAGAATATGTTTTCAGGGATCGTGGAACGCATGGCGGAGGTCGTGGACATCCGTACCGACCGTCAGAATAAGGATTTTACGCTGCGCGCGGACTTTTGCCGCGAGTTGAAAATCGACCAGAGTATAGCACATAACGGCGTATGTTTGACAGTTGTGGACATCCGCGATGATACGTATACGGTCACGGCGATGAAGGAGACGCTCGACAGGAGCAACCTCGGCCTGCTGGCTGTGGGCGATCTGGTGAACCTCGAACGCTCGATGAAACCCGATGCGCTGCTCGACGGGCATATCGTCCAGGGGCATGTCGACCAGACGGCCGTATGCACGGCCCGCGAGGACGCCGACGGCAGCTGGTACTATACGTTCGCCTACGAACCGCAGGGCGGTGGGCTCTGTACCGTGGAGAAAGGGTCGGTGACGGTCAATGGCGTGAGCCTGACGGTCTGCGACTCGAAGGAGTCGTCGTTCCGCGTGGCGATCATTCCCTATACGTTCGAGCATACGAACTTCTGCCGCATCGGCGTGGGTTCGGTCGTGAACCTCGAATTCGACATCGTGGGCAAGTACATCGCCCGTCTCATGCAAAATTATACGAAGTAAGCCTTATGGTATACATCAAAACCAAAGAGGGCGCATCGCTGTGGATCGCGCTCCTCGCAACGGCCATTGTGGCCGGGACGATGACGCTGCTCGATGCGGTGTGGTGGGTGACGCTGTGCGTCTGCGGCGCCGTCTTTGTCGTCGTGGCGCTCGTGGCGCTGTTCATCATCCGCAAGTATGTGGCTTACAAGCTCAAACCGATCTATTCCATCGTGCTTTCGCGCGACGTGCATACGCACGAGATTTTCTCCGAGCTGAAGGACAAGCACGTCGAGAATATCGGCGAGGAACTCACGGCGTGGGCGGATACGAACGACAAGGAGATCGCCCGCCTCAAGGAGACTGAGCAGTTCCGCAAACAGTACCTGGGCAACGTGGCGCACGAGCTCAAAACCCCGATCTTCAATATCCAGGGGTATATCTCGACACTGCTCGACGGAGGCCTGGAGGACGAGCTCATCAACCGCAAATACCTCGAGCGGGCCGAGAAGAGCATCGACCGCCTGATCAATATCGTCAACGACCTGGATACCATCTCCAAGCTGGAGAGCAACATGAACCGCCTCGAAATGGAGAAGTTCGACATCGTGGCGCTGACGAAGGAGATCGCCGAGCAGGCTGAGATGGAGGCCGACAAAAAAGGCATCCGGATTTCGATCAAGGGCGCCGACAACCTTCCCTCGCCGTTCTGGGTGCTGGCCGACAAACATTACATCGGCCAGGTCATCGTGAACCTCGTCATCAACTCGATCCGCTACGGGAAGGAGGGCGGTCTGACGCGCGTCCATTTCCGCGACATGCTCGACAAAATACTTGTCGAGGTGGAGGATAACGGATTGGGAATCAGTAAGGAGGATTTGCCCCGCGTCTTCGAGCGATTCTACCGTACCGACAAGGGGCGTTCGCGCGAGCAGGGCGGTACCGGCCTCGGACTGGCGATCGTGAAGCATATCATCGAAGCGCACGGCGAACGCATCAGCGTGCGCAGCGAACCCGGCGTGGGGAGCACCTTCTCGTTCACGCTCAAAAAAGTCAACCTGCAAGAACTGAATAAATGATACGACCGTTAAGCATCGTTTGGAATTTCGACCCGGTGTTCTTCTCCATCGGGTCGCTCGACATCCGCTATTACGGATTGATGTGGGCGCTGGCAATCCTGATCGGCGCCAAGTTTTTCGATAACTTCTGCAAGCGTGAGGGGCTTCCGCCGAAGGTCTCCGAGTCGATTTTTATATATGGTACGCTGGCGACGATCATCGGGGCGCGGCTGGGGCACTGCCTCTTCTACGACCCGATGGAATACCTCAGCAAGCCGTGGACGATCATCACGGGTTTCCGGGACGGCGGCATGGCCAGCCACGGCGCTGCCATCGGCCTCTTGATCGGCCTCTGGCTGTTCTCGCGCAAGAACAAGCTGCCCTATATCTGGTCGCTCGACCGCATCATGATCGCGGTGGGCATCGGCGGTGCCGTCGTCCGGCTGGGCAACCTGTTCAATTCGGAGATCTTCGGCATGGCCACGACCCTGCCGTGGGGCTTCGAATTCGTCCGCTCGGCCAAGTGGGTGAACGAGTTCGCCCCCGCGGCGGTACACCCGACCCAGATTTACGAGGCGCTTTGCTACCTGATCACCTTCGGCATCCTTTGCTGGCTCTATTATGCGAAGGACATCGCGCGGCGCCGTCCGGGCATCCTGTTCGGCATCGGGCTGCTCGGGATTTTCCTGACGCGCTTCTTCATCGAGTTCATCAAGACCGAGCAGGAGGCGTTCGAACAGGGATGGGTGCTCGATATGGGGCAATGGCTGAGCATTCCGTTTATCGTGCTGGGTATTTACATGATTTACCGGGGGCTGTCCGAGCCCGAAGTTACCCCCGCCCCGGTGCCGAAAGCCCCGGCAGCAACTCCAAAAAAGAAGAAACGATGAGCAATTACCCGATGGTCGATGAAGTGAACCGCCTTGTCGGCAACCTGCTTGCCGCCGGCAGCGGGGTGTTCCTGCCCGGCGTAGGGTCGCTCTTTGTCGAGCGGCGCGGTGCCAGGCGGCTTTCCAAACGCTCTGTCCAGCCTCCTTGCCGCGTGGTATCCTTCTCTTCGCAGCAGCAGGGGGTATCGCTTGCCGATGAACTGGCACGTACGCTGCACTGCGACGCTGCCGGAGCTCAGGATGTTTACGACCGCTGGCTTTCCCGCACGCGCGAGGGCGACGTGCTGACCATAGAGGGCGTCGGCGTGCTCAAATTCAAGAATTTTACGCTTGCACCCGCGTTCGACAGGCTGCTAAACCCGCAGGGGCACGAGCCCGTGCGGATCAAGCCTGCCCGCCGGTTGGACTGGGCGCTGTGGGTCGGCATCGCGGCGATCGTGATTGCGGCGGGTTTCGGCGGCGCCGAATTCCTGCGCATCAATTCTTCCGATATTCCGGAACCCGGTGCGGCCGCCGAAGTTGCGCGCACCTTGCCCGCCGCGGATGCGGGGATTCCCGCCGATTCGTCCGCGACGGCCGGTGTGACGGACGACGGGACTGCGACGGCAGTTGCGGGAACGAAGGCTGCGGAAACCGACGTTGCCGGGAGCAGTGCTGCGGGTGCGGCCGGGACGGCGGACAGCGCCGGTGACCGTGCGGATGCAGCTGTAACCCGTGCGGATGCCAAACCTGCCGGACTGCGTCCCGGGTCGGCGGCACGGGTCTCCACGGAGCCTGCATCGCTCGTTTCGGGACACCGGTATGTCGTGTTGGGGGTTTTCAGTACGCCGGAAAATGCGGCCCGTGCCGCCGCGGATGCCGAAGCCAGGGATGCATCGGTACGCTGCGGGGTCTACCGTTTCGGCAATAAATTCATGGTTTCACCTTTCGAGGCGCCCGATGCGGAGGCATGTACGTTGTTCATCCGTAATTATAGCGACCGTTTCCCCGGGCTGTGGACTTACACTGCCCGTTGATGCGTCTTTCCGAGCTGATAATCCGTTTCATCGACTGGTTCTACCGCCGGCCTGTTTCTGCGTTATTGCCGCGCCAGACGTTCCGTTATGCCGTTTGCGGCGGCGCGAACGTGGTTTTCGGCTGGGGGTGCTATTTCCTGCTCTATAATTTCGTGCTCGACAAGGAGCTGCTCGACCTCGGGTTCATCGCGGTTTCCCCGCATGTCGCGGCGATGCTGATTGTTTTTCCGCTGACCTTTTTCACCGGGTTTTGGCTGAACCGCCACGTGGCTTTCCGCCGTTCGCCGCTTGCCACGGGGACGCAGCTTTTCCGCTACCTCCTCTCCGTCGCCGGCTCGGTGGTGGTCAATTATCTCTTCCTGAAATTCTTCGTCGAGTTGTGCGGGTTTTGGGCGACGCCTTCGCAAATGATGGCCTCGCTGGGGACGATGGTGTACAGCTATCTGGCTGCCAAGTATTTCACCTTTCGCAACGCCGTCCGCGAATAACCGCGGGGCCGGGCGTGTCAGCCTTTCCGGTTCTCCTCCTTGAGTTTCTGCAGTTCGTACATCCTGTCGCGGAATTTCGCGGCGGCGAGGAAGTCGAGCGATTTGGCCGCACGTTCCATGTCTTCGCGCGCCTTGTCGATCAGCGTGTCGATGTTCTCGCTTGCGGCATAGGTTCTCTGTACGTCCGCGGCGGCCATGTAGTGGTCTTCGGCGAGCGGGTAGCTCGCCGCTATTTCCGGGACGTCGGTGCGCGCGGAGAGCAGGGTGCTTTGCCCCGTGCCGCTCTTCTGCGCCCGGCGCGGCAGCATGCCGTGCTCCATGTTGTAGCGCACCTGTTTCTCGCGCCGGCGGTTGCTCTGCTCGATGGCGAAGCGCATGGAGTCGGTGCAGGTGTCGGCATAGAGGATCACGTTGCCCTGTGAATGGCGCGCGGCGCGTCCCGCGATCTGCGTCAGCGACCGCACGTTGCGCAGGAAACCCTCCTTGTCGGCGTCGAGGATCGCCACCAGCGCCACTTCGGGCAGGTCGAGCCCTTCGCGCAGCAGGTTCACGCCCACCAGCACGTCGAACATTCCGGCCCGCAGGTCTTCCAGAATCTGGATGCGTTCCAGCGTATCCACGTCCGAGTGGATGTAACGGTTGCGCACGCCCACCCGGTCGAAATATTTCGAAAGTTCCTCGGCCATGCGTTTGGTGATGGTCGTCACGAGCACCTTGTCGTCGTCTTTCACGCGCTTGTCGATCTCCTCCAGCAGGTCGTCGATCTGGTTGGCCGTGACGCGCACCTCGAGCGGCGGGTCGACCAGCCCCGTGGGGCGGATCAGCTGTTCGACGATCACGCCTTCGCTCTTCATCAGTTCGTAGTCGGCGGGCGTGGCGCTCACGTAGATCGACGTGCCCTGCAACTGCTCGAACTCGGCGAAGGTCACCGGACGGTTGTCCTTGGCCGCCGGGAGTCGGAATCCGTACTCCACGAGGTTTTCCTTGCGGGCGCGGTCGCCGCCGTACATGGCGTGTACCTGCGGCAGCGTGACGTGGCTTTCGTCTACGACGAGCATGTAATCCTTCGGGAAATAGTCAATCAGGCAGAAAGGGCGCGTGCCCTCGGCGCGGCCGTCGAAATAACGCGAGTAGTTCTCGATGCCGGGGCAGTACCCCAACTCCTTGATCATCTCGACGTCGTATTCCACGCGCTGCTTGATGCGCTGCGCCTCCGTCGTGCGTCCGGCACGCTCGAAGAATTCGATCTGCCTGCCCAGATCCAGGTATATCTGTTGTACGGCGCAGTTGATGCGCTCCTTGGTGGTTACGAAGAGGCTCGTGGGGTAGAGCGTCAGGTTGTCGAGCGAGTGGATACGCTGCCCCGTCGCGGGGTCGATGGTCTGGATGGCCTCGACCTCGTTGTCGTAGAACATTACGCGGAAGCACTGGCTGCCGAATTCGCCGAAGGCCGCCATGATGTCCACCGTGTCGCCGTTGACGCGGAACGTCGCCGGTTCCAGGTCGCGTTCGGTGCGCGTGTAGAGCGCTTCGACCAGCTTGTAGAGGAAATGCTTGTAGCTGACGACCTGCCCGACCCGGATGTTGATGGCCGTGGCATGGAAATCCGCCGGGTTGCCGGCGCCGTAGAGGCACGATACGCTCGATACGACGACCACGTCGCGGCGCCCCGACAGCAGCGTGGCCACGGTGCGCAGGCGCATTTTCTCGATCTCGGCGTTGATCGAAAGGTCTTTTTCGATGAAGGTGTCCGTCGAGGGGAGGTAGGCCTCCGGCTGGTAATAGTCGTAGTAGGAGACGAAATACTCCACGGCGTTCTCCGGGAAGAAATTGCGGAACTCGCCGTAAAGCTGCGCCGCGAGCGTCTTGTTGTGGCTCAGGACGAGCGTCGGGCGGTTCAGCTGCGCGATGACGTTGGCCACGGTGAAGGTCTTTCCCGAGCCTGTCACCCCCAGCAGGGTGTTATGTTTGGAGCCGTGCCGGATCGAGCCGACGAGCTGTGCGATCGCTTCCGGCTGGTCGCCCATCGGGGCGTAATCCGATACCAACTTGAAATCCATGGTGCAAAAGTAGATAAAAAAAACGGTATGGTGAAATGTCGCCCCGGTTTGGCCAAGGCGGAGCGTCTGTTTTGAAACGTACCGGGGACAGTTAAAATTGTCCCGCCACGCCATATGAAGCTGTTCGAAAGCGAAGGCTGGAAGTCGTTCCGGCTCAATTCCCTGGCCGTGATCCTGGGTGTCGTCATTACGTTCGGGGGCGGGCGGCTTATTACGAACTGCCAGAAACGGCAGGATGCCCGGGAGATTGTCGGGCTGTTCAAGTCCGATGTGCTGCGCCACCTCGATATGTCGGAAGGGGTGATCGCCGATTTTACGACCGAGATGTATGCCATGCGGCAATGTGCCGCCGCATCCGGCCGCGGGGAGTTGGACAAGGTGCACGAAGATACGCTCCGCTGCGCCCTGAGCTTGTTTTTCTCCGTGCACGGGAAAATCAGGAGTGCTGCTTCCGCTGCCAGATGGATGACACGCTCGGTTCCGGGGTCATCACCCGAGGCTTGGTGCCTGCCTGCGGATTGAACGAGGCCATCCGCGCCGAGCTGGAAGACATCAGGACGGTTGGGTACTGATCTTCTCCGCCCGGCAAAAACTTTTTGCACCCCGCTAAGGGTTGGGGAATTATTGCTATCTTTGCAGACATGATCGACAGGGAAACAGTAGACCGCATTTATGCAGCCGCCAATATCGTGGATATTATCGGCGAGTACGTCACGCTCAAGCGCAAGGGTGTGAACTATCAGGCCTGCTGCCCGTTCCACAACGAGAAAACCCCGTCGTTCGTCGTGTCGCCCTCGAAGGGGGTATATAAATGCTTCGGCTGCGGCAAAGGCGGCAATGCCGTCACGTTCCTGATGGAGCACGAGAACATCACCTATCCCGAAGCCCTGAAGATGGTGGCCAAACGATACGGCATCGAGGTCAAGGAGAAGGAGATGTCCGAGGAAGAGGTACGCCGCAACGACGACCGCGAATCGATGTTCGCGCTCAACGGCTGGGCGGCCGATTATTTCTCCAACTACCTGCACCACGAGACCGAGGGCATGAGCGTGGGTATGACCTATTTCCGCCAGAAGCGCGGCATGACCGACGCCACGATCAAGAAGTTCGGCCTCGGGTTCTGCCCCGCGCGTGGCGACCGGATGTCGAAGGATGCGCTGGCGGCGGGATATAAAAAGGAGTTCTTGGTCTCTACCGGCCTTTCGCTCGAACGCGAGAGCGACGGTTCGCTCTACGACCGCTTCCGCGACCGGGTGATTTTCCCCGTACATAACATTTCGGGGCGCATCGTCGCTTTCGGCGGCCGTACGCTGCGTACCGACAAGACCGTTGCCAAGTACCAGAATTCGCCCGAGAGCGAGATATACAGCAAGAAACGTGAGCTGTACGGACTCTATTTCGCCAAGAAGGCGATCCAGCAGCTCGACTTCGCCATCATGGTCGAAGGCTATACCGATGTGATTTCGATGCACCAGGCGGGTGTCGAGAACGTCGTTTCGTCGTCCGGGACATCGCTCACGACCGAGCAGATACGCCTGCTGAACCGTTTTACGAAAAACATCACGGTCATTTACGACGGAGACTCGGCGGGTATCCACGCTTCGCTGCGCGGGATCGACATGATCCTCCGGGAGGGGATGAACGTGCGCGTGGTGTTGCTGCCCGAACCCGAGGATCCCGACTCCTTCGCCCGGGCGCACACTGCGGCCGAGGTGCAGGAATATATCCGGGCCAACGAACAGGATTTCCTGGCCTTCAAAGCAAAATTGCTGTTGGAGGCCGCCCAGGGCGACCCGATCCGGAAGGCGGCGCTGATCGCCGATATGGTGCAGTCGATCGCGCAGATTCCCGATCCGATCCAGCGGTCGGTTTACATCAAGGAGTGCGCGCGGATCATGGACATCGACGAGAACATCCTGATCTCGGAGGTGGCGCGCAAGCGCATGGCGACGACCGGCGACCGCGAGGCCGACGAATTCGTACGCCGCCAGACGGCGTTGCGGAAGGCGGAGGCTCCGCAGCCCGAGGTGGAATTCGTGAAGCAGGTCGAGGCAGGGAGCAGCACCGAGGCGCTCGAACGCGAACTGGTGAAATACCTGCTCAAATACGGCCATTGTTCGTTCGAGTTCAAGGAGGGGCGCACGATGGTGGCGTGCAACGTCGCGGAGGTGATCTTCCTGGAACTGGACAGCGACGGGCTTACGTTTTGCAATCCGCTATACAACAGTATTTTGGCAACTTACCGTGAGCAGTGGAAGATTCTCGGTACGGGGGTGGAAGTCCCGGCGCACTTTTTCCTGAACCATCCCGACCCGGAGGTGTGCAACGCCTCGGTCGACATCCTTACGTCGGACGACAATTACGTGGCCAGCCAGCTGTGGCGGCGCAAGGACATCCATGTCGAGAGCGATGCCGAGATGCTGGCCGTAGGGGTGCCGAAGGCCGTGACGCTCTACAAGTCGAAGGTGATCGAAAGCTATATCAAGGAGTGGCAGGCCAAGCTCGCGGACGAGAGCCTCACGGACGAGCAGGTCGGCGAGGTGATCCAGCGGCTGGCCGGGTTCAACAAGGTGAAAGTGACGATTGCAAAGAAATTGCAGCGGTTGATATTATGACCGCGCCCGGCGGAGTGCCGGGCGGGAATATGCCGGGGTTTGAATTTTAAAAGAAAAAAGGGGCGGGTCTCGGGTCGTACACGTATCACTACGCATACCGTGTGCAAACAGAAAATAAACAGAAAGATGTGTAAAACATATCAAAGATAAAAGAATTAGTTACCTTGACCGATTCCCACCCCTGCGAATAAATAGGCAATTATTGTGCCGATTCCGAATATATGAGTGAACAGAAAAAGATAAATATCCGTAACAAGCGCGCGACGTTCGACTATGAGATTCTGGAAGAGTACGTTGCGGGCATCGTGCTCGTTGGTACCGAGATTAAGTCCATCCGTGCGGGCAAGGCTTCGCTGACCGATTCGTTCTGTTATTTCGACAAGGGCGAGCTGTGGATACGGGGTGTCAACATCGCCGAATACGGGTGGGGCACCTGCAACAACCATGCGCCGCGCCGCGACCGGAAACTGCTGCTCAACCGCCGCGAGCTGGACAAACTCCAGCGTGCGGGGCAGGACAAGGGCCTCACGATCGTGGGGCTGCGCCTGTTCCTGAACGAACGGGGGCTGGCGAAAGTCGTGGTCGGGCTTGCCCGGGGCCGGAAGACCTATGACAAGCGCGAATACCTGAAGGAAAACGATGCCAAGCGTGAGATCGACAAGGCGATGAAAAATTACAAACGATGATACGAGCTATTTTCCTCGATGTAGACGGTACGCTGATCAGTTTCAAGACCCATGAAATACCCGCCTCGGCACGCGATGCGCTGGTGCGGGCGCATGCGCGGGGTATCCGGCTCTTTATCGCTACGGGGCGTGCGGCGAACGACCTCGCTCCGCTCGAGGGGATTCCCTACGACGGCGTGGTGTCGCTCAACGGCGCACGGTGTGTGGCTGCCGACGGGCGTGTCGTAAGCCAGCACTTGATTCCGCGGGCCGATTTCGAACGCGCCATGGAACTCTCCTTGCAGATGGGATTCCCGCTGGCGCTGGAACTGGAGAGCGGCGTATTCGTCAACCGAGTGACCCCCGAGGTGGAACGGCTGGCGCATATGGTCGCGCATCCCGTGCCCGAGCAGACCGACCTCCGTGCGCTTTTCGAGCGGAGCGAGTGCTGCCAGATGTGTTTCTATCTGGATACGGAGGCCGAACGGCGCGTCATGGCGCAGTTGCCCGGGCTTGCGGCGAGCCGGTGGTGCCCGATTTTCGCCGACATCAATGTCGCAGGCATCGACAAGGCCACGGGTATGAGGGAATTTATGTCCGCCTGCGGATTACGGGCTTCGGAGGTCGCGGCCTTCGGCGACGGCGGCAACGACGTGGCGATGTTGTCTGCCGCGGGGGTGGGGATTGCCATGGGCAATGCCTGCGACGAGGCGCTGAACGCCGCCGACTACGTGACCGCTACGGTCGACGACGACGGCATTGCCCGGGCGCTGGAGCACCTGGGTATTTTGGACGATTGAGTTTGAATTTATCGAAGATATGAGCTTGATTCTATGTATCGAGACCGGTACGGACGTTTGTTCGGTCGGTATTGCAAAGGACGGGGAGCTGCTTTCGCTGCGCGAGAGCGACGAGGGGCGCGACCATGCCCGCAAGGTCGGCGTGTTCGTCGACGAGCTTTTGCGCGAAACGGGCATTGCGCCCGATGAACTGGATGCCGTGGCCGTGGGCAAGGGCCCCGGCTCCTATACGGGGCTGCGGATCGGCGTTTCGTTCGCCAAGGGGCTGTGCTACGGGGTGCGTAAGCCGCTGGTGGCCGTCGGGTCGCTCGATGCGCTGGCCGAAGTGGCGCTCGAAGACTACGAAGCCGGAATTCTTTCCGTCCCCGACTGGGAACATGCCTGCCTTTGCCCGATGGTCGATGCCCGCCGCATGGAGGTCTATGCGCAGGTATTCGATACAACTGGCAAGCCCCTGAACGAAGTTTCGGCCGAGGTCGTCGACGGGGAGAGCTTTGCGCACTTCCGTTCGCAGGGGAGGCCGTTCGTGATCTTCGGCAGCGGGGCCCGCAAATGCGCCGGGATACTGCCCGACGCCGTGCTTGTCGAGGTAGCCCCTTCCGCACGCGGGCTTGCGCGGCTGGCCCAGCGTGCGCTCGATGCGGGATGTACGGAAGATATCGCCTATTTCGAACCTTTCTACCTGAAGGATTTTGTCGTTACGACGTCGAAGAAAAAGTTGTTCTGACGGCGTTTTTCATGCTGTGGCGTCTGGCATGGCCGTAAGGCCCCGGGCTTTTCGGGGTTGCTGTATGGCGAACCTTCAGAATCGGGGGTTCGGCGGGAGTATACCGGTATGATGGAAGCGGAGTTGATAAAATGCCTGTCGGAGCGGTTTTATTCCGATTTTGCCGACACGGTGGCCCGGCGCGTGCGTGATGCGGGTGCCGTGGGGCTGCTGTATGAGGTGGTGACCTCCCGCTACGAGGGGTTGCCGCGTGCCGTGAGGCACAAGGTGGCTTTCCGGGGTGCGTATGTACTCGAGAAAATCTATTTCGACGCCCCGGATTCGTTCATGCCCTGTGCCGGTAAGTTTTGCGGGACGGATTTCCCGGCCTGCGCCGATCCCAGTGCCCGGCGTCACTTCGCAAAGGTCATGGCCGACCTGCTGGGGCGTTACTCGCCCGGGAGGCGGGATATGGAGCGGATTGCGGAGGCCGCCGCCCGATGGGCGGTCGAGCCGGGGGCGAAGGTCGCCGTGAAGATTTGGGCGGTCGAGGTGCTGAAGCATTGCCGGCGACGTGTCGGCTGGGTTCAGGAGGTGTGGGACGACATCGTGGAGACGATGGCGCACGACGCGACGCCCGGGATCGAAGTGCGGATGCGCAAAAACTGGAGGGAACCCCGCAGGCCGTGAGCCGGATTTTGTGCACGACATGGGAAATCTCCTGCCGGGAAATGTAAAAGCCCGCCGAACATCGGCGGGCTTTTGCATGTTACAGGGGGCTTTGCCCGGCCCATATTTTCCAGGTTTCCATGTTCCTCTGAACTCCGGTGCCCGGTTCCTCTGTTCCCGGTTCCTCTGTTCCCGGTTCCTCTGTTCCCGGTTTCTACCGTTCCCGGATTCCTTTGTTCCGGCGTTCCTCTGTTTCTCGCTTCTCGTGTTCCCGGGCTGGCGCGGCGGGCATTTCGGTTATTCTTTGCCTCCGGCTCCGGGAACCGGATTCCCGCCCCCGGCTTCGGTGGCGGGGATGCCTGGGAGGTCGTCCTCCCCGGCGGATTCGAGCGTGCGCGCGGAGTGCTGTTTCTTGGTTTGCAGGCGTGCCGTCCTGCGCAGCCGTTCCCCGACGCGGATGATGTTATCGTTGCCCGTGCAGAGCCGTTTGTAGGCGTCGTCATAGGCGTCGCGTGCCTTGTCCAGCGCCGTGCCGACCCCTTCGAGCGAACCGGTGAAGGCCACCAGCTGTTCGTAGAGTTTCAGCCCGCATGCGGCGATGTCCCTGGTGTTCTTGTCCTGGTCGTTGTATTTCCACAGGTCGGCGACCAATTTGAGCAGGGCGAAAAGGTTCGTCGGCGACGAGATGATGACCTTCTTGTCGTAGGCGTCCGACCAGATGGCCGCGTCGTTCTGCAATGCGGCGAGGAAGGCCGGTTCGTTGGGGATGAACATGATGACGAAGTCGGGCGAGTTGAGCAGGCGCTGGTACTCCTTGCGTCCCAGTTCGTTGACGTGCTGGCGGACGGAGGCCGTGTGCGCTGCGAGGCAGCGGCGGCGCTCCTCTTCGGTTTCGGCCGAGGTATAGCCTACGAAAGCCGTGAGCGAAACCTTCGAGTCGATGACGATGTCTTTCTTCTCGGGCAGGTGCAGCACGACGTCGGGGCGCAGGTTGTGTCCCTCGGCGTCCTTGATGTTGTATTGCGTTTCGTAGTGGATGCCCTTGATGAGCGCTGAACTGTCCAGGATCGTTTCCAGCAGCATTTCGCCCCAGTCGCCCTGCACTTTCGAATTGCCTTTCAGTGCGTTGGTCAGGTTCGTGGTCTCGGTCGTGATGCGCCGGTTGAGCTCCATCAGGTTTTTCAGCTCGGCCTTCAGTTCGCCGCGCTGTGCCGTCTGCGTGGTGTAGATGTCCTCGACGCGCTTGCGGAATTCGACGATGTTGTCGCGGAAGGGTTTGAGCAGCACGTCGAGCGACTCCTTGTTGGTCTCCTTGAAATGCTTGGACTGCTCGCCCAGTATCTCGGTCGCAAGGTTGCGGAACTGGGCCCGGAAGGTCTCCTCCAGTTTTTCGCGCTCGGCTTTTTCGGCCGCGCGATCCTCGGCGTTCTTCGCGCGCAGCGATGCGATCTCGGCCTCGGACGAGGCGCGGAGTGCCGCCAGTTCCGCTTCGGTACGCGTCCGCTGCTCGGTCAGCGCCTGCACCTGTCCTTCGTAGCGCTGCCGCAACTCTTTTTCCGCGGACAAGGCTTGTTCCGCGGCGGCCAGCCGGGCTTCGGCCGCCGCCAGCCGCGACGTGGCATCGCGCTCGCGGGCTTCGGAGGCTTGGTTGTCAGCGGCAAGCCGCCGGGTGTCCCTGCGCCAGAGTACGAGGAACAGGGCGACGGGCACTGCCAGGCTGCACGTAGCGGCCAATATGAAAAGGGTGGTAGGAGTCATCGTGTGTTTTTGTGTCTGTTTCCATGCAAAAATAGCAATTTATTCCCGGAAAAACACCCCGTACCGGGGCATGTGCGTTAATTTAGCCCCGCAACGCAATTTTTAGTCCCGATGTCGCAGGTTGTTACGTATTTTTTTATAGCTTTGTTTGTTCCAAATACGGATTCAAATAATTTCGAATATGAAAAAAACGTTACGATCCCTGAAGCTGGCCTGCCTCGCTGCAGTGTCCATGCTAGTTGTTTCCTGCGGCGGAAGTGCCGATTACCGCAATTTCCTGCCTGCCGATTCCTTTATGACGATGTCGGTCAATCCCGCTTCGCTTCTGCAGAAGAGCGATGCCGGCGACATCGGGCAGCATCCGCTCTTCATCCGGCTCAAGGCCGAGCTCGACAAAGCCGAGGGCATCACCGCCGAGGAGAAGGAATACCTGCTCGCCCTGCTGAAGAACCCCTGCGAATCGGGTGTCGACCTGAAAAAAGACCTGTTCTTCTTCATGTCGATGGATGGCGCGATGCAGTCCCCGAATGTCCGGGGCGGTATGCTGCTGCCCGTCGGCGACAAGGCGAAACTGGACGCCCTGCTTGCACGCATCGGCGAGAAAAGCGGCATTGCACCCCGGCACGAGGGCGGTGTTTCGGTCATCGCATTGGGCGAGGACAGCTCCGTGAGCGGTTTGTGCGCCTACAACGATGTGGCTGTCATGCTCTATTTCGCGCAGGGGTCGCCGGAAAGCGCAATCGATGCCGTTAAGAAACTCTTTGCCCAGAAGTGCGGCGAGAGCCTGATGGGTGACAAGGTCGTTGCCGACCAGCTCTCCGAGAAGAACGACATCAACATGGTGATGGTCTATTCTGCGCTGGCGTCGATGCTGGACAGCAACCCGATGGTGGGTTCGATGCCGATGATGGATGCCCTCAAGGGTGCCACGCTGGCAAGTTCCGTCAATTTCGAGAAGGGCCGGATCGTTTGCGATGCCGCCATGTCGTACAAGGACAAGGAGAGCGAGCAGAAAATGATGGATTTTTACGCCTATGTGAAACCCCAGACGGGAGCCCTGTTGCGCTACGTGCCCCGGAATACGATCGGTGCGATGGCCTACGGCCTCAACGGCGAGAAGATGTATTCGGTGTTCTCCGCAATGCCCGGTTACGGGATGCTGATGGCCAACCCGATGGTCAAGCAGGTGATGGATGCTTTCAGCGGCGACTGCGTGATCTCGTTCTCGGGGATGACAGCCGACGGTCAGTATCCCGTAGCGTCGCTGCTGGCCCAGGTGAAGGATCCCGCCGTGTTGCAGACGATCGTCTCCAACCTCTCCGGTATGCCCATCCAGAAGGCGGGCGAAGGCGAATATACGATCAGCATGGGCGGTGTCACGGTGCTGTTCGGCGTGAAGGGCGATGTGCTTTACTGTACGACCGATGCGGTCGTGAAATCGGCGCTCGACGGTGCGGACATCGAATCGCTGGCTTCGATGAGCAAGATATTCAAGGGCCAGTCGGGAAGCTTCTACGTCGATTTCGAGGGTGTGACCGCGCTGACCGCGCAGCTTGTCGGCGGTAATGTCGACCCGCAGGTCGAGGCCGCGCTCTCCGTGCTGGCCATGTTCGAAGACCTGGAAGCCTATGGTACGATGAAGGGCGGGACTGCCGTAGTCAATATGACGGACAAGGAGCAGAATTCCTTTAAGACTGTCTGCGACAAAATTGGCGAACTGATCCGCCGGTACGTACCGGAGGTCAATTTGTAATAACCTTCGGGGTTTATGGTAAACGGCCGTCCGGGATTCGAACGGCCGTTTACCTTGAAATAAAGAAGGTATGGAATCGATAACTTTGCAACGGGTGCTGCCCTGCGTGTTCGCGGGGAAAGCGGCTCCGCGAGATTCGGGGGTCTGGTTGCAGGAGGTGACCTTCCGCAAGGGGGAGTACTGCCTGCTCGAGGCTGCTTCGGGAACGGGGAAAACTTCGCTGTGCCACTTTCTCTACGGCATCCGGGAGGATTACGCGGGGCGGATACTCTTCGACGGGGCGGATTGCCGCGGCTTTTCCGCCGCGGCGTGGAGCGGCCTGCGCCGCAGGTCGCTGAGTATGCTTTTCCAGGATTTGCGTCTTTTCGGCGAATTGACCGTCGCGGAGAATATCGGCCTGAAAAACGAGCTCACGCATTTCAAGACGCAGGAGCAGATCGGGCGAATGCTCGAGGCTGCGGGTATCGCCGATAAGCGGGATGCCCCGGTCGATAAGCTCTCCTTCGGACAGCAGCAGCGCGTGGCCTTCATCCGCTGCATGTGCCAGCCGTTCGATTTCATCCTGCTCGACGAGCCTGTCAGCCACCTCGATGCCGCTAACGGGGAGTTGCTCAGCGGGATGCTGCTGGAAGAGGCGCAGGCGCAGGGGGCGGGTATCGTCGTTACCTCGGTGGGCAGCCGGCTCGGGCTTCCCTACCATAAAACCCTTACGCTATGACGCTGCTTTGGAAATTGTTGCGCAGCCATCTGAGCGTCGCGCAGACCGTAGGTTTCGCCCTCGCCGGGGTCGTGGGCATGACCATCGTGCTCACCTCGGTGCAGGCTTACCGCGATGTCATGCCGGTCTTCGATGCCCCCGATTCGTTCATGCGGGGCGATTACCTGGTGCTTTCGAAACGGGTCGGCGCGCTCCAGACGATCGGGTTGGGGAGCAGCGACTTTACCCCCGGGGAGCTGGAGGAATTGAAGGGACAGCCTTTCGTCCGGGACGTCGGGGCTTTCACGCCGGCGAACTACCGGGTGAAGGGTACGGTGGGCATGGGCGGCGTGCAGCTCTCGACCTACCTGTTTTTCGAGGCGGTGCCCGACCGTTTTCTCGATGTCGCCTCCGGGAAGTGGAAATACGAACCCGGCGACGGGGACATCCCCATCATCATCCCGCGCAATTACCTGAACCTCTACAATTACGGGTTTGCCAAGTCGCAGGGGCTGCCGCAGATTTCGGAGGGGATATTCCAGCGGGTTTCGCTCGGCATCGAGGTCGCCGGCAACGGGCGCACGGAACAGTTCCGGGGCCGTATCGTCGGGTTGTCGAACCGTCTCAATACGATCCTCGTCCCGGAGTCTTTCATCCGCTGGTCGAACGGGCGGTTCGGCCAGGGCGGGGAGAAACAGGCATCGCGGGTCATCGTCGAGACCGACCGCCCTGTCGATGCCGCGATTTCGGCTTACCTCGACGGCAAGGGCTATGAGGCAGAAGGCGACCGCCGTGACAGTGGGAAGGCTGCCTATTTCCTGCAACTTGCGGCCGGAGGGCTCGGAGGGGTGGGACTGGTGTTCAGCGTGATGTCTTTCTACATTCTGATGCTGAGCATTTTCCTGCTCTTGCAGAAGAACAGCGCGAAACTGGAAAATCTGCTCCTGCTGGGTTATGCACCGGGACGTGTGGCACGTCCGTATTGGTTGCTGACCCTGTGGCTCAACCTGGGCGTCCTCGTCGTGGCCGTGGTTTTGTCGTGGCTGGTGCGTATGTGGTACCTGCCCGAACTGGCAGCATTGCAGGAGGGGTACGCCCCGGCCGGGGTCGGCGTTACATGGGTATGCGGCATAGGGCTTGCATTGCTGCTTTCGCTGTCCAACGGCATTGCGATACGCCGGAGGATCGACACCCTGAACCGGAAAAGATCCTGACCGGCAGCTCTTTCGGGACGGAATCCCCGGAAAGACCGTGCGACAGGGAACCGGCATTCGGAATCCCGAACTGCAACCCCGAACCCCAAAACCCGGGTTTGCGGGGACGGAATCCCGCTCCGAAGCGTGGAAAACTGCCGGGAAATGACTATATTTGTCGTAAGTAATATTCGAACCATGAACAGAATCGTAGCACCTTCGATGCTTTCGGCCGATTTCGGCCACCTGGAACGCGACACGCAGATGGTCGACCGCAGTGCGGCCGAGTGGGTACATATCGACGTGATGGACGGCGTGTTCGTCCCCAATATCTCCTTCGGGTTTCCGGTGCTGAAGGCCATCCGCAAGGTGACCGCAAAGTGCCTCGACGTGCACCTGATGATCGTCGAGCCGGAGCGTTACGTAGCGCGTTTCGCCGAGGCGGGCGCCGACATCGTGACCTTCCACTACGAAGCCACGTACGATCCCAGGGGGTGCATAGAAATGATCCGCAAGGCCGGTGCGAAGGCCGGGGTGTCGATCAAGCCGGCGACTTCGGTCGAGGTGCTGCGCGATATCCTCCCGCTGGTCGACCTGGTGCTGGTGATGAGCGTCGAACCCGGTTTCGGCGGGCAGTCGTTCATCCCGGCTTCGACCGGGAAGATCCGGGCTCTGCGGGCCATGGCCCGGGAGTTGGGGTTGCAGACCATCATCGAGGTCGACGGCGGCATCTCGTCGCACAACTCCCGCGAGGTCTACGAGGCAGGGGCCGACGTGCTGGTTGCCGGGAATGCCGTTTTCGGCGCCGAAGACCCGCAGGCCGAGATCGTGCGGATGCTCAACGCCTGACCATTCGGCGCGCCGGATATTTCGGGGCGAAGCGGCCAGGGTTTTCAGGGATTCCGGACGTCTCGTGTTCCGGGTTTTGCCTGGGTGTCGCGCCCGTATTGCATTCCGCAGCGGCTCAGGGGACGATGTGCCGTCGGGTCTCGTCGTCCAGCAGGCGGCGCAGGTCGCGCAGCAGGTCGTCGTCGCGGAAATAGCCGGAGCCGTAGGTCAGGTTGAACGCGTAATCGAAATCGGCGGGATTGGCACCTTGGTTATGCTGGATGATGGTCTCGGCTTTGTCGAGGGCTTTCACCCACCGCGCCTCGGGCGTCTGGCATGCTTCGTATTCCTCCCATATCTTCCGGATTGCCGTTCCGGCCGCGGGCGGGAGCATGCGCGTCAGTTTGTCCATTGCGGCCAGCTCCGCAGCCTCCTTGGTGCCGTCGGCCATCTGCGCCACGGCCGGAATGTCCCCGTCATACGCTTCGCCGAGGTCGTGGACGAGGCACATCAACAATACTCGTTGCATGTCCAGCCGGGGGCGTTCGCCGGTGAGGACGGCGGCCAGCAGGGCCAGCCGCCAAGAGTGTTCGGCCGTGCTTTCGTGTCTCCCGGTCGAGGTGTGCGCCGTGCGCAGGACGTCTTTCAGCCGTTCGGCCTCGCGGATGAACCGCAGGTAGCGTTCCAACTTCTCCATACTATAACAATGTTCGTTTCGGAGTTCAAAGATACGATATGTCGGATTAAATCACTAACTTTGCCGTGATTTTAGACAGACCATGATATCTCTTGACAATCTTACTGTAAGTTACGGGGGCTGGACGCTCTTCGACAACATATCGTTCCTGATAAACCCCAAAGACCGCATCGGCCTCGTCGGCCGGAACGGGGCGGGCAAAACCACGCTGCTGCGCATCATTACGGGCGAGCAGCAACCGACCTCGGGCAGCGTGACCCTGAACGGCGACTGTACGATCGGCTACCTGCCGCAGACCATGCGTGTGGCCGATACGACGACGCTCGTCGAGGAGACCGCCAAGGCGTTCGAGGAGGTGCTGCGCCTCGAGGCCGAGATCGAGCACCTGACGCGCGAGATCGCGGAGCGTACCGACTACGAAAGCGACGGTTATGCGCAGCTGTTGCACCGCCTGAACGATGCGCAGGATCACTACCATATCCTCGGCGGCGAGACCCGCGATGCGGATATCGAAAAGACGCTGCTGGGGCTCGGGTTCAAACGCGAGGATTTCGGACGTCCGACGAGCGAATTCTCGGGCGGCTGGCGCATGCGTATCGAGCTGGCGAAACTGCTGTTGCGCCGTCCCTCGATCTTCCTGCTCGATGAGCCGACGAACCACCTCGACATCGAGTCGATCCAGTGGCTCGAGGATTATCTGAAGAATTACAGCGGCGCCGTGCTGCTGATTTCGCACGACCGCGCTTTCCTCGACAACGTCACCAACCGCACGGTCGAGCTTTCGCTGGGCAAAGCGACCGATTACAAGGTTTCCTATTCGAAATATGTCGTGCTGCGCGCCGAACGCCGGGCACAGCAGATGGCTGCCTATGAAAACCAGCAGCGCATGATCGAAAAGACCGAGGAATTCATCGAGAAGTTCCGCTACAAACCCACCAAGTCGAACCAGGTGCAGTCGCGCATCAAGCAACTCGAACGCCTCGAACGGCTCGAGGTCGAGGAGGAAGACTTGGCGACGCTCAATATCAAGTTCCCGCCCGCACCCCGCTCGGGACAGATCGTGGCCGAGATCAACGAAGCCGGGATGTCGTTCGGGGCGAAGCATGTCTTCAGCGGCGCGAATTTCATCATCGGAAAGGGCGACAAGATCGCCCTCGTCGGCCGTAACGGCGAAGGCAAGACCACGCTGGCGCGTATGCTCGTCGGGCAGCTGACGCCGACCGAAGGTTCGGTGCGGCTCGGTGCCAACGTCAATATCGGCTACTATGCCCAGAACCAGGACGACCTGATGGACGGCGAATTCACCGTCTACGATACGCTCGACCGCGTGGCCGTGGGGGACATCCGTACCCGCCTGCGCGATATCCTCGGGGCGTTCCTGTTCCGCGGCGAGGATATCGACAAAAAGGTCAAGGTGCTTTCGGGCGGCGAGCGGGCACGTCTGGCCATGGCCCGCATGATGCTCGAACCGCGCAACCTGCTGGTACTGGACGAGCCGACCAACCACATGGACATGCGTTCGAAGGACATCCTCAAGAATGCCATCATGAAGTACGACGGCACGGTCGTCATCGTGTCGCACGACCGCGAATTCCTCGACGGCATGGTGCAGAAGGTCTATGAGTTCCGCGACGGCGGGGTGAAGGAGTACCTCGGGGGTATCTACTATTTCCTCGAAAAGCGGAAGCTGGAATCGCTCCAGGAGGTCGAACGCAGGGACACCCCGCAGAAACCCGCCGTGCAGGCAACTCCGAAACCCGAGGCCGCCGTTTCCGGCAAACTCACTTACGAGCAGCGCAAGGAGCAGGAGAAACAGCTGCGCAAGCTGCGCCGGACGGTCGAGGGGATCGAGGCGGAACTTGCCGCAATCGAAAAACAGATCGCCGCCTACGATGCGAAATTCGCTGCGGCGACCGCCTACGACGAAGCCGACTACAAGGCCTACAACGACCTGAAAGCCCGTTACGACCATCAGATGCACGAGTGGGAGAAGGCATCGTACGAACTGGAACTCGTCGAAGAACAGTGATTTCCGGGAAATCCGGCTGAACCTTGTGCCGCCCGCCCCGGGGCAAATGAAAAATAAGCTGCTATGGACAACATTATTTTCGGGATACGTCCCGTGGCCGAAGCCATCGAGGCTGGACGCCAGATCGAGAAACTCTACATCCGCAAAGGTGCCGAAGGGCAGCTGATGACGGAGCTGAAAGACCTCTGCATCCGTCACCGCGTGCGGATGCAGGAGGTGCCTGTCGAAAAGCTCAACCGCCTCACGCGCGGTAACCACCAGGGGGTCGTGGCGCAGATTTCGGCCATCGAATATGTCGGGCTGGCCGACATCCTGGAACGGGTGCCCGAGGACGAGACGCCGCTGGTGGTGATCTTTGACGGGGTGACCGACGTCCGCAATTTCGGCGCCATCGCCCGCTCGGCCGAGTGCGCCGGGGCGCACGGTCTGGTGACGCCGCTGAAGAATTCGGCCCCCGTGAATGCCGAGGCAATCCGCTCGTCGGCCGGGGCGCTGACGACGATCCCGGTCTGCCGCGTGGGGTCGATCCGCAATACGATCAAGCAGCTCCAGACCGAAGGGTTTCAGATCGTCGCCGCGACCGAGAAGAGCCGCAAACTGCTCTACGATGCCGATTTCCGCAAGCCTACGGCCCTGGTGATGGGCGCCGAGGATACGGGCATCTCGAAGGAGGTCCTCAAACTCTGCGACGAACAGCTGGCAATCCCCCTGATCGGGCATATCGAATCGCTGAACGTCTCGGCCGCAGCGGCCGTGATGCTTTTCGAGGTCGTGCGCCAGCGTATCGGACAATAAACGAAAACCATGAAAGCGAAACTCGGACATTACGTGCAGTGGCTTCGGGAGGGGTTCCTGCAAATGCTGCGCCTGCACCCTGTGGAGGCGGGATTGATTGCCCTCGGATGTATCGGCTGCCTCGTCGCCTACGAGACGGACAGCGACGACACCCTGGTCAGGCTGGCGCTCGTGCCGCTGGCCTTCGCTGTTGCGCTGGCCTTCAATAACCTTGCGGGGCTGGGGCCGTGGCGGAAAGTCTACTGGGTATGCTGGGCGCCTTTCGTGCCGTTCGCGCTCTGGGGAGGTCTGGAAGAGTGGCTCGCCAGCGAGCCGTCGTTCATCACCTTCGGCATCCTGGCGCCCTTGGCGCTGCTGCTCTGTCGCCGTGCCGTGTGCAACAAGCGGTTCGTCGACGACATCATGGTGTGGCTGCGTTCGGGCATCCTCGCTGCGCTCTTCGCCAATGTAGCGCTGGGGTTGTTCTCCGCTATCCTCTTCTCCACGACCTATATCTTCGGGCTCGAAGGGAGTTGGATCGAGCATGTCTGGATCTATGCGCTGATCCTTTTCGAGACCTTCGCCGGCCCGGTGCTTTTCCTGATGATGTACGACCGTTGGGCCGGTGCCGAATGCCGCGGCACTCGCATCCTCGACGTATTGCTGAACTATATCGTGACGCCCGCACTGCTGATCTACACCGCCATACTCTGCCTTTACATGGTCAAGATCCTCGTTACGTGGTCTTTGCCCGAGGGCGGGGTGGCCTATCTGGTATTCGGGTTCACACTGCTGGCTATTGCGGTCAAGGCATTGCAGCCGTTGTTGCAGAAACGCATGTACGACTGGTTCTTCGACCGTTTCAGCCTGGTGTCGTTGCCTACGCAGCTGCTGTTCTGGATCGGCGTCCTGCGTCGTACGAACGAATACGGGCTTACCGAACCGCGCGTATACCTGCTTGTCTGCGGCGGGCTGATGACGCTCTGCGTGCTGTTGTTCCTCTCGCGCCGTACCGGGCGCTACCTGTACGTCGGCCTGGCGGGGTTCGTCTGCTTTGCGGCTCTGGCCTACCTGCCTGTGCTCGAACCGCAACGCATAGCGACCGGCTCGCAGGTGCGCCGTGCCGTCCGTGTGGCAAAACAGCTTAACATGCTCGACGGCGAGGGCCGGCTGCAACTGGACGCCTTTGTCCCCGACACCCTGCTGCGCCGGGATTACCGCCGCCTTTACGAGGCGCTCGACTACGTTGCCGACCATGATACGCTGGCCTTCGCCCGGTTCGGGGTGGAGCTCGGCAAAGTCCGCGAGGCAGTGCCGGATGTGTTCCGCGATTATGTGGTCTACGGCTACGATTACCGTACCGATGACAACTGGGTGTCGGTGTACCCGGACGGTGTGCGACGCATCGACCTTGCCCCAGGGTATCGGGTGCTGTATGCCAACCTTTCGTACAATCGTTATGACCAGGGCCGTATCCCGTATTACCGATTCGAGGATGATACGCTGCGGATCGACTTCGGCACGGATCGCCCCGAATTCGTAATTTCCGCACCCGCCCTGTTGCAGCGGCAACTGCGGCGTGCGGGCAAGGGGGATTATCCCCTGCCCTCTGAGCTGGAGAACGCTGCCAATGAACTCCTGACCTATTCGGATGAAGAGTTGTTGATCCTTTTTTTCAGTATGAGCATCGAACGGCGGGATTCTGCGCTTCGCCTCGACGATGTGGATATCTCGGCCATTATGGCCCGTTAGGCATGATTACGACCGTCGAACATCCCCGGCTGGGTGAGGTCGTCCTCTCCCAGTCGCGCCGCGCACGCCGTATTTCGATCAGCGTGCGCGGGACGGGGTGTGTCCGCCTGTCGTTTCCTTGCGGGGTTTCCGCACGGCGAGCGATGGAGTTTCTCGAGTGCAAAGCCGGATGGGTCGAGGCGGCCCGGGCACGGCTTGCGCAGCGGCGTGCGGCACTCCCGCCGCAGTTGCCGCCTGCCGCGGAAAAAGCCCGCGTCGAAGAGCTGCGGCGCGCCGCCAAAGCCGACCTGCCCGACCGTATCGGTCGGCTCTCCCGCATCACGGGGCTGAAGTACAACAAGCTGACGATCCGTGCCTCGCGTACGAAGTGGGGGAGCTGTACCGGGACGAACAACATTTCGCTGAGCCTTTTCCTGATGACGCTTCCGGAGCATTTGCGCGATTTCGTCATTGTCCACGAGTTGTGCCATACCGTTCACCACGACCATTCCCCGAAGTTCCATGCGTTGGTCGACCGGCTGGTCGGGGGCAATGAAAAAGCCCTTAACCGGGAGTTAAAGGCTTTTTCGATTCGGGGCTGACGCCCCACCCAAACATAACAATCCTATAAAAGGAACCCCTCGCTCCGCAGCGGCCGTCCGAGCCGCCGTGAAGCCTTGCTATTTCCGTTGTTTAACCAGATATTGTTCTTCCCGGTAGGTGAAACTGATGAAGAGGAAGGCCAGTGCGCACGCCGCGAGCAGCATGATGAATCCCCAGTCCCAGCCCAGGTGCTGTACGATCGAACCCATGGCGATGTTGGCGAGGATGGCCGTGCCGAAGAAGTATCCGAAGAATCCGGTCAGTCCGGCGGCTGTCCCGGCGGCCTTCTTGGGTGCGAGGTCGAGGGCCTGTACGCCGATCAGCATCACGGGGCCGTAGATCAGGAATCCGATGGCGATCAGCGATATGTTATCCAGCAGTACGTTGTCCATGTTTTTCCAGTAGATCACGATGAAGACCGCGACGAGTGCCATGTAGATCATGGTCGTGATGGCCCGGCGTCCTTTGAAGACCTTGTCCGACAACCATCCGCAGATGATCGTGCCGGGGATGGCTGCCCATTCGTATGCCGAGTAGGCCCAGCCCACATCCTTGATGTCATAACCCTTGATGTCCTTCAGGTAGGTCGGCGCCCAGTCCAGTACGCCGTAACGCACCAGGTACACGAACGCATTGGCGAAGGCGATATACCAGAGTATCTTGTTGTTGAGTACGTATTTGAAGAAGATTTCCTTCGTCGTAAGCTCCTGCTCCGACTTCTCGCTGTAATTTTTCGGGTAGTCGTTGCGGTATTTCTCGATGGGCGGGAGCCCGGTCGACTGGGGCGTGTCGCGGATCAGCAGGAATGCAAGCATCGCGACCACGATGGCCACCACGGCGGGGAACCAGAACGTACCGATCTGCCACGACCCGAACCACAACAGTCCGTAGGCCGCCATCGGGCCGATCATGCCGCCGCCGACGTTGTGGGCCACGTTCCAGATCGACATCTTCGTGCCGCGTTCGTTCTGCGAGAACCAGTGGGTCATGACGCGTCCGCACGGGGGCCAGCCCATACCCTGGAACCAGCCGATGAGGAACTGCGTGATGAACATCATGATGATCGACGAGATACCGGCCGATGTCCCGAGGAACATCGTCACCAGCGCCGACAACACCAGTCCCAGCGGCAGGAAGACACGGGCGTTGCTGCGGTCGGAAACGCCGCCCATCAGGAACTTCGAAAGCCCGTAGGCAATGGCGTTCGCCGAGAGCGCGATGCCCAGGTCACCCTTGTCGAATCCCATTTCGACAAGGTGGGGCATGGCCAGCGTGAAGTTCTTGCGCACGAGGTAGTAACCGGCATATCCGATGAAGATGCCGATGAATACCTGCAACCGCAGCCGCTTGTACTCTTTGTCTATTTTTTCCGCAGCGACGGGCGGTTTGTGTTTAGGGGGTCGTAGTATTTTCCACATGGTTCAGCGATCAGTTTTGTTCAAAGATATACGTTTTCGCCAAATCCGTGAAATCTTTTACCTGAGTGTCGATCCAGGCCTGGTCGCGTCCCAGCTCCCTGGCCATCATCGCGGCTACCTTCGGCGCCGCCGCGATGGCTTCGCGGGCATCGACGAAGAGCAGGCGCACACGGCGCGAAAGCACGTCCTCGACCGTCATGGCCATCTCCTCGCGTACGGCCCACAGCACCTCGGCATAGGTATAGCCGTATTTGGGCGAGAGTTTCTCGCCCAGTTCGGGCTGCTGCTTGATAAGGTCGAGGATCTTGGGCTCGTCGCTGCCGTAGACGTACATGTGATCCGCCAGGTTGGGGTTCTTGCGGTAACCGTGGATGCGCAGTTTCTTGGTCACGCACTTGCGGACGGGCAACTTGGCGACCTCGATCGCCTTGTCCACCGTATCTTCGGCCATCAGACGGTAGGACGTCCATTTGCCGCCCGTGATCGTCACCAGCCCGTTGTCCGAAACGATGATCTTGTGGCTGCGCGAAATTTCCTTGGTGTTTTTGCCCTCCTTCTTGGGCGCCGCCAGCGGACGTTGCCCTGCGAAGACCGAAAGGATGTCCTTGTAGGTCGGCGCGGGGTTCATGTAGAGTCCTGCCGTGCCGAGGATGAAGTCGATCTCTTCTTTGAGCGGGCGCGGGTCTTCCTCGGCCTTGGGCCGTACGATGTCCGTGGTGCCGACCACGACCTTGTCGTGCCAGGGCACGGCGAACAGCACGCGGCCGTCCGAGGTCTTGGGTACCATGATGGCGTAGTCGCTCTGCAGGAATTTCATGTCGAGCACCAGGTGCACGCCCTGGCTCGGAGTGACCATCTTGCGGTGCGTAGGGCTGTCCATGTGCATGATGTCGTCCACGAAGCACCCTGCGGCGTTCACCACGCTGCGGGCCTTGATTGTGTGTTCTTCGCCCGTGAGGTTGTCCACGAATTTCACGCCGGCGGCACGTCCCGCATCGTCGTGTACGATCCCCGTAACGCTCGCCTGGTTCACGACCGTGCCGCCGTTCTCGATGCATGTCTGTGCGAGGTTGATCGCCATGCGCGAGTCGTCGAACTGCCCGTCGTGGTATACGACGCCGCCCTTGAGTCCCTTTTCGACCGAAGTGGGGATGTATTTCATTACTTTTTTTGCCGAGATGAATTTCGAACGGCCGTAACCGAAACCGAACGAAAGCATGTCGTAGAAGGTCAGACCGCAAAAATAGAGGAAATTATCCCAGTAACTGTAATTCGAGATCACGAATGCCTGGTCTTTGACCAGGTGCGGGGCGTTGGCTTTCATGCGGCCGCGTTCGCGCAGGGCTTCGAGCACCAGCATGACGTCGCCCTTCTGCAGGTAACGTACGCCGCCGTGCACGAGCTTCGTACTGCGGCTCGATGTGCATTTGGCGAAGTCGGTCTTTTCGAGCAGCGCTACGCTCAGCCCGCGGGTCGCTGCGTCGACCGCCACGCCGAGGCCCGTGGCGCCCCCGCCTACCACTACGATATCCCAAACCTTGTCTTTCTCGGATAGTTTTTTGATCTGTGCAAGTCTTTCCATAAATTCATGAATTTCGTTTCGCAACAAAATTACATATGATTTTTTGTATTTCAAAATAAAATATGTTTTATTTCATAATATTTCGTTTCGGAGCACAATATATTGCCGAAAAAAATATTTCTCCGGAAGGTTTCGATCTAATTTCGGATTATTTTCGTATCTTGCATTATAAAACCAAATTTTTAATCGACCTATGAATAAATCCGGCGAAGAGACTATTTTGAGCCTTCCGGAGCGTCATAACCGGATCCTGGCACTGTTGCAGCAGAACGGCTCCATATCCGTCGTGCAGCTGGCCGAGTTGTTCAAGGTTTCGGAGGTCACGATCCGCAAAGACCTCTCTTTCCTCGAACAACAGAAGAAACTCTACCGCACGCACGGCAGTGCGATCCTTATCAGCCCCTATATCAGCGACCGCCACGTCAACGAGAAGGAGAAGAAAAACGTGGCGGAGAAACGGGCCATCGGGGCCAAGGCCGCAAGCCTTGTCGCGCAGGACGATTCGATCATCATCGCGTCGGGCACGACCATGGCCTTCCTCGCGCGCGAAATCAAGCCCGTCGGGCACCTGACGGTCATCACGGCGGCCGTTCCCGTGACATCGATCCTTTCGCAGGACACCAATGTCGACGTGATCCAGTTAGGGGGCATTACCCGCAGCAGTTCGGTGTCGGTCGTGGGGCCCTTTGCCGAACAAATGCTCGGCAACTTCAATTGCAGCAAGCTGTTCGTCGGTGTCGACGGCATCGACCTCGAATTCGGGCTTACGACGACCAACATGCTCGAAGCGGCGCTGAACCGTGTGATGATGAACGCCGCGCAGAAGGTTATCGTACTGGCCGACAGTTCGAAATTCGGACGCCGCGGCTTCAGCAAGATCTGCGACCTGGAGGCTGTCGACCGCATCATTACCGACAATGGCATCCAGCCCCTTTACCTCGACCGGCTGCGCGAGCGCGGCATCGAGGTGATCGTCGTCGATGCATGATATACCTTAAATATAGGGACTCTTTCAGCCCGATTGCGATCAGACTCTTGTGAGGTGCCGGTCAAATAAAGGCGACGGTGATTTTCACCGTCGCCTTTATTATGGTTTACCCCCTCCCTCCAGTTCGAAAGGTAATTCCGTACGTTGCGTTTGCAGCTGGACTTGTGTTTTGCGGAGATGCGAATGCCGGAGGTTTTGAAGGAGAACCCAGTCGGAAGATGCTTGCAAATATTTATTTCTGCCTGCGGTAAAAATCGCCTGCATGTTTAAATTCAAATCCGATCATTCGTTCATTATAGATACTGTCCATTTTGGAGATTGTTATACTGATTTTTATATTGCCGTAATGGGGCGGATTCGTTTCCGAAGGTTTCTTGTCGTAAAAATCATAGTAATCTATTATCGGCAAATCAATGACTTGCGCCGGGGCTCCGCAATATTTTCCAACCGTTTCTACGACTTCTTCTCGTGTGGCTATTTTGCTTGCCAATCCAAAAACAGCGAAGTCGGAAATATTATGCCAGTTATCGGATCGCGGCGTAATACTGATGCTGTTCACAATGCAATCGGTTTCAGGGAGGGCTTGGGCCGTGGGGTTAAATATCACCGCGTTGATGATTTCTCCCTTTTCGTTTTTTACCGTTGTTCCCCAGTATTCATCTTTGGCAGTGGGAGGGATCATTGCGACGCCAGCACGGCTTTTGTAGTTCCCGGCCTGCATCAAATCTATAAGTTTGCATGGAAATGTGATTTTGCAGCCGTTGAGGACGAATCCCGATTTCCAGAATTCTTCCGGTATGTTTTTTATAGCTTCCATGGTAAGGCGCTTTTTGGGGGATTCTGCGTGGGTTTTCTGTTTTATTTGTGCTTCGATGCCATTGAAGGGGCTGAAAATCAACAACACCAGCATTAAAAGAATTTTTATGTTCATATTTCTGTATTTATGTTCGGGTAGCCCGATTTTTTACAAAGTTACTTGTTTTTACGGAAGTCAGTGTAATATTTAGGTGAATTTCATTGCGCAGCAGCAAGCGCTCAGTGTCTTGGACGGATATGGCCGCCGATAGACAGGCTGTAACAGAAAAGCAGCCCGGAAATCCGGACTGCCTATAATAATCGGACGGCTTGAATTAAACGGCAAGCCGTCCGATTATACATTTATATTGCCGCTGTTATTTCAGCAAGGCCTGCAGCCGCTCGGGGTAATCCGTCGTGATGTAGTCCACGCCCAGGTCGATGAAATAGCGCATGTCCTCTTCCTCGTCGACCGTCCATACGTTCACCTCCAGTCCCAGCTTTTTTGCCTGTTCCACCCATTCGGGGTGCTTGCGCAGCACGCGCATCGAGTAGTCGATGCCGGTGAGGCCGAGCCCCTTGATGCTGCGCGGGGAGAGGTCTCCGTTCAGGTAGAAGATACGCCCGTCGGGCAGCAGTTTCCTGAACGCCAGGCAGGCATTGATCGAGAAGGCGATGATGTCGGTGCGGTCGAGCAGGTTGTACTTGCGCAATGCCTTGACGATCTTCTCGGCCGCGAGGTCTTCGCGCCGAAGGTCGGAGAGCGATTTCATTTCCAGCACCAGCCGGGTGTCGGGTTTGGCAGCCACCAGGCGCAGATAGGCGTCCAGCGTCGGGATGTTCTCTCCGTTGGGAAGCACGATCGAGGTGATCTCCTTCAGCGTACCTTTCTCCATGTCGATTTCGGTACCCTTGTATATACGGTCGTGGTTTACGATCAGCTTGTCGTCGGCAGTCAGCCATACGTCCATTTCCGAGCCGAAGGCCCCGACCGAATCGGCTTTGGAGAACGAAGCAAGTGAGTTCTGCGCCGAATTGGGTGCCGTCCAGTAGCCGCGGTGCGCAATCACCTTGGGCTGAGCGAAGGCCGCGGCGGTTCCTGCGAAGAGCAGGGCGGCGGCGAAGATGAGCTTTTTTGTCATATCGTTTGAAATGTTGGTTGAGTGCTTATAAATCGAAACTTCAACAAAGTTAGTAAACATTTCCGGAATAACAAGCCCGGCGGGGTGCAAAAGGTGTTTTTTCAGGACGATGTCATCATACGGGAAGGGTTTGTGATTTTGAAACGAAACACGGAGCGGAACGATATGTACGATTTCCCGGCGAAATATATCGGAGTTTCGGGATTTTTTCCTATCTTCGTATGATGTGGAAATGGAATCCTTAACTTAAAACCAGAATAGACCATGAAAGAAAAAGTCAGCAAAAAGTTCCAGGAGATTTACGGCTCCGGGGCTATCCTGTTCGCCTCGCCGGGGCGTATCAACCTGATCGGGGAACATACCGATTACAACGGGGGCTTCGTTTTCCCGGGGGCGGTTGACAAAGGAATCGTGGCGGCCATCAAACTCAACGGCACGGACAAGGTGCGGGCCTATGCGCTCGACTTGGGTGAAAGCGCGGAGTTCGGGCTGAACGAAGCCGATAAACCCGCCCAAAGCTGGGCTTGCTATATCTTCGGCGTATGCCGCGAGATTCAGAAGCGGGGCGGTAAGATCGGCGGTTTCGATACGGTATTCGCGGGCGACGTGCCCCTGGGTGCCGGCATGTCGTCGTCGGCAGCGCTGGAGTCGACCTACGCCTTTGCGCTGAACGACCTCTATTCGCTGGGCATCGACAAATTCGAACTGGCTAAGATCGGCCAGTCCACCGAGCATAACTATTGCGGCGTGAACTGCGGCATCATGGATCAGTTCGCTTCGGTTTTCGGCAAGAAGGGCAACCTGATCCGCCTGGACTGCCGTTCGCTGGAGTATGCCTATTTCCCGTTCGACCCCAAGGGTTACAAACTCGTCCTGCTCGATTCGCGCGTGAAGCACGAGCTGGTGGGTTCGCCCTACAACGACCGCCGGGCTTCGTGCGAGCGGGTGGCGAAGATGCTCGGGCAGGAGTTCCTGCGCGGCGCCACGATGGAGCAGCTCGATGCCATCAAGGATAAGATTTCGGAGGAGGATTACAAGCGTGCCCGCTACGTGATCGGCGAAGAGAAACGCGTGCTCGATGTCTGTGATGCGCTCGAAAAGGGCGACTACGAGACGGTCGGCAAGCGGATGTATGAAACCCATTGGGGCATGTCGAAGGATTACGAAGTGTCGTGCGAGGAACTGGATTTCCTGGCCGAGGTTGCCGAGGAGTGCGGTGTGACGGGTTCGCGCATCATGGGCGGCGGCTTCGGCGGCTGTACGATCAACCTGGTGAAGGACGAACTTTACGACAACTTCATCGCCACGGCGAAAAAGAGGTTCAACGAGAAGTACGGCCATGAACCCAAGGTGTACGAGGTCGTGATTTCTGACGGTTCGCGCCGTCTGGAATAATCGTTATGGAAAAGTTTCGCAGGTTTCTGCATCCCGTGTGGACAGGATTCGTACTTCTTATTGCGGCGTATGTCCTGCGGGGAGTTTTCCTGTGCGCGCGCGATACCTTTTTGTACAATCGGCTGGATCTTTGCGATCCGGCCGATTTTAAAATTTACCACCGTAATACCGAACCGAAGCGTTGGCGTTCCCAGGTGCATACCTATCGGCTGTACGGGACGTTGTATCCTGAAATCCGCAATGCGGATATGCGTGTCGGATACGATGCGTATTCCCGTTATGCCATCGGGGATACGATCCGGGTGTACGCTACCTCTTCGGGCAGGGTAGTGCCTGTCTCTACGGTTGAGAAAATGCGTATTTGGCACATCGGCAGCCGGGGACTGGCTTCGGAGCATCTTCCGGAGCTGTTTGGGCTTATCGGCGGCGGATTAGTTTTGTGGCGTTGTGCTAACCGGCGCAGGTCATAATATTTTTTGCAGGAAAACCTCGTCGTGGAATCCGTCGGCAAGCCGCAGCCACTCTTTCCTGATCCCCGTTTCGGAGAATCCGGCGTGGCGGAAAAGTGCGAGGCTCGCCGCATTTCCGGCTTCGACGCTGCACCATAACTGGTGCAGGTGCAGCATATCGCGGGCATAGCTGCATACGGTCTCCACCGCATCGGCGGCATAGCCTTTGCCCCGTTGTGCCGTATCGTGGATCAGGATGCCGACGCCCGCACGGAGATTCACCGGATCCAGGTCGAACAGGTCGAGCGCCCCGACGGGGAGGCCTTCCGGGGTTTCGATGATAAGCCGCTGCTGGCGGGTTTGGAAAATGTCGAACTGCTGCTCTTCGATGAACCGTTCCAACGTATGGCGGGAAAAAGGCGCCAGCGTACCGCTGACGCCCCATATCTCCGTGTCGTTTTCCCAGGCGTACATCAGTTCGATATCTCCCGGTTCGAGGGCGCGAAGCCGTGTTGTCCGGCCTTCGAGGTTCATCAGATGCCGATGATCTTGTTGCGGATGAGCATTGCCACACCCCATGCGTTTGCGTTCTCGGTCATCTTCGATACGCGGAATTTGGTGTCCTTGTATACGAGGTTGAGCGAGTATTTGTTGGTCGCCGACTTGAGGGGCAGCATGATGTAGTCGCCTGCGGCGGCCATGTTGCCGCCGACGATGACCGTCTCGGGGTTGAACGTGTTGATAAGGAAGGCCACGGCCTTGCCGACTTTTTCGCCGGCCTCCTCGATCAGCTCGATCGAGAGGTTGTCGTCGTTCTTCGCCGCGGCGATGATGTCGTCGATATGGATGCTCTTCTGCTGGTCGTACTTCTCCTTGAGGATCGTATTGACGCCCTTCTCGATCAGGTGGCACATCTTGTCCTCGATGGCGATACCCGAAACCTCGGTTTCGAGGCAGCCTTTCTTGCCGCACGAGCAGATGATCTCGTTGTCGAAAAACGGGATGTGTCCGAACTCACCGGCGAACCCGCTTTTCCCGTAGTAGAGCTGCCCGTCCACGACGATTCCGATTGCCACGCCGCGCCCCATGTGCAGGTAGAGCACGTTGCTCTCGTCCTTCGACTTGCCGCACGTGTATTCCGCATAGCAGCGGGCGCGGGTGTCGTTTTCGAGCAGCACGCGCAGCCCGACGCGCTCTTCGAGCACTTCGCGCAGCGACTGTTCGCTGGAGGTGAAATACTTGTAGCTGCGGCCCGTGTCGGGATTCACGCGTCCCGTCATGCAGACTCCCAGCCCGAGGATTTTGCCCCGGTCGATGCCGCATGTGGCGATGAAGTTCTCTATGTTGGAACAGATGCGTTCGAAACACTGCGGGCGATCCTGCAACTCGAAGGTGTAGTCGTACTCTTCCTTGATGATGTTGTTCTGCAGGTCGGTGATCAGGAATGTCATGTTGTCGCGCCCGACGTTGACACCTGCGAAATAGATCGCCGAATTGGCCAGGCCGAATATGTTCGGCCTGCGTCCGCCCGGGGTTTCCACCTTGCCCAGATCCGTTACGATGTTCTCATCGACCAGTTCCTGCACCAGCTTGGTGATGGTCGGGACACTGATATGCAGCTCTTTGGTCAGTTCCGAGAGCGTACATTCGCCGTTCACCGCCATGTAGGCGATGATGTTGCGCTTGATGATACTGTTCTTGTGCGAAATACCCTTCAGGGCATCGTCTTCGTGTTTGTTGAAAAATTCGGTGAGTGATGTCATCCGTCCTGTCTCATTTTTAACTAAACCTTTGCAAATATAATAAGTATATTTAAAAAATGCAACATGTTATTAATAAAATTTAATAAATTTTGTTTCAAAACACATTATAATAAAAGGAACGGACTGAAAATCAGTCCGTTCCTTTTTGTTTTGAGACTTTTTAGACTATAACGTCGATTTCGATTCTACGACGGCTTCGGGGTTTACCTTCCTGATAAGGCCCTGCAATACGGTGCCGGGGCCGAGCTCGGTGAATTCCGTCACGCCGTCGGCGAGCATGTTCTTTACGATGTATGTCCAGCGTACCGGGGCGGTCAGCTGTGCGATCAGGTTGGCCTTGATCTGTGCGGGATCCGTGTAGGGCTTCGCGTCGACATTCTGGTAGATCGGGCATACGGGCGTCTGGAACGGAGCCTCGCTGATCGCCTTTTCCAGTTCCTGCTTGGCAGGCTCCATCAGCGGCGAGTGGAATGCGCCGCCTACGGGCAGGCGCAGGGCGCGGCGCGCACCGGCGGCCTTGGCTTTTTCGCAGGCTGCGTCGACGGCTTCCACGGCACCCGAGATCACGAGCTGGCCGGGGCAGTTGTAATTGGCCGCTACGACGATGCCGTCGACCGATGCGCAGATTTCTTCGACTACGTGGTCTTCCAGGCCGAGGATGGCGGCCATCGTACCGGGCTGTGCCTCGCAGGCGGCCTGCATGGCCATGGCACGCTTCGAGACGAGCTTCAGGCCGTCTTCGAACGAGAGGGCACCGGCCACGACCAGGGCCGAGAACTCACCCAGCGAGTGTCCTGCGGCAGCGTCGGGTTTCACGCCGAGCGCCTTGGCCATGATTACCGAGTGAAGGAATACGGCGGGCTGCGTCACTTTGGTTTGCTTGAGCTCGTCGTCCGTGCCGGCGAACATGATGTCCGTGATACGGAAACCGAGGATATCATTGGCTTTTTCGAAAAGCTCCTTTGCTTCGGGGACGTTGTCGTAAAGGTCTTTGCCCATACCGACCGCCTGTGCACCCTGTCCGGGAAATACGTATGCGTGCTTCATATTTTTGCTGAATTTTTGTTAGCGAGGGCAAAGATAAGAATTTATTTTTTAACTTTGCACCGCAATGGTTCACAAAGGGCCGGGCAAGGCCCCGTGTGATTAAATGGGAATGCCGTGTAATTCGGCAGCAGTTCCCGCTGCTGTATGTTCCGTCGATTGCCGCAACACTCTTTTAGCCACTGGTCTTTGGACTGGGAAGGCGTTGCGGCTGGAACGAGCCAGAAGACCTGCCTTGCATCTCCCGGTGGGAGGATCCTTATTTTCGGGCAAGCTCTGCGGAGAACGGAGCGCTTCGGACGGAGACACGGCAGTGTCGGCGTTTGTTGCAGGAGGGCGGCTTTATTTATAGGTGCGCGTCCGGTTGCATGAAATGGGGGTTCGATTCCGGGAGTTCGGAACCGGATTTTTTTATTTTATGCACATAAAACAAACGAAAGATGAAAAAACTTTTACTGTTGGCCTTTGCCGCTTTTGCTTTTGCCGCCTGCTCGGACGACGATAAGATGCCGACCCCCCCCCAGCTCGAAACAATATCTTTCAGTGAGGTGGAACTTGGTTCCGACGGATACCTGTGGGGTAAAACTCTGGCAACGGATGTAGACGGCTCGTTGGAGTTCGAAGGCGTGATTTACAAAGAAGGAAGTGCTTCGTTCCTCTCGTATTTCTCGGATTTCGGCGGTGTCTGGGACACGTGGTGCAAATTCGCGATGTCTGCCTGTCATGACAAAACGACTTTCGGGACGGATAACCAGTTCAGCGTTTATACGACGGCTGATGACGGCCAGAACAAGTTCGCCGTTGCATACGATATGAAAGGTATGGGCCCGGGCTATACGTTTAACCCGGCCATCGAGTTTTCGACGGTTGTTACTCCCGTGTCGCTTCGTATTGCCAATAATACGTGGACATATCTTTACCTCACCGCTACTAAATACAGCGACTTCAGTGTTGCGATTATCGGTTTCAACGGTGAAACCGAAACGGGGACGATTGAGGTGCCGTTGGCATCGGACAACAAGGTCGTAGCTGATTGGAAGACCGTAGGGCTGGATAAATTGGGAGCCGTGACCAAAATTGTTTTCTCTGTTGAGTGCGATGATGTGATGGCGCCGACTTATTTCTGTATTGATGATTTCGCTTATACCGAATAACTATTTTGAGATGAAAAATATTTTTTGGATTATTGCGGCTGCATTTGCCTTTGTAGCCTGCTCGGACGACGACGGCCCGCGTGAGAAACCGTTTGACGGCGAAGTCGTATCGTTCGAGGCCTCCGAACATCTGCTCGACGCCATGACCGGCAACGACGTGAAGCTCGGCCCCGTGTTACGATGTCCCTGATGGGAATGGGGGATTATACCTATGCGAACGCTTTTTGTGCGAAGCAATACGCTGTGGAGGCGGATTTCGACGGCATGCTCTTTTCGACGGCAGACCAGAATCTGGTTTTCAACGCCTATTATTCATCGCTATACGACGGGTGGGGCGGCATCGGGCTTTCGCGGATGCCCGACCGGAATGCGGCCGCTCCCTCCAGCAAGCAGCAGTTCTCCGTGTGGGCGGACGGCGGTGCCAACGGTACGGAAACCTATGCCGTATTTTACGATTCCAACTCGCCGACGGAAATGTATCCCGAATACCTGAGTGAGTCGGGTTATCCGACCATCGACCTGGTGGAGCCGCGCATCGTCGCCCACCTATACATCGCCAATTCGACCTGGGTATACAATTATTTCACGGGGGCGGATAGCGACAGTTTCCAGGTGAAGATCACGGGGTCGCTCGGCGGTGTGGAAAAGGGCAGCATCACGGAAACTCTCGTCGCCGGGAAATCGAAGCTGAGCGGATGGCGCAAAGTCGACCTGTCGTCGCTGGGTGCGGTGGACAAGCTGGTATTCAAGGCGGTCTGCGACTATCTGGCGGATCCGACCTATTTCTGTGTCGACGAGATCGGGTTGCTGAAACCCGATGCCATGTAATTTGGGCCCGGCTATTTAGAGATTAGTATGGTTCAAACGATTCCCCGTACGGCCTGCCAGCCGTGCGGGGAATTTTTTGCCGCTTCGCCGGTGTCTGATTTCGGCCGGTGTCTGATTTCGGCCGGTGTCTGATTTCGGCCGGGGCGGTTGCCGGACGGGTGTGTGCTGACCGGGTGTTTGTCGGCCGGGCAGTTGCCGGCCGGAACTGTTGCTCGGTGGGCTGTTGCCGGATCGGTGCTTGCTGTCCGGGGGGAGTGCCGGGGGCATCCTGCGCAATAACGGCAGCAGGCCGGAACCGCCTTCTGTGCCGAAAAGAATCCCCGCAGGCATCGGCCTGCGGGGATTCTTTATTTAGAGCCAGTCCGGATTCAGATCAGGTTGTCCTTCTCGATATCCTTGAAATAACGGTAGGTGCCGACCTTCAGTTCCGCGGTCGCGGGTTCGTCGCATACGACGATCCCGTGGGGGTGTACCTGCATGGCCGAGATCGTGCAGACGTGTGAGTAAGGGCCTTCCACACACTGTTGCAAGGCGCGGGCTTTCTTATGCCCGAGGGCGAGGATCAGCACCTGCTTAGCATCGAGCACGGTGGCTACGCCCACCGACAAGGCTTGCTTGGGTACCTTGTTCACGTCGTTGTCGAAGAAACGCGAGTTTACGACCAGCGTGTCGTAGGTCAGCGTCTTGACGCGGGTGCGCGAGTTGAGCGACGAGAACGGTTCGTTGAAGGCCAGGTGCCCGTCTTCGCCGACACCGCCCAGGAAGAGGTCGATGCCCCCTGCGCGGCGGATTTTCTCCTCGTATTCGTCGCATTCCTTCTGCAGGTCGGGGGCGTTGCCGTTGAGGATGTTGACATTGGCCGGGGTGATGTCCACGTGGTTGAAAAAGGTGTTCCACATGAACGAATGGTAGCTTTCGGGATGCTCTTCCGGGAGCCCGACGTATTCGTCCATGTTGAACGTGACGACATCCTTGAACGATACCTTCCCGGCTTTGTTCAGGGCGATCAGCTCCTTGTACGTCGTCAGCGGGGTCGAACCCGTCGGCAGGCCCAGCACGAACGTGCCTCCGGCAGCCTGCTTCTTGTTGATCTGCCCGACGATGTAATGCGCCGCCCAACGGCCGGCATTTTCCTGTGTGTCTTCGATAATGAGTCGCATATATTTTTCGGTTTATCGGTTTGTCTGTTCATTCTTCATTCGGACGGGCGTCAGAACATCTTGACGAACACCTCGATCGCCTGGTATTCGGCCATGCCGAGCTTGTCGTAAAGCTGCGCCGTGTTCTGCGTACGCTCTTCGGCGCGCTGCCAGAACTCGCGCGGGTCGCTGCCCGGGAAGGGCATGATGTCCTTCTGCGAGAGGTGGCGGTAGATGGCGTGGCGCTTCATGATCAGCTCGTCGGGCGACAGCGGCACCGCCATGTCGACCATGCCCAGATCCCACTCCATCCATGCGCCGCGGTAGAGCCACAGGTGGCATTCCTTGAGCCATTCGTCGTCCCTGACTACGTCCAGGGCGCCGAGTACGGCCTCCATGGCCGTGCGGTGTGTCCCGTGCGGGTCGGCCAGGTCGCCTGCGGCATAAATCTGGTGGGGTTTCACCTCGCGCAGCAGCTTGACGATGATGTCGATGTCCTTCTCCGTAAGCTGTCCCTTCTTGATACCGCCCGTTTCGTAGAACGGCAGGTTGAGGAAGTGGGCGTTCGTGTCGGGGTTCAGGCCGAACGAGCGGACGGCGGCGCGTGCCTCGGCGCGGCGGATGGCACCCTTGAGGTCGAGCAGCGGACGCGGTTCGGGTTCGCCCTTCTTCTTGCCGGCGATGATCTTCTCGACCTCGGCGTAGTGGTCTCCGAAGCCCAGTTCGCGGGCCGTGTCGATGTTCTGCAGCACGACGTCGTCGTGTACGGCCACGTTGCCCGAAGTTTCGTAGGCTACGTGTACGTCGTGTCCCTGCTGCACGAGGCGGATAAAGGTACCGCCCATCGAGATGACGTCGTCGTCGGGGTGGGGCGAGAATACCACCACGCGCTTGGGGAACGGTTCCGACGATACAGGGCGTGTCGAATCGTCGGCGTTGGGCTTGCCGCCCGGCCAGCCCGTGATGGTGTGCTGCAGGTCGTTGAACACGTCGATGTTGATCTGGTCGTAGGCGCGTCCCTGTTCGAGCAGCTCGCCCAGCGAGTTTTCGATATAATCCTTGTAGGTGAGTTTGAGGATCGGCTTCTGTACCACGCCGCACAGCCATACTACGGCCTTGCGCGTGAACTTGGGCGTCCATTTGCAGGGGCCTACCAGCCACGGTGTCTGCTCGCGCGTAAGCATTTGCGCGGCATTTTCGTCGATCACCACCTCGATATTGGGGTGCATCTGCAGGTTTGAGGCAGGTACCTGGCTGGTGACTTCGCCTTCGACAACCTTCTGGACGATTTTGGCTTTCTCCTCGCCCCACGCCATCAGGATGATCTTCTCGGCGCGCATGATCGTGTCGATACCCATCGTGATGGCCATCTTCGGCGTGTTTTCCAGGCCGAAGAACGCGCCTGACTGGATTTTGCGCGTGTTGTGGGTCAGCTGAACCAGCCGCGTGCGCGATTTGGCATACGATCCCGGTTCGTTGAAGCCGATCTGTCCGTCCTCGCCGACGCCGATGATCATCAGGTCGATCTTGCGCACCGAGTGGTCGTACGATGCGCAGTATTCGGAAATCCTGGCTTCGGGTACCGTGCCGTCAGGGATGTGGATATTTTCGGGCAGGATGTCGATATGGTTGAGGAAATCCTCGTGGATGCGGAAATTGCGGCTCTGCTGTTCGGTCGAGCGGATCGGGTAGAACTCGTCGAGGCTGAATACCGCCACGTTGCGGAAGCTGACGATCCCCTCCTCGTGGCGTTTGACCAGTTCGCGGTACAGCCCGAGCGGGGTGCGCCCGGTCGTGAGCCCCAGCACGAACGGCTGCGACTCCTCGTAAACCTCGTTCGAACAGTGGATTTCGTTATACGTGCGGATTGCCTTCACGATGGTGTCGGCGACGTATTGCACGCCCAGGTACTCGTTTTCATAAACCGTCGTGTGGATCTTTTCGTAACGGTGGATGATGTCGCGCGGAGCCGATACTTCGATCAGGCCCCCGTCTTTGGGAAGTGAATATTTGTTGTTCATATCTTTGAAAATTTAATTTGTTCGAAAAATTCCGGCAGGTGGAAGTCGGGCTTCGGAGCCGCGATCGGCTTCCACGACAGGAAATGGGGCTGCGAGAGTTTGTCCCCGCATTTGTAGAGGTTCACCTTCGCCTTCAGTCCGCTCCAGTCCGTCAGCGAGTGCATGAACAACGCCTGCGGCGGGATGGCCAGCACTACCGACCAGCGGTTGTCGCCCTCGTGTTCGGGGAAGGGGCGCGGCCCGAGGCTCGGGTTGCGCAGGATGCTTTCCATGACCCGGGGCGTGGCATGCGTGGCGTGTTCGCGCTCCCTGCGGAACCCCACGAGCAGACGCCCGATGCAGGTGCATTCGAAATTGTAGTAGTAGCCGCTGTCGTCGGGGGCGATGAAGAACTCCACGCACGAATCAGTCCAAACTTCCCCGTTATCCTCCGTGACGCGGGCCATCGTCCATCGTTCCGCGACGTCGAAGCGCAGCATCAGGTAGGCACCCGTGTGGAACATGCGGAACGAAACCTCCGGTGCATAGGGATATTGCTCCGGCCAGTTGCAGCAAGCTACCGGCTGCGGTTCGATGCTGTCGAAAGCGGCCTCGACGGCCCGTTTGTCGGCCGGGACGACGCCTGTTATTTTCCGTATCTCCATGATTGTTTTCCCCTCCCTCTTTTGCTGCATCGTCTTTTTCGGTTTATGCGTTTTTATGCGTTGCGGTATTTCGCCGCGATCCCGTCCACGATGCGGCACATTTCGCCGTAATGTTCCTCCATGCTTTGCAACAGGCGGTATTGGGCGTGCGTGCGTACGAGGTTGTGGTCGGGGTATTTTATCTTGTAATAGGTGTCGCCGTCGATGTAGTCCATCAGGAAGCGCAAAACCTGTTCGAACGTGATATACCGTGCCGAGAAAGCCAGATGGCCGATTTCCGTGTCGGTGAGTTGTGCTGCACGCAGCGAGAGGTATCCGTCGGTGTAGGCGCTGAACATTTCGAGCGAAATGCCGACACGCGACAGGTCGCGGTCGTCCTCGTCGCCCGTGTTGGCGTAAGAGCGGATCGCGTCGCCGAAATCGTTGAGCGACGTGGAGGCCATCACCGTGTCGAGGTCGATGGCGCAGAGCACCTCGCCCTGTTTGTCGAACAGGATGTTGTTGATCTTCGTGTCGTTGTGCGTCACGCGCGTAGGGATCGTACCGTCCTCGACCTTCGACCAGAAAGAGAGCATCTCGGCGCGCCGCGACTCGATCCAGCCGATCTCCTCCGCGAGGTGTATTCTGCGCCCTGCGGCATCGCGGGCCAGGGCGGCGTCCCATTGTCCGAAACGGTGGCGGATGTTATGGAACCCTTTGATCGTCTCCGCCAGCGGTTCGGTGAAATCGTCCAGCTGGGACTGGAATTTCCCGATGCCTTCGCCGCCCTTGCGGGCCAGTTCCGGGGAGTCGGCCTTGTTGTAGGCAACCGTGTCGTCGATGAAGACCGTCGCGGCCCAGTATTCGCCTTCCGCGTCGACGTGGTACAAGTGCCCGTCCTTTGCCGGGACGACGGTCATCACCTCGCGCCGCGGGTCGCCTCCGGCCGCAATGACGCGGCGGCGGATGTGTTCCGTGACCCGGCGGATGTTGTCCATCATGGCCGGCACGTCGGGGAAAACGGCCTTGTTCTTGCGTTGGAGGATGTAGTCGGGGGCATCTGCTTCGGTGCGGACGATGAATGTGTCGTTGATGAATCCTTCGCCCAGTGAGTCGATGGCCGTGACGGGGCCTTCCAAGGCGAAATGCGATGCGATCTCTCTTAAATTCTCCTTCATGGCGTACGATTTTCTGCTGTTTCCGCGCTATTACGGTTGCACACCCCAAAGGTACTAAAAAGAACGCAGTCCTGCAACGGAATCGCGTAAAAATAAAACTTTTTTCTTTTAATGAGGTTTTTGGTAAGTATTTTTACGATCGGATGTTTTGTTTCTCATTGAATTTACAACTATGCCGCTTGACCGAAAATAAAATCCCCGGCAATTATCGGCTGCCGGGGATTTTTCGACGACGGGTGTTGCCTGTTTATTTGATGTAGCTGGTCAGCATTTTCAGGTTTCCCCCTGGAATCACGCGGAGCGATTTTACCGTGGCGGGGAGCAGCACGGTCTCTCCCTGGTGGATCGGCATTTCGTTGCCCGAGTCGTCGCAGAGTGTTCCCTTGCCTTCGACGCAGATCACGACGACGAACGAATCCAATGCCGAATAGTCGATGGTCTGCGCTTCGGTCAGGTCGTAGAGCGAGGTGGTGAAATAGGGGCACGACACCAGTTCCACTTCGCGATCCTGCGCCTTCTGGTAATGCGTCCGGTAATCGGGCAGTACGGTGTAGTCGATGGCGCCCTTCGCCAGTTCGGTGTGCAGCTCGCGGGTGTTGCCGTCGGCATCCTTGCGGTTGAAATCGTAGATGCGGTAGGTGATGTCCGAGGTCTGCTGTATCTCGGCGATAAACGCCCCGGCTCCGATGCTGTGAACGCGTCCGGCCGGCAGGAAAAAGAGGTCGCCGGGGTGTATTTCATATTCGGCGAGCAGGTCGGTGATGGTGTTGTCCGCGACGCTGGCTTCGTACTGGGCAGGCGTCACCTGCTTGGCGAATCCCGAGCGCAGGCGTGCGCCTTTGTCGGCGTCCACGACGTACCACATCTCGGTCTTGCCTTTCGATTTGTGGCGCTCCCATGCCAGTGCGTCGTTCGGGTGCACCTGGATCGAGAGATCCTGCCGTGCGTCGATGAACTTGATCAGCAGCGGGAACTCCTGCCCGAAGCGTGCTGCATTGGCCTTGCCGAGCAATGCCGCGCCGTGGCGTGCGATCAGCCCGGGCAGGGTGGTGCCCGCCTCGGGGCCTCCCGCTACGACCGATTCGTTACCCTTGACGCCCGAAAGTTCCCAGCTTTCGCCGACCTGCTTCTGGTCGGAGGCGATGTGCTTGTAGGGGACGATCTTTTCGCCGCCCCAGATTGTCGATTTGAGAATGGGTTGGAACTTATACATAATTTTTTATTCCCTGATGCTGTAAAGAATTATTGTTGTTTCTGTGCGTCGAGCTGGCTCAGGGCGAATGCGTAGGCACCCACCGAGATGGCATTGCTCGCCCCGAGTTTCGAGATCATGACTCCGATGCGTTTCTGGGGGTCGTATGCCACGTAACGATCCGTGCCGTAAACCTTCAGCGCACGCTGGTCGCCCTTGGCGAACTCCTTGAATTCTTCCTCGTTGTCCAGGTCGTAGACCTTCATCTGCACGCGGTTCAACTCCTCGCCCGTGATGGTGTGCATCTTGCCGCGCAGTTCTTTCAGCAGACTGGGCATGATGTACTTGCGGGCTGCGGTGATGCCGCCGCCGATGACGATGAGCCCGTCCACCAGCGTCACGGCCGTTGCCATGGCGTCGCCGGCGATCTCGCCCAACTCGGCGAAGGCCTGTTTGGCCGCTTCGACATCGCCGGGACGTTTGCCGTCGGCGATCTCGCAGATGTCCTTCGGCTCGAACGCGTGTTTTACGTCGCCCGAGACCTCGCCGTAGACCCGCTTGATGGCGCGTACTGCCACGCCGTCCTCGACGATGATGTCGGGCATCTTCTTGTGTTTGAGGCAGAAGGTCTCGATACACGAGTTGTCGCCGCGGTTGAGTTGATTGTTGACCACCACACCGATGCCGAAGCCCGTGCCGAAGGTGTAGCCCACCAGGTTTTTGTAGCGTTTCGGGCAGCCCAGGGCTTCGAGCTTGGCGTTTACCTCGGGCAGGGCGCCGCCCAGTGCTTCGCCATAGGCGAACAGGTCGCCGTCGTTGTTGATGAATACCGGAATGCCGAATTTGTATTCGAGGAAGGGCCCCAGCGCCACGCCTTCGCGGAACGAGGGGAAATTGGGCAGGTAACCGCCGATGATGCCGTTGGGATAATCGGCCGGGCCCGGGAATGCGAAGCTGATGGCGACGGGTTTGGCCTCCAGTTTGTCGATCACGGCCTGGAAGCCTTCGACCATCGTTGCCAGGCATTTGTCGAGGTCGTCCGCATTCGACGGCATGGTGATGGGTTCGACGATGAATTTGTTGGCCTGCATGGCTCCGAACACGAGGTTCGTACCTCCGGCATCGAGAGTGATGACCACCCGGTTGTCGTATCTGTACATGGTTGCTATTTATTTGTTGGTTTCAGCATTTTTCTGCGCAGGAATCGGCCATGCGGTGCGTGCGGTTCATGCGGTGCGAGCCCTTCCCCGATCCTGCGGTTGCACCTGGTTGCAGAACCCCGGCTCCCGGAATCCGGTTGCAGACAGGTTCGTGCTGACTGGCTGCCCCTGGGGGTCGGAGGTTCGGTTCACTGGTTGCATTCGGTACCGGTATTTAGCCCAGCAAAGATAGTAAAAATAACCGAACGATGCGGCCTGCGGCCTGAAAGTATGCATGTCTGGTGCGATTTTTTGTGTTGCGGGCGCGAATATCCGGGCCTTTGTGCCTGCCGGCTGTTTTTCCGGCTGTCAACCTTGCTGTTTTCCGGGTGTTTTTATTACCTTTACGCACGGTAGTGCCCGGCCACAGGGAATTCGATGTGGGGTAGCCGCGCGGCACCGGGCGCTGTATTCCGGAATTAAATCGTAATATTATGAAAATCAACATAATGCTGTTCTTAGCCACAGTGGCTCTGTTGGCTGTCGGCGCGGAAATAAGCGCCCGGAGCAGCAGCCGGGAATCCGTCCGTCCGCCTTGCCCTGCGGGGATGATACGGGCCGGCAATGCTGTCCGGACGGGATATTCCGCGGACAAGGTGCACGGCGTGCATGCGGGGGAAAACATGCCGGATTCCGCCCTGGGGATGCTGCGGCGGTTTTACGAGGAATACATAGCCGCGTGGTTGCGGAATGGTGATAATGAAGAAGGCCTGGCGATCCTGCGGCGATACCTGACCCCGCGGTTGTTCGGCCGGTTGCAGCGGATGTATGCGGAAATGGAGCTGGATTACGATCCGTTCCTGGAGGCGCAGGACTGCGATGAAAGTGTGCTGGAAAATCTCCGTATCGAAAAGGATTCCGTTCGGACGGATGTTTACCGGATCTTGCTGTGGGATAATTTCAACCGGAAATACCGGAAAGCCGAATTGCTGCTCAGGCACGGGGAGGACGGATACCGGATCGACGGCATCCTCTCCCTGCCGGATCGCTATACCCGCGATCCGGACTGAGGAATTCCAGTCCCGTTTTTATATCTTTGTATCCCGAAATAATTATTCCGTTAACCCGAAAACATTACTATGAAAAGATTGCTGACCCTCGCCCTGTTCGCCGTGCTGCTGCTCCCTGCCGTTGCGCAGGAACTGACCGTAGCCACCTACAATATCCGTAACGCCAATAAAGGCGACGCCGAACGAGGCAACGGTTGGGAACGCCGCTGCCCCTGGGTATGCGGGCTGATCGAATTCCAGGGGTTCGATATTTTCGGCAGCCAGGAGGTGCTCGACGGGCAGTTGCACGATATGCTGGCGCAGCTTCCCGACTATGCCTATATCGGCGTGGGGCGCGACGACGGCAAGGCCAAAGGCGAATATTCCCCCATATTCTATAAAAAGGAGCGTTTCCGGTTGCTGGACGAAGGCCATTTCTGGCTCTCGGAAGTTACCGACCGTCCCAACAAGGGGTGGGACGCCGCGCTGCCCCGCATTTGCACATGGGGGCATTTCCTGGACAGGCAGACCAGGCGCCGGTTCTGGTTCTTCAACCTGCATATGGATCACGTCGGTGTCCGGGCGCGCGAGGAGAGCGCCAAACTGGTCGTCGCGAAGATCCGCGAAATGTGCGGCCCCAGGGAGTTCGTGATCCTCACGGGCGATTTCAACGTCGACCAGAACAACCCCATCTATACGACCTTCACCGCCTCGGGGGTATTGGCCGATTCGTATGAAACCGCGGCCAGACGCTATGCCCCGAACGGGACGTTCAACAATTTCAACCCCACGCTGAAAACCGACAGCCGTATCGACCATATTTTCGTGTCGCCTTCGGTGCGTGTGCACGATTACGGGGTGCTGACGGACACCTACCGTTCGCAGACCACCCGCAGCGACGAGGAGATCAAGTCCGGAGCATTCCCCAAGGAGGTGTCGTTGCACAGCTATGAGGCGCGGACGCCGTCGGATCATTTCCCGGTCGTCGTGCGGCTCGAATTCTGAGGAGGTTGTTCCGGCAGGGACTGATTCAAATGTAACGATAAGATGAAAAATGTATTTTTTGCCGCATTCTTCGGTGCTGCGTGTTGCCTGTCGGGATGCCGTCAGGAGGCAGCGACCCCCGCAACGGGGGAGCATTATGCGTTTGCCGAAGAGATGTTCCGCAAGGTGTGGGACATGTACCGGGTGCCGGAATACGGCCTGTTTTCGGAATATTACCCCAATAGCTACCGTCCCGATGTAAACTATTTCGACGACGGGGCGAAAAGCACGCAGGAGGTTTCCTTCCTGTGGCCCATGGACGGGGTGTTCACCTCGGCGGTCGCGCTGGCCGAAGTCGATCCGGTGAAATACGGCTGCTATGTCGATTCGATGGTGATTGCTGTCGAGCAGTATTACGACGACGGGCGCATGCCCGCCGGGTATCAGGCCTATCCTGTCAGGATGGGCAAGGTCGACCGTTATTACGACGACAACGGGCTGGTCGGACTGGCCTACGTCGCGGCCTACGGCGTGACCCGCAATCCCGCGCACCTGGAAAAAGCCAAGCAGGTGATGACCTTCATCCTGAGCGGCTGGCGCCCCGACCACGACGGCGCCGTGTCGTGGCTCGAAGGGGTAGAGAACCAGAAGCCGGGGTGCGCCAACGGTAAGGCGATGCTGCTGGCGCTCAACCTGTACGGGGCGACGGGAGACCCCTATTACCTGACAGCCGGGCGCCATTTCTACGACTGGATGGAGGCCTACCTGCACGATCCGGAACTGGATATCGTCTGGAATTCCTGGCTCACGCAGCCCGAAGCGCGTCTGGACAAGGCGGTCTATTCCTATAATACGGGGTTGCTGTTGCAGGGTGCCGTCGCGTTGTATGGATATACCGGCGATCGGGTTTATCTGGATAATGCCCGCCGGCTGGCCGAAGGAGCCCGGAAATTCTATTTGCCGGAGACGGAGGACGGCGCGGCCGCGAACCGTGATTTGCCATGGTTCTATCTGGTGTTGTTGCGGGGTTACCAGGCTCTCTACGACCTCGACGGCGATCCGAAATACGTGGATATATTCATCCGCTGGATGGATTGGGCGCGCCGGAACGCACGGGATGCCGCCGGGCTGTTTTACAACGACTGGTCGGGGAAGAAAGACGAATCGGCCACACCCAAATGGCTGCTCGACGAGGCTTGCATCCCCGAGTATTTCGTCCGTGCGGCTTTGATCCGCAGGGAAGTCGTGCCGGCTGCCTTGCCCCGGTAGGATCGTTTCCGCATCGGGCGGGCGGCAATGTTCGGCGGGCTTCCCCGGCAGGAATGGGCGTGCCGGTGCGGGATGTGTGCGCTCCCGGGCGACAATCGCATGATAATTTTGCCCGGCCAGCATCTATAGACGAAATAAATGCTATTTTTGCCGCAAAATCCGACCTATGAATACGAAAGCCAAAGGTTACCTTCTGGGTGCTGTCGCCGCAGCTACTTACGGCATGAACCCGCTCTTTGCCCTCCCGCTCTACAAGGCGGGGATGGATCCCGATTCGGTATTGTTTTTCCGCTACCTTTTCGCCATCCCGCTGTTGGGCATCATGCTCAAGGCCCGCGGCCGGGATTTCAGGCTGCACCGCCGTGAGATCGTGCCGCTGGTTCTCCTGGGATTGCTGGTCGCCCTTTCGTCCCTGTCCTTGTTCCTGAGCTACAATTACATGGATGCCGGCATCGCCTCGACGCTGCTGTTCGTATATCCTATTTTCGTAGCGTTGATCATGGCCTTCGGCTTCCGGGAGAAGCTCTCCCCGCAGACTGCATTGTGCATCTTGCTGGCATTGGCCGGTATCGGGCTGTTGTTCAAAGGCAGTGACGGTTCGACACTCAATATCACGGGGACGGTTCTGGTGATGGTTTCGGCTTTGTCCTATGCAATTTATATCGTCGGCGTGAACCGTCCGGTGCTGAAATCCGTTGCGACGCTCAAGGTGACGTTCTACGTCCTGCTTTTCGGGTTGCTGCTTTACGTTGTCCGGCTGGATTTCGGCATGGCAGTCCATGTGCCCGATAAATGGTACCTGTGGGGGAACCTGCTTGCACTGGCCGTTTTCCCGACGGCGATCTCGTTTTTGTGTACAACCAGCGCCATCCAGTACATCGGTTCGACGCCGACGGCAATCCTCGGTGCCTTGGAACCTGTCACGGCGGTCTTCTTCGGGGTGATGATCTTCGGGGAGACCCTCACGCTGAGGATATGTTGCGGCATCCTGTTGATTATCATTGCCGTGAGCCTGATCGTCGCGGGGAACCGGGTTGCGGCTTACATAGTGCGGTTCAGAAAACTTTTCCCGCGGCTTCCCCTGAAAAAGGCAGGCCGCAAAGGTTCCGACAGCCCTGACCGCCAGAGTAGGGAATAACCGGAATTGCCTTTTGGGATCACGCATACCCTAAAATGCGTGCCGGCATCTATCCTGCGAAGCAAAAGACCGATCCGACCTTTGCAGTCAGTAATCCTGACGGTTATGAACGAAAGCGAGAGCAGTGCAGTGATAATCGAAATCCGGCGAATGGTTCACGAAATGCTCCGCGAGATACGCCAAGTGAAACGGCAGCGGAATATGTTGGGCCGAAAGCCTATTCTTTAAATTCAACGGATATGTCCATAAAAGGCTCTTCGGTGTGGGCGAAACGGTCGGTGATTTGGAAGAAGATCGAATAGCAATACGGAGTAATTTTTGCAGCATTACCTATCAAAAAAACACCGTCATGATTATGCCGAAAATTTTGATCGTAGCGACCGGAATCGGAGCCTATGCCAATGCAATTCTACCCACCGGATTATGGCTCAGCGAACTGACACACATCTATCACCGAGCGAAAGGGCTGGGCTGCAAGATAACGATCGCGAGTCCGAAAGGCGGTGAGATACCGGTCGATCCCGAGAGTTTGAAGCCGTTCACCCTCGATAAGATGTCCAAAGCATATTGGAACGACCCCGAATTTCGGGAGCTGTTGCATCATGCCCAAAGTCTCGATGAAGTTGCGGGGCGACGGTTCGACTGTGTTTATCTGGCCGGAGGACATGGCAGCATGTACGATTTCCCGGACAATGCCGTCCTGCAGGCAATTCTCAAAACGCATTTTGAAAGCGGCAAAATCGTGTCGGCGATTTGTCACGGCGTATGCGGATTGCTGAATGTCGGGCTGTCCGACGGGCAGATGCTGGTAGCCGGTAAAAAGATCACCGGATTCAGCTGGTTCGAGGAAACCCTTGCCCGGCGCAAAAAGGTTGTTCCTTTCGACCTCGAAGCGGTGCTGAAAGAACGGGGTGCCGATTACCGGAAAGCATGGATTCCGATGACTTCGAAAGTCGTTGTCGACGGAACCCTGATCACTGGACAGAATCCGCTCAGCTCCAAGGAAATGGCGAAAGTCGTATTGAATCACCTGACTAAAAGGGAGATCCGATGAAAAATAACCAGTTGATGATCTACGGGGCCTACGGCTATGCCGGAGAGCTGATGGTGCGCGAGGCTGTGGCACAGGGGCTCCGCCCTATTATCGCCGGGCGAGATGACGAAAAGCTGAAACCTATCGCTACGGAACTGAGCCTCGAATGCCGGGCTTTCGGTGTACGGAATACCGGAAGCAATTTACAGGATATAAGCGTACTACTCAACTGTGCGGGGCCGTTTTCCGCCACGGCGGAGCCGCTGGCGCGAGCATGTCTTGCGCAACAGATCCACTACCTCGACATTACGGGCGAGATCGACATCTTCCGGAAATGCCATGCGCTGGATGAAGAGGCGCGGCAGCAAAACGTCCTCATTTTGCCAGGTGCCGGAACCGACATCGTGCCAACCGACTGTCTGGCGGCGATGCTTAAGGAGAAACTGCCCGTCGCCACGCGCATCGATCTGGCTCTCTCGTTCGGCACCAATCCGAGTATCGGCACGGTCAACACCATGATCGAGAGTTTCGGCAAAGGCGGGTTGATCCGCGAGGGCGGTATGCTGAAAGTCGTTTCGAATGCCTTTCAGATGCGGAAAATCCCGTTTCAGAACAAGCCCCAGTGGGCTATGACGATCCCCTGGGGGGATGTTTTCACCTCCGGAATATCTACCGGAGTTCCCGATGGCGCAGTCTATATGGCTATGCCGAGAATGAGCATCTATATGATACGATTGACCAACCCGGTCAAAGGGATTCTGAATACCCAGTTCGGGCAGAAGATCACGAAGCGTCTAGCTGGCTGGCTGATGAAAAAAGGGCCTGACGCCAAAGCGCTGGAGGCCGGGCGGGGACAATTCTGGGGCGAGGCCGAGGCTCCGGACGGCGAAAAGCTGGAAATGACGATGTCCACCCCCAATGTCTACGCTCTGACCGCCACGGTCGGTATCCGGATTGCGCAATATTGTCTGGATTATACCGGCCCGGGCGGATATTACACGCCCTCCATGTTGTTGGGAAGCCGGTTTATCGAATCGATACCGGGCATAGAAGTGCATGTGCTCAATCAAAGATTAAGAAAGATTTAGCCAAGGTTTTTTCTGTTTGTTGCAGTATCTTTCAACTGCTTTTCTGCCCCCCCCCTCAGGGGATAAAAGACTGCCTTTTCCTAAATCGGTATTTTATTGATATTTCAGCTATTATATTTGATTATAGGTGTTTTACATAGTTTTATTTTTGACAACTCCGGACAAGTAGGGACATTTGTATTTGGTTGTGTGGTGCAAAAAAGCTAAACTTGCACCACCACTAAATCAATACTCCGATGGCTACTATTTCTGCGTTCGTTCGTTCTTCAAAGAAAGGAGCAAAATGTAAAGTTCGGTTTCGTATTCGGGACGGACGGGACATTCAACTTTTTTACACGTCAAATTTAGAAATAAATCCGGCACATTGGGACGCGAAACGGCACGAAATTAAAGCAAAGGTAGTTTATGATACGATCGCACGGGGAGTATTCAATGCGAATGTAGCAAAGTGGAAAACTATTTTATTAGATGTATACGCCTCGTTGCCTAACAAAGATAATATATCTTCTGAATCCTTCTGCATTGAAGTTGATAAATATTTGCATCCCGAAAAATTTCATTTGCAAAAGCAATGCTTTTTTGAGTTGTGCGATGAATTTCTCCAAAAACGCAAATTGTCGCAGGTTCGTCAGGCCAACTTTAGGGTCTTGTTTCGAGTATTAAGGCGATTTGAGATGTGGAGACAAACAAAGGAGGATGGCTATATTTTAGATATAGACACTGTGACATTGGATGATTTGTATATCCTCGATAATTATATGCGAAATGAACATGTCATCGTTTTATCCCAGCCTCAAATGTATAAGCAAATACCAGAATCTCGCAAACCGAATCCCAGAGGATCTAATACGATTAGTGGCATGATGAAGAAGCTGCGTACTATCTTTATCTGGGCTGTTGATAATGAAAAGACGACGAATAATCCATTTAAAAAATATACAATCGATGATTGTGTTTATGGCACCCCATTCTATATATCAATAGAAGAGCGTAATAAGGTTTACCATACCAATCTTTCTAGGCATCCAAAGTTATCTATTCAGCGAGACATATTTGTGTTCCAGTGCTTGATAGGGTGCCGAGTAGGTGATTTGTACACATTAACAAAGGACAATCTAATCCGTGGCGCTATTGAGTACATTCCCCGTAAGTCAAAAGATGGGCGACCTATAACAGTTCGCGTCCCCCTGAATTCTATCGCCAATGAGATATTAGAGCGTTATTCTGACTATGAGGGGCCGTCGCTCTTACCATTAATCAGCGAGCAGAAGTATAATCAAGCTATCAAGAGGATATTTCTTGCTGCTGGACTAAAGCGCAAAGTAACAATTTTGAATCCATTAAATAGGCAGCCTGAGCAAAAACCGCTCTACCAAGTTGCGTCGTCCCATATGGCGCGCCGTACTTTTATCGGGAATCTGTATAAGCAGGTCAAAGACCCTAACCTTGTGGGATCTTTGTCGGGGCATACCGAAGGCAGCAAAGCATTTGCCCGCTACCGCGACATAGACGAGGAGATGAAAACCGATCTGGTGAAACTTCTGGAATAATCAAATCGTATTCATCAACTCGCATACGACGGCAGCGAATATGGGTGCGCAGCATTCGCTCACTTCGAGCATCGCCATCCAGTATTGGGTGTCATCTTTTTCCATGTCCATTACATTTACAACAGGTGAATTGGTGCACATCTTCCCATAGCGCCTGGTTTATTTCGCCAGTAAGGTATGCTACCTCTTCCCCGGCCATCGGCAGGCCGAGGGTAAGGGCTACATCGTCTACGAGGTGCCGCAGTTCGTGCTCAAAGCTGTTAAGAAATTCCCACGGCGAGGAGTGCATCCCTATTACTATGACACTTTGCCGATGCTCCTTGTTGGAGTAGGTGAATCCCGTATCCATTTCGCACTTCACCATATTCCCCTGTACGCGATGAAGAACCGTATCGGGGCATCCGATGTCGGTAAGGGACTTGAGTATTTCGCCCGTATAGTAGCACGTCACGGCATAATATATGCGCAACGTCCATCCATACTTGTGAATACTCAAGTCCCGAATCTTCATTTTTCCTCCCTTTTCCCGTACTTGCGCCAGTTTCGCGCCAGTCTCCTTCGTTGCGCCCGGTTGAAGCGCTTGTTCTCGAATACGTCGTTCACTGCCCCGGCCAGTTCCTGGTACTTGTCGGCAGGCAGGTTACGGACGAGCGTTGCGATATTTTTCATTCTTAAAAAAATGTTTATTTTTGTCCAATATGGAGCCTTATCAAAACCTATCTTTAGACAATTTGCCAAACGAAGAGTGGCGCGACATTCCCAATTATGAGGGATTCTATCAAGCATCTACTATGGGGCGCATAAAGAGCCTTGATAGATTAGTCAATGCAAGGAATAATCATTTACGGTCTCATCGTGGTAAAATAATCCGTCAAACACCGTATTTAAACGGCTATCTGAGCGTCATGCTATCCGTTCATGGCATACACAAGCGTTGTTCTGTGCATCGTCTATGTGCTGTGACATTTTTACCAAATATTGCCAATAAACCATGTATCGACCATATCAATACAATTATAACAGATAACCGTATTGAAAATTTACGCTGGTGTACGCTTAGTGAAAACTTGCTGAATCCCATAACTGTAAATCGTATTTCTAAGGCCAAGTCTGGTGCAAAGTGTTATTTTTATGGCAAACAATTCGGAACTCGGAAGATTCGATCCATAACTATCAATGGCGAAGAAACTGTATATCCTTCAATAATTGCCGCAACAAAGGCTGGCATATATAAATATAGAGGGATACAACAATGTCTTAGCGGTCATCAAAAAACACATAGAAATATGCGCTGGGAGTACTGTGATTAGACCATGTCCTCCCATATTATTGGAATGCCTTCCGCTATTGTCTTTGCATAGTATTCATCCATTGCTCTTGTTGGTGCGCCGTCTATATCATCAAGATAGTCTTTGACGAATTTAGCCAAGTACTGTTCATTCGGTAACGACGACCCAAGGAAGTCTGCTTTTGCCATATTTGCAACGTAACAAGCATTGTATCCTACATCGTTTTTTAATTCTACGCCATATTGTTTGAGAAGTTGGTGAACCTCGTCGTTTGAATAGGGCGTAATAGGGGTTTCTTTGCCGCTTGCATCCTTTTTCTTCATTTTGCCAACGGCGAATTCGCACATTTTCTTTGAAAAGTGCCAACCGTAATTTTCGAGATATTCCCGGAACCCTGCCGGGAAGTTTTCATGTGTATCTAACCTGTCCATATTTTTCGATTTAAAATAGGAGAGGGCACTGCGGCCCTCTCCCTCCGGTTTACCGCCTGCGATACCGCGAATAGGGGCCTGTACCCCTTACGCCACGGCGTTCGCCGTAGGCGTCGTCATACTCATACCCGCCGCGGTCATACTCGCCACGTTCGCCGTAGCCGCCACCTTGTCCGTAGCCGCCACGCTCACCGTATCCGCCACGGCCTTCACGCCGGCCTTCTTCAAAGCCTTCTTCGTAGGCGCGTCGGAGCTCTCGCTCCATCTCCTCTTCGTGGCCGCCGAAGCCGCCACGGCCTTCACCTATGATTCTCCAACCCATAGTTACTTTGTTTTTGCAGGTGGTTCAGACTTGACAAGGCTCCTCAGTTCTTCCGCCGTCGGTATCTGGCTCAGCCGTTCGTTCATGTCAGCGAGCATCTTCCGCAACTCCCTGTTTTCGGCTTCGAGCTCTTTTGAACGCGCAGCTTCGGGATCGAGCTGCATCAGGATCTCATCGTAGACCTTCAGGTTGGCTTTGTGCCTGTCGAATGATTCCACGATGTCACGGCTTGCCTGCTGTGCCTCCATGATGGTCGGCTTCAACACTTCCCGTGTCGTCGCTACGGTAAGTCCGTCTTTTGAAACGATGTCCGCTTGCATAGGGACGCCCCAGGGCTCGTTGCCCTCTATCGAGATGTTGATGAATTGCGGCATCGGCGAGAATTGCCCGGGCTTTTGGGGCGGGAAATACGGTGCCGATACGTCTTTTACGTTGGCTGTATAAAACTTAGGCTGTTCCCTGTTGTCGAAAACGTAGACTAAGGAGCCTTTTCTCAAGTTCTGAAACATCTTGGTTAATGATTTGTGAAAGATAGGGGAGAAGGAGCCCTCCTCCCCGTCTTTCGGTTAATTGTTTTTTTAATTCAGACGGCACCGGTCATCAATTGCAAAGTATCGGTCTGCTTGTCATACCATATCTGGTATACCCCTGACCCCGGAATATCCGATACTGTAACATTTGCTCCGTTGTACGTCGTCAGATTCTTATTTTGCCCGTTGGTTTCAAACAGCACGGGAAGTGTTCCCGTTGTGCCGGCAGGGATTTCCTGTACCAACTCAACCAGCACGAGTCCCCGGTACCACGAATTTGCAAATGCGTGGTTGGGAAAGGAAAACACAACCCCTGTGGTCTCCACTGTCACGCCTGTAGTTTTTAGTACCGGTATGCCTCTGCGGTTAACATACTGAAATGGGAATACTGCCATATTTTTGTATTTTAAGTTATTATAACTAATTTTACATCGGGATAGGTTGGAGTCATGACCAACTGATAAGGGCTTGCCAAACGTCCTTCCCTCTTTTTCTCGTTTGGCACCACTAAATTGTTTGGCAATGACAAATCGGGAATTCATAGAGAGTGTTGCTCTCGAAGGAGAAGAATGGCGTATTATTGATGGTACGCTCGGCTATTTCGCGGTATCTGATTATGGTAGGGTTTCATCGCTATCCCATCGCGTGAGCGGAGGTAATAACAATAGTTGGACGACTAAACCTCGCATATTAACTCCTCGCCCAAATCGGGGAGGATATTTGAGAGTTAGACTTACATCCCTACACGGAGTAGATAAGACTGAATTAGTCCATAGGCTTGTTGCTAAAGCGTTCATCCCCAATCCTAATAACTATGCATATGTAGACCATATAGATGGGAACCGGACGAACAATGTGGCACGTAATCTTCGTTGGTGTACTCGTTCAATGAACATGCTTAACCCTGTCACAAGAGAGTGTGCAGCAAAAGCACGAAGAATACCCAACAAGAAAAACAGAAAGCCAATTGTCCAGATTAAAAATGGAATATTGGTTGCAAAATATAAAACAGCATCCGAAGCCCATCAATTACACGGATTTCACATCGGAGGAATATATGAATGCATTCGAAAACCAACTCGCACATTGAAAGGATTTCATTGGCGCTGGCTTTCGGATTGGGAAGCCTCTTATCAGTAAGTCAAAGAACATTTCACCTATCGGCGAATAATAGCATTATCCCCAAAATCCGCCGCTCCCCCCAAAGCCAAACCCTGCACCATATCCGAGACCATATTGTGCGGCAATACACGTAGGCACACCGACAATAGGCGAATAGGGCACGGTAGCCGTTTCGGGCAGCTTGCACTTGATGCTATTCACGTCATTCTGCAAAGCCGCTACAGCGGCGTTCACGGGTGCTACAGCCTGTCCTACAACACCGGCCATGTAGGCGTTTTGGTGTTCGAGGTTGAGCTGCGTGGTCAGCGTGCTGTTCTTTTCGCGCAGGGCATCAATTTTATCCTGCAATGCAGCTGCCTGCATTTGATCCAGTTTGGAAATTATCGCTGTAGTCCCGCTTTGAGAAGTTTCGCGAATTGTGTTTTGTAAATCACAGGTCTGACGTTGTGTTTCATAGGCAACGCTACTGAATCCGCGCTCCATGCCCACATTGACGCCATTGATGGCCTGCTTCATATCGCAGCAGCACGCGGCGATCTGGTTGCCGATTTGGCATCCCATCGACTGTACAGCGTTGATGATCTGCTGGCTTGACATGCCGAGGGTGCCCTGGATGTTGCACAGCGTGTTCTGAATCTGCTGCGTAGAGCAGTTGAGCGACGATGCCAGCTGATTGATGGCTGCGCCGTTCCCTTGGATTGCGTTCATAAGAAGTTCCCGTCCGGCGTCACCGTTGAGCTGCGCAGGAAGGCCATTGGCGTTGTTACCGCCGAAGCCGTTGCCACCAAAGCCGCCCCAGCAGAAGAACAGCAGGATGATCCAGATCCACCAGCACCCGTCACCGCCCCATGCACCACGGTTGTTGTTACCGTTCATGAGTGCCGCTACGAGGTTGGGATCCATGCCCTTGTTGCCCATCATTGACGAGACGAGAGCCGCGATGTCAAGGCCGCCACCCGAGCCGCCTCCATCGAAAATATAAGTTTTATCCGAACCCATTTTTAATAATTATTGAATGATTGCCGCCCCTGTCAAGGCCGGGCGTTCACCTGTTGCAACATTGCAAAGGTGGCTGCGGGCGGCAGGCATATCAATTCATTGGGGCGCAGATGGGAGGCAACTTCTTCGCAATAAGTTCGCACTGTATTTCGAATATAGGGTGGCTGTATCGCTTGCGTTCATCGAACCCGGCGACCATCTTCTCTATGGCGCGTCGGGAGAACCGCATCATCCGGGCGATGTCGGTGGTGTACATGCCGTTTTTATGGCAGAAGTGTACGAGCATGTAGCGCGCATCGACCACATCTTGAAATTTATCCTTCGAAAGGATTTGTTCCTTAGCTATTTCAGTTTCAAATGCAACACATTCGAGTATTTGTGCAAAAAGCTCTGATTTACGCATATACTTTCCCGATTTTTTATTATAAATTTGTTATACCACTATACAAAAAGCCAACACACCGATTCAAGGAATAAGTCCTCAATGTGGTGCGTTGGCACAATCGTATAGTGGTATATGCGGGAAAGCGTTGGGGACTTTTTTATGCCCGTACCCCAAGGCCCGTTATTCGGTTACAACCGATGGGAAGTCATCCCAGTATATGTAAATCATCTCTTCCATTGCGCGTAGTGTTTTCGTATTTCAAGGTATTCAGGGTTATCTTCATGGGCATATGCTTCCTGTTCGAAAGTTATCCTTCGGTACTTGAAGCCGTGAAATACCCAATCCAATAGGTAGACGATGTAGAAGGGCACATATAACAGTTCTCTCATCTGTGCGGTGTGTATCGCTTCGTGGTTTTTATTTTTATCCGACAACGGGCGGGCGGACTTGCGGGCAAATACGATCCCGAACAGATTGATAGCCTTGTATCCCTTGAAGGGGATGATGTCGTTATAAATTATCTTCATACCTGTCAGAATTGCCATAAAATAACACCTACTCCTACGCCGACCGTAGGCTGGAACCCTTGCGGCGTGTACGCCGCCCCGATCCCGGCAGTCAGGGCGAAGCGGCTCCGCCGGGTGACTACCTGCTGTCGGGTGGTAGTGCAGTTGTATGTTTCTATCCAGTCGAGCGTCGGCCGCAGGTTGCCGATCCGGGGCCCGCTGACCTGTGCCCGGTAGGTGCTGTCCGAGTAGGGGCGTGTTTCCATTGCCACCTTCATCTGCACGCTGTCTGCCCCGACTTTCACAACGACGGTCTCCGTTACCGTGTCGGGCGGCGCGAAGAGCAGCACCGGCACCGAGATGTCGGCGAAGCGGTACGTGCCGGGCAGCGGTTCCGGTCTCGGGTAGAACACCGTGTCGATACGCGTCGTTTCTTCGACAACCACCGACGCGGCGCCCCTGCGGTATCCCCAGCCGAAGAGCAGGGCCCCGGCCGAAAGGGTGGCGAGCAGGTAGAGAATCAGGCGTTTCATGCTTTTACAAACAACTCCCACCCGGCCTGCACGTCGAGCATCTTGGCCTCGACGCCGTTCTCTACGAACGACATGGCCGCAACGATGGGAACCATCACGTCGCGGTTGGTCGTGGTGATCCGGCTGTCGGCGGGCACCCCCGATCTTTCCGCCACGGTGCGGACATAGGCGTCCGTGTGGTTCTCCTCCGACGGGGCCCAGCGGCCGATCATCTTGCGGATCGTGTCCAGCCCGTAGTTACGCTGGTAGTTGTTCAACAGCTTGAAGGCAGCTCGATAGCCGTATGCCACCGTCGTAAACTGCGCGAAACGCTTGTCTTTCGACGGCACGACCTCGCCCTGCCAGGGATTGCCGCCCCGTGTCTTCTCGATGTTGAGCGGGTTGTTGTTTCTGAGCCCTCGTGTCATTGCGCGATGTGTTTAGTGTACAGGATATGCCCGACCCATCCGGCCATAGCACAAACAACCCCCACGAGGATGTAACGCGGGAATACGATTCCGAGCACTACGGCCACGGCCGCAACGATGCTCCATACGATCCATTTCTTTTTCATTTGTCCTTTTGTTTTTGTTTGTAGTTTTCCAAATAGGGAATCTTTTTAATCATCTCGAACGAGAGCACATAGTACAGGAAGTCGATGTATCGGTTCTTCGGGAATATGCGGTTCAGGTTCTTGAGGATGTTGACCCCGTAGAAATATATCAGGGCATATACTGCGAGCGAGATCGCCGACATCGCCCCGTCGTGGTTGTCGATGTTGTCCCCGACGAGCAGTATCATGGCCATCAGTCCCGATATTACCGCAGCCTCGGATATGCACTTGAAAGCCTTGCGGAATATGAATCCTTCGTGCTGCACGAGCACGCCGGCGAACAGGCCCGTGAAAAAGTTCGCGGCGAATATAATCATGCAGGCCGTCAGTATGTCGTGTATCGGGGCTATGGCGTTAAACATGTACACCAGGGCGCCTATCGACACCTGCCATACTTTCTCGCATAACCTTTCTATAAACCTCCACAATTCCTCCATAGGATATATTCTATTGTTCGGTCAGCACGTCTGCCTGCGCCTCGGGCGCCGCTTCCGACTTCTCCAATTCTGCGATCCTCTGTTCAAGCCGTTGCAGCACCGCGGCTAAAGTTTCCCCTTCGGAAACAAGCACGGCTTCGGCTACGGTTACGGGATAGAACGGCTCGCCGTTGGGCTTGTTGGTCATATACATCTTCATTGCTCAATATTTTGAAAGTCCATAACCGTTTCTTCGGCGGCCAGCTCTTCGGCACGCCGGGCCCTCAGCTCCGCAAGGGTCTTTTCGTTCGCGTTGTACTCCGCGTTGGCCGCTTCGTACTCCTCATAATCCAGGGGATAGGTAGCCCGGAAGTCAAGGCCGGACTTGATGCATTTGGCCGCCCTATCGTCGGACTTGGCCATGACTGCCCGTAATTCGAGCTGCCGTGATTCGAGGGTGTCGATCTGTCGTTGTGTTTCCATGGTTCAGATAATTATAAGGCGCAGACCGGGCGGGACGAGAATTTATAACACTTGCCTGTATAGCCCAGAGAGCCGGCCCTTCCGTTATAAATGTAGATGTAACTCTCCTGCATCTCGCATGAAGTATGGACATAATAATAATAACCATAGCACGTGGTAGCTTTCAAGCGTAAGAGCGTACGGTTTACAGGGTCTTTTTCCACGTCAGCGGCGAAACACACCCTGTCGTGCATCAGCAGGTAGACCTCTTCCGACGACGGCAGCCACCATGCCCCCGCCTCCAGCCCCGTCGTCATTCCGTCCACGGTGATGCCGAAGTCGAGGGCTGCGGCGGCAGCCGGGTAGCGGTACTGTGTTTTGCCGTAAATATCCTCGAAGGTAAGCCGCCCGATCAGGTTCGTGTTGGTCTTGCCATCCTGCAACATCGTCCCGAACTCCGTAGGATATTGTGCCATGTGCTCGGCGAACAGGTAGTCCTTGTAGGTGGGATACACGGCAACCAGATCGGGGTTGTCGGCCTCGGTGAAAACGCTCTCCCGAATGACTATGCCGCTTCCCGGCTTTTGTCCTGTGGCTGCCTGGCCTCTCTCCGAATAATATTCCGCGAACTGGTCGAGGACACCACCTGCCATATTTGAATTCACACCATTCTTGCGGCGAATTTCTTCTCTGGTTCCTTTGATAAGTATCCCCGTGAGTGTTGTCTGATAGCTCACGTTCTCCCGAGGATAGGTGATTTGGCAGCCATTCGTAACGTTGATAAGCACATAATTGGGCGACCATGTGTTTATCGACATGACAATTCGTGCCCCTGCTTCATCGACAGAGGCTGTCCAGCCATAAGTGTTTTTGATCTTCTCGTCCGCATTGATCTGCGCGGCGATATCCGCGAGCGTCGCACCCGGGGCATAAGTGAATGCGTGGTCGGTATTATAGATACGAAGCGTGAAGGTTCCCCCCGCAGACAGTTCGAAGCCAGATAGGGCGACCTCGTAAGAGTACGCCCAGCAAACGCTGCTTGCCGCATTGCGAAGCGACACGATCAGCACCCGCTCGCCCTGCCGGGCATAGACCACGGCCACGGGAATCAGTTGGGGAGGTATCTTTTCTGTAACCAGCGTATCGCCTTTGATAAATTTCAACGTACTATCCGTCTTGTCAAAGACGACGAGATCACCGACACCGGCGGCCGATTTGCGGATCACGGTATTCACACCGTCATAGATCAGCACGCCGTCGTCTTCGACGTATGACACCGCCGACTGTGTGTCCTTGCGGTTCTTGTCGGCCGTGTAACCCGCCTTGTCGGCGTATTTGTTGACTTGTGACATGTTGTATGCAGTTTAAGCGTTCTTCCAGTCCGACACCGCGCCGTTGCCCACGGAGTGGTAGACCGCGTTGTTCTTCGTATCGACATAGAACTGCCCCGCGCGGTCGGGGGCTTTCGTCGGCGCACCCTCGCCCGTGACGACGAGGTTGTTGTCGCCCCAGACGCCCAGCTTCTTCACCTGCAATTCCGGGATCAGCACTTTGCCCGAGAGCACTCCCACGAGTAGCCCTTCGAGGTGCGTCACGCGCGCTTCGAGCGTGCAGTCCGAGTGCGCGATAACCGAAATTTCGCTGAACGAAGCATCCGACCACGGCGTGAGCTTGTGCCTGGACAAGAAGTCGGCATCGGTGATCTCCGGCCCCGTCGTGTAGTAGGTGTTGCCCAGCAGCGTGACGTCGACCTGTGTGAAGGGAGCGCCGCCCTCCACGTCGGGCATGTAGAGCGATTTGGTTCCGTCGAGCGACAGCAGGCGGCAGCCGATGATCTCGACGGCCATATTTTTCGCCGCAGCATCGGTGCTTGCGTGGATGGTGGCCGCGCCCGTCGAAGTGCCTACGTGCGTGTCGCTGACGCACTCGCAGCCGTCTAACCGAATGGTCTGGTTGTCGGCAAGGCCCGCGCCGACGGGTGAATGGCACGTACTGAAGAGTTTGCAGTTCCGTACCGTCGTGAAATATCGCTCAGATGCGGCAAAGACCGAATCGATATGTATGCAGTAGCAGGCTTGGTGACCGCCGGCGCTGGCGTCCGTATAACTCTCGTCGTTCAGGCAGTTGACGGTCATGTTGGCGATGGTGCATTCGCCGCCCGCCTCGATGATCTTGGCGCGGTTCACGGAGTTGTTCTCATACGAGACGATGACGCCGTCGCGGCTCTCGCCGATAAGCGATATGCGGTTCGCCCCCTTGTTGATGATCGCATACGGGTAACCCATCGCCACATTCTTCGGGGCCTCGTGATCGTAAAGGCCGTTGCGGATAAACACCGTAACCGCGTTGTTCACGACATCGAAGGCGTCCCTTGCGAAGTCGCACGCCTGCGCGACCGAGAAGAAATGCCCCGTCCCGCCCTCGTCCACGGTGAAGGAGTCCGTGTCGAAGTTTTTCAGCGTGGCCCGGCTCTCGGCATCGCACCATGCGTCATAGTTATTGAGCGTGACGATCAAATCCTCGATGGTGACCTTCTGGCCGATATTGGTGGCTGCGGATATGCTGGTGCCCACATTCAGCCCTCCCGCTACCGACGCCGCCTTGCCGCGGTAGTAGATTTCGTAGGTGCGGTCTGCCTTGAGGACGAACCAGCGGCCCCGCTGGTCGAGATTGTCCGAATAGGTAATGATCCGCAAAGAGCACTCTTTGTCCACGCGCAGCTTCATGCGCACGAAAATAAAGTCCGAAGCTGCGACCGGGATGCGGCTGGTCAGGGAGAAGTTCGACGTCACGCCTGACTGCGTAGGCGTAACGACCATGCTCCGATCCGTGATGTCCGAGCCCGTATTGTTATAATAGCTCTTCGTAAAGTCCTTGAGGATGTAGGCTACGTGGTCTTTGTAGCCTAATTCAGTATTCAATTCTTCCGAAGTCACATATCCGGAATCATTTTCCAGTTCGGACAGTTTCGTGGGAAGCTCCGTGCGGTCGGCCTTGCCCTGGATCATCTCCTGCAATGCCAGTGTCAACTTGTCCCAGGATACGGTGTTGTTGAGCAGGGAGGCGCGGATTTCGGAGCCTTCGACCGTAACCTGTATCTCGGAACCGATAGAGCCGACATATACTTTCACGAAGTCAGAAACCGGGATGGAGGATATGGAGCCGTCGGCATTTACGAACTCGATAGATTGGGTATCCTCGTTGTAATGCAGCCCCATCATCTCGATAGGCAGGTCGATGATGAACTTGGCACCGCCCTTTGTCGTGAAGGTCAGCTCGTAGGTTTTGTCGTTGAACTCCGGCAGTCCTACGCAGGTGTTGAGCAGCTCCCGGATGTCGGGATGCGCCGTGGGGGAGGTGTTGTGCCGCTCGATCTGGCCGCTGACGTCCGGGGTGGGAATTTCTGAGATCGCCTTGTCCGTATAGTTTTTGGCCTCGGTCAGTGTCTGCGCATCCCCGCCGGATATGTTGCTGTTGAGCTCCTCGGACGTGGCGTCAAACACATCGCTGACATTATTCCATAGTTCTGTTGTCTTGGTGTCCGTGTACGACTTTGCTTCAGCCAGTGCGCCCGCCGCAGCCTCCGTCAGCTCCTTTTTGGACACCTTGTCGGACAACTCCTTCCTTATCTCCGTGTCGTCGTAGTTGGAGAGCCCGGCCAGCTTCTCCTTCTCCTGGTCAGTGTAGTCGTTCGTAGAAAGCCCTTTCCCTTCTTCCTTGTCGACCTTTTGGGCAAGGAGTTTGTCAATATCCCCTACCTTATTTACAGCGTCATTTGCCGCTTTTGCCGCTTCGTTCGCGGCGTTTGCAGCGTTAATAGGGGCTTCGGCATATTCTTCCTCCGTAAGTTCGGAATTCGGGTTGTATTTCTTGAATGCCTCATAGGCACTCTCGCCGGGCAATCCGACAACAAGGCTTGACGCCTCGAGGTCGACAGTTTCCGTTGTAAGGTTGCTTTCGTCTTCGCCTCCTTCCAAGAGTGTCGTAGGAACCAATTCGAAGGCCTTGCAGTAGTCGACCGCCGTTTGCCCGCTCTTCTGCAAATTCTCCCACATGGTGAGACGGTACACCCCGATGGACTTCTGCATTGTGCCGCTGATGGTGAAAATCGCGGTGTTGCCTTCGGTGGTGAAATCGACGGGAATGTCCATATGCGAAGGCAAATGGACGAAGAGTTTCAGGTCGCGCCCTTCGAGTGCTACCTGCTCTCCATTGGTAAGTATCGGCCAATGTATCTCTATGTCCTTGCCTATCCGGATGCGTTTCATATTCCTTTCGAGCGTTTATTCTTCTTTGAGGACGGACATGATGCTGTCGTAGAAGACCGCCTTGCACATCTTTGCGGTATCGACGATAATCGATTCCTCCTCGTCGGAAACTTCGATGCCACCTTCGCTGTGGAGGATGCGGAATGCCAGGTCATGCGCTACGATGCCGTTCATGCTCATGTATATGGCATTGGCAAACTCTTTCCGGGCGTCGACAACAATATGCCCGGCGTGGGAAATGTCGGTGAACAGTTTAAATTCTTTTAAATTCAATACTTTCATATATCCTGTTTTTGTGTTAATATTGGCACCAGTTGGCTGTCCACATACTGTTCATATGATCCCACAATATGATCCACAGCTTACCCCAGTCCAGGGTAATAGTGGTGTTGTTCTGAGAGTTGGAATTCGTGCATATCCAGTGCTGGGTATTCCCACGCGTCAACTTGACATTGCCGCTGCCGACCTTTCGGATGAAATAAATCTGCCCTTGTTTTGGTGAAGACGGTAAAGTCAGCGTAATCTCGCTCGTAGCCGTACTGAACACCACGCTGTCCATGTCGGTCAGGGTTCTATCGGAAGAGGTTCGCACATTCCTCAGCCTGAAACCCGTTATGAACCCATTGGGGATATATAAGGCATGGTTTCCGGACTGACGTGCAGCGGTAGTGGTTCCATCCGATGATGCTGCTCCGGTGACATCTATATACACTCCGAAATTGCCTGCCATGCTGCCGCTGGCTACGCTGCGGCTTACTTCTGCTCTTATAGGCCCATAGAGGGCACCACCCGCTGATGCCGGCCAGGTGTCGACTCCAAGATAAAGATTGGTCTTACTGCCTGTAAACTTAATCAGATTGGAAGATAGAAGCATCTCACCGAAGCTGTCTGTGGATTTTAATGCTCCTTCGTCAATTGTAAAGTTGCCTATCGTTCCGCTCGATGCGTTGATAGTCCCTGTAATATCGGCTTTGGTGGCCACGAATGATCCGTCCTTAGCGACCCTGAACGGCGCTTTCGACGGGGTATTGCTCCCGACGAACAGGGGAATATCGCCACCCACGAGCCCTGCGATGATGGTATTCACGGAAATGTCCGTCTTGGAGTTGTGCACCACGAACTCCATACCTTGCAGGAAGTTGATGACGGCATTCTCTGCGAATAACAGGGGCGTATATATCGGCACCATGTCGTTGAGTTGTTGCCAATATGCCGACGCGGATCCCGCCGTCGGTTTGTTGGAGTTCGACGAAGTGTGCGTTTGGCTGCACTGGAATTTCAACTGCTTATTGTTCGCATAGATCGTAACTATGTCTATGTATCTGGGGCCATTGGAGACAAGGTCGAGGTCATTGCGGTATTCCACTCCCGATGCCCATTCCGTGAGGCGGATTATGCAACCCTGCAAGCCATCCTTGCCGGGAGCGCCGTCTTCGCCGGGGGCGCCATCATCACCTTTAGGGCCCTGCTCTCCCGATATGCGTACCGGAGTTGCCCAGCCTACCGTCGGGTGCAACAGATTGTCGTCGGCGTCTATTTCCGCCTGGGTCATCCACAGATATTCACCCGAAGAGAGCGACGGCGGGGTGTCGCTCCAACCTGCGGGGGTGCGATCCGTTTTGACCAGCGCCGGCGCCGTGGTGGTGCTATTATTCTTGGCGTATTTGAAGTCAGTATGCGGCCCCGGCTCCCCATCCTCGCCCGTTACGCGGATAGGCGTCGACCACGCCCCGGCCTTTCCGGTCGATGCGTCTATCGTAGCCTTGGACATCCACCATATACCGACACCAGTGGGCGCGTCACTCCATCCGGACGGAATGGGGTCGGAGGATGTCGGCTTTGCTGGCTCCGTATCGCTATTTTTAAATACATAGGATGTCCAGTTTCCCGGTTCGCCCGATACGCGCTGAGGGGCAGACCATGATTTGACCTCCCCGTCGACAACGGTGCCGGTACACATCCATGTAGGACGTTGATCCGACATCGGGAGCGTCTCCGTAGTCCAACCTTCGGGCGGTATTTTAAGCTCCGTAGGTTTCGCCGGTTCGCTCTCCGATTTTTTGAATATGCTGACCGTTTCGAGCATCCCGTATCCGCCTAAGTATACCCACTCCTCGGCATCCTTGCCGGGCTCGGTCTTGGTGCCGTCGACCAGACAGCGCCAGTGCCCGTTGTTCCAATATACGTCGTCGTTGCGGTTGTATGTTTCCGTGGCGCTCCACACTCCGCGGTCTATGATCGTGGGCACCTCTTCGCCGCCGGGCGTGAACTGATGAATGACGCCCGACATGTAGATGTTGTTCAGGTATGCCGAATATCCCGTCATGTTTATCCCGAATACGGACAGGTTTGACAGGTCGCCATATTGCGCGGCGATATTGGACGCAGTGAACTCCCAATCGGAAACTCCCGTTAAATAACGCTGGTATGTCCGGGTTTCGTAGCGGGAGGTCTGCCGATCCTCATTCGAGAAGGAGCCATAGCCCACGAAGGTCATCGACGCCGCCGGATGATATTGGGTGGGGTAAGTTCCCGATGCCGGGCGTAGTTGGTACTTGAATGTCTTGTAAGTTGCAGTATCCAGCTCTTCGGTGATGCGGAAATAGCAGGTAGCGAACCCGGCAAAGCGCCTGTTGCCACGGCCATCGTCATAATCCGCGGTTGCATTCTCCGAAGTGTTCAAATTGTGGAAGATGCCCATACATATATCCCCGACCCGAGGACTTCCGATCTCGCCTTCTTCGAGCTTGAGGGTGATGGTTTGGGCTTCGGTGTCGACGCTTTCGATGATCCCGGCACTTGGAGCATACCACGTATCGCCCATGGATATTTCGACACGGTTGTAGCGGAGTTCCGGTACCTCCAGGAATCCCCGAAGTTTCAGGCTCTGCATCTCTGCGTTCCCTTTCTTGTCGATTATGCCGCCAAAGCCAGTCATGCCGGATGCGAACCCCCCGAACTGGGCACCGTCGTCAAAGGTCATTTTACCTTTGAATGTGTCCGGGAACTGTTTGTTGGCGAATTCCCATAGTGCACGCTTGGCGGAATAGGCATTGTAGTCTGCGGCGGCAGTGGAATCGTAGCGGGTGATAAGGTAGATTGAGGCTCCCGATTCGGTAACGCCTATGCGCTGTGCGTACAGGTTTGCCTTCACCTCCGATTCTATGTTGCCGATACGAGAATATGCCGTATTGTCGCCTACCGTATATGTGGCGATATATTCGTTATATAGTTTTTTTTCGTATCCCTGGATGCGTGATAATCGGCCGCTTTCTCCGAAGCGTGGATCCACAAGGCGAACCGCTTGCCCGGCATCGTAATTCTTCTTGTTTTCTTGGCAGTATACGGGATTAGTTTCGCAGTCGTATACGTCCGTGTCGCTGCTGTGTTTCGCGGCATATGATTCCCCGGCCTTCAAGAGCTCCTTTTCAGCCTCCTCGATCCTTTCTTTAGGTAGTTTTACGCCTGTTATGACAAACGTATCTCCAGGCTCGGGATGCAGGCTTTCGTTGGGGATGATAAGTTGGCTTTCACCGGATGATTCTACTTGCGCGATGATCTCGAACTTCTTATCAAATCCATCCTCCGGTTTCCACGTCTCTGGTTTGTAGTTTATACTTAGCTCAAAATCCCGCCCCATAAGACTGCCGCTCGTGAAGGTAGCACCTAGGGTTTCGCCTTTAATCATGTCCGAAGGCCGGAACGGCGTGTCTTTGCAGTACATGACATACGCCTTATCCGTTTGCCCTTCGATGATCTCCCGGTCTACGGTCTCAATGCTGGTGACAGTCTCCGTATTCTTGGGGTATATGTCATCGAAGAACACGACCTGCTCCACAATGTCGCTTCCCGAAAGACCAGGTATTGCGTCGATATACCGCTGTCCGTCCGGCAGGCGAAGCCGAATTTCAGATACATGATTCGTTTCACCTCCTTGCGGAGCTTGCCCATAGTCGCTTGTAAGATTGCGAGTAGAGCCAAAGACGTAGAACCGGGTGCCGTAGCTCGAATCATCCCCTTTCTTTGCGGGAATGTTTTTCACTACATTCCCCTGTCTGAACTCTTCGGGGGATCCGAAGTCCAGTTTGCCAAAGCATAACGATACGAGGTCGCCGTTTTCCTCTGTCCACCATTCCGTCTCAAAGGTTTCGGCAATCGTATTGAGGATGTCCCAGCACTTATCGCCATTGAACGATACAAGCTTCGTAGCTTTAGGATTGTCAACGGTGATCGTGCCTACCTGCCAGTTTTCGCCTCCGAGCTGCTTGTTCATGTTGGCGACGATCAACGCCGCGAAAGATTCGAGGTCTGTGGTGTTGTGAAATACGGCTTCGGGATTGTCCCCACCCAGCCAGAAGCATACGAAACGCTTCATGTGGTTTTGCTGAGCCTCGAATTTGAGAGTGTATTTATAGCCGCCGGTCTTGTTGTCGAACTCCGGGCGCACCGTGGACATAATCTCGAACTTGCGGCCTTTATATGTGATGTAGGAACCACGAGCAAATGTCGTTGGTTCAAGGAGATTAAAGGGCAGCTCGATATAGTAGTCTCCCATGAGGACATATTTGATGATAGCCTCTTTGGTGACTGGCGCGTCCAATATTTCTGTTCCTGTCGGAGAGTAAATAATCATTTGCATCAAGGGCTCGGCGATTCCTCAAGCCTCTGTGCAAATGTGTGACTGTGCATTTTAATAACAATGGGGAGCTGTAAAAATATCAATAAAAAAGCAGGGATTTCTCCCTACTTTAGTCATAATACAATGGCAGTATTAAATTACGTATGATTTTACGGTTTTAACCATGTGCTCTGAGGCTTAACAATTAATCGGGCATTATTATAAGCCATTTTAAGCGTCAGACATGTGCGTGCGGTATATGTGTTATTTTCAATTTTATGTACAACCAATGCTAAATCAGGATTGGGGGAGTTGGGAGTTAAACATAGTGGCAACAATAGTTGAATCCTATTGCCATAGAATTGGGGCACCGCAGTTTTATAGTTCGTTCTCACTTTTTTACGAGCTTCATCAATAGCCCCTTCCAACCGGCGACGAATTTCAGCATCACCACTCCCTTGCATAGCAGCTGGGAAACGACTTAGGTTATCTTGGATGATATGATCTATATCGGGAATAAGTTCGCAGTTGGGATTAAAAAGTAAGTCTTCGGGTTTTTGAAAAAAATCTGCTATCTTGGGCAAAGATGATTTAAATGTTCGCAATAATGCACCATCGCTTTTTTTGCAAAAACATTTAAAAACATAGGGCGGAACTCCTTCACCTTGATTTTTATTTTTGAAGAAGAAGGCAAATATTTCTTCCAGGTTTTTAGTGACAAGCCCAGTATTGAAGCAGCAATACTCGTTATTGGCTGTAAAGCAGATTTTGTTTTCTGCTCTCAATTTTCGGAAGATGTGTTCTAAATAATTTTTCAGTATAGAGTGACTTTTTCTCTTGTCATCTGAAAAGTCCCACTCCTCTGGGTCGGCAAGATTTGTAGCCAAATCATCAATGCAACTTTGATATTTTGGGAAAATGGAGAATTTAAAAAGCTCTTGCTGGAAAAATTTATTTGCAGCCATAAATTTAGTGTAGTTAGTAGCTAAAAAAATTGAGCCCTAAAATAACTATTTAGGGCTCTATACAGTTGTTTTCATTTACACATTATACGGATAGACCCGTACGTCTATATCTTATTCGTGCTGCAAATATAATGCACGTATTAGCAAAATGCAAATTTTTCTCTGACTTTTTTACCCTCCTACACTACACCGTTAGGATGTAGTTAACTACACTTTGTAGTGAGGTTGGAAGGAAGGGAATAAAAACGCCCCGCATTTCTGCGAGGCGCCCCCAACGTGGTGTGGAAATAGTGGTATACGGGGGTTACTTTATCGGTGCCATCTTCTTTGGCGTTTGGACTACTTCGAATTGTCTTGCGAGGAAATCCAACCCTTTCTGCGTCACGAGGACTTTTATAACCGTGAACGATTCGTGGTTGTTGCGATCTATTAACTTCTCCTTTAACTCGAAATAACCACGGTTAATATACTCTTGCTTAGGCTCATTGCGATTGCAGAAGAATATGCCGCGTTCACGGAGCCGTTGAAAGAGCGTGTTGCGGCCGAAGGGAAGGTTCAAAATCTTTGCCGCCTGCCCGACGTCGATCTTCTGGTCTGTGTCCAGTACTTTATCCATTAGTTCGGCTTTCGGGGCGAGCGCTGCGACCTGCTTGTGTGCCTGCTCCAACTGTTGCTTCTGGCGGGCTATAGTGTCATTGGCTACCAGCACGGCACGTGCCATTATCATTTCGGGCGTATCCGTCTCTTTGGCTGACATATATCCGCCAGTCTTGCGGATCGCGGGGAGAACTTCATCGCATACCCAGTCCTGGAACTGTTCGGCCTGCGGGAGCTTCGACCGCATGACAAGACGGTAAACGTCGGATTCGGGGATGTATTTCACCCTTTGAATGCCGCCATCGGTAGGGGTGTCCATTTCGGACACCCCTTTGCAATGGGTGCGTATTGCCTTTTGATATTCTATATATCCTAATGATCTCGCTACATCATTCGCAAGAAACATAGGCTTATTTTCGTCGGACATAATAATACGTACGCGCCCGAACCTCTCGTTATTGAATATTTGCAGATTGTTCATGACTAACAGTATTTGGTTGTTGCCGATTGGAAATACTTGGACTTGTTTAAATAAGCATTCAGCGCATCCGTTTCAAGAGCGTGGATGTACTTTCGCAGTTGGAGCGTTTCACGCATGGAATCGTTAAGCCGCAACATAGCATGTGCATACAATGCTTTGTAGTCGGGTTCTGAATTCTTTTTCTTCATGGCTCGGCTATTTACATTGTGCGACATCAGAGTTGCCGCCCATTTTCATAAGGATGAAGGGGTCGACAGGGCGTTTGAGTGAGGTGGAAGTAAATGCTGCGATCTCACGGTCAGTTTCCGCGATGTGTTTGTCAACCATATCGCAGTAACGGTCGAGAAGGTCAAAATAAGCCTTCTTGTACTGCATGGCCTCGTTGTAGAGTTGTTGATAGTCGGGTGTCCCCGGAAGTGATGGTGTTTTCATAGGCATTGATATTTAAATTGTGATTATTTGTCCAGTATTGCCAATATGCGTTCTATACAAGCGTTTTGCTCTGCGAGTAAGGTTGCAAGACGATCCGCTGATTCAATTATGTCGTTCATGGTCGTATTTTATTTGAGTTAGTCGCCGTAGTACGTTCTGCTGTTTCCGTAGTAGTCCGCAGGAACTGCCAGTAGCTGCGGGCGGTATTCGGCGGCCTTCGGCTGCTCCATCGGTCGGTTCTCGACACGCCTTGTCATCATCGCCAACTTCTCGTTGCGCCAAGCCTTCTTGAGGCTGGCTGAGAACGACATAGACGGCTGCACCTTTTTCAGATACCAAGCATTGCGCATGATCTTCGTTTTGTTGTAGGTTGCTTTCATGATTTATTATAGTTATTGTTTTTTATTCTCAATGCAAACATAACAATAATTATAATATTTGCCAAATGTTTAAGTATGAAAATTACACTTATTATTATTTTTTATCTGGTTTATATAATTTTATGGCAAATTATTCTATCTTTGCAACTGGTGTGGAAATTAAACTTATTGTTTATGGCAAAATTTAGGATCAAAGAGATTTGCCGAGATAAAGGCATAACTCAAAAAGAATTAGCAGAAAAAATTGGAATAACGGCCGTTGGGCTTGCAAAGGCTATTGCAGGAAATACGACAATCGGTACGCTTGAAAAAGTTGCCGACGCTCTCGGGGTAGATGTTGTTGAACTATTTGCGGAGAAAGAAGACTTTGTTGCCTTCGTTCGCGATAAAGGCCAGATATATGTATTTAATACAATAAAGGCATTAAAAGAATTTACGGATACCGCGAATAAATGCGCTAATAGTATGCGACAAATTGGGGTAGCCGTCGAATGTATAAAAGAGGGAGAATAAAGGTACTACAAGCCTATAAACACAAAGGCGACGAGTGGTTTTTACCATTCCTCGCCTTTTTTCTTGGATATTTCAATAGAGAATTGTAAATTTGGAATACCTATTAAAATGCGAAAATACAATGCTTCTCTTAGTCATTATCCTAATTATAATAATTGTTATTATTCTTTTTAAGATTAAGAAAAAAAACACTCGTCCGTGTGAAAATGAAATTGAAAATTATGACGAGGGAGAGTTGTATCTAGATGAGGAGCAAGAAGGCGACGAGGATGCGCATTATATAATGAATGCATCTGCATATCCGGTCGATTCTTATTTAAATATGACACATCATATTGCACAAAAAGTGATGCATTCTTTTATTGTAATGGATTATGCTTTTTTTGCGGAAACTGTATATTACGAATTCGATGAGATTAAAAATATTCTATCATCTATTGATGTAAAAGATGATAATAATAGCTTGTTAAATCATGGTATATGTTTATCTGAATTTTTGTCGTCTGCGGAAAAAAGGTATAATGAATGTATATTGAGGGCTATTAAAAGGCAGTATGAAGGGTACCAACTTGTAGTGGTATTCTTACAATCTCATGCAGAAATAATAGAATATACGACTGATATGTATACTCAAATAAATAGAGCTAAAAAAATCTTACAACCCATTGACAATAAAGATGAAATTAGTAATGAACTAGATAAAATATATTATCAAGTAGAAGAATTTTGTTCCCCATTTTTGTCTGTTCCGGATAAAGAATGCTTAATTAATGCAAAGAATTTGAAAAATTATTGTGTTGGCTTGATGATGTTATCCGAAAAGCAATTCAATGATGATGAGAGTGATAACGCAATACGTGCATTAGATGAAGCTGCCAGATATGGGTGGTATCCTGCAAATAAAGAGTTGCTCTATAATTATACAAACACTCAAAGACTTGATAATTATAAATTTATGGAAGACCACGCCTTGTATCGTCTCTGTATAATGGGTGCAGTTCATGGATATAGACATGCTCAAGAGTCAATATTGAAAGCGCCAGAATATAAAGATATAATAATCAAGGCAATGTCGTACGGGACTTCGGTATGCAAGAGCCTATGTAATGATAAGGTGATACTGTATGGTTCTGTGCGCGATCTTCATGACTTTATGATTAATAATTATATAGAACTATCAACAGGAAGTGTAGAGGATTTTTCATATTATGATAAGCCTTCTATTAATCTTTGACTGATGATATGTAAAAGACAAGAGATGGCTAAAATCACTCCTCGCTTTTTTTGGATATTCCAATGTGAAATTGTAAATTTGGGTTACTAACCCAATAATATTTTTATTGATATGAAAAGAATACCTATTCTATTTGTATTTGTTGCTGCAATGTCGCTTTTTAGTTGCAGCAAAGGCGACGATTCTACCCCTAAATTAGAACTAAAAGAAACAAATTATAATCTAATTGTTAATGAAGAGGTGCAATTAGAATTGGTGAATACTGATATTGATATTTCGGATTGCGATATTAAATCCGAAGACGACTTCGTAGTACAAAGCTATGGACGCAGGGTATCTGCGCTTCATGTTGGAACGACTCAATTAACAATTAATTATAAGGGAGCATCCACATCTTGTACTGTAAATGTTGAGTCTGTAAATAATTATGTAATAGATCCGTATCTGAATTTTGAACAAGCTACAAATATAAATGATATTTCCAGCTATCACAAAGAAGAGCCAATTAGTATGGATACATCTAATATAGATAGCGATGTTTCATTAATTAAGTATCAACCAGGGAATGGGATTTATTATATTACCTACGCATACTCACGTACTCTAAAACGCATATTGGCGGTAACAGAAGAGATTGGTACTTATACGAATAAAATGATAGAAATAAACAGTTCATTAATGGACCGATGCAAACTTTTAAGTACGGGTGGGGATATCTGGTATGTTCGACCAAACAAATATTATGTCCGAGTTACTCAAGGAAGAACTTCGTATTTAATTAAGTATGCAGCCAGTCAAAGTGATGTAGAAAAGAGTTGGTAAAATATTTAAGGGGATGCTTGCAATATTGTTAGCAACCCCTTAAATTTTACAATACAACGACAGTTCCATCCTTATTTACCGAATACTCCCCGCTGATATTTACGATATTCAGCACGGCATAGTCTTTTGCATTGATCTGGGCTCGTGCGCCGTGCATCAATATGATTGTATGTGTGAATTTAGCCCCGGAAGCCTCGATAGTGGCCTTCGTATCACCGACCAGGCATACATATTCTTTGCCCTTTAGCGTGATGTCGCCAGCGTCGACATATACTTCCAATCCTTGAAGATTGCTTCGGTTTTCCCTGAACACTTCGACTGCGGGGAAGTTGTGATCCTGGCAGAACTCGATCCCTTGTGGGGTAAACATCAGTTTGATTAGCTCGGGGAAGTCTTGGACGCGGTTTATCTTTTTACAAGCGCCCGTTTGTAGTGCCATCGCCCGTATGGCATCTACACTCTTATTGTGTTGGGTTGTCATATATTTTCTGTTTTTGCGACCCTGTTTGCTGGGTTGGGTTCATTGAATTTTACTGTCAGTTGTGAGGTGGTAAGGTCTGCGGACATCATGTAGCTGCCGGAATTACCTATGTAAGTCAAGTGGTAAATATCCGCAGATATTAAAGGTACGCTGATGTCCATTTTGCCTCTTTTTAGTAGTTCTATAAAACTGTTGTAGTTCAACGTGTGCTCTGTGAGCGTATCGCCGAAGATCACGAATGTCAGCGTCAGATCGCGGGCGGCAACTTTCGGTTCTTCGGGGTAAATTACCTGCTTGCCGTCCTTTTTTGGGTCGTCATTCTCTACAAAATCTTTGAGGCTTGCCGGTGCTCTTAGACTTGCAATGAAACCCGATCCCATTGCGATACCCATTGCATAGGCATCGTAGCCGTTTATGAGTAAATCCCTTTTCATTCTCTTCCGTTTAATGCTTTGACTAAATAAGATTGTGCGGTGTCCAGGACATCGTAGCCTTTTGAGCTGACGAAAGAAGCGTAAAACATGCCATCGGCAAATACAATGCTGGTTCCCGACTTGTTGACTTCATCGAGCCACTTTTTGATCGCCTCAGCAGCTTCATCACCGTAATTCATTCCGCTTATGTACCGCCGCTTCTCCTTGCCGTCGTAGGTTACAACATATCCGAGGGAACTGCGAAGATTCCATGTATGGTTCCGATAATTGGCTTCGACCTGTTGGAGTTTTACGGCCTCTCGCGCCTTCTCATCCATGAAATCCACGACCTCACCTTGAATGCCGTCGATGAACTTGCTTAGGTCTGATATGTCTTTTTCAATCTTCATGGTTACAATTCACTCGTGTTACGTTTAATCGCCGCAATATCTTCTTGGATGCCTTGTAAGGCAACTCTCATGGCTGCTGTATTGCCGTTTATTTCCACAATTTCCATGTAGGTCATCACAGCATATCGGAGCAGCTCATTATTTACCTGTACGCTTGCGTACATGGCTGTTTCAATATTGGCCATAGATGTCAAAAGACCAATTATTGATTGCGTCTGCGCCATTACATAGCCGCGGATGTCGGTTATTTTGCCTTGAATGTCGGTGAAACGACCGTTTAATTCATCACCCGTATCTTGCGACATTGTTTGAAAGCCTCTTTCCGTGGCTTCCTGACGAGCTGCGCCAGCATTCCCAAGTAATTCTTTTGTTTCAGCGGGAAGGCTGTCCCAAATAGCTTGAAATTCCTCTCCAACTTTGTTGAGATCGTCGGCAAAGTTTCCCATGGAATCAATCACACCGTCAATCCCGACAAAAACTCCATCCTTGAACCATTTGGATTTATACTGGTCAAAAATATCTCCGATACGTTCTTCAACAAATTTGCTGACTAACATTTGTTTCATGATGTCAGCAACAATTTCGTCTACCTTTTCACCCCAGGCCTTAGCGGCGTCCTCACCTTCTAAAAACGCTTCTATGAAGGCATCGCCAAGTTCTTTTGCAATATCTTCTGCCGTGCCGCCGATAATAGTTTCTACAACCTCATTTATTACTTCAGCAGCTTCTTCTCCAAGTTCTTGAATTTGACGTTCCCATTCTTTTATCTTTGATTTGTCCGTTTTTTTCTTGCCTTTCTCTGCATTAATCTGCTTTTGAAGCAACAACTGCTGTTCTGCAAGATTGTTAAGTTTATCTCGGGTATTACTAAACTTATTTTCCCCCAGAAGATTGCTGTCTGTATATTTAAGGTTTGAATAGGCATCTGCTATACTTTTGATTGCCTTTTCTTCTATTTTAGCCGCGTTGATTCGCTTAACGATGGCTTCCCCGAAGGGGCTTAGTTTTCCGTATGCGCTCAATATCGCTTTCGTCGCATCATTATAAGCGTCTTTTACCTTCTGAATAGCATTAAAAGAATTTTCTTGGAGCCGAATTGCATTGGCATTATCCAATTCCCATTGCAGTTGCTCAATTCTACCTTGCAGTCGGTCTATTTCCGCTTGTTTTTCATCATCATTATTAAATAGGCTGGCTATTTTAGTTGCTATTGTCAATACCGCTTGAATGATAGCAAGAATAACGGATGCTCGCTCAACAGCTTTGATCGCACTGGTGGCGGTTGTTGATGTCGTTGTAATAGCTGCCGCCGACGATTCAGTAAGAGTAACAATGCTGCTAATCATACTGGCTGCATTAGTTGCAATTTCGCCCGCCGCACTAATGACTTCGCCGGTAGTGCCCCCAACGGCATCACCAATACCCTCGAATCCATCTGCAATATCACCGAGTGTCCTCTCTAATCGCTGCCATTTCTTGATCGCATTATCTTTGGGGGCTAATTTTGTACTCGAAGCAGCTTTATCTACTGCATTAATTTTTGCTTGCGTCTGATTGATCTCACCGCGCAATTTCTGTCCTTGGGCACTATCTGATGAATCGAGGGCATTATATTCGGATTCCAGTGCTTGTAGCGATGCCTCCAGCTCTGCTTTCAGGGCGGATAATTCATCCATGGTCTTGCCTGTCAATTCTCGTACCCATTGCCCGGCTTGTACTTCAATTTCTGCTACTGCTGCATCTCGCTCGGCTTCAAGTGCCTTCCGTTCTCCAATGCTACCAGCCTTTTCGATTTTACGGTCGTAAATGTCTTTTGTAGCTTGCAGTTTTTCCCGGAAGGTTCCATATTTTTGCAGATATTCATCCCAAGATTGAATTTCTTCGTCGAATTGCGCTGAAAGTTCGGCATGACCAATTTGCCCCACCAATAAAGCGGTTCCACGTTCTTTATTCCGCTGTTCTTCATTTGCCTCTTTCAAGGCTTCCGTGTATATTCTAACACCTTCAGCCGCTTTGATATTGTCAGCATAATATACCTCTTGAAGTTCGTGATATTTTTCGCCAGCAGACCCATCGGCAGCTACATTGGTGGCGATAACTAAACCTTTGGTGTCTGCGGCAAGAATGTTTTGTGCTCCTTCGAGTTGAGTATATATATAATCTTCCAATTCCTGTGGAGACAAAATGTCCCCATTAGGCAGGATTGGGGTGACTAAAATCTCAGTCACCTTTCCCTTGGCATCCATAATACCATATTGGCTGCTGAAAACGGTGGCAATACCCTCTCCGGCATCTTCCCAGCCTTTTTTTACCAATTCCGCCGCTTCAACAAGTGGGCGCGCCAAATGATTTACATTCCCTTTGTACTGCGCAATCATCTGCTGTCCTGCAAGGAATCGTTCAGACGAAGTGTCTGTTTTATACTGGGCATCAATTTCCTTTTCTTGTAACTCAAGCAGCTTTTTTTCGGCTTCTTGTATGGCTCGGGCACGTTTCTGATAGTCGAGGTCAATTTGAGCGAGTTTCTTGGCCGTGCCGTCCTTCATGGAATCTACCTCCGCCTGCAATGCATCATCCCGGAGCTTTTGCAATTGCTTGGTGAGCTCCTTTAGATTGCGCTCTTGATCGGATGCGGCTTTTTTTGCTGCGCTTTTTGCCTCTTGGCGGGCTTTTTCCGCCTTTGCGTTAAGTTCATCCGGCGTTAGGGTCGTGTATAATTTTTCTGCTGCGGGGGTCAATTTTTCGATGCCGACATTTATTGCCGTGATAAATGCATCTACATCACCTTCATAATCTTCATTAATGTGCTTCCATATAGTATTCCCTTCCTCACCAAGCTTCGATAGTGCGCTAATAAATTCTTTCCGGAATTGGGTTATGTTTGTTTTAGCCTCTGCAAAAGTTTTAGCACCCCAAATAGCGCTTTGGCCACCCTGACCCAAATCCATGTATGTCTGTATTGCCTTATCATATTCTTTTCTGTACTCTTTCAGTGCATTAGAATAATTGGTATAGGCATTCCCTGTTTTTTTGATGCGTGCTATACTCTTTTTGTCCTCTGTAATAAGTTCTTGGGCAGCCTTCGCCTCTGCGACCTCGATAATTGCGTCGCGCAGGTTTTCATAAGCACCGACAGCATTCCCGACCATAACCTGTTCCGCAGCCATATTGCCGAAGTAAGCGGGGTATATGTCTTGCAGTTTTTTGACCGCTTCGGCTCTTTCTTCATAGGGCTTGGAAAGGTCTGTCGCAGCCCTATACAGCAGATTCAATTTGGTTAATTCGGATTGAGCCGACACCGAACCTTGAGCCATAGCGGAATTAAAGCGTTCGAGTGCAGCGGCAGAGGCGTCTATCGTCGTTTTACCTTTGAACAGCGACGCTACCCAGTTGGTTATCTCCTTGCCGTAAAGGGTAAGCACGGTTACGCCGGCCACAAGCAGGGTTTGCCAGGAGAAGATCGACGATGCTATCTGTTTCCATACGGGCGTGAAGGTTTGCCCGGCTTTCTTCAATTCATCAACCGATTTCTTCGCCCGTGCTATTTCATCGGCCAGCATCGGCAGGTTGTTGGATATGGCGGCAAAGAATATTTGCGGGCCATATGCCAGCGATGGCAACTCGCGGGCAACTTGCTGAATCTGGAATCCCAGCATATTGAATCCCGAGGCATAATTACCTACATTGCGAGTATGGACGCCCATTGATGCATCCAGTTCTTTGATCTTCGTGTCGAGCGATTCGATGTTTTTAAGCATCGTTTGCCCTTGCGCCCCCTCACGATCCGCGGCGCTCATATTTTTATACACCGCACGCATACGGGTAAGTGCCTGGGACATTTCGTTGATTGAGCCGATGGCAGTCTGCTCCAATTTGATTTGGTTGGCAAGCTCCCGCCTCAATTGGGATATTTCCTGCTTGTATTCCTCGATAGATACGGCAGCGTCCAATACTTGCGCCCTTTTCTTTGCAGACAATTGCCCGTTCTGCTGCTCTTCCTTATTGAGCGCGGTTACATCCGCTTTTAATCGTGCGATCTCATTTGAATACAGTCTAATTTGGGCTATTGCCTTTGTTTTTTCGTCGTTAGCGGCTTTTAGCTCACTAAGCAGGTCATGGTATGCCGCAGTTTCGGCCTGGGTAGCCGCTGTTCCTGCCGTAGAACCGTCGCCAGCAGTTCCGGTCGTGGCCGATGCGGCAGCCTTGGACGCCGCATCCATTGCCTGCTGCTCCATCTGGGCGATCTTGCGCATTGTCTGCTCGACACGCGCCTCCATCTCGCCAATTTTACGGTTTATGACGTCGAATTCCTTTGTACTGTCCGGGATTTCGGCCAGTACCTGCCGCAACCACTCAAGCATGGTAATAAAACTCTTGAGTTTATCGGTTTCCGCGTTTATTTTGAATGATAATGCGCTCATTGCTGCTCTTTATTGCCTCTTTTCTTATTGTTTCTTCTCCGGGCCATATCGGCGCCCGATCCCCGCACTATTTTTTCCTCGTCCCCTACGAGCGTGCGCACCTTGTCGGTCATCATGAGTAGCATGGTAGGGTAGTTTATGCCTTGGAAGGCTTCGTTGTAGGAGATGTTCAATTGATCCATCATCGTTGCAATAATGCCCGTTATCGTATTATTCCCGACGGTTTCAGACACTGTTTTCCGGCGTGTTTTGTCGATCTTCACCGAATCGAACAAGTCTTTGCCCGATACGATGTCGGCTATTTTCATGGTCGCGGCGGAAATCTCTTCACAGGTGGCATACCGCTTGGCGTACCACAGGAATAGTTTTTGGCACCATGAGCGCCGAAAAAGCAGCTTGGATATTGTTTCCATGGAATATTTTTGCCTTCCGGAGATCGAAACGTCTATTTTCCCTCCGGCGAATGCCCTTGCCAAATCCTTCACGAACGGCTGGTATACCCGGAATTTCAGCACCCCGAGCTTTACCGACACATGATGCGTATTCAGCAATGACCTGGCGACAATATCCGCCGATTTACTCATGGTCTTTGGATATTGTTGCGGACAATCCCTCCATTACGGCTGCAACCGAGGCAATATCCTCAAGGGGTATCATCAGCAGTATTTTCTGGTAACAGTCGAACAACTCGTTGAATGTGCCCCGCTTCATGAATCTGCGGCGTAAAAACCACACCCTGACACCCGCGAATATGTTGCGGCTGCCGACAACCGCCAAGGCTATACTATGCGCCATCGCCGATATACATGCCTTACTCTCGTCCGGATCTTTGTTGACATCCCGCGCCGTCATGATGCGCGTTGCCGTCATGGGGGACATCTTGTATACAGTGTATCCCTTCGATGCGATGCGGATACTGATAAACTCCAATTTCATAAGATTGATTTTAAGAAATAGGGGTGAGGGGCACACGCCTCCCACCCCTGGACTGCTGATGGCTTGGAGGTTCTTATTCGACGTCCACCTCCGAAGAATCGAACCAATATTCCGACGAGACCGCCGTGTTGTCTGGTTCCAGGGCAGCAGCTGCTACACCGATACCTACGGCTCCCTCATTATTGGTGTTACGGGCGATAACCGAGGCCTTCGGAAAGACGCAATACTGGTTGTCTTCCGTCAGGGCGATCATGCATTTTTCAATGCGCGTGACGCCTCTCGCACGTTTCCATGACGTCTCCGACCCCGTGCCGCCCATGAAAGCCGCCTTGGTTTCATAGTCGTATTGCCCGATGGTAAACGACATCTGAATGTTACCCATTTCGGTGTCTTGGCGATATACGCCATTGGTGAGTTGATTCCTGTACTCCGTCGTAGACGGCTCCTCCTCTTCGATGCTCCATGTGTCTTGGTGGATGTTCTCCACCTGTTTCGTGCTGACATCTTTAATGATGGTTGCCAGAAGGGTACCCGTAAGATCTCCTGTGACCTTCGCGGGGTCTGCATAATACAGCTTCTTGATTCCTACTGCTATTACTTTTGCCATTGTTTTAGTTGTTTTTAATGTTTAATACTCTGAATAGTACTCTGATGTAGATATAGTGGCATCCGAGGTTCACATCTTCTTCGCGGCCGATATTCTCATACCTGTACCTGTATGCGGATCCGTCATAAGTACCGTATGTCCATTCTTTGAATCTCGCCTTGGCTGCCCGTTCGAGTTCGTCCAGCCGTTTTAGGTTCGCTTCTCCCTTGATGTCGGGGACGCACAGGTTTACAGCAACAAAGCAATTTTCCCAATACGTGTCCGACGTCTGCTCGGGTGGTGTGATGACGACGATACGCTCTCTATTGACTTTCCCCTCGGGGATAGCCCATGAAGTGTGCATGTCCTTTATCCCAACCCCCTTACACGCCGAGAACAGTATGTTGCGCGCGTCTCCCGTTGTAATCATATCCAAAGGTCTGAAGCGTTGAAATAGTTGTTTACCTTGGCTATTGCCACAGAGCCTTCGCCCCGTACTGTGCCGGTCGCCTTGTCAATGCATTTCACGTAACCTCCTTTGGGTACTCCTCTCCCTTCGTAGACGATGTGGTATTTCGATTGGCGCACCTCCCCGTTCTCTGATACAAGGCGGACGGTTGTGTCGTCGTCGCAACGACAATCACCTATTTCCTGCCATGCATCATTTTCGGACATAGCTATCGGACGTCCCAGTTCGTCGTATTGTTTGGGAGGATCGATCCTCAAATAGAGTATGTGGGGCGCGAAATACATATTACCACAAGTTCGAAGCATCCTTTATCGAGGACAGGCCAATAGAGCTGCTCAATTCTTCGCCGGGCGTGATGCCATATTGCCGAAGCATCAGTTGTGCCCGTTGCTTCATGGCGCTTTCAGACCAGGACGCCGAATGCCCGTTTTCGCTTACCGACAGAGGGTGCATTATCAGGCTGTCGATGAACTCAGATACGCGCTTGGCGATTAGTTGTTGCTGATGGTCGCTACCCGCCAGGGAGTTGGGATCGTATCCCCATTCCCTGGCGAAGCGGCGAACACCATAGTCGGAGATGGTTCCGACCATGCTGAACTCCTGATGTATGCATTCTGCTACCGTCATGCACTTCTACGATTCTACACTCAGCGAGTAAATACCGTTGATCTCGGTAATGACGGGCAGCGAAATAGATTGTGCTTTCGTAAACTCCACGCCGTTCGAGTTGTCCGTCTCGCCTTTGCCCCACTGCGAGATGCGGATGCGTCCGTAGTTGGAGTAGGCAACTCCCGGCTCGGGGCGAAGTTCGTTATCCGCGTAAGCGTTTTTGATGACGCCGAGACGACCCTCCGGCACGAATACGAGGCTCTTGTCATTCCACGGTTTGTATTCGCGGATCTTGCCATTGTCCTGAATGCGCGTCATCCGTCGGATCACCTCGAATACGGGCAACCCGTTCGATCGCATAAACTCGTTTAGGTTGGCCAGCAGAAGTGGCGACGATGATTTGTCCGTGCCGAAAATAACCTGCTTCATCTTCTTGCTGCGCAGGATGTACGAAAGCCGCTTTTGATCCAGAAGGATGCGGTCGAAGGTCACCTTCTCCTGAGCTGCATCGACAACGCCTTGGATATCCTCGAATACATCGACCGTGTCGATGTTGCCCTCCGTCCACTGTGTATCTGCTGTGGCGATGTTTTCTTGCGGCATGCCATAGTCGATATTGCCTCGCACACCTCCTTCGGGGTTGTTTCCCTGAGTGAATGAAAATACCCCTTTGTTCGAGAGGGCACCCAGGAAGATGATGTCTATTTTGGCCTGTACGGATTCCACGACCCGTTCAACGCCGCCCCACATGAGGTTTACGAGCTGCTGTTTCTTTGCCTGATCTGAGATCATGCGTGAATCCAGCAGCTGAAGTACCTTCCGATAGTCTTCAATGGGCATCGGTAGGGTCATTTGGTGAATGAGGACTTTCTTGGCTATTGTAGCCAGGCCTTCAGTTCCCATAATGGGTTCCTTGCCTTTCGAATCCAAGGTGGCGGCAGCTACGCTCAGATTATACGATCCGATGATCTCTTCGAAATTGAACCCTACCGTGGGAGTATCCCACTCCAAAAAACGCTCGTAGACATTTTGGTCGAACAAGCGCTTGCGCAGTTCAGATGCTGCGTCGATGCGAGCTTGCACCTGCTTGGTCAGCTCGCTGAAAATAGAAGAATAATATACTTCGCTCATTGTTTACCTGTCTTTTACTGTCTGATGTACTTGATTTCAGGGTTGTTTTTCATACTGTAGCCTTGCAGCCAAGTCTCGGGGACGGGGTATGCTACATCCTTGAGGATTCGCGCCCCATAAGCTGCCGAGACAGTCGGAAATCCATTGGCCTTGGTGTATTCCTTTGTCGTTTCGATGACGGCGTCCGGAATTTCATCCCCTCCGAGCAGATCAGCGCCTGCTACTGCTTCTGTCATTGCTGCGCTTAATGTGATTTCGTCGTATGATTCGTTGGCGGTGCTAATGCTCTTGATGGTGCCGGAGGAAGCGCCTACTTTGACGGCATCGTTGATCTGGAACATAGAGCCCTTGATGACACGCGGTTTGGTTGTGGTACCGCCCTCTACGATTCGTGCCGATTTGCAGATGGTGCACTCCATGTTCTCGAAATCGAGTTTGATAGGCGTTCCCTCTTTGAGTATCGTGCCTTCCGGATAGGTGCCCTTCACGGCGAAATCACCTGGCAGCACTTCGCGCTCTCCGCGCCAGAATACCGGGAACCCGCCCTTAACTTGTGTCTTTTCGAATTTAATAGCCATGTTTGTTATTGTTTTTATTTTGCATCCGGCAGATTTTCAGCCCACATTTTGGCCTCTTCTTTGCTTTGAGCCTCAGATGTGGAGAGGGGGAATGCCGTTTCCTGCCCCTCAAGCCCTGCGGCAACGAATCGCGTTTGTATAGCCGCGAACTTTTCTTTGATCTTCGTTTCGTCCGGCTTTTCCTCGTTCATCGCAGAAGCGAGCGCGAGGATGTCGTCTAACGCTGATTCATTGACGTTTGCCGCTTTGGCTGCTGAGCGAAGAAGTGTGTCCCGTTCGGCCTTTACACGCGCTGCTTCCAAGGCATCGTACTTTGCTTTTACAGCATTTTCACGCTCTTCCTGCTGGCGTTTGTAGACTTTGAACCATTCGGGCTCTTCGCTACTGGGAGGAGTATTCGCCTGCCGCTCCCCTGTGGCAGGTTGCTCGATAGGCTTCCCGTCTTTGAGGTTATGCCGCTTCTCGTAGTTCTTGACTGCGGTCTGCTGCGCATCCCCTGCACGGTAGTCGCCGTAGCTGGTTAACACGTCCTGAAAGCCAATCCCCTCTGCTATGGTAGGTAATTGTGCTTCGTCCGTTACATTCTCCGACTTTTTCGTTGCGATTCGGTCGAGGATCGCATTGTCCACCCCCGTAAATTTGGTTTGGAGCAGTGCTAAAAGTTTTTCTTTCATATTATTTTAATTAATCTCTGTTGCAAAGATTTCGACGGGCATTTTAATAACAATGGGCAGGATGGAAATTTATACTTTTTTTTGTACGGTAATTCAAAGCCTCTTTTATGCATTCAGATATCCAGCCGACCAAATAACAGAATGGCTCTTGGTTACTGCAATCAATGCGTCCACCGATATAATCGAATATCTCCATAGCCGCATGTGTAGATTCGTGGCAAACGTACTGGATATTTTGAGCGTTCGCCTTTGTGGCGAACCTGATAAGAACTCCACCCCTTTTATTTGTGATGTCGTATGTACTCTGCGTATCCGCCGCAGATGTGTCGTCCATATCTGTTATATTTTCAAACCTATCGCTTATTGCAGATGCGCTTTTTTCACCTATTACCACCCAAATTAACCGAGGATAAATTTGCGGATCAAATTGATGTATAATAGCCGTCATTGTTCTAAAAGTTTTATTCCGTCGGGGTATTGATACTTGAATTCTCGTCTTTTTTGGTCGAAAGGTTTGTTTTTGCATCCTCGTAGATGCTTGTGGCAGAGGCTTCTTTCATTTGCCTAATTCTTTCGATTTCCTCTTGGTAATTATCTGCAACACCCATTAATTTTACAGATTCCTCAAGTGAAAGCACTCCATCTGCATAGGCTTTCCCTATGGATTGCCACCTTGCAGTAATGTCTTCGTTGAAGGGCTCCGAAAATTCATGCTCGATCTTGAGGGTGGCGAGTTTGTCTCTCATATGGATATGAGTTACATTCATCATAATCGCCAAGATTAGGTTCTTTTCCCGGTCGACGAGTTCGTCGTATATCTCTTTTCGATTATCACGCTTGATATATCCGAGAACCATTGCGCGCTTAATGGCTTCACCGGACAAAGTCCCCAATCCGACCATTTTTTCTGGGGTGAACTCCGGAGTGAAAGTATCGAAAAGTATAGATTCTTTTAAATCCGACTTTTCCTGCTGCCTCGTTTCAGACGACATAGGTGGATTAAGGTATTCAAACCGATCATCTTTGCTTGACAACTTAATCCCTTTCCCTGGAGAATCAACTGTGGGAAGATTTTTGATAACCGCTGCGGTGGCAATGTACATTGGATCCGCAAAGTAATTGTTGGTGTCTGCGGTTTTTGAGTCAATACTTTCTTCCCGATCAATTCGGGGCTGCAATCCATCCCATGCCGTATTTTGCTTGTAATAAATGATGTTAATTTTACCAGTCGGATTAAGCACTGGGGTCACATCCCAACCTATTTTGGCTTTTCTTCCCCGGAATATAAAAGTGGGTGTGTGAATGTCGAAATGCTCTACTGTTCCGGCGCCCTCCTTCAAATAATACCCACACCCGAATGCCAACATATTACCATATTGGTCGAACATGGGGCGCAAGGTATATCCGTTAGACTTCGACAGCACAACTATTTTCACCCAAGGAAGCCCCGTTGCCTCGTCCCTGTAAATGTGATACAGCTTTGCACTTTGGGTTTCTGCTCCGGCCAGCCGTTTAGCCTGTCGCATCTTACTGTCGAATCGTATTTCTCGAAGGAATTGTTTGTAAGCCGAAAATGCATCGGCATCACCGGATTCGTCGGATACCTTCCATTTTATCGGATTTCCAAGCAGGAAGAACAATTCTACCTCATTTATATAACGCTGTCGAGTGCGGGGCAATTTCTCCGTGCGGTAATCTTCCTGTCCCTTTCTCGTTTTATTTCGACGCTTCATTATGGCGTGAAGTTTCGGATTGTACTCGTATATTGCCTGCATTGCTTCCGCGTCATGGTCTTCCATCAAAGACATCGCCTGACTGATGTCTTTTGCCTTGATAAGCTCCATTAAATCCCGCTCAACACCTAATGCATTGAGCGTTTTATTTTGGAAAAATGTAAAAAGGCGATCTAAAAAGTTCATTGTTTACCAAATATTAATATCACTTAAATCATCGTCTTGTATCGGTGTGCTGCGCTTTTCAAAGCATCCGGTCAGCGCATCGGGGGCATCGTCATGCGCATTGCCCCCTTCCTTCATATATCCCATAATGGCCTGATAGAATTCCGGCCATCTCTTATCCCAATTTGTCGGGAAAAATGTCATGTTGTTGACGTCTGCTGACTTGGTAAATATGCGTACCTGCTTATTATCGGTCTGGGAAAAGCAACTAACCGTTGTGTGGGTAATGTTCATCTGGCGAAGGATGCGTTCTACATTGCGCGCAAAGCCCCGCCCTCCGTTATTGCTTTCAATATTAGCCCATTCCGTCCTGTTCCTTGCAAGCATTTCGGCCGTCTTGGGTTCGGTATACTCCATGGGCTTTTTTGTGTAGAGCACATCGGTCACATAATTTCCCTCGGGTAATTCGTCGTAACATATCGAACATAGATAGTCGCTTCCCGTATCTGCTGTATCGGTGTAATTCTTATGCGTGCAATCTTTGGAGTAGGGGATAACGTCGTATGTTCGGAATTCACGATACATTAATCCCTCAAGAGGCTTGGGATTCTGCATGTACTGGGTCTCAAATATGAAGGGATCCGCTTCTTGGTATCGCTTTAATTTATCAAGCGCGAATCGATCCTCCCAAAGTGCACGTTCGGTAGGTAGCCCTGCATCTAAGATTGCGGGGAATTTGACAACATCCCATTCTCCACCTTCCTCTATCGTGCCTTCAAGCTGCAATAAGTATCCGCAAAAATCATCTGGAGCGAGCCTTTGAGCTGTTACAATGACCGGGGTACGAACGTCATTAAGACGGTTCTTGAATGTAGAAGTCCACAGTTCGCCAATACGCTCTTTGGTAGTACTGGAGTAGCTATCCTGAGCCTTCATCGGGTCGTCAATACTCATTGCACCGCTGAATTCTTGTGCTCCCAGTTTACCGCATCCAAACCCTGTTATTTGACCCATAAAGGGAGCCGCATACATTACACCCCCGCTTGAGGTGGATATACTTCCTTTGGCATTGTTGGACAGTTCGACATTTGGGAAGAATGCGCGGTAATTGGGATCCTCCATGATCCTCCGTATGTTCGTAACATTCCGGGTAGTGAGTTGATCGCTACTCGAAAGATGCATGAACTCGGAACGCGGATTGATGGCAAATCCTATCGCAGAGAAAGACACGACGGCTAACTCTGTTTTAGAATGTCGCGGAGGAATGTTAAACATGAGCCTATTAGTCGGGTGTTCTCCACGGAGTACTTGGTCGAGTTTATGGCATATTATTCGATGATGGGGCGCAATCCGAAAAGGTTGTTTGTTCACAGCCTCGAACATTACAGCCGTAAATGCCAAACACCCTTCCTTCAACAAGAAGTTACCTACACTGGAATAATCAGTCATCGCTCCTGCTCATTTGTATTAATTGAAAGAAACGATCTGTATTGAATGTCGGCTGCGGAAGGTCATTACCTTTAGTGTCAGTGTTGGCAGTTTTCTCCGGGGCATTGTATCCGAGCATGCGGTTGATGGTTTCTATCGCCTTGCTTTTGTCCATCAATTCCACGACGGGGCTACCTGAACGGTCAATCTTTATGGACTGGATTAAACGCCGTTTTTCAGGCGGAAGAGATTTTAGGTCTTGGAAAGAAATTGAGGGAACCTGCCGTACGCCATATTCGGTTTTCATATCAACCATGTCGGCATCGACAAAGTCGAGTACGTCGGCATTAATGATGGATACATTAAGCCGGATTAGCTCCTCTTTGGTGATAAGTTCTTTTTCGGCTAATTGGGCTTGAAGTTGTTTTACCCTCCCCGTAACCTCCCCGTTTTGAAGTAGCTCGCTCGATCTTTTCCATACCGTTTCATCGCTCATTTTCGAACACTCATACGCAAAGCGATACGCCTCGGATGCGTTGCCGCACTCGAGGTACTTGTTGCAGAACTTCTCCTGCTTTATCGTCAGCTTCCCTTCTGCCATGAAAAACAATCTCTCAGGGCAAAGGTGGGAGCAGGCATTTTAATAACAAGAGGTAGATTGAAGAAAATGCAAAAAAAATGGATTGTCCCCAAAAAAAAGAACAATCCACTGTTTCGACAGATTTAGATACTTAGGTTAATCTTAAATATTGTTTAATAACAAAATTTTCATCTATAGGATATTGACGATTATATTGCCCTCGTAAATGAATTGTACCATTCAAAGCCTCATTTTGTATCGAATCATATTTTTCACTATCGACAACGGTACATAGTTTTTCAATTTTAGTAGGTTTGTCTTTTGCCAAATATTCTACAAGATTAATAGGGAAAAGCGGTATTAAAAAGTGTTCGTTGGGGCATAAATGTATATTGCCGCTTACGTCACTACTACGAAGGTTTGACTGTATATCTTGATAATTCGAAAATAAATCATCGAAATCGGAACTTATCCTCCACTGTATACTGTATGCAGTTCGCAGTCCGGCATTGATTATCTTTATCGAATAAAGGTTTTCATGGCAAAAAATGCTGTAAACCAATCGAGGCCTTTCATCGTATTCGCGTCTTTTATCTTCTTTACGCCACCGTTTTCCATTGTAATATATAGTAACAAATGTAGCTATTGCCATTAATGCTGTGGCTATGGCACTTATTGCTGTCCATATATTACTAACATAATTATCCATAAATGACTATGTTATCCTATTTTATTCGACTTTTCAACATTGCATTTTTGGCAAAGCAACTGCATGTTCTCTAATGTGGTCGCCCCGCCTTTTGAAAAAGGTATGATGTGATCGAGTTGTAAGTTTTGTGTGGATCCGCAGTATACGCATCGGCCACCATCACGCTTATATACTGCATCTACTATTTCCCTGGGAATTGGCGGCCGCTTTGGCTCATCACCGAATAGTTCTCCGCTGTCGATCAATTCTTGCCGTACGATTTTTTCAAGTTGACGTATGCGATATTTTTCTTTAATACGCGCGGCGATCTCGGCTTTTTCACGCTCTTCTTGTTCTTGTTGAAACAATATCCTCTGTCGTTCCTGCTCTTCTGCAGACAGGGAAGCTCGATGATAATCACCTGCCGCAAGGTATTTTTCTAACGATGTAATATTATCAAAATATACTTTTCGAGGATTGATACCCTGTTGTTGACCAACGATGCCAGCACTCTCTAATTGCATCATAATGCGCCCAGCCCGATTAAATCCAACTTCAAATTTTCGCTGAATTTCTGTTGTGGATATGCCTCCATTATTGACTGCATATCTTGCTACTTCCTCGAATAGCAAATCATATTTTATGGGAGCTGGTTCTTCGAAGTAGTAATCCATCATGTATAAAATTTGTTTGTGCTATTGAAATAATCCGAAGTTTTTATGTTTTGGTCTGCGGGCGCCCCGGTCATTTTTAAAGGAGACCGTAATCTCCTTTAAATGTGTAGCTCGATTATATGGAGCTTATTTTGGGTGGTTCTATTTTATCATATTGCTTCCGCTCTAATGAAGATGGCATAAGGCTAATTAGAATACCGCTATGCCTCTTTTTTTTGGGCGACATCGCCCTTGCTTTTCGCTCTCTCTTCTCGGTACAGGTCAATTAAAGCCCCGTTTTGCCGAATCAACTCCTCGTTTTGGCGGAGTAGTGAATCTAAGAATCTCTCCATAGTTTTTGGGTTATTTAGTTCAGCTTTCGTTGGCGTGACGTCTTCGCCTCCTTGGCTGACAGGTTGGTCGGTAGTTTTGAGCATGGGCTCTTCTTCGTATAGGAGCCAGTTTCTATTGATGTCAGGAAATTTGTTTAGAATTTTAGAGATTCTGTCAGGGCGAGGCATTTTGCTCCCCTCTTTAAAATATCCATTTGAAAGCCCCGCCTGTCTCTCAAATTGCGAAACAGAAATCCCTTTATACTGACAATACGCTTGGATTCTCTCTTTAAGGGTCATGATATCAGAGGCTTAATATTATTTTAAAATCGTATAAATATTATTTATGCAAATATTCTAAGAAAATCATCGAATTCTTAGAATTATATTCTATATTTGCAATGTGAAACCCACAAAGCTGATACAAATATACGATTTAAGATGAAAAACGCAAGCGTGGGGACTGAATATTTGACGATTGTACCTTTTTGAAGGTAATAAAAACGGACAACGCGATGAAAGCAACTTACGACAAATCGAAGATCATGAAGAACGCCTGGTACCTTAAAAAGGTACAGCCGGGCAAGAGTTTGGGGGATTGCCTGCGCAAGGCTTGGCGCAACGAGAAGTTGGCGATGCTGACCGCGAAGATCGAGAACCGCCCGACGGAGCAGCCGAAGGCCACGGAGTACCGCCCCGAACTGCTGAAAGTGCCGACAGGTTTCTATGGTGTCCGAGGAATGTACTATGGTGACTAAAGCACGATGCAATATGAACGAAGTAATTCAATCGACTGACCGCTTGACGGCACTACTCGAGGAGCAGGCCGCCTGCATTGAGCGGATCATGGCAATACTGGACAAATAATATGAATATGAATACTGCAAATCAGCGCGCTGTAAAGTTGCCGTTCCAAGAATATGTTTCTACACTTGGGAAGACTCGCAAAAGTAAGTTGTGGGCAGAAATTCGTCTTGTGACAGGAAAGGACAGGACAACAATATGGCGATGGGCGCACGGACACACCCGTCCTGACAAGTCAGACAGGGATAACATAGCATTCTGTGTATATAAATTCTCTGAAAATAGGTTCCCCGGCGACGCATTATTCCCAGAAGATTATCCATACAAAGGTACCCATGCAAAGGTTAAATAACGTAGAGTTTTTTAACTCACCCGAAGGAGAGGTGCAGATTCGCGACGAAAAGGGTGTCCGCACATATATGGAAGAAGAAAAGGAGCTCACCGACGCATTATTCTCGGTAATTGAGATTGACTACCCGCAGGCATTCAAGGCGCTGTCGGAGATTTACAATAAGAGCAAGGTGAATGCCCCCTATTTCAAATACAGGTGCGCACACCGGTTTATCCGCTGCAACTTCGGGATGTACGACAAAGTGCCCGATGTGGACGAATTAGGCCGGTTCAACTTCGAGAATGTTGCTTGTCCGCTGGTGGGGGAGTGCAAATACTATAAAGTAATCTGTAACCCAGAGTTTAATACTAACCTGACAATGCGGGAGAAAGAGATTGTCCGCCTCTATAAAGAGGGGTATAAGACTGAAAAGATTGCCGAAATACTATCACTTTCCCAGTTGACGGTCGAAACACACAAACGAAACGCTATGCGTCGCACAGGGTCGACAACGCTTGCCGAACTCGTGATATGGGCTAACAACCACGGACTTTAAACACAAAATATAACCAACCATGAAAACAATTTATCTCTGGGTTTCAGGCAAAGGCTGGACACCCTTTCAGTACAATGAACTTTCTGAA